>Ga0209958_1000277_pt1 | contig 134686 bp, 129 predicted proteins | sample ThiBio_inoc_plan_FD_183942 | JGI IMG/M metagenome (GOLD analysis project Ga0209958, IMG submission 183942) | Wastewater bioreactor microbial communities from Cape Town, South Africa - Thiocy_inoc_plan (SPAdes) | ecosystem: Engineered > Bioremediation > Thiocyanate > Unclassified | place: South... | reverse complement strand
GCCTCAAGCCGCGCAAACTGCTCATCCGTCAGCCAGAAAAGGTGATCGTTCATCCAAAGGCTCCCTTCGGGAACCTTGAATCACAACGCCGCTGCGGGGGAAAGCTATTTTATAGGTCCTGACCCTAAGATGGCAACTCACCGTTGCCAGTAACCCTTCCACTGGCGGCTGACCGGATGGCTGGCGGCGGCGGCCACCACCATCATGAACTGCTCGCCGTTGCTGACGCGGCGATGGTCTTCGCGCCAGTCCATTTCGGCGGCATAGGCGGCGAGGTACGGGCCCGCGACGTGGTGGTAGGTGCCGAACTCGGCACGGCGCAGGCGGCTGAAAAAGCTTTCGGCCTGATTGGTGCAGCTTTCGCCGTCGCTGTAGACCTGGGAATGGTTGATCCGCTTGGTCAGGAAGCGGGCGTGCAACTGGTCCCAGTGCGGGGCTTCGTCGGCATGGATGGTGCTGCCGGCTAACACCATCTCATGGATGGTCGGAATGGCGGCATCCTCGCTCTTGACCACGAAGGTCAGGGTCTTGCCGTTGCGCTCGCGGGCGACGATCACCACCCGGCGCTTGCCGTTCTGGTTCTTGCGCAGGCGGCGGTCGCGGCGGTTCTCTTTCCAGTTGGCCGGTTTCACGTAGCCGCCGAAATAGGCGCCGTCGATCTCCACCTCGCCCGAGGCCACGGCGCCGGCATCCTCTGACGCCATCGCCTCGCGCAGCTTGTGCGCCAAGACGAAAGCAGTCTTGTACTGAACGTCGAGATCGCGACTCAGTTGGAGGGCCGAAACGCCCTTGGCGCCGTTGCAGAAGATGGCGATCGCCAGCAGATAGTCGCGCATCGCCAGCTTTCGACCGGCGAAGATGGTGCCGCTGGTGGCGCTGAACTGGTGACCGCAACCCTTGCACTTCCACAGGCGACGGGTGGTGTAGCCGTAGACGGCCACGCAGCTACAGCGCGGGCAATAGGGCTCGCCAGCAGTATCCGCCCAACGGATTTGGCGGAACGCCTCGTGCGCTTCCTCTTCGCTCATGCGCATGACCGCTTTCAGCGAAAGCGTCTTGGCGGCTGCGGAAAGGAGAAAGTGCTGAGCCATGGTCTCATATCTGCCAGAAAGTTCTCAGATATGATATCTCAGCGGTGCTGATTGTCAATGCGAAAGCTATCAGATATGATAACTCATCATCGGATTTGAGAGGTTATGATGATAACGCAACCGGACTGGACCGAGCGGGCGAGCCGATATCTCAAGGCAGAGCTAAAGCGCCAGGGCGTGACCTATGACGACCTGGCTGCCCGGCTGAACGCCATCGGCTTCCAGGAAACCAAGGCGTCGATCTCCAACAAGATCAGCCGGGGAGCCTTCACGGCCGCGTTCTTCTTAGCGGCTCTACATGTTGCGGGAGCGCAGGTGGTGAGAATTGACGACGCTTAATTAAAAGGGGTCGGGACCAATGAACAGGATGCAGCCCTTTGCCCCGTTATTCCTTGCTTGAGATAACATCTCTGTTGTCGTTATTTCGATATCTGCCTTGCGGAAGACATCCATAATCGCCAGTGCGCTATCTGGTAGTTTCTCTGGATTGTCACAGGCGACCATAACGCCTGTCTGCTTTGGGTCATCTGGAGAGATCGCATCTTCCGTGATATCCAACCCGGAACGCTTGAGGGCATCCAGAATCGCCTCAGAATACATCACCGTATCTTTGTGAAGATACCGCGCAAAATATAGTTTCCCTATTTTTAGCCGGTTCTCAGCGGCCAGGGATGAGATCGTTTTTGCTTGCTCGGAAGTAAGCGCCTTAGTCGAAAGCGGTAATGGGGGCGTTTCAAAAGGTACAGTGGGGGGATGATTACGTTCTTGGGCGATCCGCAATCTCTTATTCACGTCGTCGTAGGCACTGAAACTCGCGTAAACAAACGCAACAGCACATAGCAAAAGAAGCAAACGTTTGCGCTCTGCTTTTGGTATCGCGGCATCAATTTTTTCCCACGTTTCCTTGGGAAGAATGAATTCTAGGAATTGTTCGATCACGAGAATAACTCCCGTGACCAAGACGAACCATGCCGAGAGGACTTCCCATAGGAACTCCCAAATGCGGGCAAAAAGGGAAGGGTCGGTCTCCATGGCCGGGAAGCTACATCTATCGAGCACGTCTCAGCAACCGGAGATATACGGTCGTCACGGATGGTAGCTGCACTATGAAGGCCCGCCTGCTTGGTGAGCTTGCTACATAATGCCGTAGAAGTTGGCTGGGGGACTAGGATACTCAGCAGGCTATTTTGAAAGCCGCAGAAACACTGGAAGCCGCAGTATTCCTTGACTTTTATCCCCATCGCTTCTACACACGCCTTCTACACACACCCTCTCCACAGGTGTCCAAGATGGCGCTTGCGAACCACATCCACCGGGAAGACTCAGGCCGCTACCATGCCCGCCTTCGGGTGCCGAAAGACCTGATCGAAGTCATCGGCAAGCGCGAGCTTTGGAAGGCGTGCAACACCACCGACCCGGAGACGGCGAAGGACGAGAAGGCCCGGATCGTTGCCGAATGGCGGGCCTGGTTCAAAGAGCTTCGTCAGCGCCGCGCCGCGACCGACCACGATCTTGAGCGGGTGACGTATGACTTCTACCGCTCGGAGGTGGATCAGCACCGGCAGGAACGCGCCGCATGGCCCACACAGGCCGAAGTGATGGCCGACGCCCGGGAGTATGCCGCCGCCGTCGAGAGCGGCGCGGTTCCCGCCGATGACTTCGCCCCGGTCGCGGAAATCGTCGCCAAGCGGGATGCTGCGGCGGACTCCCGGTTCAACCGCGAATGCCAGATGACGGAGGCCCGCAAGCACCTTGCCACCGGCGAGACGGGGCTGATCGAATGGGCCGCAGACGACATTATCCGCCGGGAGGGCTTCACCATCGAGAAGGGCAGCCCGGCCTATCGCGACCTGTGCCACAGGCTTCAGCGGGCGCAACTGGCAGCCCTGGAACAGGCTGCCGAAATGGACAAGGGCAACTTCAGCGCCAAGCCCACGGATGAACTGATCAAGCCCCCTGCCGGGGAACGGGAAGTGGTCTATGCCCTCCCCGGCGAGAGCATCATGGAATTGTATGATCAGTTCTGCCGTGAGAACCCCGGCGGAATTTCGCTCGACACCCAGGATGCGAACCGCAAGATCGTGAAGCGGTTTGCCGAGTTCGTTGGCGAGGCGTCCCCGGTCACGGTCATCACCAAGGCGGCGGTGCGCGACTGGAAAAAGGCCCTGTTCGCGTGGCCCGTAAAGGCTGCCGAGATAAAGCAGTTCAAGGGCATGGACTTCCGCGAAGTGCTGAAGGCCAACGAGGAAGTAGGCAAGCCCCCGATCAGCGAGAAGACCATCAACAAGTATCTGAGCGCGATGGGCGGCTTCTGCGAATGGCTGCGGGGGAACGACTACATCGACGGCGACCCGCTGGACGGGCTTTATCTGCGCCTGGACAAGGACGAGCAGACCCGCTTTCCATACACCACCGACCAACTGAAGGTCATTTTCACGTCCCCGGTCTTCACAGGCGCCCGATCCAACGAGGACGACCGTTTGCCCGGCAACTTCCGCATCAACGATTGGCGCCGCTGGATACCCCTGATCGGCCTCTTCACCGGCGCCCGCCTAGGGGAAATCGCTCAGCTATACGTTGCCGACGTGCGGCAACAGGACGGGCAATGGATTTTCCACATCACCCGTGAGACGGCCCGCGATGGCGACGTGAAGAAGACCACCAAGACCAAGGGTTCTCAGCGCGTCGTGCCGGTGCATCCTGAGTTGATCAAGTGCGGCTTCCTCGAATACCTCGCCGACGTGACCAAGCGGGGCGAGAAGCGCCTGTTCCCCGAAATCAAACCCGACGCCCGAGGGCAAATGTCGGGCTACCCGTCCCGCTGGTATGGCCGCTATGTCACCCATATCGGGGTGAAGGACGACAAGAGCGTGAACTTCCACAGCTTCCGGCATGGCCTTGCTGACGCTCTGAGGCAGGCGGGCTACCTTAATGACCAGTTCAAGTGCTTGTTCGGGCACACCGGCGCCACCGTGACCGGGCGCTATGGCATCCTACCCGAGGGCGAACTGAAGATGCGTGTCGCCATGATGGAAGCCGTCAGCTTCCCGGGGCTGGACTTGTCGCACTTGTATTCGTGAAGCGGCAAGCCATCACACCTAAAAATCCCCGATTGCCACTCTCCTCCGAGTTGCGCAGAATACGATAAACGCGGTTGGAGGGGGACATGGAACCTGAAGTCGTCATTTCGTTCAAATTCGTTGGCGGGGATGCTGACGAGCATCAATTGAACTTTTACGACACTTCGCGGTTCATGTATGGCGCATCGCGCTTCCTGTATACACTTGAGCATTTTCGCCAGACAGGAAAAGTCCTTGGAAAGATCAACGAGAGAGTTAATGTTGACTACAGGGTCGCGACACCCCAGCAGTCAAGCTGGCTACTCGATGTTTTAGCGATCGCCGGCCCAGCCATTCATGAGGCTGCAATCAAAGTTCCCGTGGGGGTTTTGGTTGCATACGTTAAGGACAAACTCTTTTCGGGCAAGGACGCGGCAGCAAAAGCACTCGACATCATTCGCGAGGTCGAGGGGAATAAGACAAAACAGTCCAAAGAAGAGACAAAGCGCTTCCTCGCTCAATCAGACGTCGCATCGCAGGCGCTGAAGCTCGTAGACAAAACCTTAGATATGAAAAAATCAACAGACGACGCTCTGATCCAAGAGCTTCGTGAACTCAGACACCAACTTTCAGCCGCTGAAAGACGGAAAGATGTTCTTGAACTTTATGCAGACGAGCTTGCCGCAATTACTGCCGAACAAGAAGAGAAGCTATTAACAAAGACGCAGCCACAAGTGGCTGAAATGGGGAAGCCACTTATTCGCTCTGCCGGTCGCCTGGAAATTGCCGTTGGGGATGGCAGAATACCCATGTCTTCAATGACTCGTCGCTCTGTCGAAAGTCTGACAGGGCACGAAGAAGACCCGCTCCCCACCCAGCTCGCCGGTGACATAACACGGTTCGATAAGGGTAACGGCTGGGGAAAATTTCGCTCCCCCATCTTCAAACGCGATATTTCGTTTGTGGTTCCGGCAGCACGAAAAAACAGGCTCCGGGGCACGGTGCTTGATGCCATGAAAATGGACAACGTTATCGTGTCATTTTACATGGTAAGGGACAAGAGAAAGGTAGTTAAATACCTCGTTTTTGAAGACATTATCGAAATCGACGTGGATTAAATGGACCCAAGTAACATACTTGCCATCATACAACTGATTGGCAGCCTTTCCGGCAACCCAGAGTTTGGCACGCCCCCAGAAGATCGGAATATCTCTCTGGCGTCGGTCGGCGAAGTCGGCGAGGCGGTTATCAAGTGCTACCACCCCACGGGCCGCTTCCGGGCCGCCCAGGTGGTTGCGAACCGATGGCAGGGGGCATCCATGTATTCCGCCGAAAAGTCCGCTGTGGTGCGCGTGTTCTGGAATGGTGGCCTGACCGGCAATGGCTATACCACCGATGTTGCGTTGATGCAGCGCGGGGGAATGGTCCGGTCATATGTGATCGCGGACAACGCCATGGTGCCGCCGAAGAAGAATTGCTGGCTAGAGTCGTGGACACGTCCGCAGTAATTTTTGGGGATGACAGATGAATAAGCTCTTGCTCTCAGTTGCTACGGCTGCCACCTTATTTTCCGTAGACAGCAAAGCTGCCAATAGTTTTGATATGTTTGGCGACCACGATAAGCTGAAGGGGATGGTAATTCTTGAAGTTGGGCGAGCGAATATATTGCGCAGCAGCACAGGCCTCAGCATTGCCAGCCAAACCACCATGCAAATGGGAGTTTTTTGCTTCTCAACAGCGGAGCCTATCAACGACGAAGCCATAATGTTAATTTCAGACAAAAATCGAAATGCATTCATTGCAAAATTCACAACTTCAATTCTAGACATCAAAGTGAAGCTCCACCCTGTTGCTGTGCTAGATTGCAAAAAAGCCATCCTCGCGGACCCAAATGCCACTCAAAGCCCTAGCTCACAGACAAACGACGTGACAAAAAGGGTTCTTGAAGACATCCTGCGTAGGCAGAAGGAGCTTCAGTTGCGCTGATGCGCCCCAGGGAGAGCGCCGCGCAATTCCGGGGCGCCCCCTGCGGCGCGCCGTCGTGGCATCGCAACGATGGGGGTGGGGTCGCCCCGCCCCTGCCGCCATCCCGCCCCATCGACCCGAGCACCCGCACCCCCAGCCATCCCATGCCCATCCGCGCGCGTTTCCGAGTCACCGGCGGGCGTTCGCAGGACGGCAGCCATCACCCTGGCGCAGACAGCAGAAAGCCCGTCAGCGAGTCCCTGACGGGCTTCTATGCGATGGGATGCGAGGAAGGATCAGGCGGCGCGATCAAGCACCCGCTTCACCTGCACTGCGGACCACTCCCCACCCCGGGGCGTCGGGATGGCGCGGGCGTTCAATTCGGCGGCGATGGCACGCAGCGAGGCGGCACCAGCGGCTTGAAGCTCTTGGATCACAGAGAGGATATCCGAGGCCCGCGCCGCTGCTCGCTGCTGACGAACCTGCGTGGCGACGGCCTGCCCGGCGCCCGGGATCAGGTGATGCTTGGCCTTGCGGTCCCACTGCCCATCCCGTTCCACCTTGGCCTTCAGCGCGGCCCTGGTGCGCTCGGAAATCAGCCCGGCTTCAAGCTGGGCAATGTTCGCCATCTGGCGAAGGATGAACTCGCCAACCGCGCCGGTGACGCCCGGCAGGTCGCAGAACACCACGGGCACACCGGAGGCCAGCACGGTTTCAAGGAAGGAGGCGGAACGGGTCAGGCGATCCACCTTCGCCACGATCAGGGTAGCGCCCATGATGCGGCAGCGGGCCAACGCCTTGTGAAGCTCGGGGCGATCCGTGCGCTTGCCGCTCTCGACTTCGATGAACGGCGGGGCAATCAAGTCGTCACCCTCTTTGAGGTAGCGGGCAACGGTGGCCTCTTGGGCTTCGAGGCCAAGACCGCTGTTGCCCTGCTTCTGGGTCGATACGCGGTAGTAGGCGACAAAGCGGGTCATGGCCGTTACATCCCATCGCTATGTTCGTTGCGATGATATGTAACACCTCCCCGGGGGCGGGGCAAGCCCTATTCCATGTCCAAGATCGCCGCCGCGTGCTGATCGAACATCCGCATATCGGCCTTGGTCACGTCGCGAGACTTCTTCGCCATACCCAGGCTGATCAGCATGGCCTTCAGTGCGGCAGCGTTGCGGCGGTAGTTCTCTTCGTCCACCTCCTTCCCGGCGGCGATGGCGCATTCGTCGCGCTCGCACAGCACGGCAAGGGTAGCGGCCCGGCGCACCAGCATGGTTTCCGAGGGTGACAGCGTGCCGCCAAGCTGAAGGCACAGGTCATTCACCTGATCGCGGTAGCGGCGGGCCGTGAGGCTGCGCCCATCCACCTTTTCACCGGCAATGAACAGGTCGCCAGCGGTTGCGACGGGCGGGGTAGCTGTCTTGGAGGGCATCGGCATCGGTCGGGTTTCCGGGTGGGTTTTGGGTCGGTCTAAGCTGGTCAATGGCGCGGCGGACCTGGGGTTGGCCGTTTACAATTCGGTGCGGGATACCCGGGAGCGTTACGCAGCCCCCGGCGCACTCCTTTTCCCGCCGCCTTGAACGCTGGTGTCAGCGCCGTAGTCCCGGCGAGCGAATGGCCGAATGCAGACTGAGGCCGGGCGGGTTTCGCCTTCCGGGGACGACCCGGGCGCCTGCGTGCGGAGCTTCCGCCCCATGCGGCGCTATCGCTTCCTTGGGCGATGCGCTTCAGGGCCGTTTCCCGCACCATGTCGGGGTCAAGCCCGGCCATAAGGCACACGTCGCGGAAGTCTTTTCCGTTGCCCTGGAACCACAGACGCGCCCGCTCGCGCATCACTTCCGCCTCGTGAGGCGTGACGTGCTGCGGACAAACGGCATCTTCCATCGCCAACCGGATGACGTTCAGCCAAAGGCGCTGTTCGGGAAGCCAATGACCGGCTTTTGCATCCGCTTCAACACCAATGCCCGCCCGGTGCGAGGACTGGCGGGGATTGACGCCCTGGTGATGGCGGCGGGCGGATGGCGTGAGTTCCTTCACCGTGACGGGTTCGGGGGCCTCTTCCTTGGAGGTGAATGCCACCACGTTTCGGTCATAGTGGGTGACGGGCTTCATGGGATCAGGCGGGCGTTGTTGGCGCTGGCGACGGCCTGATAGGGCGCGATCATGTCGCGCACCAGCGCCGGGAGAGTGTCATTGCCACCGCTGCCGTCGAACGTCGCCGCGCTTTCGCCGATGCGTTCGGAGCGCACGTTGAACACGCTGCGCCGGATGCGGTCATCGGTGATGTCGTAGCGCATGAGGAAAAGCGCGAGTTCCGCCGTCGCATGAGCAATGGCAGCGGGAATGGCGTTGGAGGGGACCGGGCGCCCCTCGGGATCGGTGATGCCCGTGCGGGGCCATGCGAGGGCCTGGTTCTGGTTGGCGATGCGCCCGGCGAAGCGTTCGCGGCTGATCATCGCCGTCGCCATGCGAAGCGCCGCTTCCTTGTCGGCTTCGCTGGCAATGCCCCACTCGTGGGCACGCAGGCGGAAGCCCAGATAGGCGTCGGCATCGGTGAGGGTAATGAAGGTATCGGTCGCAAGCGTCAGCATGGTCGTTCATCCGGGAGGAAGCGGGCAAGGGAGGCGACCGGGAAGCACCTCCCTTGCCCTTCGGGTGCCCGCCGCGCCCGGAGGGACCGGGCCGCAGGCTGTCGGGGTTGCTTGCTGCGTGGTGACTGTCCGACTGAAACCACCCGCGCCCCTTCGCCCCGAAGGGCACCCCGGCGCGGCGGGGCTATCCCTTACGCGGGCTTCTTCACGCCCTTCAGGCGGGCGACGGCGCGGGGGTGCTTGATGACAAGGCCCGAATACCATTCGATCCGCGTGCGATAGGCGGGCTTGGCGTCGATTTCGCCCAGGTCGCGCACGCTGATCGGCGCGGTCTGGATGCCGTGCAGGGCGTCGGGGCCGAACTTCACGGCATAGATCGAGGCGGTGGCGTTGTCGGTGCCCTGTTCTTCATCGAAGCCCAGGATGTCGGCGCCGGTGGCGTCCTCTTCCACCACGGCCATCGGGACGCCCGAATAGCTGGTGACTTCGCGACCGAACAGGTCGGGGCCGACGCTCAGGACGGACGAACCACGGGCCAGCTTGATGACGGCGCGGCGCATGGCCTTGTTCATCAGCAGGACGGACGGGGTGCCGCGCACGGCATCCACCAGCTTGTCCAGCATGTCGAGGTCCAGCGGGGCGCCGTTGGCCCCGGCGGTGATGACCTGATCGCCGGTCAGGCGCTTGTTCAGGCCATCGAACTCCTTGGGGTTGGCGGTGGTGTCGCCATCGAAGAAGGTCTTCAGCCACGCCAGGGTCAGGGCCTTGGCCTTCATGGCGTCATGCACGGCGCGGGTGTCGTTGTCGCCGGTGCCCATGGCGATCTGGGCAACGTCATAATCGCTGTCGCCGCCGATGATGGTCAGGGTTTCGGTCTGGGGATTGATGACGCCGGTGGACTCGTCATAGCCCTCGTTGAAACCGCGGAAGGCGATGCCCGGCAGCGCGGTTTCGATGTTGTAGGTGTAGGCGTTGCCCGCGATGTTCTGGAACGGCAGGGCGGCAAGAACCGGGTTTTCGGCGGCGAAGATTTCCACCACGCCCGACTGAAGCGGGTTGGGGTTCAGCTTCGCCCATTCCTGAATGGTCAGCATGGGGGATCAGTCCTTTCTCAGTGCTTGGCGCCGTAACCGGCAGCCATGCGAGCGACCGGCGGCAGGGTGGAAACGTCGGGGGTCTTGGGGGTGACGGTGGGCTTGCCGCTATCCGTCGCCGGGACGGTGACGGTGGCGTTGAACACGCCCGTTTCCTTGGCCCGCTGGAACCACGCCACCTGTTGCGCGGGGGACAGTTCCGAGGGGATCAGCGCCTTCATGTTTTCGGGGACGCTGGCAAGGATGATGTGGGCCATGTGCGCGACCTGTTCGGACAGGGCGGCAAGTTCAGTCTTTGCGGGATCGGCGGCGGGCGTGCCTTCCGGCGCCGGGGTGGCTTCGGCGGGGGTGGTCATGCGGCAATTCCGTTGTTGGCGGTGTTGGGGCAAAGGGCATCGGTTTCGGCCTTCCGGCGCAGCAATTCGGCGAACGCCTCTTCCCGGGTGCCGAAGCCGTCGGGGTTTTCCGAGCGCAGCACGTCCACCGGCGACCACACGCCAAGGTCAACCTTGGTGCGGGCGTTAGTCAGGCGCTCCGTCTCGGACAGGTTTTCCTGCATTTCGGCGAAATCGACGGCGAGTGTCGCGCCTTCCGGGATGGTGCCCGGGGCGTGGGTGTTGACCACGCGCTTGATGACTTCCCACAGGCGGGCCTCGTAGGTGCGCCACAGGGCAATGTCGTCCTGCCGGGCTTCGCGAAGGTCGATCTGTTCAACGTGCTTGGCCGCGCCACTCTCGCTGCTGCGGTCCAGGTCAAACACATCGGCGCTCAGGTCATTGGTGGCGGCAAGCTGCCGCATCGCGAACTGGATCGCTTCCAGCATGTCGCGAATGGGCGCGTTCGGGGTGGCATAGCCAAACCTGCCGTTCTCGGGAAGGGTGATGGCCCGATCCGGGCCGACGTTCAGCGCCTCGCCCGCCGGGAGGCCGGTGGCCCATGCCTGCCCGTGCGCCTGCAACTCGACGGAACGCCACAGGTTGGCGAGCGCAATGTTGATTGCTTCCTGGGTGGTGATCAGGTCATCGCCACCGGGCAGGAAAAACTCGTCATCCGGCAGGGTGTCGAACAGCGGGACGAAGGGCAGGACGCCATAGGGGTTCACGCGGCCCGGGTTGCCGGGGACGCGGATGGGATGGCCCCGGTGGTCCCGGCGGGTGTAGCCGGTGACTGTCCAGTCCGAATACTCGGTGTCGGTGGCCTTGGCGCCGGTGTGGGTGACGATGATCCGGGCGGGGTTCTCGGGATCGTCGGCAACTACGTCAAGGATGTTGGGGGTGATGACGGCCAGCGCCGGGGCGGTGCCCTTCCACTGGACCTGAAGGGCCGTGGTCTTCAACAGCTTGGTCAGGCGCGAAGCCCGCTTCAACACCACGTCGGCATTCAGCGCCCGATAGATGGCCTCGCCCGCCGCCTGATCCATGCCGCTGAAGGTGCGGCGCGGGGCGATGCGGTAGAGGTTGGCCCGTTTGTTGATGACCTTCTTTACCACGTTCAGGGTGAAGACACGGAACGCGGTCGGGTCCGACCACCGGCGGGTGATCAAGCGCAACGTCTCGTCGGACTGCCGATCCGCGTAATAGCGCAGCGCCTTTTCGGCGCGGGCCTTGCGGTCAGCACTCGCGTTGACGAGGGCAATGATCGGGTCGGTGGTGAACATACGCAGCATCTTGATCGGCTAAATGTTTAGACGTTAATAGTCTAAACATTTAGCCTTTTGCCGTCAACAGGTCACGCGGCCCTGGGCAGAGTGTGGGCGCCGATGTTCTTCAGCTTCACGGAAAGGAACTCCTCGAAGCTCAGGGGCGTCAGGTGCCCCCGGTCCCGATAGGCCCGATACAGGGCGTGCGCCGTCAGCATGGAACGGCAGCCCTCGCCGCACGGCGGCACCCAATCCCCACCGTTGAGGGCGCACAGGCGCACCGCCGGGCCGCTGCCGTGGCAGTGGATGCCCACGATCTCATAGGGGTTCAGCTCCACATCCCGCAGGGCGTAGACGGCCCACACGAGGCTGTAAACGTGGTCATCGTGGCAGCCCTTCGCGGCCTCGAAACGCGGCGCCCCGGCGGCGCCATTGCCAGCGGCGGCAAGGCGATACTCGAAGGTGCCCATTTCGGACAGCAGCCGGTCAAAGCTGGGGTGGATGTGCAAGCGACCTTCAGCGGCGGCGTTGTAAAGGGCCGTGAAGGCGTTCGCCTGCCGCTCTGCGGTCGGGTGAATTACTTCGTGGTCAAAGGTCTGATCCGCGCACCATGCCGCCACGTCCTGGCTGTTATAGGCTTCCAGGGCGGCCCGCTTCATGCCGAACTCACGGGCGTAACGGGTCAGGGCCTTCTTGATGCCCCCGGCGCTGCTGAAGGCGATCTTGTCCGAAGCCAGGACGAAATAATGGTCCTCTTCCCCGATCAGGGTCTTCAGCACTGCCGTTGTCACGGTGGCGTCACCGTGCATCGAGAAGCCATAGGCGCGGTCAAGGCCACCACCGACGATGAACGCGGCCCCGCCGGTGATGCTGGGCACGTCCAGCTGATAGGAGTCCCGGCAGCGGTCCAGCACTTCGGGCGGGAACAGGGCCGAAACGCCACTGGTCCACTGGTTCAAATGCTGCTGCGTGAACTCTGCCGGGAGCATCTGAGCGGCGCGGGACCGCAGGGCCGCCGGGGTGATCCACGGCGGCGCGTTGTCGCAGGCGTCGGCAAGGTCACGATAGGCGATGTGGGAAAAGAACAGCCTCGGGTCTTCCCCGCGCTGGTCAAGCTGGTAGAGGGCGAACAGGGGCGACGTGCGCGGCCCCACGGTGCTGTCAACGAGAACCAGGCCGTCGTCGGTGTCGATGGTGCTGGACGCGAGAACCTGATAGGCCGCATCCGAGGTTGCCGCGTGAAGCTCGGAAACCTGAGCGATGGTCAACTTCTTACCGTAAAGGGCCGCCGGGTTGGCGCTATAGCCCTGGATCAGGTTGCCGAGAGCCGGGTATTCGATCCGATCCGCCGTGACGCTGATCGTGCCCGCCTTGATCATGGCGGCGGTGTAGGGCGTCTGTTCGAGGATGGTGCGGGCCAGCTTGAACGCGGTGTCCACCGTCTGCTTCTCGCTGTTCGCCACCATGGCGACGGTCTGCGTCTGCCGGGTCAGGAAGCGCCACACGATGATCAGGGCGCTCGCCAGCGTCTTGCCGTGACGGCGGGGCCAGCACAGGACGATGGTGCGATACTCGCCATCGAGGGCGCGGCGCAGTTCTTCCCGCTCCCGGTCGCCGGGGACATAGACGGTGAACCCGCCCTTGCTGGCGGGCACCCGAGGCTTCACGTCTTCCAGCCAGCGGAAGAACCCGGCGGAACCGTCACGCCACAGGGCGACATTGCTCTTCGCCGCGCCAGTCGTCACCGGGCGCCCCCGGCGTAGGCTAGCAGGTCTTCAAGCTGCCCGAACAGGTCATCAACCTCTTCATCGTGGCGGCGGGCCGTCTCGCGGTCGCCACGGGCAAGGGCCTCGTCGGCAAGACGCTGGTGTTCGTCGATCTGGTGACGGAGGGCGGCGACCATGCCGCCGCCAATGCGTTCCAAGGCGTGCCAATTCGCGTTGGCGGCACGCTGAAGGGCCGGGTCGGGCCAGAACTCCCCGAAGGTCATGGCATCCTCGTTAAACGTTTAGACATTAATAGTCTAAACAGTTAGACTTGCCCGATCAACGGGAAAGCAATAGGCTCAGGGCCATGACGGAAACGACGAAACCGAAGCGCACCCGCCCCGATCTCGTGACCGGGCGCACCGTGCCGTGGGGAACCAAGCTCTCGCCCGAATGGATCGAGCGCATCCGCGACATTTGCCACCGGGACCGGATCAAGGCGAATGACCTGATCGAACGGGCCGTGGAGGTCTACGAGGTGGAACAGGGCGGCGGGCAGTTCATGGCCCGCCTGGAACTGCTGTTGACCCAGGCCACCCCGGCGCAGCGGGAACAGGCCCGCGCCATCATCGAAAAGCTGAACAGGGAAGGCTAACGCCCCATCCCGGGGATGGTTGCTCCACTTACCCCGCCGAAAACCTGTCCGCCGGGGCCAAGAGTTTTCCTTCTTCTGAAGAAGACTCTCTACCCTATAACCCTATTATATAAATATGGGCCTGCGGACAGGTTTTCGGCGGGGTATTCCATCAACGCCCCTCCGGGGTGGGCCGAAGGCCCCATACCTCCGCTTCAAGAAACTCGACCACCTTCCGCTTCCTCTTCATGGCGTCGGGGGTGGTGGTCCCCGGGGGCAGCCCCATTACCCCGTCGAAAACCTGTCCGGCCCTGATCATCGTCGCCGGGCGTCCGGTGCGGCGTTCCTCTGCCGGTCCCCGGGCGCATTCCAGGGCATACCACGCGGCGGCGTATTCTGGCGCCTTGCCCACAAGAGGGCGCAGCTTCGGCGGCAGTGGGCGCACGGACATGCGGGCTTCAAGTTGATCGCGGCGGCGGTGGAGCTCAGCGGTCAACGCCTCATGGTCAACCGCAGGGGCGGCGGCGATCTTGGCCGCGTGCTGCTGGTCGCGCTTCAGCTTCTTCCGTTCAGCCTCGCTCAGCGGCGCCGGGCGGGGTGCTGCTGGACGCGAGGCAATGGCCCTGGTCCGCGCCTCCCTCTCCCGTTCCTTGGCCTCTTCGTCCCGCTGCCTGCGGGTCTGAAGGCTGGCCCGCCCCGCTGCGATCATGGCGGCAAGCTGGGCCGGATCGCTTTCGCGATCATTGGCATCCTCAGCAAGGCCCCCACATACCTGCAACCCGACCTCCGGGGCGTCAATGTCGGCAAGAAGCGCCTCTATCTCGCGGTCACGCTCCGCGGAATATTCAGCAATGCCTTCATCGTCGAGCCCGATGGAAGGGCCATCAATACGAACCCGTGAGCCATCTGGAAGAATGGCCCAAGTGTCTGGAGTAGCTTGCCCAGCACGGCGAACCATCATATAATTTCCCGTCTACCTTCTTCCGTCGCAGCCCCGCCACCGTGCGGGGCTTTTTATTTAGCTCACTTCTTTTGCCGCCCGCGCAATGCAGTCGGCAACATCAACGGCCATGCTGGGCATTGCCGCCCATGTCCCATCCTTCCTTTCTCCTGTGAAGGTTTGGATGGTCACGCCGGTTCCCTGCCGCCGGATATGTAGGCGGGTGTCGTTGTCCAGCGCGATCTTGAAGTTCGCAACTTCGCGCTCAGCCACGCCACGGAGTCCGAAGGCGATCCTTTGGGCAACATCGGGGACCGCAGCAAGCGGAGGGCTTTCGAGTTGCCCCGCTTCGTCGCGTGCTTTCTCGAACAACGAAATCATCACCCGACGCCCGGAGCCATCCGGGCTTTCTTCGTTCCATACGCGCACGCCCGGAACCGGTTCATCTGGGAATGCCACGCGCCACGCATCGGTCACGCGGTCATCAATCCATTGCGCGATCTTCTTCCCCTCCAATTCTGCGAGGCGGGCGAGTTGCTCAACCCGGCGGCGGTCGAGGGAAATGTTCACCTGATTGGACATGGCACTCACTCAGTCAGCGTTGACTGACACCATCATCGCACATGGCTGTTGACAGGGCAACACATAGGTGAGTATCGTCCGCCCTGCCAGCCATACGAATAGGCGAGTATCGCCGCATTCGGATAGGCTGCTTATCGCCAATAGACACGGAGAAGGCCATGAACAACGAGCGCCGCAAGCGCATCACGGAAGCCCTCAACCTCCTTCAGCAGGCGCAGAGCGTCATTGAAGAGGTGCGGGACGAGGAACAGGAGAGCTACGACAACATGCCGGAAGGCTTCCAGAACGGGGAGCGCGGGGAACGGGCCATGATGGCGATTGACGCCCTGGAAACGGCCTTCGGCGACCTTGAGGGCGTCATGGGTTCACTCGAAGAGGCTGCGGCATGACCCGGAAGCGCCCCATCTGCTTCCGCGTCGAGTTCGACGACGGCAGCACCGCCATTGAAACCATTGACCCGGATGTTCTGCGGGGCGGTAGCGATTGGACCGCACGGTTCATCATTCAGGATCGGATCAGCAAGGAAGCCCGGGAAGAAGGCAGCACCTCGCAACGGATCAAGCACGTCCAAAGGACGGCTTGCCCTCAATAACCCACCAAAGAGAAGGAGAAACTGACCAATGCACATTCAGAAGATCAGCGAGCGCGAGTTCTGCGAAGTCCTGGGGGCCATGCACCAGCTTGAAACCATCACCCAGAAGATCGAACTCGGGTCGGTGGTGCTCTACTGCGGTGACAGCCCCTACCATGACAACCCGGTGGTGCTGTTTCAGGACGCCATGAGCGGGACCATGCTGGTGGTCAGCGCCGACGAAGAACCTGCCCCGATCGTGACCGTCGAGGAAATCAAGGACATTGACGACAACATTCAGCGGTTGCGGAATGACATGACGAGGCTGTGGGAGCGCGTCATGGCGTTGGAAGCCATGCGCAAGGCTGCGTGAGCAAGGGAGGAGGCCCACCATGATCAGCACCCGCGCCCGGCTTGCCGCCGCCCTCATGGTGGGCTTCCTCGCGCCCCTGCCTGTCTACGCGGATGACTTCGGGGATGACCTGTTGGCGCCCCGCGTGGATCGGGACCAGGGGCGCGGCTACGTCCTGCGGGACGAACGGGGCCGTCGCACGGGCATCCTTAAGCAAGAGGGCGCTAACTACCTGATCCAGCGTGACAACGCAGGCCGGCGCACAGGCACCGTGGAAAAGGACACCACCGGGCAGTGGATCATGCGCGACACTGCCGGGCGGCGAGTGGGAGTTATCGATCATCAGTGATGAAACCCAAGGTCTTGAGACAATACCCGCAAGGGTTTACCCTTCGCCATCGGCTTATATCGATGGAGATGGCTTATGGCTTTCAAGGTTGGGGATATCGTTCAACTCAAGTCCGGTGGTCCTGAAATGACCGTGGTTACGGTTGATCAGGATGGCAAGGGCGTTTGGGCGGCTTGGTTTGCCGGAAAGAAAAGTGAAAGGTCGCATTTCCCAAACGAAGCTTTGAACACGCCCCCCGCTACGAAGGATGGCGCCTAATGCCTACGGCTGATGACGTCGCCAATTGGATGTTCAGCGAGGTCAAAAGCAAACGCTGGCTTTATCAAGATGATGCCGCCTTCACCATCGAACGGCAATTCGGGACAGCCTTTGTCTATGAAAATGACAATGGCAATACAGCCATCGGGAAAGATGTGCTGAAGGCTTTTCGCAAGATTTCTAGCGACGATGTCGTTTGGGAGAGCGGGGAGAAAGCGTGGCGACTACGCGAGAAACACGACACTCCGGGACGCCAACAGAACTAGCGGCCAAGGCCAATAAATTGGCCTGATCAAGGGCGGGCTTCGGCTCGCCCTTTTCGTTTGCGCGGGAGCCTTCATTCCCCACAAACCACCCCCGCAGCGCTTCTACACACGATGGCGCTTTTGCCCCTCACCGAGGCAGCTAAGTGATTGATTTCATTGGAAAATTAGAGATTGGCTGGGGGACTAGGATTCGAACCTAGACTGGCGGAGTCAGAGTCCGCTGTCCTACCGTTAGACGATCCCCCACCAGGGGTCTGGCGGGCCATGGGCGCCGCGAGAGGGCGATCTTCTATCAAAGGCGCATGGGTTTGTGAAGGCATTTTTTTGGGTTTGGGTGAATTCTCCTTGGGTTGGCGGGGGGCATGCGGGTAACATCGCCGCCGCCCGACTATCCGTGCCGCCAATGACGAGTTCCGTTTTGCGTTCCGATTCCGCCGATTCCGTATATGCCGCGTTGGATTTGGGCACCAACAATTGCCGTATGCTGGTGGCGCGTCCCACCGTCGATGGTTTTCGGGTCATCGACGCTTTTTCGCGCATCACCCGTCTGGGCGAAGGACTGGCCGCCACCGGGCGGTTGTCGGCCGCGGCCATGGACCGCACCATCGGCGCGCTGCGGGCCTGTGCTGACAAGATGGTGCGCAACCGGGTCACCCGTGCCCGGCTGGTGGCCACCGAGGCGTGCCGACGCGCCGCCAATTGCGATGAATTCGCTCTTCGGGTTTGGCGGGAAACCGGGCTGGACCTGGAAATCATCTCGGCCAAGGACGAAGCGTCCCTGGCTTTGGGGGGATGTTCGTCGCTGATGCGGCCGGACTATCCCTGGGCCTTGGTTTTCGACATCGGCGGTGGTTCGACCGAGCTGATCTGGGTGGCCAATGGGCCTGATGGTCTGGACGTCAAAGGGGTGGTGTCGCTGCCCTTGGGCGTGGTCACCTTGGCCGAGCAAGTGGGCGAGGCGCTGCACAACCCGGCCGGATACGCCGTCACAGTGGCGCAGATCGCTACGCGGTTGGCGGCGTTCGAGGCCGAGCATTGCATCACGCCCCGGCTGTTGATGGGCCAGGTGCAGATGCTGGGCACCTCGGGCACCGTCACCACCTTGGCGGCGCTGCATTTGAATTTGGACCGTTACGACCGGGCCGCCGTGGATGGTTTGGATTTGCATCTGGCCGACATCGCCGCCATCACCACCATGTTGCTGGGCATGAGTGCCGCCGAGCGGGTGGCCCATCCCTGCATCGGCACCGAGCGGGCCGATCTGGTGATCGCCGGCTGCGCCATCCTGGAAGCCATGTGCCGGTTGTGGCCGTTATCGTCCCTGCGCGTCGCCGACCGTGGCGTGCGCGAGGGCATCTTGTTGTCCATGATGCGCGAAGACGCCATCTGGACCCGTTCGGAGTAGGACATGAGCACCACCAAGGGTAAGGGCAAAAGCGCCGGCGGCGGCGCCAGCAAGGGCTCGGGCAGCCGCATGCTGGTGGAGCGGGTGAAGACGGCGCGGGGCCGCAAGCCGTCATCCACCCGCTGGTTGCAGCGCCAGTTGAACGATCCCTATGTGCAGGAAGCCCGCAAGCTGGGCTTCCGCTCGCGTGCCGCCTTCAAGCTGATCGAGCTGGACGACCGCTTCCATTTCCTGAAGCCCGGGCTGCGGGTGGTGGATCTGGGCGCCGCCCCCGGCGGCTGGACCCAGGTGGCGGTGCAGCGTGTCGGCGCCAAGGGCAAGGTGGTCGGCATGGACATCTTGGAATACGAAGCGGTGCCCGGCGCCATCTGCATGCAGGGCGACTTCCTGGCCGACGACGCCCCCGACCGGCTGAAAGAGGCGCTGGACGGCCTGGCCGACATCGTGGTGTCCGACATGGCCGCCCCCACCACCGGCCATCCGCCCACCGATCACTTGCGCATCATCAACCTGGTGGAAGTGGCGCTGCACTTCGCCTTGGAGGTGCTGGCCCCGGGCGGCGTCTTCCTGGCCAAGGTGTTCCAGGGCGGCACCGAAAAGTCGCTGCTGGACCAGTTGAAGCAGAACTTCGCCACCGTGCGCCACGCCAAACCACCGGCCAGCCGCAAGGAATCGGCCGAGACCTACGTCATCGCCACCGGCTTCAAGGGCCGGAGCGACGACGATACGGAACAGCGCTGAGGGGGGGGGCTGCCGGCCGGCTGTCGCCAGGGGCCTGGCTACATCTTGCGCACGTCGCCCAGGAACTGTTCGACGCGCCCGTCCAGGTCGATCGCCTGCCCGGCCAGGTCGTGGGCGACGTCCAGGACGGTCGCCGCGTTGCGGCCGGTGTCGGCGGCGGCGTCGGTGACGCCGCTGATGTTGCTGGCCACTTCCCGGGTCGCCGCCGATTGTTCCTCGACCGCTCCCGAGATCGAGGCGTTGATTTCGCTGACCTGATTGATGATCAGGACGATGCCGCGGATGGCGGTGGCGGTGTTGTGGCTTGATTCCTGGATTTCGCGGATTTGCTGGCCGATTTCCTCGGTGGCCCGCGCCGTCTGGTTGGCCAGGGACTTCACTTCGCCGGCGACCACGGCGAAACCCTTGCCGGCATCGCCGGCCCTCGCCGCCTCGATGGTGGCGTTCAGCGCCAACAAGTTGGTCTGCGACGCGATGTCGGTGATCAACTGGGTGACTTCGCCGATCTTGCCGGCCGTCGTCACCAAAGCCGCCACCAACTGGTCGGATTTCTGGGCGTCCGACACCGCCGTGGCGATGATCTTGCTGGCTTCGGTGGTTTGCCGGGCGATTTCGTTGACCGAGGCCGACAATTCGTCACTCGCCGCCGCCACCGTGGCCGATTGTTGGTTGGTCTGCTCGGCGGCGGCGGCCAGGGATTGCGCCGTCGCCTGCATGTGGGTGGCCGATTGCGACACCGATTCGACCAGGGTCTTCACCTTGCTTTCGAAATCCTGGGCCAGGGCGGCGTTCTGTGCTTTGCGGCCCGACAGGTCGGTGGCGAACTTCACCACCTTGCAAACCTTGCCGTTCTGGTCGAGGACCGGGTTGTAGGACGCCTCGATCCACACTTCCTTGCCGCCCTTGCCGATGCGCTTGTATTGGGCGGCCTGATAGTCGCCGGCCCGCAGCGCGTCCCAGAACTTCCGGTACTCGGCCGAGTCCTTGTGGGCCGCTTCGATGAAGATGGAATGGTTGCGTCCCTTGATCTCGTCCAGGCTGTATCCCATGACCGACAGGAAGTTCTGGTTGGCGGTGATGATGGTGCCGTCCAGTTCGAATTCGATCACCGCCTGCGATCGGCTGGCCGCTTCGACCTTGCCTTGCAGGTCGGCGAAGACGGCTTTTTGCTGGGAAATGTCGGTGGCGAACTTGACCACTTTATAGGGGCGGCCGGCGCGGTCGAGGACCGGGGTGTACGAGGCCTCGATCCACACTTCCTTGCCGCCCTTGCCGATGCGCTTGAACTGCGCGGTGTTGAACTTCCCAGCCCGTAATTCGTCCCAGAACTGGCGGTACTCGGCCGAGTCCTTGGTGGCCGGTTCGACGAACATGGAATGGTGGCGTCCCTTGATCTCGTCCAGGCTGTATCCCAAGGCGGAACAGAAGTTCTGGTTGGCGGTGATGATGGTGCCGTCCAGCTTGAACTCGATCACCGCCAAAGAGCGGCGGAGAGCGGCGAGAACGGCTTCGGCGTCGCGTTGTTTGCCAAACATGGTTGTGAACCTCTCAAAGGGACATTTTCACCAAAGCCAGCCCGGCATTTGAGCCCGGCGGTGTGCCATTGTCCGTAACTGTTGTTGCGGCCCCGACAGGTGTGGGGAGGGGCTGACGAGGATGTCGTCTACCAAACAGGTATGTAGCCCGGCGCCTCATTGCATGTCGTAAACTGCCAAGACATGTCCGGTCCTGCCAAATTCGGCCATTTCAGGGGGGCTGACTTTATTCAGCCCATGGGGGAAGGGCGGCGCAGCAATGTGGATGGCGCCATGCCGAATGATGCAGAAAAGGCCCGGCTGAAATTGCTGGGATCGGTGAAGCCGCAGGCCATGGCCACTTCGGTGACCGAGCTGGTGGCCCCATCCTCGGCCGTCAACATCTCCTTGGCGTGCCGCAGCCGAATTTCGCGCAGGAATTCCATGGGGGTGCAGCCCCGTGATTGCCGGAAGGTGCGGAACAGGCTGCGGACGCTGGTTCCGGTGGCGGCGGCCAAATCTTCGATGTTGACGGGTTTGTTCCAGTTGGCCTCCAGATAGTTTTCCGCCCGGACCACCTGCCACGACGCGGCCTTTAACGGCTGTTCCTCGAACTGGTGGGAATGGGAATGCCGTGCCGACACCAGCAGTGCGGTCAACAGGGCTTGTTCCAATTCAGCCAGCATCAGGGCGGCGCCGGGGCGGCTGCCGGTGTCTTCCAGGGTTTTGGCCAGGCAGTTCACCAGATGCGCGATGCCGGCGCCGTTGGTGGCCAGGTCCAGTTCCGGGGCGAAGGACAGGGTGTCGGTCCCGTCCCGTCCGGTCAGGGCGCGAAGCTTGCCCTTCAGGCTTGCCTGTGGCGCCAGCCACACCAGTTGTCGGTAATCGGGGCCGAAATCGATCCGCACGTTGCCGGATGACAAGCAGGCCTTGTTGGCGGTGACCGGCGTCGCCCGGTTTCCCTGGTGGGTGATCCCGGCGCCGTGGACGGGGATTTGCAGCCGGATGCCGTCGCTGTCGGGCAGGCGCAGGCTGATGGGGACCTGATACGAGCAATGCCACAAGGTTGTCGCCGACACTTGTGACCGGTGGCCTTGGGCGACGAAGTCGTGGTCCTTTGCCGGCTTGCTGACCAGCTCGGCCCGCAGCCAGTGGTTTGCCGCATTTTCGATCTCGTCGAAAGTGCGGGCCTGGAAGGCTGGAGACGTGCCAAGGTCGCTCATGGTTCCGCACGGTTCCTCAGGTGGCGCCATCCCTAAAGTATAGGCGCCATCCTTCGGCCTTCAAGCCCTGGACCCAAGGGTCTCGGGCGGATTTCGACCGCTCGAAATCCGCTCTAATGCGGCAGCAACTCGCACAGATGCGCGGTCAACTCGCGGGGGGTGGCGCGGCTGAGGTCGCGGTCCACCTCGCCGACCACCATTTGACGGGTGTTGGCCGCCATGGTGGTTTCCAGTTCGGCCAGGACGGCGCGGGGGCCAACCAGGACCAGATGGTCGAAACGGCGCTCGGTGGCGGCGCGGTCCAGCTGGCCGGCGATGCGCCCCGTGCAGGCGGGGCCGGTCGCCGGGACACCCATGCCAAGTACGGGTTCCAGGTCGCGTTGCGGACCGTCGCAGCGGAATATTCGGGCTCGGGCGCCGTCGGCCACGCACACCCAGGTATGGGACGAACGCATGGCTTTCTCCTTTTCCTCCCGCCGGGGCGACAGGCAGGGTTACCCCGGCAGGATGCATCATATCATGAATGAATGGTTAATGCCGCCATGGCATGCTTGAGTGGCGAACTTTTCTGTGTATGATGACGCGCCAATCCCCGTACCCCGCCATCGGAGTTGGCATGCAAATCAAGGAAGCCCTGACATTCGACGACGTTCTGCTGGTGCCGGCAGAGTCCGACGTCCTGCCCAACAGCGTCGACACCCGCACCCGCATCACCCGATCCATCGAATTGGGCATTCCGTTGGTATCCGCGGCCATGGATACCGTCACCGAATCCGGGCTCGCCATCGCCTTGGCCCAGGCCGGCGGCATCGGCGTCATCCACAAGAATTTGGACATCCAGGCCCAGGCTGCCGAAGTGCGCAAGGTCAAGAAGTTCGAATCCGGCATGGTGGTCAACCCGGTGACCATCCACCCCGACCAGACGCTGGCCGAAGCGCTTCGCCTGATGGCCGATTTCAAGATTTCCGGCATTCCGGTGGTCGAACGCGGCTCGCGCAAGCTGGTGGGCATCCTGACCAACCGTGACGTCCGCTTCGCGTCCGACGTCCACCAGCCGGTGGCCGAGCTGATGACCAAGGACAAGCTGGTCACCGTGCGTGAAGGCGTCGACAAGGAAGAGGCCAAGCGCCTGCTGCACACCCACCGCATCGAAAAGCTGCTGGTGGTGGACGCCGACTACCGCTGCACCGGTCTGGTGACGGTCAAGGACATCGAAAAGGCCAAGGCCCATCCCAACGCCTGCAAGGACGAGCAGGGCCGCTTGCGCACCGCCGCCGCCACCGGCGTCGGTCCTGACGGCATCAAGCGCGCCGAGGCGCTGCTGGAAGCGGAAGTGGACATCATCGTCGTCGACACTGCCCATGGTCATTCCCGCGGCGTCATCGAAGCGGTTCGTCAGATCAAGGCCATGTCGTCCAAGGCCCAGGTCATCGGCGGCAACATCGCTACCCCCGACGCCGCCCGTGCGCTGGCTGACGCCGGCGCCGACGCCGTCAAGGTGGGCATCGGCCCGGGCACCATCTGCACCACCCGCATGGTGGCCGGTGTGGGCGTGCCGCAGCTTTCCGCCATCATGGAAGTCGCCGAAGTCACCCGTGAACGCGGTATCTGCCTGATCGCCGATGGCGGCATCAAGTATTCCGGCGATGTGGCCAAGGCCATCGCCGCCGGCGCCGATTGCGTGATGATCGGATCGTTGTTCGCCGGCACCGAGGAAAGCCCCGGCGAGGTGTTCCTGTACCAGGGCCGCTCGTACAAGTCCTATCGCGGCATGGGGTCCATCGGCGCCATGGCGCGGGGCTCGGCCGACCGTTACTTCCAGGCCGACGTCAACGACAGCCTGAAGCTGGTCCCCGAAGGCGTGGAAGGCCGCGTTCCCTACAAGGGCCCGGTGGGCACCGTCATCCACCAGATGGTGGGTGGCCTGCGCGCTGGCATGGGGTACACCGGCAACCGCACCATTCCCGAGATGCAGACCCGCTGCACCTTCCGTCGCATCACCAGCGCCGGCCTGCGGGAAAGCCACGTCCACGACATCTCGATCACCAAGGAAGCCCCCAATTACAAAAGCGAGTAATCGCGGGCTCAGGGATCAGGCCGGCTTCGTCACCGCGAAGCCGGCCTTTTTCATGCCCACAGATCGCGGGTGGCGTGGACCACGCGCCCGCTCACCATTGTCGCGACGACGCGGGGCAGGGTGGGCGTGCTGGCATCCACCAGCACCAGGTCGGCCCGTTGTCCGGGGGCGATCTGGCCGCGATCGGTGAAACCGGCCAGTCGCGCCGGGTTGGCGGAAACCAGGCCCCAGGCGCGGGCCAGCGGCAGTTGGCCGTCCCGCACCAGGCGGAAGGGGGCGTGGACCAAAGCCGGGTAGTAGTAATCCGAGGTCAGCACGTCCACCAGCCCCGCCGCCGCCATGTCGGCGGCCCGCATGCCGCCTTCGATATGGCTGCCGCCGCGCACCACGTTGGGGGCGCCCATGATCACCCCGTCGCCCATCTGACGGGCCGTTTCGGCGGTGGGCCGGGTCAACGGGAACTCGCACAGCGAACAGCCCATCTGGTGGAAATGCTGGCGTATCTCGGGCGATTCGTCGTCGTGCGAGGCCAGGGCGACGCCATGCTGGCGGGCCGCTTTGGCCAGCCGGCGGTTGGTGGTGTCGACCAAGGGCTGGCGGTCGGCCACCCGATGGACCAGAGCGACGAAATCCTCCAGGCTCATATGGGCGCGCTCGGCATATTGGGCCAACTTGGTCGGCTGTTCGACCCGGCGCAGGAACATGGGCAGGTGGTCGTTGAAGGCCAAAAGATGCAGGCGTCCCAGCCCCAGCCATTCCTCGATCTCGTCGGCGGCGTCGATGTTGTAGACCTCGTGGCGCAGGTGCACCCGGCTGTCACACCCCAGGCTGGGGCGCAGCCGTTCCAGGTTATCCAGGAAGGAAAGCGCCGCCTCGCGGCCACGCAGACCCGGTTCCCACGACCAGGTCAGGCCGTGCAACGCCGTGGTGATGCCGTTGGCCAGCATCTGGCGGTCGGTGTCCACCAGGGCCACATCGGTGGGGAAATGCACCTGCGGGCGCGGCATCAACTGGCGTTCGAAGGCGTCGCCATGCAGGTCGATGATCCCGGGCAGCAGCAGCAGGCCGCGCGCGTCCAAGGCTTTGCCGCCCTGATCTTCGCCCATTGCCAGGATCGTTCCGTCGTCGATGGTGACGGGGCTGTCGAGCAATTCCCCCTGGGGGGTCAGAATATGGGCGCCTTGGATACGGATGCGCATGGCACGGTCCTTACCGAAATTCGGAGGGGAACCCGCTTAATCCAGTCTCAGCCGCTTCTGGATGATGATTTGATGACATCCCCGGTGAAGGCGCGACCACTGGGGCATTCATCCATTGTGGCGTTGTTACACTTCGATACATCCTGGTCAAATCCAGGTTACGGCCCGGCTCTATGATAATCGTAAGATAATTTCCTTAGAGAGCGATCATGCGTGCCATCACCAAGGCCCTTTGGGCCGTCATCCTGGTTCCCGCCGTCTTGTGGCTGGCGGTGGAGCCAACCGCCTTGCAAGCCGATACCTTCTTTTTCCTGCGCAACAACATGGTGCAGATAAGCGGCGTGCTGACCATTTTCGCCATGAGCGCCGCCATGATTCTGGCCCTGCGTCCGACTTGGCTGGAAAGCCGGCTGGATGGCTTGGACAAGATGTATCGTCTACATAAATGGCTGGGCATCGCCGGACTGAGTTTGGCGGTGACCCATTGGCTGTGGGCCAAGGGGCCGAAATGGGCGGTCGGTTGGGGCTTGCTGGAACGACCGCAGCGTGGCCCGCGTCCTGAGCTCCCGCCCGGTATCGAGCAAGTCTTGAATTCCTGGCGCGGTGTGGCCGAAGGAGTCGGTGAATGGGCGTTCTATGCCATGGCTTTGCTGATGGTGTTGGCCCTGATCAAATATTTCCCCTATCGCCGGTTCTTCCAGACCCACCGCCTGTTGGCCGTCGGTTATCTGGTGATGGTGTTCCATTCGGTGGTGCTGACCAAGTTCAGCTATTGGAGCACGCCCTTGGGGGCGGTCCTGGCAATGCTGCTGGTGACCGGGACAATTGCTGCGGTGGTGGTGCTGCTGCGTCGGGTCGGCGCCGGCCGCAAAGTCGGCGGACATGTCGTCGCCCTGCGCGATTTTCCGCAATTGCGTTGCCTGGAAGTCCGTGTCGCCCTGGAAACGGGATGGAAGGGCCATCAGGCGGGGCAATTCGCCTTCGTCACCTTCGACAAGAAGGAAGGGGCGCACCCCTTCACCATCGCCTCAAGTTGGGATGGCAAGGACAATACGCTCAGCTTCGTCATCAAGGAACTGGGGGACCACACCGCCGCCTTGCGTCGTGGTTTGGCCCTGGGCCAAGCGGTCAGTGTCGAAGGTCCCTATGGCCGCTTCACCTTCAAGGACGATCGCCCGCGCCAGATCTGGGTGGGCGGCGGCATCGGCATCACGCCGTTCCTGGCTCGTGCCCGCCAATTGGCCGCTGGCCAAGGTCGGCCGGGCCAACAGATCGACCTGATCCACACCACCGTGGAAGAAGACGCCCAGGCCTTGGCCGAATTGCATGGCCTGGCCGACCAGGCCGGCATCCGTCTGCATGTGATGGTGGATGGTCGCGACGGCCGCCTTGACGGGGAAAAGCTGGGCCAAATGGTGCCCGGCTGGGATCGGGCCAGCGTGTGGTTCTGTGGCCCCGCCGGTTTCGGCCATGCGCTGCGCGGCGATCTGGCGCGCCATGGCATGGCGGTGTCGCGGCGTTTCCATCAGGAAATGTTCGCCATGCGTTAACAGAGAGGGGACGCACCGTTTTGGCATGGCCGGGGCTGCGAATTGTCATAGCTGGCACCCGGCCTGCGGCGGCAGGCTGGCAGGGTCAATTCAGGTCATGATCGGAGCCGGCGATGTTGTCCGCCCCCACGTCCCCCATATACCAAGCCCTGTGCGAAGCCCTGGACGACGAATACAAGGCCCGCGCCACCTATGCGGCGGTCATCGACCGTTTTGGGCCGGTGCGCCCGTTCATCAACATCATTCAGTCGGAACAGCGTCACATCAACGCCTTGCAACTGCTGCTGCGCCGCCGGGGCTGGCCGATTCCCGACGATCCCCATGGCGGGCGGGTCGAGGCCCCGGCCAGCATCGAGGAAGCCTGCCGCCTGGGGGTGCGGGCGGAATTGGACAACGTGGCGCTTTATGACCGGCTGAACACCCTGGCCGCCGAGGACGACGAGGTGTTGGCGGTGTTCGCCAATTTGCAAGGCGCCTCGCAGAACCGGCATTTGCCGGCCTTCCAGCGCAATGCCGATGGCGCGGGCTGCCATGGTGGCGGTCGTGGCAATCGTGGCGGCGGCCGCTGCGGTTAAGGCCGGGCGGGGACAGGCCGGCCTTGCGCCGGGGCGGGATTGCTCCTAAAACCCAATCCTTGTCCGCCTTTTGCCGAAAGTCCGCCCATGACCCCCGCCGCCCGCCTTGCCGCCGCCATGGAAGTGCTGGACGAAATCCAGGCCAGCCCCAAGCCGGCCGACCAGATCGCCTCGCTTTACTTCAAAAGCCGTCGCTATATCGGGTCCAAGGATCGCCGTGCCGTGTCGGAAACCGTGTGGCGGGTGATGCGGACCAAGGCGCGCATCGATTGGTGGCTGGAAGCGTTGGACTTTCCCGCCGACGCCCGCGCCCGGGTCCTGGCCGACCTGGTGTTCCAAGGCGGCAAGCCCGAACCTGAACTGTTCCAAGGCGCTCATGCCGCCCGCCCGCCCAGCGGCGAGGAACGTCGGATGATGGAAGCCTTGCGCGGCAAGTCGCCGTTCCACCACGCCATGCCGGCCTGGGTGAAGGGCGAGTTCCCTGAATGGCTGACCCCGCGCCTGAGCGAATTGTGGGGCGAACGCATGCCCGCCGAGGTGGGGGCCATGCGCGACGAGGCGCCGCTGGATCTGCGCGTCAACACGCTGAAGGCGACCCGCGACGAAGCCTTCGTCGCGCTCAAGAAGGAACGGGTCAACAGCACGCCCACCGAGATTTCCCCCATCGGCCTGCGTCTGGCCAACCGCGTCGCCCTGGTGCAGTTGCAGGCCTGGCGCGACGGTTTGGTCGAGGTCCAGGACGAAGGCTCGCAATTGGTGGCGCTGATCGCCGACGCCCGGCCCGGCATGGCGGTGGTGGATTACTGCGCCGGCGCCGGCGGCAAGACCCTGGCCTTGGCGGCGGCCATGAACAACACGGGGCGTCTGGTCGCCTGCGACGTGGCCGAATGGCGGGTCGACAAGGCCCAGGCCCGTCTGCGCCGGGCCGGGGTGCATAACGTCACCCGTCGGGTGATCGACGGCGAATCCGACAAGTGGATCAAGCGGTCGGCGGGGGCTTATGATCGGGTGCTGGTGGATGCGCCCTGTTCGGGCACCGGCACCTGGCGCCGCAATCCCGACGCCAAGTGGCAGCTGACCGAGGAAACCGTCCAGGAACTGGTGGTGCGTCAGCAGGCCATTCTGACCAGCGCCGCCCGTCTGGTGAAGCCGGGCGGACGCTTGATCTATGCCACCTGTTCCATCCTGTCCGAGGAAAACGAGGATCAGGTGGACCGCTTCCTGGCCAGCCATCCCGACTACAAGGTTCTGCCGGTGCCGGGCCTGTGGGGCGAGTTGGTGGGGACCGCTTGCCCGGTCACCGGGGCGTATCTGCGGCTGTCGCCTTATGGCCACGGCACCGACGGGTTTTTCGCCGCGGTGTTGGAAAAGGCGTCAGAATAGGAGCGGCTTCATCGCCCCCCACACCTGCTGTGCCTTGTTCCAGCCGTTCAGGATGTCGCCGGCCGGGTCGTTGACCTTGGTCGGATTGTTGGCCTCGGCCCGCAGCGCCAGGGCGTCGTAATTATCGGCGATGCCTTGTTCGGTCTGCTTGGTCAGGCCGCTCAGCAACGCCGCCGCCGAACCGCCGCCGGCCACGCCGCCACCGCCCGCCGCCAGACTGGCCCGAGCCGTCGCCGCCTGACGCTTCAGCAGGTCGCGCTGTTGCCGTGCCCGCTGTTCCTGCTGCAACGCCATCATCTGGTTCTGCTGGTTGATCTGATTGGTCTGGGCCTGGGCCTGCGCCTTGGCTTGGTTGTTCTGTGACACCATCTGCAAGCCGGTGGTCGCGGCGCTGATGGCAGCGGGGCTTCCAAATCCTCCCATGTGGGTTCTCCAAAAGTGTGTTCGCTATTTGTTCTAAATTTTTACGTGCCATGAGTCAAGGAATTTAGACCTATAGCGCAGTCATGAAAAAAGGCCCCGGATCGCTCCGGGGCCTTGTGTTCCTTAAACCGCCCGTTCCTTGACATAGGAACCGGGGCCGTCTTCCACCACCTTCAGCTTGCCGTCGCCGGGATGGCGAGCGGGGACGGTCTTGGTGCCCTTGGTCGCCCAGGCGTGCCAGTCGGGCCACCACGACCCTTCGACCTGGGTGGCGCCGTTCAGCCAGGTGTCAGGGTTCTTCACCTTCTTGGCGTTGGTCCAATAGCAATACTTGTTGGCGGCGGGCGGGTTGACCACCCCGGCGATGTGACCCGACGCCGACAGCACGAACTTGACCGGACCGCCGGAATTCTGGGTCAGGGCAAAGGTCGACTTCCACGGCGCGATGTGGTCTTCGCGGGCGCTCAGCATGTAGATGGGGGTCTTGATCTTGGAAAGGTCGATATCGACCCCGTCCAACTGGATGCCGCCCGGCTGAACCAGCAGGTTCTGCTGATACATCTTGCGCAGGTAGAAACTGTGCATGGCCGCCGGCATGCGGGTGGAATCGGAATTCCAGTACAACAGGTCGAAGGGGAAGGGATCCTTGCCCAGCAGGTAATTGTTGACCACGAACGACCAGATCAGGTCGTTGGCGCGCAGCATGTTGAAGGTCATGGCCATGTCGCGGCCGTCCAGATAGCCAGCCTCGTTCATGCGGCTTTCCAGGGCGACCAGCTGTTCCTCGTCGATGAAGACGCCCAGTTCGCCCGGTTCCGAGAAATCGGTCATGGTGGTGAACAGCGTGGCGCTGGCGATGCCGGTCAAGCCCTTGGCGGCCATATAGGCCAGGGTGCACACGGTCAGCGTGCCGCCCAGGCAATAGCCGACAGCGTTGACTTCCTTGTGGCCGGTGGCCTGCTCGATGGCCTTGATGGCGGCCAGCGGGCCTTCCAGCATGTAATCGGCGAAGCCCTTGGCGGCCAGATGTTCGTCGGGGTTGACCCAAGAAATGACGAACACGGTGTGGCCCTGGTCCACTGCCCATTTGATGAAGCTGTTTTTGGGCCGCAGATCCAGGATGTAATACTTGTTGATCCACGGCGGCACGATCAGCAGCGGCCGGTCGGCCACCGTTTCGGTGGTCGGATCAAACTGCAGCAGCTGCATCAGGTCGTTCTGATAGACCACCTTGCCCGGGGTGACGGCGATGTTCTCGCCCACCTTGAAGGCGTCGTAATCGGTCATCTTGATGGAAAGCTTGCCCTTGCCGCGTTCCAGGTCGGACAACAGGTTGTCCAGGCCCTTGATCAGGTTCTCGCCGCCGGTTTCCACGGTGGTGCGCAGCACTTCCGGGTTGGTCAGCACGAAATTGCTGGGCGCCATGGCGTCGACGAACTGGCGGGTATAGAAGTCCACCTTCTGGGCGGTGTGGTCGTCCAGACCTTCGACGCCGTGCACCAGACCGTGCATGTAGCGCGCCGACAGCAGATAGGACTGCTTGATGAAGTCGAAGACTTCGTTTTCTTCCCACATCTCGTCCTTGAAGCGACGGTCGGCGGGGTCGGGCTTGGCGATGGGCTCGGCATGCTCGCCGAACAGGCGCCGCGCCGTGTTCTGCCACAAAGCCAGATAGTCGTTCCACAGCGTCAGGTTGGCTTCCACCAGCTTGACCGGGTCGCTCATCATCTTGGCCGTCATTTCCATGAAGGCGTTGCCGATGTTGAGCGGGTCGAAGTTCTGCGGTCCCGGTTCGCTCGCCTGACGGGACACGAACTCGGAGACGATGCGTTGCGCCCGTTCCGCGATGTTGGCCATCGCCTGCGACAGCTCGGCGGGATCGATCACCTTCACGTCTGCGCCCTTTTCTTCGGCCATAAGTATCCCTCGTTGCAGCGACGAACCCGCGTTCGTCTCAACCAGACGAACGTCAATGGCAGGGGGACTTTTCCGTCTAAGGTCCAGAACCGTTCCAACGGTTCACGATCCCCCCATAGCCCTATATACTTTCCTTCGACGGCCTGTTAAACGTGAACTTGCCGTAAAGAGTGGTGGAAAACCATTTTTCCATGTCTTCAGGGTGGGTGGTCAGACCATGATTGGTGATTTCGAACGCAATGCCTCGGGGGCTTCCGTGACTGTCGGGGCCTGGGCGCGAAGCGTGACGCTGCTGGCTTTCCTGGCGGCGTGTTCGTCCGTTCCCGACGCGGTGAACCCGGTCGAGTGGTACAAGGGTACCCGCGACTTCATCACCGGCAAGGACGAACCGGAAACCGCCAGCACCACCACGTCGCCGGCCAAGGATACCAAGCCGGTCCCCACCGCCGAGAACCGCAAGGGCACCCCCAAGGGGCTGGTGGCCGACAGCGGCAACGCCCAATATGCCGAACCGATCCGCCGCGAAGTGACGCCTACCCGTCCGCTGGCGCGCAAGGCTCCGGCCGCCGACCAGCAAGTGGCCGCCGCCGCCCCGGCTCCCGCCGCGGCCGCCGCCGTCCACTCGTCGCCGTTGCCGCCGGCGCAAACCCAGACCGCCGCCGCCTCGACCCGTGCCGACCAGGGACCCGATGGTCCGGTGGCCATGAACATGACCCCGCCGCCCCCCGCCGACGTGCCGGAAACCGTGCCGGTCCCCGGCCGTCCCAAGCGTTTGCAGCAGCATTTCGAACAGCGTCTGGCCGAATCCGCCCAGCAGGTGGTGCGCCCCGGCATGGTCGACATGCCGCAGATGGCCCGCGCCTCGTATGGCGAGGAAGCGCCCATCCATCTGGTGCCCCCGGGCTCGAACAAGAAGGCCCGCTCGGCCGGCGGCGGCAAGGGCATGGCGGCACCCGCCCCCGAACCCATGCCGGCGGCGTCGTTCCAGGTGGCCTCGGTGCAGTTCGCCGGCGGCGCCAAGCTTGACCGGTCCGACCTGTCCGCCATTGCCGAGGTGGCCAGGCTTTACAAGCAGACCAAGGGCGTGGTCCGCGTCATCGGTTACGCCCCGACCCCCGGTTTCAGCCGTTACGATCCGGTGTCGCAGGTGATGGGCGGTCTGGAGGCATCCCAAGCCCGTGCCGAAGCGGTGGCCCGCGAACTGAACCGCCGTGGCGTTCCGGCCTCCAAGATCATGGTGGCCGCTGATCCCGGTTATGCCGGTTCCGGCGGCACGGAAGGCGCCCAGGTCTTCCTGGACGTGATGTGACGCCACGCCGTGCCGCCATCGCCCAGGCGTTGGCGGTGCTGGCACCGTTGATTCCCCGTTACGACCGCGACGCGGTGCTTGATCTGGCCGAGGATTCGCCCGGACTGCGCCATGCGTCCCCACAGGCCGCGGCTTGGCTGGCCTTGACCAGCCATGTGCGCCATGTCCACAGCGATTACGACAGCCTGCGCGATGACGGCTATGACGCCGATTCCGCCCGCTATTTCTGCGCTCGGGCGATGGCCGACACCTTGGCGTCCTGGGGATGCCGCAAGCGTCTGGATTCGACCGCTTCAGACTAAAGTACCGGCTGTCTTGTGCCTGCGGATAGTGCAGAGTTTGCATGGTGTCTAAATTCCGGGCGCATCCCATTTAAGACGAAGAGAGTGCTGCTCTCTATGTTCTCGGTATGGATGCGGCGGTTCCCGTCTGAGCGGAGGTCCCATGGAAAACTTGCGCATCGCCACGCGGTTGTTGTTCATCCCCTTCGTCATGGCCCTGCTGCTGATCATGGTTGCGGCCTCGGGCTATCACGGCATGACCCGCATCGAGAACGCCCTGGCCAGCGTCTATAACGACCGCGTGGTACCGTTGCGCGATCTGAAGGTGGTTTCCGACCTTTATGCCGTCAACATCGTCGACACCACCCACAAGGTGCGCGCCGGGGCGTTAAGCTTCCAACAGGGCACCGCCAACGTGGACAAGGCCGAGGCCGAGATTCTCAAGCGCTGGCAGGCCTATACCTCGACCTATCTGACCGATGACGAGGTCAGGCTGGTCCAGCAGGTGACCGACAAGATGAAGGCGGCCGATCAGGCGGTGAAGGACGTTCGCGCCCTGTTCGTGGCCGGCGACGGGGCCGGGGTGGCCAATTTCGCCGAGACCCGGCTTTATCCCCAAATCGATCCCTTGACCGAAGATATTGCCAAGCTGATCGACCTGCAGTTGACCGAGGCCGAGAAGAACTACACCGAGTCCCTGGCGCTTTACCGCAACATGGGGCTGGTGATCCTGGTCACCTTGATCGCGGCCTTGGCTTTGGGGTTCGGGATTTCCTGGTGGGTCGGCAACGGCATCTCGGGCCCAGTGCGCGCCATGACCGAGGCCATGACCCATTTGGCCGGCGGCGACAAGTCCACGGAAATTCCGGCGCGCGGCCGCAAGGACGAAGTGGGCGCCATGGCTGGGGCCGTCCAGGTGTTCAAGGACAACATGATCCGCGCCGACCAACTGGCCGCCGAGCAGCAGGCGGCCCAGGCCGAGCAGTTGCGGCGCGGCCAAGTGCTGGACGACTTGACCCGGAACTTTGATTCCGCCGTCAGCAGCGCCTTGGGGGTGGTGGCCGGGGCCGCCACCGAAATGGAGGCCACCGCCCAATCCATGACCGAGAACGCCCGCCAGACCAACGCCCAGGCGGCGGTGGTGGCTGCGGCGACCGAAGAAGCCAGCGCCAGCGTGCAGACGGTGGCGTCGGCGGCCGAGGAACTGTCGGCTTCCATCGCTGAAATCGGCCGGCAGGTGGAAAAGTCCAGCAACACCTCGCAGGCCGCCGCCGAAGAAGCGCAGCGGACCAACCAGACGGTGCGGACCTTGGCCGACACTTCGGTGCGCATCGGCGAGGTGGTCGGGCTGATCAACGACATCGCCAGCCAGACCAACCTGCTGGCGCTGAACGCCACCATCGAGGCGGCCCGCGCAGGCGAGGCCGGCAAGGGCTTCGCCGTGGTGGCCGGCGAAGTGAAGTCCTTGGCCAACCAGACCGCCAAGGCCACCGAGGAAATCACCAACCAGATATCGTCGGTTCAGGGCGCCACCCGCGATGTGGTCGCCGCCATCAACGCCATCGTCGGGCGCATCACCGAGATCAACCAGATCGCCAGCGCCATCGCCGCGGCGGTAGAGGAACAATCGGCGGCGACGGTGGAAATCGCCCGCAACATCCAGCAGGCCGCCGCCGGCACCGAGGACGTTTCGTCCAGCATCGGCGGCGTCAGCCAGGCGGCGTCGGAAACCGGAATCTCGGCCGAGCAGGTGTTGGAGGTGGCGAAGTCGCTGGCCCGGGAATCCGACGAACTGAAATCCATGATCGGGGCCTTCCTGGCCGACGTCAAAGCAGCCTAGCGGCGGAAGTTAAGACAAAAGTATTGGCCTCCTATCCCAAAGCGCTGCCCTTGCTGTCATTGAATGCAGCCGGGGCAGGCGTCATCTCTGCCTGTGATATCGCTTCGCAACATGACGGCGAAGCGCGGCGCCAAAGGGTGGAGAAACGGTATGAAGTCCTTCGACAACCTGGCCATCGGCAAGAAGCTGGCCGCGGCCTTTGGCGTCATCTTGCTGTTGCTGGTGATCAATCTGGCCCTGGGGTTCGCCGGCATCCGCAAGCTGGAACTGGCGGGGCTGGACTTGGCCGACAACTGGCTGCCCAGTGTCAAGGCGATCAGCGAAATGCAGAATGCCGCGCAGACCTTCCGGCGCAAGGAATTGCAGCATGTGCTGACCAGCGACGATTCCGAAATGGCGATGGTCGAAAAGGATTTGGACGAGGCGGCGCAAACCCTGGCATCGAAGCGCAAGGTCTATGAAGCGCTGATTTCGTCGGACGAGGAACGGGCGCTTTATCAGACCTTTTCCAAGCAATTCGACCAATATTGGGAAATCCACAAGCGTCTGATCAAATTGTCGCGCGCCAACAGCAACGAGGAAGCCCGGCTGCTGTTGCGTGACGAAAGCCTGCCGTTGTTCAACGCTTTGAATGGGACCTTGAACAAGGCGGCGGCCATGAATGCCGACGGCGCCGCCCGTTCCCGCGATCTCGTGAACCAGGCGTCTTCCACCACCAAGCTGATGGCGATGGCGGTGTTCGCCGTCGTCACGGTTTTGATCGTCGGCGCCGGTCTGCTGTTGCGTGCCGGCATCGCCACGCCCATCGTCGCCATGACCGCCGCCATGGAACGTCTCGCCAATGGCGACAAGCAGGCCGAGATTCCGGCGCGCGGCCGCAAGGACGAAGTGGGCGCCATGGCTGGGGCCGTCCAGGTGTTCAAGGACAACATGATCCGCGCCGACCAACTGGCCGCCGAGCAGCAGGCGGCCCAGGCCGAGCAGTTGCGGCGCGGCCAGGCGGTCGAGCGGTTGACCCGGGACTTCGACGCTTCGGTGAACAGCGCCTTGGGGGTGGTGGCCGGCGCCGCCACCGAAATGGAGGCTACCGCCCAATCCATGACCGGCAACGCCCAGCAGACCAACAGCCAGGCCACGGTGGTGGCCGCCGCGACCGAACAGGCCAGTGCCAGCGTGCAGACGGTGGCGTCGGCGGCCGAGGAGCTGTCGGCTTCCATCGCCGAAATCGGCCGGCAGGTGGAAAAGTCCAGCGCGACGTCGCGGGCCGCCGCCGAAGAAGCCGTCCGCACCAACCAGACGGTGCAGGCCTTGGCCGACACCTCGGCGCGCATCGGCGAGGTGGTGGGGCTGATCGGCAATATCGCCAGCCAGACCAACCTGTTGGCGCTGAACGCCACCATCGAGGCGGCGCGGGCCGGCGACGCCGGCAAGGGCTTCGCCGTGGTGGCCGGCGAGGTGAAGTCCCTGGCCAACCAGACCGCCAAGGCCACAGAGGAAATCACCAACCAGATATCGTCGGTTCAGGGCGCCACTCGCGACGTGGTCGCCGCCATCAACGCCATCGTCGGGCGCATCACCGAGATCAACCAGATCGCCAGCGCCATCGCCGCGGCGGTGGAAGAACAATCGGCGGCGACGGTGGAAATCGCCCGCAACATCCAGCAGGCCGCCGCCGGGACCCAGGAAGTGTCGTCCAGCATCGGCGGTGTCAGTCAGGCTGCGTCGGAAACCGGCATGGCGGCGGAACAGGTTTTGGACGTGGCCCGTTCCCTGGCGCGCGAGGCGGACGAATTGAAGGGGCTGATCGATCGTTTCCTGACCGACGTCAAGACCGCCTGAAGGTCATCCGCGCCGCTGGCGGCGCGGGGCGGCTTTGCCCAAAAAGCTGTCGCATCTGGAACCTTGGCGCGCTAGAACTGTTCCCTTCCGTTCCGCCGACTTCAGGGAAAGTGACTGGCGTCATGAGCACCGAGCAGGAATTCCATCGCATCAAGCGTTTGCCCCCTTATGTCTTCGCCGAAGTGAACGCCATGAAGGCGCGAGCTCGCGCCGCCGGCGAAGACATCATCGACTTCGGCATGGGCAATCCCGATCAGCCGACCCCCGCCCATATCGTCGAAAAGCTGGTGGAGGCCGCCCGCAACCCGCGCGCCCACCGCTATTCCATGAGCCGTGGCATTCCCGGCCTGCGTAAGGCGTTGTGCGCCTATTACCAGCGGCGTTTCGGGGTCGATCTGGACCAGGAAAGCGAATGCATCGTCACCTTGGGCTCCAAGGAAGGCCTGGCCAATCTGGCCAACGCCATCACCAGCCCCGGCGACGTGGTGCTGGTGCCTAATCCCAGCTATCCCATCCATCCTTATGGCTTCATCATCGCCGGCGGCTCGTGCCGCTATGTGCCGGTGACCCCCGACGCCGAGTTCCTGCGCTCGCTGGACCGCGCCGTGCGCCACTCGGTGCCCAAGCCCATCGCTTTGGTGCTGAACTATCCCAGCAATCCGACGGCTTTGCTGGCCGACCTGGATTTCTATGGCCAGGTGGTGGATTTCTGCCGTCATCACGGCATCTGGATCCTGTCGGACCTGGCCTATTCGGAAATCTATTTCGACGTGGCGCCGCCGCCGTCGATCCTGCAGATTCCGAACGCCAAGGACATCGCGGTGGAATTCACCTCCATGTCCAAGACCTACAACATGCCGGGCTGGCGCATCGGTTTCGCCGCCGGCAACAAGAAGTTGATCGCCGCCTTGGGGCGTATCAAGTCGTACCTGGATTACGGCGCCTTCACCCCCATCCAGGTGGCAGCCACGGCAGCGTTGAACGGTCCGCAGGATTGTGTCGAGGACATCCGCCAGCTGTACAAGGGCCGGCGCGACGCGCTGATCGAAGGCCTGCACGCCGCCGGCTGGAACGTTCCCAGCCCGCCGGCCACCATGTTCGCCTGGGCCCCCATTCCGCCGGCTTTCGCCCATCTGGGAAGCTTGGAGTTTTCCAAGCTGCTGATGCGTGAAGCCCAGGTGGCGGTGGCGCCGGGCATCGGTTTCGGCGAATACGGTGACAATTACGTCCGTATCGGTCTGGTGGAAAACACCCAGCGGACCCGTCAGGCGGTTCGCAACATCAAGTCCTTCCTGGGCAATTATGACAAGGTCCTGGAAGAATCCGAAAAGCAACGCGCGGTGAGTGTCTGATGAAGTCCTTGAAGATTGCTGTCGCCGGCCTGGGCACCGTGGGTGCCGGTCTGGTCAAGTTGTTGTCCGACAATGCCGCCCCCATCGCCGCCCGCGCCGGCCGCCCGGTGCAAGTGACCGCCGTTTCCGCCCGTGACCGCAACCGTGACCGCGGTGTGACCATCGGTGCCGACGTCAGCTGGTACGAAGACGCCGTGCAGATGGCGGCCGAAGCCGACGTGGACGTGGTGGTGGAAGTCATCGGCGGTTCCGAAGGCGTGGCCCGTCGGGTGGTGGAGACCGCCATCGGCCGTGGTCTGCACGTGGTCACCGCCAACAAGGCGCTTTTGGCCCATCATGGTGTCGCCTTGGCCCTGGCGGCCGAGGCCAAGAACGTCACCATCGGTTTCGAAGCGGCGGTGGCCGGCGGCATCCCCATCATCAAGGCGCTGAAGGAAGGTCTGGCCGGCAACACGCTGAGCCGGGTGACCGGCATTCTGAACGGCACCTGCAACTACATCCTGACCACCATGCGCGAACAGGGGCGCGACTTCGCCGACGTGCTGGCCGAGGCCCAGGCTTTGGGGTACGCCGAGGCCGATCCCAGCTTCGACATCGACGGCGTCGATGCCGCCCACAAGCTGTCGATCCTGACCAGCCTGGCCTTCGCCACCCCGGTGGACTTCGCCTCCATGTATGTGGAAGGCATCCGCCACGTCTCGGCCGTCGACATCGACTTCGCCGAAAAGCTGGGTTATCGCATCAAGCTTTTGGGCATCGCCCAGGCCACCGATCATGGCATCGAACAGCGGGTGCATCCTTGCATGGTGCCGGCCTCGGCCCCCATCGCCAAGGTCGACGGGGTGTTCAACGCCGTGGTCGCCGAAGGCGATTTCGTCGGCCGTTCCATCTATGAAGGCCGTGGGGCCGGCGCCGGTCCCACGGCGTCGGCTGTCGCCGCCGACATCATCGACATCGCCCGCGGCAACCGCTCGCCGGTTTTCGGCGTGCCCACCGCCGCCTTGCAGGCTCAGCCGGTGGCCGCCATGGAGCGCCGCCAGGGGGCCTATTACATGCGGCTGATGGTGCTGGACCGCCCCGGCGTGCTGGCCGACGTGGCCCAGGCGCTCAGGGCCGAAGGGGTGTCGGTGGAACAGATGATCCAGCCGGGCCGGGCGCCGGGCGAGACCGTCCCCATGGTGATGACGCTGCACGACACGGAGGAAGCCGCCATGAACCGGGCGGTGGACCGCATCAAGGCTTTGGACGCGGTGGTCGAGCCGCCGCGCCTGATCCGCATCGAAGATATGTAAAGACGTCAAAGGCAGGACCGTCCCCATGCCCAATCGTGTTTTCGTGCCCCCACCGCACGCCTTGGACCGCAATCTGGCCCTGGAAGTGGTGCGCGTCACCGAAGCCAGCGCGCTTGCCGCCTCGCGCTTTGTCGGGCGCGGCGACGAGAAGGTCGCCGACGAGGCGGCCAGCGAAGCCATGCGCCAAGCGCTGAACAGCCTGTCCATGGCCGGCAAGGTGGTCAATGGCGGTGGCCTGACCCTGGGCGAGACGGTGGGAACCGGAAACGGTCCCAAGGTGGACATCGTGCTGACCGCCATCGAAGGCGCCACCATCTGCGCCAAGGGCGGACACAACGCCATTTCGGTGATCGCGGCGACCGAGGAAGGTTCGTTCCTGCACGTGCCCGACGGCGTCTACATGGAAAAGCTGGCGGTGGGGCCGGGGCTGCCCCAGGGCGTCATCGATCTGACTGTCAGCCCGGAAGACAATCTGATCAACGTCGCCGCCGCCAAAGGGGTGTCGGTGGCCGACCTGACCGTGTGCATGCTGGACCGGCCGCGCCATGGTGACCTGCTGGGCCGTATCTACGAAGCCGGGGCGCGGGTGGTGCTGATCGAGGACGGCGACGTTTCCGGCGCCATCGCCGTCGGCTTGCCCCAGACCGGCATCGACCTTTACATGGGATCGGGCGGCGCCGCCGAGGGCGTGCTGGCCGCCGCCGGGCTGAAATGTCTGGGTGGACAGATGCAGGGCCGCCTGCTGCTGCGCGGCGAGGACGACCGCGTCAAGGCCCGTGCCGCCGGCCTGAAGGACCCGCATGCGGTGTGGTCCATCGCCGACATGGTCAAGGGCGAGGTGATGTTCGCCGCCACCGGCATCACCGACGGCAACCTGCTGGACGGCATCCGCCTGCGTCCGGGCGGCGCCACCAGCCATTCCCTGGTCATGCGTTCGGCCACCGGCACGTTGCGCACCATGACCTCGTTGCATGACTTCACCCGCCACGCCCAATTGCATCGGGACTAGCATTCCATGACCCTTCCGGCTTTCCTTGGCGTCGAACGTTCCCTGACCGGCCGGCGATGGCAGGAAGCCGGGGGCGACGAACGTCTGGCCTTGACCCTGTCCCAGCGCCTGGCCTTGCCGGAAGTGGTGGGGCGGGTCCTGGCGGCGCGTGGCATCGGCCTGGATCAGGCGGAAAGCTTTCTGTCGCCGACGCTGCGCGACCTGCTGCCCGATCCCAGTCATCTGAAGGACATGGACAAGGCCGCGGCCCGGGTGGCGCAGGCGGTGATGGATGGCGAACCCGTCGGCATCTTCGGCGATTACGATGTGGACGGGGCGACGTCGTCGGCGCTGCTGGCGACGTTTCTGACCACCGCCGGCGGCAATCCGCTGGTCCACATTCCCGACCGCATGATCGAAGGCTATGGCCCCAACCTGCCGGCACTGCACAAGCTGGCGGGGCAGGGGGCTCGCGTGGTGGTGACGGTGGATTGCGGCACCACGGCGTTCACGCCCCTGGAAGGCGCGGCCGAAGCCGGCATCCAGGTGGTGGTGGTCGACCATCACGAGGCCGAGCCGGAACTGCCCCGGGCCTATGCGGTGGTCAATCCCAAGCGCCTGGACGACGACAGCCCGCACGGCCATCTGGCGGCCGTCGGCGTTACCTTCCTGCTGGTGGTGGCGGTCAACCGCTGCCTGAAGCAGGCGGGCTGGTACGGCCCGACCCGCCCGGCCCCCGACCTGATGCAATGGCTGGACGTGGTGGCCCTGGGCACCGTGTGCGACGTGGTCCCCCTGGTGGGCGTCAACCGTGCCCTGGTGACCCAGGGGCTGAAGGTGATGGCCAAGCGGGCCAATGTGGGCTTGTCGGCGCTGTCCGACGTGGCCGGGGTGAAGGAACGGCCCGACGCCTATCATCTGGGGTACCTGCTGGGGCCCAGGGTCAACGCTGGCGGCCGTGTCGGCCAGTCGGAACTGGGCTCGCGGCTGCTGTCCACCAAGGACCCGCTGGAGGCCGCCGACATCGCCCGCCAGTTGGACGGCTACAACAAGGAACGCCAGGAAATCGAGGCCGCCGTGCTGCTGGAAGCCATCGAACAGGTGGAAGGTCGCGCCGACGACGGTTTGCCGCTGGTGCTGGCGGCGGGCGAGAACTGGCATCCCGGCGTCATCGGCATCGTCGCCGGTCGCCTCAAGGAACGTTACGGCCGTCCGGCCTGCGTGGTGGCCCTGGACGGCGACGAGGGCAAGGGCTCGGGGCGATCCATCACCGGGCTGGATTTGGGCTGCGCGGTGATCGCGGCGCGCCAGCAAGGCCTGTTGAAGGCCGGCGGCGGCCATGCCATGGCGGCGGGCTTCACCGTCGCCCGCGACCGACTGGGCGAGTTCAAGGCCTTCCTGGCCGACCGCCTGTCGGCCCAGCTGACCGGCGAACTGGTGCCGGTGCTGGAACTGGACGGCGCCATCGACGCTGCCGGGGCCAGCCTGTCCCTGGTCGAGACCCTGAAGCAATTGGGTCCCTTCGGCGCCGGTAACCCGGAACCGCGCTTCGCCATTTCCAATGCCCGGGTGGTCAAGTCCGACGTGGTCGGCCAGGGCCATATCCGCGTCATCGCCCAAGGATCGGGCGGGCAACGCCTGAAAGCCATCGCCTTTCGCGCCGCCGATGCCGAGATGGGGCACGCCCTGCTGGCCGGCCAGGGCCAGACCTTCCATCTGGCGGGCACGTTGCGGGTGGATTCCTGGCAGGGAAACGACGCCGTTCAGTTGATCATCGACGACGCCGCGCCGGCCCGATGAAAATGGTCGAAATTTTTTTCAAAAAGCCGCTTGACCAAGGGGGCGGTCCCCGGTAAAAGGTCGCCCTCACCTCGCGACGTCCCCATCGTCTAGAGGCCTAGGACACCGCCCTTTCACGGCGGCGACAGGGGTTCGAATCCCCTTGGGGACGCCAATTTCGCTTGAGCGTTGATTTTTAAGCAAAAATCGCAGCATTGTTGTAGAGCTCGTTGTCCATGATGTACAACGCGATCATGGCTGACGACGACGTGCTTGATACCCTCTACCTATTCCAACCTCGCGGCCCAGGAACGGCTTGGCTGTTCCGTATGCCCACGCCTGCGGCCCTGGTCGGCCGCACTGACCTGCCATGGGAATCTTCCTCCAGTCTGAAGTAGAGTCCGGCCCATCGAAAGGACGGACTTATGAAGCGCAGCAGGTTCTCTGAGGAGCAGATCATCGGCATCCTGAAGGAGCAGGAGGCCGGGGCGAAGACGGCGGAGGTGTGCCGCAAGCACGGCATCTCGGACGCCACCTTCTATAAGTGGAAGGCCAAGTATGGCGGCATGGAGGTGTCGGAGGCTCGGCGGCTGAAGGCGCTAGAGGATGAGAACGCGCGGCCGAAGAAGCTGCTGGCCGAGTCCATGCTGAACGAGGCCGCGCTCCGCGAGTTTCTGGGAAAAAATGGTAGGGCCCGCCGCCAAGCGGGATGCTGTCGCCCATCTGCGGAGCCAGTTCGAGATGAACGAGCGTCGGGCCTGCGCCGTCATCGCGGCGGACCGCACCACGATCCGCTACCGGTCGGTCCGGCCCGACGACAGCGATCTGCGTGACCGATTGCGCGGCCTCGCCCAGCAGCGACGCCGTTTCGGCTATCGGCGCCTGTTCATCCTGCTACGGCGAGCCGTCGGGCATCACCCGCATCTACCGGCTCTACCGCGAGGAAGGCTTGGCAGTGCGCAAGCGGCGGAACCGGCGCAAGGCCGTAGGCAGCCGGGCACCGATCCTGGTGGAGGCGGTTCCCAATGCCCGCTGGTCGCTGGATTTCGTCCACGACCAGATGGAGGGTGGACGGCGTTTCCGCGTGCTCAACATCGTCGATGATGTGACGCGGGAATGCCTGGCCTCGGTGCCCGACACCTCGATCTCCGGCCTGCGGGTCGTCCGCGAGTTGTCGGCGCTGGTGGCCCGACGCGGCAAGCCGGGGATGATCGTCTCCGACAACGGCACAGAGCTGACCTCCACCGCCGTGCTGAAATGGGCGCAGGACCATTGCATGCAATGGCACTACATCGCGCCCAGCAAGCCCATGCAGAACGGGTATGTGGAGAGTTTCAACGGCCGCATGCGGGACGAACTGCTGAACGAGACGGTGTTCACCAGCCTGCCCCAGGCCCGCGCCGTCATCGCCGCCTGGGTGGCCGACTACAACACCACCAGGCCGCACTCGGCCCTCGGATACCAAACCCCGGCGGCTCACGCCGCCAAACTCAAGGCAATGGGCCAGGCTCTCCGCCCCTCCGGGGCTCCGATCCCGGCCCCATTGCCGATACCGCGCCAGACGGCGTAACCTTGGTCGAGGCTCTACTTTCGGCGGGATGAAAATTCCAGAGCAGGTCAGAGATCGTGCCGCCCGGTGGCGAAGTGATCGGTCACCAGGGCGACGTGCTGGCCCTGTCCGAGCCGTTGGAATGGGCCGAGGGCGCCACTCATTACTTGGCACTGCGCCGCCGCGATGGTGGATTGGCCGGGCCATTCCGGGGCGAGGCCGTGCCTGGCGATGCCACCAAGGTCCGTGTCCTCGATCCCCTGACCATCACCCCCTATGTCGGCGGCTCCGAGGAGCGGACGTATTTCAGCTTCGGCCCGGGCCAAGCATGGGCGCAGACCGCCCGCGTCCTCGCCATTCGTTCCCGCGCCGAGCAGGTCGAGATTCTCGTTGTCGCCGAAGAATCCCGCGTCCACGTCAACTGAGGTTCCCATGCTGACCGCAGACGTACTGAGTGCCGCCCTGCCGACGGTGCGGCCTACCGATATTGCCCGTTTCGCCACGCCGTTGCGGCTGGCTGCCTTTCTGGCCCAGATCGCCCGTGAAAGCGGGCAGTTGCGCGCCCTGGTCGAGAACCTGAACTACTCCGCCGAAGCCCTGTTGCGGGTCTTTCCCCGCCACTTCGATACTGCGGGGGCAGCAGCCTATGCCCGCCAGCCGGGGCTATGCCAATCGCATGGGCAATGGCGCCGAGGCTAGCGGCGATGGCTGGCGGTATCGCGGGCGAGGCCTGATCCAGGTCACCGGCAAGACCAACTATGCCGCCTGCGACGCCGCCCTCGGCCTCGATCTGATCGTACAGCCCGAGCTGCTGGAGCAGCCCGGTCCCGCCGCCTGCTCGGCCGGATGGTTCTGGCACAGAAACGGCCTCAACCGACAAGCCGATACCCGCGACATCGAAACCATCACGCGGCGCATCAACGGCGGCCTGACCGGTCTCGACGACCGCAAAGCCTGCTATGCCCGAGCCTGCGCCGCCCTGGAGGTATCTCATGAACCTGCTTGATCTCCTCGGCGATGCCGCCGCCATCGCCGCCAATCCCATCGCTGGTCTTGCCAAGGTGGCGCTCGACGTCGCCCCGGATATCGCCGGCCTATTCGGCGACGATGCAGAAAAGGCCGTCGGCAAGCTGGCCGACACCGTGCGCGTTATCACCGGCACCGACGACCCCGCCCAGGCCCGTGAGGCGCTGGCCGATCCCACCCTAGCGTTCCAATTGCGCTCCCAGGCCCAGGCCTTCGCCCACGAAGAGCGCATGCAGCAGATGGCCGGCGCCCTCACCACCCTGACTGCCACCCTGGCCGACCGCCAGGATGCCCGTGCCCGCGACTCCGAGTTCATCAAGGCCGGGCGCAGCAACAGCCGCGCTAATGTCCTGCTGGTGACGGCGGGGGCGGGCATCGTCGGCGGAATTGCCTTCATGGTGTTCGGCCACGGCGACGGCAACACCGCCGTCGGCGGCTGCATTATCTCGGTGGTGACGTTGCTCGCCGGCAAGTTCGCCACCGCCTTCGACTTCGAGTTCGGCGGATCGGCGGATTCTGAGCAGACCCGCACCCTGCTGGCGCAGGCGCCGCCCATCGGCAAGTAACACATCCGTATTTCGAACGGCGCGGCCGACTGGGGGGAGTCTATTTCCCGGTCGGTCGCGCTTTTTGCGTTTGTGGACTTCGAACCGGATCTCGGCCATCCCCAAACAGCCCTTGGTTTGCCGCTGTTTTCGGCTCCGTTCCCTCCGACTGTCCCGGCGCTTCTCAGATCCCGGTCTCCAGGCGAGCAGGGTGCCGCACCATGACATCGGCAACAGGGCTGCTACGGGCCGAAGGTTGCAGGGTTGCCCCCGCATCAGCCAGATTACTTCAATTCAGTCTTCCTGTATGGGGTCAAGGCCCCTGACACGAGCGGCCGACTGGAGCCACGGCCTCCCCAGGCGGGCTATGTTGATTGCAACTGGACAGTTCAGAGTACAGGGACTACAAACTAAATCAGCCAATTACTGGCGGGCAGCCATGGCTGATTGACATTTTGCGTTACCCCCGCCAACCCGGTGCATAATCCCGGCTAGCAGCACATCATGCACATGGAGCCACGTGCGTATACGGCGAGGGTCTAGTGGCTGAAGCGGACGCAGTTAGAGAGCGCTATGTTTATTCGGCACCATGGCTCATGGCGTATTGTTTGTTCTTCTGGCCTGTCTATGTCGTGTTTCTGTTTGCGATTTCAGGTGGAATGTTTGCCGCTGCTTTTTCGGCACAATGGTGTGTATTGCGCATGTCATTCTTGCGCGGCAAGGGGTGTTGCGCCACAGAAGCAGCCAATTGATATCATTCGGTGAATTTGGGGTGACGCTTGGGGACGGAACTGTTGTTCCAGCGGCGAGCATCGTTTGCTGTTATGGCGTGTGCCGTTTTCATCAGGAAATTATAGACGCAGGGGACATCCATATTGTGACGAACCAAGGGCAATTGTGTCTCATCAACGACGTCGTAGGCATCTCAGCGTTTCTGTCTTTTAATTATTTCCAATGCAGGAGTTTATGGGCCGGTGTTGCCGTCGGTGCGGGGTCGTTAATGGCAAAGCAGATTGCTTCGTCAAGTGCATAGTGAATGGGGGGCAGTTGATGGGGCGGAATTCCGACGCAGTCGATGGGAAAGCGTCACTCCGCACCTTTGATGAATTTATGGATGAGCCCGGGAATTTTCTTTGGTTCCTCATACTTGCCGTTGGATTCATCATTTTTGACATCGTGACTCTCCGTGATTTGATGTGCCGGATCAGGTGGTGCCGTGACAAAATCTGACATTGCCTTTCTGATAACCGAAAGCTCATATTTTCTGTCCCATCGGCGGCCTTTAGCGGATGCGTGCATTACGGAGGGGCTCCGGCCAGAGCTGATCACCAACTTGGCCGAAGCGGATCAAGCGAAGCTCGCGAACCTTCGGGTCGTTCCCTTCGACATGCAGCGCGCATCTCACCACCCGTTTCGGGAGTTGATGACCTTATGGCGCGTCGTCGCCTTGTTGCGGCGCGAGCGGCCCCGTCTTTTGCACGCGGTTGGCCTGAAACCGGTTTTGTACGGATCTTTCGCCGCCTGGCTTTTGGGTTTGGACGTGATCTGCGCCTTGGGGGGCTTGGGCTACCTTTTCACCTCTGGCAGCGCCAGGGTGCGCCTGCTGCGCCATCTTGTCCTTTTGTGTCTACGGCTGTCGTTCATGCGCAGCCGGACCCACGTCATCTTGCAAAATGACGACGACGCGGAAAAGCTGATCGCCAACCGGTTAGCCTCTGCCGACCGGCTGACGATGATCCGCGGCTCGGGGATCGACTTGGTCCGTTTCCAGCCGTCGCCCGAGCCCAAAGGCGTCCCGGTCTTTGCCGTAGTTTCGCGCATGCTGGCCGACAAGGGAATCCGAGAGGTTGTCTTGGCCGCCCGGCTGTTGCGGTGGCGGGGCATTCCCTGCAAGGTCCAGCTGATTGGAAAACCCGACGAACACAACCCCACATCCTTGTCCCGCCAGACCCTGTCGGCCTGGGAGGCCGAGGGGGTGGTCGAGTGGCTGGGCTACCGGGACGATATTACCGCCATCTGGCGTGATGCCCATGTTTGCGTCCTGCCGTCCTATCGGGAAGGCTTGCCCAAGGCTTTGCTGGAGGCGGCGGCTTGCGGACGGCCAATCATCACCACCGATGTGCCGGGATGCCGCGCAGTGGTGAGGGATGGCGTCGAAGGATTGCTGGTGCCGGCGCGGGATTGGCGTTCCCTAGCCAAGGCCATGGAGCGGCTGGCGGCTTCGCCGGAACTGCGACATGCCATGGGCCGGGCGGCGCGTGCGCGGGCCGAGGCCGAATTTGGTCAGGACAAGATTGTTCAGCAGACCATGTCCCTGTACCGCAAGCTGCTGGGGCGGCGATGAAAATTCTTTTCATAACAAATAATGTTCCGCCCCATAGCGAGGCAGCGGTGACGCGGGTATCGAAATGCTCGGCCCGTTTGGCTGCCTGGGGGCATGACGTGACGCTCCTTACCACGCACTGTCCCGATGAGGGGGGCAGCAGCTCCGGCCTTGTCGCGGAAATGTTGGACGGTGTCCGCGTTATCCGGATCAAGACGAAAAGTGGTGGTCGGCTTTTGCGGGCGCTCGCTTCGCTTTGGTTTATACTCATGGCAAGCCTTGGCACATCGATGTCCCGGCCCGAGATCGTGGTCGCAACCTCGCCACCACTTTTCACCGCCGTAGCGGGCTGGCTGCTGGGCTGTCGGTTCAGGCGCTCCTTCGTATTCGAGTTGGGCGATGCTGGGCCGGGCTCGATCCTTGCGACCAGGGGAACACGGGGCAATCTGGGGCGGCGGCTGATGGCGTGCCTCGAACTCGCTCTTTATGGCCGGGCCGATGCCGTTATCACAGTGACGCAGGCGTTCAAAGCTAGGTTGATTGAGCATGGCATCCCCGCCAGTAAGATTGCGGTGGTGAATGACCGCGACGATCTATCGGGCGATATGTGCCAGCGACAGGCCGAAGAGATGCTGCAGGTGCTTGAGATCGTCAAGGCCACCTGGGGCAGCCAAGTCGGGGAGCCTGACGACGTGGAACGAAAATGATGGCGGGTTTTCGGTCGTATCCAATCGCGATGCGCCCGAAAATATGGCCTTGGTAAATGGCGGCAGCGTAGCCCGAGAAAGTGGACTGTCAGCGTAGTCTGGCGCCCTCAGGGAGGCGGTTGGCGTTGATAAGAAATTGGGTTTTGTGCTTAACTCTGCCCCCAGATTTGGTGAAACCCTCATGAAAGTATCCGCATGAGCGATCCGTTTATGATTGACAGCCACAAGCTGGTCTACCACCCTCAACGTGTCGCCGCCCTGCTGGAGGCAAGCAACGATTGGGAAAAGGCGAAGAGCATCTATCCCATTTACGTCGAGTTTTCGCCGGTCGGTGCCTGCAACCATCGCTGCATTTTCTGCGCCGTGGATTATGTCGGCTACAAGACGGTTTCCCTCGATATCGAAGTGCTGCGCAAGCGCATTCCCGAGATGGGCACGCTTGGCGTCAAGAGCGTCATGTTCGCCGGCGAAGGCGAACCCATGCTGCACAAGCATATCAACGAGATCGTCCAGATCACCAAAGGGGCGGGGATTGACGTTTCGTTCACCACCAATTCCACTGTGATGCCCAAAGGCTTCTGCGAGGAAGCCCTGCCGCACGTGTCGTGGCTGAAGGCGTCGATCAATGCTGCGACCGCCGAGACCTATTCGAAGGTTCATCGTTGCAAGCCGCACCATTTCGACCTTGCCGTGTCGAATCTGAAGGCGATGGTCGCGGCCCGGCGCGAAAAGGGGCTGACCTGCACCCTGGGTGCGCAGATCCTGCTGATTCCGGAAAACGCGCACGAAATCCACGATCTTGCCTTGCTGTGCCGCGACGAGATCGGTTTGGACTATCTGGTGGTCAAGCCCTATTCCCAGCACGGTTTGTCCAACGCCAAGATCGACATCGACTACACGTCTTTCCTTGATCTTGAAAAAGAGCTGAAAGAGCTGGAGACGGACAGCTTCAGCGTGGTCGCCCGCGTCAATGCCATGCGCAATTATGGTGCCGATGAGCGTTACGACACCTGTTATTCCACGCCGCTGCTGCTGGCCCATATCATGGCTGACGGTACGGTGAACGGCTGTCTGGCCTATCTGCTGGACGAGCGTTTCGAATACGGCAACATCAATGAAGCGTCTTTCCAGGAAATCTGGGAAAGCGAGCGCCGCAAAAAGAACTTTGATTTCGTGCGCCATGAAATGAACATTGAGAATTGCCGCAAGAATTGTCGCATGGATGCGGTCAACAGATACCTCTATCGTCTGATCGAAAACCCACCGCCTCACGTCAACTTTATCTGATCGGTTGATGGTGGAAGAGTAAGAGAGATATCTTCATGTCGCATACTCAGAAGTATTTCGTGCAGGTGGCGCAGATCGCCGAAAGCATCGATCGCGCCGCTGTCGACGCCATGGTTACGACCATCCGCTCGGTGCGTGAACGGGGCGGCCGGTTGTTCCTGCTGGGCGTCGGCGGATCCGCCGCCAATTGCGCCCACGCGGTGAACGATTTCCGCAAGCTGTGCGGGGTCGAAACCTATGCGCCGACCGACAACGTGTCGGAACTGACGGCGCGGACCAATGACGAAGGCTGGGAATCGGTGTTCGCCGGCTGGCTGGAAATCAGCCGTTTGCGCGCCGAGGACGCGGTGATGGTGTTCTCTGTCGGCGGCGGCAATGCCGAGCGCAACGTCAGCCCCAATTTGATCAAGGCCTTGGATCTTGCCCGCGCCCGCGGTGCGGCGATTTTGGGCATTGTCGGCCGCGACGGCGGCTACACCAAGCAAGTGGGCAACGTGGTGGTAGTTGTCCCCACCGTCGATGCCGGCCTGGTCACCCCGCACGCCGAGGCGTTCCAGGCGGTGATCTGGCATTGCCTGGTGTCGCATCCCGATTTGCAGATCGTCGCGACCAAGTGGTGAGTTGATACCCGTCAGGCCTTGTTCCGCTCATTCGTTGCGGAGCCGATCGAAACGATCGAAGGGCTCCGCGGATGGTGCACGTTCTTTGAACGAGGTAAAGGGCGTCCCCGGGCGGGGCAGAATTTTGCTGGGTTTGATAAGGTGGTTGGGAGTGGGGCTTGCGCCCCGCACCCCGCACCCCCAGCAGATCATTACTCAAATGGCTGGGGGTAAGGAATGAGCGCGGCGCTTCGGCCTGCCGTCTTTCTCGATCGCGACGGGGTGATAAACCGGTCGTTAGTGGTCGATGGGAAGCCTTACGCGCCGCGTCGTCTGAAGGATTTCAGGCTGCTGCCCAGGGCGGCTGTGGCAGTCCGGATGTTGAAGGATGCAGGTTTTGTCGTTGTGGTGGTGACGAACCAGCCCGATATCGGCAACGGCTTGGTCGACCCCACGGTGGTCGAGGCGATGAACGCCCGGCTGGGGCAGAGCATGCCGGTTGACGAAATCAAGGTTTGTCCCCATCGCCAGAACGAAGGCTGCACCTGCCGTAAACCGCGCTCCGGCATGCTGTTGGAGGCTGCAACGCAGCATGGTATAGACCTGTCCGCCAGCTACATGGTTGGCGACAGGAATGGCGACATCCTTGCTGGACAAGGTGCCGGCTGTTATACGCTCTTGGTCCGGCGCGCTCATCTAGAAGTGGTAACTGCGCGGCCGGATTGGCGGGTGCGGTCTCTGTCCGAGGCCGTCAGGGTCATCTTGAAGCATAAGAAGGGGAACGAAACAGCATGTCCACGCTGTTGAACGAATTGCGAGTCAAGATTTTCGCCGATGGCGCGGATATGACCAGCATCCTCAAACTCTACGCCAATCCATTGGTGCGCGGTTTCACCACGAATCCCACGCTGATGCGCAAAGCCGGGGTGAGTGACTACGAGGCGTTTGCCCGTCAGGTGCTTGAGAAGATCTCCGACCGCCCGGTGTCCTTCGAGGTGTTCTCGGACGACCTGGACGACATGCTGGCCCAGGCCCGCGCCATCGCCGCGTGGGGCGACAATGTGAACGTCAAGATCCCGGTGACCAACACCAAGGGCGAGTTCACCGGGCCGATCCTGCGCACCTTGGCCGAAGAGGGCGTGGTGCTCAACGTCACCGCCATCATGACCGAGGAACAGGTGGCGCGTGTCGCCGAATGCCTGTCGCCGGCCACGCCGGCAATCGTCTCGGTTTTCGCCGGCCGCATCGCCGATACCGGCATCGACCCCATGCCGGTCATGGCCCGCTGCCGCGAATTGCTGGCCGGTCTGCCCAAGGCCGAGCTGCTGTGGGCCAGCCCGCGCGAATTACTGAACATCTTCCAGGCCGACGCTATCGGCTGCCATATCATCACCGTTGCCCCGGACGTCCTGGGCAAGCTGGGCTTGGTCGGCAAGAATTTGGATGAGTTCTCGCTGGAGACGGTCAAGATGTTTTACAGCGACGCCACCGCTGCCGCCTATTCCATCTCGACGGGCCGGTGATGAGCGCGCAGGTTCGTGAGCTGGCTGCCGACAACGGCAAGCCACTTGCCGTTGTCACCGGCGGTGCCGGTTTCATCGGCAGCCACATGGTCGATCTGCTGGTGGCCAACGGCTTTCGGGTGAATGTCGTCGACAATTTGGTGGGCGGGCGTTTGGCCAATATCGCCCATCAAGCCCAGTCGGGCGATGTCGGCTTCCTGGAGGCAGACATCCGCGACCTGAAGACCGATTGCCCGTCCTTCGCCGGAGCCCGTTTCGTCTTCCATTTCGCCGGAATTGGCGACATTGTGCCGTCCATCGAAAGGCCGTTGGACTACATGGCGTCGAATGTCATGGGCACGGTGCAGGTGCTGGAATGCGCCAAGGCGGCCGGCGTTCAAAAGCTGGTCTATGCGGCGTCGTCGTCGTGCTACGGCCTGGCGGCGGTCCCCACCCGCGAGGATCATCCCATCGGTCCCGAGCATCCCTATGCCCTGAGCAAGTACCAGGGCGAGCAGGCTTGCTTCCATTGGGGCAAGGTCTATGGCCTGCCGGTCAACGCCATCCGCATTTTCAACGCCTATGGCACGCGGTCGCGCACGTCGGGGGCTTATGGTGCCGTGTTCGGCGTGTTCCTGCGCCAGAAGCTGGCCGGCACGCCGTTCACCGTGATCGGCGACGGGTCTCAGACCCGCGACTTCCTTTATGTCACCGACGTCGCCCGTGCCTTCTTCGCGGCGGCGCAGACCCCGCTGACCGGCCGGATCTGGAATCTGGGCGCCGGCAAGCCCCAATCGGTCAATCGTCTGACCGAATTGCTGGGCGGAGAGGTGACCTATATCCCCAAGCGTCCGGGTGAGCCGGATTGCACCTGGGCGGATATCAGCAGCATCACCGCCGATCTGGGGTGGGCGCCGACGGTGTCCTTCGAGGAAGGGGTGCAGCGTATTCTCGACAATATCGACTATTGGAGCGAGGCGCCGTTGTGGGATCCCGTGTCTATCGCCAAGGCATCGGAGATCTGGTTCAAGTTTTTGGGCGACAAGTAAGAGGTAGGGCGTGATGATCTCTTTGGCCGATAAATACAAACATAAGATCAAGACGGTCGCGGAACTGGCCGAGATTCTTGGCCCCCGCCCCCGCGCCGACAAGGTCATCATGTGCCATGGCGTCTTTGACGTCGTCCATCCCGGTCACCTGCGCCACCTGATCTATGCCAAGAGCAAGGCGGACATCCTGGTGGCCAGCCTGACCGCCGACCGCTACATCACCAAGGGACATCATCGCCCCCACGTGCCCCAGGACCTGCGGGCGCTGAACCTGGCGGCGTTCGAGGTCGTCGATTACGTGTTGATCGACCCCAATGACAAGCCGTTGAAGAATCTGGAAGCGCTGCAGCCCGACTATTTCGCCAAGGGCTATGAATACACCGTCGGCGGATTGCCTTCCAAGACCCAGGAAGAAGTGGACGTGGTGTCGGCCTATGGCGGCGAGGTGATCTTCACCCCCGGCGACATCGTCTATTCCTCGTCTCGGCTGATCGAGATGGAACCGCCGAATCTGCAGGTCGAAAAGCTGCTGGCGCTGATGAGTGCGTCGGGACTGACCTTCGATTCCCTGCGTGAGACCGTGAACAGCTTTGTCGGCAAGCGAGTCCATGTGGTGGGCGATACCATCGTCGACAGCTTCACCCAATGCGCCATGATCGGCGGCCAGACCAAGACGCCGACCATGTCGGTGTTGTTCCAGGAACGCCAGGATTTCATCGGCGGTGCCGCCGTGGTGGCCGAGCATCTGCGTGCCGCCGGCGCCGAGGTGGTGCTGTCCACCGTGCTGGGCGAGGATCCGCTCAAGGATTTCGTGCTGCGCGGCCTGAAAAAGAGTGGCGTGACGGCCCATGCGGTCATCGACCCCACCCGTCCGACGGTGAACAAGAATGCCATCGTCGCGGGCGGCTACCGGTTGCTCAAGGTGGATACCTTGGATAACCGCTCGATCTCGGACGATATCCAGAAGAAGCTGGCCGATTCCATCCGCAGCACCCCGGCGGATGCCGTGGTATTCTCGGATTTCCGCCACGGCCTGTTCAACCGGCGGACCATTCCCGGCCTGATCTCGGCCATTCCCGAGGGCATGTACAAGGTCGCCGACAGCCAGGTGGCCAGCCGCTGGGGCAACATCACCGAATTCAAGGCTTTCGACCTGATCACCCCCAACGAGCGCGAGGCCCGCTTCGCCTTGGGCGACCAGGATTCCGGCATCCGGCCGCTGGCGGCGCAATTGTACGAGGCGGCGCAGTGCAAGACGCTGATCCTCAAGCTGGGCGACCGTGGTGTGCTGACCTGCCGTTCGCATGATCACGAAGCCCTGGATTCCTTCTTCGTGGTCGACAGCTTCGTTGACCGGGTGGTGGACGCCGTGGGCTCTGGCGACGCTTTGCTGGCCTATGCCACCTTGTCCATGCTGACCTCGGGCGATCAGATCATCGCCACCGTCATCGGCTCGATGGCGGCGGCGGTGGAATGCGAAGCCAACGGCAACATTCCGGTCCGCCCGGTGGATGTCCTGGCCAAGATCGACGCGGTCGAAGCCCGCGCCAACTACGAGGCCTAAAATGCGCGTGATTGTCGTCGGTCTGGGGATCCAAGGCCATAAGCGGCGCCGTTTCGCCGGCGCCGACTTTGTCGCGGCGGTGGATCCGGTCAACCCCGAGGCGCAGTACAAATCGGCCTATGACGTGCCTTTGGCCGATTACGACGGGGTCCTGGCCTGCATTCCCGACGAGCCGAAGGTCGAGCTGCTCAGCTATTTCTTGTCCAACGGCAAGCATGTGCTGGTGGAAAAGCCGCTGTGGGCGCCCCGCGACGAGGACATCATCGAGCTTGAACGCGTGGCCCGAGCCAAGAATGTGGTGTGCGCCACCGCCTATAACCACCGTTTCGAGCCTCATTTCCTGCGCATGAAGGAACTGATCTCGTCGGGGCGGCTGGGGCGCATCTATTCCTGCCGGATGTTCTATGGCAACGGCACCGCCCGGCTGGTGCGCGAATCCGCGTGGCGCGACCAGGGGGCGGGGGTGTTGCCCGACCTTGGCTCGCATCTGCTTGATACCTGCCGCTACTGGTTTGGGGATCTGACGGATTCCTTTCGTCTGCTGGCCTGCAACCGCTTCGAGAACCTGGCCCCCGACCATGTGGTGATCGGCTCCGAGGAGACCGGGCCGCGCATCGAGCTGGAAATGACGCTGTGCATGTGGCGAAACCACTTCACCTGCGACATCCTGGCCGAAAAGGGCACTGCCCATATCGAATCCCTGTGCAAATGGGGGCCTTCCACCTTCACCCTGCGCACCCGGATGCTGCCCTCAGGCCGGCCGCCTGAAGAGATGGTGACCTTGGTGCAGGAGGATCCGACCTGGGCGGTGGAATACGCACATTTCAAGCAGATGGTGGAGAACGGCGTACCCACCGATCTGTCCAATGACCTGTGGCTGCAGCGCACCTTGGGTCGTCTTTCCACGGAGGCAATGCGATGACTTTACCCGTGGTCGGATTTGCCGGTATGACCCATCTCGGCATTAATTCGGCGGCCGCGACCGCCGCCCGCGGCTTTCCGGTGCTGGGCTATGACTGCGATGCGGCGCTGATCCAGCGGCTGGCGCAGCACGATCTGCCCATCGTCGAGCCGGGCCTGGACGAATTGGTGGCGGCTAACCAGGACCGCCTGTCGTTTTCTTCCGACACCGCCGATCTGGCGCGTTGCGATATCGTCTATATCGCCGCCGACGTGCCCACCGACGACAACGCCAAGTCGGACCTGACGCCTATCCTGGCCCTTATCGACGCGGTGGCGAGCAAGCTTCAGCCCCATGCCGTCATGGTGGTGCTGTGTCAGGTACCACCGGGCTTCACCCGCTCGATCTCCTCGGTTCCGCACGACCGTCTGGTTTATCAGGTGGAAACGCTGGTTTTCGGCCGCGCCGTCGAGCGGGCCATGTATCCCGAGCGTTTCATCATCGGCTTGGCCGATCCGGCCCGCGGATTGCCGCCGAAGGTCGAGCAGGTGCTGCGGGCCTTCGACTGCCCGCTTCTGCCCATGTGTTACGAAAGCGCCGAACTGGCCAAGATCAGCATCAATTTCTGTCTGGTGGCCTCGGTGACGGTGGCCAACACCCTGGCCGAAGTGTCCGAAGCCATCGGCGCCGATTGGTCGGAAATCGTCCCGGCGCTCAAGCTGGACAAGCGCATCGGCCAGTTCGCCTATCTGGCTCCCGGCCTGGGCATTTCCGGTGGCAATCTGGAACGCGACCTGCACACGGTGCTGGACATCGCGGCGGTGAAAAAGACCGAAGTCGGCGTGGTCGAGGCGTGGATCGCCAACAGCCACTGGCGCAAGGACTGGCTGTTCCGCACCCTTGATCAGGTGGTGCTGAAAGCCAAGCCCGATGCCCGCATCGCGGTGCTGGGCCTAGCCTACAAGGAAAACACCCACTCCACCAAGAACTCGCCGTCCTTGCTGTTGCTGCGCCAGTTGGAAAGCCGCGAGGTCTGCGTTCACGATCCGGTGGTTCCTGCTTCGGTGGTGCCGTGGGCCCGCGGCGCCGAGACGGCCCTGGAGACCGCTCGCGGTGCCGACGTGCTGGTTATCGCCACGCCGTGGCCGGAATACCGCCAGTTGGACCCGGCGGAACTGGCCGGGGTGATGAACGGTCGTGTGATCATCGACCCCTATCGCATGGTGGATGGCGAGGGGGCGGCGAAGGCCGGCTTCGTCACGCATGTGCTGGGGCGGTCGGCGTCATCGCCGCAATGATTGAAATGACCTCCGGGCGGCGCTGACAAAGCGTCGCCCGGACGGATTGGTGCCGTTGTGGGCGGCCTGGAACGGGCTTGCCGTTGGTCTTGAGAGGTCTCGTGCTCAAACATCTCAACTCTTCCGCCATCGCCCCCACCCGCGTCGTGGTCATCGGTGCCGCCGGCTTCATTGGCGGTGCGCTGGTCGACCGGCTGACGCAGGCTGGTATCAAGACGCTGGCCCTGCGCCGCGCCGATGTGGACCTGTTGGCCGCCGATGCCGCCGACCGGCTGGCCGGCGTGCTGGCCGAGGGCGACGCGGTGTTCTGTGCCGCAGCCATGGCACCGTGCAAGAATTCTGTGATGCTGCGCGACAACATGACCATGGCCGCCGCCATGGTGTCGGCGCTGGGGCGCGTGCCGGTGGCCCATGTGGTCAACCTGAGCTCGGACGCGATCTATGGCGACGTGGCCGAGCCCATGAGCGAGGAAGCTTGGGCGGCGCCCAGCTCGTTGCACGGCGCCATGCATCTGGCCCGCGAATTGATGTTCAAGGCCGAGATCTCGGTGCCGCTGGCCATCTTGCGGCCGACCCTGGTCTATGGCGGGCGCGACCCGCATAACGGCTATGGCCCCAACCAGTTCCGCCGCAAGGCCAATCGCGGCGAAGAGATCGTCTTGTTCGGCGAGGGCGAGGAACGGCGTGACCATGTCTTCGTCGATGACGTGGTTGATTTGGCGTTTCGCATCCTGATGCAGCGCTCAACCGGAGAGCTGAACGCCGCCACCGGCACCGTCACCTCCTTCCGCGACATCGCCGATCTGGCGGTGCGTCTGTCCGGCCAGACCGTCTCGGTCAAGGGCAGCCAGCGCAAGGGGCCGATGCCCCATAACGGCTATCGCGCCTTTGATCCCGCCGCCACCTTGGCGGCCTTTCCCGATTTCCACTACACCGCCTTGGCGGATGGCATGGCCGCCGCCCAGCGTCAGGAGTTCCGCTGATGGCCGAAGTCGATCTGCTGCGCTCGTTGCCCAAGGCCAAGCGCAATATCGAAAAGCGGGCCGACGCCAAGGACCCGGCGGTGATTGCTATCGCCAAGCAATATGGCGAGATGTATTGGGACGGGCCGCGCGAATACGGCTATGGCGGCTATCGCTATGACGGCCGCTGGCGGGCGGTGGCGCGCGACATCATCGACCATTACCAGCTGCGACCGGGCATGCGGGTGCTGGACGTGGGCTGCGGCAAGGGCTTCCTGGTCAAGGACCTGATGTTGGAATGCCCCGGGCTTGAGGTGTTCGGCCTGGACGTTTCGCTGTACGCCCTGACCCATGCCCACGAAGAACTCAGCGGGCGTCTGCATCTGGGAACGGCGGAAAAGCTGCCTTTTCCCGACAAGGCCTTTGATTGCGTGCTGTCGCTCAACACCATCCACAATTTCCCGCGCGCCCGTGCGGTAAAGGCCATGGCCGAGATCGAGCGGGTGTCCAAGGGCGCGTCCTTCGTGGTGGTGGACAGCTACCTGACCGCCGAGCAAAAGGAAATTTTCGAAAGCTGGGTGCTGACCGCCGAGTTCCACGATTATCCCGAAGGCTGGCTGGCGGTGTTCGCCGAGGCCGGTTACACCGGTGATTGGAACTGGACCATCATCGAATGAGCGAGCACCATCTGATCGCCCAAAAGACGCCGCTGAAGGCGTCGAACGCCTGCGCCGCGCTGTTGGTGCTGGAGAATGGGCGTTACCTGATGCAGCTGCGTGACAACAAACCGGGCATCTGGTATCCCGATCACTGGGGGTTGTTCGGCGGCGGCGTCGAGGATGGCGAGGATTCCCAAGAAGCCTTGATCCGGGAATTGAACGAGGAATTGGGCTTCGTGCCTCGTCAGCTCCGCTATTTCTCACGGTTCCATTTTGATTTCGCCCCGCTCGGCATGCCGGTGCTGTGGCGCGATTTCTACGAGGTTCCCGTGACCGAGGCCGAGGTGGCGCAGATGCGCCTGGGCGAGGGGAGCGGGCTTGAAGCCGTGTCGATTGGTGACCTTTTGCTGAACCGCAAGGTCACCCCTTACGATTCTTTCGCCCTGTGGATGCATCATTCCGCCGGGCTTGGACTATATTCACCTAACCTTCCGCGAGCGGAGCACAAGCAATGAGCAAGACATACTGCGTTCTGGGTGGCGGCGGCAGTTTCGGCATTCACACTGCTCTTTACCTGCTCGACCACGCCAATCCCAAGAAGGTGATCGGCGTGGGCCGTAATCCCTTGCGCACCGGTGCCTTCTCGTTGGGCATCGAAAAGCGCGAAGGTTACGAATACCACGCCCGTCACATCACCCACGAGCTGGATCTGCTGCTCGAACTGCTCGACCGCGAGAAGCCCGAGGTGATCATCAATTACGCGGCCCAGGGTGAAGGCGCCGTGTCGTGGAAGCATTCGTGGCGCTTCTTCGAAACCAACAGCATGGCCCTGGCCAAGCTGACCGAGGAACTGATGAAGCGCGACTGGCTCGAGCGCTTCATCCAGATCGGCACCTCGGAAATGTACGGCTCGGTCGACCACCCGGTGACCGAAGACGAGCCGATCAAGCCCAGCTCGCCCTATGCCGCCTCGAAGGTGGCTTTCGACATGTATCTGATGTCGGTGAGCCGCTTCATGAAGTTCCCCATGAACATCATCCGTCCGTCCAACGCCTATTGCCCCGGCCAGTTGCTGCACCGGGTCATCCCCAAGGCGGTGTGGTGCGGCCTGAAGGGCGTCAAGCTGCCGCTGCATGGTGGTGGCCGGGCCGAGAAGTCCTATATCCACGCCCGCGACCTTGGCCGCGCCATCCATCTGGTGGCCGAAAAGGCGCCCTTGGGCACCATCTACAATGCCGGTTCGGCCCAGCCGACCTCGATCCGCGAAGTGGTCGAGCGCAGCGCGGCGGCGTTGGGCATGCCCTTCGAGCAGCTTTGTGAAATGACCGGTGACCGCTTGGGCCAGGATTCGCGCTATTGGCTGGATTCGTCGGCGATCAAGCGCGATGTGGGTTGGGAGCCGATGATCGGCTGGGACGAAGGCCTGGCCGAGATGGTGGCCTGGGGTCATGAATATTGGGATCAGATCAAGGATCTGCCCACCGACTACGTGCTGCGGGCCTGATCGTCCATGCTGCGCAATACCCGGGAGGCGGACGAAGCCTTGCGGCGGTGCCTGAACTGGCGCCGCCGTATTCTGGCCGTGTCGCAGCAGGTTTCCGCCCTGCATGTGGCGCCGGCCTTTTCGTGCATCGAGATGGTCGATGCCGTCTATTTCGGCCTGATGCGCAATGGTCCCGATGGCCGACCGATGGATGCCTTCGTCATGTCCAAGGGACATGGCGTGATGGCCCAGTATGTGATGCTGGAACATCTGGGCATTCTGACGCGCGGCGATCTTGACGATTATTGCACCGCGCGCGGCAAGCTGGGGGCGCATCCCGATTACGGCACGCCGGGGATCGAGGCGTCCACCGGCTCTCTGGGGCACGGGCTTGGCTTGGCCTGCGGCATGGCTTATGCCGACCGCATCCAAGGAAGCGACCGGGTGACCTATTGCATGCTGGGCGATGGCGAGATGCAGGAAGGCTCGGTGTGGGAAGCCATCATGATGGCTCCCAATCTTGGGCTTTCCAATTTGGTGGCCTTTTGCGACTTCAACGACTTCCAGGGATTGGGCCGGACCCGCGAGACCCACCCGCACTTCTATCCGCTGGCTGAAAAGCTGGAAAGTTTCGGCTGGGAGGCCATCGATCTTGATGGCCATGACTGGCCGACGGTGGTCGAGGCGGTGCGCAACCGCCAGGGCAACAAGCCGCTGATGGTGATCGGCCGTACGGTGAAGGGCAAGGGAGTGTCCTATATGGAAAACGTCGCCATCTGGCACTACCGCTCGCCCAACCAGACCGAATACCAACAGGCGCTGGACGAATTGGCGGCGGCCGAAGCGGGGATCCCGGCATGAGGAACACCTTCGCCGATACGTTCTACGAGGCCGGAAAGACCGATAGCCGTCTGGCTATTGTGGTGGCCGATATTTCGCCGGCCGGCTCGATCGCTAAATTCCGCGAGGATTCCCCCCGCCGCTTCATCAATACCGGTGTGGCGGAACAGGTGATGATCGGTCTGACGGCGGGGATGGCCCAACGCGGCCTTCGTCCCTTCGCCTATACCATCGCCACCTTTGCCTTGTTCCGTCCGTACGAGATGATCCGCGACGACCTTTGCTACCAGAACCTGCCAGTGACGGTGGTCGGGATCGGCGGCGGCGTGACCTATTCGACGCTGGGGGCGACCCACCACGCCCAAGAAGATATCGGGCTGGCCTGCGGCTTGCCCAACATGACCGTGATCGCGCCGTGCGATCCCGCCGAGGTTCTGGCCGCCACCAAATGGTGCGTCACCCAAGAGCGCGGGCCGGTCTATCTGCGGCTGGCCAAGGCCGGCGAGCCGCAGCTCACCACCGACGCGGTGGAACCATGGGAATTCGGGCGATTGCGCCATCTGCGCCGCGGGACGGATGTCTGCATCATCTCCTATGGCCCGATCCTGAAGATGGGGCTGGAGCTGGCGGCAGAGCTGGAGGCGCGCGGCCAATCGGTCGGCGTCGCCTCGTGCCACACCCTAAAGCCGCTCGACCGCGAGGGCATCATCCAGGCGTTGCAGGGGCATCGTCAGGTGATCGTCATCGAGGAAACCACCCCCAACGGTGCCCTGGGCCAGCAGGTCAAGGCCCTGGCTTGGGAATGCGGGGCCCGCTGCCGTCTGGACACCTTCGCTCTCGACGACGCGTTCCACCACGTTTACGGTAACCACGCCGAGCTGCTGGCGGCGCATGGGCTTTCTACCGCCGCCATGCTGGAGCGCATCACGAAGACCTGAGGTCGCGGCTGTATCGTTCCAGGGCGTCTCGGGTCGTCGTGGGACGATAGCCGAAAGCCTCGGCGGCGCGATTGCACAGAGTAAAGCTTGGCCGATGGCTGGGGTCGACCTGAATTTCAGAGAAAGACCCCAGCCTGTCGCGGAACGTATGCACCACCTCGCCGACGGTCAGAGGCGTGCCGGCGCCGATGGGAAAGGCTGATGCCCCCTGCAATTCCGCGGCCGTCAGATCGGCCAGGAAAACGGCAAGATCCTCGGCGTGCAGGATGTTGTTGAACGGGGCATCGGGATTGAAGATCGTGACAGGCTGATTGGCTGACAGCTTCTGCGCGAGGCCACTGAGCCAGATGCGGTCAGCCCCCCGTCCGACAATCCCCGGCAGCCGGATTGCGATGCTGGGCAGGGTGCCCGCCACGCCATCCAGGAGACATTCGCCCACACGTTTGGTGATCCCGTACAGGGCCGGATTGACGATGTCTGTCGTCGGCGAGACTGTCGTGTCCGATATGGTTCCGTGCACCGAGAGGCTCGAGGTGAAGAGGAACCGTCGGGCCGCCCGTGCCAGTGCCCAGTCGATGGTCAATTGGGTGGCGGTAATGTTGTCGCGCACCAGTCCAGCCGCATCCGGCGGAACGTTCGGTTTGGGAGACGTGGCGGCGACGTGCAGCACGGCCTCAACCTCTCCGGGGATGGAGGCGAGGAAGCTCGGGTCATCCAACGCGCCCCGGCGAACGTCCACGTTGTCGGGAAAGGGCGGGGGATTGTCCGTGCGCACGGTGGCGATAATGCGCCGGCGCGGCGCGTCCGGAGCGGCGTACCGCTTTGCCAACTCGCGCACGACATGGCGACCGATGAACGAGGACGCCCCGGTGACGACGATCAGCGGCGCTTCCGTCATGGCGCGTCACTTTCCGAAGGAAGCGATTTCACCATGGGCGCGAGTTCGAAGAAAATGCAATTCGCTCCGGCATAGGCACGCTGTTTGACAAACCGCGTCTTCAGCGCCACGAACGGAAGCGAGGCGGCCACGGAAAGGGCGGCCAGCAACAGGTAGAACGCCGAAGCCAGTCCCCCGGTCGCCGCCGAGGCAGCCGACTTGATCTTCACCAGATGAAGAATCGCCTGCGACAGTAGTCTTGCGGTCAACAATTCCAGCGGGTGGCCGCTGAAGGTGACCTTCCCCTGCAAGGTCCCGTTTTGCATGATGCGCTGTACGGGTTGAAGGCTATCTTCGTGCGCCAGGACGAACGCGGAGAGTTCTCCGGCGTAGCAAACCCCCAATTGGCATTGGCGCGGAAGCCGTGTTTCCAGGAACTTGATCAGTGCCGGATGTTCCAACAAGGAGCGGTCGGGCACATAAATGAAGATGCACTCGGCTTGGGCCATATCCTCCATCAGCTGGTCGCCGACGGCAGTCCTCTTTTCCTTATCGATCTCAAGCAAGGTGTCAAGCTGCAGGAGCCGGTAGGTCTTTTGAGTGGCATCGTTTTCGGGGACATACCAAGTGTTCCCCCCGGCATCGAGCAACAGGACAAGCTTGCGGGCCGTTTGATGACGCGCGAAGAAGGACAAAATCGGGTCAAACTGCACCCGGAACGGGTGAAACCAGCGCGGCTTTGGAGCCGTGCCGAACAGCATATTATAGACCCGATGGGGCAGCGATCGGTCAGCCTTCAGGGACGGGACCGGTGTAATGGGGGCCGCAAGGGTCGGGCGTTGCGGCGAAGTGTCGCTGGCCGCCGATTTCTGCCGTGACAGGGCTTGCTGCTCGGCGGCAAGGGCTGCCTTCCAGTACGGATGGTCGCGATAGGGCTGCGGCTTCATCTGCCGCGCCATGCGCTGGGCCTGTCGCGCGGATTCGGCGGCGGTGCGACGGTCTCCGTCGGTCAGCTCGTCAGCGTGAATGGTGACGATGGGCTGTCCCAGTACGATATGTTGGGGGGTCACCCAGTTGGAAAAGAATGCGATGCATTCGTCCTCGGTCATGTGACCGCAGCGCAGCTCGTCTTTCATCCACCTTTCGGCCTGCGGCTCAATCAACAAGAACTCATCAGAATCTTGGATGACGGTGATTTCTTGTCCCGGGCAAAAAGCCTCGGAGATGCAATAGTCAATAAAGCAGGTCGGTTCTGTGGGAATGGCCGTCGGCTTAAAGCATATGTTCGCCATCAGAAAGGCGGAGATATGCATAACCTCCGGCCGTTCTTGCCAATAGAACTGATACGGCCTCAGGAGATAAGAAAACTGATGTGTCAGGCGCTGCGCCAGTACGGTGGCGTGGATATTTTTCAAGGCGATCGCCGCCAGTTCCCGCGACCCGATGGACAGAACCGTACTGTCTTGCTCACGCCGATCGGCAATATCTTCAAAGAATTGCTGCGTGTTGACGCGCAATCCCGGGCTGAACAACAAGCTCTTACCCTGTTCCAGGTATTTCAGGACGGAAAGCAGGGATCCATTCGATATGACGGTGTCGACGTTAAAGAAGAAGTAATGATAATCCCTCGCGCTATCGGCGTACTTGATGATGGAATCGAAGTACGCACGGGTAAGGATCATGCCGTAATTGTTTGAGAAATATTTATCGATATAGAGGAAGTCGATGTTGGCATACTTCGACAGCTTAATGACGGCCTCAGCGCTTTCGATGTCAGGGCGAGATGCTGCCTGCGTTACAAAAATAAACTCAACCTTCATTCCCCCGGAAACGGCGGGGATGTTGTTCGGGGCAAGCAGCGACGGGATCATGACCCGAGTCATCAGGTCGATATACGCCCGTCCCCAAACCGGAACGACGAAGCGAGCTAGGATGGGGCCTGCAGTCATACCTGTGCTTCCAAAGGAATTAGTGGAAATAGGTGAAGCCATCGCTGGTCTTGTCCAGGATGACGGACCGAGCCGGCACGATCACCGCGCCATCCGCAAGATCCTGGCTGACGAAGCTGGCCGCCCCAACAAGGGCGTGGGCGCCGATCCGGATTTTGGATCGCACCGAGGCGCTCATTCCGATAAAGGCATTGTCACCGATGGTGACGGTACCGCCGACGGCGGCACGGGGGCCGACATAGATGCGATCGCCCAGCACCGAATGATGGCCGATATAGCAACCGGCCCACAGCACCACATCGTCACCGATTTTGGTGCACGGCTCGACGACGACGCCCTGCATGGCAATGAGATTGCTGCCATATCTGAGATCGGCCGAGAGGTCCGCGCTTGGATGCACGAAGCCCGGCAGGATATAGCCTGATTCGCGGCAAAAGGCCGAAACCCGTCCGCGAACCCGGTTCATGTGGTTGTAGCCGATGCTGTTGACGACGCAGTGGGATGATGGCGGATACAGGACCACCATGTCCTCCAGCGCGATCACCGGGCGCCCCAGCATGGTGGGTTCCTTGATGTGATCACGGTCTACAGCAAAGGCTACCACCGTTCCCATGGACTCGCCCTCGATAACGGAGGCGATGACCTCGGCATTGAGGCCTGTCCCCGCCACGACGATGGGGTGTTCGTAGCGGGGCATCGGCCTCACTCCTGCATTATTAACGCTTCGGTCCGACGCAAACGGTGAAGAGGTACTGGCACATGGGCACGAAGCCGGTGTGCAGAACCTCATCGTTCATGCCGAACAGGAAGACCGTGTTGAAATACTTCTGGCAGAACGCCTTGAAGGGCAGTCCGCTCATGCAATTGATGTGGCCCGCCGCCGCCGCCTTCGAGGCGTATTGCTGGGATTCCAGCGACGGGATGCCCAGAATCAGCGTGGCGTGCTCGCTCAGGCTGCTGACGATGTTGCTGATGAAGCGGTCTGCCTGGGTGGGGTCGATGTGTTCGAAAACATCCAGGGCGAAGGCGCCGTCGAAGGTTCCCTCGAACGGCCCCTGGATCATGTCATGACCCTGGAACGTCGCGTTGGGGATGACCGGCTGCATACCCTTTTGCGCCGCTTCGATATGCGGCTTGTAGAAGTCGATCGCCGTGATCTGCTTGACGGTCTTGGAGACGCACAGGGTTCCAAGGCCCTCTTGGCAGCCGATCTCAAGGACGGACTGGCAGCCATCCAGCATCTTCGAGACGAACTTGTGGCGGGAGATCAGGAAGCCAAAGCGCTTCGGATCTTCGAGCAAGCCACGAATGTTGTACGGGCCCATCTGAAACTTTTCAATGAGGCTGTCGTCATTGAAGGTCTCTTGGTAGATGTAGGTATCCTTGGCGAGTTCAGAGGAACCTTCGCCGTAGAACTTTTCCCATCCTTTATTCAATTTTGCCCCCGCATCGTTGTGATGCCTCTTGGGCATCGATGAAGTTCAATTCAGTTCACGGTTCGCCGCGATGGTCGCCGATCGGCGACGCCATCTCGTGCGATTCTTGCGCCACACGCGCCTCCATGGTGGTGAAGGCGGAGCAAAGTGCATCGAAGTCGTCGTTCAGGTCCCAAAAAATATGCTGCTGGTCGCTAAAGAACGGCGGCTGATGACCAGGCTCGAAGCCATGCTGGCGAAGCAACGCTGTTGAGGATTGCGACACGCTTTCGACGACTTGTTTGACGATGCTCAGTGGTGAGGACGAGAACATCGCCACGATCAGTGGGCCATTATTCACGCCCAGATTCATAAACGCCTGGGTGTATAAGGCCAGACGCAGCCTTATGTCAAGGGTGGCCTCTGGAAAAACGAAAGCCGGTACGTCTTCTGGCAATGTAAAACTGGCCGCATATTCTGTATCTTGGATAAAGACAATGGCATAGCGTTTTTGATCTAGCCATTTTGCAAAAGATATCCAGGCCAAAATGTCGCTATTCCTTTCTGAGCCATAGCGAGATTGGCGTAGAGTTATTGTTATCAGTCGGCGGCCATTGACCTTTTGCTTGAGCCACTCCTTGACATAATGGCTGGCGCCGTCTGGTGGTTGTAGAATGTGGGTATCAATTCCCAAATAGGATTGTTCGAAGACATAGGTCCGCCCGTAATCCCTGTTCGGCAGCAGGTGGACGCAGCGACGTGGAAACGTATGCCACGCGAAGATGGTTGCCAGGATCCGGGCGATTGTCTGACTTTGCAGAATCGATACCGAGGGGGCATGCGGCAACAATTGGCACAACGCCACAATGATATTGTTGAACCGCCAGCGGATATCCTCTGGTGAGAACAGGTGATTGTATTCGCCTGATTCGCCCCAGGCGCGCCATTTCGCAGGGGTAATCAGGATAACGTGAATTCCGTCCAGCCGGCGGCGGCGGCGCTCAAGCTCCGCTGCCACAAGAAACCAGGCAAAATCATAGGTGATGGGATTAACGTTGGCGTCATAAAGGACGACCAAATTGCGTCTGGAGCCGGCCAGCAGGGCGATGGGCGAGAACACCAGCTTGATGGCCAGCTCGATCGTCCAGGCGATCCACCGCGCCACCGCAACGATCCTGCGCCGCGTTTTGGTTCCCTGAACGGCTATGGCCAGCCAAATGCGGTTAAAGGTCACGACCGATCACCCCGCGCAAACGTTCGGCCCATATGGCATAGGCTTCGTCGGTGAGCTTGATGCCATCATAGGTGTAGCACGCCCTTAACCCTTCGCTGTCGCCCGACAGGTCGGCGTTAAGATCGATGAAACTGGCGCCGATCTCTTTGGCATACCCTTCCAGGCGGGCGTTGAGGGCCCGGATGTGGGGATTGGGGTAACTGCCCCGGAGTTGGTCGTTAACCTGCAACGCCGCCATGATCGTCACATCGGCGCCATGTCTGCGAATCGTCGACACGATGGTGTCGAAGTTCCGCATCGTCGCGTCTAAATCCTCTGTGGTGGCGCAGCGATATCCCACAGACTCGAAGTCTTTTGCCCCCAACATGACGACGGCCCGTGGCGCCCCAAGTACCGCCATGGATTCGATGTAGCGCAACGCGCCCCAGGTCGTCTCTCCCATCATCGCGCCGTTATAGATTCTCGCGCCGGGAAAATAGCGCTCCCAATCACCGCCATAGACCAGAGAGTCGCCGATGAAGAGGAGATCGTAGCTGGGTGCCACCGCATCTGGGCGAGTGGGGGCTTCTTCGAAGGCACCGGTGGACCGTCGAAGTAGGCGCCGTGTGCTCCCGGCCAACCTACGGAGCGGATTGTAGGGAAACAAATGATTGCGGATGGTCAGCGCGCCCCACACGAAGCCAATGCACAAGGCGGCTGGGCCAAGAAGCCAACTCACGCTGTCGCCTCCACGGCGGCACGGATCGGCTTTCTCGGTCGGATAACCACCGTATCCGGGCGCTGAAGCCTGAATGCCGATTTCCGGCCCTTCCAGGCTGCCTCGCTCATCTCCATGAAATCAGCGAGGCGTTGCGAGCGGATGGTGAAGGAGCGGGTCCGCGTATCCCACCTAGCCACATCCTCGGCCCTGTCGGCCGAGAGGGTGAAGGCGCGAATCTCGTCGTCCAGAACCTCACAAAAATAGCTGGCCATTTGACTTGGCCACGCCAATTCGGGCGGGAGGTTCGGAAGTTTCTCCACGAACGGCGTTTGCAAGAGGGCATTCGTCTGCTGTGGCTGCAACTGGGACCCCACAAAGCTCGCCAGTTCGGAAAAGCGCGACGAAATCTCGGCGTAATCCACGAACCGGGTAGCCTTCCTCTCCTTCATGAAGGAGGCGAGGTAAACATCGTGGATGAAATAGGTCAGGATCTCTTCCATAAAATGGGAAAGGCTCATGACCTGGACCTGGGACTTCCGGAGAAGGCGGTCCAGCAGGAATAGCCGGAGGCGCCCCCATTGGATGAGAACGAGCTGAGGCGGCCGGTGGTCGGCATTCTGGCCGGCAATCTGATCCCGCATGGTCCAATCCAGGCTCTGGCCTTCATTCTTCTGCGCGCGTTCCGACAGGCGATGGATGGCGCCACGGGCATTGAAGGACAGAAAAACTTCCAGATAGGAGCGACGCAGGTGGATGAGTGGCGCTTCGGCGGGAATCGCCCTGAAAATATGCCCGTAGATCTCGGGTTCCAGGAGACACTGGGGATCGAACACCATCTTGGATCCGCAGGCGCGGATCTCGTGGGTGGTGAATTTGGGGTCGGGACCGATTTTTTCTTCCAGCAGGGCGGGAAGGCTCGAGGTGGTGTGATCGACGATGAAATGATGCGGCGACGGCTTGAACCCGATGGGGCGCCATTTGAGCTCGCCGCGCGTCAGCAGGTCGTCGCAATCGTTCAAGAGGCTGGAGAGCCAGGTGGAGCCCGTCCGCCCATTGGACAAGATAAAGAAGCTGTCCCTCATGCCGGAGAAACCTGTTGGAATTCAATCATCTGCCGGAACATGGTGTCCTCCATCAACAGTTGATTGGGGGTGCCGAATTCGACGACGCGGCCGTTTTCCAGCACGGCCACGGCATCCGCCTTGCGCACGGTTGACATGCGGTGGGCAATGACAATCAGGGTCGTCGTTCCATGCAGGTTGGTGATGGTTTCCTGCACCACCGCCTCACTGAACGCATCCAACTGGCTTGTGCTTTCGTCCAGGATCAGAATCTGCTTGGGCCGGATCAGGGCGCGCGCCAAGGCGATGCGTTGACGCTGACCGCCGGACAGCCGGCTGCCGCCTTCCTGGATGACGGTGTCCAGCCCCTGTTCCAATTCCTCCACAAACTGGTCGGCCTTGGCCTTTTTCAAAGCCTCCCAAATCTCTGCTTCGGTCGCGTCGGGTTGGACGAACAGGAAGTTATTTTTGAGGGTATCGTTGAACAGGATCGTGTCCTGGCTTACCAAGCCGACGTTTTCAGCGAAAGACTTGCGGCTGAATTCACTGATGTTGACGCCGCCAATACTGATTTGTCCGGCCGAGGTCGGATAAAGCCGCATGATAAGGTTGGCCAGGGTCGACTTTCCGGCCCCCGATTCGCCAACCAACGCCAACATCGAGCCGCTGGGAATGGACAGGTTGATGTCTTGCAGTATCGGTGTGTCCGCAAAGCCAAAGTTAAGCCCGCTTATGCTGATATCAAAGCTGGGGCTTTTACCAAGGTCGCGGTCTCCGAAGCTCAGCTGTGAGCGCGAGCACAGCTCAAAGAACATCTTAACTTTTTGTAGGGCCGGCCATAATTGCGCGATGGTGATGCGAACGCCATAAAGTCCGGTTGCTGGCCCCAGCATTCGGTAGAACACCACGACGAACAAGATGATCGACCCAAGCCAGTCGGTTTCCTTGCCGCTGAACAAACTGTCGCCAAAAAACAGGAGAGAGGCCACGAAAAGGCCGCTCGCTACCGTCGTAATCGGCTGCATGATTGAGGACGCAGTGATGGCCTTGTAATGAAATTTGACAAACGTATGGAGCTTGCCTGCGACCCACTCCTCCATCCGGTCTTCTCCAGCCACCGTCTGGACCAGACGCATGCCGGAAATCATCTGAAGGCCTGCCTGTTGGTATGAGGTGGCCGCGTCAGTAATCTGGCGGCCGATTCGGCCCTGACGGTCCGTCATCCAGCGTGTCGTCAGCCAAAGAACCACGACAAACAGCAGGGTCAACATTACAGCATAAGGAGACATGGCGAACATGATGCCGCCATATAACGCAAGGAGAAGGGCTTGCGTGATGCTTGATGCGACGGACATCACAATGGAGCAGAGCTGGTCAATGAAGCGGTAATATACGCTCGTCCATGCGCCCGTATCATACTGCATTAGATTAATTAAATTAGAGCGAAGGTGCATTTTAAGAAGGCTTCGGACGGCACCAGCCTTCATCATGACCGGAATATATCCGCCAACGATGCCGGATATGAAGACAAAAGTTGATTTGAGTATTGCGACAAATAATACGAACAGCGCTACTTTTTTAATGTCGATAACGCCGGCGTCATTTTTTAATAGATCAAAGAACGGAGAAAGAAAGGAGTCGGATCCGTGAAGGGGGTCGGATCCAAGAAATTGTAGAATGGGGACGATTGATATGAGGCCAATGGCCTCTAACGCAGTTATGAGGATGGACAGCGCAATTGACAGAACGAAGTAGAAATTCACATGTCGCACCGACCTGATGGTGCGGATCATAAATTGTATTTCTTCAATGAGTTTACTGTTTTTGTCGTTCATCCGAAAAATCATTCTGCATTCTTTCTTCGTCAATGTGTGCGAGCGCATACTATTGCGAATAATTTTAAGCGGTATGCCTGGCAGGGGCCTGGGGAGTGTCTTCGGAAAGCCTGCGCAGGATGTTTTTACTCGATGGTCCTGACGGATCCCCATCCAGCCCGTGCTTTGATCGGGATCATCTTCCGGCGCTATGGGGCCGACGCGGGCCGCGTTTTCACCGGGGGACGGGTTTCCGCGGAAGTCGCCGCGCCGAAGATCATTCGTTCGACCGCGTCTCGACCCAAGGCTTGGGCTCTGGCGACGGCCTGTTAGAAAAACTTCCGGACAACGTCATTCCATTGGGATTCCTTATGGTTAAGGCGGCGGGACCATAACACAATCCAGCAACGCGAGCCAAGATGCCGCAATCTGTTGGGGGGAATGGTGCTGCCCATAGGTGGCTGCGTTTTCGCCCAATCGGATGCGCAGTGTCGCGTCGCCGGCCAGTCGGGCGATGGCTGCGCCCAAGTCTTCGGGCGCGACCAAGATACCGTTGACGCCATCCTCGATCATCTCGGCCGGTCCGGTCGGGCAATCGACGGCCACGCACGGGCAGCCTGCCGCCATGGCCTCGGCCAGGGCGTTGGGAAAGCCTTCGAAACGCGACGACAGGACGAACAGGCCGCAAGACGCATAAAGCGGGGCAAGATCGGCGACCACTCCGGGCAGCTGGATCTGTGGCGAGGCTTGCGCCAGGGCTTCCAGACGGGGCCGCTCCGGACCCTCGCCAGCGATGCACAAGGTCCAACCCTGTGGCAAGCCGGCCTTGATCAGCCGATCAAATCCCTTTTGTGGCACCAGACGGCCGACGGCCAGAATGGAATTGCCCCGCTCGGCCTTGGGATGCGTGGGGGCGACCACCGGATTGGCAATCACCGCCACCGGCAACCGCGACCAGGGTTGCATCATGGCGGCCATGGCCCGGGTCGGGGCGACAAGACGGGCGGCGAAGGGGTAGGTGAGGCGGCGCAACAGACGCCAATGGCGGCTCAGCGGTTGCAAGGTGGGGGCCACCCGCTCGCTGGCGACCACCGGGATGGCGGTGCCGCGCGTGGCGAGCAACGTCAGCACATTGGCCTGATCGATGAACGACACCACCACGTCGGGCGCCAGTGCGCGCAAGGCGGCGCGCAGGGTACGAACCCGCTTGAAATTGGCGCTGATCGCGTCGAAAGTCCCGCGGGACTCGCCCTGCAGCCCCAAGGGGCGGTGGACGGCCAGGGGGGGGACGTTGTGGAAGGGCGGGCGCGAGCCGTCGTCCAGGGTCAGCAGCGTCACCGCGTGACCGGAATCGGCCCATGCCCCGGCCAACAGCGTGGCGACCCGTTCGGCACCACCCGGGCCAATTTCGGGCAGGACGAAGGCGATCTTCACGACGCGGCCCACCGCCGTCGCCAGGATTCCAGCATCAGGATATCCCACAGCGGGTACTGCCAGTTCCGGGTACCGGACAGATGTTCGGACCACAGCTTGGCCACGGGGGCGGGATCAACCAATTCGGTGTGGCGGAGCAGGTCTTCGGCCCAGTCCCGCAACGGCCCCACCAGCCAGGCGCCGATGGGAACGCCAAATCCCATCTTGGGGCGGTCGATCAGGGCCGGCGGCACGTGGCGGTACAGCACCTGGCGCAGGATCCACTTGCCCTGTCCGTCACGGACCTTCATGGACAACGGAAGCGTCCAGGCGAATTCCACCAGGCGGTGGTCGAGCAGCGGCACCCGGGCTTCAAGCGATACCGCCATGGTGGCGCGGTCGACCTTGGTCAGGATGTCGTCGGGCAGATAGGTCAGGGTGTCGGCGGCCTGCATGCGGCCGACGCTGTCCGGAAAATCCCGTTCCAGGGCCGGGTCCCACAGCAAGCCCTTGGGTTCGTGTCCGCCCGGCACCACCGCGTCGGGGTCCGGCCAATGGCTGACCAGACGCCGGTAGGACGCCATCTCGTCCAGGGACAGCACCTCGGCCAATTTGTGCGCCTTGTCGCCCAATTGCGGAAGGCGGTGCCGCTTTGGCATCAGCCGTGCCACGTTGTCCCACATTCCCGGCGAGGGCAGGCGCAGGCCGGCGGCCAAGGCGTTACGGATGGGGCGGGGCACCCGGCCGATGGTCTTCTTCAGCCGCATGGAACAGAAATAGCGGTTGTAGCCGGCGAACAATTCGTCGCCGCCATCCCCCGACAGGGCCACGCTGACGTGTTTCTTGGTGAGTTCGGCCAAAAGCCGGGTCGGGATCTGGGACGAATCGGCGAAGGGTTCGTCCCAGCTTTCGCACAGGCCGGGGACCAGATCCAGCGCATGGCTTGGGGACACGCGCAATTCGGTATGTTCGGTCCCCAAATGGCGGGCGACGGCGGCGGCATGGGCCGATTCGTCGAAGCCGGCCTCGTTGAAGCCGATCGAGAAGGTTTGCACCCGCGCCCCGGTCTTGGCGCGCATCAGCGCCACCACCATGGAGGAATCGACGCCACCCGACAGGAAGGCGCCCAAGGCGACGTCCGAGACCATCTGGCGCTGCACCGAATCGGTCAGCAAGGCTTCGAGCTGATCGATGGCCTCGGCTTCCGAGAGGTGGGCCGGTTCGGCCGCGGCCATCATGCGATAGCCGTCCCAATAGACCGATTTGGTCACGTTGCCGTCGGCACCGACGCTGAGCAGCCGGCCCGGCTCCAGCTTGGTGACACCGCGATAGATGGTGAAGGGGGCGGGAACGTAATTGTGACGCAGGAACGCCGAAACCGCATCCCTGTCGACTTGCGGCGTCCACCCCGTCGCGGCGCGCAAGGCCTTGAGTTCCGAGCCGAACAGCAGACGCTGGCCGGTCATGGCCCAATAGAGCGGCTTGATCCCCAAGCGGTCGCGGCCCAGCCACAGGCGCCGTTCCGCGCGGTCCCAGGCGGCGAAGGCGAACATGCCGTTGAAGCGCCGGATCGTCGCTTCGACCCCCCAGACGGCGAATCCCTCGGCCAGCACCTCGGTGTCGGAATGGCCTCGGAAATGCAGGCCCCGGCCTTCCAATTCGCTCCGCAATTCCTGGGCGTTATAGCCTTCGCCATTGTAAACAAGCACGAAGCGGCCGTCGCTCGACAGCATGGGCTGGGCCCCGCTGGGCGAAAGGTCCAGAATGGACAACCGGCGATGGCCCAGGGCGACGCCGGCGGCGTCGTCCACCCACACCGCTCCGGCATCCGGGCCGCGATGGGCCAAAGTGGCCGTCATGGCCTGGGCCTCACGCTCAAGCGTTTCGGCCGTGCCGCCAGCGAATTGCCACAGGCCGGTGATGCCGCACATCCGTTAGTCCCCCCTCTTGCCCAACAGGCTAGCCCATAGCATTTCATGGCGGGTGACGGAAACCGGTGAAGCGAATTCAGCTTCCATGCGCCGCCGGGCCGCTATGCCCAATTCATCACGGCGGCTGGCGGCCTGGGCGATGGCCGAGGCCAGCGCCGCAACGTCGCCCGAGGGCACCACCAGCCCAGCTTCCCCCACCAGGCGTTTGGCGTCACCAATGTCGGTGACCACGCAGGCTAGGCCCGAGGACATGGCCTCGGCCACCACGTTGGGGAAGCCCTCGCCGAAGCGCGAGGCCGAGACGAAGACATCGAGTGCCGCGTAGAAACCCGCCATGTCCTCGACCTGCCCCAATCCGCCGGGCATATCCTCGGTGCCATGGCCGGCCATGACGAAGGTGAAGTCCGGCCTCGCCAATTTGGCAGCGGCCAGGAAGGCATCATGATCCTTCATGGGGTCGCGCCGCGCCGCCATTCCCACCAGCATCGTGGACGGGGCGATGCCCAGGCGAAGCCGCCACGCGGCGCGGGCGGCCGGGTCGGGATGGAAGCGGGCGGTATCCACGTCGTTGTCGATCAGCGCCCAGGCGCGCGGGGCATAGCCCTGCGCCTTGTGCCAGTCGATGCCCGCCTGGGAATTGGAGATCACCACCTGGGGCCGGCGGGACAGACGCGCCAGCAGACCGACCAGGCGGCCATAGCGCGCCTTGTCCATATTCGAGCAGCGCAGGCTCCAGATCAGGCGGCGGCAGTCGGAAAAAAAGGCGGCCAGGGTGCCCAGCAGGTCCGCATGGTACAGCCAGGTCTGGATCAGGGCCGGGCGCAAGCGGCGCAACAGGCGGATCAGACGGGGAAGGGCGAGGAGGGCGCGTGGGCCCGCAGGCAAGTCCAGGGTGACCACCTCGATCCCGTCGCGGCGCAGCTTCTCGGCAAATTTGCCGCCCCCGGTCAACGAGATCACCACATGGCGGAAGGCCTTAGAGCTTTGCACCAGCCGGGCCAGCATGTGCTCGGCGCCGCCACTGCCCAGGCCGGTGATCAGATGAACCACCAGCGGGCGCTCAAGGGCCTGCAACACCGCCAGGGTCTTTGCCGTCAGGGCCGCCACCGAAAAATGCTGTTCGATCCGGGCGCGTCCCTCCGTGGGCGAGGTGGCAAGGTCCAGGCAGGCCTGGGCCAAAGCCGATGCATCGCCGGCGGGAACCACCCGTTGCGCCACAAGCGCCGAATCCCCCACATCGGTGGCGACACAAGGCACGCCACAGGCCATCATCTCGGCCAGGGCATTGGGAAAACCCTCGCCAAAGCGCGAGGCCAGCACGCCCACATCCAGGGCCGCCATCCACCGCTCGACCTGAGCCAGCGGCCCGACCACATGCAGCGGCGCCCCCAACTCGGCGGACAGGGATTGGGTGCCGTTGCCGGCCAGGGTAAAGGCGATATTGCGGTGGCGTTCCGCCATCTGGCGGGCGGCGGCGAAAAAGGTGTCGTGATCCTTCATGGGGTCACGGCGGGCCGCCATGCCGATCAGCAGCGTCGTGTCGTCCACGCCCAAGCGTTGGCGCCATTCGGCACGCGCTGCGGGATCGGGGCGGAAGCGCTGGGTATCAATGCCATTGGCGATCACCACGCCACGGTGTTCGGCGCCGCGCTGGCGCAAGGCGGTCAGCCCGGCGGCGGAATTGGCGATAACCAGATCGGCGCGGCCGGCGACAAGGGCCTCTAGGCGATAGGTCCAGCGGCTGACCGCGTCATAGCAGCCCATGTCCATGTCCGAGGCGCGGATGCCGAACACCACGCGCGGTCCGGGCACCAGGGCGCAAGCGGTGAAGGCCAAAAGATTGGCGACCGGCAGATAGCCATGGACGATGTCGGGGCGCCAGTCGCGCAGCGCGCGCACCAGTTTGCTGAAGGGGCCGATCAGATCCCAGCGGCCGCGCTTGGCCAGGGAATATACCGGAATGTCGCCCAGTTCGGCGTCAAGCGTCCCGCCGGGATAGAACAGGGCTACCGCCACCTGCTGCCCCTGTTCCGCCTGGGCGCGGGCCAGGGTCACCAATTGCCGCTCGGCCCCGCCCAGGTCCAGAGAGCGGACGACGAAGAGGATGCGTGCGCACATGGTCGGGTAAACTATAGAAAGAGGCCGATGAATGACAAGGAGAATGAAACCAAAGGATGAATTACGGCGTTTTGCCGCTTCCCGTGTCATCCGGCGCGGTGACAGCCACCAACAAGATGGCCGTTAGCCATAAGGTCGCCAGCCACCATGATTGCCATAGGCCAAAACTGATCGCCCCGACAATCAATGCCCCCATGACGGCGGCGGCCCGGGTGGCCCGCTCTACCGGATCGATGGCGGCCTGCCGGATATTGCCGATCACGCTCCAGACGATGGCCGCCAGCAGCAAGGCACCGGCCCCGCCCAATTCCAGCCAGGTCTGCAGCGGGCCGTTATGAGGATGCAGCGGCAGGTGGGTGTAATGCACAATTTCGCTGCTGCCATTGGGCTGAACGATGGTGATGTCAGTTATATCGCCGGCGCCGGGGATTTCCCGCGATGCATCCATGCCCCAGCCGCGCCAGAAATGCTGGGTGATATGCTCGATGGTGAAATGCCAGATCACCACGCGGTGGCGGGCAGAGTTGAACAGGTTCGCCTGGCTTAGTTCCGGGACCGTGGGCAGCACCTGTCCGATCAGCGGCATGGTCAGGATCATGGCCGCCGCGGTGATCTGCAGCGCCCTGAGGGTGAACTTCGGGGCCCACAAGGTGAACAGGAAGGCCGCGATTCCGGCCAGCTGCGCCAGGACGATGGCGTGCTTGCCGTTACCGACCACGCCCAGCAACAGCACCGCCACTTGCAGAATGGCGGCGCGGGCGCCGTAGCGGCGAAAGATGGCCAGCGTGGCCGGCCAGGACAGCAGAAGCAGCAGGACGACACCGCGCGAAACGATCGAGTCGAGCATGGTGCTCGGTTCGACCCCACGCGCCAGGGCATAGAAATATCTGGTCAGCGCGTAATTGGTATTCGCTTCCAAGATCAGGGCGGCGGCTGCCAACAGAATTCCGGCGGTAAGACTTTTACGAATGACCCGCCGGTGGGCGATGTCCAGGCATGATGCCCCCCCGACCGCCAGCAAACCCAACCCGGTGAGGGCCGAAAAGGCCGCCCAATGGCGCAGGGCTTCCCCCACCGGCGTCACCGTCCACAGGCACGAGACCAGGCTCCAGAGCGAGGCGGCGCCGAACAGCAGCGCCAGATTGGCCGGAACGTTCCGCCACGGCTTTCCGGGCCAGCCGCCCCAGATGACCAACAGGGCGAGGGCGGCAAAGATGGGGGCCGCGGCCAATCCGGCAAACAGCGCGACCAATGGACCGGCGAAGAGCAGAATGACCAACCACGGATGTGGCCGCCCAAGACTCTGGAGCAAAGTCCCCTTCATTGCTGTAATCATGCTGCCTATCAACGCTGCGCCGAAAAACTCCAGTGAATTGGCGCACTATATGTGCTGCGGCATGCGCTATGACACAAGATAAAATTCGTGCCCCCGACCGAAACTCATCTATATGCCAGCGCGAGGGTTAGACGGCAGTTCCCTTTCCTACGCCAACTTTCAGGTGTTCGATCAAGCCCGACAGTGCATGTGAATGCCGGTCGGACTTCGTCGTTTCTGGGGGTGGAAAATTGCCCTGGCGCCTTTTGGCAGCTACATTTCGCGGGTCCTGTCAGGCGAGGCGTCCTTGGCTTCCCAAAGTGCCCATCCCCCACCCATGAACCTGCCGCTGCTGTCGGTCGCTTCGGCCTTGCTGGCGGCGGCGGTGGGGGTGTCTTACGTCTATGTGGATCTGGCCTTGAACCGCATGGGGGTGTCGGCCACCGCCATCGGGGTCAACGCCGCGATGCCGGCCTTGGGCTGGCTGCTGGCGACGCCGTTGATGCCCTGGGCCTTGAAGCGGTTTCCCGCCAAGGCTTTGTTGCTGGGGCTGTTGGTTCTGGCGGTCTGCGCCATCCTGTGTTTCCCCCTGCTGCCTGACGCCACCCTTTGGCTGGGACTGCGCTTTGTGTTCGGCGGCGGCACCGGCATGGTGTTCCGGCTGGTGGAATACTGGATCAATGGCGCCTCGGCCCAGACGCATCGGGCACGCAATATCGGCATCTATGTGATGGCGTTCGCCAGCGGGGCCATGGTCGGCGGCATGGTGACGCCGTCGGTGGGGGTGGACGGCTGGCCGCCCATCGTGATGATCGCCGGCTTGACCGTGGCCTCGGCGCTGGTGTTCGCCATCCTGCCGGGCAGCCCGCCGGCGGTCGAGGCCGTGGCCCGCCTGAGCCTGCGCCGTCTGCTGGCCAGCGGCGCCTTCGTCGCCTTGTTCGGTATTCTGGTCTACGGCATGTTCGAAGGCGTGCCCTATACCCTGATGCCGGTTTACGTGGTGCGTCAGGGGCTGGACGACCAATGGGCCCTGTGGTGTGCCGCCGCCGCCATCGGTGGGCAGATCGTCATGGCGGTGCCGGCGGGCATCCTGGCCGACCGCTACGGCAAGGGCAAGGTGGCCACCGCTTCCGCCGCCTGTGCCCTGATCATTCCCGCTTTCATCCCTACTGCCGTCGCCTTTCCCCAAGCCCTGCTGGGGCTGATGCTGTTGTGGGGCGGTTTCGCCGGGGCGCTTTACAACGTCACCCTGGCCATGCTGGCCGACCATTTCCATGATTCCGAACTGGCCTCGGCCAATGCGGCTTTCGGCACCCTTTACGCCCTGGGCAGCCTGTGCGGTCCGCCCGTGCACGGCATGGCCATGGATGCCTGGAACCCGCAAGGACTGCTGGTCAGCGCCGGTGCGTTGTTCGCTGTTTTCCTGGGCGGCTGGCTGTGGTCCGTGCGTCGCAGGGCGGGCCAGCCCGGTTCGGGATCGGCGCGGGCTGATTAAAAAACGGGCCTTCGTTGCCCATGAATTAGCCGTCTCTCGTTTCGGGGCGACGGAAAACTGCCGGTTCGGGGCTGGCACGAAGCTTGCCTGTATAAGGGCCATAACGCGTCTAGGGTTCCGGCCGCTTGCGGTGTCTGGTCCGAGAGATGCACTCCCGGCCATTCTTCGGATGGGCGGAGCCACGGCGGGATAAAAGCCCGGGAGAGCTGTACCGCGAGTGCCCATGGGGGCTCGGGGTCGGTCTCTGCCCGTCGGTCGAAGGCCCCCCAAATCCCCCAAAAGTCCCTGCGGTGCGAGACAGTCTGATCGAAGCAACCGAGGGGGTTTTCATGCGTTCTTCCCTGAAACGAGTTCTGGGTCTGACCCTGGGTGTCGCCGGCATGGTCGCCGCCACCTGCTCTCCGGCGTTGTCCGCCGAAAAGAAGGATTTCAAGGTCGCCTGGTCCATCTATGCCGGCTGGATGCCGTGGGGCTATGCCGCCGATTCCGGTTTGATGAAGAAATGGGCCGACAAATACGGCATCAGCGTCGAGATCGTCCAAATCAACGATTACGTCGAATCCATCAACCAATACACCGCTGGCGCCTTCGACGGCTGTGTGATGACCAATATGGACGCCCTGACCATTCCGGCCGCCGGCGGCGTCGACAGCACCTCGCTGATTTCCGGCGACTTCTCCAACGGCAATGACGGCATCGTGCTGAAAAAGGGCAAGACCGTCGCCGACTTGAAGGGCCAGAAGATCAATCTGGTGGAATTGTCGGTGTCCCATTACCTGCTGGCCCGGGCGCTGGATACCGTCAAGCTGAAGGAAAAGGACGTTTCCGTCGTCAACACGTCGGACGCCGACATCGTCTCGGTGTTCACCTCGTCCGCCGATTCCACCGCCGTTGTCACCTGGAACCCGCAGCTGGCCGAAGTGTCCGCCGTCAAGGGCGCGACCAAGGTGTTCGACAGTTCCAAGATCCCCGGAGAAATCATCGACCTGATGGTGGTCAACTCGGCGACGCTGAAGGACAACCCCAAGCTGGGCAAGGCGCTGGTCGGCGTCTGGTACGAGATGATGGCCAAGATGGAGGCCGGCGACCAAGGCATGCTGGAAGCCATGGCCAAGGCCTCGGGCACCGATCTGGCCGGCTACAAGGCGCAGCTGGTGACCACCAAGATGTTCTATAAGCCCGCCGACGCGGTGACCTTCACCACTTCGGCACAATTGCCCAAGACCATGGACATGGTGCGCAGCTTCTCGTTCGAGCACGGGCTGTTGGGCGAGGGCGCCAAGACCAAGGACGCCGTCGGCATCGCTTTCCCCGGTGGCAAGACCATCGGCGACGCCAAGAACGTGAAATTGCGCTTCGACGCCGAGTTCATGAAGCTGGCCGCCGACGGAAAGCTGTAAGCATGGGCCGCCGGATCATCAACCGGCGTCCCGGCAAAGGGGGCGCGCTGTTCTGGGGCGCGCTCCCCTTCCTGGCGGTGCTGGTGCTTTACGTGACCTTCTCGGCGCTGCGGCTGGCCGAGAATCCCAATGACAAGCTGCTGCCGGCGTTTTCCACCATCGCCGACACCGTGCATCGCCTGGCTTTTGTTCCCGACAGCCGCAGCGGCCAAGTGCTGCTGTGGGCCGATACCGCGTCCAGCCTGACCCGGCTGGGCCTGGGGCTGTTGGTGTCCACTGTGATCGGTCTGGTCTTGGGCATCGGCACCGGCCTGATCCCTTATGTGCGGGCGGGCTTAAGCCCGTTCATCGCGGTGTTGTCGCTGATCCCGCCCATGGCGGTGTTGCCCATCTTGTTCATCGTCTTCGGTCTGGACGAATTGTCCAAGGTGGTCTTGATCGTCATCGGCATCGCGCCGTTCCTGGTGCGCGACATGGCCATGCGGGTAGAAGCCATTCCATCCGAATTGGTCATCAAGGCGCAGACGCTGGGGGCCAACACCTGGCAGATCGTCACCCGTCTGGTGCTGCCCAGCGTCTGGCCCAAGCTGATGGATTCCCTGCGCCTGTCCTTGGGGCCGGCCTGGCTGTTCCTGATCTCCGCCGAAGCCATCGCCGCCCAAGACGGTTTGGGTTACCGCATCTTCCTGGTGCGGCGCTATCTGGCCATGGATGTCATTTTGCCTTACGTCGTCTGGATCACGCTTTTGGCCTTTTGCATGGATTGGGCGTTGCGTTACGCCAATCGCCGCCTGTGCCCCTGGCTGGAAAGGGGGGCGTCATGAGCCGCGTCACCGTCGATAATCTGTGGATGGAATATGGCGACCAGGTGGTGCTGGAACGGGTCAACCTGGACATCCCGTCGGGCGAGTTCTGCGCCCTGGTGGGACCGTCGGGCTGTGGCAAGACCACGTTTTTGCGTCTGCTGTTGTCCATGGAGGCGCCGACGCGCGGCACCATCCGCGTCGATGGCGAAAAACTGTCGCCCGAACCCGGTCCCGACCGTGGCGTGGTGTTCCAGCGTTATTCCGCCTATCCCCATCTGACGGTGGAAGAAAACGTCATCCTGGGGCTGGAATTCGCCCGGGCGCCGTTGTGGGGCAAGTTGTGGGGCAAGGCCAAGCGTCAGGCCCAGGACGAGGTCGCGGCCGTCATCCATGCCGTCGGTCTGGATCACGCCAAGTCCAAATATCCGGCCGAACTGTCTGGCGGCATGCAACAGCGTCTGTCCATCGCCCAGGCCCTGGTGCGTAAGCCCCGCATCCTGCTGATGGACGAACCTTTCGGCGCCCTGGACCCAGGCACCAAGGCGCAGATGCACGATCTGGTGCGCGATCTGTGGCGGGCCGAGAAGATGACGGTGTTCATGGTCACCCACGACATCAAGGAAGGCTTCGGCCTGGGAACCCGCGTCTTGGCCTTCGACAAGGTGCGCGTCGATCCCGACGAACCCCAGGCCTATGGCGCCACCATCACGCTGAACCTGCCGTTGGAAGACAAGGCCGAACGGGCCCAGGTCGTCCAACTTTAAACCAACACCTTCGGGGACGACCCCGAAGGTTGCACGCCAAGCCGGGACGGCCCGGCACGACGGAGAAATCCGCATGAGCGAGCTTTCGTACCAAGACACCCTGCCGGGCGGCAAGCACTGGTCCTTCACCCTGCGGCGCGGCACCCAATTGCGGCTGACCGACGTGGAAGGCGGCGCCAATGTGGGCATGGCCTTCTACAACCCGGCCAACCTGTTGGAACGCTATAACGCGCCCGACACCTTGAAGTGCCAGCACACCTTCAAGCTGACGCGTGGCAACTGCCTTTATTCCGACATGGGCCGCATCTTTTGTTCCATCACCGAAGACAGCGTCGGTTGGCACGACACCGTGTGCGGCAACACCACCAAGGACATGGTGGCAAAGCGCTGGGGGGTGAAGACCTATCAGGCGGCCCGCAACGAATGGTTCCTGAACGGCCATGACAGTTTTTTGGTGGAAGGCGGCAAATACGGCCTGGGCCGCCGCGATTTGGTCGCCAACGTCAATTGGTTTTCCAAGGTCGCCACCAAAGAAGACGGCACCATGGTGTTCGACCCGAATAATTCGCCCGCAGGGTCCAGCGTGACCCTGCGTTTCGAGATGGACACTTTGGTGCTGTTGCACACCTGCCCGCATCCGCTGAACCCCAGCCCCGATTACCCGAAAAAACCGGTGACCTATCAGATCAGCCAGGCCGCGCCCGTGGTCGAGGACGATTTTTGTCGGAACTTCCGCCCGGAAAACCGCCGGGGTTTCGAAAACAACCGTCTTTACACGCTGTTCGGCTAAGGGGGGCACCATCATGTTGAAGGAAAGCAATTTGGCCGCTGCGCAGGCCAGCTACCGCGCCATCGTTCCCGCCGGTGATTACTGGCTGCACGAGGTGAAAAAAGGTCAGACCTTCCGCATCGTCGATGTCGAGGGCAATCAGGCCGCCGACACCTTGTTCTATAACGCCCGCGATCCCCACGAACGCTATTCGGCCACCGACACCATCCGCGCCCAGGGCAATGTCTATCTGGGGGTGGGGGCCGACCTGATGAGCCAGGACGGCAATGTGATGCTGACGATTGTCGCCGACACTGTCGGCCGTCACGACACTTTGGGCGGCGCCTGCGCCACCGAATCCAACACCGTGCGCTATGCCTTGGAAAAGAAGACCATGCATGCCTGCCGGGATTCCTACGTCCTGGCCTTGGCCGAGCATGATCATTGGGGGCTCTCCAAGCGCGACATCAGCCACAACATCAACTTCTTCATGAACGTGCCCATCACCCCGGAAGGCGGCTTGACCTTCGCCGACGGGGTGTCGGGCCCGGGCAAATATGTGGAAATGGTGGCCCGGATGGATGTGCTGGTGCTGATTTCCAACTGCCCGCAGCTGAACAATCCCTGCAACGCCTATAACCCGACGCCCATCGAAGTGCTGGTGTGGGAGGTGCCGTGATGTTCACCAAGGTCCTGATCGCCAACCGGGGCGCCATCGCCTGCCGGGTCATCCGCACGCTACGGCAGATGGGGATTAAAAGCGTCGCCATCTATTCGGAAGCCGACCGCCATTCCCTGCACGTGTCCCTGGCCGACGAAGCCTTTTGCGTTGGCCCGGCGCCGGCTTCGCAAAGCTATCTGCAGGCAGAGACGATCCTGGAGGTGGCCAAGCAATGCGGCGCCCAGGCCATCCATCCCGGCTATGGCTTCCTGTCGGAAAACCCCGATTTCGCCGAAGCCTGCGCGCAATCCGGCATCGCCTTCATCGGTCCTTGGCCCGAACATATGCGGGCCTTCGGCTTGAAGCACACGGCGCGTGATCTGGCGCAAAGGGCAGGGGTGCCGCTGGCGCCCGGCTCGGGACTGTTAAACGACGCCGCCCATGCGCTGGCCGAGGCCAAGCGCATCGGTTTTCCGGTGATGCTGAAAAGCACCGCCGGCGGCGGCGGTATCGGCCTGTCGCTGTGCCGTTCGGCGGAAGAACTGGAGCCTTTGTTCGAGAAAGTGCAACGCCTGGCCCGCAACAACTTCAAGGATGCCGGGCTGTTCTTGGAAAAATACGTGGAACGCGGCCGCCATATCGAGGTGCAGATTTTCGGCGACGGCAAGGGCAACGTTGTGGCGCTCGGCGAACGCGATTGCTCGGCCCAGCGCCGGAACCAGAAGGTGGTCGAGGAAACCCCGGCACCCGGCATCCCCGCCGAATTGCGCCACAAGCTGTGCGACACCGCTACCAAGCTGGGCTCGGCCGTTGCCTATGCCAATGCCGGCACGGTGGAGTTCCTGTACGACACCGATTCGGGTGCGTTCTATTTCCTGGAAGTGAACACCCGCCTGCAGGTGGAGCACGGTGTGACCGAACAGGTCACCGGCATCGATCTGGTGGAGTGGATGGTGCGTCAGGCGGCGGGCGAAACCTTGCCCTTGGCCGACCATGCCGAACGGGCGCGGGGCGCCTCCATCCAGGTACGCCTGTACGCCGAAGACCCCGGCCGCGACTTCCGCCCCAGTTCGGGCCTGTTGACCCAGGTGGTTTGGCCCCAGGACGCCCGCATCGAAACCTGGGTCGAGGCCGGCCTGGAAGTTTCGCCCTTTTACGATCCGATGATCGCCAAGATCATCGTCACCGGCACCGACCGCGCCGACGCCTTGGCCAAGATGCGCAAGGCCCTGGCCGAAACCCGCGTTGCCGGCATCGAAACCAATCTGGATTATTTGAAGGCCCTGGTGACTTCCCCGGTCTTCGCTCAAGGCGCGGTCACCACCCGCACGCTGGAAAGCTTCGTCCACCATGCCGCGACGGTGGAAGTGCTGGCGGTGGGCACGCAGACCACCATCCAGGATTATCCCGGCCGCGTCGGCTATTGGGATGTGGGCGTGCCGCCATCGGGCCCCATGGATTCCCTGTCCTTCCGTCTGGCCAACCATGCGTTGGGCAATCCGGCCGGGGCGGCGGCGCTGGAACTGACGGTGTCGGGGCCGACTTTGCGCTTCAACACTGACACCACCATCTGCCTGATGGGCGCCGAAATGGCGGCGTCCCTGGACGGCGTCAGCATCAATTACGGCGTGCCGGTGCCGGTCGCCGCCGGTCAGGTGCTGCGCATGGGGGTGGTGTCGGGTGCCGGCTGCCGGGCCTATCTGGCGGTGGCGGGCGGTTTCGACGTGCCCGATTACCTGGGGTCCAAATCCACCTTCACCTTGGGCAAGTTCGGCGGCCATGGCGGCCGCGCCTTGATGGTGGGCGACGTGCTGCATCTGGGCCAAGCTCCGGCCAACACCCCCTTGCGTGCGGTGCCCGATTCCTTGATGCCGGAAATCGGCCATGACTGGCGGATCGGCGTGCTGTACGGCCCCCACGGGGCGCCGGATTTCTTCACCGCCGAAGACATCGCCATCTTCTTCGATGCCACCTGGGAAGTGCATTACAATTCCAACCGCACCGGTGTGCGCCTGATCGGCCCCAAGCCGAAATGGGCCCGCACCGACGGCGGCGAGGCCGGGTTGCACCCCAGCAACATCCACGACAACGCCTATGCCATCGGCGCGGTGGACTTCACCGGCGACATGCCGGTGATCCTGGGGCCGGATGGACCAAGCTTGGGCGGTTTCGTCTGCCCGGTGACCATTGTCGCCGCCGAGCTTTGGAAGCTGGGCCAGTTGCGCCCCGGCGACCGGGTGCGCTTCGTCCATCTGGACCCGGCCCAGGCGGCGCGCATGGAAGCCCGTCAACTGGCAGAGATCGAAAGCTTTGCCCCGGTGGACGAAACCGCTTTGGCGCTGCCTGCCGATTGCGGTGCTAACGACGCCGTGGTGGGGGAAATCGCCGCCCAGAGCGAACGTCCCCGCGTGGTCTATCGCCGGGCTGGCGACAAGTATCTGTTGGTGGAATACGGGCCGCTGGTGCTGGATTTGGAGCTTCGCTTCCGCGTCCATGTGCTGATGCAGGCGGTGCAGGCCATGAGGCTGGCCGGCATCGTTGATTTGACGCCCGGTATCCGATCCTTGCAGGTCCATTACGACAGCCGGGTTCTGCCCCTGGGTGAATTGCTGGACCGCCTGCGCCAAGCCGAAGCATCGTTGCCCAACAACGACCAGATCGAGGTGCCGTCGCGCATCGTCCATCTGCCGCTGTCGTGGGATGACGAAGCCACCCAATTGGCGATCCGCAAATACATGCAATCGGTGCGCGCCGATGCGCCGTGGTGCCCGTCGAACATTGAATTCATCCGTCGCATCAACGGCTTGGACAGCATCGAGGACGTCAAACGCATCGTCTTCGACGCCTCTTATCTGGTGTTGGGCCTGGGTGACGTCTATTTGGGCGCTCCGGTGGCGACGCCCATGGACCCGCGTCATCGGCTGGTCACCACCAAATACAACCCGGCCCGGACCTGGACGCCGGAAAACGCCGTCGGCATCGGTGGCGCCTATATGTGCGTCTATGGCATGGAAGGGCCGGGCGGTTATCAATTCGTCGGCCGCACCTGCCAGGTGTGGAACACCCATAAGCAAACGGCTGAATTCCAGGCCGGCAAGCCCTGGCTGCTGCGCTTCTTCGACCAGATCCGCTTCGTTCCGGTTTCCGCCGACGAGCTTTTGGAATTCCGCGAAAACTTCCCCCGTGGCAAGGCGCAGCTGAAGATCGAGGAAACCACCTTCAAGCTGGCCGATTACCGGCGCTTCCTGACCGAGAATGCGCTGTCCATGGCGGCCTTCAAGGCCCGTCAGCAACAGGCCTTCGACGAGGAACGGGCGCGCTGGGAAGCATCGGGCCAGATCGGCTATGGCGCCGACATGCCGGAAACCATGGAAGACGGCGGCGACGATGCGGTGCCGGCCGGTTCCATGGCGGCCAACGCCCCGGTGCCCGGCAGCGTGTGGAAGATCGCCGTCGAAGCCGGGCAACCGGTCAAGGAAGGCGACACCTTGATCGTCGTCGAAAGCATGAAGATGGAAATCCCGGTCACCGCCCCGGTCTCGGGCGTGGTCCGCGAATTGCGCTGTGCCGAAGGCCGTGCCGTTTCCCTGGGCCAGGTGCTGGCCGTCATCGACCCGGAGGCCCAATGATGATTTCGCTTGATATCGCCAGCCTGAAGGCCGGCTATGAAACCGGCGCCGTGACCCCCGAAGCGGTGCTGGAAGAAATCTATGCCCGTATCGCCGAACGGGGTGAACGTCCGGTGTGGATCAGCCTTGTCCCCAAGGAAACGGCCCTGGCCAAGCTGGAAGCCGCCCCCAGGGGATCGCTGTGGGGCATCCCCTTCGCCGTCAAGGACAACATTGACGTCGCCGGCATGCCCACCACCGCCGGCTGCCCGGATTTCGCCTATGTGCCCACGCGTTCCGCCACAGTGGTGGAATTGCTGGAAGCCCAGGGCGCCATCCTGGTCGGCAAGACCAACCTGGACCAGTTCGCCACCGGTCTGGTGGGCACCCGTTCACCCTATGGCATCTGTTCGTCGGTTTTCTCCGCCGACCACGTCTCGGGCGGTTCGTCCTCGGGGTCGGGGGTGGCGGTGGCCGCCGGTCTGGTGTCGTTCAGCTTGGGCACCGACACCGCCGGGTCGGGCCGGGTGCCCGCCGCCTTCAACAACATCGTCGGGCTCAAGCCCAGCAAGGGACTGCTCAGCAACCGCGGTCTGGTGCCGGCCTGCCGCAGCTTGGATTGCATTTCCATCTTCGCCGGCACCTGTGCCGACGCGCTTCAGGTTCTGGCGGTGGCTGGGTCCTATGATGCCGAGGACGGCTTCAGCCGAGCCGCCCCCGATGCCGCCTTGGCCACCGACTGGCCCCAGGGTTTCCGCTTCGGCGTGCCCAAGGACGAGTTGGAATTCTTTGGCGACGGCCAAGCGCGGGCGCTTTATCTGGCATCGGTCCAGCGCTTGCTGGCTTTGGGCGGCACCAAGGTCGCAATCGACTTCACGCCGTTTTCCCAATGCGCCCAGCTTTTGTATTCCGGCCCCTGGGTGGCCGAACGTCTGGCCGCCATCGCCGATTTCGCCAAGCAAAAGCCAGATTCGATCCACGAGGTGGTGCGCGGCATCATCCTGGGGGCGGAAAATATCTCGGCGGTGTCGGCCTTCGACGGCTTTTACAAGCTGGCTGATCTGACCCGCGCCGCCGAAGCGCAATGGACCACGATGGATGTGCTGCTGTTGCCCACCACCGGCACCACCTATCGCATCGACGAGGTGCTGGCCGATCCGGTGCGGCTGAACAGCAACCTGGGTGCCTATACCAACTTCGTCAACCTGATGGATCTGTGCGGCACCGCCATTCCCGCCGGCTTCCGCGATAACGGACTGCCATTCGGGGTGACGCTGCTGGGCTGCGCCTTCCAGGACGGGGCGGTGGCGGCTTTGGCCGACCGTCTGCACCGCAGCCTGGGGGACGCCACCATCGGCGGCACTAGCTGGCAGCTTGACCAGACCCCGGAAATCCAGGTCAAACCCCAGTCCGGCAAGGCGCTGGTGGCGGTGGTCGGCGCCCATCTGTCGGGCCAGCCCCTGCACGGCCAATTGCAGGACCGTGGCGCCCGGTTGGTGGGCAAGGCCCGGACGGCTCCGGGCTACAGCTTCTATGCGCTGGACACCCAGCCGGCCAAACCCGGTCTGGTTTTCGACGGCCAGGGCGTGGGTGGCATCGAGGTGGAAATCTACGAACTGGATTTCGCAGGCTATGGCAGTTTCGTCGCCCTGATCCCGCCGCCCTTGGGAATCGGCAGCGTCAAGCTGGATGACGGCACCTGGGTCCAGGGATTCCTGTGCGAGCCCCACGCCATCAAAGGGGCGCGCGACATCACTGCCTTTGGCGGCTGGCGGGCCTATCTGGCGAAGGGGTAAGGGGAGACCACCACCCGTCGTCATTGCCGGGCTTGACCCGGCAATCCATGGTGCCGCTGACCTGGCCCCCCGGATCAAGTCCGGGGGTGACGGATAAAGTAGAAATTAACTCTTCAAATCACGCGCCGTGCTCAGCATCTCGTCGGCGGTCTTGAACACCTGGGCGTTGGTGGAATAGGCCTTTTGGGTGACGATCATGCGGGTGAACTGGTCTTCCAGGTCGACGGTGGAGTTTTCCACCGAATTGGGGGAAAAGCTGTTGGCGCCCCCCAGGGCCTCGATGGCCGAGACAGTGCCTTCGCCGGCTGCGGCGCTGGCGCGGAACAAGGTTCCCGCCACCGGTTCCAACTGGTTGGGGGACACGAAGCTGGCCACCGCGATCTTCATCAACGTGCGGGTTTCACCATTGCTGAACTGGCCCGACAATTCGCCGGTGGCGGTGAATTCCACCCCTTCCAGGGTGCCGCTGCCGTAACCGTCCTGTTCCTTTGTGCTGACGCTGGTCTTGCCGCTGCTGGCGTCGTATTGGGTGATGCCCGACAGGTCCAGGCTCACCGTGTTGGTGCCGGCGGCGGTGTCGTCCCAAGTGGCGGTGAAGTCCAGGCTGGTGGGCGAGATCAGCTTGCCGTTGCCGTCGAACTCCACCGGAATGGAATAGCCGGCCGAGCTGGCGGTGGCGGTGCCTGACGTCAGGTCGCTGATGGTGCCGTCCTCGGACTGGAACCGCAGATACCATTGGTTGGAATCGTTGCGTTCGAACAGCAGTTTCACCGTATGAAGGTCGCCGTTCTGGTCGTAGACCGCCACCGATGACGGCTGGGTGCTCATGGTGGGCAGCAGACCCGACAGGGTGACGGTTTCGTTGGTGGTGCCGCTGCCCCAGTCGAACACCAGATCCCAGGTGCCGGTGGTCGGGTCGACCACCTTGCCGTTGCCGTCGATGGTGACGTCGACCACGTCGTTGACCACGGTGCCGCTGGCGTCCTTGACACTGAAGGTGGCCTGCCAGACGTCGCCGTCGGTGCGGTTCCACGCCACCGAAACAGTCTTTTCGTCACCGTTGAAGTCGGTGGTGGTGAATTCCTTGGTGGCGCCGCTGGGGGTCAGGGTGGCGTTGGCCGGCAGGTTGCCGGTCAGCGAGATGGAACTGGTGGGGTTGCCGGGCATCAGGGTGCCCGGCTCCAGGTACATGGGGCCGATATTGCCGCTGGTGTCCACCGTGCCGCTGGCATCGGCCATCCAGCCCATCACATACATGCCGGCCGAGGTGGTCAGATAGGCGCGGTCGCCCACCGCCCGGGTCTGGAAGTCGCCGGCACGGGTGACATAGGTGCTGGGGTCGGTCAGGTCGCCCGCCGACATGGTGTCGCTGACGATGAAGAAGCCTTCGCCGTTGATGGCGATGTCGCTCCAATTGTCGGTGCCGGTGACCACGCCCTGGTTTTCCACCAGATTGCGGACATAGCTTTTGACGCCGAAATTGGGTGTCTGGCCGCTGGCGGTGGACAGGGTTTCCGACAGCGTCGTCTTGAACATGGTCTGGGCTTCCTTGTAGCCCGTGGTGTTCACGTTGGCGATGTTTTGCGAAATGGTGCCCAGGCTGTCGGATTGGACCTTCATGCCGGTGCTGGAATTGGTGAACGCTCCCCAAACCATGATGGGCCTCCTTCAGCTTTGATCGGACGCGGTCGGGCCTTGCCACAGGCGCCGGTCGGCGGGAATGGGACGGATTTCGTCGCGGGCGGCCAGTTGCCGGCGCCACCATGCCGAGGTGTCGGCCATGGGATCGGCGGCGTCGTAATCCAGGCCGCAGCCGATTTCCATGTAGATGTCCAGATTGCGCAGGTCGGGGCGCGGCAGGGTGCCGGCCTGAACCTCGGCCCACATCTGGCGGAACAATTGTTCCAGACGGCGGGCCAGCAAGGGGGTGTCGAACAGCACGCAAGAGTCACGGTTGTCCTGCAGACGCTGGGCATAGGCGGCCAGACGGCTGGGTTCGCGGCCCAGGGCGACGGCGCGGTCGACGTAATCCTGGGCGCTTTCGCACACCATTTCCGCCAAGCCGGCCGAGCGCACCAACGAACCGCAAACGCGCGACGCAAACGACCGTCCCGACAGGGTCAGCACCGGAACCCCCATCCACAGGGCGTCGGACGCGGTGGTGTGGGCGCCATAGGGGGCAGTGTCCAAGAACAGGTCGGCCAGCCGGTAACGGGCCAGATGCTGGGCGTTGGGCAGTTTCCCGGCGAAGATCAGCCGGGTCGGGTCGATGCCTGCGGTGGCGGCCTGTTGGCGCAGGCGGTCTTGCGCCGCCTGGGTGCCGCCCAGCAGCCACAGCACGCCTTTGGGCACCCGGGCCAGGATGTCCAGCCAGCGGCCGAAGGTGAAGCGGTTCAGCTTGTGCAGCCCGTTGAAGCAGCAAAACACGACGGCATCTTCGGGCAGGCCCATCTCGGCCCGGCTGGGGGGATTGGGCGCCACCGCCCGCTGGCGGTCGTTGGGCTGGTAACAGGGCAGGCGCAGCACTTTTTCCGAATAATAGATTTCGTCGCCTTCGGGGATGAGCCAGTCGTCGGCGATGATGTAGTGGTGATAGGGGCTGCCGGTGGTGCCGGGATAGCCCAGCCAGTTGACGATCACCGGGGCTGGGCGCAAGGCCAGCAGCTTGGTGCGGCCGTCGCGGGTATAGGCGTTCAGGTCCACCAGGATATGGATGCCGTCATCGGCGATGCGCCGTGCCGCCTGGGCGTCGGTCATGGACGTCACGTCCACCCAATGGGCCACCGAACGCTGGAAGCGCTTCTTGATGGCGTCGGTCCCCGGCGCCCCGGTGTAATAGGCGAAGACTTCCACCTGTTCGGGGTCGTGTTGTTCGAACAGTTCCGCACACAGATAGCCCACCGCGTGCTCGCGCAAATCCGACGACAGATAGCCGATGCGCAGACGACCGCCGGTCCCGCTTTCCTTGGCCGCCCAATAGCTGCGGATCAGTCCGTCGCCGGGCTGGCCCACGTCGCGGCGGTTATAGTTCCAGGCGGCGGCCAGTTGCAGCATGGGGTCGTCGGAATAAGCCCCCATGGAAAGGGGCGACATGGCGGACAGCAGGCGCTTGTGGCTGACCCGTTCCCATGGCGTCAGCACCGGCCATTCGCATTGGCGCTGGCGCAGCGCGATGAAGTGCTGCAGGGCTTCGGGCTGGTCCGGTTCGATGTCCAGGCTTTGGCGCAGCATGTTCTCGGCCGCTTCGTCCTGGTTGGAATCCTCCATCACCCGGGCGATCTGGTTCAGCGCCGCCACCTTGTGGGCGATGTTGGTGCCGTTGACCTGGGCCAGACGGTCGACGGCGGCCGCCCATTGTCGCACCGCCGCCTCGGCGCCGCCCTTGCGTTCGTGCACCCGGCCCAGGTTGATGCGGGCCGGGGCGAAGTCGGGATTGAGTTCCAGGGCGTGCTCCAGACTGGCCTGGGCGCCGTCCTCGTCGCCGATTTCGGTCTGGGTCACCGACAGGTTGAACAGCACCGCGTACAGCAGCGGATCGTCGGTGTTGTGTTCGACCCAGGTCTGGTACAGGGCGATCACCGCCGAAACGCCATGGGTCGTCCGCACCCGGTCCACGGCGCGGATCAGGTCAAGGACGCCCAGATTGCGTTCCCGGGCCTGGGTCATGGTGGCGGTCAGAACATCCTGGTTCATTCGTCAACTCCTTACGCCAGCGCCGATTGGATGGCGGCTAGCTGGGCTGGGGACAGGGCGGCCAATTGGGTGTCGGTCAATGCGTCGATCTGGCTGGCGGTCAACGCTTCGATCTGGTTGGTGGTCAGCGACGCCACCACCTCGGGCGACAGCGCCGCCACCGTGGTGGTGGTCAGGCCCGACAATTGGGTGGCGGACAGTGCGGCGATTTCAGCCCCCGACATGTTGCCGATCTGGGTCGGCGTCAGCGCGCCTACCTGGGTGGACGACAGCGCCGCCAGCTGGGTCAGGCTCAGGGCCTGCAACTGGGTGCCGCTGAAATTGGACATCTGGGTGGTGGACAGGGCCGATATCTGGTCGTTGGCCAACGCGGCGATCTGTTCGGTGGTCAAAGCGCGAATCTGAACGCGGCCCAAGGCCCCCAGCTGGGTGTCGGTCAGGGACTGCACCTGGGTGGTGGACAGGCCGGCGATCTGGGTGGTGGTCAAAGCCAGCATCTGCGTCGCGGTCAGGCTGGCGAACTGGGTCTGGGTCAGCCCCGCCATCTGGGTGACGGTCAGGCCGTTGATGGACGTGGTGGACAACGACGCCACCTGGACCGGCGACAGCGCCGACAGCTGGGTCGAAGTCAGGGATTGCAGCGCCGTCGAGGTCAGACCCGAAATCCCCGCCGCCGACAGCGAACTGATCTGGGTGGTGGTCAGGCCGGTGACCTGGGTGGCGGTCAGCGCCGCCAGGCCGGTTGCCGACAATCCGCCCAACTGGGTGGCGGTCAGGGTGCCGATTTCGGTCTGGGTCAGGCCGGCCACCTGCTCGGCGGTCAAGCCGCCGATCTGGGTCACCGTAAGCGCCCGCAACTGGGTGCTGGTCAAGGCGGCGATCTGGGTGTCGGTCAGGCCGGCGATGCCGGTGGTGGACAACGCCGCCACCTGGGTGGCGGTCAGGGTGCGCACCTGGGTGGTGGACAGCGCGGCCACGCCGGTGGACGACAGGCCGTTCAACTGGGTGGCGTTCAACGCCGCCAGCGCCGTGTTGGGCAGGGACTGAATCTGGGTGGTGGACAGGCTTCCCATCTGGGTGGTGGTCAGGCCGCGCAACTGCGTGGTGGTCAGCGCCGCCATCTGGGTTTCGTCAAGCGCGTTCAGGGAATCGGCGCTCAACGCCCCCATCTGGGTGGACAACAGGCTGCGCAATTGCGTGGTGGTCAACGCCGCCACCTGATCCTGCGACAGGCCCGACAACCCCGTGGTGGACAGGCCGGTCATCTGCACGGTGCCCAGACGGCTGATCTGGGTGGCGGACAGCGCCGCCACGTCGGTGGCATCCAGGCCGGCCAGCTGGGTGCTGGTCAGTACCGCCAGGTCGGTGGTGGACAGGCTTTGCAGCTGGGTGGCGGTCAGTTCGCCCATCTGGGTACTGGTCAATCCGCGCAACTGGGTGGTGGACAACGCGTCGAACTGGGTGGCGTCAAGCGCCGCCAGCGCCGTGGTGGACAGCGCGCTGACCTGGGTCGAACTGAAGGCCTTGATCTGGGTGACGGTCAGCGCGGCGACCATTTCCTCGCTCATGCCGGCCAATTGGGTGGCGGACAGTGCGGCGATCTGGGCGGTGGTCAGGCCGGCCACCTGGGTGGCGGTCAGGGCGCTGAGGCCGGTGGACGACAAAGCCCCCAACTGGGTGGTGGTCAGCGCCCCCAGCCCGGCTGCCGACAGGCTGGCCACCTGTTCGGTGGTCAGCGCCCCCAACTGCGTGGTGGTCAGGCCGCGCATCTGGGTGGTGGTGAGCGCCGCCAGCTGGGTTTCGGTCAGGCCGGTCACCCCCAAGGTGGACAGCGCCCCCAATTGGGTGGACGACAGACGGGCCAACTGGGTTTCCGACAATTGGGCCACCTGTTCGTCGGTCAAGCCGGCCAACTGGTCGGTGCTGAGCGCGCCGATCTGGGTGGTGGTCAGGCCGGCGATGGCGCTGGGCGACAGCGCCTGCATCAGGTAGCCGTCCAGGCCCTTCAACTGGGTGCTGGTCAGGGACGCGATCTGGCCGGCGGTCAGGCCGCCCACTTCCTCGAAGCCCAGGTTATAGATCTGGGTGCTGGTCAGGCCGTCCAGTTGGGTTTCGGTCAGCGCCGCCATCTGGGTCTCGTTCAGGCCCAGGATGGCGGTGGGGGTCAACGCCCCCATCTGCGAGCTGGTCAGCGCCGCCAATTGGGTTTCGCCCAGGGATTCCAGCTGGGTCGCCTTCAGGCCGCCGGCCTGGGTGGTGGTCAGCTGGGCGAGGCGGCCGGCATCCAGGCCGTTCAGCGCCTCGGCGGTCAGGGCGCCGATCTGGGTGGCGGACAATCCGCGCATCTGGGTGGTGGACAGTGCCGCCAACTGGGTGGCGTCCAGGCCGCCGATGCCGGTGGCCGACAACGCCCCCACCTGGGTGGAACTCAACGCCGCCAGCTGGGTGGCGTTCAGCGCCCCGGTCTGGGTGGTGTCCAGGCCGGCCAGTTGGGTGGTGGTCAGCGCCGCGACCTGGGCAGCGTTCAGCGCGTTGGTCTGGGTCTCGTTCAACTGTGCCAGCTGGGTGGCCGACAACGCGCGGATCTGGTTGGTGGACAGGCCAGCCATCTGGGTGGTGGTCAGCCCGTTCAGCACGGTGTCGGTCAGCCCCGCCATCTGGGTGGCGCCCAGGGCCGCCAATTGTTCGTCGCTCAAGGTGCGGGCCTGATCGACCCGCAGCCCCGACAGCGCGGTGCTGGACAGCGCCTTGATCTGGCTGGTGGTCAGGGCGGCGATCTGCGCCGTGGACAGGGCGTCGATCTGTTCGGCGGTCAGGCCGGCCAGTTGGCTGGACGACAGGGCACCCAACACGGTGCTGGTCATGCCGCTGATCTGGGTGGGGGTCAGCGCGCCGATCAGGGCCGGGGTCAGGGCCTTCAGCTGGGTGGCGGTCAGCTCGGAAATCTGGGTCTCGGTCAGGCCGCCCACCGCGTCGCCGGACAGCGCCGCGATCTGGGTGCTGGTCAGCACGCCCAGTTGCAGGGCGGTCAACGCCTCCATCTGGGTAGTGGCCAGACCGGCGATCTGGGTCGAGGTCAGAACCGAGATGGCGGTGGTGGTCAACCCGGCCAGTTGCTTGGCTTCGAAAGCGGCCAGCTGGGTCGGCGCCAGGGTGCGGATCTGGGTGGTGGTCAGCGATTCCACCTGCGCCGAGGACAGTGCCGCGATCTGTTCCGCATCCAGGCCCGCCACCTGGGTGGTGGTCAAAGCCCGCATCTGGGTGGTGGACAAAGCGGCGATCTGGGCGTTGCTCAGGCCATCCATGGCGGTGGGGGTCAACGCGGTGATCTGACTGGTGGACAATGCCGCCAATTGTTCGGTGGACAGCGATCCCAAGGCGTCGGCGCCCAAGGCCCGCAACTGGGTGCTGGTCAGCAAGGCCATCTGCGTGCTGGACAATCCGTCCAGGCCGGTGTCGGTCAGCGCCGCCATCTGGGTGGCGGACAGCGCCTTGATCTGGGCGTCGCTCAGCGCCGCCACCTGATCGGACGACAACCCGCCGATGGTGTCGGCGGACAGCGCCGCCACCTGGGTGGTGGCCAGGGCGCTGATCTGGGTCGGGCTCAGCCAATCCACCTGTTCGCGGGTCAGCCCGGCCATCTGGGTGCTGGTCAACGCCGCCAACTGGCTGGCCGACAGCATGGCGAACTGGGTTTCGGCCAAGCCGGCGATGGCGGTCTGCGACAGCGCCCGGATCTGGGTGGCGGTCATGCCGCCGATGGCGGTGGTGGTCAACGCCCGCAACTGGGTTTCGGTCAGCCCGCCCAATTGGCTGACGGTCAACGCCCCCAGTCCGTCGGCGGTCAGGCCGGCGATCTGGTCCGACGACAGCGCGGCCACCTGGGTGGTGCTCCAGGCATGCAACTGGGTGGTGTTCAGCACGCCGATCTGGGTGGCGCTCAGCCCTGAAATGCCGGTGGCCGACAGCGCGCCGATCTGGCTGGCGGTGAAGTGGGCCAACTGCGCGGTGCCCAGGCTGGCGACGGTTTCGGCATCCATGGCGCCGATCTGGGTGGTGGTCAGCCAGCCGATCTGGGTGTCGGTCAGGGCCGACATCTGGTCCTGGGTCAGCGCCGACAGCTGCGCGGCCGACAGGGCGCGAATCTGGCTGGCGTTCAACTGGGGCAAGGCGCTGCTGTCCAGCCCGGCGATCTGGTCGGAAGAAAGGGCTGCGATCTGGGTCGACGACAGGGCCGACAATTGGGTGCTGTCCAGCGAATCCAACTGTTCTTCGGTCAGGGCCGAGATGGCGGAAGCGGACAGTGCCGCCACTTGCGCGGTGGACAGGGCTGAAATCTGGGTGACGGTCAACGCCGCCACCCGGTCCGGCGACAGCGCCGCCACCTGGGCGGTGGACAGGCTGGCAAGGGCGGCGGCGTCCAGGCCGCCGACCGCTTCCAGGGCCGCCATCTGGGTGGTGGACAACGCCCGCAGCTGGGTGGACGACAGCGCCGCCACCTGGGTTTCGGTCAGCCCGGCCACCGCTTCGGCCGACAAACCCGACACCTGACTGGCGGCCAGGGACTGGATTTGGCTGACCGACAGCGATTCCATCTGTTCGCGGCTCAGCAACCCCATCTGGGTGGTGGTCAGGGCCTTCAGCTGGGTGTCGGTCAGGGCGTTCAACTGGGTGCTGGTCAGCGCCTTGACCTGCACCGGCGACAAGGACCGGATCTGGCTGCTGGTCAGGCTGGTCAGGTCTTCGGCGCCCAGGCTGGCCAATTGCCCTGCCGACAGGCCGGCCAGCTGGGTCAGGGTGATGGCCGACAGCTGGGTGGCGTCCAGCGCCGCGATCTGGCCCTCGCTCAGGCCCGCCAGGGCGGTGGGGGCCAGTGCCTTGATCTGGGTGGTGGACAGGCTGGAAATCTGGGTTTCGGTCATCGCCGCCAGTTGCTGGGACGAGAAGCCGGCGATCTGGGTATGGCTGAACACCGCCATGTCCTCGGCGCCAAGCCCGGCCATCAGTTCCACCGGAAGCGCGGCGATCTGGCTGGTGGTCAGCGCCCGCATCTGGGTGGTGGTCAGCGCGTCCATCTGGGTCTGGGTCAAGCCGGCCATGGCGGCCGGCGACAGTGCCGCCACCTGGGCCGCCGACAGCGCCGCCAACTGGGCGGTGCCCAGTTGCGACAACGTGGTGGCGGTCAGGCCGCGCAATTGGGTGGTGGACAGCGCCGCCATGTCGGCGACGCCGACGGCGTTCACCTGGTCGGCATCCATGGCCGCCAACTGGGTGGCGGTCAGGGCGCGCACCTGGGTGCTGGTGAACGCGTCGATCTGGGTGGCGTTCAGGCCGCGCACCTGGTCGGCGGACAGGGCCGCGACCTGGGAGGTGGACAGCGCCGCCATCTGCGACGCCGACAGCGCGTCGATCTGGTCGTCGGACAAGGCGGCCAGGGCGGCGGTGCCCAGGGCGGTGATCTGGGTGGCGGTCAAGGCCGCCATCTGCTCGCCGGTCAGCCCCTTGATGTTGGTGGCGCTCAGCCCCTTGATCTGGATGGTGCTGATGGCGGCCAGGACGGTGGGGGTGATGGCGGCGACGGCGGTCGCGGACAACGCCCCGATCTTGGTCATGTTGAACGCCTGGAACTGGGTGGCGGTCAGCCCGGCGGTCTGGGTTTCGGTCAGCCCGGCCATCTGCGCGTTGGTCAGGCTGGACAATTGCGACAGCGACAAGGCGTTCAGCTGGGTGGCCGACAACAGCCCGATCTGACGCGACGAGAAGCTGGTCAACTGGGTGACGTTGAACGACGCCATGGCGGTGGCGCCGAAACCGCCCAGGGCGAATTCCGACAAGGCGCCGATCTGGGTGGCGGTCAGGCCGCGCAACTGGGTCGAGGTCAAAAGCGCCGTCTGTTCCGCCGACAAGGACGCGATGGCGGTGGTGGAAAGGCTGCCGACCTGCTGGGACGACAGCGCCTGCATCTGGGTGGCCGACAATTCGGTCAGCTGGTATTCGCTAAGCCCGGCCACGGCGATGGTGGACAACGCCTGGATCTGACCGGTGGTCAGCGCCCGCAGCTGCTCGGCGCCAAGGGTGCCGACCTGGGTGCTGGTCAGGGCGCCCAACTGGGTGTCGGCCAGACGGCCAAGGAACGTGGTGGACAAGGAACCCAGCTGGCTTTCGCTGAGCGCCGTCATCTGGGTGGCGGTCAGCGCCCGGATCTGGCTGTCGCTCAGGGATTCCAACTGCTGGGCCGACAGCCCCTTGATCTGGCCGATGGTCAGGCCGCTGATCTGGGTTTGGGTCAGCGCCTGCAGGCGGGTGATGTCGAGCGCGTCCATCTGGCCGGTCGGCAGGCCCCGCAATTGGGTGCTGGTCAAGCCCGCCATCTGGTCGCTGGTCAGATCCTCGAACCCCAGGGCGCGGACCTGCGCCGCGCTCAGGCTGGCCATCTGGGTGCGGGTCAGCGCCGCCACCTGGGTGGCGTCCAGGCCTTCCAGCTGGCTGGTGGTCAGCGCCCCCATCTGGGTGCCGGTCAACGCCGCCAGCTGGGTGCCCGAAAGGTGCGAGAACCCCAGGTCGCTCAGCGCCGCCAGGGCGGTGGTCGACAAGGCGCGCAACTGCTCGGTCCCCAAGGCCTCGGCCTGCTCGATGCTCAGCGCCGACATCTGGGTCGATCCGATGCCCTTGATCTGGTCGGTGGTCAACGCCGCGATCTGGGTGGCGCTTAGGGCGTAAACCTGATCGGTGGTCAGGGCGCCGACCTGCAACGAGGTCAAAGCCGCCAGTCGGGTGCCGTCCAGGGCCCGTATCTGCGCCTGGCTAAGGCCGGGAATGGCGGCCAGCGACAACAACGACAGCTGGGCCGGGCTAAGGGCGGCGATTTGGGTGTCGGCCAGGACGGCCAGCTGGGTGGATCGGATCGCCTTGATCTGGGTGGCCGACAACGCCGATATCTGGGTTTCCGACAGCGCCGCCAGCTGGGCCTGGGTCAGCCCGGCCAGGGACGTCGCCGACAGTCCCTTGATCTGGGTCAGGTCCATGGCGGCGATCTCGTCGGGCGAGAACATCTGCAGCTGGTTCTGGCTGAGCGCCCCCACCTGCGCGGCGTTCATGCCGGCCATTTGGGTGGTGTCGATGGACTCGATGGCCTGGGTGGTCATCCAGCGGATCTGGGTGGTGGACAGCGCCGCCACCTGGGTGACGGTCAAGCCGTCCACCTGGGTTTCGTCCAAGGACGCGATGGCCGAGGTGGTCAGGCTGGACACCTGGGTGTCGGACAGCCCCGCCACCTGGGTGCTGGACAGCGAATCCACCATGGTGGCGGTGAACATGGCCATCTGGGCGGTGGTCATCGCCGCCAGTTGGGTGGTCGACAGCGCCTTGATGGCGGCGCTGGACAGCAACTGCATCTGGGTGGTGGTCAGCCCCGCGATCTGGGTGGCGGTCAGGCCCGCGATCTGGGTGTCCAGCATGCCGTAGACGGCGATGTTGGACAGCGCTCCGATCTGGGTGGCGGACAGCGCCGCCATCTGGGTTTCCGACAGTGCCCGCACCCCGGTCGAGGTCAGGCCGCGGACCTGCACGGCCGACAGGGCGGACAACTGGGTGGTGGACAACGCCGCCACCTGGTCGGCGTTCAGCGCCGCCACACCCGCCTGGGTCAGCCCGGTGATCTGGGTGGCGGACAGGCCGGACAGCGCCGAGGGGGCAAGGGCGGCCACCTGGGTGGGCTGCAACGCGGCCACCTGGGTCGATGCCAACAGCGACAATTGGGTGCTGGCCAGGGCGCCCACCAATTCGGGGCCCAGGGCGCGCAGCTGGGTGGAATTCAGCGCCGCCATCTGGGTGGCGTTCATCACCTGGATCTGCGACTGGCTGAACCCGGCCAGTTCGGTGGCGGTCAGGCCCTTGATCTGCTGGGTGGTCAGGGCGGCGATGTCTTCGACGCCGAAAGCGTCGATCTGGGCGTCCAGCAGCACCGACAATTGCGACGGGCTGAAATTGACGATCTGGGCGGCGCTGAAGGCTTCGATCTGCGCCGGGGTCAGCGACGTCACCTGGGTGGTGGACAGCGCCCCGATCTGGGTGGCGTCCAGCACTTCGATTTGTGCGACCGTAAACGCGCTGACCTGCGTAGTATCCAGGGACGCGATGTCGGTCGCGGACAGCGAACGAATGCTGGCCGTGCTCAGTTGCGCGATCTGTGCGGCGCTAAGAGACGAAATTGACGACATCGCCGACCCCTTCCACGTGTGCGCCTTGATGCTGGCGCATGGGGTTACACGTGCGGGTATGGGCGATCCATGCGCGGTCGGACGATAATTTTTTCTAGGGGAGGTGGCTGGGAAAAATCTGCCCAAGAAGGGGCACAGCCAAGCTCATCCCTGCACGATCCATGCCGCGGGTTAAGTTTGGGTTAAGTGGCGGAATTCCGGGAAATTGGGGTTGGCATTACAGCCAGGGCGGGCAAAAGATTCCCAGGGGCCAGGAATCTTTTGCCGATGACCGCGCCCATCAGGAATAGAAAGCGGCCAAAAATAGTCCCAACACCGCGACGGTGGTCCAGGCCATGGCGCCTGACGACAGGTCGCGGGCGAACAGGCCGTGGCGGCCGTGCGTCGCCTTGACGCCTTCCAGCAGCCGGGCCAGTGCCGTCATCACCCGGCCCCGCAGGGCCCGGTCGGCGTTGACCACGGCCTTGCCGATGGCGCCGACCAGATCGGGCCCCAGGCGGCGGTACAGCCAGTCGGTGTCCAAGGTGATGGTCAGCGTCCGCTTCATCAACGGCAGCAGCACGAAGAAGGCCAGCCCCGAGAATCCCAGCAATTGCAGCATCTCGATCACATGGGCGGCGGTATAGGGCTGATAGTCCACCGCATGGGGTAACAGGGCGTAAAGGGCGCCGGGGAACAGGCCGATGCCAATGCACAAAGCGGCGAAGATCACCATGGCCAGCTTCATGTTCCATGGCGGGTCGGCGGGGCGCAGGCCACTGTCTTTTTGGAAAAACACGAACCATGGGAACTTGATGCCGGCATGCAGGAACACGCCGGCCGAGGCGGCGGTCAGCCCGAACCACACCCAGGCCAGATGGCTGTCGGCGGCGGCTTGGCTGACCATGGATTTGGACACGAAGCCCGACGTCCACGGAAAGGACGAGATGGCCAGGGCGCCGACGATGCCGCAAAGGGTGGTCAGCGGCATGGATTGGAACAATCCGCCCAGGTCGGTGCATTTGGTCTTGCCGGTGCGGTACAGCACCGAACCGGCGGCCATCAGCAGCAACGCCTTGTAGATGATGTGGGTGAAGGCGTGGGCGGCGGCGCCGTTCAGCGCCATCTCGCTGCCGATGCCGATGCCGGTGACCATGAACCCCACCTGATTGATGATGGAATAGGCCAGGATGCGCCGCATGTCGTTTTCCAACAGCGCATAGACGATGCCATAGAACACCATCCACAGCCCGACGGGGATCAGGATCTCGGCACCGGGAAAGCCCCGGATCAGCACATAGACGGCGGTCTTGGTGGTGAAGGCCGACAAGAACACCGTGCCGCTATAGGTCGCGGTGGGATAGGCGTCGGGCAGCCAGGCGGAAAACGGCGGGGCGCCGGCATTGATCAGGAAGCCGATCAGGATGGCCCAGGTGCCGAAGGAATCGGGCTTCATGGCGGTAAAAGCCACCGAACCGGTGGCGTTGACATGGGCGGCGATGCCGGCCAGCAGCACCACGCCGCCCAGCAGGTGAACCTGCACATAGCGGCTGGCGGCGGCGCGCGACGCGTCGTCGTCGCGGCTCCACAGCACCAGGGTCGAGGCGATGGCCATGATTTCCCAGAACACGAACAGGCTGATCAGGTCGCCGGCCAAGGCCACGCCCACCGCGCCGCCGGCATAGACGAAGGCGGCGGGGACCTCGGCGGGGCGGTCCTGGTTCAGTGCGAACAGACCACCGCCGGCCGCCATCAACAAGAAGATGGTGGCGAACAGCCGCCCCAACGCGTCCACCTTGACCGGCACCAAAGTGTGGCCGATGAACGAGACGTGCAGCAGCGCGCCTTCCGGCTGCGACCAGACGACCGCCAGCACCGCCAACGGCGCCGCCAGAACCAGCACCTTGCGGGCGGCGCCCTTCAAAACCGCCAATACCAAAGCGGCGGTGATCAGCAACAGGCCAGGGGGCAGGGCGTCAATGCTCATAGTAATCGTCCTTGCGCTTCAGCACCCAGCCCAGGACCTTGGCGCCGACCACCATGGCGGCACAGGTGGCGAAGCCGTACCAGGCGTTGAAACCGAAAGTCCCTTCGATGCCGAAAATGGCGTGGGGATGGATGAACGCCCCCATGGCCACCAACACGGCCAACAGGGCGATGCCGCCCACCCACAGCAGGCGGATGCTTTTGGGGCGGACCAGCCAATGGGGCTCTGGGCTCATGGGTTGCCTCCCAGCAGGGCGCCGGCCAGGGTCAGCACCTGGTCGGGCAGGACGAACAAGGCGATGGTGCCGGCGGCGGTCAGGCACAGGGCCAGGACCGAGGGCAGCGGCGCTTCGCCATGGCCGTGGTGGTGATGGTCGTCGTCGGCGGCACGGCCGAAAAAGGCGGAATGGAGGATCGGCAGGAAATAGGCGGCGTTCAACAGCGTGCTCAGCGTGATCACCGCCACCGCCACCATCTGCTGGGATTGCAGCGCGCCCGACAGCACATACCACTTGCTGACGAAACCGGCGGTGGGCGGCAGGCCGATCATCGACAACGCACCGATGGCGAAGGCCCCCATGGTCCACGGCATCTTGCGGCCGATGCCGGCCATCTGGCTGATCTCGGTCTTGTGGCTGGCCACCATCACCGCGCCGGCGGCGAAGAACAGGGTGATCTTGCCCAAGGCGTGGGCGGCGATGTGGATGGCGGCGCCCATCAGCGACAGCGGCGCCAGGATGGCGGCGCCCAGCAGCACATAGGACAATTGCGAGATGGTGGAATAGGCCAGCCGCGCCTTCAGATTGTCCTTGGACAGTGCGACCACCGAGGCGGCGATGATGGTGAACCCCGCCGCCCACACCAGCCAGTCGGCGGCGGCGTTCTCGGCCAGCAGGTCGATGCCGAAGATGTAGACGGTGACCTTCAAGACGGTGAACACCCCGGCCTTGACCACGGCGACGGCGTGCAACAGGGCGCTGACCGGGGTCGGCGCCACCATGGCCGCCGGCAGCCAGCGGTGGAACGGCATCAACGCCGCCTTGCCGATGCCGAAGACGTAAAGGGCGAACAACACACCCACCAGCGGCCCCGACACCTTGCCGGCCAGGATGCCGCCGGGGGCGAAGTCCAGCGTCCCGGCCAAGCTCCAGGTGGCGATGATGGCCAGCAGTTGCAACAGGATCGAGGTGCCGATCAGGATGCCCAGATAGGTGCGCCCGGCCTTTTTCGCCTCGGGCGTGCCGGCATGGGTGACCAGTGGGAAGGTGCAGATGGTCAGCACTTCGTAGAACACGAACAGCGTCAGCATGTTGCCGGAAAGCGCTACGCCCATGGCCGCCGAGATGGCGACGGCGAAGAAGGCGTAAAAGCGGGTCTGGTTCTTTTCGTGGTGCCCGCGCATGTAGCCGATGGCGTAAAGGATGGTCACCGGCCACAGACCGGCGGCGACCAGGGCGAACAGCATGCCCAGCGGTTCCAGTTCGAGGCGCAGGGCCAAGCCGGGCAGCATCTGGCCCAATTCCAGCGCCGGGACGATGCCGTCGGCCAGATGCGACAGCAGCCCCAGAACCACGGCGATCAGCAATCCGCCGGTGCCCAGGCTGACCGCTTCGCGCAGGTTGGGATATCGCCCGGCCAGCACGATGGGGCCGACCGCCAGCAGCGGCAGCAGCAAAGCCAGGATCATCAAGGTGGACGGGCTCATGGCGCCACTCCCTGCAACAGGGTCTGGGCGGCCAGTCGCGCCACCCCCAGGGTGCGGGTGGCGTCGATGCCGAACCACACCGAGGCGCCTGCCAGCACCCAAATGGACAACAGCATGGCGGTGGGGGCTTCGCGCACATGCGCCAGTTCGGGGCCGGGTTGGGCCATCCAGGCGGCTTCGACGATGCGCCAGACATAAGCCACCGCCAGAAGCGACGACGCCAGGATCAACACCGCCACCGGCCACATTCCGTCGTCCAATGCCGCTTCCACCAAGGTCCACTTGCTGACGAAGCCGACGGTCAAGGGCACGCCGATCAGCGACAGCCCGGCCACCAAGACGGCGGCCATGGTCATCGGCATCTTGCGGCCGATGCCGCGCATGGCGTCGATGCGGGTCGATCCCACCCGCAGCGCCACGGCGCCCAGGGCCAGGAACAGCGCCGATTTCATCACCGCGTGGTTGAACAGGTGGACGATGCCGGCGGCCAGCCCGGTTTCCGACAACAAAGCGACGCCCAGCAGGATATAGCCGATCTGCGCCACCGAGGAATAAGCCAAGGCCCGCTTCAGATCGGGCTGCCAGATGGCCACCGCCGAACAGATGAACATGGCGGCCAGGGCCAGCACCATCAGCACCTGGGTGACTGGCAGGGCGGTCAGCAGCCCGGTGGCGCCGAACACGCCCAAGACGATGCGCAGGAACACATAGACCGACACCTTGGTGGCGGTGCCGGCCAACAGGGCGGCGGCGGCCGAAGGCGCATGGGTATAGGCGTTGGGCAGCCAGGCATGCAGCGGGAAGGCGGCCATCTTCAGGCCGATGCCCACCACCAGAAAGGCCAGGGCGGCGCGCACCGTGCTGGTATGGGCCATGGCGGGCAGGCGCTGGGCCAGGTCGGCCATGTTCAAGGTGCCGGTCATCATATAGGCCAGACCGATGCCGATGACATAGAAGGTGGCGCCCACCGTGCCCAGGATCAGGTAACGCAACGACGCGGTCAGCGCCCGGCGGTCGCGCCCCATGCCGACCAGCACATAGGTGGACAAGGACGAGATTTCCAGGAACACGAACAGGTTGAAGGCGTCGCCGGTAATGGCCATGCCCAAAAGCCCGCACAGGCACAGCACGAACATGGCATAGAACAGGTATTGGCGGTCGGGTTCGATCTCGGCTTCCACCGATTTACGGGCATAGACCGAGACCACCGAGGCGATAGCGGAAACGATGACCAGGACGAAGGCGTCCAACTGGTCAACCCGGTATTCGATACCCCACGGCGCCGCCCAGCCGCCCATCAAATAGCTGAAGGGGCCGGTTTCCAGCACCTGCTGCAACAGCAAAAGCGACATGGCCAAGCTGGCCCAGCTGACCAGGGTGGCCAGCAGCCAGCCCGCCCACGGCCGGCGCAGGGCGACGATCACCGGTGCGGTCATCAGGGGGATGACCACCGCCAGGGCGGGCAGGTGTTCCAGGGGGCCGCTCACGCCTCGCTCTCCTCGATGGCTTGGATGTCGTCTTCCTCGATGGTGCCAAAGGCTTCGTGGATGCGGACCACCAGCGCCAGTCCCAGGGCGGTGGTGGCGATGCCGACGACGATGGCGGTCAGGATCAGCACATGGGGCAGCGGGTTGGAAAACACCACGCCCTCGGCGCTGCCGCTGGCGGGCAGGATGGGGGCGGTGCCGTCCTTGATCTTGCCCATGGTGATGTAAAGCACGAAGACCGAGATCTGGAACACACCCAGACCGATGAGCTTCTTGACCAGGTTGCCCCGGGCGATGACGGTGTAAAGACCCGCCATCATCAAGACGATCGCCATCCAGTAATTGAACAGGCCGGGCACTTCCATGGGGTCAGTCCTGTTCGCGGGCCGAGGGATCGCGCGAGGCGAAGACGAAGAAGATGGTGGTCATGGCGGCGAACACGGTCATGCCGACGCCGAATTCCACCAGGAAGATGCCCAGGTGCTGACCCAGAACCGGCTGGGCCGCCAGGGCCGAGTAATCCAGGAAGCGCCCGCCTTCCACCAGGGCCAGCACCCCGGTGCCGGCATAGATCAAGACGCCGAGCGACAAAAGCAGGCGGCGGATACCGGCGGGAAGCGCCCGTCGGGCATTGGCGATGCCGAAGACGATGGCGTAAAGCACAAAGGCCGAGGCGAAGATGACGCCGGCCTGGAAACCGCCGCCGGGACCGAAATCGCCGTGGAACTGCACATAAAGGGCGAACATCAGGATGAACGGGATCAGGAACTTGGTCCCGACCCGCAAGATGGGCTTTTCCTTCATGGCTTGCGCCTCCTGCCCCGCGCCAACAGCGCCATCACCCCGATGGCGGCGGTGAAGATCACCGTGGTCTCGCCCAAGGTGTCATATCCGCGATAGCTGGCCAGCACCGAGGTCACCACGTTGGGCGGTCCCACCTCGGCCGCCGAATCCTTCATGTAGCGGGGTGCCACGTGATGGTGGATGGGGGCGTCGGGATCGCCGTATTCCGGCATGTCCAGGGTGGCCCAGATCAGCAGCGAACCGGTGGCCGCAACGGTGAACAGACCGGCCAAAGACGGCTTCTTGCCCGGCTTTTCCTGGCGCGGCACCAGGGTCAAGGTGCCCAGCATCAGGACAGTGGCGATGCCGGCGCCGACGGCGGCCTCGGTGAAGGCGACATCAACGGCGTCCAGCAGCACGTAAAGGGTGGCGCCCATCAGCGAATAGGCCCCCGACAGCATGGCCACCGCGAACAGGTCGCGCAGCCACAGCACCGCCAGGGCGGCGACCACCATCATCCCCAAGATGACGATGTCCAACAGCTCGATCACTGGGCGCCCCCCTTGCCGGAATCGCGCAGCCAAGGCTTGATGCCGTCCAGAATGGCGGCGCGGGCCAAGGCGTGCGAGGTCATGGGGCTGGTGAAGGCCAGGAACACCACGATCAGCACCAGCTTCACCGCCACCAGCCAGTCGGGTGATTGCAGCAGCATGCCCAGGACCAGCAGGCCGGCGCCCATGGTGTCGGTCATGCCGGCGCCGTGCAGGCGGGTGAACACGTCGGGCAGGCGCAACAGCCCCAGCGTGCCGATCAGCACGAAGCCCGATCCCCCCAGTATCAGCGCCCAGGACAGGGTGTCGAGGATCAGGCTCATAGTTCCCCCTCGGCGTTGTCGCCCACCGGGAAGCCCAGGCTGCGATAGCGGACGAACTTGGTCACCGCCACCGTGCCGATGAAGTTGATCAGGGCATAGACCAGGGCGATGTCCAGAAATTCCGGGCGTTCGGTCAGAAAGCCGACCACGGCGATCATCAGCAACGTCTTGGTGCCGAAGGCGTTCACCGCCAGGATGCGGTCATAGACGGTGGGCCCCATCAAGGCGCGGACCAGGGCCATGACCATGGCCACCAGAAGCGCGAAAGCGGCGGCGGCGAACATCAGGGTGGTGTGGTCCATCAGGCTTCTCCCATCAGCGTGCGGACCCGGCGATCCATGTCGCCGGTTTCCAGGCCTTCGCGGGCGCCGGCATTCAGTGCGTGGATGGTCAGGGTGCCGTCGTCGTCCACCCCCATGGTGACGGTCCCCGGCGTCAGGGTGATGGAATTGGCATAGATGGTGCGGCCCAGGTCGTCGGACTGGCTGGCCTTGACCGTGAAGACGGCGGGGGTCACCGCGTCCGGCCCGGCCAGGATGGTGCGTGCCACGTCCAGGTTGGCCTTGACGATTTCGACGGCCAGCCACGGCCAATAGCCCAAGCCGCGCCACGTCAGGTGCAGAGGGTGGCCTTCGTGGTCGACGGAATCCAGGCGACGGGCGATCCAGGCGACCAGAACGGCGGATGCCCCGCCCAGGGCCAGCAGCCACAGCTCGCCATGGCCGCTCATCACCAGCCACAGCACCAGCATCAGGACGATCAGGCTAAGGGTGCGCGCCATCAGCCCCGCCCCTAAGCGATCAGGGCCGCCAGGCCGGCACGGCCCAGCGCGGTCGAAACCACCATGTCGGCGCCCACCACCCGGGCCAGGCGTTCCATGTCGCCGTCCAGGTAGCCGCGCACCGGCACCACTGCCAGGCGCAGTCCGGGAAAGCGGGCCTTGATGTCGGAAATGGTGACGGCTTGGCCGCCGATACCGTACAGGCGGTCGGTCAGCACGGCACCGGCGTCGGTTTCGGCGACCTTGGCGCCCACGTCGTCGGCGTCGTCCACCAAGGTGACGTCGCCGCCGGCCTGGGTCAGCCAAAAGGCAAGAAGGTCGCGGGTCGGTTCGTCACCGACCAGCATCACCACCTTGTTGCGCCGCATGGGACCTCTCCGCATCGAACTCGATGCTTAAAGGTTCGCCGCCCGGCGTCATCAGGACAATTCGCACGGTTTCTTAGGGGCTTTCACCAGCCGAACGAGTTCTTAGGTATTATTGCCTATTCAAGCAATATGGCCTGGCGGACCAGATCGGGCAGGCTGTCGGCCTTCATCTTGTCCATCACGTGGGTGCGGTGCACGTCCACGGTGCGCGGGCTGATGCCCAGGCGTTGGGCCACTTCCTTGTTGGACAGCCCGGCGACCACCAGATCCATCACCTGGCGTTCGCGTTCGGTCAACAGCGCGACGCGGGCCCGCGCCCCGGCCTGACGGCTGGCGGTGCCGGCGTCGAAACCCGGCGCCAGGGCCTTGGCCAGGGCGTCCAGTAGCGCTTGGTTGGGGAACGGCTTTTCGATGAAGTCCACGGCGCCGGCCTGCACCGCCTGGACCGCCATGGGAATGTCGCCATGCCCGGTGATGAACACGGTGGGGATGCGGATGCCCCGTTCATGCAAGGCGTGCTGCAGTTCCAACCCCGACATCTGCGGCATGCGGACGTCGCTGACCAGACAGCCGCGCAATCCGGGATGGGCGAAATCCAGAAAGGCGCGGGCGCCGTCGAAGCCCTGGGCGGCATAGCCTTCACCGGTCAACAGCGCGCACAAGGAATCGCGCACCGCCGCGTCGTCATCGACGACCCACACCTGGGATTGTTCAGTCGTGCTCATGGCGGGCCTTTATCGGCAGGCGGACATGGAAAACGGCGCCATGTCCGGGTTGCGGGGCATCGTGCCACAAAGCGCCGCCGTGGTGTTCGGCGATGGCGCGGCTGATGGCCAGGCCGACGCCCATGCCCTGGGCGCGGGTGGTCACGAACGGTTCGAAGATATGTTCTGCACGTTCCGGGTCAAGCCCCGGGCCGCTGTCGGACACGGTCAGACGTACGTTTTTGGGATCGTGCCGGCAGGCTTCCATCCGGATGAGACGCTGGGGGCTGTCGTCTTCGGCGATGGCGTGGATGGCGTTGGTCAGCAGGTTGACCGCCACCTGCAGCACCTGGACGCCGTCGGCCCGGATCACCGGCACGTCGTCGCCCATCATCAGGGTGACGTCGACGCCGTGGCGCCGCGCCAGCGGCTCGGTCATCTCGACGGCGTCGCGCAGGGTGCGGCCCAAATCGACGGCTTCCACCAGGAACTCGCTTTTGCGGGTGAAGTCGCGCATGCGGCGGATGATGGAATCGGCCCGCATCACCTGGGTGTCGGTGTTGTGCATCAGCCGCAGGGCTTCGTCCACCTGGGCGGGGTCGCGTTCCAACAATCGCCGCGCCGCTCCCACATAGTTGACGATGGCCAGCATGGGCTGTTTCAGCTCGTGCGCCATGCCGGTGGCGATTTCGTTGCTGGTATGGATGCGCGACATGCGGGCCAGTTCATCCATGCGGGTGCGGATGGCCAGTTCGGCGCGGCGCCGGGCCTGGGCGGTGGCCGCCATCAGGCTGCCGGTCAGCACCAGGGTCAGCATCAGGAACTGCAGGGCGGTCACCCGCCCGTCATCCATGTCGCGCAGGTAGGTCGCCGCCATCATCACCACCTGGATCAGCGCCATGGCGGTCAGGGTGGCGGTGATGCCGCCGCGCAGCGCCAGCCAGATGACCGGCAGGAACAGCAGATAGAAGAACTGGAATTCGTCGGTGGCTTCCAGGCCGAACACCACCACCGCCATCAGCAAAGTGACGGCGAACTGGCCGTCGCGTTCCATGGGCCAGCCACGCCTGAGTTCCCGCACGGTGTCGCGGTCCAGGCGCAGGAACAGCGGCGCGAACAGGCTGATTCCGATCAGGTCGCCCACCCATTGGCGCAGGAACATGGCCGCCACCCAATCGGTCTCGAAATGGGGCAGGTGGGCGGCCAGGGCGATGCGCGCCCCGGTGGTCAGCAAAGCGGCCAGCGCCATGGTCAGAAAGAAGATGGTCAAGGCGCGGGGCTTGTCCAAGGGCGGCGCCACCCGCAGCCGGTTCCTCAACAAGGTGGTGGTGGCGGTGTAGAGGACGGCCGAGGTGATTTCGGTGGGGATCGACACCACCAGTGGCACCTCGCGCACCAACTGGTCCGAGACGATGGCCGCCACCGCCACCATCGGCGCAAAGGCCATGCCATGGCGCAGCAGCATGGCCACCGCCAAGCCGCTGTTGGGGTTCCAGGGCGAAATGGGCAGGCCGTGGAAGCCGTGGACATAGCTGATGGCATCCAGGGCGACGAAGGCCGCGACGAAAAAGGCGCAACGCGACAGGGTCATGGTGGCCAGGGTAGTCAAAACCCTGACCTCACGCCATGCTTAGTATCCGGCTGCCGCCCCGTCGCTGCGCGGGTCGGTCGCCCCTTCCATCCAGCCGTCGGGATGGCGGACGATGGCGCCGGCATGGCCCATGGTGGACGAAAACGCGGGCAGGATTTCCACCTGATGACCGGCATCACGTAAGCCCTGCACCAGGTCGGGGGCGAAGCGGTCTTCCAGTTTCAGGGTGACGCTGTCTTCCCCCCAGGTGCGGCCCAGCAGCCAGCGCGGCGCGGTAATCGCCTGTTGCAGCGGCTGACCGAAAAGAACGTGGCGGGTGAACAGCGCCGACTGGGTTTGCGGCTGACCTTCGCCGCCCATGGTGCCATAGACCATGCTGCGCCCGTCCTTCAGCACCGCCATGGCCGGGTTCAGGGTGTGGAAGGGTTTGCGCCCCGGCTTCAACGCGTTCCAGCCGTCTTCGGCCACCCGGAAACTGGCGCCGCGATTTTGCCAGACCAGACCGGTCCGCGGCAGAACGACGCCGGAACCGAATTCGAAATAGATGCTTTGGATGAAGCTGACGCTGCGGCCCTTGGCGTCGATGGCACCCATCCAGGTGGTGTCGCCGCCGCTGGGCGGCGCCGGCCAGGGCAGGGCGGCCTTCATGTCGATGCGTCCAGCCAATTGGTCCAGCCGTGCTGTCTCCAGCCAGGTTTCGGCGCTTTCCGCCATATAGGCCGGGTCGCCCACCACCTTGTCGCGCACCAGAAAAGCTTGCTTGGTGGCTTCCACCAAGCCGTGGACATGGGCGAAGCTTTCGCCTTCACTCACCCCCAGCCGGTCGAACAGCGCCAGGATCATCAACGACGCCAAGCCTTGGGTCGGCGGCGGGAAGTTGTAGGCCCGACCGCAGCTTAGCTGCGCCGCCAGCGCCTTACGGATTTGTGCCCGATGCGCCGCCAGATCGGCCGCCACCAGCGGCGAGCCCACATCCGCCAAATCCTTGGCGATGTCGGCGGCCAGATCGCCGCGATAAAAACCGTCCAATCCGTCGGCAGCCAGACGGCGGAGCGTATGGGCCAGTTCCGGCTGGCGCAGTTCGGCCCCTTCCGCCGGGGCGGCGCCGTCCATCAGGAAGCGTTGGGCGAAACCCGGCGCCGTGACCAATTCGGACAATTTGGCGACGGTCAGGTGGTGCTGGCTGTTGGTCACCGCGTAACCGGATTCGGCGTGGAAGATGGCGTCTTCCAGCAGGCGAGACAGCGGCAGCGCCTTGCCGGTCCAGCCTTCGGCATATTCCAACGCCGTCTGCCAGCCCGACACCGTGCCGGCGACAGAGTTGGCGGCCAGCCCGCCACGCCACGGCACCGTGTCCAACCCGGCACGGCGGTAAAGCGACACATCCACCCGCGACCCGGCGGCGCCGCAGGCGTCGATGGCCACCGGTTCTCGGCCCGGCTCGGCGATCAGCCAAAAGCCGTCGCCCCCCAGCCCGGTCATATGCGGGTAGACCGCCGCCAGGCAGGCGGCCATGGCGATGGTGGCCTCCACGGCGTTGCCGCCGTCCTTCAGCACCGACAGGCCGGCCTGCGCGGCCAGATGATGGGGCGCGGTGACCATGCCACGCCGGGCGCGGGGGGTATTCAACATGGCGGGATCGTCCTAGGTCAGGATGGAATAGAACATGCGGGCGGCGGTCAGCGCCAAGAACCCGGCGAAGGCGCGTCGCAATCCTTGGGTGTTCAGGCTGTGGGCCAGCTTGGCGCCGATGGGGGCCATGACCATCGAGGTGGGCAGGATCAGCGCCACCCCCAGCAGGTTGATGTAGCCCAGGCTGAACGGCGGGCGGCCGTCCACGTTCCAGCCGGTCAGCACGAAGCCGATGGCGCCGGGAATGGCGATGATGAAGCCGATGGCGGCGGCGGTACCCACCGCCCGGTGAATGGGAAAGCGGAACAAGGTCAGGATGGGGACCGAAAGCGTGCCGCCGCCAATGCCCATCATGGCGGAAAAGCCGCCGATGACCATGCCGATCAAGGCCTTCAACGGGTTCTTGGGCAGGGATTCGGCAATGTGCCAATCCTTCTTGCCGAACGCCATGTGCAGGGCGACGAAGGACGCCACCACGGCGAACACCCCTGTCAGCGCCGGGCCGCGCACATATCCGGCGATCGAGGTGCCCATAATCACGCCCACCAGGATGAACGGCCCCCATTGCTTCAAAAGGTCCATGTCCACCGCGCCCTTGCGCCAGTGGCTGCGGGTGGAACTGACCGAGGTGGCGATGATGGTGGCCAGCGACGTGCCCACCGCCACATGCATGCGCACCGCTTCGTCCAGGCCCATGGTGGTGAACAGGTGGAACAGCACGGGCACGATGACGATGCCGCCGCCGACGCCCAAAAGCCCGGCCGCCAGGCCGCCGGCAGCGCCGGCGGCCAACAGGATGGCGGCCAGAACCGCCAAGTTGGAAAGGTCCATTTCCATGATTTCACCAACCGATGGCCTTGGGCAGCCAGGTGGCCACCTTGGGGAACAAGAACACAAGCATCAGCGATACGCCTTGCAACAGAATGAAGGGAATGACGCCGCGATAGATGTCGGTGGTGGCCACCGATTTCGGCGCGACGCCGCGCAGGAAGAACAACGACCAGCCAAAGGGCGGGGTCAGGAAGGACGATTGCAGGTTCAGGGCGATCAGCACCGCGATCCACACCAGGTCGACACCGGCATTTTGCAGGATCGGCAGGAACAAGGGCACGGCGATATAGCTGATCTCGATCCATTCGATGAAGAAACCCAGCAGGAAGATGATCAGCATCATGAACCAGATGTCGGAATCGATGCCGCCGGGGATCAGGTCGAACAGGTCATGGACCAGTTGTTCGCCCTGAAGTCCTCTGAACGCCAAGGCGAAGACCTGGGAACAGATCAGGATGAAGAACATGCCTGCGGTGGTCTTGGCGGTGGCCAGCACCGTGTCGCGCAGGACCTTGGCGTTGAAACGCCGGGCGATGGCGGCGACCAGGATGGCCCCCAAGGCCCCCATGGAGGCGGCTTCGGTCGGCGCGGCGACGCCGCCGATGATCGACCCCAGAACGGCGACGATCAGGCCGATGGGCGGCAGACCCACCTTCAGCACCTTCATCCACAATTCCTTGCGGGCCAGGGCGTCGCGTTCTTCCAACGGAACCGTCGGCGCCCGGTGCGGCTGCAGCCAGCCGACGGCCAGGATATAGACGATGTAGATGCCGGCCAGCATCAGGCCGGGCAACATGGCGGCGGCGAACAAGGTGCCCACCGACTGGCCCAGGATGTCGCCCAGCAGGATCAGCACCAGGGATGGCGGGATGATCTGGCCCAGCGACCCCGAGGCGCAGATGGCGCCGCAGGCGAGCTTGGGGTCATAGCCGCGCCGCAGCAGCGCCGGCAGGGTCAACAGGCCCAGGGTGACGACGGTGGCGCCGACGATGCCGGTGGTGGCCCCCATCAGCACGCCGACGACGATGATGCCCACCCCCATGCCGCCGCGCAGATTGCCCGACAGATGGCCGATGACGTCCATCAATTCCTCGGCGACGCGGGATTTCTCCAGCATCATCCCCATGAAGACGAAAAGCGGGATGGCGATCATGGTGTAATTGCCGGTGACACCGAAAATGCGGGCCGGCAACAGATGGAACAGGGATTCGCCGAATCCCAGATAGCCGAAGAAGAACCCGGTCACCGCCAGGGTCAAGGCCACCGGAATGCCGGCCACCAGCAGCACGAAGAACGACAGCAGGCAAAGGATGGCAAGGATTTCGTTGCTCATATGGCTTCTTCCTGTGCGTGCGGGGCGATCTCGGACTGCAAGGGCGTGCCCAGGGACAGGCTGATCAGGGACCGCAAGGTTCCGGCCAGGGCCTGGACGGCCAGCAGCGAGAAACCGACCGGAATGAAGGCTTTCAGCAGCCAGCGCATGGGCAGCCCCCCCGGATCGGGCGAGCCTTCGTTGTTGCCGAAGGACTGGCCCACATAATCCAGCGACAGCCAGACGATGATCAAAGCCATGGCCAAAACAAGCGCGTGGGTTAACGCGTCGATGACGGCTTTCAGCCAGTGGGGGAACTTGGCGAAGACGAAGTCCACCCGCACATGGCCTTCCTGCTGGATGGCGTAAGACATGCCCAGCAGGATGATGGGGGACATCAGGTGCCATTCCAGTTCCTGGGCCCACACCGCGCCGGTGGTGAACACGTAACGCAGCAAAACGTTGGCCGCCATCACCAGAACCAGGGCCAGATTGGCCCAGGCGGTGGCGCGGCCGACGCGCTCGACCAAGCGGTCAAGAACGTCGGCCAAGGATACTAACGCCCCCATGGGATCAGCTGAACTTCAGGCGGTTGCGAAGCTGGTTCTGGTAGACCGCTTCGGAAATGCCGGCCCAGCCGTCATGGGTGGCCTTGAACTTGAAGTAAGCCTCGTGGATCTTCTTGACCTCCGGGTCCTTGGCGGCGGCGTCGGACAGTACTTGCTGGGTGACTTCCGCCAGCTTGTCCACCAGGCCGTCGGGCAAGGGTTGCGCCTTGACGCCCTGGTTCTTGACCAGATCGTCCAGGGCTTCGGCGTTGGTGGCCTCGCACCACGACTGGCTGATGATGGTGCAGGCCGAGGCGGCGGTGCGGACGATGGCCTGAAGGTCGGCCGGCAGCGAGTCCCAGGCCTGGCGGTTGACGATCAGTTCGGTGACGTTCTCGGTCTCGTGCCAGCCGGTGGTGTAATAGTACTTGGCGGCCTTGTGCAGGCCCAGGCGGCGGTCCTGATAGGGGCCGACGAATTCGGCGGCGTCGATGACGCCGCGCTCCAGCGCCGGGAAGATTTCACCGCCGGGCAGCAGCTTCACGTCGACGCCCAGGGCGGCATAGACCTTGCCGGCCAGACCGGCGATGCGCATCTTCAAGCCCTTCAGGTCGTCGACGGATGTGATGGGCTTGCGGAACCAGCCGGTCATCTGGATGCCGGTATTGCCCACCGACATGGGCACCAAGTTGAACGGCGCGTACAAATCTTCCCACAGCTTCTGCCCGCCGCCGTGATACAGCCACGACGTCATGCCCTGGAAGTTCAGGCCGAAGGGCACGGTGGTGAAGTATTGGGCGGCAAAGGTCTTGCCGGCCCAGAAATAGGCGTTGCCGATGTTCATCTCGACCGTGCCCTTGGACACCGCGTCGAAGCCTTCCAGGGCGGGGATCAGTTCGCCGGCGGCGAATTGCTGGATGTTCAGGCGGCCGCCGGACATTTCCTTGACCATGCGGGCGAAGTCGGCCGGGCTGCCCGGGCCGGTGACGTAAAAGGGCGAGCCCGGGCCATAGGCGTTGGTCATCTTCCAGTTAAAGGTCTTTTCAGCCCTGGCGATGGCCGGGGCGGCGATGGTGCCTGCGGCGCCCAACACGCCTGCCTTCAAAATCGACCGTCTGTTCATTGCCCGCTCCTTGTGGTGGTGCCGTGAATTTGAACAACCTGAAGGCGGTTGAAATCTGCTGCCTTCAGTTTCCGGTCATACTTCGCAAGGGGCGTGCCAGATACATAAGTCATTGAATTTAATTGTTTTGTGTAAGGATGGCGAAGAAATTGCGGCAGGCTTGTTGACCATTTACAGGTCACCTGTTGCAATTTGGTATACCATTTTACTGGTATTAGATAGCTGAAAATATTGAATAAAATATATGCCAGCGTCACAGATGCCTAATATATAGGCTGCGGCGTAAAATTTATGCGATGTGGGGGTGGGTCAGGGCGTCGGCTGGACGGTGTCGCGATAGCGTTCCGATGCCTGGAAGGATTCGCTGATGTGGCTGCGCATGCTGGACGCGGCGGCGTCGGCATCGCCTTTCAGGATGGCTGCGACAATGTTCTGGTGTTCTTCGAAAGAGGCGCTGATGCGGATGGGCAGCTTGAACTGGGCGCGGCGGAAGGGGGCGACGCGGCCGCGCATGGTCAGGGTGGCTTCTTCCATCTGCTTGTTGTGGCATCCGCGGAAAATGGCGGCGTGGAATTCCAGGTTGAAGCTATCATAGCGGTCGCTTTGGCCTCGGCTCACTGCTTCCATGCTGGCCACATGCATGGCTTCCAGCTGACGACGTTCCTCGGCATTCATGCGCAGCGCCGCCAGCCGGGCACAACTGGCTTCAAGTTCTGCCGCCAGTTCGAACATCTCGCGCACATGGTCGGAATCGATGCAGGCGACGAAGACACCGCGATGGGGGTGGTTTTCCACCAGCCCGGTGACCGCCAATTGCTTCAGCGCCTCGCGCACCGGGGTGCGCGACATGCCCCATTGCGCCGCCAGCAGCCGTTCGTCCAGCCGGGTGCCCGGCAGCAGCTTGCCGGCCAGAATGTCGTCGGCCAAAGATCGCCGCAATTCGGGCGCCAGGGTCCGACGTGGCGTGGGCGCGGATATCGCGGGCGCAGGTGTCGCGGGCTCTGGGGGCATGGTGGTCGCCTTATGCGGTGGGGGCGCTTCAAGATAAGCGGCAGCCTGAATTTTTGTCGAGAGCCGTGCAGGCCGCCCCCGAAGACCCCTTGCCAACACTCTCCCGTCGCTCTTATAGTCCTGCCGCCGATGCGGGTGTAGCTCAATGGTAGAGCAGAAGCTTCCCAAGCTTACGACGAGGGTTCGATTCCCTTCACCCGCTCCAAGCCTCTCTATTAAATCAATCCGCTACCACTGTCTGGGAAGGCTGTCTTTTAGCCGCCAATGAGCAAGATTGCGGCTGATGCGGTTTTCCAGTTGTACGATTTGCGGGTCGTAAAGGCTGTGCAGTATTTCGGACAGGCTGGGGCGCAGGGGGTGGCCGGGGCCGGAGAAGGCGGGTGCGGGTAGGGCTGTTTCCGGGAGGCTCTGGAAGAATGCCGGATCGACGTCAAGGTGGCGGGCGAGGTTTTCCAGTACATGGCGGGGGCGGGTGGTGATGTCGTCGAAGACGATGACCTGCAGCGCCGATTGGGGGAAAATTGACAGCCACGTGTCCAGGCAGGCCAGGTAGTCACCGCGTCGACGTGATCCCGATGAATGGAAATGGTCGATGAACCACGCGTCGCTGGCTTCGTCGATGGTCATCTCGGCGCGGGTCAGGGCCATCAAGGCCGCGGACCAGGCGCGTTCGATGGGATTGCGCAGGCTGTAGAACAGTTTCAGTCGGGGGGCGCAGGCGTGGATCTGGCTGATCACGCTGGACGGCAGGATGGCATAGGCGGGAGTGATCTCGCCTTGCTTGCAGGGGCTGGTCGGGAAGAAGTCGGTCCAGGACTGTGCGGCCATCTTGGCGGGAGAGTTCCAGAAATGCATTTCCTTTCCGCACGGAAAGGAAATATCCGGATGTTGTCTTAAGCATTCGAACAACCAAGTCGTTCCTGCTTTTTGTGCGCCGATGCCCAGAAAGTCGATCATGCCGGAAATCCACTGGTACGGGGTGTCACCCGCTGTTTTCCATAAGCCTTGACAGGCTTCCCACCTGCTTTTATGGACTGAGTCGTCCATGTGCGAAGACATGTCTGCCGGACCCGATTCATGCCGCAATCCATGTTGTTTGTCCGCGACTTTCGTCACATGACCGGCGGGCACTTGAAATTCAGCCATTATTTGGATTACGCCGCCGCTTCGGGCTTGGTGCGGCCGTGGTTGTATCTCAGCGAAGGCAGTGCCGACCCCCAGGGGCTGTTCGCCGCTGCCGGGGTGCGAAGGGTGCGGCGCCCGGTCGACGCCGACAGCTATTTCGTCGCCGGCCTGGATTGGGGCGTCTTGGATTGGGCCGGGGTCGAGACACGCGGCAAACCGGTGATCAACCTGGTCCAGCACGTGCGCCACGCCAATCCCGACGACCCGCGCTATCCCTATTTGTCCCGTCCAGCCTTGCGGATTTGTCCCAGCCAGGAAGTGGCCGACGCGCTGCGGGTCACCGGGCGGGTCAACGGCGAAATCGTCGTCATCCCATACGGCATCGACGTGCTGGATGCGGAAAGGCCCGCCATCCGGCCGCAGCCGGGCCGCGTGTTCATTGGCGGCTTGAAGAATCCGGCGGTCGCCGAGTTGGTGGCACGGCACCTTCAGCCGCCTCTTCGTGTCGATTTGTGCAACGAGCAGACACCGCGCGGCGCGTATCTGGAGCGTCTGGCGGGGGCGGCGTTGTGCGTGTTGCTGCCCACTCCAACCGAAGGCTATTTTCTGCCGGCCATCGAGGCGATGGTTCTGGGGGTTCCCGTGGTGACGGTGGATTGTGTCGGCAACCGGTCGTTTTGCCGGCATGAGCAATCCTGCCTGATCGCCGACTATGATGTGGATTCCCTGGTGGCGGCGGCGCTGCGGTTGGCTGATGACGCCGCATTGAGCGAGCGCTTGCGCCGGGGCGGCCATGACATGGCCCAGGGGCAGGGACGAAGCCAAGAGCGTCAGTCATTCCTGTCGTGCTTGGCCCGGGTGGTGGAGACACCGTTTGCGCCGCTATGACTCATCCTTGCCCCTGGTTTCGATCCACGTGCCGAAATGCGCGGGAACCAGTTTGAGCGACATCTTGTGCCAATGGTTCCCCGGTGACGACTTTCAGCGCCACTACCGGCCCCATCTTGATCAATTGCCGGTTCGGCATGAATTAAGGGGCGGACAGTGTGTGCATGGGCATTTCAACGGGGCGCGCGGTTTCGGTGTTTGGGATTTCTATCCCCAAGCCCGTCAGTTCATCATCTTCCTGCGCGAACCGTTCGACCGCTTCGTGTCGCAATGGCTTTATATGAACCGTCGGCACCAGGGCGGTGATTACGTGGGCGGTCTGGTCGATAATCCCAGTTTCGAGCAATGGATCAATCGTCGAGCCGACGAACAGGGCCGGCAGCGGAATTCCTATTCCCCCGTGTGGTTCTTGCCGTTGCCGCCGGGGACGACGCCGGTCGAGACACAGCTTCGCGAACTGTTCGTCTTCATCGGCCTGCACGAACGGATGGCGCTTTCGATGCGCGGTCTGGCCGCATCTCTGGGGCGGCCGGAAGTGGCGCTGCCCCACTTGAACCGGACGGAGAGGGGACGGCGGGAATTCGAACGGTGGCGTGGTTTTTACGAACGGCATTTCCAGGACGAATACGCACTTTATCAAGCCGCTTACCAGCTTCATCTGAAGCAGTTCTGATTTAGGGCCCGTCACCCCGCAGCCGTTTCGCCAGATCCAGTCCGATGGCGCGATGGACGGCGACGCTGGGATGGCCGTCGCGTTCCGCCACCCTTAAGTCGATTTCGGGGGGGATGGCGGCGACCACCGGGGCTTCGTCGATCAGTTCGACCCCGCTGGGCAAAGCCCGCAACAACAGATCCGACACCGGCTGCGGGGGGCGCGGTTCGCCGGCCCGGGCCAGGGGCTGCGGGATGTTGACGACGATCAGCCTGGCCCCCACCGCGTCGGTCGCCGCCTTCAGGCGTCGCAGCACGAAGGCCAGGGCTTCTTCCTGGCGTTGGGGATTGTCCTGCCAGGACGGCGTCGCCAGTTTCGACACCGTGCTGCCGGCCAGCAAGGCGACGCCCCGCCACCAATCGCCACCGTTGTCCGGCAGGTCCAGACCGGCGAACACGTATTCGCTGAGCGCCACACTCCACCTTGACGCCGCCGGGGGCTGGATTTGCGGACCGTTCGGCCCAAAGCGCACATAGGCTTGCGACCGGCAGATCGGCAGCGGAGTCGGCGCGCAGGGGGTGAGGTTGCGCTGCATATGCGGGGCGATGAAGCCGTAGGTCACGATTTTTGGGCGCAACGCCACCACACGCTGGAACGCCAGCAATGATCCCAGACTGCCATAGGCCTGCACGCCGGCATTGACCACCGACAGCCCCGAGGCTTCCGCCAGGACCGCCGGATAAGCCTGTTCCGCTTCGACCCCGTGGCCATAGGTGAACGAACAGCCGATGGCGACGACGTCGGCGCTGGTGAAGGACTGGCTCCGCTGTTCCGGCGGAACGCGCAGGCCTTGGGGGTTGGCGGCGGCGGCGACGAAGCGGTCGGTGCCGCGGATGTGGAAACGGCTTGATCCGCTGCGGTTCAGGGCGAATCCGATTTCCGGGTCGGCGGTCATGATGGGGTCGCCTTGCGACCAACTGCCCAGAGTGCGCCGCAGGCTTCGATATTGATCCTGGGCGTAAAGGGCGAAGGCGGTAAACACCAGCGCCGATAGCGCCAATGCCACCATTGCGGTGGCAAGGCGAAGCTGTCGCGCCTTGCGGGGGCGGGATCGCGCCGTGGTCGGGGTGGTCATGGTTTTTTTTAGCGTCAGAATGGTGTCCGGGCAACCTTTTCGCGTGTATCCCCGCGACGGGTTGCCTTGCTGTAAAAGGTGTGATTTATGATCATTTCACAATAAAAGCGCGCATCTCTTTTGGCGGTGCCAATGCCGCATGGGGAAAGGGTGTCATGGATTGTCTTGCTTCCTTCCCGTCTCCAAAGCTTAGTCCCGTGGTTCAGCTGGCCCGGCCGCAAGGTTGCCGGCTGCGTCCGGCCCGCGATCGTGATGTTCCGTTCCTGAAACGGCTTTACCGGCATTCGCGCGACGCCGAATTCGCCCATTCCAACTGGTCGCCAGAGCAAAAGGCGGCGTTCTGCGACATGCAGTTCACCTTTCAGCATGCCGATTGGCTTCGCCGTTTCGAAAACGGCTGGTTCTTGGTGGTCACCCAGCGAAGTGCCCCCATCGGTCGGCTGTATCTGGATATGGGCCAAGACGAGGCCCGGGTCGTGGACATCACCTTGCTGCCGGAATGGCGGGGCAAGGGGATCGGCGCCGCTTTGCTGACGATGGCGGCACAATGGGCGGCGCCGCGGCCCTTGGCGCTGCAGGTGGACGCGATCAACCCGGCGTGGCGGCTTTACACGCGGCTTGGTTTTGTGGAGCAGGGGCGTCAAGGGGGGCGCGTGCAGATGACGCTGAACCCGGCCGCCCTCTGACGGCGGCATCGGTTCGACAAGCCGCGACAACCGCGCCCCGGTCTGGTCGGCACGGTTGTCGCGTCTGCAACGGCTTACTTCTTGTCCGTCGGCTTGGGCTGGGGTGGGGTGGGCTGCTGCGGAGCGCCGTCGGGCTTGGTCGCCGGGGTGGTCGGCGTGTTGACGGTTTCCGAAATCCCTTGGCTGGTCCCTTGGGTGGCGACCGGGGCCGAGGTGGTCGCTGCCGGCGGCGGCACCTGCGCCATGGCCGGCAGGGCCGTCGAAAGAACCAAAACGGTGGAAAGGATCAGTTTGCGCATTGTTTTCGTAGCCTACCAACAGGGGAAATTACACATAATATCATATCGGTTTCGGTGAAAATTTGCCATGGCATTGCGTGATTTCCTGTGGTTTCCTTGGTCCGGAAGACGGCGCCGCGGCGCATATGGCTTTGGCTGGCGACGGCACGACAAAATGTCCTTTCAGAAGAATTTCAAACATCCCTTCCTGCTTGCGCATCATGATTTCTTCAAGGGCATCCGCTCGTGGAGCTTGTGGTTCGGATTGGGCATCCATGACATCCGCATTCGCTACAAGCGGACCTTGCTGGGGCCGCTGTGGATCACCGCCAGCCAGGCCGCGACCTTCATCTGCATGGGGATGTTGTTCAGCGCGGTCCTGAAAAACGACGTCACCGACTATTTGCCCTATCTGGCGGCGGGAATGGTGATCTGGAGCTTCGTCAGCGCCGTGGCCAACGAAAGCGCCCAGATCTTCACTTCGGCCCATCATGTGATCACGTCGTTGCGCATTCCGTTGGTGGTTCACGTGCTGCGCTTCGTTTTTCGCCACCTGTTGGTGTTCTTCCATAATTTCGCCGCCGCGGTGGCGGCTTTCCTGATTTTGGGCGGCCATCTGACCGCCGCCAGCAGCTTTTTGCTGGTCAGCGTCCCCCTGCTGTTCATCATGATGTCGTCGGCGGCCTTGATCGTCGCCGTGGTCGGGGCGCGTTTCCGTGATATCGCCCCGGTGATCGGCATCGTCATGCAACTGACCTTCTTCATGACGCCGATCATGTGGCGGACCTCGGACATTCCCAATGCCAGCAAGTGGTGGGTGACCATCAATCCCTGGCATCATGTGATCGAAGTGGTTCGCGCTCCCATGCTGGGCACCATGCCGGCCCCCTTGTCGGTAGAGGTTCTGCTCTTCGGCACATTGGTCCTGGTCGCCCTGGCCTATGTGATGTTCTGCAGCTTCCGCCATCGCATAGCGTACTGGTTGTAAGGCATGTCCCACCTGATTTTGGAAGACGTCAGCGTCGATTTTCCCATCTATGACGGCAGCCAGCGTTCCTTGCGGCGGGCCTTGGCCAAGGCCAGCATCGGCGGCACCATCTTCAGGCGTGACCAGCGGCATGTGGCGGTGCGGGCCTTGGATGGCATCAGCATGGCGCTTCATGATGGCGACCGCGTCGGCCTGATCGGCCACAACGGCGCCGGAAAGTCCACCCTGCTGCGGGTTCTGGCCGGTCTGTTCCTGCCCACCGGGGGGCGGATCTCCATCGACGGACGGGTCTCGCCACTGTTGAACCTGGGGTCGATCATCGACCACGAGATGACCGGTTATGAAAATATCGAGCATGCGGCGGTGTTGTTGGAAATTCCCGCCAGACGGCGGCGAACACTGGCCCAGGAAATCGAGGAATTCACCGATTTGGGGGACTTCCTGGCGCTGCCGGTGAAAACCTATTCCGCCGGCATGCAATTGCGCCTGTCCTTTGCCTTGATGACGGCCCAGGAACCGGAAATCCTGTTGGTGGACGAAGTGCTGGGGGTTGGCGATTCCGGCTTTCTTAAAAAGGCGGCCGCCCGCATGACGGAATTCCACCAGCAGACTTCGATCATGGTTCTGGCCAGCCACAACGACACCCAGTTGTACAAGCTGTGCAACAAGGCGGCATGGCTGGAATACGGCCGTGTGGTCCGGTTCGGCCCCATCGACGAGGTGCTGACGGCCTATAAGGCGTCCTGCGGGACCTGAGGCCGCGTCCATGAAAAATCGGGTGGTTTCAGCGTTCCCCGATGGCGGTCAGCAATTGTGGGCTGACCGGCATATAGCGTTCCAGCCCCAAGGCGACCGAGCGGCGCAGCATGGCGAAGCCCTGCTCTTTCAGTGGCGGCTCGGGGCGAAGGACCAGGGTCACGCCCCGATAGTAAAGACCCACCGGGTCGTCGGGAAGGCGGGCCAGCAGGGCATCGCTTTCGCGGGCCAGTTCATCGGTTCGGTGACGTGTCAGCAAGGCGGTGAAATAGCCGATGGCCTGATCGCTGCGCCGGGGGGCAACGACCCACAGCCGATCAAGCCAGCGCTTCCACAGCAACCATTGCCGGTCATCGGCGGCGAAAGACAGTTCGCCGGTCACATGGATGGCGTTCATGGCGCCTAACCCCGTGGTCAGCAGCAATGGGCTTAGGGTGTTGGCGGCGCGGCGGTCGATGTCCTGCAACTGGGCCTGAATGGCGGTGGCCAAGGGGGCGGTGGCTTCGCCATGGGCGGCGCGACGGGCGAAGTCGCTGTGGGCGTCGCGGATCAGCTCGGCGGCGGCAAGGTCGCTGCCGCGAAAATCTGCCGCCAGGATGGCGGCTTGCGGCGGTGTGGCCAGCCAGGCGGTTTTCACCCGGTTTTCCTCCAGGCCCGTCCGTAACAGCATGAAAGCGGCCGCGGTCGCCGCCATGGCCAGGGCGCAAGCCGCCAGTGCCGCCAGACGGGGTGGCGGCAGGCGGCGGGGGTGACGGTCGTCGGCCAGCGCCGCCAAAGCCAAGGCCATCACCGGCAGGGACAGGCAAAGCTGGAACCAAACCCCGTGGAACAGGCACAAGGCCAAGGCGAAACCCAGGGCCAGGGGGCGTTGCGGGCGTGGCGCGCAGGCGGGGATGGCGACGAACCCGGCAAAGGCCAGCGCCAGTCCGGGAACGCCGACGGCATAAAGGGTTTCCAGCAGCCAGTTGTGGCTGTGGAAGTAGTCGCTTTTCAGGAAAATCCAGGTGGGCGACCACAATCTTTCCCCGGCGATGGTCAGCCAGCTTTGAAAGGCGTCCTGGCTGCGGCCCCAGCCATGTCCCCAGAACCACCCGGCGACAGAGCGGTCGGCCCCCTGCGCGGACTCCAGAAGTTGTTGGACGAGATGGCGGTCGCGCAGGGATTCCTTGGCGTGCAGGGGCGTCAGCCATTGCAGGGCGGCCAGCGGCAGGATGGCCGCCACGGCGACGGCCGCGCTGCCCCAGCGGGCCGAGGCACAGGCGTCGCGAAACCATTGGGGGCCGTGCCGGCCGGCCAGGGCGCAGCCCAGCATCAGGATCAACAAGCCGATGGCGGTGGCGCTTTGCGAAACCACGGCCAGGCCCGTGGCCACGGCAAGGGTCAAAAGGCGTGGCGTCGAGCTGGCGGCAGCCGGAACCGCCAGGGCCAGCCAGCCGTAATAAGCGGCGACGAAAATCAGCAGATGGGTGGCGTCACGTTTCAGGCTGTACCAGTCCCAAGCCTTCAAAAGGACGACAGCCGCGCTCACGGCCAGGATCGACCAGCCCAGGGCGTGCCAGCCCTTGGTGTCGTCGCGGGCAAGACGGGCAGCGGCGCAAAAAGCCGCCAGATCCAGGAACCACAGGGCGCCGAAACCGGATTGCGGGGCGCCCAAAAGGCTGAGCATGGGCTGTTGGGTGAAGGGGGCGCCAAGCGCCGACCACAGCCCCAGGCTTAGAGGCAGCAGAACAAAGGGATGGGCGACCTTGGCCATGGCGTTGGCGCCGTCGCGCCACAAGGCCAGCGCGGTCGCCACGGCGGCAAGGGTGGCGCCCGCATGCAGGCCGACCTGTAACGGTTCGGCTTTGTCCCACATGCCCAACGCGAACAGCGGCAGCGACAGCAGCGGCAGGGAAAGCGACGCCATCAAGGCCCAGCAGGCCAGGCGACCCGAGGGGACGTTCACGGACGGGCCCGCAGAAATTCAGGCCAGTGTTCGGCCCAGCAGCAGGTGTGGGTTTGTCCCGGTACGATCTGAAGCCGTGGTTGCTGGCCGGTGGGGAAGCGTGCCGCATAGGACTGGGCCACGGCGGGGGCGATCACGTCGTCGTCGCCCCCCAGCAGATGCAGTTGCGGGATTGCCGCCAGTCGTTGCGTCTGATCGGCGGGGTTCAGGGAATGGACCAGCGGCGCCAGGCCGTCCATTGTGGTCCAAGCCTCGGTATCCAGCAATCCGGCGGCGGTCATCACGCTGATGACGTCCTGACGGCGGGCGGCCACCAGCAAGGCGACGGTGGCGCCGCCGGAATGACCGTAAAGGCGCAGCCCCCGCGCCCCGCTTCGCGCCATCAACTGGTCGATGACCTGATTGGTCGAGGCGATGACGTTTTCCGAATAACGGGCGATGCTCCAATAAGCGGGCTGGCAATTGCGGCGCTGGCTGCCGCTGACATATTGGCAGGGGCGGGCCAGATAGACCACGTTGGGGGCGCTGTCCCGCACCGCCATGTCCAGGGCCACGGCTTCACGCGGGGTGGGATCGTCGTTCAGACGCTGTCGGCTGACATAGGCGTAACCGTCGCCTTCGATGTACACGGACAAAGGCTGGCCGGCCTGAAAACGCGGGGGCAACTGGGTGTACAGGTCGAAGGTCCCGCCATTGAAGACGACGGGGTGCATGCCATGCCCGGAAGCAAGCTCGGCGGCCTTGTCGCGCCGGGATGCACATCCCGTCAACAAGACCGCCGCAGCAAGAACCAAGGCAAAGGAAGACCGGCCCTTGCTCATCCCTTAGAACGTGTATCGGACACGACCGATGGCGGTCCACAGATCCAGGTCCTGGCGTCCCAACGAACCGTAATCCACTTCCAGGCTGCCGGTCAGGCCGCCGCTGTAGAATTCGACGCCCACGCCGACCAGGCCGCCGCCGTCGTCGATGTTGGACTGCTGGCCGTCCGACTTGGTGACCGCATTGGTCTTGTTGAAGTCCCAGTCGCCGTTGACCTTGATATAAGGCAGGTAGCCGTCATCCAGGGCATAGCCGACCTTGCCGCCCATGGACAGGCGTCCCAGGGTGAACTTGTTGGCGGCGACTTCCGACAGATCGCTTTCGGTGTAGCTGTTCTGGCGTTCGTGCATCAGCATGACCGACACCTTGGGCTGCATCCGCCAGCGTTCATAGGCGAAGTTGCCGGTCACGCCGCTGCTGCCGAACCAGCGGCCGCCGTTGTTGGTGCCGCTGACGGTATTGTTCTGCCGGCTGGTGTTGTACCACAGCCGGGTATAGCCGACGGACAGGTCGACGGTCCAGTTGCGGTCCAGGTCGACGGCCGCGTACGGGGCGATGGTCAGGCCCTGGCTTTCGTAGGTGCCGTTATTGAACTTGGTGTCCAGCTGGGTGTATTCCCAGCCGCCGGACAGGCCGACCAGGAAACGGTCGTAATAACGGCGGTCGATGCCGACCAGGCCGCTATAGATGTTGCCGCTCATGGCCAGGTTGGCTTCGCTCTTGTCGATGTTGCCCCACAGGCCCTGACCCCAGATGGCGGTACGGGCGTCGGCGCTGCCGGCGGCCTTGCCGTCCATGCGGAAGTTGAAGCTTTGCGGCTTGCCGTCGTTGCCGTTGCCAAAGCCGCCGTTGCCGCCGCCGCCAGGCCCCGAATTGCCGCCACCGTTGCCACCATTGCCGCCGTCAAAGCCGCCGCTGCCGCCGGTCCCGCCAGGGGCGGTGCCGCCACCCGAGCTGCCGCCACCGAAGCCGCCGGAGCCGCCGCCGAAACCACCCGAACCGCCGCCGAAGCCGCCAGAGCCGCCGCCGCCGAACCCGCCGGTACCGCCCGAGGTGAAGCCGCCGGTCGCCGCGTTGCTGATGATCGAGGTGGTCTGGCTGGAAGCCGTGCTGGCCGCGGTGCTGCCCACCGCTTGGTTGGATTGCGTGGTGCTGTTGGACACATCCGAGGCCGCGTAGGCGGATGACGATGAGATGACCGTCGCAACGATCGCAGCGAGAGCTAGGCGGTGATTCATGACCACAACGGCACCATTCCACAGGACAACATGATGCGTTTATTGGCTGTAAAAGTCTCGCCTGTCAATTGATAAAAGGGGTGGTTCGTGTTATTTCAGAATGTGTTGCGCGAATGCATTAATGAAATGGACGCGCAAATCGGAATGGCCCCACGGGCTTGTGGCGGCAGTTCATATGCTTATTGGATGGGGTCTTGGGTGTCGCAAGAAATGTATTCGATCGTAATCGTTTCTTACTACACGGGGCCGGTCTTGTTTTCCTGTTTGTCGGCCTTGCTGGCCGAGCCCGAGGTCCAGGAAATCCTGATTATCAATAATGGTAATGACCTTTCTGATAAAATACAACTTCAGGATGTCGCTGCCCGAAGCGGGCGTATCAGAATCTTCAATCCCGGTCGAAATATCGGCTTTGCCGCGGGATGCAACATGGGGGCGGCGCAGGCCCGGACATCTGTCCTGGCCTTTGTGAATCCAGATTTGATGGTTCCCGCCGGGACCTTCGCCAAGTTGTCACAGGTGCGGCGCGACCACGCCGACGCCTGGCTTTTTGGCGGGCGGCTGCTTGATTTGGCGGGGCAGGAACAGCGTGGGGGACGACGCGAGACTTTGACGCCCTGGCGGGCATTGGTGGAGGCCCTGCGGTTGGACCGTCTGTTTCCCGGCCATCCGTACTTCCGCCGCTTCAACCTGCATGACCAGCCGGTTCCTGCTGGTGCGGTGGCGGTGCCGGCCGTTTCCGGTGCCTTCATGGTCATCGACCGGGATCGTTTCGACCGCCTGGGCGGCTTCGACACCGAGATGTTCCTGCATATCGAGGACCTGGACTTGTGCCTTCGGGTTTTGCAGGCGGGCGGCGTGCTGCTGTATTGCGGCCACATCCCCCTGTACCACCAAGGGGGTAGCAGCGACGCTTCGCGTCTGCTGGTGGAATGGCACAAGACACGCAGCACGTTGATCTATTTCCGCAAGCATTTCCGGGATTCTTATCCCCATTGGGTCTTGTCGGGGGTAGCGGGGGTCTTGTGGCTGCGCTTCGCGGCTCTGGTGCCGCGCGGCCTGCTGGCCGATGCCGGGCGGCTGGGGCGGCGCGTGCTCGGAAGGAAACGGGGATGACGACGCCTTGGGTCCGCGTGGTGGTGGTCAATTACAATGGCGGCGCGCACTTGCCGCGTGTTCTTGACGGGCTGCGCCGGCAAAGTGACGGCGACTTCGAAGTGGTGGTGGTGGATAACGGTTCCACGGACGGCTCCTTGGATGGGCTGCCGGCTTTCGATGGTCGTTTCCATATCCTGCGTGCCGGCCGGAACCTGGGCTTTGCCGCCGGCTGCAATCTGGGGGCGCAGGGCGCGAAGGCGCCGTGGCTGGCCATGCTCAATCCCGACGCCGTCCCCCAGCCGCATTGGCTGGCCAAGCTGCGGGAAGCGATCTTCAATTATCCCGCCGCCGCCGCTTTCGGTTCGACCCAGCTTTTGGCCGAAAACGAAGCGTTGCTGGATGGGGCGGGGGACAATTATTCGATCTTCGGCATCGCCTGGCGGGGGGGCTATGGCGCCTCGGCCCATCTGGTCGACGGCGACATCGCGGTGTTTTCCCCCTGTGCCGCTGCGGCCTTGTACCGGCGCGACGCCTTCGAAGCGGTAGGCGGTTTCGCCGAAAGCTTTTTTTGCTATCTGGAAGATGTGGACCTGGGGTTTCGCTTGCGCTTGGCGGGGCATGACGTGGTGCAGGTCGCCGCGGCGCGGGTCAGCCATGTCGGCTCGGCCATTGCCGGGCGCTACAGCGTGTTCACCGTCTACCACGCCGCCCGCAACGGCGTGTACCTGATGGTTCGCTGCTTGCCGCTGCCCTTGTTGCTGGTGGCGGTGCCGCTGCATCTGCTGGCGCAGGTCTATCTGATGTGGCGGATGCGGGCCTTGGTCTCCGTCACGGCTCGGGCCAAGGGGGTGTGGGACGGCCTGTGCGCCTTGCCGCGCCTGCTGGACGAACGCCGGGACGTCCAGCGGGGCAGGCGTGCTTCCTTGCGTCAGGTGGCCTCTTGGCTGGTCTGGCGGCCCAAGCGTTTGTCGCGCCGGCAGATCGTTCCTTTGTCGTCCTGATTCCTGGGGGCTATGTGAAAAGCGTCATGAAAAGCTTGGCCGCGTGATGACGACACTGGTGGTCTTCGGTGCCGATGGCCTGTTGGGGCGAGCTTTGGCCGAGGTTGCGTTGCCGGCCGGATGGCGACGGCGGCTGGTCGGACGGCGGCAGGCGGATATCCGCAACGGCGGACAGGTGCTGTCGGCCCTGGCCGGGCTGAGCCGGGCTGTGGTGGTCAACGCCGCCGCCTACACCGCCGTGGACAAAGCCGAAAGCGAGCCCGAGCTGGCCTTCGCCGTCAATCGTGACGGCGTGGCGCATCTGGCCGGCCATCTGGCGGTTTTGGGCATTCCGCTGATCCATATGTCCACCGACTACGTTTTCGACGGCCAGCGGAAAAGTCCCTATGCCGAGGATGCCGAACCGGCCCCCTTGTCGGTCTACGGGAACAGCAAGTTGGCGGGGGAGCGTGCGGTTCTGCGGGCGGCGCAGACAAACGCGGTGGTGCGGACCTCGCGGGTGTTCGGCCGTCACGGCCGCTGCTTCCCGCAGCTCGTTCTGGAACTGGGGCGGCAGCGCCACACCTTGTCCATGGTGGATGACCAGATCGCTTGTCCGACGCCGGCGGACGACTTGGCCCGGGCCCTGGTCCGCATGGCCGCTCACATGATCGCCCCCCAAGACGCAGGGCGGATTTCCGGGCTGTACCATTATTGTGGCGAAGGACCGGTTTCCTGGTACGACTTCGCCGCCGCCTTGTCCACCCGGGCCGAACAGCATGGCATTCGGCTGAGTCCGCTGCGTGCCATCCCGTCCCGGGACTATCCCCAACCGGCCCGCCGCCCCTCGTGGTCAGCCTTGGCCTGCGACCGTCTGCGACGCGATTGCGGTATCCTGCCGCCGGATTGGCGTCAGGGATTGTCCGAATACCTGCCTGGGTGGCTGGACGTCTGATGTGTGCCAATTGGCGAGTGACCTTCCATAAGTGCAACCTAGGTCCTGTTGACAAAGGGGCTTCCCAAACTCAGCCGGACGTGATTCATCACTGGTCTTTGCGGAGACCCGCGGCATGCGTGGCGATCTGACAAATGAGGAATGGGGGATCATCGGGGAGTTGCTGCCCGCCGAACGTGGTCGCGGTTGCCGCCCTTCCCATGACAACCGGCGCTTCATCAACGGCATGCTTTACGTGCTGCGGGTCGGCTGCCCGTGGCGCGACATGCACGAGCGTTACGGCAAGTGGAACTCGGTCTATGTCCGGTTCCGCCGCTGGGCCGAGCAAGGCGTGTGGGATGCCTTGCTGGAAACGTTGGTCGATCTCGGCCTGTCAGGCGGTCGAAGACCTGATGGCGCTGCCAGTCGCCACCTCGCCTCGGTCCAATCGCACTCAGCCGATTGCATGCAACTTCCTGCGATACAAGGATCTGAGCGCATGTTCAACCGCCTCAAGCAGTTCCGTCTCATCGTTACCCATTACGACAAAACTGCCAAATCCTTCCTCGGTGTCCTGCATCTGGTCGCCGCAAAGCTATGGCTACCGGCCTTTGTCAACAGGCTCTAGCCCCCGCTTGTTCCACGTTGTGGTCGTTCGGCCGTTCTGGTAGACTGGCCCGTCAGGAAAAATGGGGTTAGCATGCTGTTTATTGCGGAAATCGGACTGAACCACAACGGCAATTTCGGCCTCATCCAGGCGCTGGTTCGCGAAGCTGCTGAAGCTGGGGCTGATATTGCCAAGTTCCAATTGGGCTGGCGGGCGGGTGAGGGCGAGATTAACCGCATAACTCCCGAAATACTAACCGAGATCGTGCGCATCTGTGGGTTCTATAATATAGAGCCCATGGTTTCGATCTTTACGGACGAAGCCTACCAATTGGCAAGATCAGTCGAGTTCAAGCGTTATAAGATCGCTTCGCGCACTGTCAAAGAGGCGCCCAAATTGGTGGAGTCCATTCTGGACGAAGGCAAGGAAACTTTTGTGTCCTTGGGTTTTTGGAATCAGCCCGGCCTGCCCTTTGATGGTCGCTCCAACGTTCGGTATCTGTGGTGTAAATCCATGTATCCTGCCAAGCCCTGGGAGTTGACGGAGCTTCCGAAGGATTTTACCTCAAGTCCGTACCAGGGTTATTCAGACCACGCTGTGGGCATAGAAGCTGCCTTGCTGGCAATCAGCCGCGGTGCTCGCGTCGTCGAAAAGCATTTTACGCTGGACAAGTCCGATGTGACGATTCGTGATCATGCTTTGTCGGCAACCCCTAGCGAATTCGCACAGATGGTGAAGCTCGGGCGTAACATGGCGCAGCTGCTTGATCTGGGTGTCTAATGCCTCGGATCATGGTCCTCAGCACGGACACCAATCACCATCGTTATTTTCTAAATGAAATACGCGCAGCAGGCATTTCGATAACTTCTGTGATATTTGAAACATCATCGGTTCAGGCTCCGTTTCCTACGGGTCCCCTATACGAAGATGAGCAGGACCTATTCGAACGACAGCGTTGGGTAGGCAAGCTAGATCTTGCGCATTTTGATATTCACGAGGTTCCAAACGTGAACTTGGCCACAGGCCGAATTGCCGCGCTGAACCCGGACATTGGCGTGGTGTTCGGCAGTCGCCGACTAACTCCAGAGCTGATTTCCTGCTTTCCTGCGGGCTTGATCAACGTGCATCGCGGTATTGCCGAAGAATATCGCGGATTGGATTCGGATCTGTGGGCTATCTATCACGGCGATTGGGGCAATATTGGCGTCACGCTCCATATGGTAGACGCGGAATTGGATGCAGGAGATATTGTATTTCAAAAATGCATGACACTATCAGCGAACATGCGTCTATCACATGTGCGTGCCCATACCAGTGAAATCGCCGCGATGGGAATGATCGATGTGTTGAAGCAATGGCAAAGTGGGGCTTTGTCGCGACGGCGTCAGACCACTAAAGGGCGTTATTATTCCTTCATGCCAATCGATATCAAGCGGATCGTTCATCGAAAGTTCAATCTCCATTGCGAAAGCTTGAAGATATGATTTCCAGCGATCGAGATAGATATAATCAGATTCATCATCAAGCGCTGAGGGGCTTTTCTGGTCGTGTCTCAAGTGAGTTGACGATTCTGTTGTACCATGGTGTGTTCGACGGCTTGGCACCCGGCATCGCCAATTATAACGGCAAGCATGTGCCTGTGGATCAGTTTCGAGATCACATGCGTTTTATTCACGACCACTGCGCAGTCCTGACGATGGATGAAGTGGCGGAAATTGCGGCCTCGGGGAAGCCGTGGCCACGTCGCGCCGTCGCTGTTACCTTTGATGACGGTTTTTCAAATAACCGAACCTTGGCGGCAGATGTTCTGGTGGACTCAGGCGTCCCAGCTACTTTCTATGTTTGCCCAGGTTTGATCAATACTACCATGATGTTTTGGGTTGATCAGCTTGAGGATTGCCTTAACCGTTCATTGCGGGCGCAGATATCGGTTGTGTTGGATGGTATTGAACGCTGCTTCATTATCGATGGTGATGAAAAGCGCATTGAAGCTTTAGATACCATCAAGAGTGTTTGCAAGCGTGTGCCCTTAAAAGAAAAAACGCGAATACTGCAGGAGGTTTCGGACGCAACGGGCATTCTTCCCACACCCGATGCCTGGTCTCATTATCGCCCGGCCACATGGAAGGAAATCCGTGAGCTTGCCGATGAATCGCTATTCATCGTAGGTGGCCATTCCCTTTATCATGATATCCTGGCGTTGCAGGGGGATGAACGAGCGGCCCAAGATATTCATGCTAGCCTGCGCCTGCTGGAATATCAGTTGGAAATGCCCATCCGCCATTACTCCTACCCAGAAGGGCAGAAGAACCACTTTAACGATTCTATTATATCAACCCTAAAATCTGAAGGTGTTGTTAGTAGCCCATCTGCCATCCTAGGGCTTAACCCCGTTGGTTCTGATCCGTTCCATCTGCGGCGGATAATGGTAGGGTTTTATGGTACGCTCTTTCCTTTTCTAGATCCGGCGCTTGCCTAGGTCATGTTGACAAAGGTGGTTCCCAAAGCCGCGCGGGCGTGATTCAACACTGGTCTTTGCGGAGGCCAATGGCATGCGCGGCGACCTGAGGGACGAGGAGTGGGCGATTATCGGAGAACTGCTGCCCTCCGAGCGAGGGCGCGGCTGCCGCCCTTCCCATGACAACCGCCGCTTTATCAACGGCATGCTTTACGTACTGCGGGTCGGCTGCCCCTGGCGCGACATGCACGAACGCTATGGCAAATGGAACTCCGTCTACGTCCGCTTCCGACGCTGGGCCGAACAGGGCGTCTGGGACGCCCTGTTGGAAACACTGGTCGATCTCGGGCTGACCGACGACTGGCAGCACATGGTCGACAGCACCATTGTCCGAGGGCACAGCCAAGCCGCTGGTGACCTGCCATGGGAATCTTCCTCCAGTCTGAAGTAGAGTCCGGCCCATCGAAAGGACGGACTTATGAAGCGCAGCAGGTTCTCTGAGGAGCAGATCATCGGCATCCTGAAGGAGCAGGAGGCCGGGGCGAAGACGGCGGAGGTGTGCCGCAAGCACGGCATCTCGGACGCCACCTTCTATAAGTGGAAGGCCAAGTATGGCGGCATGGAGGTGTCGGAGGCTCGGCGGCTGAAGGCGCTAGAGGATGAGAACGCGCGGCTGAAGAAGATGCTGGCCGAGTCCATGCTGAACGAGGCCGCGCTCCGCGAGCTTCTGGGAAAAAATGGTAGGGCCCGCCGCCAAGCGGGATGCTGTCGCCCATCTGCGGAGCCAGTTCGAGATGAGCGAGCGTCGGGCCTGCGCCGTCATCGCGGCGGACCGCACCACGATCCGCTACCGGTCGATCCGGCCCGACGACAGCGATCTGCGTGACCGATTGCGCGGCCTCGCCCAGCAGCGACGCCGTTTCGGCTATCGGCGCCTGTTCACCCTGGATGCCAAGCAAGTGGATTACCGTTGGCGCAAAGCCCGCGACCTTGCCGGCGCCGCCGGGCTGCATTTCCACGACCTGCGCCACGAAGGGCTTTCCCGCATGGCGGAAAAGGGGCTGACCATCGGCGAACTGGCCGAACAATCCGGACATCGCACCGCGCAAGTGTTGCTGCGCTATGTGAATGCGAAGGTGTCGGAGGTGTCGGAGGTGTCGCGGAAGCTTGGATAGGGCGTTATTTCTGTGGCTGTAAAATCAGATTGCCTGACCTGAGACCGGAAAACTCCTCCAAATTTGGGTAGAGTCCGCCATCTACGGAGACGGACTTATGAAACGCAGCCGGTTCAGCGAGGAACAGATCATCGGCATCCTGAAAGAGCAGGAAGCCGGTC
>Ga0209958_1000276_pt1 | contig 135979 bp, 123 predicted proteins | sample ThiBio_inoc_plan_FD_183942 | JGI IMG/M metagenome (GOLD analysis project Ga0209958, IMG submission 183942) | Wastewater bioreactor microbial communities from Cape Town, South Africa - Thiocy_inoc_plan (SPAdes) | ecosystem: Engineered > Bioremediation > Thiocyanate > Unclassified | place: South... | reverse complement strand
CGAGGGCAACGTGACCACGAACTGGAAACAAGCCCTCGAACAACTCGCACTCGCCTACCCCGACCGCATCACCCCCTACCTCTAACCACCAACACCAACCCGCTTACACAGAAGACTTGACAAGCCCGGAGCGCCGGCTGATTCCCGACCCCAGCAAGGGTCAGGACCGGAACGGTGATGGCCACTTCGCCGCGGATGGCGTCCAGCCCCGCCCCGTGCGCCACCGGGGCCCCGGCCAGCAGCATGTCGGCCAGCAGATCGGCGCGTTTTTGATCCATCGTCCTCGTGTCCACGGGGCGCCCCACGGTGGCGATATCGTGATGGTCGTCACCACCGGCGTCTCCCGACGGGCCGGTCACCACACGCACCACGATCTCGCCGTACGGCTCATCGCGGGGAGGAACCTCGCCCCGATGGGGTGCACGCCTCGCGCGCTGCTCATCAACCCTCGGTTCGGTCTCAGCATCCGGCTCCGACCCTTCGACCGGGAAGGGGTCGGGCGCGGCAGTATCGGGAGTATCCGGGACGTCCTGGGCCATGCGGGTGAGGCGGTCGTGGATGGCGTAGATCAGGGTCGCGGGCAGGTCCGCGATCAGGCGCGCCATGTCGTCGGGCAGGTCGATGACGCGGATGTTCCGGTCTGCTTTCGCGGCACGCTGGCGCCGGGCGGCAGATTCGGGGTCGATGCGGGCGGCGATGATCCGGGCGATACTCTTCAAGCGTCCGGCCGTTTCGGTTTCTGCGGCTGCGAGCACGCGGGCCTCGTACCTGGCGCGGAGATCAGGGGTGATGCCGGTGCCGGCGTCGAGGATCGCCGCGACATGGGCTGCGTCGATCGTTCCATGTTCCCAGGATGCGAGCACGCCCGGGTAGTCGGTGACCGTCGTGGATGCCTCGCCCATGCGGCGTTGCACGGCCCGGTCGCTCAGCCGCAACGCCGCGCCGATCTCAGCGGCAACCTCCCGCAACGGCAGATCGGCGTGGCTGCGGCGGCGGAGTCCGGTGGCGTGTTGTTCCGCAGCGCGTTCAAGGGCAAGATCCAACGCTGCGGCGAACAGCCTGGCCTCACGAGCCTGCGCCTCCGCAACAGCCCGGTGCGCCCCCTCCAACTCGGTGACCAGAGCGTCCAGAGCACGCCAGCCGACACCCGTGGTGTTCGCGTCGTGCCCCATAACCATCTCCGATCGGACCGCGGCTGCGGCATCCGCCTCGCACGAAGTGGGCACGTGTGCGATTTCCTCTTGATACCAACTCTAGAAGGGGGCTCCGACATCGGCGCGGGCTGGCCTCGACGGGCTATCCCGAACGCTGTGCGTCGGAGGCGGCTCCTAGGCTTGTGCCGTGGCGACGATAGACGACGTGCGGGCGGTCGCGGCGCGACTGCCCGGCGGCGAAGAGCGCACGACAATCGGTGGAACGTCGTGGTTCGTGCGGTCGAAGCCGTTCGTGTGGGAGTGCCGTCCGTGGCCGAGTATTCCCGAGCCGATACGCACGGTGATCGCTACCGAGCAGGTAATAGGTGTCAAGGTCGGGGATGCTATCGACGCGCAGGCTCTTCGCCAGATGTATCCGCGCGTCTTCCTATCGCAGACAACACGTTGGGGAGAGCCGAAGGTCGCGTTCCGGCTGGCCGAGATCGGTGCCGAGCACCTTGCTGAGCTCGTCGTCGAGGCGTGGCGCGTTCAGGCGCCGAAGTACCTGGTGCGTGCGTTCGACGACCAATCCTGACCCCGTGCCAGGCAGAATTGCCGAATGACCCAACGCGCGCTCGACATCGATGGCTTGGCGAACGCGCGCGATCTCGGAGGGATAGCCCGACGTGATAGATCGCTGACGCCGACCGGAGTGTTCTTCCGCTCAGAGAAGCTTGACCGTATCGGCCCTGCCGGATGGGATCGGCTCCGGGAGTATGGCGTCGCTACGGTGATCGACCTGCGTCGTCCTGACGAGAGATCAGGGGCCGTGCCGACCGATATCGCGCACGTCCATGTGGACCTCGATGGTGACGAGCGTGAGTTCTGGGAGGTTATCGAGGCGGACGGGCGGTGGGCGACGCCGCTGTATTACAACCAGCACCTCGAGTCGCTGCCTCATCGGATGGCGAGCGTGGTTCGTCCGCTTGCGGATGCGCAGCCCGGCGGAGTGCTCTTCCATTGCGCCGCCGGATGGGATCGGACGGGGCTCGTCACCGCGCTCCTCCTGCGCGCGGCAGATGTAGGCGTCGATGAAGCGACCGCTGACTATCTCCAGTCGTTCGCAACGTCCCTGCGCTCGAGACTCTGCACGGGCGCACCTTTCACGCTGAGCTCCGGAGGGACGCAGCGCGACGGTGGGGTCATACTCCCGAGACCGCTTTTGCCGAGATGTTCGACGACCTCGACGTGCATCGGTGGTTCGATCTGGCAGGTCTCGATGAGCCGACGCGTCGTTCGATCCTGACTTGGCGTGGCGCACTCGAACCCCAGCACTCACTGGAGTAGCGCCGCCGGCCCGATTCCTTACTCCTCGCCCGAGAGCTCCAGGAGCTTGGTGCGGACCTGTCGGCGCAGCACCTTGCCGATCAACGACTTCGGCAGCTCGTCGACGACGAAGATCCGCCGCGGAACTTTGTAGGGGGTGAGGATGCTGCGCGCGAAGTCGCGGATCGCCGTCTCGTCGATCTCGTCGACGCCCGGATCGAGCACGATCGCTGCGACGACCTCTTCGCCGGAGCGATCCGAGGGCAGCCCGACGACAGCGACATCGGCGACCGCCGGATGCTGTCGTAGCACTGCCTCGACTTCGGTCGGGGCGACGTTGAAGCCCCCGGTGATGATGAGTTCCTTGATGCGATCGACAATCCGCACAAATCCCGCTTCGTCGATCGTGACGATGTCGCCGGTGCGGAACCAGCCGTCCACGAAAACTTCTTCGGTCTCTTCGGGTCGGCCGTAGTAGCCCGAGAACACCTGGGGACCGCGCACGATGAGCTCGCCGCGCTCGCCCGGCGCGACATCCACGGTCGGATTGTCAGGGTCGACGACCCGGCACTCGGTGCCCGGGAGGGGCAGCCCCACGGTTCCGGGGACGCGATTGTCGGCAACCGGATTGGCCATCAGCACGGGGGAGCACTCGCTCAGTCCGTACCCCTCGACGAGGTATCCGCCGGTCTCGGCCTCGAACGGCACGACGAGCTCGTGGGGGAGTGCCATCGCTCCCGAGATCGCGACGCCGGTGCCTGCAAGCGAGATCCCCGTGCGCTGGGACTCCTTCAAGAGCCGATCCGCGATCGGGGGAACGAGCGGCAAGAAAGTCGCAGGATGCTTCTTCGTGACCTCGAGCACCATGTCGGGATCGAATCGGGGGAACAGCACCAGGCGTGCACCCATCGACATCGCGAATGTGAGGCACAGGGTCAGCCCGTAGGCGTGGAACATCGGCAGGACCGCGTAGACCACGCATCCTTCACCGCGATGGATCGTGGGGACCCACGCTCGCGCCTGTGCCGCGTTCGACAGCAGGTTGCGGTGTGTCAGCGACGCGCCCTTGGGGCTGCCCGTGGTGCCGCTCGTGTACTGGATGAGGGCGAGATCGTCGGTCGAGGGTGACGGGTGAGTGGCAGGCAGGGGCTCGTGACCGGTGACCTCGTCCCAGCTGACGGCCCCACTGACTCGTTCGGTGAGCGCCGTGCGCGCTTCGCGTGCTTTCGCAACCGGGAGCCTCAGTGCCAGCTGCATCGTCCACGGCATCGCCTTCGTGATGTCCACGGAGATGAGCGTGTTGACGCGCAGGTCGCGCGGGAAGTCCTGGACCGTGCGCACGACCTTGCTCCACACGATCGCGTGCTTGGCGCCGTGATCTTCGAACTGCTTGCGCAGTTCCCTGGGCGTGTAGAGCGGGTTGTGCTCGACCACCACGGCACCCAGTCGCAGGATGGCGTAGAAGGCGACGATGTGCTGCGGACAGTTCGGCAGCACGATGGCGACAGGGTCGCCTGCTCGCACGCCGTGTGCGTGCAATGCGGCAGCCGCGCGCTGGATCTGCTCGTCGAGCGACCGGTAGCTCGTCGTGCGTCCGAAGAATTGCAGCGCAGGTGCGTCGGGATAGTCCCGGACGGATGCGGCGACGATGTCGATCAGCGACCCGCTGACCGGCTCGAGGTCCTCGGGGACCCCCTCCGCGTAGCTGGCGATCCACGGGCGGGGCGGGTCGTAAGAGGTCACGGCACCCAGCCTAGAGGCGTGGCCCGTCGTCCGGGAGAGGGCTCGGTGGGGCCGCGTCATCGGCCCGACCTAGAATGGTTCGGTGTCTGAAATCACCCCCGATCTCGTGCGCCATCTCGGTGTGCTCGCCCGGATCCGCCTGAGTGACGACGAGGTCGAGCGCCTCACCGGTCAGCTCGACGCGATCGTCGACAACATCGCCAAGGTGTCTCAGGTCGCCACTCCCGATGTGCCCGCGACGAGTCATCCGATCGCCCTGCGCAACGTGTTCCGCGCCGACGTTCCCGGCGACATGCTCACGCCCGAGCAGGTGCTGCAGAACGCTCCGGATGCGGCAGACGGCCGCTTCCGCGTGACCGCGATCCTGGGAGAAGAGCAGTGACAGACCTCACGCGCCTGACCGCAGCCGAGCTGGCTGCCTCGCTGGTGTCCGGCGAGATCTCGAGTGTCGAAGCCACGCGAGCGCACCTCGATCGGATCGCAGCGGTGGATGCCGACATCCACGCCTTCTTGCACGTCAGCGACCACGCGCTTGAGGTTGCTGCCGGCATCGACGCGCGGCGTGCGGCAGGCGACGACCTGCACGAGCTGGCGGGAGTCCCTCTCGCCATCAAGGACGTGTTGGTCACGACCGACATGCCCTCGACGAGCGGATCCCGCATCCTCGAGGGGTTCATGTCGCCCTACGACGCGACGGTCGTCGCCCGCTCGCGCGCCGCCGGCCTCGTGCCGCTGGGCAAGACCAACATGGACGAGTTCGCGATGGGGTCGTCAACCGAGCACTCGGCTTACGGTCCCACGCACAACCCGTGGGACCTCGATCGGATCCCCGGCGGGTCCGGCGGCGGTTCTGCGGCGGCGGTCGCAGCGTTCGAGGCGCCGCTCGCGCTCGGCTCCGACACGGGCGGCTCGATCCGCCAGCCCGCTCACGTCACCGGCACGGTGGGGCTCAAGCCCACGTACGGTGCCGTCAGCCGGTACGGGGCGATCGCTCTGGCCTCGAGCCTCGATCAGGTCGGACCGGTCACGCGTACGGTGCTCGACGCGGCCCTGCTGCACGACGTGATCGGCGGTCACGACCCTCATGATTCGACCTCGCTTGCCGAGGACTGGCCGTCGTTTGCGGATGCCGCGCGCGAGGGTGCCCGTGGCGATGTTCTGAAGGGTCTGCGTGTCGGCGTCATCCGGGAGCTTCCCGACAGTGGCTTCCAGAGCGGCGTATCCGAGTCGTTCCGCGCGGCGCTTGCCCGGATGGAGGCTCAGGGTGCCGAGATCGTGGAGATCAGCGCCCCGCACTTCGAGTATGGCGTCGCGGCCTACTACCTGATCTTGCCTGCCGAGGCATCGAGCAACCTCGCGAAGTTCGACTCGGTTCGTTTCGGACTCCGCGTCGACGTACCCGGGGGAACGGTCGAGGATGTCATGGCCGCGACCCGAGATGCCGGCTTCGGCGACGAGGTCAAGCGCCGCATCATCCTGGGAACCTACGCGCTGAGCGCCGGGTACTACGACGCGTACTACGGGTCCGCGCAGAAGGTTCGTACGCTCATTCAGCAGGACTTCGACCAGGCATTCGCGCAGGTCGACGTCATTGCCACTCCCACCGCCCCGACAACAGCGTTCCGTTTGGGTGAGAAGATCGACGACCCGCTGCAGATGTACCTCAACGACGTCGCGACGATTCCCGCGAACCTCGCAGGCGTCCCCGGCATCTCGCTTCCCTCGGGCCTGTCGGTCGACGATGGACTGCCGGTCGGCATCCAGTTCCTTGCCCCGGCGAGGCAAGATGCCCGGCTCTACCGTGTCGGCGCGGCGCTGGAAGCTCTGCTTGTCGACGAATGGGGTGGTCCGCTGCTTGATCGCGCCCCGGTGCTGGGCGCCGCGACGGGAGGTCGTGCCTGATGGCTACCGCAAAGCTCATGGACTTCGACAAGGCGCTCGAGATGTTCGAGCCCGTGCTCGGATTCGAGGTTCACGTCGAGCTCAACACCGAGACCAAGATGTTCTCGGCTGCCGGCAACCCCGCCCACGCGGCAAACCACGACGCTGCACCCAACACCCTCGTCGCTCCGGTCGACATGGGGCTTCCGGGGGCGTTGCCGGTGGTGAACCAGACAGCCGTGCGCTCCTCGATCAGCTTGGGCCTCGCGCTCGGCTGCTCGATCGCGCCATCGAGCCGGTTCGCGCGCAAGAACTACTTCTATCCCGACCTCGGCAAGAACTATCAGATCTCGCAGTACGACGAGCCGATCGCGTTCGAGGGCGCGGTCGAGGTCGAACTCGAAGACGGCACGATCGTCGAGGTTCCGATCGAGCGGGCCCACATGGAAGAGGATGCCGGAAAGCTCACCCACATGGGCGGCTCGACCGGTCGCATCCAGGGTGCCGAGTACTCGCTCGTCGACTACAACCGCGCGGGCGTTCCGCTGGTCGAAATCGTGACCAAGCCGATCTTCGGCGCCGAGCACCGCGCGCCCGAGATCGCCAAGGCGTACGTGCGAACGATCCGCGACATCGTGCTCTCGCTCGGCATCTCGGAAGCGCGTCTGGAGCGCGGAAACCTCCGCTGTGACGCGAACGTGTCGCTGCGCCCGCGTGTTGCGGCCGGTGAGCCGCCGGCGCCGCTGGGCACGCGCACCGAGACGAAGAACGTCAACTCGATGCGCTCGGTCGAACGGGCGGTGCGCCACGAGATCCAGCGCCAGGCCGCGATCCTGGCAGCCGGCGGGACGATTACGCAAGAGACCCGGCACTGGCACGAAGACACCGGCACGACGTCGCCCGGTCGCCCGAAATCGGACGCCGACGATTACCGATACTTCCCCGAGCCCGACCTGCTCCCCGTCGAGCCGTCGATCGAGCTGATCGAGGAGCTTCGTGCGGCGCTCCCCGAGGCGCCGGCTGCGCGTCGTCGTCGACTCAAGACGGAGTGGGGCTTTACCGACCTCGAGTTCCAGGATGTCGCCAATGGTGGCATCCTCGCCGAGGTCGAGGCCACGATCGCCGCGGGTGCGTCGCCGGCAGCAGCCCGCAAGTGGTGGACCGGCGAGATCGCCCGGGTAGCGAACGCTCAGGACCGCGAAGCGAGCGACCTGGTCTCGCCCGCTGACGTCGCCGCACTGCAGGGCCTCGTCGATGCGGGAACACTCACCGACAAGCTGGCCCGGCAGGTTCTCGAGGGCGTCATCGCCGGGGAGGGGACTCCCCAGGAGGTCGTCGACGCGCGCGGCCTGGCGGTCGTGTCAGATGACGGGGCGCTCATCGCAGCGATCGACGAGGCGCTCGCGTCGCAGCCCGATGTGCTCGAGAAGATCCGCGATGGCAAGGTTCAGGCTGCCGGTGCCATCATCGGCGCGGTGATGAAGGCGATGAAGGGCCAGGCTGATGCTGCGCGCGTGCGCGAGCTGATCCTGGAGCGCGCGAACCAGTCCTGACGCTCGCTCGGCTCGAGCTGGTGCAGCCCGCGCGGGGCTGCACGTCTTCACGCTTGCCGCTCGAACGCAGCGAGGTGATTCTGGGAGCCGGCAAGCAGGCGTTCCAGGACCACGGCGACATCGTCGTCAGCGCCGTCCAGGGCGCGCGTCAGATCGGCGATGTCGGTTTGCTCGATGAGGACTCCGACATCGATGGCGGCCGCCCTGGACTGGCTGCCGTCGGCCACGAGCTGGTCGTAGAGTGCCTGGAGGTCGGGGTCGCTGAACACGCCGACCTCATCTGCGCGCGGATCAACGATCGCGTGCTCGGCGAGCAGGGCGGCAACAGCGTCCTGGTGTGTCGTCTCGGATGCGGCGATGTTGACGAAGACGTTCCCGCCCCACAGGTCACCGAGCACGGTGTACACGTCGTGAGCGAGCTTCTCCTCTTCGATGAGGTACCGCAACTGCGCCCCCAGGTCGCTCGTGGCGACCTCCGCCGGGAGGGGTGACGCCGTGGGCGCCAGAGGGCTCGCGGTGGTCGGGGCAGCGGATGCCTCGGCTTCGGCGGTCGGCGCGGATGCGACCGTGCACCCTGTGATCCCCAGAGCCGCAGCTGCCACCACTGCCAGGGGAAGGACATGACGGGCTGAATTGATCATGACGTGCTCCTTCGATGTCAGATTCTTATACCCCCCAGGGTATTGGGGAAGAATCGTAGGTGACTATCCAGCGCCTGTGGGCCTGCTGTGAGGGCACTGTCGGTGGTGCGGACGAGAATGGATGCATGGGACGAGGGGACGGCAGAAATCGCCTCGTGTCGCCCGACGATGCGGATGACACCGGCGCCGACATCCTGCACGTCGACATGGATGCGTTCTACGCGGCTGTCGAGGTGCTCGACGACCCGACCCTCGCGGGAAAGCCCATCATCATCGGTGCGCCCGAGAGCCGCTCGGTGGTGTCCAGTGCTTCGTACGAGGCCCGTGCGTTCGGCGTTCGAGCCGCCATGCCGGTGGGGCAGGCACTGCGCCTGTGTCCCCAGGCGATCGTCGTGCCACCCCACTTCGACCGCTACGTCGCGCTCTCGCGCGAGGTCATGCGCGTCTTCCACGACATCACGCCACTGGTCGAACCGCTGTCGATCGATGAAGCGTTTCTTGACGTGCGGGGAGCGCGGCGCCTGTGGGGATCTCCCGGAACGATCGCGCGGATGCTTCGTGCTCGCGTGCGCGACGAGACCGGCCTCACCTGCAGCGTCGGCGCGGCAGCGACCAAGCACGTCGCGAAGATGGCATCCACCCTGAGCAAGCCCGATGGCCTCCTGATCGTCGCCGAAGCAGACACCGCGGCATTCCTCGCACCGCGATCGGTTCGCGCGCTGTGGGGCGTAGGGCCGAAGGCCGCCGAGGCGCTGGAATCTCGCGGCATCCATACCGTCTCCGACGTCCTGGAGACGCCGCAGGCAGTTCTCGAGCGTGCGCTGGGCGCGGCGATGGGGGAGCGCGTGTGGAACCTCGCACGGGGCAGGGATGCGCGGGAGGTGTCCACGACCCGCGTCGAGAAGAGTGTCGGGCACGAAGAGACATTTCACACTGATATCAGCGACCCCGCTGTGCTGCGCTCGGAGCTGCGTCGCCTGGCCGACCGTGTCGCGGCGCGCCTGCGCGCAGCGTCGTGGGAGGCCGGAGCCGTGGCGATCAAGGTGCGGTTCGCCGACTTCAGCACCGTCTCCCGCTCTCGCACCCTCGCAGAGCCGAGTTCGGTCGGTCAGCGACTCGGGGAGGTCGCGCTTGAGCTGTTCGACGCGATCGACAGGCGCCTGCCCATCCGGCTCGTGGGCGTCCGCGCCGAGAAGCTGCGCACCCTCTCCGAGTCAGCGCCGGCACTCTGGGACGACGACGGAGAGTGGCGCCGTGTCGAATCCGCGCTCGATACTGCCGCTGCGCGGTTCGGTCGAGGTGCGATCACCCGCGCGACGCTCATCAGCGAGCGCGGCGGCGGGACGCTTCCCTCCAACCCTCTCCTGCCCCGCGACGATCCGCGCTGACGAGGATCGGATCGCCGTCGGCCTGTCTTCGACGGTCTCGGGGAGGTAGCGTGGGGCCATGCCCAACATCGCGCTCGAACTCGGCAAGCAGGCAGCATCCTTCGGCGTCTCCGGCATCTACGGAGAACAGCAGGACGTCGACGGCATCAAGATCATCCCGGTCGCCCTCGCCTCCTCTGGCTTCGGCGGAGGTTCGGATGAGGGCGGCAACGGTGGTGGCGGTGCCGGGGGTACGGCGATCCCGATCGGCGCGTATATTCGCCGCGGAGATGACCTGCGCTTCGAACCCAACCTGATCTCTCTGCTCGCCGTCGGCATCCCGTTCGTGTGGGTTGCCGGGCACGTCCTCATTCGTGTCATCCGCGCCCTCAAGAAGTAACGACCCCGTCGGTCAGGTTCTCACCGACGCCACACACGCTCTGCGCAACGACATTCAGGCGCTGGGGGTGCCAGCACCTGTCATCCTGATCGATGGGCGCAGCGGAGCTGGCAAGACGAGCCTCACCCGACTCCTTCTCGAACGTTGGCCGTTGGATGCCTCGCCGCAGTTGCTTGCTCTGGATTCGACGTACCCGGGATGGGACGGCCTGGATGCCGCCGTCGAGGATGTCACGCGCAACGTTCTGATCCCGCACGCGGCCGGGCAGCAGGGGCGCTGGCGGCGGTGGGACTGGGGTGCGGGTGAGTATGCGGAGTCCCATGGTGTGGACCCCGGGCTCGCGCTCGTGATCGAAGGATCCGGCATCCTCACCCCGGAAACGGCGATGCTTGCGGGGGTCAGGGTGTGGGTCGAATCGCCCGCGGACTCTCGACGCGAGCGTGCCCTCGAGCGCGATGGGGATACCTACCGACCGCACTGGGAGCGCTGGGCCCGGCAGGAGGATGATCATGTCGCGCGTGATGATCCGGCCGCACACGCAACGCGGGTCTTCGTCGTGCCCTGAACTGACCCGCGTCGCGCGTCGTCAGGATTCGCCGGAGTCCGCATCGATCGCTGTGATGAGGCTGTCGAGGCGGTAGCCGAGCCAGTCGTAGATCCCGAAACGGGGATCGGCGGCGTCGTGGTCGTCATCGGCCTGAATGCCGAGCCGCGTCGCCAGCACGAGCCGAATCGCCGACAGTGTGCGCAGCAGCGCGCTCACGTCATCGGCACTCGCGTGCACGACAACCTCTTCCGTGAGTTCCGGGTCATCGGATGCGACCGGCATGGTCGGCAGCGTCGGGCGCAGGATGCCGAGAACCGTCTCTGCATCGGCGTGGCGGCGATCGAGGAGCTCACGCTCGGTCAGGCGACGGAACTCGCGAGCTGCAGCGTCGTCGTCGAGATACCCCTCGGGAACGAGACGTGCCACGGCGTCGTCGCTTGATGCGTCTGCCGTGGCGTCGAGGAGGTCCCGGAACTGCTCCGTCATCTGCGAGAGGTGCAGAGCCTCGATTCGTGTGATGGCCATGACGAGTTCTCGGGTCATGCCGAAGCCCTCCGCACAGTCGCCGAAAGCCCGTAGTCATGCATGGCATGAACGTGAAGCTCCATCTGCTCGCGCGCCCCCTCGGCAACCACCGCGTGGCCCTCGTGGTGCACGGCGAGCATCAGAGACTCGGCCCGCTCGGCGCTGAAGCCGAAGTAGCTGCGAAAGACGTGGGTGACGTAGCTCATGAGGTTGACGGGGTCATTCCACACGACCGTCTGCCACGGCATGTCAGCGGCGTGGCGTGTGTCGACATCCTCATCGGCCCGAGGGAGTGTCGCGCTATTCATCAAGCCCATCCCAACTCGTGGAGTCGGTCATCGTCAATCCCGTAGAAGTGCGCGATTTCGTGCACGAGAGTCGTGTGGATCTCAGCGCGAAGCTCGTCCAGATCGTCGCATGCTGTCAGGTGCGCTTCACGATAGACGATGATCCGGTCGGGGAGCTCACCCACGCCATATCGGTCGCGTTCGGTGAGCGCCCACCCGTCGTACAAGCCGAGGAGGTCGAGGGAGCCATCCTCGCCGCGGTCTTCGACCACGAAGATGACGTTATCGAGTCCGTCGACCATGTCATCGGGCAGCCGGTCGAGTTCCTCCACCACCAGGCTCTCGAACGCGTCGGCATCCATCTCGATCATCGTGCCCCGCGCCTCCCGCCACGTACTTGGTGCCCCCGACTGGACTCGAACCAGTAACCGTCGGATTAGAAGGCCGATGCTCTATCCATTGAGCTACGGAGGCGCATGCACCAGATTACCGGGAGCCGCCGCGGTTGCCGTGAGCGCCAGCTCTAGGATGGGCGGCATGGCTTCGAGCGAGAACGACCGGCTGGTATGGATCGACTGTGAGATGACCGGACTGGATCTCGCCGTTGACGAACTCGTCGAGATCGCTGTCATCGTCACCGACTTCGAGCTGCGTCCGCTGGATCCTGGTTTCCAGATCGTGATCAAGCCAGACGCCTCTGCGCTGGCGAACATGAACGATTTCGTCACCGCCATGCACGAGAAGTCTGGCCTGCTTGAGGAGATTCCGAACGGCGTCAGCGTTGCCGAGGCCGAGTTCGAGGTTCTCGAGTACATCCAGCGCTTCGTTCCCCTGGAGGGCAAGGCGCCGCTGGCGGGCAACACGATCGGCACTGACAGGATGTTCCTCGCGAAGTACATGCCGCGCGTCGATCGGTGGCTGCACTACCGCAATGTCGACGTCTCGAGCATCAAGGAACTGGCCAGGCGCTGGTACCCGCGCGCCTACATCCACGCTCCGGCGAAGGATGGTGGACACCGTGCGCTTGCCGACATCAGTGAGTCCCTGCGTGAGCTTGCCTATTACCGCAGTGTCGTCTTCGTTCCCGAGCCGGGTCCGACCAGCGATGACGCCAAGCAGGCAGCGGCCGCAGCCGTGTCGGCGTTCGCCCCCGGCGTGTGAGAGAATCTTTTGGTTGCGCACTCCGGTGCGCACATGGTGGGTATAGCTCAGTTGGTAGAGCACCTGGTTGTGGTCCAGGGGGTCGCGGGTTCAAGTCCCGTTACTCACCCCAAGTGGTCCTACCTCGGTGAAGCGAGGGGAGTGACCGGCGCTGAGGCGCTCGGTGAGGGCACCCGCTTTCGCTGGGTGTCCAGGAGCGGCAGCGTGATGTGAACGAGCGGGCCGATGGTCGCCGCGAATAGCACGGTGCCAAGACCTACCGTGCCTCCCAGAAGCCAACCGATGATCAGCACGGTCAGCTCGACGCTTGCGCGAGCTGCCCAGATCGGCATTCCGAACCGGCTGTGCAGGCCGGTCATGAGTCCGTCGCGCGGCCCCGGTCCGAAGCGTGCTCCGATATAGAGACCGGAGGCTATGGCGACGAGCAGGATGCCGCAGATGAGCACCCCGAGTTGAGCGAGGAATCCGGATACTGGCGGCAGAACCCACAGCGTGAGCTGCATCGCCGTTCCGAGAATCAGGATGTTGGCGAGAGTGCCGATTCCGGGGCGTTGGCGCAGTGGAATCCACAGCAGAAGGATCAACAGGCCGAGGATGTTCGTCATCCATCCGACGCCGATGCCGGTTCTGATCGACAGCCCCTCGGCCAGCACGGTCCAGGGGTCGACTCCCAGTCCAGCATCCACCGTCAGCGCAGCTCCGACCCCGTAGAGGGGGAGCCCGATGAGAAGTTGCAGGATGCGGCGAGGCATGGCACCATCCAAGACCAGAAGTGGACTGATGTGACCAGTCCAATAGGGAAGGAGTGGCCATGGAATCGCGAATGTCCGCGCGATCGCTGACCCTCGCGCTGGGTGGATGGCGCACGCGGGAACCGGCATACGAGGCCCTCGCCGACGGCATCCGGCTGCTCTGCTTGGACAACCGCATAGCGCCGAGGACCGCGCTTCCCGCGGAGCGCGAACTTGCATCTGCCCTTCGGATCAGCCGTAGCACCGTGTCGATGGCCTATCAGAGCCTTCGTGACTCCGGTCACATCAGCAGCCTGCGCGGGTCGGGAAGCGTGACTCTCCCGCTCGGCCGACGTGAGGTCGCGCGGGTGCTCGGGACCGAGGGCACAATCGACTTGCAGCAGGCGAGCCCGCCAGCCTGGCCCGGCCTTGCCGGGCACATGGCCGAGGTTGCCGCCGATGCGGCGACTCTCGCCTCGCGCTCGGGGTACGACGTTCTCGGACGCGCTGAGCTCAGGGAAGCGATCGCAGAGCAGTTCCGCGCTCGTGGACTGCCGACCGAGTCGCGCCAGATCATGATCACCCCGGGAGCCCAAAGCGCGATCCATCTGCTCGCGAGCGTGCTCATCGGCCGCGGCGACCGCGTCGCGATCGAGACACCCACGTATCCGCATGCAGCAGACGCGCTGCGTCGCGCCGGCGGACGGCTCGTCGGCATCCCCGTGACAGCCGAAGACGGTTGGGATCTGGAGCGCGTTGCGGAATCGTTCGCTCGCACTCGCCCCTCTCTCGCTTATCTCATGCCGGACTTCCAGAACCCGACGGGGCGCAGTATGTCGGCGCACGAGCGCGAGACCATCATGATGGCGGCGGCAGGCTCAGGAACTCGGCTTGTGATCGATGAGACCACGGCCGACCTCGACATCGATCGCGGGAATCACGACCGCGGCTTCCACGGGACCGACGAGTCTCTCGTGGTGCGCGTCGGGTCGCTCGGCAAGACAGTGTGGGGCGGCTTACGGGTCGGATGGATCCGGACCGATCACGACCTCATCGACCGGCTTGTGCAGGAACGCCCGGCGTATGACCTCGGTACCCCCGAGTTCGAGCAGGCTGTAGCAACGGGGCTGATCCCGCGGCTGCCCGAGATCGCCCGCCATCGCGGTGAGTTCCTGCGCGAGGGACGGGATGCTCTGGTGTCAGCACTTTCGGAGTCGCTTCCGGAGTGGCGCGTGCCCTCGGTTGATGGGGGAGTCGCCCTCTGGGTAGAACTCAACGCGCCGTTGAGTTCGGCGCTGGTGCTCCAAGCCAGGACGGCCGGACTGCTCCTGTCGGCCGGTCCGAGGTTCGCGCCAGATGGCGGAAACGAACGGCACCTACGCATTCCGTTTACCGCACCCCCCGGCGACCTGCGCCGGGCCGTCGAGATTCTTGCGGACGTCTGGCCGGGCGTGCTTCGAGATGCTCCGCACGGTGTCCGGGACCTCTGGAGCTCACCGGTCTGAGTCGCCGACCTCGGGACAGACGTCAGGTCGACAGCAGGAGGGCCTCGACGGCGTCATCCCGGTTCCAGAACTGTCCAAGCGCATGGAACTGCCGGTCGCTCGGGTGGAAGCGCTTCACCGAGAAGTGTTCGCCCTGGGCGTCTCGACCGACGCGTACGTGACCGATCGGGCCCCGCCCGGGATCGACCACACGCCAAGCGTCGATCCCGATCGGTATGAGCTGTAGGTGTGTTGCCTGCATCCGTATCTCCCCTCCATGATCGAACATAAGTCCGACCACCGACATGTCGCGGGGAACAGGGGTACGCGCGAGACTGTTGTTCCCAGTGGCGCCCCGAACCCGGCGCCACAACAAGGAGAAATCATGCACACGTTCGTTCTCGCAGGCGGCTGCTTCTGGTGTCTCGACGCGGCTTACCGTGCTCTTCGCGGAGTCTCGTCGGTCGTTTCGGGTTATGTCGGCGGCACCGTCGAGAACCCCTCCTATGAGCAGGTCTGCACGGGCCGCACCGGGCACGCTGAGGCCGTCGCGGTCACCTTCGATCCCGACGTCATCTCCGACGACGTGATCCTGGATGCTTTCTTCACGATGCACGACCCGCGCCAGCTGAACCGACAGGGAAACGACATCGGAACCCAGTACCGCAGCGCGATGTTTCCCGCCGACGATCATCAGCGGGAGCTCTTCGAGGCTGCGCGCGATCGCGCGGCTGAGTGGTGGGACGGCGGAATCGTCACGACGATCGAGCCCCTCGGTGAGTTCTACGCCGCGGAGGAGTATCACCAGGACTTCTTCGCGAAGAACCCTACGCAGGGGTACTGCCTGGCGGTCGCCGTCCCCAAGGTGAACAAGGTGCGGGCGCGCTTCTCGGAGTACGTCACGGCCTGAGTTCTCCTCCCCAGGTACGCCGCTACGGCACCTGTGCACTGCTCACCATGGCGGTGCGTCACGGGTCGTGCCGATCGGCGAGCCTGATCTCAGCGCTGGTACCCGACGGGCACTCGGGTACCAGCGCAGCCCGGAACCGATCCGGGCGGGAAAGGGAGAAATGCACGACACCATCACCGTTATGGGAAATGTCGCGGGAGACCCGGAGTTCAAGATCACGGCCGGAGGTCTCGCGGTCGTGAACTTTCGGCTCGGGAGCGCGCAGCGGCGCCTCGATCGCCCGACCGGCACCTGGGTCGACGATGGAACGAACTGGTACAACGTCTCCGCTTTCCGGGGACTCGCCGAACACATCGCGGCTTCGGTCACGAAGGGGCAGCCGCTGGTGGTCACCGGACGGCTGCGACTTCGCCCGTGGGAAGCCGGTGGCAAGAAGGGTGTCAGCATCGATATCGACGCCGACACCGTGGGCCATGATCTGCGGTGGGGCACCACGACCTATACGAAGCAGGGGACGGCACAGGCGGCCGCGTCCTCGGCGGCGACGAGTGCCACCGAAGGTGAGGATGCCTGGGCTGCGCCGGGCCTCGACAGCGCCGCCTCGGCTGTCCCGGTCGGTGGCGAGACCCCGTTCTAGGCTCCCAGCGTGCAGTCGGCGGAGGGGCTCTAGACTCCTCTGCGTGTGCGCCGATCGACTGACAACCCGGTTCGTGCCGGCGAGAGCTCTCCGATCCGGCGTTGTCGTCGGACTACTCGGGGCGGCTCTGGCAGCCGGTGTTCTCGCTGGATGCACTGCAGCGCCCACGCCGTCGCCGACACCGACGGTGAGCGTCACGCCGACGCCCACCGAAACAGCCCCAGCTGCACCGCAACAGGTGAGTGAGGCAACGACAGCCGATGAGGCCCTGCCCTTTTTCACCGACGTCGTTGCAGCCGTGTGGGCGACGGATCAGCGCTTCCAGGGACGCGCCTACATCGATGGTCTCACTCAGGTCGGGTTCGACAAATCGGCAATGGAGGTCACGTACGACGAGTCGACTGTCGGGAACCCGGCTGAGAGCATCCAGTTCTCGGTCCGGTGGGGCGAGGAATGCCTAGTCGGTCAGGTCGGCCCTTCGACGGGAGACCCCGTGGTGGCCGTCATGCCGGGCCTCGAGACCGGCCTATGCCTGATCGGAGACACCCGACCCATCGACTGGTGACGCGCGGGCGACACTCGGGCGGCCCGTAGACTGGTCGGGCTATGGCTGAGTACATCTATCATGACCTATTGCGCGGCTAAACGAGAGCGCTGACTAGGTGAGACCTGACTCGTTGTAAGCCTTAGCAGCCGAGGCGATTGCCCTTTGCTGTTCCTCGGTGAAGAGAGGCATGGGCGAGCTGATCGCGAAACCTACACCGCACCGCTCAAGCCAATTGTTTCGCAGGACGCCACCCATGAGAGTGGTGTGATCCGGGTGAAGGACTACGCGCCCGTCCGTGGTGGTGTCGGTGATGCTGGCGACCGTGACCGGGAAAGTCAGCCGATTTAGGGCCGACATGTGCGAAGCCGCCCCGGGAAACCGCCGGACAAACTCCTCTGCATCGGGAACTTCGCGGTACTCGATGCCAAAGTAGTCTCCGTTCGTGTACCGGACGGACAGTGCTCGACCCCCCGGTGGGCTGACAATCTCTCGCACGTCGCCGGGAGTGACTATCCAGGTGTTCTCCTGGATGCGAGTTCGTCCCCGTGGAGGCATGTCGTAGTTGAGCATAAGTTCCCCCAACTGGTTTCGACTGAACCAAATTGAGGGAATACCATCAATTTCGACGAGCACGGGAGTCTCGACAAAGAAGGTCCCGCCAGCGTGCACGACGATCTCGTGACGCATCCAGTCGAAGCGACCGCTGATCTCGGTCTCGTGCTTGGCGGCTTCGGACTTGAAGCGACGCAGCTGCTCATCTGTGTATGCGCCGTTGTCAGCTTTGTCGGCGTGTTCGCGACACAGTGCGATCATCCCCTCTACTCGATGGTGGTGTTCGATCCTCCATGGCGGATCGAAGTGATGCCACGTGAGGTAGGGGCTGCCGCATACGGACCCGTCGACGGGCACCGGGCAATGGAATCGAACCTCTTGGCGTAGATGCGTCAGCACAGCTGCTGGCGGTCGTCGTCCGACGTGGCTGAGACCCTGCGACATGTTCCGATGCTACGGAAGGTCCAGTCTCGCGGCACATAATCTCGATCAGAGTGCCGCGAATGCGGCCAAATTCGATAGCTGACCGAACGTCCACGATCATCACTTTCGCTGCCTGCTGCCCCGCCCGATCAAGACCCAGACTGCAACTAGGCTTGTGGGGGACCTGTGCGCGTCGGAAGCTCCGACCGCGATGCGAAACGCTCGCGCTGACCTCTGCACGCTGCGCCAAGAACGAAACTGGAGAGACCCAGGTATGGAATACATCTAGCATGACCCATTACCTCGGCGAATGGCGCTGAGCGAGACGGTTTGGACTGTTCGGTCGTAGGTGCCGCGGTACGATCTGTGCGTGGCGAGGCGCAGCGGTCGGTGCATGCTCTGCCTGGAGGACGGCGTCTCCATAACAGATGAGGATGTTCATCCGACTTGGCTACGGACGGTTTATCGTCGTCATCATACGATCACCCAGCCGCCGAACAAGGTGATACTCCCCGTCTGTGCACGGTGCAATAGCTCTATGGGAGCGACGTTTGAGGATCCTGCCGCGCCGCTCTGGAAGCAGATCATGTGGGGGCAACCCAGACCGCTTGAGGAGCAGGATCGGGTCGTGTTGATCCGATGGCTGGTGAAGACCGATGCATTGTACGCACTGGTGCGTTTGCAAGCGCCGAGGACCGGCTACTACCTCCCCTCTGAACGCGCACAGGCGCGACTGCGCGGGCTCGTGCAGACGATGATGGAAACGCCAGGAGTGCCGGATGGGGTGTTCGTGCGTATCGGCCTGTCGTCCGCAACTGCGGCGAAGCCTTCGATCCCCCGGCCCTTCCGTCCGACATCGGTGAGCTACCACATAGCGGACGACTGGATTGATTCAATCAATAGCGTCGGGATGATCGTGACCCATACTGTGGTGCTCGCAGACCGTTCCGGGCGGCTTGATGAGTATTCGAGTGGACTCGCTGGAGATGATCGATTCACAATCTTGACAGCGTCGGGGACGCCGTGGCCCCCGCGTCGAGGTCTCGAATCAGATGGGGCCAGGCAAATGATGCTCGCGCACGGTCACGATCCTCGGAATCGAATTGGCGCGGGGTGGCGACTGCTCGTGGGGCCCGAGTCTGGCTGGTTGCGTCCCGAGCCTCACGCCTAGGCGACGCGGCTGTGACGCGGCCGGTAGGCTTGTCTTTGAGGCGCGGAGACCCGGTGGGGTGACGTGTGTCGATCTCCAGAGTGCGCCGCCTTCTTGGCGCTCGCGCTGACTGATCCGCGAGTTTGACCCACCAGAAATAGCCTGATGAGGAGCGTTTAAACACCAGTGGCAGAATACATCTATCAGATGGTCCGCGCCCGCAAAGCTGTGGGCGAGAAGCTGATCCTCGACGACGTGACGATGGCGTTCCTCCCGGGCGCGAAGATCGGAATGGTCGGCCCGAACGGTGCCGGCAAGTCGACGATCCTGAAGATCATGGCGGGCCTTGACGCCCCGTCAAACGGAGAGGCGATCCTTACCCCGGGGTTCAGTGTCGGCATCCTGATGCAGGAGCCGGAGCTCGACGAATCCAAGACCGTTCTCGAGAACATCCAAGACGGGATCGCGGTCAAGGCCAAGCTGGATCGGTTCAACGAGATCTCGGGCCTGATGAGCGACCCTGACGCTGACTTCGACAGCTTGCTGGCCGAGATGGGCACGCTGCAAGAAGAGATCGACGCGGCAGACGCGTGGGACCTCGATTCCCAACTCGACCAGGCCATGAATGCGCTGCGCACGCCCCCGGGGGACGCGCAGATTTCGCTCCTTTCGGGTGGCGAGAAGCGCCGCGTCGCCCTCACGAAGCTCCTGCTGCAAAAGCCCGACCTGCTCCTCCTGGACGAGCCGACGAACCACCTCGACGCCGAGAGCGTGCTCTGGCTCGAGCAGCACCTGCAGAAGTACGCAGGTGCTGTGATCGCCATCACCCACGACCGGTACTTCCTCGACAATGTCGCTGAGTGGATCGCGGAGGTCGATCGCGGCCGACTGATCGGCTACGAAGGCAACTACTCGACCTACCTCGAGAAGAAGGCCGAGCGGCTGGATGTCCAGGGCAAGAAAGACGCGAAGCTTGCCAAGCGGCTGAAGGAGGAACTCGACTGGGTTCGCTCGAACGCGAAGGGTCGTCAGGCCAAGTCGAAGGCTCGTCTGGCTCGATACGAAGAGATGGCCGCCGAGGCCGAGCGCACGCGCAAGCTCGACTTCGAGGAGATCCAGATTCCGCCGGGGCCGCGCCTGGGAAGCGTCGTGATCGAAGCCAAGAAGCTCCAGAAGGGGTTCGACGGTCGTTCCCTCATCGATGGACTGAGCTTCAGCCTTCCTCCCAACGGCATCGTCGGTGTCATCGGCCCCAACGGTGTGGGTAAGACGACGCTGTTCAAGACCATTGTCGGCCTTGAGCCGCTCGATGGCGGCGACTTGAAGATCGGCGAGACGGTCAAGATCAGCTACGTCGACCAGTCCCGCTCGAACATTGATCCCACAAAGACGCTGTGGGAGGTCGTGTCCGACGGGCTGGATATCATCACGGTCGGTAAGACGGAGATTCCCTCGCGTGCCTACGTGTCGAAGTTCGGCTTCAAGGGACCTGACCAGCAGAAGAAGGCAGGCGTCCTCTCTGGTGGTGAGCGGAACCGCCTCAACCTGGCACTCACCCTCAAGGAGGGCGGCAACCTCCTGCTGCTCGACGAGCCGACGAACGACCTTGATGTCGAAACTCTTCAGTCTCTGGAGAACGCCCTGCTCGAGTTCCCGGGTTGCGCCGTGGTCATCACCCACGACCGGTGGTTCCTCGACCGCATCGCGACTCACATCCTTGCCTACGAAGGTACCGACGAGAAGCCGGATGCCTGGTACTGGTTCGAGGGCAACTTCGAGGCCTACGAGAAGAACAAGCTCGAGCGACTCGGGCCGGATGCGCTCAACCGCGCGAGCTCCACGTACCGCAAACTCACACGCGACTGACCCGGAAATGAGCGAGACCGAAGCAGGTGTGCCCGGCGGGGCTCGGCTGCACCTACCGATCCACCTGCGGTGGGGCGACCTCGACGCATTCAATCACGTCAACAACACCTCGATGCTCAAGCTCCTCGAAGAGGCGCGGGTTCGCGCGTTCTGGCGGCCCGGCGCCGGCGAGAGTGCACCGCCAACGGCCGTCATGGACTCGAGTCTGCACGCCGGCGTCCTGACGCTCATTGCTCGCCAGGAGATCGAGTACCTGCTCCCTGTTCCCTACCAGCGGCATCCGTTGGACGTCCAGCTCTGGTTCGGCAGGCTCGGCGGTTCCAGCATCGACGTGTGCTACGAGGTCTGCAGCCCCCTGGAGACCGCCGGCGCGGACGGCCAGCAGATCTACGCGCGTGCAACGACGGTTGTTGTGAAGGTGGATGCCGAAACCGGTAGGCCGGTCCGTCTGAGCGAGGTCGAACGGGAAGCCTGGGCACCCTACGTCGGTGAACCATTGCGATACGGACACCGCCGCTGAGCGGGCTCAGACCAGACGCTAAGCAGGTCAGTCGCGGTCGTGCGGCAGGCGGATCGTGATCTCCTGCGCGACGCTCGCCACCAGTATTCCTTCCGAGGAATAGATTCTGCCGGTAGCGAGACCCCGGCCTCCACGGGCACTGGGTGATTCCTGAACGTAGAGCAACCACTCGTCGACCCGCGCGAACCGGTGCCACCACATGGCGTGGTCGAGGCTCGCAACCTTGAGTCCCGGGGTTGACCAGGCGACGCCGTGAGCGCGCAGCACCGACTCCTGGATCGTCATGTCGCTCAGGTAAGCGAGCGCGGCGCGATGCAGGTCGGGGTCGTCGGGCAGCGATCGGCGCGTACGAAGCCACACCGCCTGGTGAGGGACGTGCTCGCCTTCCACGTGAAGATAGATGGGGCCGGGAACATGGCGCACATCGAGCGGCCGGTCGGTGAACATGCGCTTGCTCATGGGATGCAGACCGACCAGGTGATCCTCGAGGTCGGGGAGCTCGTCCGCGTGAGGGATGCCGCTCGGCATCGGCTCCGCGTGTTCCACGCCAGGGCCCTCATCCTGGAATGAGGCGATCATCGAGAAGATCGGCACGCCATCCTGGTACGCCTGCGTTCGGCGGGTCGAGAATGATCGCCCGTCGTGGATCCGATCCACCGCGAAAGTGATTCCCGCAGAGGAGTCTCCCGGTCGCAGGAAGTACCCGTGCATCGAGTGGACGGTTCGTCCGGGCGGCAGCGTGTGCGATGCCGCCACGATGGACTGGGACAGCACCTGGCCGCCGTACACACGTCCGAGCGGCATCGACTGGGAGACGCCGGTGAAGATGTCCTCCGTCGTCCGGGCACCGCTGAAGGAAAGCGTGAGAACGGCAAGGAGCGAAGCTACCGGATCGGCTTCGACGATCTCCCTGGGGGTGTTCGTGGCGCCGTCGGTCATCGGTTCTCCCGGAGCTTGCTGGTATCGCCGCGGCCGCGGCAGCTGTTCCGCTTGGTAGTTTAGGTCGGATGTCGACGCCCCTGAATCTCGCCGACGCCGAGACCGCTGTGGACGCCCAGACCTTCGCCTCGCGAGCTGCACGTGTCGGAGACGGCGCCGTCCGCCTCCGAGCCGCCGATGGCATCCTCGTCATGACCTGCGCCCCGATCGCGCCGCGCGGGATCCTGGACACGGCGCCGACGATCCTCGGCGTCCGAGTCCTTTCCGTTGACCCGGAGCTCGCGTGCGATCTGGTGGTCGATGGCGCCTCTCTGCGGGCGCAGGGCGTGACACTTGAGTTGCCCGACGCCGGCATGCGCGCGGCCTGGGCCGGCATTTCCCCTCCCGTTTCGGGCTGGACGCTCGGCGGCGAGATCTCATCGACAGACCTCGCAGCGGCTGCCCACCGCGGCATGGAGGAGGTCGCGACATCGGTCCCCACGAATGCGGGTGAGGATGTGGTGCGTCAGATCCGTGCAGCGGTGTGGGGAGCGCCGGATGCAGGCCTCGGCGGACTACCGCGCGGCGTCGGATTCGTCGCCCAGGTGCTTGGCTTTCTCGGGCCAGACGCCGAGAGTGTGCCGATGCGCGAAACCGGTGCATGGGTGCGGTTGTCTCTTCGCCGCGGGCACGTTCTGGTGCGCAGATCCGGGATGAACCCGCGCGGGCCGCGGGCCGGGGGCATCCTCGGCTGAGGGCCGGCCGAAACATATGCTTGACCGCGAATTCGCCGTGCCCCTACGGTGACGGAATGGCGACTGCACCGATTACCTTCACGGCACCCGAGGGCAAGGGGTTGGCAGCCGGCACGCTGGGCTTGTGGGGATCGACCGTCATCGGGTTGGCATCGACGGCGCCGGTGTACTCGCTGGTTGCAACGCTCGGGTTCATCGTCATCGCGGTGGGTGCGCAGGCGCCGATCATCTTCGTCCTGGCGTTCGTGCCGATGCTCTTCATCGCCTACGCGTACCGGGAACTCAACCGCGAGATTCCCGACTGCGGGACCACGTTCACCTGGGGAACAAAAGCCTTCGGCCCGTGGGTGGGATGGATGGGCGGCTGGGGAGTCGCCGTGGCCGGGATGGTCGTGCTGGCAAACCTCGCCCAGATCAGCGGTATCTACCTCTGGGCGCTTGTCGACGGCATCGTCGGAAGCCCCCAGGACGCTCTCCTTGCCGACAATGCGCTGCTGGTCACCGCGACGGGCGTCGTCTTCATCGTCGCGATGACGTGGGTCAGCTGGCGCGGTGTCGAGATCGGCGAGAGGGTGCAGAACATCCTGCTCGGCCTGCAGTATCTCGCACTCGCGATCTTCATCGTCGCGGCCCTCTGGCACTTCTTCTCAGGCAGCGCACCCGATCCGACTCCGTTCGAGTGGTCCTGGCTGAACCCGTTCGCGATCGGCGACTGGAGCGGCTTCGTGCAGGCAATCCTGCTCGCCCTGTTCATCTACTGGGGCTGGGACACGACGCTGGCGCTCAATGAAGAGACGAAGGATCCCCGGCGAATCCCCGGACGCGCCGCACTGCTCACGACCGTCATCCTGCTGTTCACCTACGTTGCGGTGACGATCGCGGCGATGATGTATGCCGGGCTCGGCGATGGACCGACGGGCCTCGGCAACGAAGCCAACGCCGACGACTTCTTCATCGCCATCAAAGACGGCCTTCTCGGCCCGCTCGGCTGGGTGCTGGTCGTCGCAGTCATGGTCTCGGCGATCTCGTCGACGCAGACGACCATCCTCCCGACCGCTCGCGGCACTCTCGCGATGGCGGCCTACCGCGCGCTCCCCAAGAGGTTCGCGACAGTGCATCCGCGCTTTCGGACGCCGTCGTTTTCGACCCTGGTCATGGGGATCGTCGCCGTTGTCTACTACGTCGGGATGACGCTCATCAGCGACAACATCCTGCAGGACTCGATCCTCTCGCTCGGGCTCGCTATCGCGTTCTACTACGGGATCACGGGCTACGCCTGTGTCTGGTACTTCCGTCGGGAGCTGTTCACCTCACGGCGGAACTTCTTCTACAAGTTCCTGTTCCCGTTGCTCGGTGCGCTGATGCTGACCTACGCATTCGTCCAGTCGGCCATCGACATGTACGACGTCGATTACGGCTATACGGTGCTCTTCGGTGTCGGCGGCACGTTCGTTCTCGGCGTCGGCGCACTCGCGTTCGGCGTATTGCTGATGTTCCTGTGGTTCCTCTTCCCGCGCGCGAAGTCGTTCTTCCGCGGCGAGAGCCTCAACCGCGACACGCCGGTCATGGTCCGCGACGAACCGTCAGCGTACGGTCGCTCGGTTGACGGCGGACTGACCTGATCCGCGCCGTTCGGACGCCCGATCAGAGCGTCGCGACGGCTCCTCGCCCGGCTGCCCGACCGGAGAACAGGCATCCTCCGACGAAGGTCCCTTCGAGCGCGCGATAACCGTGCACGCCTCCGCCGCCGAACCCGCTGGCCTCGCCTGCGGCGAACAAGCCCGCGATCGGCTCGCCGCTGGGTCCGAGAACCCGCCCGGAGAGGTCGGTCTCGATGCCGCCGAGCGACTTGCGCGTCAACACGTGCAGCTTGACAGCGATCAGAGGTCCTGCAGCGGGGTCGGTGATGCGATGCGGGGCAGCCGTGCGGACGAGCCTGTCACCGCGGTAGGCGCGAGCCGAGCGCAGCATCGCGACCTGTGCGTCTTTCGTGAAGTCGTTGCCCATCTCACGGTCACGAGCTTCGACCTCGAAGCGGACGCGGTCGGCATCCAGAGCCTCGCCGCCGGGGAGCGCCCGCATGCCGTCGATGAGGCTGTCGAGGTCGTCTCGGATGACGAAGTCGGCGCCATGGTCGAGAAAGGCTTGGACGGGACCGGCAGCGCCCTTCCCGAGCCGCGAACGCAGCAGCAGTCGCACATCCTTGCCGGTGAGGTCAGGGTTCTGTTCGCTGCCCGAGAGCGTGAACTCCTTCTCGACGATCCGCTGCGACAGCACGAACCAGGAATGGTCGTGGCCCGTCGCACGAAGGTGCGCGAGAGTGCCGAGCGTGTCGAAGCCGGGGAACAGCGGAACGGGGAGGCGCGCGCCGGTGGCATCGAGCCAGATCGAGGACGGACCGGGCAGGATCCGGATGCCGTGCAGCGGCCAGATCGGATCCCAGTTCTGGATGCCCTCGACGTAGTGCCACATGCGGTCGCGGTTGATGAGGTTTGCGCCGGCTGCCTCGGTGACGTCGAGCATAGAGCCGTCGACGTATGCGGGAACTCCCGTGACCATGTCGGTGGGGGCCGTTCCCAGTCGCTCGGGCCACCACTTGCGCACCAGGTTGTGGTTGCCGCCGATTCCTCCGGATGCGACGACCGTCGCGCCAGCCTCGATCTCGAAGCTACCGATCACATCCCGTGACGTTGCCACGCCACGGGCGGCGCTGGAGGGCGCGAGAACATCGCCGGCAGCGCCCGTCACGGCACCGTCTCGCACCGTGAGTGAGGTCACGCGGTGGCGAGCGAGCACTGTCAGCATCCCGGCACGCTCGGCATCATCGAGTGCGGCCTGGAAGGGTGCGACAAGCCCGGGGCCGGTTCCCCACGTGATGTGGAAGCGGGGCACGGAGTTGCCGGGCCCTCCGGCGGTGTACCCGCCGCGTTCTGCCCACCCGACGACAGGGAAGAAGCCCACGCCGCGCTCGCGGAGCCAACTGCGCTTCTCACCCGCGGCGAACTCGAGGTAGGCCTCGGCCCAGCGGCGGGGCCAGGCATCCTCGGGGCGGTCGAACCCCGCCGTGCCGAACCAGTCCTGTCGTGCCAGTTCGAGGCTGTCGCGGATTCCCATTCGCCGCTGCTCGGGCGAATCGACGAAGAACAGTCCACCAAACGACCACCACGCCTGTCCGCCGAGGTTCGTGCGCGGCTCCTGGTCGAGGACTGTGACGCGCTTGCCGGCCGCGGCTGCCTCCGCGGCGGCGACAAGGCCAGCCAAGCCCCATCCGATCACGAGGACGTCGGTGCGGTGAACGGATGCTTCGGTCATGCGACTCCCTTGTCGTGTACGTCTGTGGTCGTGCGCGTCAGTTCTCGGACGTCAGCGGGATATCTGTGCGAGCGCCCGCCCCCGGCCCGATCTCGGTTCGCTCGAACGTGTTCACCATGGCATGCGCGGCCCGACTGAGGTAGTCCCAGAGGAGTTCTTCGTGCAGGGGCGACAATCCGACCTCGTCGACGGCAGCGCGCATGTGTGCGAGCCATCTGTCGCGCGCGTCGGGATTGACGTGAAACGGCGCGTGCCGCATTCGCAGGCGGGGGTGACCGCGCTGCTGACTGTAGGTCGTCGGTCCGCCCCAGTATTGCTCGAGGAACATCAGCAGACGCTCCTTCGCCGGCCCGAGATCCTCTTCGGGGTACATGGGGCGCAACACGGGGTCCTCCGCGACCCCGCGGTAGAAGCCGTCGACGATACGCGCGAACGTCTCGTGTCCGCCCACCGCCTCGTAGAACGACTGCTGCTCGGGCGTGCTCACTTCTCTGCTTCCTCGGATGCTTCAGAGTCGGCATCCGTCTTCTTGCCCGTTCGCTTGGCGCGCCAGACGGGCCGATCCGGGACCCCATGATGCGCGACCGGGGTCGGTTTGGTTCGGGGCGGGTTGGCGCCGCGCACCCGGCCGGCACTCTCAAGACCCGACAGCATGATCGAGTTCATCTGCGGCAGGGTGAGGCCCAGGTCGTCGATCGCGCGCTTGAGTCTCATGCGCAGTTCGCGCGCGACGTCATCCTTCGCTCCGGCCCTCGTTTTGACCACGATGCGGATGACCAGCGCGTCTCCCGACACCGACTCGAGCCCCCACACCTCGGGGTCCTCGATGATGCGGCTGCGCCACTTCGGCTCCTGTGCAAGAGCGCGGGCGGCATCCAGCATCGCCTGTTCCACCTCGTCCACGTCGGCATCGACGGGAACGGCAAGGTCGATGATCGCGCGCGACCACCCCTGCGACATGTTTCCAATGCGGGTGATCTCGCCGTTTCGCACGAACCACAGGGTTCCGTTGACGTCACGGACCTGGGTGATGCGGACGCTCACGTATTCGATGACGCCGGTAGCAGGTCCGAGGTCCGCGACGTCGCCGATACCGACCTGGTCTTCGGCGACGATGAAGATCCCGTTGAGCACATCCTTGACGATGTTCTGCGCGCCGAAGCCGAGACCTGCGCCGATGGCTGCGCTGAGCAGCGTGAACGAGCCCATCACCTGCGGACCGGCAAGGATGAGGATGATCAGCAGAATCGCGACGATCACCACCGTCACGTTGACGATGTTCTGCAGGATGGATCCGAGGGTGCGGGTGCGCTGGACGAGGCGCACCGAGGCCAGCGGCGACCGCTCGAGTGCCTGCGTATCGTCAACGCGAGCACGAGACTTGGCGCCTTCGACGACCCGACGAACGACGCGCCGGATGATCAGGCGCAGCACCCAGACGACCACCACGGCGCTCGCGAGGACGATGACGATCTGCAGAAGCGTGCCGCCGATCTCGCCGAGCAGCTCCAGAAAGCCATCCCAGAGGCTCGTATCTGCGGCGGGGGCCGTATCGAATCTGTGCATCAGACGAATCCTAGAACCTGCGCCCCGAGCGATGCCGGATCACTCGGGGCGCAGGTGGTGCCACTGTGGCTTAGCTCGCGTCCCGTTCCTGGACCGCCAAGGCACGCTCGACCCCGGCGAGGTTCTCCGCCACGAGTCTGCGCAGTGCCGCCGGCGCTTCCGCGTTGGCGGTGAGCCATGCGCGTGTCGCATCGCGAAGCTTCGCGTTCGCCAAGGGCGCGGGGTACAGACCGAGCACAAGGTACTCGGCGATCTTGTACGTGCGTGATTCCCAGACGGGAAGCAGCATCGCGAAGTACTGGTCCACGAACTCATCGAGAAGCAGCACACCGGCGGGGTGCGTGAAGCCGAGACCCGCGGCGCGTACGAGCGTATTGGGCAGGCGATCGGAGTCGACCAACGACGACCACGCAGCGCTCTTCGCTTCGGGGGTCGGCAGTGCAGCCTTGGCCTGGGCCGCGAACTCGGCGCCCTTGGCCGTGTTGTCTGCAGCCAGCGCTTCGTCGATGACGCCCTCGGTGATGACCCCGCCTGCGGCCAGCGATACCAACAGCTGCCATGACAGGTCAGTGTCAATGGTGAGCCCATCGAGGCTGATCTCGCCGGCGCGCAGGGCTCGCACTGTTTCCCAGTGTTCGGGAGTGGCTGCGGCGCTCGCAAATGCTGTGACGAACTGCAGTTGGCTGTCGCTGCCGGCATCCGCTGCCTGAGCAAGGGCCCACAGCCCGTCGGCCACCTTCTGACGCGACGTGTCGCGCTTGTCGGGGGTCACGTAGGAGTTTGCCGCCAGCTGAAGCTGCGCGAGAGTCGTTCGCACGGTGGTCGACTCAGTCTCGGAGGCGATGTTGCCGAGGACCAGGTCGATGTAGTCGGATGCCGAGGCCTCGGCATCCCGCGTCTGATCCCACGCGGCGCCCCACACCAGCGACCTGGCGAGGGGGTCGGAGATCTTCGAGAGATGGTCGATCGCCGTCTGCAGGGAGCGCTCGTCGAGACGGATCTTCGCGTACGCGAGATCGTGGTCGTTCAGGAGCACCAGATCGGGTCGGGCGAGGCCGACGAGCTCGGGTACGTCGGTGAGGTCGCCATCGACATCCAACTCCGTGAAGTGGGTGCGCACGAGCCCACCGTTCTGGAGGTCGTAGAAGCCGACGCCGAGTCGATGGGGGCGGATGGTCGGGTAGTCAGACGGGGCGGTCTGGACGATCTTGAACGCCGAGATCGTGCCGTCCGCGGCTTCTGCGATCGCGGGGGAGAGGGTGTTGACGCCCGCGGTCTCGAGCCACTTCTTCGACCACTCGGTCAGCTCGCGGCCACTGGTGATCTCCAGCTCGGTCAGCAGGTCGCGAAGCTCCGTGTTGCCGTACTCGTGCTTGCGGAAGTACGCGCCCACCCCGGCGAAGAACTCGTCGATCCCGACCCAGGCCGCCAGCTGCTTGAGGACCGAGCCGCCCTTGGCGTAGGTGATGCCGTCGAAGTTCACCTGAACGTCTTCGAGGTCGCGAATCTCCGCGACGACGGGGTGCGTCGAGGGGAGCTGATCCTGGCGGTAGGCCCAGGTCTTCTCCATGGCGTTGAACGTCGTCCACGCCTCGGTCCACTCGGTGGCCTCAGCTGTCGCGATGGTCGAGGCCCACTCCGCGAAGGACTCGTTGAGCCACAGGTCGTTCCACCACTTCATCGTGACGAGGTCACCGAACCACATATGGGCGAGCTCGTGCAGGATCGTGACGACCCGTCGCTCCTTGACGGCATCCGTCACCTTGCTGCGGAAGACGTAGACCTCGGTGAAGGTGACTGCTCCCGCGTTCTCCATCGCCCCGGCATTGAACTCCGGGACGAAGAGCTGGTCGTACTTCGCGAACGGATAGGGGTAGTCGAACTTGTCCTCGTAGTAGGCGAAGCCCTGACGCGTCTTCTCGAAGATGTAGTCGGCATCCAGGTACTGCCACAGGCTCTTGCGCGCGAAGATCCCGAGCGGGATGACGCGGCCCGACGCGCTCGTCAGCTCCGAGAACGTGGACTCGTAGGGGCCGGCGATCAGCGCCGTGATGTACGACGAGATGCGCGGGGTCGGCTCGAATTCCCACGTCGCGATGCCTTCGCCGCTGGGCACAGGCGCGGGGGTGGGGGAGTTGGAGATGACCTTCCACGACGCGGGAGCGGTAACCGTGAACTGGAACGTCGCTTTCAGGTCGGGTTGCTCGAAGACGGCGAAGACTCGCCGGGAGTCGGGCACTTCGAACTGCGTATAGAGATACACCTCGCCGTCCACCGGGTCGACGAACCGGTGCAGGCCCTCGCCGGTGTTCGTGTACTCGCAGTCGGCGACGACGACGAGCTCGTTCTCGAGTGCGAGCTGGTCCAGTGCGATCCGGGAGTCCGCGAACGCGGATGTCGGAATGCTGCGCCCGTTGAGCGTGATCGAGTGGACGGCCCGCGCGATCAGGTCGATGAACGTGGAGGCGCCCTCGGTTGCGGTGAAACGCACCGTTGCGGTGGAGCGGAACACCTCCGGGCCGGTGGTCAGATCAAGCTCGACCTCATAGGACTGCGTGTCAAGGACGCCGCGACGTTCCTGCGCTTCGATGCGGGTGAGGTTTTCTCCAGGCACTTTCGGATGCTCCCAAGTGTGTGAGGGGTCAGGGATGCCGCGACACGGCCTCGCGCATTGTGGGCGCGATAACCCCCAAGCCTACGCCGCGAGCTCTCGCGCGATGTGACTGCGGGCGTGGGTAATCGCTGCGGGAAGGTCGGTGAAGAGGTGATTGTGGTGGCGCAGGGAATCCAGGACCCCGACCCGCCGGAACAGACCGTCGTGAAGCGGCTGCACACCTTTGATCAACACCGTGATGCCGCGTCTTTCGAGCGACTGGATGATGTCGGCCAGCATTCGTGCACCCGTGGCATCCACCAGCTCGAGCTGAGACATCCGGAGCACGACGACCGAGACATCGGTGAGTGAGGCGACCTGCTCGAAAACGCGGTCGGCGGAGGCGAAGAAGAGCGGGCCGTCAATGGCGATAATCGCGATCCGTTCGTCTCCGTCGACCGCTTCGCCGCTGATTGCTTCGCGACGCACGCCGGTCTGGCGCGAGAGGCTGCGCACCGCGATGACTCCCGCGAACAGAACGCCGATGATGACCGCCACGATGAGGTCAAACGACACCGTCACAAGCGCGGTGATGACGAAGGCGATCGCATCGGCGCGTGTCGAGGTGATGATCGCTCGCACGGTCGAGGCATGCACCATTCGCACGGCCGTCATCATCAGCACGCCTGCGAGAGCGGCGAGGGGGATGGCGCCGACGGGCCGAGAGATCACGAGGACAACGAGCAGGAGGACGAGAGCGTGCGTGATCGCGGCGACACGGGTGCGTCCGCCCGAGCGCACGTTGACGGCGGTGCGTGCGATGGCGCCGGTGGCAGGCATCCCGCCAAAAAGTGCTGAGCCGAGTGAGGCGATGCCCTGGCCGACGAGTTCGCGGTCGGGGTCATAGGGCCCGGTGTCGGCGAGGGACGCTGCAACACGAGCCGAGAGCAGCGACTCGATGGCCGCAAGTGCTGCCACCGTCAGGGCGGGCAGCAGCAGTTGACCGATGACACTCGGGTCGAGCGAAGGGAAAGACGGCGGGGGCAGGCTCGACGGAAGGGCGCCGATCGTCGCCAGTGGCGTAGCGATGATCAGGGCAAGCGCCGTCACGACGGCGATGCCGATCAGGGAGCCGGGAAGAGCGCGGTGGATCCGGGGCGCGATGAGCATGACGAGGGACACGATGGCGGCAGCCCCCAGCGACCACGGGACGTAGGACCAGTCCGCCTCAGCGACCGATTGGACCGCGGCGATGATCGCGTTCGAGGAGTGGTCGCCGGCATGAACAGTGTGCGGTGAGGTGAGCAGCGGCACCTGCTGGAGGAAGATGATGACTGCGATCCCCAGGGTGAAGCCTTCGATGACGGGCCAGGGGATGAACGAGACGGCGCGACCGAGCCGCAGAGCGCCGGCAGCGACGACGATGACGCCCGCGATCGCCGTGACGGCGACCACGGCACCGGCACCATGGGTTGCGACGATGGGAACCAGGACGACGACCATCGCTCCGGTCGGCCCCGAGACCTGCACGTTCGATCCGCCGAAGACGGCGGCCAGGATGCCCGCGACGATCGCCGTGACCAGGCCCGCCTCAGCGGAGAGGCCGGAGCTCACTCCGAAACCGAGAGCGAGTGGGAGCGCGACGATTCCGACCGTGACGCCGGCAACGAGATCTCCCCGCCATGTGCGGGGCAGCCGGCGGTAGTCCTGGATGCTCGGCAAGAGTGCTCGCGCCGATTGTGCGAGCGACCGCGCCGAGCGGCGTGCCCGACTCATGGCGCTGCCGTGCCGAACGTGGGCAGTGTGTCGACGTGCGCCAATTGAGCGCTGTCGGCTTCCAGCAGGCTCAGGAGCAGCGCCCGCGCGACAGCGAGCAGGTCGGCGACGCGGGGATCAGCAAGTCGGTAGAACACGTGGCTGCCTCGACGCTCCGACTGCACGAGGCGATGGCGGCGGAGCACCGCCAGGTGTTGCGACAGGTGCGACGCCTCGAGCCCTGTCTCAGCTTGCAGATCGGCGACGCTCACCTCCGAACTCGAAGACAAGAGTTCGAGGATGCGGATACGGAACGGATGCGCGAGCCCCTTGAACAGGTTGGCCTTGACTTCATAGAGCGGTCTTTGAGCATCATTCAATGGCATGATGAAAACATCATATCGGCGTAGATCGGTCCGCGCCGTTCACCCGCGCTTCCCTAGGATGGGAGCCATGCGCATCCATATCGCCACCGACCACGCCGGCATGGAGTTCTCCACGCAACTTCAGCACCATCTGGCTGAGGAGGGTCACGAGGTCATCGACCACGGCCCGATCGAGTACGACGCCGTCGATGACTACCCGTCGTTCTGCATCCGTGCCGCCCTCGGTGTCGTCGCCGATCAGAGCGCGGGAGTCGAGGCCCTCGGGATCGTGTTCGGCGGTTCGGGAAACGGTGAGCAGATCGCTGCGAACAAGGTTCGCGGGATCCGTGCAGCCCTCGTCTGGAGCATCGCGACTGCGGAGCTCGCGCGACAGCACAACGACGCGAACGTCATCGCCATCGGAGCCCGGCAGCACTCTTTCGACGAGGTCGTGACCTTCATCGACCGGTTCATCGAGACGCCGTTCTCGAACGAGGAGCGTCACGTGCGCCGCATCGGTCAGATCGCGGCGTACGAGGCCGACGGTTCTCTGCTGCCTGACCCGCGGGATGTCGCGAACACCGCGGCGACGGACTCGTTCGACCCAGAAGCTGGTTGATGCCCGAGGGTCATTCCGTTCACCGGATCGCCCGGCAGTTCGCGCGGAACTTCGTCGGTCGCACGGTTGACGCATCCAGTCCGCAGGGCCGCTTCGCCGAGGGCGCTGCTGCGCTCGCTGGACGAGAGATGCTCGAGGCCCGTGCTGTCGGCAAGCAGATGTTCCTCCGTTTCGATGGCGACATCTGGCTGCGCGTGCACCTGGGTATGTATGGCGCGTGGGACTTTGCGGGCGTGATCGACGCCGACCCAACGATCGCCTCTGCGAACGGGCGGATGGGACAGACGAACCAGCGCGGCACGGTTCTCGACGAGCCGATCATGGATGCCGCGGGCGAGAACTCCCTCACCTCGATCGGGGCGCCCCGGCGGGCCCGCGTTCACGTGCGGATGTCGGAGCAGACGACAGGTCTGCCTGATGAGGTGGGCCAGTGGCCGCCGCCCGTGGTCGGTCAGGTGCGGCTGCGGTTGCTCACCGACGAGACGTGCGCTGATCTGCGGGGACCGACAGCATGCGAGCTCCAGACGCCGGATGAGGTCGCCGCCTCGATCGCAAAGCTCGGGCCGGATCCGCTCGTCGACGACCTCGCTGAGGGCGAGGAGCGGTTCACCGCCCGCGTGCGGCGTGCCCCCACACCGATCGGACTGCTGCTGATGGACCAGTCGGTCGTCAGCGGAATCGGCAATGTCTATCGAGCCGAGCTTCTGTTCCGGGCGCGGTTGAACCCGCATACCCCGGGGCGCGATGTGCCCGAGGAGACGGTCAGATCGCTGTGGCGAGACTGGACGCGACTGCTTGCCATCGGCGTCGAGACCGGCCAGATGATGACGATGGACGACCTGGATGCCGACGCCTACCGTCGCGCCATGGCACACCGCGACGACCGTCACTGGGTATACCACCGTGCCGGGCTGCCGTGCCGAGTCTGTGGCACCGCAATCGTTGTCGAAGAGGCAGCGTCACGGAAGCTGTACTGGTGCCCCCGGTGTCAGGCGTGACGCTGAATCCTCCCGTCATAGGCTGAACGCATGCGTCAGAACCCGAGCTTCGCCATGACCGACGTCGGCGAGTTGCGGCGGGTCGTCGAACACAACCCGTGGGCGACACTCGTCAGTTCGACGGATGACGGTCTCGTTGCCTCCCACTACGCGGTCCTCTTGGATGACACCAGGGACGACCTCACCGTCGTCGGTCATGTCGGCAAGCCCGATGACCTGATCCTGGGGCTCGGAGAACGGGAGCTCCTCATCGTGTTCCAGGGTCCGCACGGCTACATATCGCCCAGCTGGTACGGTGACCGGCCGAGCGTCCCGACCTGGAACTTCGTGACAGTCCACCTGCGGGGCGTGCCGGAGCTTCTGTCGACGGAGGAGAACCTGCGCGTGTTGGATCGTTTGGTTTCGCGTTTCGAGAGCCCGATGCCCGAGCCTCGGATGCTGTGGGAGCGTCCGAACGACGCGGATTTCGTCGAGCGACTTGAGCGCGGCACCGTCGGCTTTCGCCTCACACCGACATCGGTGACGACCAAGCGCAAGCTCAGTCAGAATCGTCCCGTCGAGCTCGTCGATCACGTCATCCGTGAGCTCGAGAGCGACGGCCCGCATCACAATCCGCTGCTTGCCGCGGAGATGCGCCGCGCGAACGACGCTCGCGCATGAGTGCCGTCGACGCAACGGTGTCGACCATTGTCGGCGTGCAGATCACAGGACCGGGAAGCGAGCTCTTGCCCGTCGACGGCGCGTATGACGTCTTCATCGAGGGTGGCCGCATCAGTGATCTTGCCCCCGCCGGCGCTGTTCGTCCGGTCGGCGAGGTGCTACAGGCAGATGGTGCCTGGCTCATCCCGGGGCTGTGGGATCACCACGTGCACACGGTGTCCGCCGCTCTCACCCGACAGCGTGAGCCGCTCGGTGCTGCCGAATCAGCGCTTCATGCCGCTCACATCATGGCGGGCGCCCCGCTCCTCGGTCGCGGCATCCGTGTGGGTGCCGGCTTTCGGGATGCCTTCTGGCCTGACGAACCGACGCTCGAGATGCTGGATGCGGCGACCGGCGCCGTCCCCGCGTATCTGATCAACGCGGACCTGCACAGCGTGTGGCTGAACTCCGCTGCCTTCGCGCGCGAGGAGATCACGCCTCCTGACGCATCGGGGATGCTCCGGGAGGAGCCGGCGTTTGAGATCACTCGGCGGCTGGCGGCCGCGAGCCCCGATGATGCCGACGAGGCAGTGGCCGACCTCGCACGACACGCCGCATCCCGTGGGGTCGTCGGGATCGTCGACCTCGACATGGCCTGGAATGCGGATGCCTGGTCACGCCGCGTCGCTACGGGCTTCGACACGCTGCGCGTCGAGTTCGGTACCTACCCGTCGCATCTGAGCCGACTCATCGAGACGGGATGGCAGAGCGGTGACCGGCTGAGCGAGCTGATCACGGTCGGGCCGCTGAAGGTCATCACTGACGGGTCGCTGGGAACGCGGACCGCCGCGTGCTCGCATCCGTATCCGGATGACCCCCACAATCACGGCGTTCTGACGATCCCGCCCGCTGAACTGGTCGCACTCATGACGGATGCCGCGGCCCACGGCATTTCATGCGCGATTCACGCCATCGGTGACCTGGCGAACACCCATGCCCTTGACGCCTTTGCGGTGACGGGCGCGGCCGGAACGATCGAGCACGCGCAGCTGGTTTCAGCCGTCGACATCCCGCGCTTTGCTCGCCTCGGTGTCGGGGCGAGTGTCCAACCGGAGCATGCCCTCGATGATCGCGACCTCTCTGACACGATCTGGTCTGCGCAGATCGCCAGGCCCTACCCCTTCCGCGCGCTGGTAGATGCGGGAGCGAATCTGCTGTTCGGTTCTGATGCGCCGGTGGCGCAGCTCGATCCGTGGGCGGCGATGGCGTCGGCGATCTATCGCACCCGCGACGGGCGGTCACCGTGGCAGGTCGAGCAGGCCGTTGACGCAGGTGTCGCGCTGGCCGCCTCGACACACGGCGGGTCCGCCGCTCCCAGTCGCATCGAACCGGGAGCCGTTGCAGACCTCGTGCTGTGCGGGGAAGACCCGATCACGGCGTCCGAATCGGGACTGCGATCGATGGAGGTCCGCGCGACCCTGCTCGGTGGCCGCGTGACCCATCTGGCCTAGCCCGGTGACGCTCCGCTGCCCTACTGTCGAGGCATGAACTCCGACGCTGCATCCGTTCTTTCCGTTGGAGGCTCGACACCCGCGATCGATGACTCCGCCTTCCTTGCGGCAGGCGCGCGGGTGATTGGCGATGTGCGGCTCGGGCCCGAGTCGAGCGTCTGGTACAACGCAGTTCTGCGTGGTGACAGCGCCTCGATCACGGTCGGCGCCGGATCAAACCTGCAAGACAACGTCTCGGTTCACGTGGATGCCGGCAGCCCCGTGGTCATCGGTGAGAACGTCTCGGTCGGCCACAACGCGGTAGTTCACGGGTGCACGGTTGAGGATGGATGCCTCATCGGGATGGGATCCGTGGTCCTCTCGGGCGCCGTCATCGGTGCCGGGTCGCTCGTGGCCGGGGGAGCACTCGTTCTCGGCGGCACGATCATCCCGCCCGGATCGATGGTCGCCGGCGTCCCCGCGAAGGTGCGCCGAGAGCTGACGGATGAGGAGAAGCTCGGCATCCTGCGCAACGCCGAGGTCTATCGCGAGCACATCGTCACGCACCGCGAGGCCCAGGACGCGCCGGAGTAGTGGGAGTGGGGGAGTAGGGGAGTTCGGCGGGAATCGTCCCCACCGCCACTCCACACGCGGCTGCGCCGCGCGCGGAGCCTCCGGCGGCGTGGGCCCACCCTGCGGGTTCGCTTCCCGCAAAACGCACGATCGCTCTCCCGCACGGCCTGCGGCCGTACGCGAGAGCGATGGAGGGGGCGACGGGAATCGAACCCGCACAACCAGTTTGGAAGACTGGGACTCTACCATTGAGCTACGCCCCCGCAGCGGCCGGAGCCGCAGCATCCGACAGTCTATAGGGCACCGCAGCCCGTGCTCGCACCCGCGGCCCACCGGCGCCTCGCGGAGGTAGGAGAAATCGCCGCGGTAGGACGGATGCCGGGCCAATCGTCCTACCGTGCGAAGAGTTCCTACGTGCGCGACATCGACGGCAGCCGCAACGCTGGCGCGCGCGTCAGCTAGACTTCTGTGGGCCGTCTGTCGCACAGCGCGTGAGATCCCGCCCGGGGCGTAGCTCAGCTTGGTAGAGCGCCCGCTTTGGGAGCGGGAAGTCGCAGGTTCAAATCCTGTCGCCCCGACGTCACGGTCCTACACACCCAGACCTTCGCCGCGTAGCTATGCGGTGCAGCACGAGGAGAACAACACAGGCATGGTCACCAGCACTGTTGAGAAGCTCAGCCCGACCCGCGTCAAGCTGCTGCTCTCGATCACCCCCGAAGAACTCAAGCCGAGCATCGCGCACGCGTACGAGCACATCGCGAAGGATGTCCAGATCCCGGGCTTCCGCAAGGGCAAGGTTCCGGCTCCGATCATCGACCAGCGCATCGGTCGCGGTGCGGTCCTCGAGCACGCCGTCAACGACGGACTCGACCGCTTCTACCGCGAGGCGGTGGAAGCGCAGGAGCTGCGCGTCATCGGTCGCCCGAGCGCCGACATCACCGAGTGGCCCAATGAGAAAGACTTCTCGGGCGAGCTGAAGGTCGAGATCGAGGTCGATGTTCGCCCTGAGGTCACCCTGCCCGCCCTGGACAGTCTGACCGTGGAGATCGAGGCAGTCGAGGTCGATGACGCCGCGGTGGATGCCGAACTCGACAAGCTGCGCGCGCGCTTCGGCACGCTCATCACCGTCGACCGCCCCGCCACGTCCGGTGACTTCGTCGAACTCGACCTCGTCGCCACGATCGACGGTTCCGAGATCGACCGCGCTGAAGGCGTGTCGTACGAGGTCGGTTCGGGCGAGTTGCTCGAAGGCATCGACGAGGCGATCGACTCTCTCACCGCAGGTGAAGACACCACGTTCCGTTCGAAGCTCGTCGGCGGCGACCACGCCGGTGAAGAGGCTGAGGTTGCGGTCACCGTGACCAGCGTCAAGGAGCGCGAGCTGCCCGAGGCAGACGACGACTTCGCGCAGATCGCGAGCGAGTTCGACACCATCGCTGAGCTCCGCGAGAGCCTGCGTTCCTCGGCTTCGCAGCAGTCGGGCCTGCAGCAGACCTCGGCGGCGCGCGACAAGCTCGTCGACATGCTGATCGAGCAGGTCGAGATCCCCGTGCCGGCCGGCCTCATCGAGGACGAGGTCCACCAGCACCTGGAGGGTGAAGGTCGCCTCGAAGACGATGAGCACCGTGCCGAGGTCACGGAGGCATCCGAGAAGCAGTTCCGCACCCAGATGATCCTCGACAAGCTCACCGAGACCTACGACGTCAAGGTGTCGCAGGATGAGCTCACGCAGTATCTGATCCAGTCGGCTGCTCAGTACGGCATGTCGCCGCAGGACTTTGTCAACGCGATCCAGCAGGGCAACCAGCTGCCCGCGATGGTCGGTGAGGTCGCCCGCAGCAAGGCGCTCGTTCACGCCCTGCGCGATGTGAAGATCGTCGACACGACCGGCGCTGCTGTCGACCTGTCAGCCCACCTCATCCTCGCCGAAGACGAGGCTGAGGCTGAGGAAGAGGTCGTCGAGGAGGCGCAGGACATCGCGGATGCCGCAGCCGACGCCGACGAGATCATCGAGGCCGAAGAGAAGCCGGCGCCGAAGAAGCGCGCACCGCGCAAGTCTGCCAAGACCGACGCGGAGTAGGACCAGAAGGTTCCGAGGGGCGGATGCTGCAGCAGGCAGCATCCGCCCCTCGTCGTAGCAAGGGGTAGATGGTGCAGACCTGGAATGAGCGGGTGGCTGCCGTGTGGGCTGATGACTCCCTCACCGACGACGAGCGAATTGTGCTTATCGATGCGATCGCAGCGGAGCGGGCCGAGGACGACGCGATCGCGCTGTTTGAACGCGCCGGCGCACGGGATGCGGCCGGGCTGGAGCGCGATGCCGAGCCGCTGTATCGCGCGGCGATCGCCGCTGGACTCCCTGAACCCCACCGCGTGCAAGCGGTGATCCAGCTGGACAGCACTCTTCGCAACCTGGGTCATACTGACGAGTCGGTCGGTCTGCTCCAGGCCGAGTACGAGCGCGATCCGGACAGCGACCTGAGGGACGAGGTGGCCGCGTTCTATGCCCTCGCACTCGTTTCGGCGGGTCAGCCGGATGCCGCGGCATCCGTCGCGTTGACGGCCCTCGCACCGCACTTAGCCCGCTATCGTCGCTCGGTCGAGGCATACGCGCGCGAGCTCGCCGCGCGGCACGATCTGCCCACGGCGAACACGAGCGGGTCACCCGAACCCCGCCGGTAGATTCGATGTCACGCAACGAACACAGGAGCACACATGGCTGAACCACTGGTCGCGACGAGCGTCTTCGACAGGCTGCTGAGAGACCGCATCATCTGGCTGGGGTCGGAGGTGCGCGACGAGAACGCGAACGAGATCTGCGCGAAGATCCTGCTTCTTGCTGCTGAGGACTCGCAGAAGGACATCTACCTGTACATCAACTCGCCCGGTGGCTCGATCACGGCGGGTATGGCGATCTACGACACGATGCAGTTCGTGCCCAACGACATCGTCACCGTCGGTATCGGCATGGCGGCCTCGATGGGCCAGCTGCTGCTGACCAGCGGGACCAAGGGCAAGCGCTACATCACGCCGAACGCGCGTGTGCTGCTGCACCAGCCGCACGGTGGTTTCGGTGGAACCGCAAGCGACATCCAGACGCAGGCGCAGCTGATCACCTCGATGAAGAACCGTCTCGCCGAGATCACCGCCGCGCAGACCGGAAAGTCCGTCGAGCAGATCAACGAGGACGGCGACCGCGACCGCTGGTTCACCGCCGACGAGGCGCTCGAGTACGGCTTCGTCGACCACATTCGTGAGCACGCTGCCGATGTTTCAGGCGGCGGCGGAACCGACACGAAGTAACCAGCGGCGCGAGCGAAGAAGAGAGTAAACGCATGAACACCCCGAACCTCCGCCTCCCGCAGGCCTCGCCCTCGGCGCTGCAGATGCCCAGCAGTCGCTACGTCCTCCCGCAGTTCGAGGAACGCACCGCCTACGGCTACAAGCGTCAGGATCCCTACAACAAGCTCTTCGAGGACCGCGTCATCTTCCTGGGTGTCCAGGTGGACGACGCCTCGGCAGACGACGTCATGGCGCAGCTACTGGTGCTCGAGTCGCAGGATCCCGATCGCGACATCATCATGTACATCAACTCGCCCGGTGGATCCTTCACCGCGATGACGGCGATCTACGACACGATGCAGTACGTATCGCCCCAGATTCAGACCGTCGTGCTCGGCCAGGCGGCTTCGGCTGCTGCCGTGCTGCTGGCTGCCGGGGCACCCGGCAAGCGTCTTGCGCTGCCGAACGCCCGCATCCTGATCCACCAGCCCGCCATGGGCGAGGCCGGTCACGGGCAGGCGTCGGACATCGAGATCCAGGCTGCGGAGATCCTCCGTATGCGCACGTGGCTGGAGGAGACGCTCGCGAAGCACTCCCACCGCACCGCCGCCGAGGTCAACCGCGACATCGACCGCGACAAGATCCTTTCTGCGGAAGAGGCAGTGACCTACGGATTGGTCGACCAGGTGCTTACGACGCGCAAGCGTCAGCCCGCGTTGCCCGCGAAGTAAGACCAGAAACCGGGCCCCGGCATCCGTCACACGACACGGATGCCGGGGCCCGGCGCTGTCGGCACGAGCTGCGCGCAATCCCACCGGATGTCGCCGGCCTCGGTTAGGCTCGGACCACAGCCGCCCGGAACGAGGAGGACCCCTGATGGCACGCATCGGTGAGAGCGCTGATCTGTTCAAGTGCTCTTTCTGCGGTAAGAGCCAGAAGCAGGTGCAGCAACTCATCGCCGGACCCGGCGTGTACATCTGCGACGAGTGCGTCGAACTCTGCAACGAGATCATCGAAGAGCGCATGGCAGAGTCTGGTGACGGTGTTGTCGCCGATTTCGACCTTCCCAAGCCCCGCGAGATCTTTGCGTTTCTCGAGGAGTACGTCGTCGGCCAGGAGCCTGCCAAGCGGGCGCTGTCGGTTGCCGTCTACAACCACTACAAGCGTGTTCGTGCGCACTCGACGTTGCAGCCCGCCGAGCAGCGTGCTGAAGACATCGAGATCGCGAAGAGCAACATCCTGCTTCTCGGACCCACGGGATGCGGAAAGACCTACCTCGCCCAGACACTTGCCAAGCGCTTGAATGTGCCGTTCGCGGTTGCTGATGCGACGGCACTGACCGAGGCCGGCTACGTCGGTGAGGACGTCGAGAACATCCTCCTGAAGCTCCTGCAGGCGGCCGACTTCGACACCAAGCGCGCCGAAACCGGCATCATCTACATCGACGAGGTCGACAAGATCGCCCGCAAGGCCGAGAACCCCTCGATCACGCGGGATGTCTCGGGCGAGGGTGTGCAGCAGGCCCTGCTGAAGATTCTTGAGGGAACGGTTGCTTCGGTGCCGCCGCAGGGCGGTCGCAAGCATCCGCACCAGGAGTTCATCCAGATCGACACGACGAACGTGTTGTTCATCGTGGCTGGTGCCTTCGCTGGACTGGAAGACATCATCTCGTCGCGCGTTGGAAAGCACGGGGTGGGCTTCGGGGCGCCCCTTCACAACAAGGGCGACGACCTCAGCCTCTTCAGCGAGGTTCAGCCCGAGGATCTGCACAAGTTCGGCCTGATCCCCGAGTTCATCGGGCGTCTTCCTGTTGTCGCATCCGTGTCGCCGCTTGACCGCGAAGCCCTCATCGAGATCCTCACCGCTCCGAAGAACGCGCTGGTCAAGCAGTATCAGCGGATGTTCGAGATCGACGGGGTCGACTTGGAGTTCGACGACGAGGCGCTCGTTGCTATCGCCGATCTCGCGGTGGCCCGCAAGACCGGGGCCCGCGGCCTGCGCGCGATTCTCGAAGACGTGCTGGGGCCGATCATGTTCGAGATCCCCTCGGCCGAGAACGTCGACAAGGTGATCGTGACAAGGGCTGCGGTTGAGGACGGCGCAGCCCCGACGCTTGTGCTGCGGCAGGCCCGCAAATCCGCCTGAGCGGGCGGCTACGTCCAGCCGCGGAGGGATGTCGGAGCCCCCGAGTAGCGTCGCGGCGTGACGCGATTCATCTACGACACCGCAACCAGCTTCACCGGCTTCATCGCCGACTCCGACCACTCCTTGCAGTGGCTCTTCGACGTTCCAGGCGGCACGGAGCCCGATCCGGAGCTCCTACCGCCCACTGATGCGCTGATCGTCGAGGGCTCATCGACGTACGAGTGGCTCCTGCGCGAGTCTGATCTCGTCGATCACCCCGAGAAGTGGCAGGAGCTGTTCGGCGCTCGGCGCACGTTCGTCTTCACGACCAGGAACCTTCCCGTGCCGCAGGGTGCAGACGTAACCTTTCTGTCGGGACCCGTGTCGGCCGTGTTGAGTGAGATCCGCGAGGCGGCCGAAGAGTCAGACGTCTGGATCGTAGGCGGCGGAGACCTTGCCGCGCAGTTCTACGACGCCGGTGCGCTCGACGAGATCGCGATATCGATCGCGCCCGTCGCGCTGACCAGCGGCGCGCCGCTGTTTCCGCGTCGCGTTGAGTCTGATCGGCTCCGTCTCGTCGAGGCGCGTCAGGTCGGTCAGTTCGCGCGGCTGCGGTTTCTCGTCACACCCTCGTAGGCCTTTGGGGTGTTCACCGCGTGAGATCTAGCCATCGAGGCCTCGGCGACGTAGCAGGGGAGCGATCTCCGCATCCCGGCCCCGGAAGTCTCGGTACGCATCAAGCGGATCCTTCGACCCGCCGACGCCGAGGAGCCGCTCACGGAATCGGTCGCCGTTTGCCCGAGTGAGGCCGCCGCTCTCACGGAACCACTCGACGGTGTCGGCATCCAGGACTTCGCTCCAGATGTACGAGTAGTAGCCCGCGCTGTAGCCACCCGAGAAGATGTGGGCGAAGTACGTGGATGAGTACCGCGTCGGGACTGCGGGGTTATCGAGTCCGATCTCGGCGAGGGCGGATGCTTCGAACGCTGCGACATCACGGTCGCTGGCTGCGTCGGCTGCCGAGAGCGAGTGCCACGCCTGATCGAGCCAGGATGCCGCGAGGTACTCGCTCGTCGCGAACCCCTGGTTGAAGCTCTCAGAGGCACTCAGGCGCTCCACAACGTGGGCCGGAAGCGGCTCATCGGTCTCGATATGACGCGCATAGGCCGCAAGGATCTCGGGCCAGAAGATCCACATCTCGTTGACCTGGCTCGGGAACTCCACGAAATCGCGGAACACGTTCGTGCCCGCGAAGTGCGGGTACGTGACGGTCGCGAACAGGCCGTGCAGCGCGTGGCCGAACTCGTGGAAGAAGGTCGTCACCTCATCGAGGGTCAGCAGCGTGGGAGTTCCGGTCGCGGGCTTCACGACGTTGAGATTGTTCACCACGACCGGTGCAGTGCCGCGCAGCCGCGACTGGGACACGATGGAGTTCATCCAGGCGCCGCCCCGCTTGGTGTCGCGGGTGTACAGATCGAGCAGGTAGAGCCCGAGTGCAGAACCATCGGCGTTGAAGACCTCGAAGACCCGCACGTCGGGGTGGTAGCCCGGAAGATCGGGGCGCTCGGTGAAGGTGATGCCGTAGAGCTCCGTGGCTGCGCGAAACACGCCGTCGCGGAGCACGCGTTCAGCCTCGAACCAGGGGCGGAGCGCCGCGGCGTCGATGTCATACTCGGCAGCGCGGACCTTCTCGGCGAAGTAGGCCCAGTCGTGCGCCTCGATTGTGAACGGCTCGGGTTCGGCATCCGCCATCGCTTGAAGGGCCGCCTGCTCGGTGCGCGCGTTTCGGGCTGCGGGCGCGGAGAGGCGGAAGAGCAGCTCACGGACAGCTTCAGGGTTTCCCGCCGTTTCATCCGACGTGACGTAGTCCGCGTGCGAGCGGTAGCCCAGAAGCTCGGCGCGCTCGGCGCGCAGCCGCACGATCTCGCGCAAGACGGGACGGTTGTCGTTGGCGTTGTCACGGGTGCCGCGCGCGCGGGATGCCGCCATGATGCGTGCCCGCGCGTCACGGTTGCGCAGCGATCCCAGATAGGGATGTCCGGTGAACAGGGTGAGTGAGATCAGCCAGCCGCTGGCGATGCCGCGATCGGCAGCGGCGCGCGCGGCGGCCGAGATCTCACCCTCCGTGAGTCCATCGAGCTCGGTGACGTCGTCGAACACGACGGCGAGATCGTTCGTGTCGTTGAGGAGGTTCTTCTCGAAGGTTGTGGTGAGCGTTGAGAGGCGGCCGTTGATCTCGGTGAGGCGCGCTTTCTGGGCTTCGTCGAGGCCGGCTCCCGCGTGGGTCATCTCGCGGTAGTGGCGCTCAACCAGATAGCGATCCTCGGGCGTGAGACTGAGGTCATCCAGGTGGGAATGCACGCTCGCGATGCGTCGATAGAGCTCAGCGTTCAACTGCACAGCATCCGTGTGCGCTGCCATCAAGGGCGCCAGCGCTTCTTCGATCTCTTGGATCTCTGGCGTCGCGTCAGCGGAGGACACCGTGTAGAACGCCGATGCGACATCGTGGAGAAGCTCGCCGCTGCGCTCGAGGGGCACCAGCGTGTTCTCGAAAGTCGGCGCCGCGGCGACGGTGGTGATCGCGTCGATCTCACGTCGATGCGCGGCGAAGGCCTCGGTGAACGCCGGCAGGTAGTGCTCCGGTCGGATGGCCCGGTAGTCCGGGAGCCGGTAGGGGAGCGGGCTTGCGGCAAGAAGAGGATTCGACACGTCGACGTCGGTCATGGACCCAACCTATCTCGTCGCATCAGTACCGCAAACCAAAGTTTGCAAAACGAAGCTTGCAAAGAAACCTTTGTGGATCTACCGTAGGAGTGTGAACAGGTCGCCAGAGGACTCGGGTGAAGTGCCCCCGCGCATCGGTGAGGCGCGTGAGCTGGATGTCGGCGCGCTACGCGCGCTTGCGCACCCCCTACGCGTCGAGATCTACGACATCCTCAGCCAGTTCGGTCCGCAGACGGCAAGTTCGCTGGCGGAGCAGCTGGGGGAGTCTTCAGGGGCGACGAGTTATCACCTGCGCGCCCTCGCCAAGCACGACCTCATTCGCGAGATTCCTGATCGAGGCACGGGGCGCGAGCGCTGGTGGGAACGCCCCAAGGGGGCGGTGTCGATGACTGGCCAGACCGCTGTCAGAAGTCCTGCTGGTCGAGCAGCCAGCCAGGTTGTGATCAGCGAGTTCTATCGACGTCGCAACAGGCAGCTCGAGGAGTTCATCGCGCGACAGATCCGCAAGGACCCCGACGAGTGGACGGCGATGCTCAGCACCGCCACCGTTCGACTGACGGATGCCCAGTTCGAGGAGCTCGGCCATGAACTCGAGGCGGTCATCGACTCGTATGTCGCGCGCTATCGGGAGCAGCAGGGTGAGGGAGTGCGGCCCTTCACCATTCGAACCGACGTGTTCCCCCTGACAGACCCGGAGTAATCATGACCACCATCAGCACCGCGGCCCCCGGCCGCTGCGATCAGCCGCAGCCGAGTGCGCTCGACCGGGCGGCGCTGGTCATCTTGCGAGCACTCGAGCGAGACATCGAAGCGCGGGTCCGACGGCGTGCATTGACCCGTCCGATCCGGCACGCGACGCAGAGCGTGTACGCCGAGCGGCGCGCGGATGCCTGCGCCGGCGGCCAGGTCGGCATCCTGCCGCGATGACTGTCGCGCCGACCCCTGTCCGGCGTCAGCCTCCGCTCGGTCGGGACTTCGGCAAGCTCTGGACTGCTGCAGCATTCAGTAACCTCGCCGACGGCGTGGGGCGCACGGCGGTGCCTCTCATCGCGACGACGCTGACGCGAGACCCGGTCGCCATTGCCGCGGTGGGCGCGCTGGCCTTCGTTCCCTGGCTGTTCTTCGGGCTCCCGGCGGGCATGATCGTCGACCAGTTCGATCGACGCCGGGTCATGGCCTCGGCGAACGTGCTGCGCGGCGGCGTCGCGGTTGCACTTGCCGCTCTGACCGCGACCGGCCAGCTCCAGCTGTGGCACCTGTTGGTCGCGACTGTGGTGTTCGGCATTGGAGAGACTCTGTTTGACAATGCGACGAACGCCGTGATCCCCTCGCTGGTCGGTAGGCCGGGGCTGGACCGCGCGAACAGCCGCATCCAGGCTGCGCAGATCACCATCGACAGTTTCGTCGCCCAGCCCATCGCGGGTGTCTTGTTCGCGATCTCGCTCGTGCTCCCGCTCTGGGTCGGCTCGGCGGGGTATCTGATCCCGATCGTCTTGGCGTTGATGCTGCCGCTCTCCGCTGCCCACGCGCTTCGCGGGTCGGCCGCAGATGCAGCATTTGCGACCGACGAGGTGGCGGTGCCGGGTGAGCGGCTTCCTGCCTCCGACACCCCGCGGGTCTCGACCAAGGATGCAGCGCTGTACCTCTGGCGCCACCGCTACCTGCGCGCTCTCGTGGTGTTCACCTCGATCCTCGGCGGCGCATTCTCCTTCGCGCAGGCGCCGACGATTCTCTACTTCCTCGAGACCCAAGGTGTGGCGCCTGCGGCGATCGGCTTCGTCACCGCAGGAATCGGAGCCGGCGCGCTGCTGGGCTCACTGGTCGCTCCCGCACTTGTGCGCCGATTCGGTCGCGGCGCCGTCATGCTGGGTGCGAATCTCGGTGCAGGGGTGTGTCTGGCACTCGTGGGGATCGCCCCCGAAGTCGTCAGTGCGATCGTCGCCTACGCGGGAATGGCGTTCGCGGTGTCGCTGTGGAACGTCCCCTGGGGAGCGCTGCGGCAGATGATCATTCCCGGCGACATTTTCGGGCGGGTGCTCGGGATCATTCGGAGTGTCACGTGGGGGCTGTTTCCGATCGCCACGATGCTCGGCGGTCTGGTCGCGCGCGTGGACCTTCGCCTCCCGTACGTCATCGCCGCAGCCGTGACGATCATCGCTGCCCTCGCCGCTGCGCGACTTCTTCTGGCAGCCAGCCGGGTGTCACCGCACGAGGAGTGATCTCAGTCAGGAGAACTCGTCGTCGGGATCGTGGTGCACGACCGCCTCGCCGTCGGCGCCGAGAGTCACGATCACGCCGGTGTCCAGTTCCGCGATCGGTCGACCCTCGAGCCACGTGAGCGTCCAGCGCGGCGTCGGTTCCTGAGCGAGCTGCCCGGCAGAGATCAGGTCTTCGACAGCGGCGATCTGGGCGCGCAGTACCTCGGGTACGGCCTGCGGAGGTTCCGCACCCAGAGGCCAGCGGGTTCCGAGCTGCATGTCAGACCTCTCCGAGTTCGATGGCTGCGACGGTCGTGCTGTCGGCATCCGTGTAGCTGATCGTGTCGATTCGACCCACGGCTTTCAGGTCGCCCTCTGCCGTGCGCAGTCGCTCCACCGTCGCCGCGGGCGCACCGAGCGTGATCGAGGTGACGGGCGTCTTCTGGGAAGCCTTCGCCTCGGTCTTCGCGCGACGGATGCCGATGAGTGCCTCACCGACAGCGGTGAGCACGGCCGGGTCGCCCTCGATGCCGAGCGGCTCGGGCCATGCTGCCGTGTGAATCGAGCCCTCCTCGAACCACGACCAGGCTTCTTCTGCAGCGAAGGAAACGACGGGCGCCAGCAGGCGCAACTGCGTCGACAGTGCGATACGCAGTGCGAGGGCAGCGGATGCCTGGCCGACGTCCGTCTGGTCGTAGGCGCGCTCCTTGACCAGTTCGAGGTAGTCGTCGCAGAACGTCCAGAAGAACGACTCGGTGAGCTCCAGTGCGCGGGCGTGATCGTAGGAATCCAGCGCTGCCGTAGCATCGCGCACGACGCCATCGAGCGTCGCGAGCATCGAAGCGTCCAGCGCATGCGTGATCTGCGCGCCCTCGGGGACCGGGAACGAGAGGACGAACTTCGCGGCGTTGAGGATCTTGATCGCCAGGCGTCGACCGATCTTGATCTGCGTCGGGTTCTGCGGGTCGAACGCGGCATCCGTGCCCAGACGGCTGGATGCCGCCCAGTAGCGCACGGCATCTGAACCGTGCTGTTCCAGGATGTCGGCAGGCGTCACCACGTTGCCCTTGGACTTGGACATCTTCTTACGGTCGGGGTCCACGATGAACCCTGAGATCGCCGCGTCAGTCCACGGCGCGCGGCCGTCTTCGAGCGCGCTGCGCAGCATCGTCGAGAACAGCCAGGTGCGAATGATGTCTTGGCCCTGCGGACGCAGGTCGAAGGGCGCGACGAGATCCCACAGCTCGGGGTCGCGCTCCCAGCCGCCGGCCAGCTGAGGCGTGAGCGACGAGGTGGCCCAGGTGTCGAAGATGTCGCGCTCTCCCTCAAAACCGCCGGGGACGCCGCGCTGAACCTCGGTATATCCCGGGGGAACGTCGGTGGTGGGGTCGACGGGAAGCTGGTCGTGAGTGGGAAGCAGCACGCGGTCGTAGTCGCGCTCACCGTTCTCGTCGAGGCCGTACCAGACCGGGATCGGCACGCCGAAGAACCGCTGGCGCGAGACGAGCCAGTCGCCGGTGAGGCCGCCGACCCAGTTCTCGTATCGCACACGCATGAAGTCCGGATGCCACGACAGCTCCTTGCCGAGGGCAATGAGCTTCTCGCGCAGTGCCTCGTCGCGGGCACCGTTGCGGATGTACCACTGGCGCGTCGAGACGATCTCGAGCGGCCGGTCGCCCTTCTCGAAGAACTTCACTGCGTGCGTGAAGGGCTTGGGTTCGCCGATCAACTCACCCGACTCCTGCAGCAGCTCGACGACGCGCTTCTTGGCGCTGAAGACCGTCTTGCCGGCGAGCTCCGCGTAGGCGGCACGCGCGGCATCCGTCGTCATGACCTCGGGAGCCTCGGCGATGATGCGGCCGTCCATTCCGATGATCGTGCGGTTCGGGAGGTCGAGCTCGCGCCACCAGATGATGTCGGTGACGTCGCCGAAGGTGCAGATCATCGCGATGCCGGAACCCTTGTCGGGCTGGGCGAGCGGATGAGGCAGCACCGGCACTTCGACCCCGAACAGCGGTGTGCGCACGGTCGTTCCAAACGCGGGCTGGTAGCGCTCGTCATCGGGGTGTGCAACCAGCGCGACACACGCGGCAAGCAGTTCGGGACGCGTGGTCTCGATGTGGATGTCGCCGCTGCCGTCGCTCTTGTGGAAGGCGAGACGGTGGTACGCGGCGGGCTGCTCGCGGTCTTCGAGTTCTGCCTGCGCGATCGCGGAGCGGAAGTCGATGTCCCACAGGGTGGGGGCGAGCGACTGGTAGGCCTCGCCGCGCTCGAGGTTGCGCAGGAACGCGAGTTGGCTTGTGCGCATCGTCTCGTCCGAGATCGTGCGGTAGGTCTGGGTCCAGTCGACCGAGAGCCCCAGCATCCGCCACAGGTCTTCGAAGTGCTTCTCGTCTTCGACCGTGAGCTTCTCGCACAGCTCGATGAAGTTGCGGCGGCTGATCGGCACCTGGTCAGCGGCCTTGCTGCTCTTGTTGTCACCACCCTCGTACGGGGGAGTGAAGTCGGCGTCATACGGCAGCGAGGGGTCGCAGCGGACCCCGTAGTAATTCTGCACGCGGCGTTCGGTGGGAAGCCCGTTGTCGTCCCAGCCCATCGGATAGAACACGGTCTTGCCCCGCATCCGTTCGAAGCGCACCTTCACGTCGGTGTGGGTGTAGCTGAACACGTGGCCGATGTGGAGCGACCCGGATGCGGTGGGCGGGGGAGTGTCGACCGAGTAGACCCCAGCTCGACCGACCGCCGCAGCGCGAGCGCGGTCGAAGCCGTACGTGCCGGCATCCGTCCAGGCCGCATCCCACTTCCGCTCGAGACCTTCGAGGGCGGGCTTATCGGGAACTGCGGCCATGGGGTCTCCTTGGGCGATATGTGCGGCACTGTGTGAGCGTGCCTGAGTGTGGGATACGCCTCGATTCTACTGGCCGCGGCGCGGAGAGCACGGGTCCCCAGCGCGCGAGAATTCGCTCCGGCGCCGAGAATCCGCTCGGGCGCCGCACGCCGGGCGCCGGATCGGATTGTCACGGGGCGCGGGCACGGGGCGAGGGCCGCGCCGGGTCAGGGAGACGGATGCCGAGAGCGCCAGCCCTCGCGCGTGATGGCGAACGCCAGATGTGGCATGTCGATGTCGCGGTAGCGCTTGATGAAACGCTCGCGGACCGTCATCCCGAGCCGGATCGCGACGTTCATCGACGCGAGGTTGGTGTCGCGCACGATCGCGTAGATCGCAGGTGCATCGAGGTGCGCGAAGCCCCAGTCGACGCACGCGGATGCCGCCTCTGTCGCGTATCCGTGGCCCCAGAGCTCTCGAAGCAGGTGGTAGCCCACCTCGACGACCTCCGCTGCACCCACGCGCTGGATCGTCAGCCCGCAGTCGCCGATGACCTCGCCGGTCTCGGCATCCGTCAGCGCCCAGAGCCCGAACCCCCGGTCCCGATAGCGGCGGACCTGTCCCTCGATCCAGTCGGCAGTCTCGGCCGGCGAGAACCCGTGTTCGTAGGCGGCCATAGCGACCTCGTCACCCAGAACCCGGTGCAGCGCCGTCGTGTCGTGCGGCATGAGTTCGCGAAGCGACAGGCGTGGCGTCCGAATGCCGTCAAACGTCGCAGTTCCCGCCTCGCTCATTCGAGCACCCGGATGCCGAGAGCTGTCGCGAAGGCGACCGCGTGCTGTTCGGCCTGGCGGATGGCGAGCGTCGCGCCGCTGAGGCCAGCTGGGTCGGTGAACGAGAGGGCCTCGAGACCACGGAGATCGAGGTTGTTGCTGCGTACGCTGCGACAGTCGACCTCGTCGGCGTGGCATCCGGAGAACTGCACGCGATCGAGGGAGGCCTCGGGCAGGTCAAGCGAGCCGAACCGGCAGTCCACGAACCGAACATCGCTGAGCGTCGCGAGAGCGAGGTTCGCGTAGTCGATCCGCAAACCGCGGAACTCGACACTGTCGAGCTCGGCACCGCTGAGTTCGAGGGTCGCAAGCCGGCCACCGTCGATCGTGACGGTGCGCCAGGCGCTGCCCGGTGCGATCAACCGCGTCGCACGGATGCCGCTGATCAGCACATCGCGCAGGGATGCGCCCGTCAGGGTGAAGATATCGAGGTCAGCATCCGGGATGGCGCACTCGGCGATTCGGCTGAAAGATGCGTCCACGTCGCCGTGAAGCGGGGAGAGCCGCGCGCCGAAGAGCTCATCGTGTCCCGTCAGCGTTTCCGCAGGCTCAAGCACCCGCGGCAGGTCAGGGCTGCTGACGCGCGGAGGCAGTGGACCGGTGGATCGAGAGCGAGGCACGAATCCACCCTAGGCGCCGCTAGAATTGAGCAATCAGCACCGATCCGGCTATCACCGGGGAGCTCTCGGAAGAACGGTCCCGCGAGGGGCTCAGTAGAACCGAGCGGGTCAGGCCCGTCATAGCCGCAGTGAGAGGGGCTAGGCCGGACGCAGACCGGACTGGCACGCAGGGTGGTACCGCGGCTTACGAGAGTCGTCCCGGCGGATGATGTCCGTGACCCTTGCGAGATGACATGAGCTACCCCCGCACCTCCGCCTTCGGCCCCGCCGCTGATGTTTCGCCGAGCCCGCGCTTTCCCGCGATCGAGCGCGACGTGCTCGCGTTCTGGAAGCAGGACGACACCTTCCGGGCCTCGATCGAGCAGCGCGACGGCGCCGAGGAGTGGGTCTTCTACGACGGTCCCCCGTTTGCCAACGGCCTGCCGCACTATGGGCACCTGCTCACTGGTTATGCGAAGGACCTCTTCCCGCGCTTCCAGACCATGCGCGGCAAGAAGGTCGACCGCGTCTTCGGGTGGGACACGCACGGCCTTCCCGCCGAACTCGAGGCGATGAAGCAGCTCGGCATCACCGAGAAGGCCGAGATCGAGCAGATGGGTATTGCCGCCTTCAACGCGAAGGCGCGTGAGTCGGTGCTGACGTACACCCACGAGTGGGAGGACTACGTCACCCGCCAAGCGCGCTGGGTCGACTTCGAGCGCGGTTACAAGACTCTCGACACGGGATACATGGAGTCCGTCCTCTGGGCGTTCAAGAGCCTCTACGACAAGGGGCTCGCGTACGAGGGCTACCGCGTACTGCCCTACTGCTGGCGCGACGAGACCCCGCTGTCCAGCCACGAGCTGCGCATGGACGACGACGTCTACAAGATGCGTCAAGACCCGTCGGTCACCGTGACCTTCCCGCTGATCGGCGCGAAAGCCGAGGCGCTGGGGCTCACCGCCGTTCGGGCGCTCGCGTGGACGACGACGCCGTGGACCCTGCCGACCAACCTCGCGTTGGCGGTCGGACCCGACATCCGGTACGTCGTGGCTCCCGGCGGCCCGAACGGCGCGGCTGATGTTCACCGCGCGCCCGGTGGGGTCGCGGATGACGCCGTCGAGGCGACCGCGCACGAGTACCTGCTCGCCGAAGACCTGCTCGCCGGTTACGCGAAGGACCTCGGGTACGAGAGCGCCGACGACGCCCGCGCGGCGGTCTCGCGCAGCATCCTGGGGTCGGAACTCGCCGGCGTCTCGTACGACCGGCTTTTCGACTACTACGCGGATGCCGAGACCTGGGGCACCCAGAACGCGTGGCAGATCCTCGTTGACGACTACGTCACGACCAGCGACGGTACCGGCATCGTCCACCAGGCCCCGGCCTACGGCGAAGACGACCAGCGGGTTTCGGAGGCTGCTGGCATCCCGACGATCCTCTCGCTCGACGAGGGGGGCAAGTTCCTGCCGCAGGTGACGGATGTCGCCGGTGAGCTGTGGATGGACGCCAACCGTCCCCTCATCCGCCTGCTGCGCGATGGCGGCCGGTTGCTGCGCGAGGCCAGCTACGAACACTCGTACCCGCACTGCTGGCGCTGCCGGAACCCCCTGATCTACAAGGCAGTCTCGAGCTGGTTCGTGCGGGTGACCGAGATCAAGGACCGCCTGATCGAGCTCAACGAGCAGATCACCTGGGCGCCCGAGAACGTCAAGCACGGGCAGTTCGGCAAGTGGCTCGAGGGTGCACGCGACTGGTCGATCAGCCGCAACCGCTACTGGGGTTCGCCGATCCCGATCTGGAAGAGCGACAACCCCGAGTACCCGCGCGTTGACGCTTACGGATCGCTCGACGAGCTCGAGCGCGACTTCGGCACCCTGCCGCGCAACGAGGCGGGCGCGGTCGACCTGCACCGGCCGTACATCGACGACCTCACACGCCCGAATCCCGACGACCCAACCGGGCAATCGATGATGCGCCGCATCGAGGATGTCTTCGACGTGTGGTTCGACTCGGGATCGATGCCGTACGCGCAGGTGCACTACCCGTTCGAGAACCACGAGTGGTTCGACGAGCACGCCCCCGCCGACTTCATCGTCGAATACATCGGACAAACGCGCGGCTGGTTCTATGTCATGCACGTGCTCTCGGGGGCCCTCTTCGACCGGCCCGCCTTCACCGGCGTATCGTGCCACGGCATCGTGCTCGGGTCCGACGGGCAGAAGATGTCGAAGTCACTGCGTAACTACCCCGACGTCTCGGAAGTGTTCGACCGCGACGGCTCGGATGCCATGCGCTGGTTCCTCATGTCGAGCTCGGTGCTGCGCGGCGGCAACCTGGTCGTCACCGAGGAAGGGATCCGTGCGGGGGTCCGCGAGTTCCTGTTGCCGCTGTGGAACGCGTGGTACTTCTTCGCCACCTACGCCAACGCGGCGACCGGACCCGACGGCGCCGGATACGAGGCCTCCTGGCGGACCGACTCGACCGATGTGCTCGACCGCTACATCCTCGCCCTCCTGGGGGACCTCGTCGCCGGAGTCGCCGCAGACCTCGAGGTGCTCGATTCCACGAGTGCTGCTGAGAAGCTCCGCGACTTCGCCGAGGCGCTCACCAACTGGTACATCCGCCGCTCTCGCGACCGGTTCTGGCTGGGCATCACCGACGATCCACGCTCACGTGAGGCGTTCGACACCCTCTACACCGTGCTCGAGACGCTCACTCGTGTGGCTGCACCGCTGATCCCGCTGGTCGCCGAGCGCGTCTGGCAGGGACTCACCGGCGGGCGCAGTGTGCACCTGCAGGACTGGCCGGATCCGGCATCCTTCGCCCCCGCGACCGACATCCGCACCGCAATGGATGCCGTGCGCGAGGTCTCCAGCGTCGCCAATGCGCTGCGCAAGAAGGAGGGCAAGCGCGTGCGCCTGCCGCTGTCGCGCCTGACCGTCGCAGTCACGGATGCCGCGGCCCTCGGCCAGTTCGAGGGAATCCTGCGCGATGAACTCAACGTCAAGAGTGTCGAACTCGTCGAGCTCACCGAAGGTCTGGCGGAGTCCTACGGCATCAGCCAGCGCCTCGCGGTCAACGCGCGGGCAGCCGGCCCGCGGCTGGGTAAGCAGGTGCAGCACGTCATCGCCGGCGCGAAGGCCGGACTCTGGAGCGAAGCGGACGGCGTGGTCGTCGTCGACGGCATCGCCCTCGAGTCCGGCGAGTACGAGCTCACGCTCGAGGCCGGGGGAGTTGCCGAGGGTACGGCGATCGCGCTGCTCGGCGCTGGCGGGTTCGTCCTGCTCGACACGACCACCACGCCCGAGCTCGAGGCCGAGGGACTCGCGCGTGATGTCATCCGTGCGGTGCAGGACACGCGCAAGGCAGCGGGATTCGAGGTGAGCGACCGCATCCGTCTCGAGGTGGAGTTCGAATCTGAAAGTGACGCCGCCGCAGTGGTCGCTGGTTTCGATGCCGCTGACGTTGCGGGAGAGACGCTAGCTGTGTCCTACGCCATCTATGCACCCGGCGAGCAGACCGTGCTCGAAGACTGGTCGCCCGTCGGCGAGATCGAGCACACGGAGCGCTTTGCAGCGGGTACCTATGCCAACGCCGGCGGATTCCGCGTGATCGTTGGTAGGGCTGGAGGAAACGCATGAACGACCGTGAACGTGCCGACGCCGTCTACGACATCCTGCTGGCCCGCCAGGGAGAGCAGTGGGTTCAGCCGCGCATCGAGCGCACGCAGAGACTGCTGGACTATCTCGACAACCCGCAGCGCACGTACCGGGTTGTGCACGTCACCGGCACGAACGGCAAGACGTCGACGAGCCGCATCATCGAGAGCCTCATCCGCGCTCACGGGCTTCGCACGGGCCTGTTCACCAGCCCGCATCTCGAGCGATTCACCGAGCGCATCCTCATCGATGGGGAGCCGGTGACCGATGGGGCCCTCATTGCAGCTTGGGACGAGATCGCCCCGTTCATCGACCTCGTGGATGCCGAGCTCACGGCATCCGGCGATGCGGAACTCACCTTCTTCGAGCTGTTGACGGTGTTGGCGTTCGTCGTATGCGCCGATGCTCCCGTCGATGTCCTCGTGCTCGAGGTCGGGATGGGCGGGCTCTGGGACTCCACGAACACGGCGGACGGTGACGTCGCCGTGTTCGCGCCGATCGACCTCGATCACGCCGCGCGCCTGGGAGACACGATCGAGCAGATCGCGACGGTCAAGGCGGGCATCATCAAGGAGGGCGCGGCTGTCGTGTCAGCGCGGCAAGCGCCATCAGCTGAGGCTGTGCTGCGCGGACAGGCAGGGAGGCGAGACGCCACGTTCGCGATCGAGGGCGACCAGTTCGCGCTGCAGCAGTCTGCCCTGGCCGTCGGCGGTCAATTGATCTCGGTCCGGGGGCTTGCCGCCGAATACGCCGATCTGTACCTGCCGCTGTACGGCTCGCACCAGGGCTTCAATGCCGCGCTGGCGATCGCCGCCGTTGAGGCGCTGATCGGCGGCGGCCGGCAGCCGATTGTCGCAGACGTGCTGGTGGAAGGTCTGTCCAGCGTCACGTCACCGGGGAGGCTCCAGCTCATCGGCACGGATCCGACGGTTCTCGTCGACGCTGCACACAATCCGCACGGCGCGCGAGCTCTCGCCCAGGCACTCGGCGAATCCTTCGACTTCGACGAGTGGGCACTGGTGATCGGCGTCCTCTCCGATAAGGATGCCGACGGCATCGTGTCGGCGTTGAGCGAGGTCGCGACGGCGTTCTTCGTCACGGCACCCGATTCTGATCGAGCAACGGATGCCGACGTACTGGCCGACCTGCTCGAGGCGCGGGAACTTCCCGTCGCCGTCTTTCCTGAGCTCGAGTCGGCCGCCGAAGCCGCGAGGACCTGGGCGAGTTCTGCGCCGCGCCGCGCTGTCATCATCACCGGGTCGGTCGTGCTCGCAGGTGAAGCGATCACGCTCTCGGCAGACAACGAGTGGAAAGCGGGGGCCGGCGCGTGAGCGCGGACGGGCCTACGGCGTCTCCGCGCCCACGCCGTGCTCGCGGTGCCCGGGAATCCCTGGGATCTGTCGTTCTCGGCTTCGAGTCGATCATTGTGTTTCTCGGCGGCCTCGTCGTGTACGGCCTTCGCGTGCTGCCTGACGGGATCGAGCCGTGGTGGGGCATCATCGGGGGTTCGGTCCTGGCGCTGTTGATGGTCATCACCGCCGGACTGCTGCGTCACTCGTGGGCGATCGCTGCGGGCTGGGCTCTACAGGTCGTCGTACTTCTGGGCGGCTTCCTCGTGCCCGCACTCGTCATCGTCGCGATCATTTTCGGTGGCATGTGGGCGTATGCGACGATCAAGGGGGCATCCCTCGATGCTCGCAACGCCCGACGCGCGGCACCCCCCGAACCCTCGAACGGAGAATAACGATGTCGACCGAAGAGACCCTCGTTCTGGTGAAGCCCGACGGTGTCGCGAGGGGCCTGACCGGCTCGATCCTCGCGCGCATCGAGGCGAAGGGATACGCCCTCGTCGACATCCGCCTGGTAGAACCCGACCGCGACCGACTCGAGAAGCACTACGCCGAGCACGCCGGCAAGGCCTTCTACGAGCCGCTTCTCGAGTTCATGATGTCCGGTCCATCGGTCGCCATCCGTCTTGCCGGCAATCGGGTCATCGAAGGTTTCCGTTCCCTGGCCGGCACGACCGACCCCACGACGGCAGCGCCGGGAACGATTCGCGGCGACTTCGGCCGCGACTGGGGGCTCGCCGTCCAGCAGAACCTCGTCCACGGCTCAGACAGCCCCGAGTCGGCCGCCCGTGAGCTCGGGATCTGGTTCGGCTGAGAACTCTGCAGTGCCTCGGTGTGGCCAGCGTGGTGGTGCTCGCTACCGTGCGACGGTGAACTCCACCTCGGCCGCTGCGCACGACGCGCCCTCGGGGCAGGTCGCGATGTCCCAGTAGTTCGAGATCGACGCTACGGCCTGACCGGGGCGGATCGTCGGTGGGACAGTGATCGAGACCGAGAACGACCCGTCCGGTTCCGGCGTGACTCGCGCTTGCGCCAGGGGAATCGGCTCGCCGAGGGGACGGATGCGCACGGCCAGCTCTGCGCCGTCGGGCAGCGGGCAGGCATCCGTCGTCGAGACTGTCACGATTTTGCCTGGCCGCGGGTTGTCGGGTTCAACGGTCAGCGTCGGCACGCAGGCTCGTGACGGTTCTGCCATACATGCTGTGAGTGGAGCGCCTGCGATCACCAGGAGCGTTGCCGTCGCGGCGATGCGGACGCACCGATTCATGGCGCAACGCTAGACGTGTGGGCCACAACCCGTCCAGGGATTGCAGCGATACTTACAGGCCGAAGATATTGGTCAGCGCGCGCGTCGGCGCTAGCTGCGCGACGATGACGATGATGCCGTAACTAACGATTGTCGCCAGCGGCACCCATCGCATGAGACCTTGCGAGAACCGCAGCACGCCGGGCGATGTGCCGAATGCGCCTGAGCGCATGGCATGCACGGTGACCGCGTAGAACGTCGGAATCGTCACGCTCCAGGTCACCATGCACCACGGGCACAGCGTGCCGAGCACGAACAGGCTCTGGCTGATGAGCCAGATCACGAACCCGAACGCGAACAGCATCCCTGCCCAGAACAGGAGCCAGAACCACCGGGCGAAGCGCGCGCCGGCCAGCAGCGCGGCACCGACGACGATCGGTGCGACCCAGCCGCTGAGCCCCAGGATGGGGTTCGGGAAGCCGAAGACGCTGCCTTGCCAGGACTGCAGGTTCGCAGTGCACTGCACCAGGACGCTGAAGTCGCACGACGCAGTCGCGTTCGGGTCTGCGAGCAGGTGGAACCGCTCGACGGTCAGACTGAAGGCGGCGTACCACCCGACGACGCCGGCGATGATGAGCCAGATGGCGAGGCCGACAGGGCGACGTGCGGATGCGGCGGGCATGGGTCGATTCTGGCATCCGTCTGGTTAGGAGTCGCCTGAAAGCGCGGGTCTTCGAACCAATGGAGTGTTTGTGCGCCGATAGTGCGATAATTGCGGGGACGAGTCCGCGGCCGCGCCGCGCGACATGTCGTCACAGACTTCCGGGCAATGGCTGCCCGTCGCAGCGTGAGCTTCGAGCCTGCTGCACACCGAGTTGATGAGCGACCTTCGGGTCGCGGAGATGTCGTCGGGCGACGCGCGGGTCGCTCGACAAGGAGTACGCCGACATGGGCGATGAGAACGATGTACAGAACACGACCGAAGCCGACACGGAAGGCGTGCGGGACGACCTGATCGAGGCCGCCATCGCCCCCGAGGTAGAGGAGCAGACGGTCACGGAAGAGTCTCCGGTTGAAACGGCGCCCGCTGAGGTCTCCGTGGAGCCGCCCGCAGCCCCGGCTGCCGAGATCGATGATGCTCCACCTGCCGCCGAGCAGATCGACTCCGCCGACGCGCAGGGCGTTGCTGAATCCGAGTCTGTGGAGGAGGGCGTTACGCAGCAGCCCGAGTCCGTCGAACCGGAGAGCACCGACGAGGCCGAGGCGGCCGAGGAGCCGACGGGTCCACCCACCGCTGTGAGTTTGGGGTTGCTGCCCGAGAACTTCGTGTCTGCGGTTTCGACCGCGCTGATGTTCTATGCGCCCGAGGTCGCGCCTCTACCCGCACTGCCGGAGGACGAGCCTGACGACTCGGAGCCCTCCGGATCATCGCGGCGCCGCAACCGTCGTCGTGGTGGGGGAGAGCCTCGCGAGGACAACAGGCCAACCGGTTCGCGCCAGCGTCCTGCCGAGGTGATCACCGAGCCCCAGCGGATCAAGGGGTCGACCCGGCTCGAAGCGAAGAAGCAGCGTCGCCGTGACGGCCGCGAAGCGGGCCGTCGTCGCACCGTCGTCACCGAGGCAGAGTTCCTCGCGCGCCGTGAAGCCGTCGACCGCGTCATGGTGGTGCGATCGAAGAACGGACGCGTGCAGATCGGGGTGCTCGAAGACAACGTGCTCGTGGAGCACTATGTCGCGCGTAGTCAGGATGCCTCACTCATCGGCAACGTCTACCTCGGCCGCGTGCAGAATGTGCTGCCGAGCATGGAAGCCGCGTTCGTCGACATCGGTCGGGGCCGCAATGCGGTGCTCTACTCCGGTGAGGTCGACTGGGACTCTGTCGAGACCGGCAACCAGCCGCGCCGCATCGAGCTTGCGCTGAAGTCCGGTGACAAGGTTCTCGTTCAGGTGACGAAGGATCCGGTCGGACACAAGGGTGCGCGCCTGACGAGTCAGATCTCGCTGCCCGGCCGTTACCTCGTCTACGTGCCCGGCGGCGCGATGAACGGCATCTCACGCAAGCTCCCTGACACCGAGCGTGCGCGGCTCAAGAAGATCCTCAAGGAAGTCCTGCCTGAGTCATCCGGCGTCATCGTGCGCACGGCGGCCGAGGGTGCGACCGAAGATCAGTTGACGCGCGATGTTCAGCGTCTGACCGCGCAGTGGGAACACATCAACCGTCAGGTCGAGACCACCGGTGCTCCGGCGTTGCTGCACTCAGAACCCGACCTGCTGGTGAAGATCGTCCGCGATGTCTTCAACGAAGACTTCTCTCGGATGCTCATCCAGGGTGAAGATGCGCTGCACACCATCTCGCGCTACCTCGAGGGTGTCGCGCCCGATCTGCTCGAGCGCGTCTCGGAGTACGAAGGTGACGCTGATCCGTTCGACGAGTTCCGGATCACGGAGCAGATCGAGAAGGCGCTGGATCGAAAGGTGTGGCTCCCCTCGGGCGGTTCGCTCGTGATCGACCGCACCGAGGCGATGACCGTCATCGACGTCAACACCGGAAAGTTCGTCGGCTCCGGCGGCAACCTCGAAGAGACGGTGACCAAGAACAACCTCGAGGCCGCCGAGGAGATCGTTCGTCAGCTGAGACTGCGCGACATCGGTGGCATCATCGTCGTCGACTTCATCGACATGGTGCTCGAATCGAACCGTGACCTCGTGCTGCGTCGTCTCGTGGAGTGTTTGAGCCGGGATCGGACGAAGCACCAGGTCGCTGAGGTCACATCCCTCGGCCTCGTCCAGATGACGCGAAAGAAGCTCGGCCTCGGCCTGCTGGAGACCTTCAGCGAGCCGTGCGAGGTCTGCGCGGGTCGAGGAGTCATCGTTCATCACGATCCCGTCGTCAAGCACCGCACCGCGGCTTCCGGAAATGGTTCGCCGCGTCGGAGCCGAGGTGCGGCATCCGGGAACGGTTCGTCCTCCTCCTCGTCATCGTCTCAGGCGGGCAACGGCACGCACGTCATCACAGAGGGTGTGAAATCGGCGCTCGCGCAGATCGCGGCATCCACGATTCACGCCCCGGTCGACGCGGCGATTGTTGAAGAAGTCGTTGTGGCGGCGGTGCAGGAAGCGAGTGAACCGGCACCCGAGAAGCCCAAGCGTCGCAAGAAGAAGGCAGAAGCCGAGAAGCCCAAGTCCGAGAAGGAACTGCTCCTCGATTCTGTGCTCAACGCCCTTCCTGAGCCGAAGGCACCGGGCCAGGGGCGGGGTCGACGTCGGGTGACAACCGCCGCGCTGACAGGTACTCCAGTGTCTGCCACGCCGGCCGGGCCAGACGACGAGTCCTGACAGTCGTCGCTAGGCGCCGCGGCGGCGCTCGCGTGCCGTCACGCGCAGCCCTGACGCGATGAGGGCGCGAACGAGGGTGTGGCCGTCGACAGGCCTGGCGCCGGCCGCCACGAGCCTGTCGTGCGCCTCGGCGGGAACGTCATAATGGTCGCGGTCGAAACCGCGCCGGGGGATGTCGTTGCGCTCGGCGAACTCATGAAGCTCGGCGAGGTCACTATCGCTGATCAGGTGCGACCACAACCTGCCGTGCGCCGGCCAGCGCGGGTCGTCGATCAGAATCGTCACGCGCCGATCATAGGCGGTGGTCAGCTCGGGTCGGCCGCGATGCGCGTCGCTTTGCGAGCACGGTACCGCATCAGGTAAAGTATTCCTTTGGTGCGTCGTGTGCCGCGTTCCGGACGGCGGCACGTCAGGGCCTCGGTTCCGCACCACAGCGGTCTTCCTCACGGATGGCCCCTCAGACAGACCGGAGCGCTGTGCTCCCAGAAGAAACAGGTGTGAAGTGGTTTACGCAGTAGTGCGCGCCGGCGGTCGCCAGGAGAAGGTCTCGGTCGGCACGATCGTCGTTCTCGACCGTCTCGCCGCCAAGATCGGCGACAAGGTCGAGCTTCCGGCAGTGCTGCTCGTGGACGGCGACACCGTCACGACCGACGCTGCGAAGCTTTCCAAGGTGAGCGTGACCGCCGAGGTTCTCGGCGAAGAGCGCGGTCCGAAGATCGTCATCCAGAAGTTCAAGAACAAGACCGGCTACAAGAAGCGCCAGGGGCACCGCCAGGACCTCACGCGCGTCAAGGTCACCGGCATCAAGTAAGACCCAGGAAGAGGCGCAGTAATGGCACACAAAAAGGGCGCAAGCTCTACCCGTAACGGTCGTGACTCCAACGCCCAGCGACTGGGCGTGAAGCGTTTCGGCGGCCAGGTCGTGAGCGCGGGCGAGATTCTCGTTCGTCAGCGCGGTACGCACTTCCACCCCGGCGCGAACGTTGGTCGCGGCGGGGACGACACGCTCTTCGCGCTCTCTGCCGGCGCTGTGGAGTTCGGTACCAAGGGTGGCCGCAAGGTCGTCAACGTGGTGGCCGCCGCGGAGTGATCTGCAGCTGACATCAGTATTCGGAAGGGGCGGGCTTCGGCTCGCCCCTTCCCGTCATCCGGCCCCGATAATCATCCGAAGACAGGAGAAAGCGCATGGTCACTTTCGTCGACCGCGTCACCCTGCACCTTCGTGCGGGCAAGGGCGGCAACGGATGCGTGTCGGTACGCCGTGAGAAGTTCAAGCCGCTCGCCGGACCCGACGGCGGTAACGGTGGCCACGGCGGAGACATCGTGCTGGTCGCCGACCCCCAGGTGACGACCCTCCTGTCGTACCACCATTCGCCCCACCGATCCGGCGGCAACGGCGGATTCGGTATGGGCGATAACCGATCGGGCGCTGCTGGCGAATCCGTCGAACTTCCGGTTCCCCTGGGAACCGTCGTGAAAGACCCTTCCGGCGAGGTACTTGTCGATCTCATCGAACCCGGTATGCGTTTTGTGGTGGCGCCGGGCGGTCTCGGCGGTCTTGGCAATGCCTCGCTCGCCTCGCCGAAGCGCAAGGCTCCCGGTTTCGCGCTCCTCGGCACACCCGGCTGGGAAGGCGACGTCGTCCTCGAGCTGAAGACGGTGGCCGATGTTGCACTGGTGGGTTTTCCGTCCGCGGGAAAGTCCAGTCTGATCGCCGCCATCTCTTCAGCACGCCCGAAGATTGCGGATTATCCCTTTACAACCCTCCATCCGAACCTCGGTGTCGTCGAAGCCGGTGACGTGCGCTTCACTGTCGCGGATGTTCCTGGCCTGATTGAAGGGGCCAGCAGTGGCCGCGGGTTGGGGCTGGAGTTCCTCAGGCACGTCGAGCGCTGTACGGCGCTCGTTCACGTCTTGGACTGCGCGACGCTCGATCCGGGCCGCGATCCGCTCACAGATCTCGATGTGATCCTTGCGGAACTCGCCGCCTACCCGGTTCCCGAGGGGCAGCTGCCGTTGCTCGAGCGACCGCAGGTCATCGCTCTGAACAAGGTCGATGTACCCGAGGCTCGGGATCTCGCCGATTTGGTGCGTCCGGAGCTCGAAGCGCGTGGATACCGCGTCTTCGAGATCTCGACGGTGAGCAGGTCCGGCCTGCGCGAACTGAGCTTCGCGCTGGCGTCCATCGTCGCCGAGCATCGGGCCGCGCAGGCCGACACACCGAAGCCCGAACGTGTCGTCATCCGCCCGCGTGGTGCTGAGCAGGATTTCTCGGTTCGCGTCGAGGGTGGCACGTACGGCCCGATCTATCGCATTCTGGGTGCCAAACCCCTTCGATGGGTCCAGCAGACCGACTTCCAGAACGACGAAGCGGTCGGATATCTTGCCGACCGGCTCGAGAAGCTCGGCGTCGAAGACGCGCTGTACCGCCTCGGAGCAACACCGGGCGCGACCGTCGTCATCGGCGGGGACGACGGAGTGATCTTCGACTGGCAGCCGTCGCTGAGCTCGGTGGCAGAGCTGATGACGGCACCGCGCGGCACGGATCCCCGGCTCGACCAGAACTCGCGACGCACGACCGCGCAACGTCGTGAGCGCTACCACGAGCGGATGGATGCGAAGGCCGAGGCGCGAGAGGAACTCGAGGCTGAGCGGCTGGCAGCTCGGAGCGAGGCGGAGGACGACAAGCAGTGACTGTGACCGAGCGCGAAGGTCTCTTCGGCTGCCGACGAGTTGTCGTCAAGGTCGGATCATCGTCGATCAGCGGTGAACATGCCTGGCGCATCGACGCAATCGTCGCGGCGATCGCCGCAGCTCACGAGCGCGGCACCGAAGTCGTTCTCGTCTCTTCGGGAGCTATCGCGACAGCTCTTCCGCTTCTGAAGCTCGACGGCCGCCCGGATGACTTGGCGACCCAGCAGGCGTCGGCCGCGGTGGGTCAGAACGTACTCATGTGGCGGTATCAGACGAGCCTCGACAGATTCGGCATCCTTGCCGGGCAGGTCTTGCTCACTGCCGGCGATCTCGAGAACGCGACGCACCGCTCGAACGCCCGGCGAGCCATGGAGCGACTGCTGGGACTTCGGATCCTTCCGATCGTCAACGAGAACGACACTGTCGCGACGCACGAGATCCGTTTCGGTGACAACGACCGACTTGCTGCGCTGGTGGCCCAACTCGTCGGCGCTGACGCCCTGGTGCTGCTCAGCGACATCGAAGCGCTCTACACGCGGCCGCCGGACGAGCCTGGCGCCACCCCCATTGATCGCGTGGAGCCCGGCGATGACCTGCACGGCTTCCAGTTCGGGTCCGTGGTCGTCAACAGCGTCGGGACCGGGGGCGCTGCAACGAAGGTCTCCGCGGCGCGGCTGGCCGCGGGTGCCGGGGTTGGCGTTCTCGTCACCAGCGCCGACCGTGTTGACGAGGCTCTGCGCGGCGAGAACATCGGCACCTGGTTTGCGCCCAATCCGCACCCGGTGGCGTCGGCTCTCACCGGGCCCATCGCTGTCGATCGGTAGGCTGGCAGTCATGTCAACCACGCTGATGTCACCGACGGATGCCGTCACCGGCGCTCGGGAACGGATGCAACACGCCAAGAGCGCTGCGCGCACGGTGGGCCTGCTCTCTGCGCAGCGCAAGAGCGACGTGCTGCACGCCGTTGCTGCGCGCCTGGAAGCCGACACTGATCTGATCATCGATGCGAACACGGCAGATCTGGACCGGGGTCGTGAAACCGGGATTTCCGAGGCACTCCAGGATCGGCTCAGGCTGGATGCCGCCCGGGTCGCGGCACTTGCGGCAGCGGTGCGGGATGTCGCTGAGCTGCCGGATCCTGTCGGTCGGGTCCTGGAGGAGCGTCGGCTCGATAACGGCCTGTCGCTGACCAAGGTGACGGTGCCCTTCGGCGTGGTCGGATCCATCTACGAAGCACGCCCGAACGTGACAGTCGACATCGCTGCACTGGCGCTGCGCTCCGGCAATGCCGTGGTCTTGCGCGGTGGCTCCGCCGCCGAGAACAGCAACCGGGCACTCATCGCGAGCATGCGGGCGGCGCTCGAGAGTGTCGGCGTGGACGCGGAGGCGATCCAGACCGTGGATGACTTCGGGCGTGATGGCGCACGGGCGATGATGCAGGCTCGTGGTCTGATCGATGTGCTCGTGCCGCGGGGGAGCGCCCAACTCATTGAGACGGTTGTCACCGAATCGACCGTGCCCGTCATCGAGACGGGAGCCGGTCTCGTTCACATCGTTCTCGATGAGAGCGCGCGGGCTGACTGGGCGTTGGATATCGTCGTCAACGCCAAGGCGCAACGTCCGAGCGTCTGCAACGCCGTCGAGACGGTGCTTGTTCACCGTGGTGCCGCTGACCGCCTCGTCCCGGATCTGGTCGGTGCACTCCAGGCCGCTGGTGTGACCGTGCATGGTGACGCCGACGTGTCGGCTCGCGCCGAGGGCGTCATCCCGGCCACACCGGAGGACTGGGCAACCGAGTATTTGAGCCTCGATGTCGCCATCCGTGTCGTCGACGATCTGGATGCCGCGCTCGAGCACATCCGGACGTACTCGTCGCAGCACACCGAATCGATCATCACCGAGGATCCAGCCGCGGCTGAGCGATTTCTCGCGGAGGTGGACTCTGCGGTGGTCATGGTCAACTCATCGACGCGCTTCACGGACGGAGGCGAGTTCGGCTTCGGCGCCGAGGTCGGGATCTCGACGCAGAAGCTCCACGCCCGGGGGCCCATGGGGCTTCCCGAGCTCACCAGCTCGAAGTGGCTCGTGCGCGGTGCCGGTCAGGTACGCGGCTGAGAGCTAAGCTGGGTAGGCGCACTTGTCGCCGCAGCCACGAACGGAGTTTCAATGACCCTCGTCTCGCTTCTCGCCTTCGCCGCAGAAGAGTCGGAGCACCACGGAAACGTGGCATTGGAGACCGTCATCTTCGGGATCATCGCCCTTGCCGTCTTCGGACTTCTGGCGCTCGTGACTGCGTCATACCGCAACGTCGCCAACCGCCACGCACACAAGGCAGAGGCGTACGCGAAGACCCACGCGGCTGAGCTGCAGCGATCGGGGCACGGCCACTAGGCATCCGATGTCGGCAGCACGAGCACGCCGAATCGGGGTGATGGGCGGGACGTTCGATCCCATCCATCACGGGCACCTCGTCGCGGCAAGCGAAGTTGCCGACTCCTTCGGGCTGGACGAGGTCGTCTTCGTTCCCACAGGACAGCCGTGGCAGAAGAGCAAGGTCACGGAATCTGAGCACCGCTATCTCATGACGGTGATCGCGACGGCATCCAATCCCAGCTTTTCTGTGAGTCGTGTGGATATCGATCGTGACGGTCCCACCTACACGATGGACACCCTGCGGGATCTGCAGCGCCTCAATCCCGACGCGGATTTGTACTTCATCACCGGCGCGGATGCGATCGCTCAGATCCTCAGCTGGAGAAATCATGATGAACTGTGGGAGTTGGCGCATTTTGTCGCCGTCTCTCGACCCGGGCACGTTCTCAACACCGACGGGCTTCCCGTCGAGGACGTAAGCCAACTGGAGATCCCCGCGCTGGCGATCTCGTCGACGGACTGTCGGGAACGGGTTCGTGGGGGACACCCCGTGTGGTACCTGGTTCCTGACGGAGTCGTCCAATACATTGCGAAGCACCATCTGTATCGGAGCAACGAATGACGAATGAGCAGCAACCGAACCAGCCGTTGACGCGTCGGCAGCTTCGGGAGCTCCGCAGCACCGGTGCAACCCCGATCCTGACGCCCGAGGGCACGCCGGTCATGCCGCCGGCGCTGGAGGGGACGCCGGCTGCGAACGAGGCCAAGGCACAGGACGACGCCGACGATCGTCAGGATGTCGAGCAGGCGCCGGATTCCGCGAGCGACCAGGCACCCGAAGCAGGCGTGACAAGCGACGCTGCCCAGCCTGCAGCGCCGGCTGACTCGCCGAGCGAGCTCGAGCCCACCGGCGCTGAGGTATCTTCAGCGGCTGCGGAGCTTCCGGCTTCGAGTCCGACCGGAACGACGGATGCTGCGGACGGGGCGCCGCTGACGCGCAGACGTGTGCGGGAGCGCACCGGAAACACGGATGCCCTGGCCGTGAGCGGTACTGACGGTGATCACAGGGTGCCCTTTGTTTCGGCTCCGCCGCCATCGCCGGAGGAGCATCCCATCTCGCAAGCCGCTGCCGGACTCGCGTCTGATGAACCTGTGGAGCGCGGCACGGTGAGTCCGCAGCTTGGCTCTGCCCTCCTTGCGGGCATGGCGACCGAGCCCGACCCGCGCCCGAGTTTTGACCAGCTCATCTCCCGGCCGAGCGCGGGTTCGACCGGCACCGGTAGCGCGCTGATCATGACAGATTCCCCCCCACAAGGCATCACGGCGCCGGTGAACGCGACTGGAGAGGTGCTTGTCACCGGCAGCCTGGCCCTTCCCGACCTGTTTGCGACGACCGGTCAGATGCCCGGCGCATCCGAGGGGCTCGATATCGACGCAACGTATGCTGACGGAGAGCTCCCGCAGCACTCATCGCCGACGCCGATTGCTGCCAGTGCGGCGGTCAGCACCGTCAAGACGACAGCCGAGATCATCAAGCCCCCCGCGCCCGAGAAGGGGTCGCGGCTCATGCTCACTCTCGCCATCACCGCGGGCGTGCTCGCGCTGGCTCTGGTCGGCGTGCTGATTCTCGCCTTCGCGACAGGCGTGTTCTCGTGACGCGCCGCCCGCGTTGGTCGCGTCTCGCGAGTACGGGAGCGCGCGCGTGACGGCTACGGATGTATCGAAGCAGATGCTTGCGATTGCGGCTGCCGCGGCGGAGGCCACGGGTGCCGAAGATCTCGTCGCGCTGGATGTCTCGGAGCCGCTCCCTCTCGTCGACATCTTCCTGCTCGCCACGGGGCGCAGCGAACGGAATGTCGCGGCGATTGCTGACGAGATCGAAGAGAAGCTGCTCGAGGCCGGGCACAAGCGTCTTCGTCGCGAGGGTCGCCAGGAGTCCCGGTGGGTTCTTCTGGATTTCGGCGATCTGGTCGTGCACGTGTTCCACGAGCAGGAGCGGGCGTTCTACGGCCTGGAACGGCTCTGGAAGGACTGCCCGGTTGTGCCCATCGATCGCCCCGCGCGGGCGGTAAGGGACTGAGGACGGATGCTGCACCGGTTCGGCTGCTGCCCGCCGATGTAGTAATCTGTTCTAGTTGCCTCTCGGGGCGACATCCGGGCCTGTGGCGCAGCTGGTAGCGCACCTGCATGGCATGCAGGGGGTCAGGGGTTCGAGTCCCCTCAGGTCCACCAAATGAAGAGGGGCGCCCCATGTGGGCGCCCTTCTTCATTCCTGCGGAGAGGTCGACGCGTCCGCGCTAGAACCAGGTGAAGGGGACGATCACAGTCAGTCCGAGGGCAAGCAGGAAGATTCCGCTGCTCACGCCGATGAGAATCCACTGAGCGCGGCGGTTCCGGATCACGGCAGCGATACCGAGAAGGAAGAGCGCGATTGCCATCAACACGGTGTTCAGCGTCAGTCGATCACTGTACTGATTAGCCTCGTCACCCTGGGCGAGCAGGGCCTCAGCCTCGGCGTCCGCGTCCGACCAAGCGCCGAACAGTGCGTCCTGGTAGTCCTCTGAACCCTGCGGATCGGTGTACGTGCTCGGGTCGGCCTCGTTCTCGGCCTGGGCCCACGCGATGGCGGCGTCGAGATCCTCCGAGACGCTCGTGAAGTACAACTGGTCGTACTTCTCGGATGCCGCAGCCGCGACGTCCGGGTCGGCGCCATCCATCTCGATCTGATACTCCGAGAGGCGCGTCAGGGTCTCGGCATCCTGCATGTACTGCTGATTTGCCTCCAGGTAGATGGACTCCGCCTCGGTCTGGGCCGCCCCACCGCGAGAGTACGCGGCTGCCTGCTGACCGCCGTAGAGAGCGGCCTCGAAGGAGACGTACGCGGTGGCGACAGAAACCACGCCAAGGAGGATGACGATGAGCAGCTGCAGGTCCTCAAAGAATGAGCGTCGGCGCGACGATACTGCGTCGGGAGATTCGGGCATGAGCGAGATCGTACTGCCTCGCCGAGGTCGCCTATGACACCCCGGGCGCGGGGGGAATCGTGCTCAGCTGTAGACCGAGGTGATGTCCAGATATTCCTCTAGTGAGAGCCCGCTGTTGTACACCGCCGTGGCGATGTCGACGCCGAGGTAGCGCAGGTGCCAGGGCTCCCAGATGTATCCGGTCACGCCCTCTTTGCCCTGGGGATAGCGCACGATGAAACCGAACCGGTGCGCGTTTGCGGCGACCCACTGACCCTCGGGCGTGTATCCGAACGCCTCTGTGATGGTGTTCAGATCGAACGCGAGGCCCGACTGGTGCTCACTGTGCCCGGGCCGCGCCGAGTACCGGTCGGCAGCAGCCGTACCGTCGCGGGAGGCGTAGCTGTTGTAGACCTTGACCTGCGTCGCATAGGAGCGGAACCCGCTCGCGATCCAGAGGTTGTACCCGAGTGAGGCCGCTTCGGCACGCATCCGCTCGAACGCGGCGAGTGTGTCGCCGGTCAGTCCGTTCCCGTACCAGCTCGGCAGGCGATAGGTCTTGTTGGCGATGAGGATGCCGTTGATGTAAGTCGGCTGAATGTCGTCGCCCCCGTCACCGCCCCCGCTGTTGCCCCGCGCCTGCGCGGCCTCGGCCTGGGCTTGCGAGTCCTGGACCGCGGTCCAGGACTGCTGGTACGCGCCGATCCGCTGCGACGCGCTGCCAGAGGCCGGGTCGCCGAGCCCTGCGACCGCCGCAGCGTAGGCATCCTTCGTCTCCTGCGAGGCAAGACTCGGAACCTCGAGCGCTCCGCCGTGAGCTGCAGCGGACGCGACGACGGCGTCGATGTCGGCCAACGCCGCAGTGGTGGCGGCTTCCAGCTCCGAGGTCGACCGCTCGGATGTCTCGGCGGTCTCGGACAGGTGGGCCGCGTCGTCGGTGAGCGATTGCGCCTGCGCGAGCTGAGCCTCTCGGCCGTCGGGTACGTCTGGCGTCGAGCGCGGGTCGGGTGCCGTTGTCGTAGCCGTCACCTCACCCGGCGCGGCGATGGTCAGCAGCCCCGCTGCGACCAGTGCATCCAACGATGCTCGCAGCGTGTCGAGCGTCGCCGAATCCTGCAGCATTTCGGCGTTCGTGACCTCGATGACCGTCGATGCTTCAGCTGCCGCAGCGATGGCTTCTGTCTGGGCAGCGCTGAACGCGGCGGACGATTCGTCTACCGCATCTGCGGAGGCCACCCACTCGGCGAGCGCGTCATCGAATGCAGCGCGGGCCTTGGCGTTGTCGGTCGTGATCGTCCCGACGACGCCAGCCGTCGTGAACACTGCCGCGAAGCCGAGGAACGTCCGGCGCGCGATCGCTCGGTCTTTGCGGCTTGCCCCCATGAAGACAAGGGTAGTGCGCGTGAGAGCGGGTACCGTGAACACGTGAGTTCGGCAGGTCGCCATCGATTCCGCGGGGTACGCCGCGGAGAATCCACGGGCACGCTCGCGCCTGTGGCACGCACGGGTATCGCGACGGCAGCTGTGGCCTGCTTCGTGCTCGGCGGTCTCGGCCTCGCGTCCGCGGCAGATGCGTCGAGCTCGCCATCCGTGGCCGCGCAAGCGCCGGCAGGCGAGGTTGTCGTCGTCCCCGGTACAGCCGAGAGCGTCACCGCCCGAGCCACAGCGGCCGTTGCAACGATGAGTCTCAGCGAGCGCGCCGCGAGCGTGATCATGGGGCACATCTCGACGACCGACCCCGGCGTGCTTCGCGACTACATGTCGACTACCGGCGTCGGCGGCTTCATCCTCATGGGTGCGAACATCCCGGGCTCCGAAGACCAATTACGAGGGATCACCGCGGCGCTCACGGTAGACCCGGCGGTTCCACCGTTACTGGGAATCGATCAGGAAGGTGGGGATGTGTCGCGCCTGCCGTGGGACGACTTCCCGTCGTCGATCACGCTCAAGAATGAGCCGCCAGAGGCTACGGAACTCGCGTTCGCCGGGCGCGGCGCACTCGTGCAGCGCGCGGGAATCTCGGTCAACTTCGGCATCGTCGCCGACATCACCGACGACACCAGCATGTTCATCTACCGCCGAGCGCTCGGGACAACGCCCGAAAGTGGCGCCTCACATGTTGCTGCTGCAGTGGTCGGCGAGGAACCTGAGTCGCTGTCGACCCTCAAGCACTTCCCGGGCCACGGCGCAGCCCCCGGAGATTCGCACCGCGGCATCCCGTCGACGACAAAGACATATGACCAGTGGCGTCAGACGGACGCCGTTCCCTTCGCGGCAGGCATCGACGCCGGCGCCCCGTTACTCATGTTCGGGCACCTCGCGTACACATCGGTCGACGAGAAGCCCGCGACCCTGTCGAGCGAATGGCACCGCATCGCGCGGGAGGAACTCGGCTTTGACGGCGTCGCGATCACCGATGATCTCGGGATGCTGGAGGCGTCAGGTCTGTCCGAGTATCGGGACCCCGTGTCCAATGCGGTAGCCGCCCTCGCCGCTGGCAACGACATGCTGCTGTCGGTGCTGGGAACGAATGCTCAGACCGCGGCGGAGCTCACGGCGGGCCTCGTCGCCGCCGTCGATTCCGGCGCCCTTCCAGCCGAGCGCCTGGACGAGGCCGCGGTGCGGGTGATGACGCTGCGGCTGCAGACCGCGAGCGCCGGTCGCGGTCTCGTGCCCTGCTCGTCGTGCGCGCCCGCGGCCTGATCCCGCTTGTCAGGGGAGCGGCGGTCCTGGAACGGGCTCGATCAGTGCGGGTGAGTTGTTCCGGACGTTTCCCACGTCTGAGCTGACCGGATACACCTCCAGGGTGTCGGCGACCATCTCGGCAGCGTCGACGGCGGCATCCAGGATGTCTCGCGGGTAGTCGACAGTGGGGTCGAGCCAGGCGTCAGCGTGATCGGGATCCATGAAGACCGGCATCCTGTCATGGAGCGATCCGAGTCCACCGGATGACGCGCGGGTGAGAATCGTGAACGAGAGCACCCACCGGTCGTCGGCGTCCTCGGGCTTCGACGGGTCCTTCCACCATTCGTAGAGCCCGGCGAACAGCAGGGGTTCGTCGTCGGCGGGGTGGATGAAGTACGGCGTCTTGCCGGCATCCGTGCGATGCCACTCGTAGTAGCCGGTCACGGGGACGATCGCGCGCCGCTTCTCGAGCGCGGCCCGGAACATTGGCTTGTCTTCGAGCTCCTCGGAGCGAGCGTTGAATGCTCGCGCCCCGATCGAGAGGTCCTTCGCCCACCCGGGGACCAGGCCCCAGCGGGCGCTCTCCAGCCGCCGAAGAGGGGGTTCGGATTTCGCCGAGTCGAGGACGATCGCAGCCCGGTCGGTCGGCGCGACATTGAACGACGGGGCGGGCAGGTCATCGCCGACGAGGTCGACGCGAAGCATCCCCACGAGCTCGGTTCCAACGCTTGCCACAACGAACCGTCCGCACATGCGGCAAGACTACGCGGGGGATACCCCAGCCGCCTGGAGCCGGTCGAGCAGGCCCGCTCCGTCGGATGCCGTCACCCACGGCACTTCGGCTGCCGAGTGGTCGTTGACCGCGGTTCGGCCGCCAGCGAGCACGGCTTCGGCAGGGGAGAGTCGGCGGATCGCGACAGCCGCCACGTGCCCGGGGTTCTCGCTGGCGAAGGCCGTGTAGATCGCGTCGTCGTGCTGCCCGTCATCGCCCACAAGCAACCAGCGGATGTCGGGAAACTCCTCGGCGAGGCGCTGCAGACTCTGCTCCTTGTGCGCCCGTCCGCTGCGGAACCATCGGTCATGGGTGGGGCCCCAGTCGGTGAGAAGGAGCGCTCCGGGCGGGAAAAGGTGACGTCGCATGAACCGCACCAGTGTCGGCGCGACGTTCCATGCCCCCGTCGACAAGTACACGACGGGACAGCCCGGGTTCTCGCGAGCAAGCCGCTCGAGAAGCACCGCCATCCCAGGAACCGGCTGCCTGGCGTGTTCGTCGACAACAAAGGAGTTCCACGCAGCCAGAAGCGGACGCGGCAATGCCGTGACCATCACGGTGTCATCGACATCCGACACAATGCCGAAGCGCGCATCCGGCGCGACGACGAAGACGCGTGACTCAACCGGAGCGCCGCCTTCGACGGCCATCGTGAACGTCTGCCACCCGGGCGCAAGCGCGGCGTCGAGCACGACATCCACGACACCGCCGCGGTCGGCCTTCACTGTATGTGTTTGGCCTGCCACGGTGACGTCAACGCGGGCGAAGCCGACCGGAACCGCCAGAAAGCTGCGCCAACCGCGAACCGAGGCATACTCCCCGCCGCCGCGCGGCTTACGTGGCGGAACGATCAGCACTCGTCCGAGAACCCGAATCCAGCCGTCGCCGCCGTACCCCGCAAACGGGGTCACCGTGGGCCTGAGACCACGCGCGCGGGCGCGTCGCTCCCGCCAGGTGTGAAAGCGTCGCTCAAGTCGTGCGAGCCACAGGATCTTGGGGGGCGCGGGGGTTTCCTCCGGTCCGGGCACCCGTTCAGTCTGTCATGCCATCGAGGCTCGGGTTTCGTGGCCCATCTTCTGACGCAGCGCGCTCGTCATCCGCATCCATGTGCCGCCGCTCGATGCGGTGCAGCACCTTTTTGCCCAGGTAAATGGCCAGGACGAAAAGTGCGATAGCGGCGACGAAGATGTATCCGGCGTAGTGGGCGCTGTCGGCGAGGTCGCGGTAGGTTCCCGCCGCGGCCGATGAGACCGAAACGTAGATCGTCGCCCACAGGATGCACGCAGGTGCTGTCCACGCAAGGAACCGGCGGTACGAATAGCCCGTCATCCCGACCGTCAACGGCACCAGGGAGTGCAACACCGGCAGGAATCTGCTGAGGAAGATCGCGATCCCGCCGCGCCGATTGACATACAGCTCGGCCCGGATCCACGAACGCTCACCGATGCGGGCACCCAGGCGCGAGTATCGAATGCGCGGGCCGAGGAATCGTCCCAGCCAGAAACCGATGCTCTCGCCGATGAGCGCGCCGATCACGACTGCGACGCCCAGTGCCACCCCCTCCCACGGGCTGCCGACGGCGGTGCCGGAGATGATCACAATCGTGTCGCCCGGAACCACGAGTCCGACCAAGACACTGGTCTCGAGCATGATCGCAAGACCCGCGACGAGGGTGCGCACGACCGGATCGACTGCTTGCACCGTATCCAGCAGCCACGTGAGCCACTCGTTCATCCTTGAAGCGTAGAGCCGCCGACAGCCTTTAGCCTGTGAAGCGTGACCACGCCGCCGCCGAACGTTCCGCTAGCGGCGTGGCTTGACCCGGAGCAGGTCTTCTGCGGATGGGCGCAGCGCCACGAGCACGCATTCTGGCTGGATGCCGGCCCCGGCGCGATGACCGGGCGGAGTTGGGTCGGCATCGGTGAGCCCGTCGCCTCGGATGCTGTCGAACGGGTGGTCGTGCGGGCGGCTCGTGCCGAAGACGATCCGAGCTGGGACGATCGCGGCCCGCGGCCCGGGGGGTGGGTTGGCTGGTTCGGCTACGACGGCGGAGCGTGGCGAGCGGGGGCGCCGTCGTTTCCTGACGCGGGCGGCGATGCCTGCTGGATGCGGGTGCGCGCTGTCGTCGAGTTCGACCACGCGACATACAGCGCGACAGTGTTTGCAGTGCGTGACGTTGGAGAGCTCGCTGCCGACCTGCTGCGGCTCCCGCATCCCGGTGAGATTCCGCAGCCGGAGCCGGTCGTCGCATCAGCGCGACACGACGCGATCACCTATGCCGCTCTGATCGAGCAGTGCCGCGAGCAGATCCGCCTGGGCAACGCGTACCAGCTGTGCCTCACGACGCGATTCGAGGTGGAAGGCGCCGTCGATGCGCTGGCTGCATACCGGCGTCTTCGACGGGGCCTCAGCGCTCACCATGGCGGTTTCGTGCGGATCGGGGATCGGGCTCTCCTGAGCGCGAGTCCCGAGCAGTTTCTCGAGGTCGACCGCGGCCGTATTCGGACGCACCCGATCAAGGGCACCCGTCCCCGCTCCCTTGATGCGGTGATGGATGCCGAACTCGCCGAAGACCTGCGCACGGACGTCAAAGAGCGGGCCGAGAATGTCATGATCGTCGACCTGATGCGCAACGACCTCTCGCGCATCTGCCAGACCGGCACCGTCACGGTCGAGCGCCTCTTCGACGTCGAGTCGTATCCGGCAGTGCATCAGCTGGTAAGCACGGTTGCCGGTGACCTCCGCCCCGGCCTCCATGTCGGCGAGCTCCTCGGCGCGACATTTCCCGCCGGCAGCATGACGGGGGCGCCGAAGCTCTCGGCGATGTCGATTCTGCACGGACTCGAGGGCGCGCCCCGCGGTCTCTTCGCCGGATGCTTCGGTTGGATCTCACCCCAGGGTGACCTGGATCTGGCGATGGTCATTCGCTCGATCGTCATCGAGCAGGATCGCGCCTACGTCGGCGCCGGCGGCGGCATCACCTGGCTGTCGCAGGCATCGTCGGAGGTCGCGGAGGTCGTCGTGAAAGCGCGCGGACCGTTGGCAGCTCTTGGCGCATCGGTCCCGCGCGGTTGGGCGACGGTGGTCCCGGGCGCGTGATTCCAGGCATCCGGTAGCCTGGATGGTGCGCTTTCGCGCCTCTTCCCTGCATCCCGATTGGTACCCGTTACGTGAGTCAGATGGCCCCTACCGACACCGTTGCCGCCCACGGTCCCGAAGGCGGGTATGACCCGCAAGCGGTCCAGGCCAAGTGGCAGGAGCGCTGGGCGGCCGCCGACCCGTTCCGCGCGGGTGGATCCGATGACACGCGTCCGCGCAAGTACGTGCTCGCGATGTTCCCGTACCCGTCGGGTGACCTGCACATGGGACACGCCGAGAACTACCTCTACTCCGACATCGTGGCCCGCAGCTGGCGCCACCGCGGCTACAACGTGCTCAACCCGATCGGGTGGGACTCGTTCGGTCTGCCGGCGGAGAACGCGGCGATCAAGCGCGGCGCTGATCCACGGGAGTGGACCTACGCGAACATCGACCAGCAGAAGGCCGGCTTCCGCTCGTATGGAGTCTCGTTCGACTGGAACCGGGTGCTGCACACCAGCGACCCCGAGTATTACCAGTGGAACCAGTGGCTGTTCCAGCGGCTGTTCGAGCGCGGCCTGGCCTACCGCAAGGAAAGCCCGGTCAACTGGTGTCCGGTCGACCAGACGGTTCTGGCCAACGAGCAGGTCGTGGATGGTCACTGTGAGCGCTGCGGCGCCGAGGTCATCAAGAAGAAGCTCACCCAGTGGTATTTCCGCATCACCGATTACGCCGACCGCCTGCTCGATGACCTGAACCAGCTCGAGGGTTTCTGGCCCCACAAGGTCATTCAGATGCAACGCAACTGGATCGGCCGCTCTGTCGGCGCCGACATCGACTTCGAGATTGAGGGCCGCGCCGAGAAGGTGACGGTCTTCTCGACCCGCCCCGACACGCTCTACGGCGCAACTTTCATGGTTGTCGCGCCCGACAGTGATCTGGCGGCAGAACTCGCATCCGGGTCGACACCCGAGGTACGGATGCGGTTCCAGGACTACCTCGAGACCGTGCAGAAGCAGACCGAGATCGAGCGTCAGAACACGGATCGGCCCAAGACCGGTGTGTTCCTGGACCGCTACGCGATCAACCCGATCAACGGCGAGCGCCTGCCGATCTGGGCCGCCGACTACGTGCTGGCCGACTACGGCCACGGCGCGGTCATGGCGGTTCCCGCACACGATCAGCGTGACCTCGACTTCGCGCGGGAGTTCGGTCTGCCCATCCGGGTTGTGGTCGACACGACGGCACCTGCCACGGGTGCGATTCCGGTCATCGCCGAAGACGGGCCGGTGTCGGAGGACGCCGATGACATCGAATCGATCGATCCCGCGAAGACGGGTGTGGCGCTCACCGGTGAGGGGCGTCTGATCAACTCCGGGTCGCTGGATGGGCTGAGTAAGCGCAATGCCATCACGCGGATCACCGAGGAGCTCGAAGCTGCCGGAACCGGTCGCGCGTCAAAGTCGTACCGCCTGCGCGACTGGCTCATTTCCCGCCAGCGCTTCTGGGGAACGCCGATCCCGATGGTGCACACCGAGGACGGTCGGATCGTTCCGGTGCCCGAGGACGAGCTGCCCGTGCGGCTTCCCGACGCACACGGCCTCGACCTGGCGCCCAAGGGCACGTCGCCGCTGGGTGCAGCATCGGAGTGGATGGCCACGACCGACCCCGAGACCGGTGCCGCGGCCCTCCGCGACCCCGACACGATGGACACCTTCGTCGACAGCTCGTGGTACTTCCTGCGGTTCCTCTCGCCGGGCAACGACTCGGTCGCCTTCGATCCGGCTGAGGCTCAGCGCTGGGCGCCGGTCGACTTTTACATCGGAGGCGTCGAGCACGCCATCCTGCACCTGCTCTACGCGCGGTTCATCACCAAGGTCCTCTTCGACATGGGGCTCGTCGACTTCACTGAGCCCTTCTCGAGCCTGATCAACCAGGGAATGGTGATTCTCGGCGGCACGAAGATGTCGAAGAGCAAGGGAAACCTCGTCCTCTTCCACGAGGAGCTTGCCACGCACGGCGCCGACGCGCTCCGCGTGGCTCTCGCCTTCGCAGGGCCCGTCGAGGACGACAAAGACTGGGCTGATGTCTCCACGACGGGTGCGCAGAAGTTCCTCTCGCGTGCGTGGCGCGTCGCGCAGGACGTCACGAGCGAACCCAATGTCGTCTGGGCTGAGGGTGATGTTGCCCTGCGGCGAATCACACACCGCCTCTGGGCCGAAGCGCCGGGCCTGATCGAGCAGACGAAGTTCAACGTCGTCGTCGCTCGCCTGATGGAACTCGTCAATGCGATCCGTAAGACCATTGACACCGGTGCAGGACCCGCAGACCCCGCAGTCCGGGAAGCGGCCGAGGCTGTGGCAATGATCCTCGACCTGTTCGCCCCGCACACGGCAGAAGAGATGTGGGAGGCGCTCGGCTACGAGCCGTTCGTCGGGCTCGTCGGGTGGCGCCAGGCCGATCCGACGCTGTTGGTCGAAGACACCGTCACGGCGGTTGTGCAGATCGACGGCAAGGTGCGCGCGACGCTCGAGGTCTCGGCCAAGATCGACGGCGCCGACCTGGAGGCTCTGGCGCGCGCAGACGAGCGTGTTATCCGGTCCCTCGCGGGCCGCGAGATCACCCGGGCCATCGTTCGTGCGCCGAAGGTCGTTAGCTTCAGCACGAACTGACCCTTCCTCCCCGCGGCAGGTCTGCGAGAACTTCTGCACCGCTCGGTCGTCACGTTCCTCCCAGGCTCGGCGGTCGGCCTAGCGTCGCGTTTGTGGGTGGGCTTGTACGCGAGGATCGACGTCGCTGGGGTGTCGGTGCGGTCGTCATCCTCGCCCTTGGCGGTCTCGCGATCGCGGTGATCGTCGGGGTTGTCCGGGGCGCGGCATCCGCCGAGTCGACGACTCCGGCACCGGTCACGGTCGCCACGGCGTCCTCGTCGCTCTACGTTCATGTCTCGGGAGCGGTGAACGCGCCGGGTCTGTATGTTCTTCACCCGGACGCGCGGGTTGTGGATGCCGTGGCTGCAGCAGGCGGACTCGCCGAGGACGCCGAGGCCGCCGGAGTCAATCTCGCCCGCCCTGTGTCCGATGGCGAGCAGCTGATCGTGCCGCGGGTGGGGGAGGTGTCGGTGGCGGGACCCGCGGGGGTGACATCCGATGGTCGAGTGAATCTGAACACCGCGGACGAGGCAGCGCTTGACACGCTGCCCGGAGTAGGACCTGCCATTGCGGGACGCATCATCGAGTGGCGAGACAGCAACGGGCGTTTCGCAAGCGTCGACGATCTGTTGTCGGTGTCCGGGATCGGACCCAAGATGCTCGAGTCGATCCGTGAGCTCGTCACGGTCTGAGGGTGCGGGCAGTGGTGAGCGGAGGGCGGCGATGGCGTGCCGCGCGCCTCGTGCCGGCCGCTGTGGTGGCGTGGGCGACGGCCCTGGCGTTGGTGAATGCTCCTGCGCTGGCGCCGATGGTGGTCGTTGCCCTGGTGGCGGCTGGTGCCGGCGGGGGAGTTGTGCTTGGTGCGCTCGTGCGACGTCGCCCGTCGACCGTGACGTCGCAGGCTGGCGGCGTGTATCGGGGTGCCCCGACGGCCGTAGGTATCCTGTCTGTTGTTGTCGTGGCGCTTGCGGTTGGCGCCGCGGTCGGCATCCACGTGGCGTTGGCGCAGCCGGGGCGGGATGCCGCGCTCGAAGCCTTCGGAAGCGGCTCGCGCGTCGTCGAGGTCGAGGCGATCGTCGCCGGCAAGGTCGAGCCACGCGCGGGCGGTCAGCGGGCGTTCGATGCGTCGATCCGGCTCGTCGGGTCGGATGGAGGTGCGCTTTCCGGGTGGGCTGACGCGGCAGTGCGCGTGTCGGGGGAGCAGGTCAGCAGCGGGCTGGATGTCGGCGCACGGCTACGGGTCAGTGGAACGAGCAGGCCGGCGTATCCGGGCGATCGTGCCGTCGTTCAGATCCTGGCGCACGAGACAGAGGTCGTCGAACCCCCAACCGGCATCCTGCGCATCGCAGCCGACCTGCGGCAGTCGCTGGTCCGTGCCGCAGGGGGGCTTCCCGGCGGCGGGGGAGAGCTCGTGCCGGGGCTCGCGGTGGGCGACACGTCAGCGGTCAGCTCCCAGACGGATGCCGACATGAAGTCATCCTCGCTTTCGCACCTCACCGCGGTATCGGGCGCTAACTGCGCCCTCGTCGTGGGTATTGCGTTCGTCGCTGCAGCGGGGCTGGGAGCAGGCCGCCGCGTGCGTGTGATTGCAGGTCTTGGCGCGCTCGTCGGGTTCGTCATCCTCGTCACGCCCGAGCCCAGCGTCGTCCGCGCCGCGATGATGGCCGGAATTGCCATGCTCGCGGTCCTGCTCGGTCGCGCTGGCGCCGGCGTCGCGCTGCTGAGCGCGGCAGTCGTACTGCTCCTGCTCTTCGACCCCTGGTTGGCGGGCTCACTCGGGTTCGCGCTGTCCGTGGCTGCCACGGCGGCGCTTCTGACGCTCGCCCGTCCGCTGGCCTCGGGGCTGACGCGTGTGATGCCCGCGCCGCTGGCTCTGGCTCTTTCGGTGCCGCTCGCTGCTCAGCTGGCCTGCGGGCCGCTGTTGGTACTCATCGATCCGTCGGTGCCGCTGTGGGGAGTGCCGGCGAACCTGCTCGCTGCACCCGCCGCCCCCGCAGCGACGGTGCTGGGGCTTGCCGCCTGCATCGCCGCCCCCCTACCGGTGCTGCAGAGCGGCCTGGCAGCACTCGCATGGCTGCCGGCGGCGTGGATCGCTGGGATCGCGGATGTCGCGAGCGGGTTACCCTTCGCGCGCGTTCCGTGGGCGAGCGGCCTCCTCGGTGCGCTCTTACTCGCTCTAGTGGGCACACTCGCCGCCCTCGCGCTCGGCCTGCCGGAACAGAGCCCGCGGTCTACCCGCGTCCGGCGCGGTTCTGCGCTCCTGCTCGCCGTGGTCGTCACCGTCTGGACCTGCACGACCGTGGTCACCACGATCACGCAGCGATGGGGAATTCCCCGCGACTGGTCGATCCTGATGTGCGATGTGGGCCAGGGAGACGCGGTGCTCGTGCGCAGCGAGGGCGCGACCGCGCTCATCGATACGGGCCACGACCCCGCGCTGATGAGCGCATGCCTTGACCGAGTGGGCGTCACACGCCTCGACCTGCTCGTGCTGACGCACTTCGACAAAGACCACGTCGGCGGCACCGAGGCGGTGGTCGGGCGGGCTGACACCGTGCTCCACGGTCCGACCGACGGAAGTGCCGACGATCGGCTCTTGGCGGATCTTGCGCAAGCGGGAGCCCAGGTCGTGTCGGCGCAGGAAGGGATGTCGGGTACGTTGGGCGGCGCCCGATGGAGCGTGCTCTGGCCGCGCGCGAGCGTGCTTTTCCCGCCGGGCAATGACTCATCGGTGACCGTGAGTATCGAGGGCGGCGGCGTTCCGCGCTCGCTCTTCCTCGGTGATCTTTCCGCAGACCCGCAACGGATGCTGCGTGCGAGCATCCGCGGCGTCGTTGAGGTCGTGAAGGTGTCGCACCATGGCAGTGCTGACCAGGACCCCGGCCTGTACGACCAGATCGCGCCGCGCATCGGGCTCATCGGCGTGGGAGCCGACAACACCTACGGGCACCCCACCGCAACGACACTGGCCATGCTGCAGGGCAGCGCCGTCGGCCGCACCGACCAGGATGGGATCGTGGCAGTCGTTGGGGAGGGCGAGACCCTCGCGCTGTGGCGGGAGCGCGCGGCGTCTGTCGCGGGTGGCGGATAGGCTTTCGGCATGGCCGCACCCCGTCGCTCGAGTTCCTCGAAGTCGGCGATTCGACAGGTGCCGTGGCGTGATCCGCGTCCCGCGCCTATCGTTCTGGTGTCGGGCCCCGAAGACGTGTGCGCAGAGCGCGCCATTGCGGGCCTGCGCGACTACGTGCGGGCAGAGGATCCGGCGGTCGAGGTCACCGACCTCCGGGCCGACGACTATGTCGCGGGAACGCTGCTCACCGTCACCTCGCCGTCGCTGTTCGGTGAGCCGCGGCTCGTGCGCGTCTTCGGGGTGGAGAAGGCATCCGACTCGTTCCTCACTGAAGCCCTCGCCTACCTCGATGCGCCCCAGGAAGGCGCAACAGTCGTGCTCAGACACACCGGTGCGAGCGTGCGCGGCAAGAAGCTGCTCGACGCGATCCGCAGCGGCGCGGCGGATGCCGTCGAGATCGCGTGTCCGGCCATCAAGCGCGATAGCGACCGCTACGACTTCGCCGCCGCCGAGTTCGCCGGAGTGAGCAAGCGCATTGCGCCCGCAGCCTTGCGTGCGCTCGTCTCGGCATTCTCCGACGATCTGACCGAGCTTGCCGCAGCGTGTCAGCAGCTGATCGCGGATGTGGATGGCGATGTCACCGAAGAGATCGTGCGGCGGTATTACGGTGGTCGCGTCGAGACCACAGCCTTCGCGGTGGCAGACACCGCCATCGCGGGACGCTACGGCGAAGCGCTGATCACACTGCGGCACGCATTGGCGAGCGGCGCTGACCCGGTGCCGCTTGTCGCGGCGATCGCATCGAAGCTGCGCACCATGGCGCGCGTTGCCGGCCTGCGCGAGTCATCAGCCGCGATCGCAGCCCGGATCGGGGTGAAGGACTGGCAGGTTGACCGTGCTCGCCGGGATCTCGCGGGCTGGAACGAGGAATCCTTGGGCCGGGCGATCCAGGCTGCGGCACGAGCGGATGCCGAGGTCAAGGGCGCATCGCGTGACCCGATCTTCGCTCTTGAGAGACTCGTCACGGTGGTCGCGACCCGCAGTGAGTTCGGGAGCTGACGGTCGGAGAAACGACAAAGCCCGCCCCGAAGGGCGGGCTTTGTATGAAGCGTGAGGCTCAGAGAGCCGCGACCTGCTTGGCGATCGACGACTTGCGGTTGGCAGCCTGGTTGGCGTGGATGACGCCCTTGCTGACGGCCTTGTCGAGCTTCTTGGTGGCCGTGGCCAGAGCCTTCTCGGCGGCGGCCTTGTCGCCGGCGGCGATGGCCTCGCGGGTGCGGCGCACCTCGGTCTTCAGCGAGCTCTTCACGGCCTTGTTGCGCTCGTGAGCCTTCTCGTTGGTCTTGTTGCGCTTGATCTGCGACTTGATGTTCGCCACGTGGAGACGTTCTTTCGTTCGAGTGATGGATGGACTGCCGGCGACGAGAGAGGGGCGTCCACCAGCGATCGTGAGGGTAGAACCCACACACAAGCCAATCAGCGAGTCTACCAGGTCTGCTCGATGGTCGTGAGCGCAAGGTTCAGGACCGCATTGAACACCCGTGGACGCATAGCGGTGACCAGGTGACTGGTGCGCGGCACCACGATCAGTTCGGCATCCGGTGCGATCCGTGTGAACAGGCGCTCGTTGACCCGCAGCTGGTCGAACTGGCCGTTCACGAACCAGAGCGGAACCTCGATCCGTCCGAGCGCCGAGAGCAGATCCAGCACCGACAGGCTGCGCAGTGCCGTGTCTTGCGCGTCAAGTGCATAGCCCCCCGCGCCGAAGTCAGCCCGGGTCTCGGGCGGGAGCGTCGCATCCAGGACCCGTTCGCTCAGCCACGCGCCGCGGTCGGGGAGCGAATCGAAGCCGCGCGCGAGAAGGCGGTAGGTCTGCAAAGCGGCCCCACGAGGGATCGCCGTGCATGATGCGGCGATCAGGCCGGCGATCGGAGGGGCGTCCTCTTGCCCTGCGTACTCGATCGAGAGCAGTCCGCCCATCGAGTGAGCGACCAGCAACACGGTGCCGTGGTCCTCTGCGGCACGGCGAACGGCCTCATCGATCGTTGCGAACGCACCGCTCAGTGAGAACGTCTCGCTCATCCGCGACCCGTGCCCGGGAAGATCGACCGCTGTCACGGGGTTTCCGCGCTCGATCAGGTACCGCTCTTGCGCCCGCCACATCGTGCGGGAGGTGCGGATGCCGTGAACGAGAACCACCGCGACCGCCATGAGTTCGAGGATACGGTGCGTCGTTTCGTCTCGCTTCGCTGGCGCAACGACCGGGACCCGTACGCCCGGTAGGCGAAGGTGGGGGCGTGGGCGCCGGTAGAATCGTGCGGATATGTCCCCCCGTGCCTCTACGCCGCTGCAGCCGGCAGCCACGCCGCCCGCGCAGATCCGCAACTTCTGCATCATCGCGCACATCGACCACGGCAAATCGACCCTGGCCGACCGGATGCTGCAGATCACCGGTGTGGTCTCCGACCGCGACATGCGCGCGCAGTACCTGGACCGCATGGACATCGAACGCGAGCGCGGGATCACCATCAAGAGCCAGGCGGTGCGGATGCCATGGCAGACGGATGCCGGCACGTTCGCCCTCAACATGATCGACACGCCCGGTCACGTCGACTTCACCTACGAGGTGTCACGCTCGCTCGCGGCGTGCGAGGGCGCGGTCCTGCTCGTGGATGCCGCACAGGGCATCGAGGCGCAGACCCTGGCGAACCTCTACCTGGCGCTCGAGAACGACCTGCACATCATCCCCGTACTCAACAAGATCGACCTGCCCGCTGCCGACCCCGAGAAGTACGCGGCGGAACTCGCGAGCCTTATCGGCGGTGGTCCGGCTGATGTGCTGCGCGTGAGCGGCAAGACCGGTCAGGGTGTCGAGGAACTCCTCGACAGAATCGTCGCCGAAATCCCGGCCCCCACCGGTGACGCCGACGCGCCAGCCCGCGCGATGATTTTCGACTCCGTCTACGACGCCTACCGCGGCGTTGTCACCTACGTGCGGATGGTCGACGGCAAGCTGGAGCCGCGTGAGCGCATCCAGATGATGTCGACCCGGGCAACGCACGATCTTCTCGAGATCGGGGTCTCCAGTCCCGAACCGACCCCGACCAAGGGCCTCGGAGTCGGCGAAGTGGGGTATTTGATCACCGGTGTGAAGGACGTGCGCCAGTCGAAGGTCGGCGACACGATCACGAACCAGCGCAAGCCGGCATCCGATGCCCTCCCGGGCTACACCGACCCGAAGCCCATGGTCTTCTCGGGGATCTATCCGATCGACGGCAGCGACTACGCGGATCTGCGCGAAGCGCTCGACAAACTCAAGCTCTCAGACGCATCACTGCAGTACGAACCCGAGACCTCGGTCGCGCTGGGCTTCGGCTTCCGCTGCGGGTTCCTCGGGCTCCTGCACCTCGAGATCATCACCGAGCGCCTGTCCCGCGAGTTCGATCTCGACCTGATCACCACGGCGCCGTCGGTGACCTACACGGTCACGACCGACACCGGCGAAACCGTGACGGTCACCAACCCCAGCGAATACCCCGACGGCCGTGTCGCGGAGGTGTCGGAGCCGGTGGTGAAGGTCGGCATCCTGTTGCCCAAGGATTATGTGGGTACGGTCATGGAGCTGTGCCAGTCCCGGCGCGGGTCGCTGCTCGGTATGGACTACCTGAGCGAGGACCGCGTCGAGCTGCGCTACAACATGCCGCTCGGTGAGATCGTGTTCGATTTCTTCGATCAGCTCAAGTCCAAGACGCAGGGTTACGCGAGCCTGGACTACGAGCCGGCTGGCTCGCAGACCGCCGATCTCGTGAAGGTAGACATCCTCTTGCAGGGTGAGAAGGTGGATGCCTTCAGCTCCATCGTCCACCGCGATAAGGCGTACGGGTACGGCACGATGATGACTGAGCGCCTCCGAAAGCTCATCCCGCGCCAGCAGTTCGAAGTGCCCATCCAGGCCGCCATCGGGGCGCGGATCATCGCCCGCGAGAACATCCGCGCGATTCGGAAGGACGTGCTGGCCAAGTGCTATGGCGGTGACATCACCCGCAAGCGCAAGCTCCTCGAAAAGCAGAAAGAGGGCAAGAAGCGCATGAAGATGGTCGGTCGCGTCGAGGTCCCCCAGGAGGCGTTCATCGCAGCGCTCTCGGGGGACGTCGAGGGTAAAGACAAGTAGTCTGATCGCCATGCGCCGCGGAACCTTCCGGGACGAGACCGTCGACTATGCAGCAGTCGGGGCCACACAGGCTCCCGACCTCATGCAGTACCCGCCGGAGAAGAGCGTCCCCGCCGAGGAGTCCTGGCGGATCGGTAGCGGTCAGGCACGATTCGAGTCGGCGACCGAGTCGCTCTTGTCGTGGGCGCCGCTGCGCGGGGCCGGGTTGTCGTTGGCTGACATCCGTCCGGCATCCGGGTCCGGCTACGCCGGGGTCGCGTACGACTCGGATGGCGCGCCGATAGCGCCGTCGCGACGCGACGCCGAGCAGCGTTTCGACGCCGAAGGCACTCCGTATGTCAGCGCCGGCGCGACGGTGCACGTGACCGGCCGGCTCAGCGGATACCGCGCGGATGCGGAACTGCGCGTCATCCTGGCCGTCGAAGAACCCCGGCGCACGGCTTTTGCGCTGGGCACCGTGGGCGGCTCTGTCGTCAGCGGCGAGGAGCTGTTCCTGGTCGAGTGGCGCGACAACGACGAGGTCTGGTTCACCGTGCGCGCATTTGACCGTCCCGTATCGACGCTGTACCGGCTGGTGCCGCGCTTCGTCCGCGGGCGGCGGCGACGGCTGTTCCGGGCATACTTGACGGCGGTATCGCCCCTGTTCGCTCCCTGATGGGCGCAGCGCTTCCCCTCGGCGCTCCCGTTCCGCGCGACGGATCGCTTCCCGGGGCGGTCATCGAACCCACCGCCCCGCTGTCGGCATACGTCCATATTCCGTTCTGCCGCGTCCGCTGCGGCTACTGCGACTTCAACACCTACACGGCCGAGGAGTTGCGTGGCGCGCGCCGCGAGGACTACGCGGGGACGCTGCTTCGCGAGATCGACCTCGCGTCGGGAGTCCTTTCTGCCCATCCGCGGCCACTGAGCACGGTGTTCTTCGGCGGGGGAACGCCGACGCTGCTTCCTGCCCGCGACCTCGCGGTCATTCTGGCAAGCCTGCGGGATCGCTTCGGGATCGAGCCGGATGCCGAGGTCACCGTGGAGGCGAACCCCGACACCGTGACACCCGAGGTCACCGAGGAACTGGCCGGTGCGGGAGTCACTCGGTTGTCGATCGGGATGCAGTCAGCGGTGCCCGAGGTGCTTCGTACGCTCGATCGGACGCACCGACCCGAGAACGTTGCGACGGCGGTGCGCGCGGCACGAGACAGTGGTCTGGCAGTAAGCGTCGACCTCATCTACGGCGCGCCAGACGAGACCCTCGATCACTGGCGACGCAGCGTCGAGGCCGCCCTTGCGCTGGAGACCGACCACATCTCGGCATATGCGCTGATCGTCGAAGAGGGCACTGCGCTGGAGCGCCGCATTCGACGAGGAGAACTCGCTACACCCGACGACGACCTGCAGGCCGCGATGTACGAGCACGCTGACACCGCGTTCGAGGAGGCCGGCTACGGCTGGTACGAGGTGTCCAACTGGGCGAAGACCCCCGCTGATCGTTCGCGGCACAACCTTGCGTACTGGCGTGGACACGACTGGTGGGGTTTCGGCCCTGGCGCTCACAGTCACGTCGGAGGTGTGCGGTTCTGGAATGTCAGGCATCCTGCTGCCTACGCGCAGCGGCTGGCTGCCGGCGATTCACCGGGGGCGGGCTTGGAGGTCCCCGATGAGGAGGCGCGACTGCTCGAGCGGGTGATGCTGCGGGTGCGAACGGTGGAGGGTCTGCCCGTTTCCGAGCTGGCACCGCAGAGCCGACAAGCCGTCGCCGGTCTCGTCGCGAACGGGCTCGTGGACGGTCGCGAGGCGGTTCGCGGAAACCTCGTGCTTACGCGCGCCGGACGATTGCTGGCCGACGCTGTCGTTCGCGCGCTGACGGTGTGATCCGGGGCGTTGAGGGAGAGGCATCCGCTAGAATTGGCACTCTGAGGATGTGAGTGCCAGTGCCACGTCGAGCCGCTGTAATGGCCGACGCCGGACGCGGAAGGAGGCGACATGGTCAGCGAGCGTGGGCTTCAGGTGCTCCGGGCGATCGTGCAGGACTACGTCGATACCCGCGAGCCCGTCGGAAGCAAGGCCATCGTCGAGCGTCACGCGTTCGGCGTATCCGCGGCCACGATCCGCAACGACATGGCGCTTCTCGAAGACGAAGAACTCATCGCGGCACCCCACACATCGTCGGGGCGCGTCCCGACCGACAAGGGCTACCGCGTCTTCGTCGACCACCTCGCCGAGATCCGGCCCCTTTCACCGGCCCAGCGCGCAGCCATCGCGAGCTTCCTGCAGGGGCCCGGAGACCTGGATGACGCTCTGGCGCGAACGGTGCGGGCACTCACACAGCTCACCGGCCAGGTGGCCATCGTGCAGTATCCGTCGTTTGCCAAGGCGACCATCACGCACGTTGAGCTCGTGGCACTTGAGCCCACCCGGGTGCTTGTCATCGTCGTCACCGATACGGGACGAGTGTCACAACGCCTCGCGCTTCTGACCGTGGCCCTCGACGAGTCAGATCTCGCGCGCGTTCGCGCCGAGGTGTCGACACTGCTGGTTGGGCGAAGCGTGCGGCAGGGAGCCAAGCGCGTCGAGGAGCAAGCAGACAGTGATGCACGCACCGCCCACCAGTCGGCGGTCACCGAGATCCTTCGAGTCGTGCAGGAGGAGCTCGACGAGTTCCGTCAGGATCGGCTCGTGATGGCCGGTGCGGCAAATCTCGCGCGTCGCGAGAGCGACTTCCGCGGAAGCATCTACCCGCTTCTGGAGGCGATCGAAGAGCAGGTGACGATCCTTCGCCTGATGGGGGAGATGGTCGCCGACGACAACGGGCTCGCAGCCAGCATCGGACGTGAGAACGAGGCGTTCGGGCTGTCAGAGGCATCCGTCATCGCGAGTGACTACGATGCGACGGGCGCCAGGGCCCGCGTGGGCCTGATGGGTCCGACCCGAATGGACTATCCCAGCAACCTTGCGGCGGTGCGGGCTGTAGCGCGCTACCTCACGGGGCTGCTGGCCGAAGACGAAAAGGGCCGATGAGCCCGTACGAACTGCCCGCGATCACACGCGGGATGCAGAAAGGTGACCGTGGCTGACCACTACGAGGTCCTTGGCGTGTCGCGAGATGCGTCGCCCGAAGAGATCAAGAAGGCATATCGGCGCCTGGCCCGAGAGCTTCATCCGGATGTGAACCCGGGGGAGGACGCTGCTGAACGGTTCAAGCTCGTGACGCACGCATATGACGTGCTCAGCGACCCGCAGCAGCGGCAGCGCTACGACATGGGCGGCGGCCAGAACGGCGGTTTCGGCGGCGCGGGCGACTTCGGCGGCTTCAGCGACATCTTCGAGAGCTTCTTTGGAGGAGGTGGCGCTGCTCGCGGCGGGCGCCCCCGATCTCGCAAGGAGCGGGGCCAGGATGCGCTGGTTCGCGTCGACCTCGACCTGAAGGATGTCGTATTCGGTGTCCATCGCGACATCGACGTCGACACCGCCGTCATGTGCGAGACCTGCAATGGTTCCTGCACGCAACCCGGAACGACGCCGGTTCGCTGCGATATCTGCCACGGCACGGGCCACATCCAGCGCACCGTACGAAGCCTGCTTGGCAACGTCGTCACCTCCCAGCCGTGCGGCACATGTCAGGGGTACGGCACGACGATCCCGTACCCGTGCGCGACCTGTCAGGGGCAGGGTCGCGTTCGGGCTCGTCGCACCGTGTCGATCGACATTCCGGCCGGTGTTGACACGGGCCTGCGGCTACAACTTCCCGGATCGGGTGAAGTCGGACCGGGCGGCGGCACGCGGGGCGACCTGTACATCGAGGTCTCTGTCGCGACGCATCCGGTGTTCAGCCGCGAAGGTGACGACCTGCTCGCAACGCTCGAAGTCTCGATGCCGGATGCCGTTCTCGGTGCGGCCACGACGATCGAGGGCCTGGACGGACCGGTGGATCTCGAGGTGCGTCCCGGTGTTCAATCAGGCGACGTGCTGACCATCAAGGGTCGAGGCATTACACCGCTGCGTGGCAATTCACGCGGTGATCTGCGCGTGGGTGTTCATGTGGTCACACCGACGAAGCTCGACGCCAAGGAACGGGCTCTCATCGAGGAGTTCGCCAAGCGGACGAAGGCACCCGCGCCCCATCTGGCTGAGTTCCATCAGGGCCTGTTCTCGAAGTTGCGCGATCGGTTCCGGAACGGCTGATCGTGCCGCTTCATTTCGTCGTCGACGAGCGGCTGGATGCCGAGACCGGCCAGACCGTCACCCTCACCGGGGCTGAGGCGCATCACGCGGCCACGGTACGCAGGGTGCGCGTCGGCGAGGCGGTAACGCTCGGCGACGGCGCTGGCGTGTGGCTCGAAGGCACGTGCGAGGCAGTCGCGGCGCGTGAGGTCGTCGTGCGCGTCACGAGCCGGGAGGACCTGCCCCGCCCATCCGTGCGGATCGAGCTCGTTCAAGCTCTTGCCAAAGGCGACCGCGACGAGCTTGCGGTTCAGGCGTCGACGGAACTCGGTGTGGATGTCATTACACCCTGGCAGGCTGCCCGGAGCGTCTCGCGCTGGGATGCAGCCAAGCGTGAGAAAGGTGTCGCCCGCTGGCGCCAGATCGCGCGAGAAGCGGGCAAGCAGGCGCACCGCGCGTGGCTTCCCGAGGTCGGCGCGCCGGTGACGACGGTGCAGTTGTGCGCGCGGGCAGCGACGACCCGGATGCTCGTGCTCGAGCCGACAGCGATGGTACGCCTGACCGAGTGGAAGCCCGAGCAGACCGACGGTCGCGACATCGCCCTGGTCGTCGGACCTGAAGGTGGGATCGACGCCGGCGAGTTGAACTCGCTCGAAGCTGCCGGTGCGACGCTGGTACGCCTGGGTGACCACGTCCTGCGGACCTCGACGGCAGGCCCCGCAGCGATCGCAGTGCTCAGCGCCAGCCTCGGCCGGTGGTGACTGTACCGGCGGTAGCTGGGCCCGTGGGAGAGGCCGTCGGTAGACTGAGAGCATGACCGAGCCCTCCGTCTTCACTCGAATCCTGCGTGGCGAGATTCCCGCAGAGATCCTCAGCGAGACCGAGAACGTGTTCGTCATCCGTGATATCGCTCCGCAAGCGCCTCTTCACCTCTTGGTGATTCCCAAGATCGCCGATTACCGCGACGTCACCGAGCTGGCGGCGGGTGATCCCGCGTTGCTGGCCGAGATGGTGGCGGTAGCCAAGGATGCAGCAGCAGAGCATGGCAGCGGTGATTTCCGGCTCGTGTTCAACACCGGGTCCGGCGCAGGGCAGACGGTGTTCCACGTGCATGCCCACGTGCTCGGCGGCGACCTCGCAGAAGGAAGTCTCGGTGGCTGATCCGCACAGCAGCGCGGAATCCGGAGATCGCGTCACGGAGCGACTGTTCGCCGACGGTGTCGCCATGGTCCAGCTTCTCGGGCCGCAAGACAGGCTGCTGCGCGTCGTCGAGCGGGAGCATCCGGATGTCGACGTTCACGTTCGCGGGAACGAGATCACTCTGGCGGGCAGTGCGGCAGCGGTGGCTGCGGCGCGAGACCTCGTCGAAGAACTGCTCACCATGACCCGCACCGGCCACGATCTGGCACCGGCGGATGTCTCCAGCTCGAACCGTATCCTGCGAAGCGATGGCAACCCGCGCCCGTCCGAGGTCTTGGGCGAGGCGATTCTCTCCAGTCGGGGGAGGGTGATCCGCCCGAAGACGCTGGGGCAGAAGTCATACGTGGATGCGATCGAGCACACCACGATCACCTTCGGTATCGGGTCGGCCGGAACGGGTAAGACCTACCTGGCGATGGCCAAGGCCGTGCAGGCGCTGCAGCGCAAAGAGGTCAGCCGCATCATCCTGACCCGCCCCGCCGTCGAAGCCGGGGAGCGCCTCGGATTTCTCCCCGGAACGTTGACCGACAAGATCGACCCGTACCTGCGCCCCCTTTACGACGCGCTGAACGAAATGATGGATCCCGAGATCGTTCCCAAGCTGATGGCGACGGGCACGATCGAGGTTGCGCCTCTGGCGTACATGCGTGGCCGCACGCTGAACGATTCTTTCGTGGTGCTCGACGAAGCTCAGAACACCACCCCCGAACAGATGAAGATGTTCCTGACCCGGCTGGGCTTCAACACCAAGATGGTCGTCACGGGAGACATCACGCAGATTGACCTGCCCCAGGGGGCGTCGGGTCTGCGTCTCGTGACGAAGGTGCTGAGCACGATCGACGACATCCACTTCGCTTACCTCACGAGCGACGACGTTGTTCGGCACTCGCTCGTCGGCAGAATCGTCGACGCCTACTCCGAGTACGACGAGAAGCGACTGTCAGCAAAGCGCGAACGTGACGAGGCGAGCGAGCTGAGCAATCGTGCCGAGCGCCGCGGCACGAGCCGGCCCGCCGGTCCGCGCGATCACATGCCCAAACGAGGACGCCGATGACGATCGAAATCACCAACGAATCCGGAATCGACGTCGACGAGACGGTCCTGCTCCGGCTCACGGAGAACAACCTCGCTGAGTTGTTCGTCAGCCCGGATGCCGACCTTGCGATCCTCCTGGTTGACGGGGGCGCGATGGAGTCGCTGCACGTCCAGTGGATGGACGAACCCGGCCCTACGGATGTGCTGAGCTTTCCGATGGACGAACTGCGCCCGGGAACGGAAGATGCGCCGACCCCCGAGGGTCTGCTGGGCGACATCGTGTTGTGCCCGCAGGTCGCTGAGACTCAGGCTCAGGCCGCCGGCCATTCCACGATGGACGAACTGATCCTGCTCACCACCCACGGCCTCCTGCACCTGCTCGGTTTCGACCACGCCGAACCGGCGGAAGAGCGTGAGATGTTCGCTCTCCAGCGAGACCTCATCGTCCGATTCCACGCGGCCGAACGCCGTCGTCTCAAGCCGTGACCGCGGCTCTGCTGCTCGCCGCAGCCGCCCTCCTGGTCGCCTTCGGCGGCCTGATGGCGGCGGTGGATGCAGCACTCGGGGTGACCTCGCGCTCTGACCTCGAGGAGATGAGTCAGTCCGGTCGCAATGCCGCATTCATCCGCGGAATCGCCGATGACCCTGCGGCGCACGCCAACGCCGCGGGCTTCATGCGTGTGCTTTCTGAGACCACCGCAGCGGTGCTGGTGACTGTCGCGCTGTCGATCCTCTTCGACAGCATCTGGTGGGCGATGCTCGCTGCCGCGATCATCATGACGGGAATCTCGTTCGTCGTGGTCGGGGCGAGCCCACGCAGCGTCGGCCGGTTGCACGCCAAGGGGCTGCTCCGGGGGGCTGCCCCCGTCATCCGCGCGATGCGTATCGTGCTGGGCCCGCTCGCTCACGGTCTGGTCGCGCTCGGCGACCGCGTGACGCCCGGTGTTGCCCGCGGGTCATCGTTCGCCTCTGAGGAGCAACTGCTCAGCATGGTGGATGAGGCAGCATCGCAGGACCTCATCGAGGAGGACGATCGCGAGCTCATCCACTCCGTGTTCGATTTCACCGACACGTATGTGCGCGCGGTCATGATTCCGCGGACGGAGATGGTGACCGTCGAAGCTGACACGACGACGAAGGACGCAATGGAGCTGTTCCTCGACAAGGGCGTTTCTCGCGTCCCGGTCGTCGACGACGAAGCCGACGACGTCATCGGAATGCTCTACCTCAAAGACCTGGTGCAGTTCGCCTACCGCGACGAGGCCAGGTGGCGCGCTGCCGCTATCTCACAGCTCGCGCGACCTGCCGTGTTCGTGCCCGAATCGATGCGAGCCGAGACTCTGCTGCAACAGATGAAACGGGAAGCCGTGCACGTGTGCATGGTGGTGGACGAGTACGGCGGGGTCTCGGGCCTCGTGACCCTCGAAGACCTGATCGAAGAGCTGGTCGGCGAGATCGCCGACGAGTTCGACCCGCGGGCCACCGAGATCGCCGAAGTCGCAGAGGGACGCTATCGCGTGAGTGCCCGACTGGGACTTGCGGAGGTCGGTGAACTCTTCGACCTCGATCTCGAGGACGACGAGGTCGATTCGATCGGGGGACTGTTGGGCAAGCAGCTCGGCAAGGTGCCGCAGCCCGGAGCGGTGACGGATTTCGAGGGTCTGCGAATCACCGGCGGGGCCTCCCGCGGCAAGGGCCGTGGCATCACCACCGTGTTTGTGGAGCGCATTCCGCCCGCGACCGAGGCGGAAGACCACTCAGCTACTGACGTTGAGGACTCGGCTGCGACAGTCGAGAAACCATCTGAACGGAAGGTGCGCTCGTGAGCGACAGCGATTTCCGGTCCGGGTTCGTGACGTTTGTGGGACGCCCGAATGTCGGCAAGTCCACGCTCATGAACGCCCTCGTCGGCGAGAAGATCGCAATCACGAGCGACAAGCCGCAGACCACCCGACGGGCCATTCGCGGCATCCTGAACCGCCCCGGCGGGCAGATCGTGATCGTCGACACCCCAGGTCTCCACCGCCCGCGCACGCTCCTCGGCCAGCGCCTCAACGATCTCGTCGAAGAGGTTCTCGGAGATGTTGACGTGATCGCCTTCTGTGCTCCCGCGACCGAGAAGGTCGGCCCGGGAGACCGCCGCATCGCCGAGTCTCTCGACGGGTACGCGTCGGCGAAAAAGATCGCCCTGGTGACCAAGACTGACGTCGCCTCTCGCGACCAGATCACGGAGCGGCTGATGGAGGTCGACGCTCTGCGTGAGGACTGGGCAGCGGTGATCCCACTTTCGGCGGTCACAGCCGATCAGCTCGGGGTTCTGGCGGACGAGATTCTGCGCCTCCTCCCGGAGGGCCCTGCCCTCTATCCAGACGACATCGTGACTGACGAGTCGGATGACGACCGGATCGCGGAGATCATCCGCGAGGCGGCGCTCGATGGAGTCCGCGATGAGCTACCGCACTCCATCGCCGTCGTCGTGCAGGATGTCGAACCCCGCGAGGACTCCGACCTGATCGACGTATACGCCGACATCGTGGTCGAACGCGACAGCCAGAAGGCGATCATCATCGGCAAGAAGGGGTCGCGACTCGCACGCGTCGGTGCCACTGCCCGCGAACAGATCGAGCCGCTCCTCGGATCCCGCGTGTTCCTGTCACTGCACGTCAAGGTCGCCAAGGATTGGCAGCGAGACCCGAAGCAGCTGGGCCGCCTCGGCTTCTGAGCCTACGTGCAGAGCCCGGTCTTCACCCGAGTGATCGGAGGGCGGACTGGATGATCACGACACCGTCGCCGTACTCGGCATCCGCGGCGCTCTGCAGGGTGCCGTCGTCCCAGATCACCTGTGCCCAGACGTAGCCGTCCTGCGTCCAGGTGGCAAGCAGCAGATCGCCGAGCGCGGTCGGTATCTCGGTCGCGATCGCGTCAAGTTCGGCCGCCGGTGTATTGCCCGAGATTTCTCCGGTGGGGTCCTCCGGCCTCATCGGATCGTAGAGAGCAAGCATGATCGGCGGCTGGGTGGCGGTGAAGACGTCGCCATCGAAGGTTCCAAACACCGCGTAGGTGCCCCATCGCGTATCTCCCGACTCCTCGAACCCATCAACGCCATCCCAACTCCAGCCTTCGAGCGGCATCCCGTCGCACTGCGGCGGATACGACTCGGCGATCGGCCCGAGGCAGAGCGCCACGTCTCCGGCGACCTCCAAAACGGTTCCCGTGCCGACCACCTCGCCGACCGGAGGGTTGATCTGCGCCCCCGCCAGTGCGCCGGCTGACGCGCCGGTCCCGCCCGCGCACCCCGTTGCGATGAGCAAGACTGATGCTGCCGCGAGTGCGGCGGTACTGAGACGAGCAGTGAACCTCATACCCATGGTGTGTCGATCGCCAACCAAACGTCTCACAGATGACGGCAAGAATTGCTGGTAACATCGCACCATGCGCGCACTCTCGCTTCTTCTTAGCTGCCGCGGCGGGGCCATCTAGGGCCTTCCTCGTCGCGGAGCTTCGTGTCGGCCCGTTCACCTCGAGCCAGAAGCAGGAAGAAGCGACACCATGAAGAACACTCAGCAGCCGTCGGGGATGCCGACGCACAAGTACGTTCCGTATCACGAGCAGATCCGCGTCTCGGTCCCCGATCGCACGTGGCCTGACGCGAAGATCACGAAGGCCCCGCGGTGGTGCGCCGTCGATCTGCGTGACGGAAACCAGGCGCTGATCGACCCGATGAGTCCCGAGCGCAAGCGGATCATGTTCGATCTGCTGGTGAAGATGGGCTACAAAGAGATCGAGGTCGGCTTTCCATCAGCAAGTCAGACTGATTTCGACTTCGTGCGTCACCTGATCGAAGACGACGTCATCCCGGATGACGTCACCATCCAGGTTCTGACGCAGGCCCGCGAGCATCTCATCGAGCGCACGTACGAGTCGATCCGCGGCGCGAAGCGCGCGATCGTGCACCTCTACAACTCCACGAGCATCCTGCAGCGTGACGTCGTGTTCCGCACCGACAAGCAGGGGATCATCGACATCGCCCTCGAAGGTGCTCGTCTGTGCCGGAAGTTCGAGGCGACGGTACCCGAGACCGAGGTGTTCTACGAGTACTCGCCCGAGAGCTACACCGGCACCGAGCTCGAGTTCGCGGTCGACGTGTGCAACCAGGTTCTGGAGATCTTCGAGCCGACGCCCGAGCGGAAGGTGATCATCAATCTGCCGGCGACGGTTGAGATGGCAACGCCGAACGTCTACGCCGACTCCATCGAGTGGATGAGCCGCCACCTGAACCACCGCGAGAACGTCTTGATTTCGCTGCATCCGCACAACGACCGCGGCACCGCGATCGCCGCAGCCGAGCTCGGCTACATGGCAGGCGCGGACCGCATCGAGGGATGTCTGTTCGGAAACGGCGAGCGCACCGGAAATGTCGACCTGGTCGCACTCGGCATCAACCTGTTGACGCAGGGAGTCGACCCCCAGATCGACTTCAGCGACATCGACCAGGTCAAGCGCACCGTCGAGTACTGCAACCAGCTGCCCGTCCACGAACGCAGTCCGTGGGCTGGCGACCTCGTCTTCACCGCCTTCAGCGGGTCGCACCAGGATGCGATCAAGAAGGGCTTCGAGTCGATGGATGCCGCCGCCGTGGCGCAGGGGGTCTCTGTGGACGAGCTGCTGTGGGCCGTCCCGTATCTGCCGATCGACCCCAAGGATCTCGGCCGCTCCTACGAGGCCGTCATTCGCGTGAACTCGCAGTCCGGCAAGGGTGGCGTCGCCTACCTCCTGAAGACCGACCACGCCTTGGACCTGCCGCGCCGGTTGCAGATCGAGTTCTCGGGGGTTGTGCAGGCCAAGACGGATGCCGAGGGCGGCGAGGTCACCAGTGACCAGATCTGGTCGATCTTCACCGATGAGTACCTGCCGAGCTCCGTCGCTGACGAGCGCTGGGGCCGGTTCGAGTTGCTCTCAACGCGCACCGAGAGCGACATGACCGGTGACGTCGTCCTCGACGTGCGGCTGCGTGACGGGGATTCCGAGATCTCGGCTCGCGGAAACGGAAACGGGCCGGTAGCCGCGTTCCTGTCCGTGCTGCGCGAACAGGGGTTCGATGTGACCGTCTACGACTACGTCGAGCACGCTCTCAGCGCCGGCGGCGACGCGCAGGCCGCGGCCTATGTCGAACTGCAGGTCGAAGGTGAGCGGCTGTGGGGTGTCGGTATCGACGGTGACATCTCGACGGCGTCGCTCAAGGCCATCGTCTCGGGCGTGAACCGTGCGATCCGCGTCCGCGAGGAGTCCGGAGCTCTCGCGGCCGTCTGACAGCCGAGTGCACGTGCGGGGGTGGCCGGTCAGCCGGTTGCCCCCGCGTCGCCGTTGTCAGCAGCTCTGGTGCCGCCGACGACGGTGATCGCGGAGGTCTCGACGGCGACCTTCCGGCGGTAGAGAGCGCGCTGCTCAGGAAGCGAGATATCGAACACGACGGCGAGCAGTCGGATGACCGTCGTCACGGCGACAGCGCTGATCGCCGCGGCGGTCAGCGGTGCCCCGAGTGAGAACGAGACGGTGAGCACGACGCATCCGGCGCCCGCGGCCACGGCATAGAGCGATCCGACGTGCATGATCGCGACCGGCAAACCCATCAGCACATCACGCAGGATGCCGCCCCCGACCGCGGCGGCGACGCCCACGAAGATCGCGGGAACCTCGGGCAGCCCGAGATACAGCGCTTTGCTTGTGCCGAAGGCGCCGAACAGGCCGATGACGAGAGCGTCGAGTCCGACGATCAGCCAGCTGACCCGTTCGAGGATCGTCGCGAGCAGCATTCCCAGGAGCGCGGCTGCGACTGCTGTGATCAGGTACCAGTTCGACTGCAACGTCGTCGGGGTGACGTTCAGCAGCAAGTCGCGGATGAGACCGCCACCCATCCCCATGACGATCCCGATGATCGCGACGCCGAGAAGATCTAGCCGCCGTTGACCGCGGAATCCCGACGCGAACAGGGCTCCCTGCAGGCCGCCGAGCGCCGCAGCAGAGAGATCTGCCCACAGCGGGATCACGAAGAGCGGCTCGTTCACCCGTCCATTGTCGCTCGATGCCGGGATAATCGAGGGGTGCCCACCTACCGTGACGAAGTCGTGGTTCTGCGCACCCACAAACTGGGTGAAGCAGACCGGATCGTCACGCTCCTGAGTCGGCGCCACGGCAAGATCCGCGCGGTGGCTAAAGGCGTGCGCCGCACATCGTCGCGGTTCGGTGCTCGCCTCGAGCCCTTCATGGTCGCCGATGTGCTGCTGTACCGGGGGCGCTCGCTCGACATTGTGCAGCAGGCTGACAGCCTCGGAGCCTACGGCGCAGACATCGCGCTGCACTACGACCGGTACACTGCAGCGCACGCGATGGTCGAGGCCGCGGACCGGCTCAGTGAGTCCGAGGCGACGACGCCGCAGTATCTTCTTCTGCTCGGCGGCCTGCGGGCGCTTGCCCGCGGCGAGCACGCATCGCGCAGCATCCTCGACTCGTATCTGCTTCGTGTCATGGCTCTGTCGGGATGGGCGCCCGGGCTTGATGCGTGCGCCCGGTGCGGGCGCGTCGGCGAGCACAGGTCCTTCGTCGCCCAGCTCGGCGGGATGGTGTGTCCAGACTGCTCGCCGGTCGGGTCGGCGCGGGCGGATGCCGAGACCCTCGGGGTGTTGCGTGCGCTCATGACGGGGGAGTGGGACGTCGTGGACGGGGCATCCGCCGGGGCGGGTGGGGCGGCATCCGGCCTGATCGCGGCGTACACCCAGTGGCACCTCGAGCGCGGCATCCGGTCGCTCGAACACCTCGGTACTTTTGCGCCGCCCCCACAGCAGTCGGCAGCCGTTCAGACGATGGAACCCACTCCATGAGCCCCAAGCCCTACACTCACCGTGACGCCGTGCCCTACCGGCCGATCGATTGGACAGGTCTCTACCCGCCCGAGTTCCCCAAAGGTTCGGTTCCGAACCATGTCGCCATCGTCATGGATGGAAATGGACGCTGGGCCAACCGACGCGGCCTCACGCGTGTCGAGGGCCACAAGGCCGGAGAGGCGGCGCTTCTTGACGTCGTGGCGGGCGCGATCCAAGCCGGTGTCAAACACCTGTCGGTGTACGCCTTCTCGACCGAGAACTGGTCACGCTCACCCGACGAAGTCCGCTTCCTCATGGGGTTCAATCGTGACGTGCTGCACCGCCGTCGTGACCAGCTCAACGAATGGGGCGTCCGGGTGCGGTGGGCCGGTCGCAAGCCCCGGCTGTGGTCGAGCGTCATCAAGGAACTGCAGTTTGCCGAGCAGCTGACGGCCGGCAACGACGTCCTGACGCTCACGATGTGCGTCAACTACGGCGGTCGGGTAGAGCTCGTCGATGCGGTGCGCTCGATCGCCGACGATGTCGCCGCGGGCAGGCTGCGTGCCTCTGCGGTGAGCGAGAAGCTCATTGCGCGTCGGCTCTACCAGCCGGAGATGCCGGACGTGGACCTTTTCATTCGGTCCAGCGGCGAACAGCGCACATCGAACTTCCTCCTCTGGGAGTCGGCATACGCGGAGTACGTATTCCTCGACACCCTGTGGCCGGACTTCTCCCGGACTGACCTGTGGCGAGCAATCGACCTCTACCTTGGCCGGGACCGACGATTCGGCGGAGCGATCGATACTCCCGAGCCTCCTGCCCTCTGAGCCCGCGACGCCAGGTGTGGTGAGGCCCCCCGTCCCCACGTGACCTTCGTCCCTGTGTCTGCATGCGCGCCGGGAGTAATCCAGGTACGAGGGAGTGCGACCTACGCACAGCAAGGGGGCTGAAGGATGAGCACTGCACCACGCTCTCGCACGGCGGCCGCGCCGGCCATAGGAATGTCGGCAACGACGATGGCACTGCTCATCGCTACCGCCGTTGCGAGCGTCCGCGGCTTGCCTGCCATGGCGGTGTACGGCTGGGCATCCGTCTTCCTGTACATCCTGCCCGCCATCGTGTTCATGATCCCCGTGGCACTCGTGGCAGCGGAACTCGCGAGCGGATGGAAGGGAGGCGTCTTCGTCTGGGTCAAGGAAGCGTATGGGGACCGCATGGGCTTCAGCGCCATCTGGCAGCAGTGGATCCAGAACGTCGTCTGGTACCCGGCGCAGCTCGCGTTCTTCGCCACGGCGCTGGCCTACGTGTTCAACCCCGCGCTGGCTAGCAATGGCCTGTTCACCGGTTTCGTCATCCTCGTCGTGTACTGGGGATCGACCCTCATCGCCTTCCGTGGTGTGAAGGCCTTCGCATCGGTCAGCAGTATCGGATTCCTCGCCGGGACGATCGTGCCGTCGGTTGGCCTCGTGGTGTTCGCGATCTTGTTCCTGACCGGGGGAGGAGCGTCGAACTTGCCCGCGCCGGCGGCCGCGGATTGGATGCCAGCGTGGACCGGGATCACGAGCATCGTGCTCATCGTGAGCAACTTCCTGGCGTACGCCGGCATGGAGATGAACGCCGTTCACGTCAATGAGATGGATCGGCCGCGCCGCAACTTTCCGCGCGCAATCGTGCTCTCCGCGGTTCTGATCCTCATTGTCTTCATCTTCCCGACGTTGGCGATTTCGGTCGGCGTCCCTGCCGACAAGGTCAATCTCACCCAGGGGGTGCTGCAGGCCTTCGACGTGTTCTTCCAGCAGCTGGGCATCCCGTGGGCGACGACGGTGATGTCGCTACTCATCGTCTTCGGCATCCTGGCTTCCGTCGTCACCTGGATCCCCGGACCGAGCAAGGGGCTCCTGCTGGTGGGCCGCCAGGGCTACCTCCCACCGGCACTGCAGGGCACCAACAAGTACGGCATGCAGTCGCCGATCATGATCGTGCAGGGGCTCATCGTGACGGTGCTGGCGATCGTTTTCGCGATGATCCCATCGGTGCAAAGCGTGTTCTGGATCTTCTCGGCGATGGCAGTGCAGTTGTACTTGATCATGTACATGGTCATGTTCCTCGCCGCCATGCGTCTGCGGCGCACGCATGCGGACGTGCAGCGGGGATTCCGGGTTCCCGCGATGCCGGTGGTCGGGTGGATCGGGTTCGTCGCGAGCCTGCTCGCGTTCCTGATCGGTTTCGTCGAACCGGCAGGCAGTGGCGTCGGACAGCTGCCATACACGCTGTTCCTTGTCGGGGGGATCGTCGCCCTCGGGATCTGGCCGTTCATCCTGTATGCGGTGCGCAAGCCGAGCTGGAAGGTGCATCCCGATGTCTCGCACGTACACGAACCGGAGCCGGGGCCGAACACGCCGCCTTCGCCCTGACGTGTGCGGGCCGGAACTGAAAGACTCTCAACCACAACCCGGAGGGACGCACGACCATGCTTCACGAACGTGACAACATCCGCGACGAGCTGTTCGACGAGGTCTTCGCGTCGACGGATCTTTCGGTCGCGTTGCCGAAGTTCCGGATGCCGGAGAAGGAGCACCTCGCCCGTCACGCCTATCAGGTGGTCTCGGACGAACTGATGCTCGACGGAAACTCGCGGCAGAACCTTGCAACCTTCTGTCAGACCTGGCTCGAACCCGAGGTCCGACAGCTGATGGTCGAGACGCTCGACAAGAACATGATCGATAAGGACGAGTATCCGCAGACCGCAGCCATCGAGGCTCGGTGCGTCCACATTCTCGCGGACCTGTGGAACTCACCCGAGGCCGCGAACACGCTCGGAACATCCACGACCGGCTCCAGCGAAGCCGCAATGCTCGGCGGAATGGCGCTGCTGTGGAAGTGGCGGGAGCGGCAGCGGGCGGCAGGTAAGCCGACCGACAAGCCCAACCTCATCTGCGGGCCGGTGCAAGTCTGCTGGCACAAGTTCGCCCGGTACTGGGACGTCGAGCTTCGGGAAATCCCCATGGAAGGGGATCGGCTGATCATGACGCCCGAGGAGGTTCTCAAGCGGGTTGATGAGAACACGATCGGTGTTGTGCCGACGCTCGGGGTGACGTTCACTGGGGCTTTCGAGCCTGTCCAGGCGGTCAGTGACGCGCTGGACGGTCTTCAGGAGCGCACCGGTCTTGATGTGCCGATGCACGTGGACGGTGCCAGCGGCGGATTCCTCGCTCCCTTCACCGCGCCGGACATTATCTGGGACTTCCGTCTCCCGCGAGTCAAGTCGATCAACGCGTCCGGTCACAAGTTCGGTCTCGCGCCGCTGGGCGTCGGCTGGGTGGTGTGGCGTGATGCGTCAGACCTTCCCGAGGACCTGATCTTCGAGGTCAACTACTTGGGCGGCAACATGCCCACGTTCGCGCTGAACTTCTCGCGGCCGGGCGGTCAGATCATTGCTCAGTACTACAACTTCATCCGCCTCGGAAAAGAGGGCTACCGTCGGGTCCAGCAGGCCTGCTACGACACGGCGATGTACCTGGCAACAGAGATCGCGGCGCTCGGCCATTTCGACATCATCAACGACGGCAGCCCGGAGGTGGGGATCCCGGCTGTGTCGTGGAAGCTCAAGGAGGGAGTGGAGCATCCGTTCACCCTTTTCGATCTCGCCGACCGCCTTCGTACCCGCGGATGGCAGGTGCCCGCGTACACGATGCCCGCGCACCGCGAGGACATGGCAGTGCAGCGCATCCTCGTTCGCGCCGGATTCAGCCGAGACGAGGCATCCCTTCTGATGAACGACTACCGCGACGCCATCGCCCACTTCGACAAGCACCCCGTCTCGGTGCCGATGACTGAGGAGGAAGCGGGCAGCTTCCACCACTGAGTCAGAAAAGCAGCGCTGTCAGTTGACGAGGCTGCTCTCGATCACAGCGACAACCGCCGGGTCGTCGGGCTTGGTCGTCGGGCGGAACCGGTGGACCGTGCCGTCGGGGGTGAGCAGGAATTTCTCGAAGTTCCACAGCACAGGCCCACGCTTACCCTCGGCATCCTTCGCCTTCTTGAGTGCCTTGTAGAGCGGGGCGGCGTGCGAGCCGTTGACTTTGATCTTCTCGGCAATCGGAAACGACACTCCCCAGGTGGTCGCGCAGTAGTCGAGAATCTCGTCCATGCTGCCCGGCTCCTGCCCCATGAACTGGTTGCAGGGGAACCCGATGACGGTGAATCCGCGAGCGCCGTAGGTCTTTTGTAGCTGCTCGAGTTGCTCGTACTGTGGCGTCAAACCGCACTTCGAGGCGACGCTGACCACCAGCACGACACCGTCACCGTAGTCGGCCAGCGTCGCCGTGTCGCCGTCGGCTGTCGTGAAGGGGATGTCGCGGAGGGAAACCTGCTGCACGTCGGTCATGGGTTCAGGCTACCGTCGCCCCCGAGGGACAGCGCGGCGCGGCAACGCGCAGGTCTGGGAGAATGGGTGGATGCCCTCATCACCGTCCGCCACGTCCGTCGCGCCGCTGCGCATCGGTCCGATCACGGTCGATGCGCCGGTCGTGCTCGCACCGATGGCCGGGATCACCAACACGGCGTTTCGGCGGTTGTGTCGCGAGTACGGCGCGGGCCTCTACGTCAGCGAAATGATCACGTCGCGTGCGCTCGTGGAGCGCAACGAGACGACGATGCGGTTGATCACTCATCACGAGTCCGAGACGCCGCGGTCGATTCAGCTGTACGGCGTGGATCCTGCCACGGTGGAGGCTGCGGTACGGGTTCTTGTCGAGGAGGACCGCGCAGATCACATCGACATGAACTTCGGATGCCCCGTCCCCAAAGTCACGCGCAAGGGAGGCGGTGCCGCCCTCCCGTGGAAGCTCGGCCTGTTCCGCGACATCGTGACGCGCGCCGTCGCCGCAGCGGGACCGATCCCCGTGACGGTGAAGATGCGCAAAGGAATCGATGACGACCATCTCACCTACCTTGAGGCCGGCAGGATCGCCGAAGATGCCGGGGTCTCCGCCGTCGCACTTCACGCCCGCACAGCCGCCCAGTTCTACTCGGGTGAGGCTGACTGGGAAGCGATCGCCCGCCTCAAAGAGCACGTGAGCTCGATCCCGGTGCTTGGCAACGGCGACATCTGGGCAGCCGAGGACGCGACACGGATGATGGCCGAGACAGGGTGTGACGGCGTCGTGGTGGGTCGCGGATGCCTCGGGCGGCCCTGGCTGTTCGGAGAGCTGGCACGGGCATTCGACGTGGATGCCGGACCGATCGTCGATGCAAACCTCGGCTTCGTCGCCCGCGCCTTCCGTCGGCATGCTGAGCTTCTGGTGGAGTTCTTCGAGGACGAGGGCCGTGGATGCCGCGACATCCGAAAGCATGTTGCCTGGTACTTCAAGGGCTATCCGGTGGGCGGTGACCTGCGCGCCAGGCTCGCAACGGCATCCTCCATCGCCGAGATCGACGAGCTTCTCGCGGAGCTGGATCTCGAAGCTCCCTATCCCGGAACGGCCGCGGAGGGTCAGCGTGGGCGAGCCGGAAGCCCGAAGCGCCCCGCGCTTCCGGACCGCTGGCTCGACTCTCAGGACATTGACGGCGTCGACTCGTGCGCGCTGGCCGACGCCGAACTGGACCACAGCGGTGGCTGAGCGAGGCATCCCGGTGCATCGCGGGTATGCGGATGCCGATGCCGAACGCTTCTACGGCGAGCACCACCGATCGCAGCGGGACGGTTTCGCGCGGGACCGAGCGCGCGTGCTGCATTCGGCCGCGCTTCGCAGGCTTGCCGCCAAGACCCAGGTTCTGAGCCCGGCAAGCCCGGCCGACTTCGCTCGTAACCGTCTCACCCACTCGCTCGAGGTCGCCCAGGTTGGACGCGAGCTTGCCACGGCGCTCGAACTGGCCCCCGACGTCGTCGACACCGCGTGCCTCAGTCACGATCTGGGGCATCCCCCCTTCGGTCATAACGGGGAGCGCGCTCTGAACGACTGGGCAGAAGACATCGGCGGGTTCGAGGGGAACGCGCAGACCCTGCGGATCCTGTCACGTCTGGAGCCCAAGGTCATCGACGCGAACGGTCGAAGCCACGGACTGAATCTCACGCGCGCCAGCCTGGATGCCACGTGCAAATACCCCTGGACCTCTGAGCATCCGCTCCCCGACCCGGGAGGGCGGCTCAAGTACGGGGTTTATGACGAGGACGAGGCGGTCTTCACCTGGATGCGCGAGGGAGCTCCTGGGCGCGTGCGCTGCATCGAAGCCGAGGTGATGGACCTTTCCGACGACATCGCCTATTCGGTCCACGATTTCGAAGACGCGATTGTCAACGGCTACCTCGATCCGGCGCGCCTGGCCGATCCTGCCGAGCATGACGCTCTCATCACCGCGATCCAGACCTGGGTGGGTTACGACTTCGCGCGAGACGAGCTCGAAGATGCCCTCTATCGCCTGATGCGGATGCCTGAATGGGTCGCGAGTTTTTCGGGCACCCGCTCCGACCTTGCGCGCCTGAAGAACCTGACCAGCGACCTCATCGGACGTTTCGCCCGTGCCGCCGTGACGGCGACCCGCGCGGCCGCCGGAGGCCCGGATCTGACGCGCTTCCATGCTCACGTTGTGGTGCCTCGCGTGATCGAGGCCGAGATGGGGGTGCTCAAGGGCATCATTGGTGCTGTGGTGGTGAGCATCGATGGTCGTAAGGCGCTCTACAAGGAGCAGCGGCGCCTGCTCAAGCGCCTGGCCACAGCGCTCTGGGAGAATCCGCACGAGCTGGATGCCGTGCACCGCGAAGATTTCGATGATGCCGCGAGCGACCGCGAGCGGCGCCGCACGATCGTCGATCAGGTCGCAAGCCTGACCGATCAGCATGCGATCTCGTGGCACGGCCGGCTTGTCGGCGACGTCGATGTCGCATCCCTCGGGATCTGGGTACCTCGCACGCCGACGCGGGCACAGTAGGGCGTCCGGATGCCAGGACGTATCGCTCAGGCCGACATCGACGAGGTGAAGGCGCGCACGAACATCGCGGATGTGATCGGCGAACGTGTTGCGCTCAAGTCCGCTGGTGTTGGTTCGCTGAAGGGATTGTGCCCCTTCCACGACGAGCGCAGTCCGAGCTTCCACGTGCGACCACAGGTCGGCTTTTATCACTGCTTCGGGTGTGGCGAGTCGGGCGACGTGTACTCGTTCCTGCGCAAGATGGACCATCTGAGCTTCACCGAGGCCGTCGAACGCCTGGCTGGCCGCATCGGGTACACCCTTCATTTCGAGGAGGGCGGCGCAGCCCCGGAGAACTCGGGACGCAGTCGCCTCTATGCGGCAAACGCTGCTGCTGCCGAGTACTTTCGCGCCCAACTTCTGACGCCCGAGGCCGAGATCGGACGCCGGTTTCTGGGCGAGCGAGGGTTCGACGCTGCTGCCGCTGCTCATTTCGGGGTGGGCTTTGCGCCCAAGGGCTGGTCGAACCTGTCGGACGCCCTCGCTGCGCAAGGGTTCACGCGTGAGGAGCTTCTGGCTGCCGGACTGCTTTCGCAAGGCCAGCGCGGGCGGTACGACCGCTTTCGTGGCCGACTCATCTGGCCGATCCGTGATGTGACGAGCCAAGTCGTCGGCTTCGGTGCGCGACGGCTGTTCGAAGACGACCAGGGCCCGAAGTATCTGAACACGCCGGAGACGTCGATCTACCGGAAGTCGCAGGTGCTGTACGGCCTCGATGTGGCCAAGCGTGACATCTCTCGGGAGCACCGTGTCGTGGTCGTCGAGGGCTACACCGACGTCATGGCGTGTCACCTCGCCGGCATCACGACGGCGATTGCGACGTGCGGCACTGCCTTCGGCAGCGACCACATCACGGTGCTCAGGCGCGTTATGGGTGATGACTCGAGCGGGGGAGAGGTCGTTTTCACCTTCGATCCCGATGCGGCGGGCCAGAAGGCTGCCCTGCGGGCCTTCGCCGACGAGAAGCGCTTCTCGGCACAGACCTACGTCGCTGTGGCCCCGGACGGGCTGGACCCGTGTGATCTGCGCCTCGCCCGCGGCGACGATGCGGTGCGCGCCCTCATGACGACCAAAGCGCCGATGTTCGAGTTCGTCATCGACCAGCGTCTCGCACAGTACGACCTCGGAACTGTAGAGGGGCGGGCTGCGGCGCTTCGGGCGGCGGCGCCGGTGGTCGCCGACATCCGAGACCCCTCGTTGCGGCCCGGATACGTTCGTGTGCTTGCGCGCCGGATCGGACTCGACCTCGATGAGGTGGGCGCTGCGGTGACTCGGGCTTTCCGCTCCCGCGACGCGGGTGGCGCGCCGCAGCGACGGGGGAGCGACGGTGCGGCAACCGAGCGCCAGCATCCGGATGATGGACCTGCCGCGGCATCCGCACCGGTGCTGGTCCCGACGATCGCGTCGCTTCCTCGCACGCGCGATGTCGTGATTGAGCGCGACGCGCTCATGGCTGCGCTGCAATTCGGACACCGCCTCGACGATGCGACCGTCCGGCGCGCCCTGGGAGCGGCGTTCCAGCATCCTGCGCTCGATGCCGTTCGTGCCGCCGTCGTCGATGCGCCCGACTACACGCGAGCAGGATGGGCAGTGCAGGCTGTTGACACCATCCGCGAGCCCTACCGCGCTCTCGGCTCGGAGCTGCTGATGTCGGCGTTCCCGGCTCTCGGTGAGACGGATGCTGCGGCGTCTGCATCCGACCTGATGCGCAGACTCATCGTGCGACGCGTTGACACGGAGAAGGCAGAATTGGTTCGCGCGGTCCAGCGTGTGCCCCCGGACTCGGAGGAGGGGCGCCGGATTCGGCTGCAATTGCGCGAGCTCGACCTCGAGCGGCAGCGCTGGACAGGTGACGTCGAACGCTGATCGCGCCGGAGTCCAGACTGGATCCCGACGCGACGGCACGGCAGGATGAGGGTATGTCTCCTCGTCGCAGAGCCACCGAAGCGGCGATCGTGTGCTCGGACCTCTCGATCAGTCACTCCGGTCGCGGTGAGACCGACAAGCTCATCGACGGGATCACCTTCACGGTGGCGCGCGGTTCGGTCCTGGCGCTCATGGGTCCTACCGGTGCCGGGAAGTCGAGTCTGCTCTCAGTACTTGCCGGTCGTGCACACGAGGGGGTTTCGGTCACCGGGGGAGACGCGCTCGTCGACGGCATCTCGGTGCGACGGCCGGGCAGGGCCATCCGTGAACTGACCTACTTTGCCGGATACCTGCCGCAATCTGCGGGAGCTCACCTGCCGTCCCGGCTGACGGTCTCAGAGGTCATTGCAGAGCCGATCACTTCGCGAGAGCGCCGGATCAATCAGAAGGCCCTTGCGATCCGGGTCGCCGGGCTGCTCGATGAGCTCATGCTTCCCCTCGGTGCTGCCAGTAAGTTCCCGTACGAGCTGTCAGCTGGGATGCGTCAGCGCGTGGCTCTGGCCCGAGCCCTCGTCGTCGATCCGCGAGTTCTCGTGGCTGACGAACCATTCGCGAATCTCGATGTCGAAGTCCGCAAAGCGGCACGCGAGGCCATCACGCGGCGGCGCGATCACACCGGCATGGCCGCCGTGATTTCAACGCATGACCCCGAAGCTGTGAAGGAACTCGATGCCAACGTGCTCGTGCTGCGAGGCGGACACGTCGTCGCCTTCGGCCACGGCACGAACGATCTCATCTGGACGCCGAGCGCAGAAGCTGACCGCCGCTTCGTCGTGTCTTGACGGCGCGCCGAGAGGTTGGCCCGCGTCGTTGACACCCTGTCGGCTTTGCTAAGATAGTGGGGTTGCCTGCTGCGGCGGGCATATTCCTCGGTAGCTCAATTGGCAGAGCAATCGGCTGTTAACCGATAGGTTCTTGGTTCGAGTCCAAGCCGGGGAGCCATTACTTATCCTCGTGGATGGTTCAGGCGTCGAGGTCGTCGACTCCCGGCATCCACGAGTTTCCCGGTGTTCCCCAACCGCGCTTGCGAGAGATCTTCTGAGCGGTTCGCCAGTCGCGGTCGCCGAGCCTGTCCACATAAAGGACGCCGTCGAGGTGGTCGAATTCGTGCTGCAGGATGCGGGCGCGCCAGCCGTCCACCTCGATGTCGACCGGCTTACCCTCGAGATCGATTCCAGTAACCCGGGCACGCTCGGAGCGCCGCAGCGGGAAGCGCTCACCAGGGAAGGACAGGCAGCCTTCAGACTCCTCGTCGGGATCGGGCTCGCCCGGCTCGAGGGGAGCGATCCACAGTTCCGGGTTGATGATGACGCCGCGCCATGGCGCACCGTCGTCATCGGTGTAGCTGTACGTGAAGATCCGAAGCCCCACGCCCACCTGAGGGGCGGCGAGACCCACGCCGGGCGCGGCATCCATCGTCTCGTACATGTCCTGGACGAGCTGACGGATGTCATCGTCGATCTCGGCGACGGGAGCGGCGGGAGCGTGAAGGACGGGATCGCCCATGATGCGGATCGCGAGAACAGCCATGCGACAAGCCTATTGAGACACGCGGTGTCTGGCCGACGCCGGGATAGGGTCGAGAGGTGCTCCTCCTGACCGTGTCGGCAAGTGTGACCGACCAGATCACCGAGGCGTTCCGCGACCCCGCTATTCTCGCCGGGATCCCTCTCGCGCTGCTCGGCGCCATCTTCATGTCCTTCGGCGCCCAGTATCAGTACCGGGGAGTCCAGAAGGTCGAGAAGGTCACCGGCCGGTCCGGTGGGAACGGACTCGACCGCAACCACCTGCTGAACTTGCTGCGACGGCCGTCGTGGCTCGCAGGCACCATCATGCTCGGCCTGGCCATCGTGTGTCAGCTGGCTGCACTCTCCGTAGCGCCGCTCATCGTCGTCCAGCCTCTCGGCGCCGTCTCGCTGGTCATCACGACGCTGTTGAACGCGCGCATCAGCGGACACCGCCCGACCCGCCAATCCATCCGGTCGATCGTTGCCGCGGTCGGCGGCATCTTCATCTTCGTCACGATTGCGGCGTTCTTCGCCACCGAGCGTCCCGTCACCCAAGCGCAGCTGCTCATCATCCTCGGCCTGTTGGCCGTTACCATCGTCATCTTCGCCGTTCTCTGGCTCGTTTTCCGCAAGCACGGCCTCGCGCTGTTCTATATCGTCGCCTCCGGGGTTCTGTACGGGTTCGTGGCGACGCTCGCGAAAGTCGTCTTGAGTCGGATCCGCGACCAGAACTTCGACTGGCTCACTCTGCTGTGCGTCGTTGCCCTGCTGGCTGCGGTGGCGGTCGGGGCCTACTTCGTCCAGACGGCGTACAGCTTGGGACCACCCGATCTCGTGATTGCGGGTCTGACCGTGATCGACCCGATCGTTGCGGTCGCGATCGGCCTGGTCGTACTGCAAGAGGCCGAGACGGCGCCACTGTGGGCTTTCATCGGATTCGGCATCGCCGGCGCACTGGCGATCTACGGAGTTATCAGCTTGGCGCGCAACCACCCGCAGGTGATCAGCGACAGTCTGGAGCTACCGTTCACGCGCGCAAGCTCGTCCGACGATTCATCCGACGACGGGCAGAAGTCCTCGTCGTGAGCGGACGCCCGGTACGCTGATCTGGCAGGGGGCGGTGGCCAAGCTGGTCAAGGCAGCGGGCTCATAACCCGACGATCGTGGGTTCAAGTCCCACCCGCCCTACGAACAGAACCCCGCTTGCTGGCGGGGTTCTGTTCGTTGTGGGGGTGTTGCCGTCGAGCGCACTCGTGGGTGGGCCCCGTTCGCCGGAGGCTCCGCGGGTCGCGGAGCGGGCCGTGGAGGGGCGAAAGGGACAAGTCCCACCCGCCCTACGAACAGAACCCCGCTTGCTGGCGGGGTTCTGTTCGTTGTGGGGGTGTTGCCGTCGAGCGTTACTCCGCCTTCGGCTTGGATGTGCGCCGAGAGGCAACAACCGGCGCGGATGCTTCTCCGCCAGCTGCATCCGCCATGCCAGTACCGAAGGCGCGGCCGACAGTCTGACCCTGAATGATGGCGGCGAGGTCAATGCCGGTCGCTGCCTGCACGCTGTCGAAGACCGACTTCATGGCTGTCGCGCTGTCGGCGCCGATGACGCGGGATGCGCCCTCCTCGCCTGAGCCGCCGCCGACGATCGATACGTTGCCGATCGCCGAGTAACCCTTCGCGAACTCCGCCATGATCGAGGGGAGCACATCGAGCACACGTTGCGACAGAATCGCCTCTTGGTTGGAGGCGATGGCTTCTGCTTCGGCCTCGATCGATTCGGCGCGGGCCTGACCTTCGGCCCGGATCGCGTCGGCCTCCGCCTCGGCACGCAGGCGCCTCGCCGTGGCTTCTGCGTCCGCGAGCGCACGCAGAGCACTAGCCTCACCGGCGGCGCGCGCCTCGGCAGCGGCAGCCTCTCCCGCGGCGCGGGCGCGGTCTGCCTCTGCCTGCTGCTCGGCGATCCGCGTGCGAGCCTCTGCCTCTTTGATCTTCTCGATCGCGGCAGCCTCTGCGGCACGTTCGCGGGTGTAGAGCTCGGCCTGCGCCCGGGTCTCGGCCTCGTAGCGCTGAGCGTCGGCGACGCGCTTGACGTCGGCATCCAGTTGGGCCTGCCGGTTCTCGGCCTGCTGCTGCAAGACCGCCTGTTCAGCCTGAGCTCTCGCGAGCTGCTCAGCCTGTTCGGCCTCAGCACGAGCGCGACCGATACCGGCGTTCGCATTGGCGGTATTGGTGTCCAGTGCCGTCTGCTCGATCAGATTCGCTTCCTGGTTCGCGATGTTCTTCTGATTGATCGCGCGGTCGGCGTTGGTTTGCGCGATCTCGGCGGCCTGGCGCTTGGCCTGGATCTCCGGCGCTCCGAGGGACTGGATGTACCCCATCGCGTCAGTGATTCCCTTGATCTGGAACGAGTCGAGGATGAGACCTTGTTCGGCCAGTTCATGGGAGACATCGACGGCGATCTGATCCGAGAATTTCTTGCGTTCCCGCATGAGTTCGACGACCGACAGTGTCGCAACGATGCCACGGAGCGCCCCCTCGAGCTGCTCCGTGGTGAACTGCTCGATCGCCTTGTCCTGTGACGCGAAACGCTCGGCGGCGCGGCGGACGAACAGCGGGTCGGATCCGATCTTGACGATCGCGACACCATCGACGTTGAGCGTGACGTTGTCGAGCGACTGGGCCTCGGCATTCAGCGAGACCTGGCGAGAGCGCAGCGAAATGATCTCGTGGCGCTGTGTGAGGGGATTCACGAGCGACTTGCCGTTGACGATCACGGTGACCGGGGACTCGGTCATCTCCGACCTGCTGGTGCCGTCGGCATCCATCACTGTGGTCTGGACGCGCTGCTTGCGGCCCGAGATGACGAGGGCTTCGTCTGCGCGGGCCACCTTGATCCACGCCCTCGCGAGCAGGAGGCCGATGAGCGCAACGATGATCGCTGCGACGACTGCCACCCCGATGATGATCAGAATGCCGACAAAACCGGCTGCCTCCATGGGCGTCTCCTTCGGTTTGGGCAGCGCGCCAGAGGAGGCGCGCTGCGAGAGTCGCGTGTGGCCCCCGACCCAGCCTTTCAGACGGGCGGTCTCGGGCAAAGCCCCAGTTCGCGCCGCGGTCACGTCGGAATGACAGGCTTGTGATTCGGCTCGCCCCAGGCGATAATGGGCCCGATAACAGAACAGCCACAGATCTCCTGAGGACGTTGGGGAAGACGCACCTCGGAACGGAGATCGATATGGCTACATCAATGACGCGCGGTGTGGTGATGATTCACTCCGCGCCACGGGCGTTGTGCCCCCACCTGGAGTGGGCGGTGGGTCGCGCGCTCGGTCGTGCGGTGAACTTCGACTGGGCGGACCAGCCTGTGCTCCCCGGTGCACGGCGTGCCGAGTACTTCTGGTCGGGACCGGTCGGAACCGGGGCAGCAATCGCCTCCGCGATGCACGGCTGGGAGCACCTGCGTTTCGAGGTCACCGAAGATCCGTCGGCCGCTTCGGATGGTGCCCGGTGGATGCACACTCCCGATCTCGGAATCCATCACGCGCAGACGGATGCCGCCGGCAATGTCGTCGTCGGCGAGGATCGCATCCGGTATGCGATGGAGCTCGCGGCACGCGACGTCCGCGACATGCAGCGCGAACTGCAGGTCGCACTCGGGTCAGCGTGGGATGACGAACTCGAACCCTTCCGTCACGCCAGTGACGATGCACCCGTGGTGTGGCTCCACAAGGTTGGATAACGACTTCGCGTGCCGCGCGCGTGCGTACCGGATGTCGGATGAGACGGTTCCCGGCACTGGGAGAGCGTGGCAGCACGTGACGATGAGAACGGGTTCCTCTGAGCAATGGTGCAGAGGGACCCGTTCTGCGTCCGGCTTCAGCAGTTCGGTGGCGTCGGATGCCCGGCCGGTGGTCGCCCTTGGATCTCGCCCCAGGCGTACCCGCTGACGGCCTTTCCGCCGAGCGTACCGGAGTAGGAGAAAAGTCCCTCGTAGACCGCGCGTCCGAGGGCATTGAGTTCCTGATCGTGCGCGGTGGCCCGGAACACGAGGTCTGCAGCGGGACGTGACGCTGAGGCATCCAACGTCACCGCGTACGAGAGTTCATAGACGTAGCAGCTATGCGGCGAGGTCCACGCGCTTGCCGGATCGGGCGTGATGTGGATCGCGCCCTGCGGCCAGTTGGCGGTCGGCTGGAGCGTGCCGTTGGCGGATTGCGAAGATCCGGCACCGCCGAGCATGGCGTAGTAGAGATTTCCAACGTCCTGCTGGCCCGTCACCGCGATCAGCATGCCTTGTTCGGTATCGGGCAGCTGGACCGAGAACTCTGTCCAGGCATACCCGTTGCTCACGATGTACTTCGCGGAATCGTTGTAGGTCTCGGTCAGATTATCGAAGAACAGCACGCCGCCCGTGCCGCCGCTCGCGTACGCCGATCCGATCTGAATCGACCACGACTCGACCTCGACGAGCGGCATCGAGTAGTAGTGCGAGCCCTGCCCGGCCATCGGGTCACCGGTAGCAGCGAGATACCGGCCGATGTCTCCGCCATACGTGTTCATGATCGCGGTGCGCTGATCAGTCGTGGTGATCGGGCCACCGGATGCCGGCAGCGGCGCCCCATCGAACATCCACAGCGGGAAGAACCCGTTTGGTCCGTATCCCCATTGGATGATCCCAGTCGTGTCGCGTGCTCGGATGGTCAGTGTGGTCGGCTCGCTGACGCCGGTTTGGTAGATCCCGGTGTCGAGCGAGACGGTGAGCTCGTAGAGCGCGCCGACGGCGCCGATGGTGCCGGAAACGACCCTCATGTCAACCGTCTGAGCTGGTTGTCCGTGGTTCTGCTGTTCGACGTGGATGCGCCAGGGCTGGTAGCTGATGGTCGTGGGGACGGTGATGCCGGCAAGGCCATCGATTCCACCGAACGCGGGGCCGGTGTTCTGGTCGAGGCGGTTGAAGATGAGCCCCGACTCTTCGATGGTGAGCAGGGGTACCTGAAGGCCCGGGATGACGGAGTTTCCCTGTGACATCAAGGCGATCGCGTTGATGCTGCCGTCACTGCCGACAAGGTGTCCGAAAAACTCATAGGACTGCGAGTCGTACTGGGGGAGACCTGTCGACAGGTAGGCGCGGAATCCGGTGCAGTCGCGCCCCTGTGCCAGCGGCACCGAGGAGTACTGGGCGATCGAGCCGAACGCGAGGACGGGATCCGTCGGGGGAGTGTTGCTGGTGGGGCACGCCGACGGAATTGTCGGCGTCGGGGTGGGATTCGGCGCGGGATTTGGTGTCGGCTGCGGTGATGGGCGGCTGGAACCACCGCTGCTGCCGCCGCGTCCTGGACCGATCGGTGGTGACGGTGCTGGAGAGGGGGGAACGGTCGGCGTTGCCGAGGGGGTGGTGGTTGGTGTCGAGTGACGTCCCTGGATCGTTGCCGAGGGTGACGCTGAGGGGGAAGCAGAGCCCTCAGGTGCCGCGGTGGGAGGTCCGAAAGTGCACGCGCTCAGCCCGAGGAGGGCCAGCGCCATGACCGGAGCCAGCACCATCGCGCGAACAGAACCCACGGGTGAAGTCTTCCACACGTGGTCAGCCAGGCTGGAGGTGCCTAGATGCTGCGGAACGCGGCGACGGCGTTGTGTCCGCCGAATCCGAAGGAGTTGCTGATCGCGACGTGATCGCCGTCACCGAGCTCGACAGCTTCGCCCACCCGGAGCGGGATCTCGGGATCCTGCTCCGTGATGTTGATCGTCGGGGGGGCGATGCGGTTGTGCAGCGCCAAGACGGTGAAGACCGCCTCCAGCGCACCGGTGCCGCCGAGCAGGTGTCCCGTGGAGCCCTTGGTTGCCGACACGGGGATCTCGTGGACGCGGTCACCGAACACCGACAGCAGCGCCTTGTATTCGGCGATATCTCCCGTTGGTGTCGAGGTGGCGTGTGCGTTGATGTGCGTCACGTCATCGACGGAGGCGTCAGCTTGCGCAAGGGCCTGCAGAACTGCTCGGGAGGCGCCGAGACCCTCGGGCTCGGGAGCCGTGATGTGGTACGAGTCAGCCGTGACCGCGCCGCCGGCAACGACGGCATAAATCCGGGCACCGCGGGCTCGCGCGTGTTCTTCGGTCTCGAGCACCAGGGCGGCGGCACCCTCACCCATGACGAAGCCATCGCGGTCGATGCTGTAGGGACGTGACGCGTGGGCCGGGTCGTCATTGCGGCGTGACAGGGCCTGCATCGAGGAGAAGGCGGCGAGGGTGATCGGGTGGATGACCGACTCGGTGCCGCCCGCGATCACGACATCTGCGAGGCCGAGGCGGATGTGCTCGACCGCGTTGACGATCGACTCGGTGCTGGATGCACAGGCCGAAGCCACGGTCCGTGCATATGCGCGCGCCTCCAGATACATCGAAATAGCCGCGGCAGGAGCATTGGGCATGAGCATGGGAACCGACATCGGCATGACGCGACGCGGGCCCTTCTCACGAAGGGTGTCCCACCCGTCGAGGAGAGTCCACAGTCCGCCGATTCCGGTGGCGAAGTCGACGCCGAGGCGCTCGGGGTCGACGTCCGGAGTTCCGGCATCCGCCCACGCTTCGCGGGCAGCGACCAGTGCGTACTGAGACGACGGGTCGAGGCGCTTGGCTTCGGGCCGGGCGAGCACGGTGTCTGCCGGGACGCGTGCCGAGGCCGCGAACGTCACGGGGAGCTCGTACTTGGCAACCCAGTCGTGCTCGAGCGAGCGCGCGCCAGATTCGCCGGCCAGCAGTGCCGACCAGGACTCGGGCGCCGTTCCTCCGATAGGGGTCGTGGCGCCGATACCGGTGACGACGATACGTGAACTGCTCATGTAGTCCTCAGGGATGGTCCGGTGGGGGCGGCGCCCCCACCGGAGATCGGGTCACGCCTGGTTCGACGTGATGTAGGTGACAGCGTCGCCGACGGTCTTGAGGTTCTTGACCTCGTCGTCGGGAATGGTCACGCCGAACTTCTCCTCGGCGTTGACGACGATGGTCATCATCGAGATCGAGTCGATGTCGAGGTCGTCCGTGAACGACTTCTCCATGGCGACCTCGTCGGCAGAGATGCCGGTCTCGTCGGTGATGAGCTCGGCGAGTCCTGCGAGGACGTCGTCGTTTGTGAGTGCCATGGGTATCTCCCTCTGGGTTGATATGGATGGATTGTGGTCGGTGTGGGCCTCAGGTGAGGCCGTCCTGCCAGTCTAGAGTTCGAGGCTCGGGCGTCACGGAAGGACGACGACCTGCGCGCCGTACACCAGGCCCGCTCCGAAACCGATCTGCAGGGCCAGGCCGCCGCTGAGTTCCGGGTGTTCCTCGAGAAGTCGGTGCGTGGCGAGCGGGATGGAGGCGGCGGAGGTGTTTCCGGTCGTCTCGATGTCGCGTCCGATCACGACGGACTCGGGAAGCCCGAGCTGCTTGGCGAACTCGTCGATGATCCGCATGTTCGCCTGGTGCGGAACGAAGGCTGCGAGGTCGGATGCCTCGACGCCTGCAGCTGCAAGGGCCTCACGGGCAACCTTCACCATCTCCCACACCGCCCAGCGGAAGACTGTTGGTCCCTCCTGACGGAGCGTGGGCCACGGTGCCTTGCCGTCGCGGAACTCGGTCAGCGTGTGGTTCATCCCGACGGCGTCGGCCTTCGAACCATCCGAGCCCCACACCGTCGGGCCGATCCCCGGTGTCTCGGAGGGTCCGACAACGGCAGCACCGGCACCGTCGCCGAGGAGGAAAGAGATCGAGCGGTCGGTCGGGTCGACGATGTCACTGAGCTTCTCAGCCCCGATCACGACGGCGTAGTGTGCGCCGCCCCCGCGGATGAGAGCATCGGCCTGCCCCACTCCGTACGCGAACCCCGCACACGCAGCGTTGAGGTCGTACGCCGCGGCATCCTTCGCTCCGATGCGCTCCGCTACGATCGCCGAAACCGACGGGGTTTGCCGGGGGTTGGAGATCGTTGCGACGATCACCGCGTCGATCTTGTCCGGAGAAACGCCCGACTTCGAAACGGCTTCGGCGGCGGCATCCGTAGCAAGGTCGATCGCGTTCGTCGTCTCGACGGCGCGCACGCGGGTCACGATTCCGGTGCGCTGGCGGATCCACTCGTCGCTTGAGTCGATCGGGCCGACGAGCTCATCGTTCGGAACGATTCGCTCGCCCCGGGCCGCGCCGTAGGCGTAGATCCGGGTGTGCGCAGCACCCTGGGGCTGACGAAGGGACGCGGTCATTCGGCTTCTCCTTGAGCGGATGCGGTGGCCACAAGCTCGGCCGCCGACGTGAGGTCTTCGGGAGTCTTGACCGCGACTGAGGGTACTCCGCGCAGGGCACGCTTCGCGAGGCCGACAAGGGTCCCGCCGGGTGCGAACTCGATCAACCCTGTGACGCCCGCGGCGGCGAACGACTGCATGCACGCGTCCCACCGAACCGGGGATGCGACCTGATCGACAACGAGCGAGAGTGCCTCCGCTCCGCTGCCTACCCGCGAACCATCCCGATTCGTCCACAGCTGCAGGCCTGGATCGGACGGGGTCACGGCTGCGATGGCCGATCGCAGCGTGTCGACCGCCGGTGCCATGTAGTGCGTGTGGAAAGCTCCCGCAACCGAAAGCGGAATCACACGGGTCCCTGCCGGCGGCTCGGCGCTCAGCGCGGCGAGTGCCGCGGCCGCACCTGCCGCCACAATCTGTCCTCCGCCGTTGAAGTTCGCCGGTGTGAGCTCGAGCGCGGCGAGGCTCTCCTCGACGACTGCCTGGTCGCCGCCGATCACGGCGCTCATCCCCGTGTCAGCGAGCGATGCGGCATCCGCCATCGCCCGGCCGCGGATTCCGACCAGGCGCAGTGCAGTCTCCGCATCAATGACACCAGCCGCTGCCAGTGCGGCGAACTCACCCACCGAATGCCCGGCTACCCCGTCGACAGGCGTAGAGACCCGCTGTGCGAAGAGCTCCCACGACAATACGGAGGCGGCGACAATGAGCGGCTGCGCAATACGCGTGTCGCGAATGGTGTCGGCATCCGCATCGGTTCCGGCTTCGATGAGGTCGACCTCTGCCCACTGCGAGAACTGCTCGAGACGTGGGCGGACCCCATCGATGTCCAGCCAGGGTTCGAGGAATCCTGGCGTTTGGGAGCCTTGACCGGGGAAGACGGCGATGATCACCATCCCATCCTGCCAGCGTGTCGAGAGGTCATTCTGGAGATTCTGATCGAGAAACCGCGCATTCGTTTGTCGCGCGTCTACACGATCACGCTGATACGCGGCGGTGCAGCGCGGCAGGTCGGCGTCGCACTGACTCGGTGCCCATCGAACCCAGGATGAGCGCGGTCTGGAGGATGAGGGCCTCGCGGGGACCCGTGGCATCCCATCCGATGACCTCCGAGACGCGCTTGAGGCGATAGCGCACCGTGTTGGGGTGCACGAACAGCTCGCGCGCCGTGGCCTCGAGCGACCGACCGTTGTCGAGGTAGCTCCACAGGGTCGTGACAAGATCCGTCGAATGCGCGTGCAGGGGACGGTAGATGCGTTCGATCAACGTCTGCTTGGCCAACGGATCACCGGCCAGCGCGCGCTCCGGAAGCAGGTCATCGGCCTCGACCGGCCGCGGCGCATGCCGCCATGCGCGGGCAACGGCAAATCCCGCCAGTGCTGCGCGGGCGCTCATGCTGGCATCGACCAGCGCCGGCACCGCGGGGCCGAGCACGAGGTATCCCGGCCCGAAGCCGGGCTCGAGGCGCCGAGCGATCTCGGGGAAGGGCAAGTCCTGCTCGGCGTCTTCTGAGCGCGGTGACGGCTCTGACCTCCCGATCACCAGAACCAATCGGGATCCCTGCACCCCGATGAGCACATCCACGCCGAGCTTGCGTGCGGTTCGGCGCAGCTGGTCGACGTCGAACTGTGGCGGTGTCGTGCCCACCAGAACAGCGACTTCTCCGTGGCCGTGCCATCCGAGCGCCGCAATCCGGCTCGGCAGCTCCTCGTCGGTTTCGCCCGTGAGGATCGAATCCACGACGAGAGCTTCCAGCCGTGCATCCCACAGCCCGCGCGCCTCGGCGGCTCGGGCATACACGTCGGCCGCCGCGAAGGCGACCTCCCTCGAGTAGAGGAGGATCGCCTCACGCAGGCTCTCGCTCTTGCTCGCGATCCGCTCTTCGGTCACCGTCACTGACACACGGATGAGCTGAAGCGTCTGCTGCAGGCTCACACTGCGCAAGAGTTCTCGGGGCGCAGCGGCGAAGATGTCTGCGGCGATCCACGGCGTCGACTGCGGATCGTCGTACCACTGGATAAATGACGTGATACCGGCCTGGGCCACCAGGCCCACCGCGGACCGACGCGCAGGCGGCATCTCGGAGTACCAGGGCAGGCTCTGCTCGAGCCGCTGGATCGTCGCGGTGGCGAGATCCCCCGAGATGCGGCGTAGCCACGCCAGAGTCTCGGCCTTGTCGGTGGGATGCGCTGTCATGGCCGGGTCGTCAGCTCTCCCCGCCTGCGTTTCCGCTGGTGCCAGCCTTGACGTTGTGCAGGTCGTACTTGCGGATCGCCTGGCCGGCAAGGGCCCGGTCGACGACGCCGTCTTCAGCCAGTGCCTGCAGCGTGCGAACCACGATCGAGGGGCCGTCGATCTTGAAGAAGCGTCGTGCTGCCGGACGCGTGTCCGAGAACCCGAAGCCATCGGCGCCGAGCGTTGCGAAGCGCCCCGGAACCCACGGACGGATCTGATCCTGTACGGCGTGCATGAAGTCACTGACGGCGACCACGGGGCCCTCGGCATCCTGCAGCTTCTCGCTGATGTAGGCGCGGCGAGGCTCATTCTCGGGGTGCAAGAAGTTGTGCTCGTCGGCGGCAAGGCCGTCGCGGCGCAGCTCCGTCCACGACGTCACCGACCACACGTCGGCCTGAACGCCCCAATCGTCGCGCAGCAACTGCTGGGCTTCGAGTGCCCACGGCACACCGACCCCCGAGGCGAGCAGCTGCGCACGCGGGCCGTCGCCCTCGGCGGTGGAGATGCGATGGATGCCGCGCACGATGCCTTCGACATCCACGCCCTCGGGCTCCGCGGGCTGCACGAGTGGCTCGTTGTAGACCGTGAGGTAGTACATGACGTCGGGATCGGGGTGGTGCCCGCCGTACATCCGCTCCAGGCCCGACTGCACGATGTGCGCGATCTCGTACCCGTACGCCGGATCGTACGACACCGTTGCCGGGTTCGTTGAGGCCAGAAGGTGGGAGTGGCCGTCGGCGTGCTGCAGACCTTCACCCGTCAGGGTTGTCCTTCCCGCAGTCGCACCGATCACGAAACCCCGTGTCATCTGGTCACCGGCAGCCCACTGCGCGTCGCCAGTGCGCTGGAACCCGAACATCGAGTAGAAGACGTAGACGGGAATCAGCGGCTCGCCGTGCGTTGCGTAGGACGTCCCCGTGGCGGTGAACGCCGCCAGCGCGCCGGCCTCGTTGATGCCGACGTGCATGATCTGACCCTGCGGGCTCTCCTTGTAGGCAAGAAGCAGATCGCGGTCGACCGACGTGTAGTTCTGGCCGTGCGGGTTGTAGATCTTCTGGGTCGGGAAGAACGCGTCGATACCGAACGTCCGCGCCTCGTCCGGAATGATCGGCACGATGCGGTTGCCGAAGCCCTTGGCGCGCAGCAGATCCTTCAGGAGCCTCACGAACGCCATCGTCGTGGCGACTTCCTGCGTTCCCGAGCCCTTCTTCGGAAGCGCGTAGACATCGTCGCCCGGCAGCGTGATCGAGGTGTGCGAGGTCCGTCGCTGGGGAAGGAAGCCGCCGAGCGCGCGGCGTCGCTCCATCATGTACTGGATCGTCTCGTCCTGCGGGCCGGGGTTGTAGTAAGGCGGCAGGTACGGGTTCTCCTCGAGCTGGGCATCCGAGATCGGGATACGCATCGAGTCGCGGAAGTGCTTGAGGTCTTCGAGCGTCATCTTCTTCATCTGGTGGGTCGCGTTGCGTCCCTCGAAGTGATGGCCGAGACCGTAGCCCTTGATCGTCTTGGCGATGATCACGGTGGGCTGGCCCTTGTGCTCGACTGCTGCCTTGTAGGCGGCGTAGACCTTGCGGTAGTCGAGACCACCGCGGCGCAGCTTGCCCCAGATCTCCTCGTCGCTCCAGTCCTTCACGAGGGCTGCGGTGCGCTCGTCGCGGCCGAAGAAGTGCTCACGGATGAACGCCCCATCTTCAGCACGGTAGGTCTGGAAGTCACCGTCCGGGGTGGTGTTCATGAGGTGCACGAGTGCGCCGTCGGTGTCTTTGGCGAGCAGCTCGTCCCAGCCGGTTCCCCACACGACCTTGATGACGTTCCAGCCCGCACCCCGGAAGAAGCTCTCCAGCTCCTGGATGATCTTCCCGTTGCCGCGCACCGGCCCGTCGAGACGCTGGAGGTTCGCGTTGACGACAAACGTGAGGTTGTCCAGGCCCTCGTTCGCGGCGACCTGAAGCTGGCCGCGGCTTTCGACCTCGTCCATCTCGCCGTCACCGAGGAATGCCCAGACGTGGCTGTCGCCGACATCCTTGATGCCACGGTTTGTCAGGTACTTGTTGGTCATCGCCTGGTAGATCGCGTTAATCGGGCCGAGCCCCATCGAGACGGTCGGGAACTGCCAGTAGTCAGGCATCAGACGTGGGTGTGGGTACGACGGGAGGCCGTTGGGCGCCGCCGACTTCTCCTGCCGGAAGCCGTCGAGCTGGGCCTCGGTCAGGCGTCCTTCCAGGAACGAACGAGCGTAGGTTCCGGGGGAGGCGTGCCCCTGGATGAAGATCTGGTCGCCGCCGGAGGGGTGGTCCGGGCCGCGGAAGAAGTGGTTGAAGCCCACCTCGTAGAGCGATGCAGAGGAAGCGTAGGTCGAGATGTGACCACCGACGCTGATGCCGGGGCGCTGGGCGCGGTGGACCGTGATCGCCGCATTCCAGCGAATCCAGCGTCGGTAGCGGCGCTCCAACTCCTCGTCGCCGGGGAAATCGGGTTCAGCATCCGGCGAGATGGTGTTGATGTAATCCGTGGTCGGCACCTGCGGCACGTTGAGCTGAAGCTCGTGCGAGGTCTGCAACAGGCTGAGCATGATCTCTCTGCCTCGCCCCTGGCCCTTGGCCGAGACGAGTTGCTGCAGGGACTCCTGCCACTCCGTGGTCTCGTCGGGGTCGCTGTCCAGCGGCCCCTGCGAGTACGGATCCTGATCGTTGACGGTCACGTGAAACCTTTCTTCGACGGGCAGGGTGTGCCACGAACGGGCGGCCGAGCGCTGCAGGGTAAGCACCGCAGGGTCTGGTCGTGCGCGTATCTGTATGGCAGACCACGACCCAGCCTAGCGATTCCCGCATCCGGTGGGAGCGGTCGATGAGCCACAGCTGTCTCAGCAGAAACGGTGGATGCCGCATCCGCCCCGTAGACTCGCCTCGAGGGCCTTTAGCTCAGCTGGTAGAGCGCCACGTTTACACCGTGGATGTCGTCGGTTCGATCCCGGCAGGGCCCACATGAATGCGAGTCCCGACGATCAGCGCCGTCTTCTCGAGGTTGCTGCCCTCGATGCCCGCACCCGCGCTGCTTCTGCTGCGGCACGCTCACCTGAACAGGCAGCTCGGATTTCAGAGCTGATGCAGACGCGGACAGAGCTGAACCAGGACCTCGTTCGCGCGCGGGGAGCTGTCGATGACGTCCGCGCAGAGCAACGTCGCCTCGACGACGACCTGAAGGTGGTCGAGGCGCGTATCGCCCGGGACGCCACACGGCTCGCCGACTCTGCCAACGCCAAAGAGGCGCAGAATCTCGAGCACGAGCTCGCCGCGCTGGCGCGGCGAAAGAGCGATCTCGAGGACGCGGACCTCGAGGCGATGGAGCGGGCGGAGGCAGCTGAAGAGATCGTCGCGGGCCTGGAAGCTCGACTGCGCGAGGTCAACGAGGAGGGCGCATCACTCAGTGCCGGCGCCAAGGCTGCGGTATCAGCGGCCCAGGCCGACGAGGCGGCGGCGACCCGGGATCGCGAGGCTGTCGCATCCACGGTTGACCCCGATCTTCTCGGCCTCTACGACAAGCTCGCCCAGCGCAGTGCCGGTGCCGCCCTGTTGACCCGACAGACCTGTGGTGGGTGTCACATGGTCCTTGCGGGCAGCGACCTCAGTGCTCTGCGCGCCGCCGCGCCGGAGGCCGTCGTGACCTGCCCAGAGTGCGGCTGCATCCTCGTCCGCACGGAAGAGTCCGGGCTCTAGACCCCGCTGCGCTGCGTCCGCCTCGGCGTTGAGTTGAATCGGAAAGCTGCCGCGTAGACTCGGCGGTGCGAATGGGTCGGCCGGACGGTCGCGTCGCGGCAGTGCCGCGCCGAGGAACGTCCGGGCTCCACAGGGCAGGGCGGTGGGTAACACCCACCCGGAGCAATCCGCGAGACAGTGCCACAGAAAGCAGACCGCCGGGCTCGTCCCGGTAAGGGTGAAAGGGTGGTGTAAGAGACCACCGGAGTCGTGGTGACACGGCTCGCACGGTAAACCTCGTCCGGAGCAAGGCCAGACAGGGGATGACGACGCGGCTCGCCGAGTCCCCGGGTAGGCCGCTAGAGCGGCGCGGCAACGCGTCGCCGAGAGAGATGACCGTCGACGGAGCACCAGCTCCCGAACAGAACCCGGCGTACAGGCCGGCCCATTCGCCCGGCTGACGCGTTGCAGCGCCTGACGGATTCAGTCCGCGGCGGTGGTCTGGGCCAACTGAGGCATCGCCCCGAGCGAGAGCGCGGCTGCGCCGATGATTCCGGAGTTGTTGCGGTGCACGGCCGGCACGATCGGGGTGTTGAGCTTCAGCAGCGGCAGGAACTCTTCCGGGTGCTTCGACACCCCGCCGCCGACGACGAACAGGTCGGGGGAGAAGAGGAATTCCAGGTGGCTGTAGTACCACTGGAGCCGCTTGGCCCACTTCTCCCATGACAGTTCCTCGCGCTCCATCGCGGAGTAGGCGGCGTAATACTCGGCGTCCTTGTCCTTGCCGGGACGGGCGAGGTGGCCGAGTTCGGAGTTGGGAATGAGGACACCGTTGTAGATCATGGCCGAGCCGATACCCGTGCCGAGGGTCGTGAGCAGAACGAGGCCCTGGACCCCCTTCGCGGCACCGTAACGGACCTCGGCAACCCCTGCGACATCCGCATCGTTAGCGAAATGGATGTCGCGGCCCAGGCCGTCCTCGAAGAACTTCTCGGCCTCGAACCCGATCCACTTGTCGGAGACGTTCGCTGCCGACAGGGTCTTGCCATTCTTGACGATCGCGGGGAATGCAACGCCCAGAGGGATGTCGGTGTCCGCGACCTCGAGCGTGTCGAGAACCTGCTTGACGGCCTCCAGCACCGCGGGCGGCTCCGCTCCCGGGGGAGTGGGCACCTTGATGCGATCGGTGACGAGCTCACCCGCTTCGAGGTCGACAACACCTCCCTTGATTCCCGTGCCGCCGATGTCGATGCCCACTGCGCGGGTCAGGTCAGATGCCATGCGATCAGCCTACCCATCCGCGCGCCTCTGATCAGTAGGATCGAGTCAACGGAACCCACCGAGGGAGCAGACGTGTCCGCTGACGCCGAGAAGTACTGGTACAACCTGACCACTGGTCAGGTGGAGAAGGGCTTCGAATCGCCCGCGGTCGACCGTGCCGGTCCGTTCGACACCGCAGAAGAGGCGGCTCGGGCGCCGGAGATCATGAAGGAGCGTTCGCGCGCCTGGGCCGATGACGAAGCCCGCGAAGACTCCTGGGGCTCCGGCGGCAGCGCCGCCCACTGACGTTCGTACCGAGAGGACCTCCATGGACAAGCAGCGGGACTTTGTTCTTCGCACGATCGAGGAGCGCGGCGTCAAGTTCGTGCGCCTGTGGTTTACCGACGTGATCGGCACGCTCAAGTCGGTGGCCATCGCGCCAGCCGAGGTTGAGGGCGCGTTCACGGAAGGCCTGGGCTTCGACGGCTCCGCGATCGAGGGGCTCACCCGCTCCTACGAGTCCGACCTTCTGGCGCACCCCGACCCGACGACGTTCCAGATCCTGCCGTGGCGCGGTGAGATCGACCCGACCGCGCGCATGTTCTGCGACATCACGACTCCCGATGGCCAGCCTGCTGTCGCCGACCCTCGCCATGTGCTCAAGCGGACCCTCGCAAAGGCCGCGGACGCGGGATTCACGTTCTACACGCATCCCGAAATCGAGTTCTACCTTCTCAAGTCGTCGGCGTACGGAGCCGATGGCCCCGATCCGGTCGATTCCGCTGGATACTTCGACAACGTTCCCGGCGGCACAGCGCACGACTTCCGTCGCCGGTCGGTGCGGATGCTGGAAGACCTGGGCATCTCGGTCGAGTACAGCCACCACGAGGGTGGTCCCGGGCAGAACGAGATCGACCTGCGCTACGCAGATGCGCTGGCGACAGCGGACAACATCATGACCTTCCGCACGGTCATCAAAGAGGTCGCGATCGAGCAGGGCGTCTACGCAACGTTCATGCCCAAGCCCCTCAGCGGTCAACCCGGCAGCGGCATGCACACTCACATGTCACTGTTCGAGGGTGATGTGAACGCCTTCTACGAAGAGGGCGCCCAGTACCAACTGTCGAAGGTTGGACGGCAGTTCATCGCGGGGCTCCTGCGCCACGCAAATGAGATCAGCGCCGTCACCAATCAGTTCGTCAACTCGTACAAGCGTCTCTGGGGCGGCGACGAGGCGCCGAGCTTCATTTGCTGGGGACACAACAACCGCTCAGCGCTCGTGCGCGTCCCGATGTACAAGCCCAACAAGGGTCAGTCCTCGCGCGTCGAGTATCGTGCTCTGGACTCGGCGGCCAACCCGTACCTCGCGTACGCCTTGCTCCTGGCTGCCGGTCTCAAGGGCATCGAGGAAGGCTACGAGTTGCCGGCCGAGGCGGAGGACAACGTCTGGTCGCTCACCGATTCCGAGCGCCGGGCCTTGGGGTACGCACCGCTCCCGGCTAGCCTCGACCAGGCGCTGGAGTACATGGAAGACTCCGAACTCGTGGCAGAGACCCTCGGTGAGCAGGTGTTCAACTACGTTCTGCTGAATAAGCGTCGTGACTGGCAGCATTATCGTGCGCAGGTCACCCCGTACGAGTTGAAGAGCAACCTCGAGATGCTCTGACGCGCGCGGGACCGCCGATGGCATCCACCGAACGGACCACGGGTCTGACGGAGCTCGCGCGCGTGGGCTTCAGCGAGCTCGCTCAGGCTGATGCTGGCCTCACGGAACTTGCTGGGTCGCTCGGGATCGACCGAGCCCAGATCGCGGCTCCTGCGACAAACGCTGCCGACCCCGACGCGGCGCTGCAGGCTCTTCTCCGGGTTGCGCGTCGTGATTGTGACGCCCTCCGGGTAGCGGCGCTCGATGAGCGACGCTGGGCCCACCTGTGGTTGCTGCTCGGGGCTTCACGAGGCTTCGGGGAGTTCTACGGCAGGCATCCGCGCGAAATCGTGCAGCTTGAGGGAGGGGCTGACAGCCTGCCCAATGAAGCCGAGCTTCGTGAGGCTCTCCTAAGTGCAGTCGGGGTGGAGGGAGGGTTTGCCGACGACGGGTCCGAGGCTGCCTGGGTTCGGCTGCGGATTGCGTATCGGACGGAACTGGCCCGAATTGCGCTGTTCGACCTGTCGCACGTTGCCCCGGAGGCAGTCCTGGACACTGTGTCTGCTGCACTCGCCGACGCTGCGGGCGCAGCTCTCGAGGCATCCCTGTGCATCGCCAGGACCCGCATCTCGACGGGGGGACCCGCTGGCCAGTTCTCGCGCGAGCAGGTCGATGCGACGCAGTTCGCGATCATCGGGATGGGCAAGTGCGGGGCCCGCGAACTGAACTATGTCTCTGACGTAGACGTGATTTTCGTTGCGGGAACGGATGACGAGTCCCTTGTCTCCGAGGCCCGCGCCGTCGACATCGGCACCCGACTGGCCGTCCAGACCATGCGAGGCATCTCTGGTGTCGAGATCGAGCCGCCGCTGTGGGAGGTCGATCCGAACCTGCGACCCGAGGGCAAACAGGGAGCTCTCGTGCGCACGCTCGAATCGCACGTTGCCTATTACGAGCGCTGGGCGAAGAGCTGGGAGTTCCAGGCACTTCTGAAGGCGCGGCCCATCGCGGGCAATAGAGCCCTCGGAGATGCGTACATCGACGCAGTCCGGCCGCGTGTGTGGGCGAGCGCCACACGCGAGAACTTCGTCGACAGCGTTCAGCGGATGCGCGAGCGCGTCACAGACCACATCCCGCCCGACGAGGTGGCCCAGCAGATCAAGCTTGGTCCGGGTGGCATCCGCGACGTGGAGTTCACTGTGCAGTTGCTGCAGCTGGTGCATGGCGTGAGCGACGAGGCGATCAGGCAACGGGGCACGCTCGCGGCGATCGATGCGCTGGTGACCGAGGGGTACATCGGGCGCACGGATGCTGCAGCATTCGCGCGCGACTACCGGCTGTTACGGCTCCTCGAGCACCGTCTGCAGTTGCGTCGGCTCTCACGCACGCACCTCATGCCGACTGATCTCGACGAGTTGCGGGTCTTGGCGCGTTCGTCCGGTCTCGCGGATACCGGCGCAGATCTCGTCACTCAGTGGGAATCGATCAAACGGGAAGTCCGCGATATTCACGTGCGGCTGTTCTACCGGCCGTTGCTGTCGGCCGTAGCAGCACTACCCGCCGAAGAGCGCGCCCTGTCCGAGGACCAGGCCCATGATCGGCTCGCGGCGATCGGCTTCCGCGATCCGCCTGGCGCTCTTCGCCACATCCGCGCGCTCACGACAGGGCTCAGTCGAAAGGCGACAATCCAGCGCCACCTCATGCCTGTGATGATTCGTTGGTTCGCCGACGGCGTCGATCCCGATTACGGTCTGATCTCGTTCAGACGCCTGAGTGAGCGTCTCGGCGATACTCCGTGGTTCCTTCGAATGCTGCGGGACTCCACGGGTGCGGCTGAACGCCTGACGCGTGTGCTCTCCGGTTCGCGATACGTCGGAGAGCTCGTCGAATGGATTCCGGAATCGGCAGCCTGGCTGGACGGCGAAGACCAGCTGAGACCGCGATCAGGCGTGGCGCTGCAAGAAGAAGCGCGGGCCATTCAAACTCGCCACACTTCTATCGAGGATGCAGCTCGGGCGGTGCGGGCATTGCGTCGACGGGAGGTGCTGCGCACCGCAATGGGCGGGGTTCTTGGCATCCTGTCCATAGACGAGATCGCCGAGGCGTTGACGACGATCGCCGAGGTGACGATCCAGGCGACACTCCGGGCAGTACGCCGCGACGTCGTGCCTCCCGAGGACGACGCCCTTGACTTCTCGGTCATTGCTATGGGCCGCTTCGGCGGGTCGGAACTCGGTTTCGGCTCGGACGCCGACGTTCTCTATGTCTACCGCGCCAACGGCGTGGACGAGAGCCGTGCTGCGCAGCTGGCCGGCGCGCTTGTTGCAGGTCTTCGTCAGCACTCGGAGGACCTGAGGCTCCCGCTCGACCTGGATGCCGACCTTCGACCCGAGGGGAGGTCGGGCCCCATGGTCCGGTCTCTGGATTCCTACGCGGCTTACTACCAGCGGTGGTCACTCTCCTGGGAGGCGCAGGCGCTCCTTCGCGCGCGGGGTGTGGCAGGCAGTGTGAAGCTCATCGGTGCCTTCACGGAGCTCGCCGACACAGTCCGCTATCCCGAGCGAGCCGATGAGAACGGTTTGCGAGAGATCAAGCGCATCAAAGCCCGCGTCGAGAACGAGCGGCTCCCGCAGGGGATCGATCCGGCTCGCCATCTCAAGCTCGGTCCTGGTTCTCTCAGCGACGTCGAATGGCTCGTGCAGCTTCTCCAGCTTCAGCACGCGCACGCGGTGCCCGATCTCCGCACGACATCAACACTGCGCGCACTGGACGCCCTCGTGACGCATGGTCTCCTTCCCGTGAGCGCTGCAGATCGCCTGCGACACGCCTGGGTGCTCGCGAGTCGGCTGCGGTCTGCGAACACGCTGCTTTCAGCGCAGACGAGCGATGTCCTGCCCAGCGACCGACAGAAGCTCGACGGCCTCGCGCGCCTGCTTGAGTATCCGCCCCACTCGGCATCCCAGGTGGAAGAGGACTATTTGGGTGCGACCCGGCGTGCCAGGCGGGTGTTCGAGAAGTACTTTTACGGCTGAGTCGGCGGGCGATGTCAGTTCACGCGAAAGCCCCGCATCCAATCGGATGCGGGGCTTTCGTCGTACCGGGTCTCAGACGCCGAAGTACAGCTCGGCTTGAGGATCTGAGAACCGGAGGGTGTCCCACAGGATCGTACTCCCCTGTGAATACAGGGAAGTGCGATGTTAAGCATGGGGTGGGTCGCTGCTGCCGCTGTCCGAGAACCTGTCCGTTTTGCGGATTCTTGGCCGTCCTACGGGGTTCGCTGGAGGACGACGGGTGGTGCCGCCTACCTCATTGGTATGAGCGACGACCGCCCCCGCCTCTGGACTCCGCAGGAGCTTGCAGAGTACACGGGCATCCCGATCAGGACGCTCGCTGACTGGCGGACCGAGCGTGCGCGCAGCCGAGGTCTCGGATTGCCGTTCGTCGCACTCTCGTCGCACAACGTCCGCTACCGCGATGAGGATGTCGAAGCGTTCATCGCCGGGCGGATCGTGGCCCCGACGGACAGGGCGGGCGACTGATGGCGCGGCCGAAGCGCGCACTCGGCGAACTCGGCAAGGTGACCTACACCGTCGAGCCGAGCGGTCTCGTCATCGCGCGAGGACGGGTCTATGACGGCAACGGGCATGAGCGCCGTCCGAGCGGCAGCGGAGCGACCGAGGCCGAGGCGCTGGCCGCGTTGCAGGAGGCGGCTGATGTCGCTGTCGGTCGAGTCCTGGCGCGACGAACGCAGTTCATGACCGTCGCAGAGCTGGCGACGACGTGGCTGAAGACGGCGTATCACGACGACGATCCACGGGTGCTGCGCCAGCGCCGCGAGCAGACGGTCGATGGCTACGCATCGGTGGTCCGAGCGCATGTCATCCCGCGTGCCGGTGCCATCCCCATTGCCGACATCACCGCCGACCGCGCCGACGGTCTGCTCATGGACATCGCACGAGAGAAGTCGGTGACGACCGCGAACAAGGTGCGGAACGTGATGTCGCTCATGTTCGACTGGGCGATCCAGCAAGGGCACTTCTCGGCTGCCGGGTCGATCCAGCAGACGCGGTATGGAGCGGTCGTTGTGGCGAACCCGATCCGTGCGACCAGGCGAGCGGATGAGCCGGACACGGTGTACTTCGAACTCGACGCGGTGCAGGTAAAGTACGTCCTCCATCTCATCCGCGACGTGTGGCCGGAGCGGCATCGGACGCGCTATCCGGTGGGCCGTCGGCCCAACTACAAGCTGCTCGCCGACTACATCCTCATCACGCTCGGCACCTCCGAGAGGACCGCGGAGCCGATTGCGATCCGGTTCCAGGACGTGCGGTTCGAGGCGGTGGAGCAGCCGGACGGAAGCCTGACGATGGAGGCACTCGTCTGGGTGGGCGGGACGATGGTTCGCACGAAGTCCCGCGGTCTGTTCCGTCAGGACTCGCCCAAGGCGGAGCGGCAGAAGCGTTGGGTTCGCGTTCCGAAGTTCGCAGCCAAGGTTCTGAGTGAACTCGTGGCGAGCCACGTTCCCGATCCCGAACGGAATCCAGACGACGTCCTGTTCACTACCGAGCGCGGCCGTCCGCGCGATCCCAGCGCGGTCGGCGAACTGTTGCGGATGTTCCGCCGCGAGTTCGAGCCGGAGCTGCTGGCTATCGGGGTCGATGCCGAGCACCTCACCTTCCGTAGCCTCCGCAAGGCCGTCGCTGCGGCGGTATCGGACACGGCCGGCGTCGAGGTCGCACGCGATCTGCTCGGGCACAGTGACGCGGCGATCACCGAGGGGCACTACGCGAAGCGCCCTGATCTCATCGTCGAAGTCGCGGCCGATGCGCTCGACGAGGTGTTCGCGGGCATCGACGCATGAACTGCCGCGAAGAGGGAGAACTGATGATGCACAGATACGCTTCGCTGACTGTGCAGGTGGAGGTAGGATGTGAGCATGACCCCGGCACCCTTGACGATCGACCCCGAGGACGTGCGCGCCAGCGCGCGGGAGACTTCGGAGCTCCCCGCCTGGTTGGAGAAGGTGGCGGAGTACGTCCAGCGCGCGGCCTCCGAGGGCGAGACCGTCACGTTGACGGCGAAGCAGCGGATGCTCACCCCGGAGCAGGTCGCATCGCTGACCGGGGTGTCGCGCTCCACTATCTCTCGCAAGATCAAGGCGGGGGAGATTCACGCCGTCAAGGTCGGCAACCGCAACCGCATCCCCTACGAGGAATACCAGCGGTGGTGGGACCAGGCGATGGGCGACGTGATCGAGCTGGTGCGCGATGACCTCCGGGAAGACCTTTTCGGCACCCGGTGACGTGACCTTCGTCTTCCTCGATGCGAATGTCGTAGCCAAGCCCGTCACACGCACCCTGTTGATGGTCGGCGCGAGCCGCAGCGGGTTCGTCGTGGGATGGAGCGCGACCGCCGAGGCGGAGGCTGCCCGCCACATGCGCCCGAACGCGACCCGGCCCGTGGACTTGCGGCGGCGCTACGGCGGCGAGTTGACCCCTACCGGGAACGTGGCGAGGCGGTTCGAGGCCACGGACGCCAAGGACCGCCAACTCGTTGCCGACGCGGAAGCGGCCGGGGCGCGATTCATCGTCACCGAGGATGTGGACGACTACGGGCTGGCCGATCTTGCCAGCGTCGGCATCTCGGCGGTGAACCCCGACCTGTTCCTTGCGGAGCGTCTGACGCGCGCGGCGTACACCTTTGTCATCCGGCGATTCGTGGAACTCCAGGTGAGTCCACCGACGACGCCCGCGCAGTTCCATGCCGCCATCGCCAAGAACCACCCGCGCCTATTCGCCACACACGCTGACCTCTACGAGGTCGAGCCCGAGCGCGGCATCCACGGCGAGCCGGAGGTGATCTTCCGCGGCACGCGCTGCCTGCGCTGCGAGCGGATCGTCGCGGATCCGGCCACGGTCATCGACGGGCTCGGCCCGGAGTGCCGCTGAGCTACAGCCGCGGGGCGTTGCCCGACAGCGTGGCCGCGGGCGTCGCGGCGACGAAGGCGGGGGAGTCGTCTTCCCGTGCCGTGCCCTCTCGCGAGCCCAGGTTCGGCTCGTAGGTGCGCACGGTCTCGACGGTCAGCTCGGTGCAGCTTGTCTGGACGCCGGGTGCGTTCAGGCCGTCGGAGGCCGGGGGTTCCGGCATCTGGATGTCGTGGGCTCCGGTGACGATCCGCGCTGTCCCGCTGCACAGCAGTTCGTGTGGGCCTGAGCTGGTGGCGCTCGTGATCGGGCCAGGCACAGCCCCGACATCGCGGCCGAAGGTGGCGGCGCGAGCGGCGACCAGGAGCGAGCCAGAGCGGACGCCTGCCTCGACGATGACGCTCGTGTCCGAGAGTGCGGCGAGTAGCCGTGCGCGCTGCACGAAGCGCAGCCTGGTCGGCGCGCATCCGGGCGGGATCTCGCTGAGCAGAGCGCCGTTCGCGGCGATGCGCTCGAACAGCTGCTGATTGCCCGCCGGGTAGGGCCTGTCCAGGCCGCCAGCGAGGACGGCGATGGTCTTACCGCCCGCGTTGAGCGCGCCCCGGTGGGCGGCGGCCTCGACGCCGTAGGCGCCTCCACCGACGACGATGCCGCCGCGCTCAGCGGCTCCGGTCGCAAGCTCGGCGGCGACGAACTCGCCGTAGCTCGACGCGGCGCGAGATCCCGTGAGCGTGACGAGCCGCTGGACGGGGGTTCGGAGGGTGTCGACCTCACCGAGCACCCACAGCGCCAGCGGCGGGGTGACGCCGCCGATGGCGAAGCCCTCGGGCCACTCGGGATCGCCGGGGATCGAGACGTGCAGGCGGTGACGCTGGGTTGCGTCGATGACCTGCTGAAACGCCTGGGGCCTGAGCCGGGGAGCGGCGAGGTCTCGCCAGAGCGCGGCAGCCTCCGTATCGACGCCGGGGACAGGCTCGGTCGAGGTGAGGAGGCGAAGTGTCTCCTGGGCCCCGACCGCGGCTATCACCGCGGCGGTGGTGGCCTCGCCCGGCTCGAAGGCGATGGCGAGCGCGATCCTGGCGCTCCGCTCATTGGTGGTGAGCGATTCGATCGTCTCCATGTTCGCGTCCTCTCCGCTGTCCAGGCACCTGGCCTCACGAGAGAGGTGCACCCGTGGTGCCGCCCGGAGGCGGCTCGGCAGTGGCGGCTACAGGGACGGCGTACTGCTCGGGGGTTGTCGCGTCGGATCGCTGGAGTCGAACGGTTCGACCGTCACCGTGACGGCTCCCTCCCGCGACCCCAGGTTCGGCTGGTAGCCGCGCACAGCCTCGATGGTTAGCTCGACGCGCTCTGACTCGAGTGAGTCAGGCTCGGGGCGGGGCTCGTCCTGCATCGCGGCGAGCTGGGACTCGACGCGGGCGAGGTCTTCCTCGGCGTCGGCGAGGGTCTGTGCGTGGCGGAAGGGCTGGCCGAGGCGCTGCTGGGTGTCGGCGACGGTCTGCTCGGCTTCTTCCAGGTCTTCGCGGGCCTGGTCGAGAAGGGAGGGGATGCCGCTGACGCGGTTCTCGATGCGCTGCACGAGCCCGAGCCCGGCTTCAAGGAATGACTCCTTCGGCAGCGTGAATCCCGAGCGGGGCACCTCGGGCAGGGAGAGGGTCACATCGAGGGCGGCGAGCCCGGAGCGGGCCTCGACGTGGATGTCGAAGCCTGAGATGCGGCCGATGATCCCGAAGTCCTTGTGCCCGTACCGCGGCAGCCACTTCAGCCCGGAGTCGCCCATCCATGCGGCGAGGGCGTGGGCGGCTTCGGAGCGGGAGTCGTAGTCGCGCGCGCCGAGCGTGATGCGGAACCTGTCGCCGCTCGTGTCGATCATCCGCGGGGCAGCGGCTTCCAGCCCGCGAATGTCCGCGGCGGCGCGCTCGGCGGCTGACCGGGCGCGGTTTCCGGTGTGGACGAGCATGTCCTCGTTGCGCTCGTGCGCGCGCTGGAGGCGGCGGAGCCGGTTCACCTCGTTGAGGATGACGGAGTGCTCCAGCAGGAGCGGATTGCCGGAGGCGATTGCCTTGGCCTCTGCTGCGGACAACGCGGAGGTGTCGATCTCCTCGATCTCTCGGGCGTTGATCTTGCCGCGCAGGAGCTGCGCGAACGACGCGGCCTTCCGCTCGACGGTCTGCCACATGTAGGAGTCGAAGGAACGCTCGGTGACGTAGCGGACGATCGCCACTTCCTCGTTCTGGTTGCCCTGCCGCATGATGCGACCGTCGCGCTGCGCGATGTCGGAGGGCCGCCACGGGCAGTCCAGATGGTGCAGCGCGATGGCGCGGGCCTGGACGTTCGTGCCGACACCCATCTTCTCCGTCGATCCGAGGAGCACGGCGACGTGGCCGGCACGGGCTGCGGCGAACAGGCGGGCCTTCTCCACGTCGGTCTTCGCCTCGTGCATGTATCTGACCTGCTCGGCGGGGATGCCGCGCTGCACGAGCTGCTGCCGCAGCTCGTCGTAGGCGTTCCACCTGTCCTGGTTCGGGGTGCCGATATCGGAGAACACGAGCTGGAGCGACCCGCGCACCGTGGAGGGTTGCCCGGTCACCGTGTCGAGGTACTCGTTGTCGCGGGTGCGCTCCCAGATGCGGTGGATCGCGTCGGCGGCGACGTCGACCTTGCTCGGCCCGGACGGGTCGCGGGAGATGACCATGCGGATGTCGAGCGCGGCCTTGCGTCCGTCGGTGGCGATCAGGAGCATGTTGTCTTCGTCGGGCCGCACCTGGCGGGTGGCGACCTTCTCGGCGCGCTCGGCGAGGGATGCGACGTACTGTTCCAGCTCGACGGTCGGCTGCACCGGCACGGTGGAGGGCGCGCGGCTGCCGTCGTCGCGCTGCACGAGCGCGGGCACGGGCAGGTCGAGGTCTTCAGCGGTCTTCACGTCGGCGAACACCGACCACATCCGGAGCAGCTCCTGCCCGTTCTGGAACCGGGCGAAGCGGGTCTTCATTCGGAAGGTACTGCCGGTCGGCGAGATCTCCATCTGCGTGACCAGCTCGCCGAACGTTGCCGCCCACGCATCGAACGCGCCGACACCCGCCGACTCCAGCACGTCGGGCCGCAGGTATCGCTGCATGACATAGGTTTCGGTGATCGAGTTCGAGATGGGCGTCGCGGTCGCGGCGGTCACGACCCGCTCGCGCCCCGCGGAGCGGAGGTATTCGAGCTTCATGTGCAGGTCGCTCGCGCGATCCGAGCCCTCGATGGCCGCGTCCCTGATGTTCGACTCGGTGGCGAGATTCTTGTACATATGCATCTCGTCGACGATGACGTAATCAATGCCGGTGTCCTCGAAGCAGACGCCGCGGTCGCGGTCGGAGTCGAGCCGATCCTTGAGCTTGTTCTCCATCGCCAGGAGCTTCCGCTGGATGCGCTTGACGCTCATCCGCTGCTCGCCGGTCGCCTCGCCCAGCACTCGCCGCACGTCGTCTACCTGCCCGCGGATGTACTCCTGCTGCGTCTCGGCGCGCAGCGGGATCTTGGCGAACGCCCCCTGCGTGAGGATGATCGCGTCCCACTCGTTCGCGGCAGCGCGGGCGACGAACAGCCGCCGCTTGTCTGCCGTGAGGTCGAGGCTCGACGCCGCGAGCACGCGGGCGCGCGGGTAGATCTGGAGCCACTCGCGCCCGAACTGCTCCAGCATGTGATTCGGCACGACCACGACGG
>Ga0209958_1000273_pt1 | contig 137337 bp, 124 predicted proteins | sample ThiBio_inoc_plan_FD_183942 | JGI IMG/M metagenome (GOLD analysis project Ga0209958, IMG submission 183942) | Wastewater bioreactor microbial communities from Cape Town, South Africa - Thiocy_inoc_plan (SPAdes) | ecosystem: Engineered > Bioremediation > Thiocyanate > Unclassified | place: South... | reverse complement strand
TATTAAAACAGATCAAACCATCAAAAGTTACGGGTTGGGATGGAACGTTAAACGGTCAGCCGTTACCATCTACGGATTACTGGTTTACAGTGACCTATACCGAACAAGGACAATTAAAAGAATTTAAGGCGCACTTCTCGTTAAAACGATAATTAGTTTTAGATTGTGATAATAATGTAAAAGCCCGCTCGAAAGAGCGGGTTTTTTTATGTTTGTAAGCAAAAGGTATCATCATAAAAAAAGGCAACCATACGGTTGCCTTTTTGTTTTTATAATGACGAAACTAATTAAGCAATTTTATTTAAAATTGTATTTAAAGTCGTACTTGGACGCATTGCCTCGTCTGTTAATGTCTGCGCTGGGTGGTAATAACCGCCGATATTCTGAGCTTTCCCCTGAGCACCGATTAACTCACCGTTAATTTGTGCTTCATTTTCAAAAAGTTCTTTTGCAATAGGAGCAAACTGTGCCTGTAATTCTGCATCTTTAGTTTGTGCCGCTAAAGCTTCAGCCCAGTATAATGCCAGATAGAAGTGAGAACCTCTGTTGTCAATCTGTCCTACTTTACGGGCAGGAGATTTATCATTTGCAAGGAATTTTTCAGTAGCCTGGTCTAATGTTTCCGAAAGAACCAAAGCTTTGTTTTTGTTGAATACATTTCCTAAATGCTCTAAAGATACCGCTAATGCCAGGAACTCTCCAAGAGAATCCCAACGTAGGTAACCTTCTTCAAGGAATTGTTCTACGTGTTTCGGTGCAGAACCTCCGGCTCCTGTTTCAAATAAACCACCACCGTTCATTAAAGGAACGATCGATAACATTTTGGCAGAAGTACCTAATTCTAAAATAGGGAATAAGTCGGTTAAATAATCACGCAATACGTTTCCGGTTACCGAAATAGTATCCAATCCGGCTTTGATTCTTTCTAATGAGAAAATCGTAGCATCCACCGGAGAAAGGATTCTGATATCCAATCCGGTTGTATCATAATCTTTTAAATAAGCAGTTACTTTTTTGATTAATTCTCTGTCGTGAGCTCTGTTTTCATCTAACCAGAATACCGTTGGTGTATTGGTTGCTTTTGCTCTGTTTACGGCAAGTTTAACCCAGTCCTGGATAGGTGCATCTTTTGTTTGACACATTCTGAAAATATCACCAGCTTCCACATTTTGCTGTAATAATACGGTACCATTAGTATCCACTACACGGATAACACCGGTAGCAGTAGCCTGGAACGTTTTATCGTGCGATCCGTATTCTTCTGCTTTTTGAGCCATCAAACCAACATTTGGTACACTTCCCATTGTTTTAGGGTCGAAAGCACCGTTCTTTTTACAGAAATCAATAGTAGCCGTGTAAAGTCCGGAATAGCATCTGTCCGGGATCAATGCTTTGGTATCTTCCTGTTTTCCTTCGGCATTCCACATTTGTCCGGAAGTACGGATCATAGCAGGCATCGAAGCATCCACGATCACATCTGAAGGTACGTGCAGGTTCGTGATTCCTTTATCGGAATTAACCATTGCCAATGCAGGTCCTTTTTTATACGTTTCCTGAATAGCCGCTTCCACTTCAGCCTGTTGCGGATGTCCGGCAATTTTTGCATAAACATCCCCCAAACCGTTACGGGTATCAATATTTAAAGTTTCAAATAAAGCAGCATATTTTTCGAATACTTCTTTAAAATAAACTTCTACGATCGCTCCGAAGATAATCGGATCGGAAATTTTCATCATTGTAGCTTTCAGGTGAATCGAAAGCAATACATTTTTAGCTCTGGCATCTTCAATTTCTTTAGCCACATAGCTTTTTAAAGCTTTTAGGCTCATTACCGAACTGTCGATGATTTCACCGGCTTTTAAAGGCGTACTTGCTTTTAATACCGTAGCAGTACCATCGGCAGCAACGAATTCGATTTTAACGTCTGTAGCTTCATTTACCGTTACCGATGTTTCACTTCCGTAGAAATCACCCTGCTCCATACTGGCTACATGGGTTTTGGAATCTGCCGACCATGGTCCCATTGAATGCGGATTGGCTTTTGCATAATTCTTAACCGCCTTTGGCGCTCTACGATCGGAATTTCCTTCACGTAAAACCGGGTTTACGGCAGAACCCAATACTTTAGCATATTTTGCTTTAATTTCTTTTTCAGCATCGTTTTTAGGCTCTTCCGGAAAATCGGGAACAGCATAACCATGTGCCTGTAATTCTTTGATAGCTGCTTTTAACTGTGGAACAGAAGCAGAAATATTTGGTAATTTGATGATGTTTGCTTCAGGAGTTGTTGCCAGTTGTCCCAATTCTGCCAGATCATCATTAATACGTTGTTCTTCTTTCAGGAATTCCGGGAAGTTAGCCAGTATTCTTCCTGCAAGAGAAATGTCTCTTGTTTCTATTTCAATACCAGACGGAGCCGTGAATGCTTTTACAATTGGCAATAATGAATGTGTAGCCAGCATTGGCGCCTCATCTGTAATGGTGTAAATAATCTTTGATTTTTGTGTCATCGTTTGAATTTTTAAAATCGTATCGAAAATAATATAGTAGTGTTTGTTCTCTTTTTTGCCTTTAAAAAAAGCGTAGCAAAGATAAGAAAATGAAAAGAAAAAGCGGTCGAAATAAGCGGGTTAACGCTCGAATTAGTATTTTATTAATTTGGCGTTTGAAAAATGCTAAAATGATAATTTAAAAGGTAAGATTTTATCAAAAAAAAAGTCCCGAATATATCGGGACTTGTTCTATGAAAATCGGAAAGCAGATTATCTTCTTCTTTCTTTGATTTTTGCTTTTTTACCAGTAAGTTCTCTGAAGTAGAAGATACGAGCTCTACGAACTTTACCTCTTTGGTTCAATTCAATTTTTTGTAAAGCAGGCATGTTTAAAGGGAAGATACGCTCAACACCTACAGCACCTGACATTTTACGGATTGTGAAAGTTTCCGTTACACCAGCACCTCTTTTTTGGATAACAACTCCTTTGAAGAACTGAGTTCTGGTTTTTTCACCCTCTTTAATTTCGTAATAAACAGTGATAGTATCACCTGCGTTGAATTCAGGGAAATCTTTTTTCGCTACGAATTCGTCTTGAACAAATTTTAATAAATTTGACATGATAGATAATGTTAATTGTTTTGAATCAGAGCAACATTCACGGTTATCGTCAGAGGTTAGTCCAAATATGGGCGCAAAGATAATGATTTTAACGAAACAGACAAGTCTTTTATAGCTAAAAAACTTACTTTTCTTGAAATATTTCTAAGAGTGCCTATTTTGTTGATTATTAGTCGTTAAGTAAATCGGGACGTCTTGTTTTGGTATGTTCGTAAGCCTGGTTTTCCCGCCATTTTTCAATTTCCGGAAAATTACCACTCAATAAGATATCCGGTACCTTCCATCCTTTGTATTCCGCCGGACGTGTATAGATAGGAGGAGAGAGCAGATTATCCTGAAAACTGTCGGTTAAAGCCGATGTTTCATTGCTCAGTACTCCCGGAATCAAACGGATGATACTGTCGGCCAGAACGGCAGCTCCTAATTCGCCTCCGGAAAGGACATAATCGCCAATGGAGATCTCTTTGGTAATAAAATGATCTCTTACGCGCTGGTCCACACCTTTATAATGGCCACATAAAATGATGATGTTTTTTAACAGGGACATGGAGTTGGCCATCTTTTGATTTAAGGTTTCGCCATCCGGAGTCATATAAACCACTTCGTCATATTCGCGCTCGCTTTTCAGCTTACTGATACAGGCATCGATCGGCTCGATACTCATGACCATTCCTGCTCCGCCGCCAAACTGATAATCGTCCACATTTTTGTGTTTGTTGGTACTGTAATCGCGAAGGTTGTGAAAATGAACTTCTACAAGGCCTTTATCGACAGCTCTTTTTAAAATAGAAGCTTCAAACGGACTTCGGATCAGTTCGGGTAACAGGGTAATGATGTCAATGCGCATAGAGTGAAAATTTTGGCAAAAATAGCTTAAAAAATAGAAATCAATTTATTTCTGCACTTTTTTAAGCAGATAAGCCCGGGTTGTAACCTTCTGATCGCCCTTTATATCCGGAACGGGAGCGGTTACATTATACAGTTCGATAGTATTGTCCGGCCCGTATTTCCAGCCAAACAGAGTTGTTGTATTGGCATCGGAAAGGTAAATTGCATTGATCTTATCGGTAATCATTTGCATACAGTCACCGGAATAACACAATTCATAGTGGCTGTAACCGGGAAAGCCGGTAATTTCCTTATCGGTGAAATGTACCTTTTTTGTTTTTAAGGTTTCCGGAAAGATAAATTCATACGTTCCGGCAATCATGGTTTGGGCTAACCGGCTTTCAAATGAAGCGGCCGATTTTGAAAAAACAGTATTCCCTTTGGTATTTGTATAGGCACTGTCTTTTACAATAAAAGTACTGTCGGAAGTCGCTTCGAGCTGCATGTCCTGTAAAGTGCCGTCATGCTGATAGGCATTGTGAAGCGTGTACAGACTGCCTTTTTTATGAAACGCTATTTTTCCGGTTTCGAAACCATTGGAAAATAAAACGCTGTCTTTTAAAAAGGTCATTTCAACCGCATAAAACGGAATATCGGCAAGCAGTATATGGTTTGATTTCTCTAAATAAGAAACATTAACAAAGGTGCCGGACAACGCAATGTCCTGCTTTTTTGTTTCGCAGGATAAAAAGAGCAATCCGGTTACGAGTAATCCTATTTTATTTAGAGAAATCATAGTTGTTTTGGATTAAACGCCAAATTGTCTTAAATGGTGATCCAGGTGCTTCCATTGGGAAATATCCCATTCTTCCGGTGTCATCGGGCCAAAAAACGGGTGTTTCAGGTTTTTGATAACGCTGGGTCCCTGCTGGAAACGGCTAACCCGGTCTATTAATGCTGTTTTTGCCGCATCGAAATCCGGTTCGTGAGTGATAATAAATTCTTTGGCTGTCGGGATATTGGGATCAAACGGTTTGTCTTCTACCAATTTCTTTTTGGCTATTCTTCCGAACAACAGCCCGATCAGGTTCTGCTTAAGCGTTAGTTCTCCAAAAGCCACTTTTATGGGCGCCTGGCAATGTTCCATCATTTGACTTACGGTCATTTTTCCCCAATGAGAAAGAGAGTGTGGTGACAATTGATTGATGCGGTCGATGATGTCCTGATTGGAAGCAGGATTATAAAGGCTCTTCATAGGTTTATTTTTTTGTCGCTACTATTGAATATGTCATGGGTAATTTATTGCCTAAATGTTTGATACGGAATTTATTCGGGGCAAATGCTTCCACTTCGTTAAAACACGGATAAGGCGAATAATTATACTCTTCAAAGATATTAATTTCCAGATTATGTTGTATTAAAGCACTCATAACCTCTGTTAACGGGTGATTCCAGCTCACGGATTCATTTTTAATCGGAGCCTCTTTATCGGCATAGGTACCGGTGGCCGATTCGATAATGGTTTCGGTATTGAAATAATCATATTGTATTTCCGTGAAATTGCTGTCAAACATCCATACCACAGGGTGGAACTCCACAAATACAAACTTCCCGCCCGGTTTTAGAAAATGGTTGACAACCTTTGCCCATTTGTTCAGGTCCGGTAACCAGCCAATAGTGCCGTAGCTGGTAAAAACAATGTCAAACTGCCCGTCCAGATGATTCGGTAAATCATAAACGTCACTACAGATAAAGGTCGCATCGATATTCATTTGCTGTGCATATTCCGTTGCTTTTGCAATTGCTTTATCGGATAAATCAATTCCGGTAACCTTCGCGTCCATGCGGGCTAAAGAAATGGTATCCTGCCCGAAATGACATTGCAGATGCAGGATCTTTTTGCCGGAAACCGGTCCCAATAACGTCAGTTCGATATCGTTTAACGTGGATTCACCGTTTAAAAAAGCATCCATTTGATAAAAATCGGAAGCGATATGATAATCCACTTTATCATTCCAGGTCGCTTTATTGGTTTCAAGGTAATCTTCAGGAATATCCATGATTCGGTTTTTAATAGTTGTTTTTTGATTGCTTAAAGTTACAAATCCGTTTGAATATAGTTGGTTTTATGCTAAAAAAACGGTTTTCACAAAGATACAGTTTGTATTAAAATCCGGTGATGCCGGAAGAAATTTTTCCGGTAATTTAAGATTTAATTAAGAGATATAGAATTAATTTTGCGGCATGAATTTATCCCGAACAGATGTTGGCTTTATGGCCATCTGTACAGGTTTGATTGTTGCCAATCTGTACTATTGCCAGCCCCTGATAATTCTTATTGCTAAAGAATTTTCTATACCCGAAGACCAGGCTGGAACCATTACATATCTAACACAGGCCGGTTATGCAATCGGTATGTTTTTTATGGTTCCGCTGGGCGATAAGCTGGAACGTAAAAAACAAATACAAATCACAACACTTGCTGCAGTGGCAGCTTTGATCATTGCGGCTACCGCCACAAACTTTAAGATGCTTCAGATCGCCAGTTTTTTAATCGGAGCCTCGTCCATCGTACCCCAGTTGATTTTACCGTTGTCGGCAAGCCTGGCTTCGCCGGAACAAAGAGGTAAGGTGATCGGTACGGTCATGAGCGGTTTGTTGGTCGGCATTTTAATTTCACGAACGGTCAGCGGCTTTATCGGCGCCTGGCTTGGCTGGAGAGGAATGTTCTGGATTGCTGCCGTTTTATGTTTGCTAATCGTGATTGTGATACAAAAGAAATTCCCGGTAAACAGACCGAATTTTAAAGGAACTTACGGAGAACTTTTAGGATCTTTATTTTCGCTGATCAAAGAACAGCCTTTATTGCGGGAAGCAACCCTGATCAATGCGTTAAGCTTTGCCCAGTTTGGCGCTTTCTGGACCACTATGGTTTTGTTGTTATCCGGAGAACCGTTTCATTATAACAGTGCGACGATAGGCCTTTTCGGAATTGTGGGCGCTTCCGGAGCTTTGGCGGCACCGCTTGTCGGGAAATTAGGCGATAAGGGCAATCCGCGGGTCGTGATTGGTTATGGCTGTTTGCTGCTGCTGATCAGTTTTATCATATTCTATTTTTCTTCCGGGAGTTTAATCGGGATATTAATCGGAATTGTTTTTATTGATGTAGGCCTGCAATCGGTACATATCTCGAACCAGACCAGGGTTTATTCGTTGCTTCCGGAAGCCCGGAACAGGATGAATACGGTTTATATGTCGTTCAGTTTCTTAGGAACAGCTTTAGGATCGGCATTTGGTTTGTGGCTGTGGAATTACGGCAAATGGCATGCTTTCTCAATTGGAGGTGCGATGCTGTCTGTGGCAGCCATCATAATTTATGCACTGACTTACAAACGCAAATAAAAGCGGGAAGCCTTAAATTATAAATTTATAAAATAACATTATATTTGTTGCTCATTATTTAAAAAAGTATAAAAAATGCAAGACGGAATTTACGCAAAATTTAATACTACCAAAGGAGCTATTTTGGTAAAGTTAACGCATGATAAAACCCCTGGAACTGTTGGGAACTTTGTTGGTTTAGCGGAAGGGAATTTAGAAAATGATGTAAAACCACAGGGAAAACCATACTATGACGGTTTAAAATTCCATAGAGTTATTGCCGACTTTATGATTCAGGGAGGTTGTCCTCTTGGAAGCGGTGTTGGCGGACCGGGATACCAGTTTGATGATGAATTTCATCCGGAATTGAAACACGATGTACCGGGAGTTTTATCGATGGCAAATGCAGGACCCGGAACAAACGGTTCTCAGTTTTTTATCACACACGTTGAAACACCTTGGCTGGATAATAAACACACCGTTTTCGGTCACGTAATTGAAGGACAGGATATTGTTGATGCTGTTGCTCAGGGTGATCTTATCGATAGCCTGGAAATCATCAGAGTAGGGGAAGAAGCTCAGAAATGGAATGCCATTGAAGCGTTCCGTACTTTTGAAGGTTCAAGAGAAAAACGTTTAGCAGAGCAAAAACGTCAGGCTGAAGAAGCTTTGGAAAAATTAGCAGCCGGTTTTGAAAAAACTGAAAGCGGACTGCGTTATAAAATGATTCAGAAAGGAAGCGGGAAAAAAGCAGAAAAAGGTAAAATCGTTTCTGTTCACTATTCCGGTTCATTAGAGAACGGAGCGATCTTCGACAGTTCATACAAAAGAAAACAGCCTATTGAGTTTCCATTAGGAAGAGGACAGGTTATTGAAGGATGGGATGAAGGTATTGCTTTATTACAGGTAGGCGATAAAGCCCGTTTTGTAATTCCGTCCTATTTAGGATACGGTTCCCGTGGTGCAGGTGGTGTTATTCCGCCGGATGCTACGTTGATTTTTGATGTAGAATTAATGGATGTAAAATAGTCTATATCACATTTATAGTAAAAACTGCCTTATATGGCAGTTTTTTTTATGCTGTTTTTATACATTTTGTGTGTTTTTTAACGCCTGTATTTTTCATTTTATACTTATTTAACATTTTTTTGCTGTGTATGCATAGTAAATAAATGTTAAATTTAACATTTATTTATTAAATTAAAACTTTTGTTAAGAGTTGTAAAATTCTTTAAACCAGTAACTTGATTTTATTTTTCATATAAAATTATTTTTTTTGCTGAAAAGCGTAAAAAAATAGTATTTTGGAATGTCAATTATTTGCAAATAAGATCAGACAATTCAATTAACTTTAAAAATTTAATAATTATGAAAAACAATAAAGACCTTAAAAAGCCTTTCTTTGCTAATTTCTTAGAGAACCAATTGACAAACGAAGAGAAGAATTCTGTTCAAGGTGGAGATATCATAACTTTAAAAGCTACTGATACTTTACAAACATTAAAATACCCATCTGACAACGAAGACGGACCTGGACCGGTAACTGTACCAAGATACGATTTATTACAAACTATGAAATATCCATCTGATAACGATGAAACCGGAGGGCCAATCCTTGAGCCTGGAGGACCGTTTACAGAGTTGTAATTATAAGTTTAATAGCAATGGCTTGTTTGACAAGTCATTGCTTTTTCTGTTTTTAGATGATATTATGTATAAGCCACAGTAATGATTTTTATACTATTGACATAGTAATTAAGCGATTAAAAGAATTAGGTAAAGAAGTTTTCAGGTTAAATTCTGATGAATTTTCCCATCAGCTGCAATTTGATTATTCCTGTGATTCACAGGAAGTTTCAGTGAGCATACAGCAGGGAGACCATTCTTTTACAGTAAAAGATATTGAAGCGGTTTATTACAGGAAGTTATGGAGGATTGCACTTCCCGATGATCTGGATGATTCGTTTAAAAATATTTATTTTCAGGAATATACCACAATGCGCAACCTGTTCTTTGCATCACTCAAAGATGTTCCTTGGATGAACCCGATGGAACTCGATCACAGAATAGGAGAGAACAAACTGGAACAATTATCCTTTGCCCGCGAGGCAGGATTAATCATTCCGGAAAGTCTTTTTACCAATGACCCGGATAAAGTAAAAGATTTCTTTTATTCGGTTTGTCAGGGGAATATGATAGCCAAATTACATGGCTCGTTATCGCGCAGTATGAAAGGAAACACTCCTTTTTTTCCAACAACGCTCATTCAGGAATCCGATCTGGAACGATTAGACACTTTGCCCTATTGTCCGATGATTTTTCAGCGCAATATTGCGAAGCTGTATGAATTGCGGGTCATTTATATTGACGGTACTTTTTATACCGGAAAAATTAATGCCGAAGCATCGGAAGCCGGTAAAACCGATTGGCGCGCGGCCAATGATATCAAGCCGTCCTGGGAGCCTTATGTGTTGCCGGATACCGTTTGTACCGCTCTGGATACGATGATGAAAAACATCGGTCTGTATTTTGGAGCAATCGATATAATCCGCCGGAAAGATGGCGATTATGTTTTTTTAGAAGTTAACCCACAAGGAGAATGGGGGATGATTCAGCGGGATCTGGGATATCCGATCGGAGAAACCATCGCTGAAAAACTCATAGCAAGAATATAGTTTATAGAATTGCTTTTTTAAATCAGGAAATTATTAATAACTGTTATATAGTGAACCTTATTGGCAAACGAGGCATAACATAAAAAAATATTTATGGAAAAAGTATTGATTATTACGCATACTCTGGATAATGAATGTATTGATATTGTTTCAAGAAAAATTAGAGAACACGGCGGTGAGCCGATTCGTTTTAATGTAGACGAATATCCTCTGAAATACGGTTTGAGCACCTGCTATGAAAACGGCGAGTGGAAAACATATCTTGATTATGAAGGAGAACGGGTATCCATTCATGATATTGCATCGTTATGGTACCGACGCAGCCATAATTTGGGTGGCCGTTTGGATACTGTTCTGGAAAGAGAATATCTGGGCAGTGTTTATGGCGAAATCCGCGCTACTTTTTTCGGAATGCTGGAAAGCATGAACTGTTTCCAGTTAGGGAAATACAGCAAATACAGACGTCTGGACAGTAAGGAAGAGCAAATGAAAATCGCAGCCTATCTGGGGATGAAAGTTCCGGAAAGCTGTATCACCAATAGCCCGGAAGAAGCAAAACGTTTTGTAAAAGACCATCCGGGAGGCGTTATCACAAAAATGCAGAGTTCTTTTGCCATTGAAAGAAACGGTGTTGAAAATGTTGTTTTTACCAACTTAATAAAAGAAGAAGACCTGGATAATATCGAGACGCTTCAATATTGTCCGATGCAGTTTCAGGAAAAATTAGATAAGAAAGTAGAATTGCGTATCACGATAGTTGGTGAGGAAATTTATGCTTTTGAAATCGATTCTCAAAAAATGGATAATGCCAAACTGGACTGGAGAAGGGAAGGTATTGAATTGCTGGAAGACTGGAAACCGTATGAATTACCGGCCGATCTGAGAGTGAAATTATTACAGATGATGGACATGTATGATGTGAATTACGGCGCCATCGATATTATTGTAACTCCGGATGATGAATATTATTTCCTGGAAATAAACTCGGCAGGAGAATTTTTCTGGTTAGACCGATTGTTGCCGGACAACCAGATTTCAGACCAGATCGCGAAAGTGCTTTTAGGCAAAGCCAAACGCAGATACACACCGGTTTTTGAAGAAAGTTTAGCTTAACCACAGCTCTCATACTGATAAATAGAAAAGCCCTCATTTTGAGGGCTTTTTTTATTGAATTATCATTTGCTTTCGTATTTTTACGCCCATAATTTATGAACATGCGTTATTTAAGTTTTCTTCTTCTGTTTCTCTTTTTTACGGCGAAAGCCCAATTGCCTGCCCAGCATTGCGGATATGATTTTACGTCTTATCTGGTGCTGAATGTGCATGAAAACGGGAAAAAAGAAAATATCAAAAATTTAAAGATCACTATTGCTGACGAATCCGGAAAGGAAATCATCAATGTCAACAATATCTATAGCTGGACAAACAGCAACAAGCCATTGGTTTTTTCATCCAACTATAAAATTGACGAAAACGGCAACCGGGTAACCGAAGAAGTAAAGGATCAGAAAACAAGATGGTTTTTTCCCTTTGCAAAAGACAATTACCTGTTGTCTGTAGCGAACACGTTTCCGGCCGATAATTTTTTTATTAAAGTAGAGGATACAGACGGGGAAGCTAACGGCGGACGTTTTAAAACACAGTCTTTGCAGCTAAACAGTTTCAATATGTATGTTTTATGTTCGGCACAAAACGAACGCCAGGCGCAGCAATTCGGACCCAGAACGAACCGGCCGGTGGAAATTATTTTAGAACGGGAGTAGCATAAAAAAAACACCGTTCCCAAAAGAAGGTGTTTTGTAAAGAAGCATTAAACGACAGGATTGGTTACCGATATGATGCGCAGTGATTTTATTCCGGCAGGCATTTCCCAATCTACTTCGTCATTCTCTTTAAATCCTATCAGTGCGATACTTAACGGAGCGATTACAGAAACTTTCCCTTCCTTAATGTTTGATAATTGCGGCAGCACAATCTGAATTTTCATGCGTTGTTTTGCCTTAGTGTCTTCAATTTCTACAAAAGAGTTGATTCTGACAATATTATCGGCTACAATATCATCTTTGTTCACGATAGCACGATCCAATTCATTTGACAGCTGCATGATTTCTTTTGCACTTTTATTGTCGCCGCTATTTTTTGTCAACTCACGAAGTAGTTGATAGTCGGTCAATGATAAAACGGGTATTGGTTTCATAACTTTTATCTTTTAAAAATTTGACATTTCTTTTTTGCTGTTGTGATCCTGCAGCTTTCCTTTAAAATAAAGGTCTGCAAAACTGCGGTTGGCACTGCCTTCCGTTCTTCTGAAAAATACGGCTGGCGTAATCTCTTTTGGTTTTTCAAATCCGCAGGCACCGATAAATTCACTCAGGGCTTTCATGGTATTTTTATGGAAATTGGCAACACGTACGCTCTTGTCGGTAATATCAATTCCCTTGTATAACGCTTTATCCTGCGTGGCAATCCCTACCGGACATTTACCGCTGTCGCATTGCAATGCCTGGATACAGCCTAATGAGAACATCATTCCGCGGGCACTATAACAGGCATCGGCACCCAAAGCAAACGCTTTTGCAAGGTCGAATGCCGAAATGATTTTTCCGGCAGCCAGAATTTTAACCTGTTCGCGAATACCGTAGGTTTTTAAAGTGGAACTCACAAACACCAAAGCATCAGAAAGGGCCATACCCATATAATCGATAAATTCCAAAGGTGCTGCCCCGGTTCCGCCTTCTGCTCCGTCAACAGTAATAAAGTCAGGGAAAATGCGGGTTTCCATCATGGCTTCCACGATATTGATAAACTCATCCTGACGTCCGATACAGATCTTGAATCCTACCGGTTTCCCATTGGAAAGCTGACGCAGCTGGTTTATAAAATACATCAGTTCAATAGCATTGCTAAAAGCGGTATGTGCCGATGGCGAGTGTACCGTAGTGTACGGTTCGATACTTCTGATCTTTGCAATTTCTGGAGTGTTTTTCTCAGCCGGCAGTAAACCGCCATGTCCCGGTTTTGCCCCTTGTGACAGTTTTAATTCCACCATTTTAACTTCCGGATAGGCAGCTCTTTCGGCAAATAATTCATTTGAAAAACTGCCATCCAGATTACGGCAGCCGAAATATCCGGTTCCGATCTGCCAGATCAGATCACCACCCTGTAAATGGTAATCACTGATACCGCCTTCGCCGGTATTATGGGCAAAATTCCCCATTTTGGCTCCTTTGTTCAACGAGGTAACGGCAGTTTTGCTCAATGCCCCGTAACTCATGGCGCTGATGTTTAAAATGCTGGCACTATACGGTTGCAGGCACTGGGTATTACCAATAGTAACCCTGAAATCTTTTTCGTTTGCTTTTTTGGGATATATCGAATGGGCTGCCCACTCATAGCCAATGCGGTTCGGATCATCCTGCATTCCAAAAGAAATGGTTTGCTTTTCGTTTTTAGCACGCTGGTACACAATGGAACGCTGCCTGCGGTTAAATGGTTTTCCGTCCAGTTCCCCTTCAAAGAAATACTGTCTGAATTCCGGGCGAACGGATTCAAAAAGATAACGCATCCTTCCTACCAGCGGGTAGTTACGGCGAATGGAATGCTTGGACTGAAAGGTATCAACAGCAATAACCGCAAGAATAGCAATGGGAATTAAAAGGACTTCCCAGGCGATATTGTGGAATTGAACAAGATACAATCCTGTTAAAAGTAACAAAATAGTGACGAACCAGATAATTTGGCGTGCAACCAACGTTGCAAAAAACTTTTTAGATGTCATGATAAATAAGCAAAAGCGTCCGACAGATCTTTCTATCGAATTAAATTAATTTACTGTATAAAGTTTGAAAGGAATGTACCCGCGTATATATAAAAAAGAAAAAACTGTTATATACGGGGTCTAATTAATGAAGGCTTTGTTGTGTGAAAATAGGACAGCCACACTGCGTTTCCTTGCAGAAAACAGTGGCCTGATTACCGTTAAAGTCTGATTGCTCAACATAGCTGGTATATTTACACAGCGCAAAGGTAGCTAATTTTTTTAGATAAGCATCATTTCCATTTAATATTGCAGCCCAAACTGGGTTTTTGTTCCGGATTGATAACCCGGTTGTAAATAACACCGTCAATTGCGCCTCTTAAATCGCTGCCGCTTAGCGGAATTCCGTTGGCGGGTCTGCTGTCGTCCAGCTGTCCGCGGTACACCAATCTGTCCAGGTTGTCAAATAGATAAAAATCCGGCGTACAGGCAGCATCATAATTTTTGGCAGCAAGCTGGTTCTCATCATACAGGTATGGAAACTCAAACTTATTCTCAAAGGCAAATTCCGTCATCAGCTCCGGAGCATCCTGCGGATAATTCACCACATCATTACTGGATATGGCGATAAAACCGATACCCTGAACGCGATAGTCATTAGCAATGCGGACAACTTCGTCGATAACATGATGTACAAAAGGGCAGTGGTTACAGATAAACATGACTACGGTGCCCTTTTCTCCTTTTAAATCGGAGAAGGAATAATAAGCCGCTGCCGAATTGGTATCTTTTAAATAAAATTCAGGTGCTATGGTTCCAAGCGGTAACATGTTTGACGGAGTACGTGCCATTTGTAAAATGTAGTATAATTATTAAAAGAGTTAAAGATAAATAAATGTAAAATGATTTGCTAATTTTGGAAAACGAATAGTTTAAAATTAATTATGGAACAAGAAACAATAAGCTGGGGCGATTTTGAAAAAGTAGAAATGAGAGTGGGTACCATACTGGAAGTCAATGATTTTCCGGAAGCCCGAAAACCGGCCTTTCAGTTAACGATCGATTTCGGAGCAGCAATAGGTATCCGCAAATCGTCCGCACAAATTACCAAACGATATACAAAAGACGTTTTAATAGGAAGACAAATTGTAGCTGTGGTTAATTTCCCTAAAAAACAAATTGGAAAATTCATGAGTGAGTGCCTCGTTTTAGGTGCGGTTCCCGAAGAGGGGGATGTTATTTTACTGGCTCCGGATTTTAAAGTTGAAAACGGTTCCAGAATAGCGTAATATAAAAGGGAGTAGTTTAGGCTCCCTTTAATTTTTTATAGTCTTCACTAAGCAATGGTATTCACAATAACCACAAGCGATACTACGGATATAAAAAGCCATAACAGGACACCCTGAGCCAAAGGTTTTATACCGGCTTTTTTCAGTGATTCTTTTGTTAATCCGGCTCCGATCAGGAACAGGGTTATTGTCAGTCCTTTTTTTGCCAGCATGACAATGACTTCGTTTATTGGCTGGAAAGCGGGAAAACAGCTGTTGAAAAGCATGGCCGCAATAAACAGGAAGATAAAATACGGAACGACTACCTTACTTTCCTTATTTTTAAAAACCAGCGCTGTTACAACCGAAACCGGTATGATCCATAAGGCACGTTGCAGTTTTACAGTAGTGGCTATCTGTAAGGCTTCGTCGCCAAACCGCTGGGCGGCTCCAACCACAGAACTGGTATCGTGAATGGCAATGGCACACCACATCCCAAATTGCGGCTGACTTAAATGAAAGACATGTCCCAACAGCGGAAAGACGAATAATGCTATTGAATTAAGGATAAAGATCGTTGCCAGAGAAACGGATATTTCTTCTTCTCCGGCTTTAACAACCGGACTCAGGGCAGCAATAGCACTTCCGCCGCAAATAGCGGTTCCGGAGGAAATTAAAAAACTGGTTTTCCGGTTAATCGCAAACAGCTTCCCGACAAGCAATCCGACGATCAATGTTGTAGTGATGGATACTATGGTGAAGAGAAAACCTTCCTTTCCGGTTTTGACCGCTTCGGTAATGTTCATTCCGAAACCCAGACCCACCACCGAAAACTGCAATAATATCCTGGTGGCACTGTGGCTGAATTTCTGAAAAGGATTGCCCAGGAACAAAGTGAGCAGGAAACCCGACAATAAAGCTATTGGCGGTGAAAAGAAAGGGAAAAGACATAAAATGATAAAAATGCTGAAAAACAGTATTTTGATTTTGTTTTCTGGGCTGGTTGATTCCATGATTTGTTTTGTTGTTTGTAAGCACAAAATTCGGAATATATACAGTCCCAGGCCAATGATAAATAGTTATAAGCTATAACTTCCGGTTATACTGTTTTGGGTGAAACGCATGAAGATTTCCGGGATGCGCTCCGTTTTTCCTTGTAAATGAGCGAAATAAAAAATGCGCTTGATGTCGAGGTTTTCAATGTCAATAACTTTAAACTCGCCGTTTACAATTTCTTTGCTAACGGCTGTAATGGACACAAAGGCAATACAATTGGAATTTGCCAGGAAGGATTTTATACTTTCGGTACTGCCCAAATGCATAATAACATTCAGGTCTTTCAGGTGAACGGAATGCTTGCCCAGTTCGTGTAAAATAATATCAAGACTGCCGGAACCGGCTTCCCTTAATACCAGCGGTGTTTTTAAAAATTCCGCCATGCTGAGGTTATCTTTGTTTGCCAGTTTTTGAGAAGTGTGTACAACGGCTACAATTTCATCCTTTAAAAAAGGCGTGTATTTTAAGGCTACATTTTTTGATTTTCCTTCCACAATTCCCAAAGCTACTTTTTTCTGGATAACGGCTTTTTCAATTTTTTCGGTATTGGCATTGATAAGCGAAATCCGGATATCCGGAAAATGTCTGTAAAAATTAGCCAGAACGGGAGGAAGGATATACTGGCTTAGCGTGGTACTGGCGCCCAGCTGCAGTTCACCGGAATGGCGTTCTTTTAAAAGACTTAAATCGAAATGGATCCTTTTGTAAATTTCAAAAATATCTTCCGAGTGATTGAAAAGCAGCTGCCCGGCTTCGGTTAATTCGATCTTATTGCCTTTTCTTTCAAACAAACGGATGTCAAATTCGGATTCCAGCTCTTTGATGTTTTTGGTAACGGCAGGCTGGGTAATGCATAACTCTTCGGAAGCTTTTGTAAAGCTCAGATGCCTGGCGACTGTGTGAAAGATTTTTAAGCGGGTATCCGACATGACTTCAATTTGGAGTAACTATTCAAAGATACGACTTATAGTTTTTTATTTCAGAATACTTCGCCTTGCTTTTTTCAGGATATAGGCTGTTTCTTTAGAATTGTTTTCCTTTTCCCATTTTTTACACAGGCTGACCACAAATTCCGGTCTTGTTTTGGAAGCATCGTTAAGCCAGTTGCCAACACTGTCGCGCACATATTTGGAAGTATCGGCTTTTAAAGGTTCCAATATGGGTAAGGCTAATTCCGGAGTTTCCTTTAATGCTTCGATATGTTTGCACCACACGCCTCTCGGCCTGATGGACTCACTGGCAAAACGCCGGATATATTCGTTTTCAGACCGGGTCCAGGGCGTTAGCAGTGTGATGGTTGTTTCCAGATTGTCAGTAATGTCCGGACGTATCGCCAGCCAGCTGAGTTCCCGTACCCCAAAATGACGGTCGGCGGCAAAGACTTTCATCCGTTCCAGTTTTTCCGCTACAGTAGCCTCGTCTTTACCGACAAAGAAGACCGCCCAGCAGCGTACGGTGTCTGACGGATGTTGCGACAGCAGATCAAAAAGTGCCGTATCGTTATGGATATAGCTTTGCGTTAACAACCCTACACCAATAGCCTCATTGATGGTTGTGACCGTTTGCTTTTTTAAATTTGAAATGTCCGTCAGGATATCCTGTAAATAAGTCTTCCGGTTGTATTGTGTTAAAACGGTTTCCAACAGCTGCTTCTGGTTGATGGCCAGCCATTCGTTAAGGTTGGCCGATTCAATTTCGCCCCTGTTGAGCTGGTCTAAAATTGATGGCGGTATTGCGGCAATGGTCCGGGCTCCTTTTCTTGTTGTCATAACGCGGCTATTAGTTCTGAAATAACGATACGGTTCCGATAATCAGCATCGATAAAACGGTAGGCAATGCTGTTATCTTCGTTTATCACAAATATAGCAGGAATAGGCAAAACAGCAGCAGCGGTATTGTTGAAATCCTGCAATTTAATTCCGAGGCTTTCATAATACGGAATAACAAAATCGGGCAGTGTAAAGGCAATGCCGGATTGTTTGGCAAGGTCGTTGTTTTTATCGGTAAAAATCTTAAAACCGAATGGATGCTCTTCCAGCAGTGCCGCATTATAAACAGGCATTTGGGGTGAAACGGCAATCAGTTCGGCTTCTTTTTCCAATATAAGCGGATAGGCGTCCTGTAATGCTTTTAATTCCAGGTTGCAGTAAGGACACCAGGAACCTCTGAAAAAAGCAATAACCAGTTTTTTATGTCGCTGCAGCCCGCTTAGCCAAACAGTTTCTCCTTTATGATCGAGCAGGGCTCCATCGGGAAAAGACGTTCCGGTTTTAAGAGCATTTTGGGTAATATTCCGGGATTTTAAACCGGCAATGGCTTCATTGAATGCGGCGATTACTTCCGGCGGCAGCTGAATGGCCAATTGCTTGTTGAGGGCTTCGATTTGCTCCTGTAAATGTTCCATAAGATTTCTTTTTTGTGTAAAAATCACCAGTTTCAGTGAAACGCACAATACCGCACTTTTTTACCCCATAGGGTGGAAAAAGTCAACTTTTATGAGTATCAGCGTAGTAGCTGTAAAAAAATAACGGCATATTTTTCACGGGATGTTTCCGCTACACTTTGTTTCGGTAATTCCTGTTTGTATTTTTGTGATTCTCCGATACCGATTGTTATGAAAACAAAAATCCGCATTACCGAAAATAAAATATGCCCGTTGGAAGAAGCTGTCAATACGATTAGCGGCAAATGGAAAATCCCGATTTTATGGCAAATGAATGAAGGAATGAAACGTCCCAGTGAATTTCTGAGGGGTATTGCCGTTGTGGATCGAAGGGTTTTAAACCAGCAGCTGAAGGAAATGGAAGAAAGCGGGTTGATCCGGAAGGAATCATTTAACGAATTGCCGCCAAGGGTTGAATATACTTTAACGGCTTTGGGCGACGAATTGGTAAAAGTACTGTGGAGCCTGAACGATTGGGGGAAAACACTGATGGCAAACCGGGAGAAAATATAATATAAAAGCATATTCCCCGTTACTTTCAGTATATTTTAATCCAGGCCCTACAGATGTCGCCAAACAGACGATTACACATACTCTTTTTTTTAATTTTATTGGCGTTTGAGCAAAATGCCATTGCCCAGACCGATAGTACCTATATCGGTACGTTCAGCCAGGAATATTCCGGAAGGGTTTTTATTGCCAGAAAATACACTTCGCTGTCCCATGAAACAGATAACGATAAAACGGATGAATACATGCCTAATAATCCTTTTGATATTGGTATAGGCTTTAGTTGGGGCGGTTCGTCATTCAGTTTTAGCCACGGCTTTAATTTCCTGGCCGATCCGGAAAAGGGAAAAACCCGTTCGCTGGATTTACAATATCATTATTACGGGAAGAAAATAGTACTGGATTTCTTCGGACAGGATTATAAAGGGTTTTACCTGGAAGATACGAATAAGGAAAACATCATCGGAATGTATCCCGACATGCAGTTAACCAAAGTAGGGCTGTTCGGGCAATATGTTTTCAATGGTAATAAGTTTTCCTATCGATCGGTATTTGACCAGACGGAACGGCAGTTAAAGTCGGCAGGAAGTTTGTTACTGGGCGGCGGTATTTATTATACACGGGTTCGCGCCGAAACCTCTTTAGCATTCTATAAAGACCTTTACCAGGTTGGACCCAGTATCGGCTATGCCTATACATGGGTTATTAACCGTCATTTTTTTCTGACGGGCTCTGTAACTCCCGGTTTGACGGTAGGGTTTAAAAATATAAACGATACGTTAATCTGGAATCCGAGTGTCTTTTTCAGATCCGCATTCGGTTATAATGCCGACAGTTGGTCGCTTAACACATCCTTTTTGCTTAACAAGCTTTATGTGAGTTATAAGGATGATAACCACATCAGCCTTAATTCCGGAAATTTCCAGTTTACTTTTATCAAACGTTTTGACAGTAATTCGCAGATACTTAAAAAAATACCAAGATTTTAAATGTTTCAAAAGCCGGATGTATAGGATCGGTTAAACAACACGAATCCGCCGTTATTATTTTGGGCAATGAAACCAAAATAATAACGGCAGATTACAGTATCCTACAACCATTGTCCGAACTTTTTGAGAAACTGTATCTTTACCAATTGGGTCAGCAGGCAATAGCCGGTTAATATGCCTATCAGCCATGGAAAATAAGCAAGCGGTAAAGCCTGCAGGTTTACCGTTCTGGCAAAAGGTGTAAACGGTATTGCCAGACCGACCAGAATTACGAAAGAAGTTAGGGCGACAACCGGAGCCGTTGCCCAGCTTTGTACAAACGGTATTTTTCGCGTGCGGATCATGTGTACGATTAATGTTTGCGATAACAATCCTTCTACAAACCAGCCGGTCTGGAACAGGCTCTGATGTTCGGGAGCATTCGCTTTGAATACAAAAAACAGTACGGCAAATGTGGCATAATCAAAGATGGAACTTATCGGACCGATACACAGCATAAAACGACTGATTCCGGTAGCATCCCATTTTTGTGGTTTTTCCAGGAAATCTTCGTCCATTCTGTCCCAGGGAATGGATATTTGTGAAATATCGTATAACAGGTTCTGGATCAGTAAATGGATGGGCAGCATCGGCAAAAACGGCAGCAGGATACTCGCACCGAGCATGCTGAACATGTTTCCGAAGTTACTGCTGGCAGTCATTTTGATGTATTTGATAATGTTTCCGAATGTCCGGCGGCCGTAAATAACCCCTTTTCGCAATACCATCAGGTCTTTTTCCAAAAGGATGATATCGGCACTTTCTTTGGCAATATCCACAGCGGTATCCACCGAAATCCCTACGTCGGCATTCCGCAGTGCCGGAGCATCGTTGATACCGTCGCCCATAAAGCCAACCGTATGCTGCTGTGCCTGGAACAGTTGTACAATCCGGGATTTCTGAACCGGATTCAGCTTTGCAAAAACACTGGTTTCTTCCAGTTTTGAAGAAAGTTCATCATCGGTCATTTTCTCAATTTCATTTCCCAAAAGAACGTGATGGAACGGAATGCCAACATCGCGGCAGATTTTCCGGGTCACGATATCGTTATCACCGGTTAGTACTTTTACCTGTACGCCCAGTTTCTGTAAACTTTCAATGGCCGGTTTGGCAGAAGGTTTCGCCGGATCTAAAAAGCCTATAAAACCGGTTAAGACCATCTTGCTTTCATCGGCTACGCTGTAGTTAGCCGAACGGTTATCGTATTCTTTTATTGCCACCAGCAATACCCGTAAACCGTCTTCGTTCAGCTTTCTTGAGGTATTTAAGACCGTTTCGCGCATGCCGGCATCAATCGGAACAATGGCATCTTTTTCGATGTGTATGTGGGCATTTTCACCGGGATAAAAAGAATGGGAACACAAATCGAGCATTTCCTCAACGGCACCTTTACAGATCAGCAGGTGTTTGCCGTTTTTCTGTTCCAGGATAACACTCATGCGGCGGCGCTGGAAGTCAAAAGGGATTTCATCTACTTTTTTGTAATCTTCTTCCACTTTCAGGTAATCGTGCAGTTCCACATGTTCTAAAACGGCTACATCCAAAAGGTTTTTTAAGCCGGTCTGGTGGAAGCTGTTAAAGTATGCCCATTTGAGAACCTCATCATCTTCATTGCCCAAAACGTTCAGATGCCGTTCTAAAATGATCTTATCCATAGTGAGCGTACCTGTTTTATCGGTACACAGTATGTCCATTGCGCCAATGTTCTGTATGGCATTCAGGCGTTTTACGATTACTTTTCGCTTACTCATGTTTTTTGCCCCTTTGGCCAGGTTGGCGGTAACGATCATTGGCAGCATTTCCGGGGTTAATCCCACTGCGATGGCAATAGCAAACAGCAGGGCATCAAACCAGTCGCCTTTGGTCAGTCCGTTAACGATAAAAACCAGAGGTACCATAACCAGCATATAGCGGATTAGCAGCCAGCTGACTTTATTGACGCCTTTATCAAAACTGGTTTCCGAGCGTTTGCCGCTAATGGCTTTGCCAATTGCACCCAGATAGGTCAGGTTTCCCGTGGCAACCACAATAGCCGTTGCGGTTCCGCTTACCACATTGGTTCCCATAAAGCAGATGTTTTCCAGTTCCAAAGGCGGTTTTGCCGTTGGATTCGTGACCGGAGCTTCTCCTTTTTCCAAAGGCAGGGATTCTCCGGTGAGTATTGCCTGGCTCACAAACAAATCTTTGGATTGTATTATCCGGATATCGGCAGGGATCATGTCGCCGGCACTCAAATAGAGAATATCACCCGGTACCAGGTCTTTAAACGAAATTTCCTGTTTGCCGATGGTTTTGCGCAATACGGTTGCTGTTGTGGTGACCATGTTTTTTAAGGCTTCGGCAGCCTGGTTGCTGCTGTATTCCTGCCAGAACCGGAGCAGGGAACTGAGAATGATCATCACACTCACAACGATTACCGTTTTATAGTCCTGTTCGCCCGGTGCGGCTAAAATAATATCCATTACGGCAGAGATAACCACCAGAGCGATTAATACGGCTATAAACGGGTTTACAAAAGCCATGAACAGCTGTTTGTACCAGGAAGGCGCTTTTTCGTGCTGGATTTCGTTAGGACCGAATTTTTTTAATTTTTCTTCCGCCGTTTGCTGGCTCAATCCGGCTTCGTTGGTTTCCAGTAAGGCATATATAAGATTACTGTCGGCTTTTGCAATAGCATTAAGCCGGGTAGCGGCACTTTCTTCAAAGTTTGAAAAAGCTTTGTTCCCGTTTTTTATTTTTGTTGTCAACATTTTGATAAGGTTTTGCTTTTTATATTTCAGCTTGTTGTCCTGTAAATTCCCAGCTCACTTTGGTTACTTCCTGTTCAATGGTGAGCCGGCTTACCATCTGTTCCATGATATAATCCTGTATGCCGGCTGCCGTAATTTCTGCAACGATTAAAGTTGAGGTCTGATTTTCATTATCGCTGCTGGCAAGGGAGCGGAGCACTATTTTTTCATTGTTCCCCAATTGCTGTATTAACAATACCCGGATGTGGTTTTCCACATTGTTTTTACAGTTAATGATAATTTTATAGTCGGCAGGCAGGGAGGTATTCTTAGGAATAAATGTCAATACACTGAGCTTTGTGCCTACAGTACGCAATAACAAATGGGTAATGATTACGGTAACTGTGGTGAGTATTGCCTGGGGGAATAATCCTATTCCGACCAAAGCGCCTACAGCAGCAGCACACCACAAAGTAGCGGCTGTATTTAAACCCTGTACGTTCAAGCCGTCCTTCATGATCACGCCGGCACCCAGAAAACCGATTCCGGATACGATCTGTGCAGCTACTCTGCTGGGATCGCCGGAATGGCCGGTAATCGAAACCGACAGCAGTATAAAGGCGGCTGCTCCAATGGATACGAGGGTATTGGTGCGCAATCCGGCACTTTTTTGCCGCCATTGCCGCTCAATGCCTATAGCGGCTCCTAAAACGAAGGCGAGTGTTAACCGCACTGCAAATTCAGTTACCGAAAGCATAGGCAGCAGGATTAGACGGTTGATACTGTTGCGGTTTCGGAATCGTACCGGACTTTAAGGTCTGTTCTTCGGAACCAATAGCGATAAAGGGCATAGTCCCGATACCGAGGTGAATATCGTAATATTCGGATGTGACAGGAGTTTTCTTGTTGTTGTAAAACGTCTTGTTTTTTATACGCTTTACGAATAAAAATATAAATTTCATGACTGATAAAGATTTTGTTCCCTGAAGAACAATACCGGTCATGTTCTTTACAGCGAAACGTTAGTACTTAAATTGGGATAATCGTCCATAATTTGTTTTATTAACTATGCAAAAGTAAAACAGCCCATTGGATTGGGCTGTTAGAGATGTTTTAGAAAAATATTAGAAAATCATTAGAGCGGGGAGAAGGTTTAGTTTTCGGTTCTTTTTTTCTCTTCTTCGTTCCCGAAATTTCGCTGGTCTACTTTCACTTTATTGTTTCCGAAGTTATACGTCAGTGATACTCTTACAAACCGGCTGCTGTTGTTTTCGTTATAAACTTGTTTGATGCCATTTACAACTGAAGTATAATCTTTTAAATAGGTTGTATTAAAGATATCATTGAAGAGTACGGCAACCTGCATATTATCGTTTAGAAAGCTTCGTTTTACTGCCAGGTTTAACCCGGAAACGGTTCCGTATTCATACAATCCTCTTTTGTAAGGAGAGCAATACAGATAGTCCAGCTGTAATTTGGTTTGCTTGTTCAGGGAGAAAGTATTGTTTGTGGCCAGATACACCTGCATTTTATTCATAGGAACCGCCTGGATGTTTGTTGCAAATACTGTTTTGGAACCCAATAGATAGATTAAGTTCTGACTTTGCCACCACGGTGCGATCGTTGCCATGTAGTTTTCCCCGATACCGTAATAGTATTCTTTAAAGTAGTTTTCCCGACTGATGATCTGAGTGTTTGTTGCTGCATTGGAACTGAACACCACACCATAACCATTGGTAATCACATTAAAGAAGGCGTTGGTACGCAATTTTCCTTTGTAGGTATAGGTAAGATCGAAGTTATCATTGTAGGAAGGCTGTAAAAAAGGATTTCCTTCGGAATAGCTGTTACTGTTCAGGTAAGCACGGAACGGGTTCAAATCGCGGAAACCGGGTCTGTTAATACGTTTTCCGTAGTTAAAAAGAAAACTGTGATTGTCATTTTCGGTATAAGAAAGATAAACGGTCGGGAACAATTTGAAATAGTTGTTGGTATTGTTTTGGTTTAACGTTTGGGAATATCCTTCCGTTTGGGTGTTTTCAAGGCGTAATCCTAATTGTACATTGAATTTGTCGTTTATTTTTTTAGTTCCGTTAATATAAACGGCCTGATTGCGTTCGCGGTATTCAAAGGTATTCGAACGGTTCGGATCCAGTTCCGGGCTACCGCTAATGGTATTGTAGTATTGAATAGCACCTTTACTGTTGCTGAAACTTACCTTGGCACCATAAGAAAGGCTGGCAAAAGCCAAAGGATGTTCCATATCGGCTTTTATAGTAAAGTTATTGATGTTCTGGCTGGAAATATTCCTGGCGGCCTGGTTAACGTTCAGGAAGGCGGCATCCGGTGAAAAGGTTTCGGCAGTAAAACGGTTGTCAATTTTAGCATCGAAAGTGAAATAATCCACATCTACGGCAATGTTTCTGCCCAGCGTATCCAATTTTGAGATGATGTGGGCATTGTATGTCTGGCTGTTTGAATGCTGGTTGTTGCGGCCGTTATTGATTAATAAAGAATCCAGTGTTTTTCCGGTATTAAAGATATTGATCACAGTTTTATCCTTGCTGTCCGGGCTGTTGAAATTCCCCAGGTACTGAGCACCTATGCTGGTACGGTCGGATAGAGCATAATCGGCAGTGATGCGTCCGGAAGCATGGTCCGTTTTTTGTTTGCCTTTGTATTTTAATTCCCATAATCCACCGGGATAGTAAGTGTCCAAATCCTGTCTGGACTGGGTATTTCCTGATTTTCCGGTACCGCTTACAGTGAATTTTAATTTGTCTTTGTTGTACAGGAAATTATTGCGCAGCGTAGTGGAACCGTAAGTATTCTGGTCATAGGTTAGCGTAGTGCTGTTTTTCCAGGAATCTGAGGCACCTTTTTTAAGGATGATGTTAATCAGGCCGCCATCGCCTGCAGCTTCATATTTAGCCGGCGGATTGGTAATGATTTCGATATTCTTAATGTCGCTGGCCGATATTGATTTCAGGAAACTGATTAGCTCCTCACCGGACAGAGCTACAATTCTTCCGTCGATCATCACACGGGAAGCACCTTTGCCCAGCATACTGATGGCATTGTTTTGCACCACAAGACCGGGAGCGGTACTCATGGCATTAATGGCATCACCACCGGCAGCAGCGGCATTGTTATCTACAGTATATACCAGGCGGTCAATTTTTTGTTCCACCATTTTCTTGTTGGTTTTAATCACGACCTGTTGCAGGGTATTGGCACTTTCGCTAACAACGATAGTACCCAAATCGACAGGGGTATCCATCATGATCTCTTTCTGCCAGTCGTTATAGCCTAAAAAGCTAATTTTAAGGTTGTAGGTGCCTTTATTCAGTTCCATTTCAAACGAGCCGTCTTCCAGGGTGGTCATACCGGTAATTATTTTTCCTTCGGGACTGGTGATAACAACATTTGCCCATGCTAACGGTGCTGCGGCATCGGTTACTTTTCCTTTTAACTGTAATGATTGTGCCATACAGCATAATGGTAATAGTAATAACAGAAACAGGTTTACTTTTTTCATGATCTCAATTTTTGCGTTGGTTTTAATTATTTGAAGCAAAATTGCGGTAGCGAAAGTTCCTGTGCGACCGATAAAAAAAGTCGAACCATTTTTTGAAGATAAAATTGGTTCGACTTTCTTAAATGAGGCGTTCGACTTTTTTTAAAGCCTTTAAGATGAGGTGTTTCGGTATTGTGTAGGCGTTAGATTTGTATATTTTTTAAAAGAGGTATTAAAAGAAGATTTGGAGTTAAAACCCACTTCATATAAAATTTCCAGTACCGTTACATCGCTTTTTTCGGGATTTCTTAAAAGGTGCATGGCTTTCTGAATGCGGTATTCGTTTACAAAATCAAAGAAATGCTGATCCATGTGGTGGTTGATCAAAACGGATAGCTCTTTTACCGGCAGCTCAATCTGATCGGCCAGTTGCTGTATTGTCAGCGACGGATCCAGATAAGGCTCCTGAGCGATCATATAGTTTTTAAGCTGATTGATTTTTGCCGTGATAGGAGTGTCCTGTTCCGCTACGGTTTCCGGATGCGGATTGGCCTCTTCCGTATGAACGATATCTTTTACCAGTTGTAATTTTGAATCAACGCTTCTGAATAGTTCCGGATAGTATAGGGCTTTGAGAACAAACCAGCATAATACAGATAAGGCAATCAGGCCGACAATTATATTCAGCCAGATAAAAATACCGTCATGATCGGTATAAATAACGGTGTTCTTTACAAGTACGATAGTATGCGCAACGGTAGAGATAACAGTAATCTGGAACAGCCATTTGTATGTGGCACTCGTCGGATCGGTATAGTTTTCCCGGTAAATTTCCCTGAATTTTTTCAGAAGCAGGAAAACGGCAATAATATAAAAGGCAAATTGCAGCTCTGTAACCACCCGGATAAAGATCATTTCGGGAGATTTGGTCAGGTGGCTGAACAGTTGTTCTTTACCGGCAGTATCGGCAAAATACAGGCGTGGCGCCATAACGATATTCCCGAAGAGGTAAGGAACGGCATGCAGCAAATGCTTGGGCTGTATGCAAAAATCGGAATAACAGACCGATAGCATGTACAGGTAAAAAAACGGCATGATTAACAGCGACATCAGGATCCGGAACATTTCCAGATTGAGATGACTGCCGGTATAGCTGAACATAAAAAAACCGCTGATATCAACAGCACTCAGGATAATAAAGCAGGCAAACAGCCGGTTGCTCAATTTGTTCCGGGTTTGTACCGTTATCAGGAAGAGCGCTAAAAGAAAGGAAACAAAAACGGTGATTTTTGCAATCTGCGTAATTAAACTGATTTTATCCATCTAACGATCTTTATTGTTTTTAGAAGTCAGTATCCCAAGGTTTTTCTCCTGCATTTTTTCAATATTAAAATACAGGCCTTTTATTTTAAATGTTTCGGTAGCGGCAATTTCAATAAAGTCACAATTGCCAACAAGTGATTGTCCGGTGTTGTTTAATTCCAGCATGTTGAGCAATACGTATTCATGTCCCACAACAATAATGTGGAAACCGGTTTCACAGGTTACCCCGTCACCGGAATGCATGATCGTATTTAAAATACCATGGAAAATAGCGGATACTTTTTTGGATTGTTCTTCATCGCCTTTTAAATGATAGAGGTAAGCCAGGATGTTCATCATTCTGATATCGAACGGGAATTCCTGAATAGCGCTTTGGGTCAGTTCGATAATTTTGTCGTAGTCTTTCGGATCGAGTACCTCGCGGTTTAAATAAAGCGCTAGATCGTCTTCTTTAGAAAAGTTCCTGTAAGGGTCATAGTCTTTATCAAAAATATAACCATAGTACAGGTATTGGAAATCTGCTGCTGTCAGCGATGCATCATAACGGCTTAACCGTTCCTTTAATAACGGATAATAATAAACCGATTTTTTATTTTGTACTTCTTTCTGTATCTGTTTATAGTCCGGAACCTTAAACTCAAAATTCTGAGCAAAAGCAGCGGTTACGAACAGTACGAACAGCGTGACTAAAAGGCCTCTTTTCATTAGAAATTAATTAAGGACTAAAAATAGTATTATGTTTTTATACTATTCAGGAATCATTGCAAATATTTTTGAAATTTCCCGGATTGCAATACTGCGATAGCCGGAGTACCCGGATTGCCGGGGTTTGCTATAATTCCGGAAGATATTGTTATTTTTAAAAAGTTCAGCTACTAAAAATAACTGATTTTAAGGGTGTTGTTATCATGTTGTTAATTTAATTTTTAATTTTCTGAGTAAAAATTAAATTATTGTGTAAAAATATATAAAATACACGCTTTTTTAGTAACTTGTGAAAGCGATCCCAAATCTAAATTACCTATGACTACAGTTGCTTTTTTCAGGTTATACAAAAATGTAACATTTTCATATTCAATAGTGAAAAGTTTAAAGAGACTACCGTTTCAGCGATATTTAGATTGCTTTAGTAGTATTATTTATCCACCGGTTTTACTAGAAAAATATGAAAACAGCTTTACTCCTGTATAAAGAGGCGTCATTTTTAAAAGAAAAGAATGACGACGGTTTGAATTATGAAGCCGCACAATTGCTTATTGGCTTCGGTGCTCCCGGATTAATTTCAGATCCCGATACGTATGCTTTTCTCAGAAAGCGGTTTCCGCTGGCCGATATTGCGCTCTGTTCTTCTGCCGGAGAGATTTATCAGAAAGAAGTAGTAGACGATACGATCACGTTAACGGCACATGAATTTTCGGCTACAGCGATCAAAACATCACAAATTGATATTGCGGATTACGATTCCGGTTTTACCGCCGGGAAAGCACTGGTGGAAAATCTTCCCGATGAAGGACTGCGGTTAATATTTGTACTGTCTGATGGCGGAAAAGTAAACGGGAGTGAATTGGTTAAAGGGATGAATGCGGCCAAATCGAAACAGGTATTAATTACCGGCGGACTGGCCGGCGATGCCGACCGGTTTGAAAAAACCTATGTGGGTTTAAACAGTGTTCCGCAAACCGGTAAGATAATTGCCATTGGCTTTTATGGTGATAAACTCTTGCTTTCACACGGTTCCTTGGGCGGATGGGAGACTTTCGGATTGAAAAAAACAGTAACAAAATCGAGTGAAAATATATTATATGAAATAGACAACAAGAACGCCCTGGACCTGTATAAAAACTACCTGGGGATATATGCTTCCGAACTGCCCGGATCGGCATTATTATTCCCTTTGGCACTAACTTTAAAAGACAGTGGGGAAACGATAGTAAGAACCATACTGTCCATTGACAACAACAATAAAAGCATGACTTTTGCCGGTGATTTGCCTGTAGGAAGTGAAGTACAATTTATGAAGGCAAATTTTGATAAACTGGTCGATGCGGCAAGTGATGCCGCCAATACGTGTTTAGCCATACAGCATGCCGCTCCGAAGCTCGCTATACTGATTAGCTGCGTGGGAAGAAAACTGATATTGGGAAACAGGATAGAGGAAGAGGTGGAAGCGGTTTCCGATATTTTCGGTGCCGCAACACTACTGACCGGGTTTTACTCTTATGGCGAAATTTCCCCGATGCGGCCTTTCTCTAATTGTGAACTTCATAACCAAACGATGACAATTACCGGACTTAATGAAATTGAGTGATCATGACGTATCATAAGCTATTACAAAAACAGATTAATAAATACCTGCCGAAAGATTTCAGGCAGCATAATGATTTCAGGGCTTTTCTGGAGTCTGTTAATACTTCTTACAACTCGTATGAGAAAGATAAAGGGATTATGAACCAGGCATTCCAGGAAAGTGAAAAAGAATACAATGAAGTACATGAAAATTTAAAAAGAGAAAATGACCTTAAAGAAAGGTCTATTGAAAACCTGTATGAAAGTCTGAAAGGAATTGACGATACGTATCAGGATATTAAAGATGAAGATAAAAACGATCTGCTGTTTATCTCCGGATATTTAAGTGAGCAAATCGAAAAAAGAAGAAAATCCGAAAAGAGCCTGAACCACACGGTTGAGCTTTTTAAAATGCTGCTGGCAAATATTCAGTCCGGTGTTATGGTAGAAGACGAAAACCGGAAAATCTTATTTATCAACCAGCTGTTTTGCAATTTTTTCGGGATAAAAGAGCGTCCGGAAACGATGGTTGGAATGGATTGTGCCGTTACGGCCGAGCGTTCCAGGTATATCTTTAGAAAACCGGACGATTTTGTAAACCGCCTGGAAACGATTTTTGAAGAAGGCAAAATTGTGACGAATGAATTGATCGAGACAACAGACAACCGTTTTTTTGAAAGGGATTATATCCCGATTGTTATCAATGGAGAACTACAGGGGAATTTCTGGAAATATACGGATGTTACCGAGAAAAAGCAGACGTTAACGCTGATTGAGCAAAATGAAGAGCGAAACCGCCTGATCATGAATGCGGCACTGAATGCAATTATTAATATTGACAGTGCCGGGAAAATCACTTTTTGGAACCGTCAGGCCGAGAAAATATTCGGCTGGAGCCAGGATGAGGTTTTAGGGCAAAACCTGACCGATACGATCATTCCGGAAAAGTATGCAAGCGGACATATTAACGGGATGAACCATTACCTGGAAACCGGCGAAGGGCCGGTGTTGAACCGGCAGCTGGAACTGAGCGGACTGAACAGGGACGGACAGGAGTTTCCTATAGAAATTTCGATACTGCCGATTAATCACAATGAAGAAAAATTCTTTTGTTCTTTTATTCAGGACATATCCGAAAGAAAAAAGGCGGAAACCAGCCTTAAAGCACAGGAAGAAAAATACCGCAACATTATTGCCAATATGAATATGGGGCTGATAGAAGTGGACCGGAACGATATCATTTTGTATGCAAACCAGGGCTTTCTTTCGATTTCCGGATACGAACTGGATGAAATTATCGGTAAGAGCGCCCCGGAGATTTTTATGTATAATGAAGATCTAAAGCTGGTGAAAAGCAAACAGGAACTGAGAAGAAAAGGTATTTCGAATTTGTACCAGCTGCCGATTAAAAATAAAAAAGGAGAACTGCGATGGTGGGCCATCAGCGGCGGACCGAATTATGACGACAATGGCGAATGGATCGGGTCCATAGGGATCCATCTGGATATTACTGAACAAAAGCGGATGGAAATTGAGCTGAAGAATGAAAAAATCAAGGCACAGCAGGCTTCGAAATCGAAAGAAGCTTTTCTGGCCCACATGAGCCATGAGATCCGGACACCTTTGAATGCGATAGTCGGCTTTTTAAGGGAATTATCGAAACAGGATCTGACCGCAGCACAAAAAGAATATGTAAACAACAGTAATATTGCTTCCAAACATTTGCTGGCGATCATTAACAACGTACTGGATATCTCCAAAATTGAAGCCCGGGAAATGTCCCTTGAAAAAGAAGACTTTATTTTTGAGAATACCATCAATAACGTGGTAACGGTGATGAAGCCACGGGCAGAAGCCAAAGAGCTATACCTTAGCAAATCGGTTTCGGAGCATATTCCGAAGGTTTTAAAAGGGGATGTTTTGCGATTGGAGCAGATTTTATTCAACCTTATCGGCAATGCGGTTAAGTTTACGACACAGGGCGGCGTTGCGGTTGATTGCAGTCTTGTAGAAAGTTCGGATGCCCGGCAAAAAATAAAGATCTCGATTTCCGATACCGGAATTGGTATTGACGCTGATTTCCAGAAAGATATTTTCCGAAAGTTCACACAGGAAGACAAAGCGCTCACAACAAAACGCTATGGCGGAACAGGATTGGGGTTGTTCATTACCCGGGAACTGGTAGAACTGATGGGCGGTACCATTGAAATTGAAAGCGAAAAAGGCAAAGGAACGGTATTTCATGTGTATCTGGAGCTGGAAAAAGGAGATGAGGAAAAGATCCAGAAGGCGAACCAGCAGGAAGAATGGATGAATCTCGAAAATGTTACGATCCTTCTTGTAGAGGACAATATTCTGAACAGGATGGTGGCACAAAATTCCCTGAAACATTATAAATGCAATGTTATTGAAGCAGAAAACGGATTAAAAGCAATTGAAATTCTAAAAACAGGCGCCAATATTGATTTGATACTGATGGATATCCAGATGCCGGAAATGGACGGTATTGAAGCAACAACGCTTATAAGAGAAGAGCTGAAACTGGATATACCGATTATCGCCTTAACGGCAAATGCGTTTAAGACCGAGGTAGAACGCTGCCAGAAAGTAGGCATGAATGATTATGTTACCAAACCGTTTGACGAAGACGTGCTGATTAACATGATTGCAAAATATACGAATAACGGCAAAATTGAAAAGATAGGCACTTTAACGAAGCTCTATGATCTGCGTTTAATCCAGGGATTAAGCAGTGAAAACGATAAGTTTATGAATGAGCTGCTGGTGGTTTTTATTGAGCAGGTTAACGAGACCATCCAAAAGACGGAAATTGCCCTTTCGGAAAATAATTTTACAGAGGTGGGCCGTATTATGCACAAAATAAGGCCGAGTGTGGAAAGCTTACGGATTCATTCCATCAGTAACGAACTGAAACAACTGGAAGAGTTGGCTAAAAATGCAGAGAATGTTACGGCCATTAAAATACTGTTTGGCTTTATCAGGGCGAAACTGGAAGAAGTGATTTTGCAGTTAAAAGAAAACGAACGGGATTTTCTGTAATCCGGAGCTACTATAAAAATATAAACCTGGCGTTAGTGGTAACGCCAGGCTTAACGAAAAAGTCAGTACATACTTAACTTTGCGTAAACAAAAAAAATTAAATTAAAATTAAAGTGTTTTACAGGATGTTATCGTTTTTGCTGCAACGAGTATAATCCGTTGGAAGTAAACAATTCATCCGGTTTTTCTACTGTTTCTGCCGGGACTACGATCTGATCGGCATTTTTTATGGTTTCCAGCCTGTCGGTAATGATAAGCAGGGTTTTGTTTTTTACCAGTTCCTGAATGGTTTTCTGGATACCGTTGTTCTGGTCTGCATCCAGAGAAAAAGCAGCTTCGTCTAAAAGCAGTATCGGTGCATTTTTTAGTATTGCCCGGGCAATATTGAGGCGCAGTTTTTCATTAACAGACAGTTGGTACCCGTATTTTCCTATCCGGGTGTGCAATCCTTCTGGCAGTTCCCAGGCAAAATCAATGACCTGAGCTTTTTCGGTAGCATCAAATATGGCATCGTCCGTGGCTTCCGGATTTTCCGATTTAAGGTTGTTGTAAATACTGTCGTTCAACACTTCACTATCCTGGAAAATTTCGCTCACAAATGCTGAAAGTTGCTGCTGCGGGATATTTTTGATGGGAATGCCGCCAATTTTAATGGTTCCTTTTTTAATATCCCAAAAGTGAGAAAGGAGTGTGGTTAACGTTATTTTGTCGGTTGCAGATAATCCCACTAATGCCGTGACGCTTTTTTCTTCGGCATGAAAGGAAATTCTCCGGACGGCTTTTTCACCATCGGCATTAAAAGCGACATTGTCAAACTGTATGTCGAAGGTGACCGGGCTTTCTTCCTGATTCACTTCCAGCAATGGCCGGTTTAAGAATTGTATGATTCTGTTTATATTAAAGTTCATCTTGTATCCTGTTTGGAAGCTGTTACCGGTATTCCGGACCGCTTCGTTTATTTTAGCTGGAACTCCTCGCGTCGTTCCATTTCCGATTGTTCTTCACTATTGCCTGCTTTCCAGTAAGAGTAGGCATAAAGTTCGCTCCGTTCCCATTTTTGCTCTTTTCGCATATAGTTCCGGATTGTTTTTACAGTAGCAAATTCGGCTGCTACATAGGCAAAACGGCTGATACCCGTGTCCGGTAACGGATGGTTTTTAACGGCATCTGCCAGTGCAGTAGTCAAAATATTGTCGTTATAGAACAACCAGTTGACCGTTACCTGCGATCGCGTTGAAATGGTTTGTATTTCCTGTTCGTTTTCAACAAGTATATAGGCAACACCGGTTGCCGTTTCGGGCAAGGTTTCCAGTATAACACTGATAACGGGAATAGCCGTAGCATCGCCGGCAAGCAAATACCAGTCGACTTTGGGGTAAAGTTCCGTTTTTAAGCCGTACATCGCCACGCCTAAAGGATCGCCAACATTGGCATGGATTGCCCAGGAAGAAGCCGGTCCGGAATCGCCATGAGCAACAAAGTCAATATACATTTCTTCTTTTTCAAGATCAATCCCCCTGTGGGTATAGGTACGGATGGACGGGCAGATTTCTTGTGGCGGAAGTGCCCATTTTCCGTTATCAAAATGCGGAAAATGAATCTCGCGAACACCTGCCGGCGGAATAAAAATTTTATTGTTTTCCCCTACGGTTGCTGCTGCATATTGGTTTACAGATGCTCCTGTTAGTGTAATCCGTAAATAATTAGGCGTTATATACTTTTTAGCTTTTACCTGAAGTGTTGCATTAATAATGTGCAGTAATTTGTTTTCTTTAGTATTTGCCATTGTGTGATTGATGATTTTGATAAAAATAAATTAATAGTTTAGATTGTTTCTAAATAATATTTATCTTTGAACAAAGGTCAGCTTTATCCCTTTTAAGGTTGTACTCAAAACGGATTATTGATAACGCTAAAAGGATTTTTAAATGAAAATGGTTATTACGAATACAGATCTCAATGATATTTTGTTTGAGCGGGATTTGCCACAGAATTTTAAAAGCGATAAAGCCTATACCGAAAGTAACACAGCTATATTTCATCCGAAATTCGGTTCGTCGGATATCGAAGATTTATGGTTTGAGGGAATCCACATTACGAAAGGACAAACCCGGATCAAAGAAGATATTTCCTTAAAAATAGAGAGTAATTATTCCGTATTTGAAATGCATTTTACGCTTTCCGGATCCAGCCAGGCCACTACTTTAGGCTCCAAAGAGATCTTTCGTTTTGAACCACAGCAGCATAATCTTATTTATACCAAAGACTTTGAGGGGTATTTTAATTTTTCGAAACAGGAAGATCTGAATAACTTTTTTGAAGTGCATTTTACCGAAGATTATTTTCAGCGTTTTATGAATGTTGAAAATACCGTACTGGATAAGTTTCTTAACGGAATTGAGAAAAGGAGTATGTCGGCAATGAAAGAGAAAAATATGGCGATTACGCCACAGATGAATCTTATCATTTCGGAAATCATGCAGTGCAAACGTTCCGGTTTGCTGAAACGTCTTTTTATCGAGTCGAAGGTTATTGAGTTGTTTATGTTACAGCTTGCCCAGTTTGAAACGACCTTAAAGGAGAAAAAAGAGGTGATGAATTTCCAGGATATCGAAAAAATCCATCATGCAAAATATTTACTGGAGCAGAACATCAGCAATCCTTATACGCTAATAGCGCTGGCGCATGAAGTGGGACTAAACGATTTTAAATTAAAAAAAGGCTTTAAAGCAATCTTTAATACTACCGTTTTTGGCTATCTGCACGACTTACGGATGGAAAAAGCGAAACATTTGCTGCTGGAACAGGAAAGGACTATTAAGGAAGTAGCCGATTACTGCGGCTATGAATATGTGCAGCATTTTATCACGGCTTTCCGTAAAAAATATGGCATCACACCGGGAAAACTACAAGCCTAAAGAAAGGCGATGGCTTATCAGGGCTGTTTTTTAAAAAAGATTTAAAACGGGTCCATAAATTCCTTTTTTCAATAACAATCTCACCTGTAAAAGCTTTGCTTTCATTCCTTTCGATCGTGTATTTTGCGGAAGGGTTGGTTATTTTACTGTATAGAATTGCTTAAATATGGGGTAATTCGATTGTAAAGGTGGTTCCCTGGCCGGGTTCGGACACTACGGAAATACTACCGTTATGCAAGGCAATTATCTTTTGGGTCAGGGACAGGCCGATCCCGTTTCCTCCGGCAAAATTCTTGTTGTCACCTCTGAAAAAAGGAGTGAAGATATTCGGCAGATCTTCGTTATTGATCCCGATACCGTTGTCCTGAAAACGGATTATCGTTTTTGTTTTAAAATAGGTTATCGCTACGGTACTTTCCTTTTCTTCCGAAAATTTACAGCCGTTTTCGATCAGATTCATAAAGGCAACTTTCAGCAGGTATTCATTGCCTTTTACGGATATAAAATCGTCGTCTTCAATTTCCTTTTCAAAAATAAGGTTTACTTTAAATTCCGGCTGGTTGTGCATCACATCGTTCCGCGCATCCAGTAAGACTTCGTCGAGGCGAATTTCTTTCAGTCCGATTTCTGCCTGGTCATAATTGGCTTTGGCAAGATCCAGCAGACTGTTGGATAACCGGACCAGCTTTTGCGCATCATTTATCGCGTTTGTAATGGATTTTTGATATTCTTCGTTGGTGCGCATATTGCTCACTGACAGCTGCAGTTCGGTTAGCATAGCTGTTAATGGCGTGCGCAGTTCGTGTGAAATATTGGAAACAAAATCTTTTTGTGCTTCAAATGATTTTTCCAGGCGGTTCAGCATTTCGTTAAAAGTGGTTGCCAGCTCAGCAATTTCGTCTTTACTATTGGGTATTTGTACTCTTAAATCCAGATTGGTTGCCGAGATCACCTTTACGTTGGCTACAATATTGCTCACCGGCGATAAGGCTTTTTTGGAAAAGATGCGCCCCATGATATAGATAAACAGGATAGAGGAGAAGAATAAAATAAGGATGGTGCGTTTAATGGAATCGGAACTGTGGTAACCGTTCTGGTCATAGGCCGCCGCCATGATAATATAGTTCTTGTTTTGATATTCGTATTTTAAACCGATAGCCTGCCATTTGTCGAGATAGAAACGGATTTCCTTTTTTTTCAAAACGGAATGGAGCATTTTTTTATTTTCTTTTACGATATCAATATCCACATCATCATGGTATAATAAGTTAAAGGAATCGTCATAAATGGCAACTTCAACTTCGTTGATTATCGAACGGTTATTGGTGTAAATCGCCTGCAGGGTCTGGGTGTCAATTTTAGCCTTGAAAAACAGGTTGGCTTTTGTGATGGCTTCTTTGTTCAGGCTTTTATAGAAGGCTCTTTCCCTGCTTTTTTCGCCGGACAGGTAGATAATGACTGCAAAGACCAACACGATGGAAGCCGTCAGAAAGGTAAATAATAGGCTGAGTCTGTTTGTAATTGTCATTTAGTCGTTGCTTTCCAGTTTCAGAATAAATCCCATACCCGATTTTGTATGGATCAGTTTGTTGTCGAAATCCTTGTCAATCTTTTTGCGGAGATAATTGATGTAAACATCGATAAAATTGGTTCCGGTATCAAAATGGGTGTTCCATACTTTTTCGGCAATTTCGGTCCGGCTCAGTACGCGTTCGGCATTTTGCATCATGTATTCCAGAAGCTTGAACTCTTTTGGCGTTAAGCTGATTTCTTTTCCGGAGCGTTTAATAGTTTTGGTGTTATAATCCAGTTCCAGATCCTGGTAAGTGAATTTGTCGGTATAATTTGGTGCGTTTGTACTGCGTTTCAGCAATACCCGGATGCGTGCCATTAATTCCCTGAAATCAAATGGTTTGACGAGGTAGTCATCGGCTCCGGCATCGAAACCGTCAACTTTGTCATCGGTCGTTCCCAAAGCCGTCAGCATAATAATCGGTAAGCCGGGATTACTGTTTTTAATCGACTGGCACAAATCCAGTCCGCTGATCTTGGGCAATACGATATCGGTAATCACAAGATCGTAAGTGTTGTATAAGGAAAGCTTTTTCCCCATTTCCCCGTCATAGGCCAGCTGGGTTTCATAGCCTTCTTCATCCAGGCCTCTTTTTAGCAGTTCGGCGACTCTTGTATCGTCTTCAATAATTAAAATTTTAGGCATAGGTATCGGGACTAATGGATTAGGCTTTAACAAAAATAAAATAATAAATCGAGTGTAGCGGAAGGGAAGCAGCTAAAAATAAAAAAGCCTGAAAATATTAATTTTTCAGGCTTTTATAGTGTATAGTTCTATTCAATATTAAATATCATCAAAGTCAATATCAGTGAAGCTTCCGGAAGATTTCGTTTCTTCTGTTTTCTCTGAAAAATATTCTTTTTTAAAGTCTTTTTGGTGTCTTTCAGAAATTACTTCTTCTCCTTTATGGTTTAAAACATAAGAAGTCATTTCATTTAAAATCTCTTTAAAAGCAACAAAATCCTCTTTATATAAATAAATTTTGTGTTTTTTGAAATGGAATGAACCATCATCTTCCGTAAATTTCTTGCTTTCGGTGATGGTAATGTAGTAATCGTCAGCTTTTGTAGCTCTCACATCGAAGAAATACGTTCTTCTTCCTGCTCGTAAAACTTTAGAAAAAATTTCTTCTTTTTCTAACATTTCATTTTCTCTCATAATCCTTCTGTCAATTATTAATTGTGTTAAGTAGAACTCAAAAATCTAAAAAAAAACCAAAATAACCAACATTTATTGTAATTCTTTTTCCGAAAGTTGCTTAAAATATAAGTCTTTATAATAGCCTTCCTGGTTTACTAATTGATTATGAGTTCCTTGCTGGATTATTTTTCCGTCGTCAAGAATGATAATCTGGTCGGCATTTTTGGCTGAAGAAACCCTGTGACTGACAATAATTGTAGTTTTATCTTTACAGAATTCCATTAAATTGCTCAAAATTGCCTCTTCTGTCTCGGTATCGACTGCCGACAGGCAATCGTCTAAAAGTAGTATCGGAGCGTTTTTAATTAAGGCACGTGCAATGGAAACCCGCTGCTTCTGTCCGCCGGAAAGTGTGATACCTCTTTCACCCAATATGGTATCGTACTGGTTTTTGAATTTAACGATGTTTTTGTGAACGACTGCCTTTTTAGCGGCTTCGATTACTTCTTCGTCGGTTGCTTCTTCATTTCCGAATTTGATGTTGTTTTTGATCGAATCGGAGAAAAGGAAAGCATCCTGCGGTACAAAGCCAATATTGTTTCTGACATCAAATAAATTTAAGGTGTCAATGTTTCGATGGTCAATTTTTACGGCACCTTCATTAACATCATACAGTCTGCTTATTAAGGAGAGTATTGTTGATTTACCGGAACCGGTTTTACCTAATATGGCAAGTGTTTCGCCTTTTTTGATACGGAAGGAAACATTGTTCAGGGCTTTGATGTTTGTGTCTTCATACACAAAGGTAACGTCTTCGAAAGCAATTTCGCCTTCAATTTCGGTTTTCTCCGGTACGGTGTTTTGGATTTCCGGTTCAATTTTCAGGAATTCGTTGATTCTTTTTTGAGAGGCTTCCGCTTCCTGAACCATAGAGGATACCCACCCTAAAGAGGCTACCGGCCAGGTAAGCATGTTGATGTAAAGTATAAACTGTGCGATCACGCCAATATCCGGAATGCTGCCGTTAATATACATCATACCGCCAACGTAAATTACAACAAGGTTACTGGCACCGATTAACAGTATCATTAACGGACCGAAAAGGGCGTTCACTTTGGCCAGCTGCATGTTTTTGTTTTTACTGTCCTGCGATAGTTTTATAAAGTCTTCCTGTTTTTCATTTTCAATGGAATAGGCTTTAATAACCCGTATTCCGGAAAACATTTCCTGAGTAAAGGTGGAAAGCCTGGAGAGGTTTTGCTGGTATAAGGTGCTGCGCTTGTTGATCTCGGAGCTGATCTTAAAAATACTGTAGGCCAGGAATGGCAATGGCAGTAATGAGTATAAGGTAAGCTTTGGCGAGATAATATACATTTGTACCGTAACAACGGCAAAGCGGATAACGGTATTGATGGAATACATCACGGCCGGTCCCACATACTGGCGCACTTTTCCAACGTCTTCGCTGATACGGTTCATTAAATCACCGGTTCTGTTTTTCTTATAGAAATTTTGCGAAAGGCGTTCGTATTGCTGGAATACTTCATTCTTTAAATCAAATTCGACATGACGGGACATTACAATTAAGGTCTGACGCATCAGGAAGGTTAAAAAACCGGCGATCAGGGTAGTGGTCAATATCAAAATGATGTTTTCCAACAGCAGGCTCCGCACCACGGAAGCGTCTAATTTACTGTTTTCCAATGCCTTTATAGAATCGCCAACCAGTTTAGGGGTATAGAGTGTAAAGAATTGGGCTACAATTGTAATTATGATTCCTAATAAAAAGCGGTATTTATATTTGATGAAATATTTGTTTAAATATTGTAGTTCTTTCATTTTTAAACGAATTGTTTTGCTTTATATATTGTTTTGATGTTAAAATGCTGTGTTTTTTATTGTTATTTTAAAAGTTGGTTTTAAAAATAATTATTAATGAATAATTAAAAATACCGATTTATGTTGAATTATTCTGAATATAAGTGTAATTTTGCAATCTATTTTTGAATAAATTTCAACCTCAAAATAAAATTTAAAACATGATAACAGAAGTTACAACTGCTAATGAGCTTCATAAAATTGACCCGGTTTTTGGTCAAGTTTCATTTGATAATCATGAGCAAATCGTATTTTGTCACGACAAAGATACTGGTTTAAAAGCAATAATTGGTGTTCATAACACAGTTTTAGGACCTGCTTTGGGAGGAACAAGAATCTGGAAATACACTAACGAATGGGAAGCATTAAACGATGTTTTGCGTCTGTCTCGTGGAATGACTTTCAAATCAGCAATTTCAGGATTAGATTTAGGTGGTGGTAAAGCGGTAATCATTGGTGATTCAAAAACGGATAAAACTCCGGAGATGATCACGAGATTCGGACAGTTTGTAAACTCATTAAGCGGTAAGTATATTACTGCTGAAGATGTAGGTTCTACTACAGCTGATATGGATCTTATCCGTGATGTAACGCCTTATGTAACGGGTATTTCAGAATCAAGAGGTGGTTCCGGTAATCCTTCTCCTGTAACAGCTTATGGTGTTTATATGGGAATGAAAGCGGCAGCTAAATACCAGTTTGGTTCGGATAATTTAGAAGGTAAAAAAATCTTAGTACAGGGTATCGGACACGTAGGTGAAACTTTAGTAGAGTTAATCACTAAGGAAGGTGCTTTGGTACAGATTACAGATATTAACGAAGGACGTTTACAGGAAGTTGGTGCTAAATATGGTGCTAAAGTATTCAGCGGTGCGGATTTGTACAGTGCTGATGTGGATATCTATGCTCCTTGTGCTTTAGGGGCAACAATCAACGATGATACTATCGAAAAAATCCAGGCAAAAGTAATTGCCGGAGCAGCAAACAACCAGTTAGCTGTTGAAAACGTTCACGGTGCAAGATTACAGGAAAGAGGTATTTTATATGCTCCGGATTTCTTAATCAATGCCGGTGGAATCATTAACGTATACGGAGAAATCGCCGGATATGGTAAAGAGGAAGCTATGCGCAGAACAGAAAATATCTTCAATACTACATTGGATATTTTCAATTATGCAAAAGAGAATAACATTACTACGCACCAGGCAGCTATGAGAATGGCGCAGAATCGTATTGATGCAAGAAAAAAAGAAAACACGAAGTAGTAGTTTTCAAATAATATATTTCATAATTTTGCGGAGCGAAAGAATTTTTCTTTCGCTTCTTTAATTTTTAAAAGTTCTTACAGCAGGATGTTAAACAGAAGACATATTCGTGTGAAAGTGATGCAGTCAATATATGCCATGCATCAAAATAGTTCAGATAATCTTGAAAAAGAGGAGAAATTCCTGTTCTATAGTATAGAAAATATTCAGGATTTATACCTCATTATGCTTTCTTCTCTGGTAGAAATCAAAAGAGCAGAAGAGGATTTCATCGATAAATCGAGTAAAAAGCACCTTGCCACTAAGGAAGAACGCAATCCCAATAAAAAATTTGTCAGCAATGCCGTTTTGGAAATCCTTTCCGAAAACAACTCGTTAAGCATTGCGTTAGAAGACAGAAAAATCAACAACTGGAAAAATAACGACGATTATATCCTTATTTTATTGGAGGACATCAAAAACAGTAAGTTGTATGCCGACTACATGCACAATGATGTGAATGACTTTGAGGAAGACAAGCAGTTTGTAGAAGATATCTTTACCGAAATAATTGCACCGAATGAAAAGTTATACGATTATCTGGAAGATAACAAACTAACATGGGTGGATGATATTCCATTGGTAAATACCGCTATTCAGAAGCAGTTAAAGCAAATTAAGGATACCAATCCGGATGCTGTTATTGTACCGAAGCTGTATAAGGATATTGATGATAAGGAGTTTGTTCGAAACTTATTCCGCAAAACGATCCTTAACAATTCGGAGTTAACCAAAGAATTTATTGATAAGACACCTAACTGGGATGCAGAACGTATTGCCGAGATTGATGCCATTATCCTTAAAATGGCGATTTGTGAATTTTTAAAATTCCCGTCTATTCCGGTAAAAGTAACAATTAACGAATATTTAGAAATTGCGAAAGAGTATTCTACTCCAAAAAGTAGTATTTTTATCAACGGAATTTTAGATAATCTGGTTAAAGATTATCAAAAAGAAAATAAACTGATCAAAACCGGCAGAGGTTTAATGTAAAATTGTAAAAAAACAAATATGATTAACAAAACTCTTGGAATGTTAGCCATAGCTTCATTAGTGCTAACAACTTCTTGTAAAAAAGAAAATGCATCGGATAAAATTGATGATGCGAGTGTTGAGCTTGCCACTAAAAACAACGAAGCTTCAGGGAAATTACCTGTAATTAAATTCAACGAAGAAGAGCACAATTTCGGAACAATCAACGAAGGAGATAAAGCGGAAACTGTATTTACAGTTACCAATGAAGGAGAAGCCGATTTAATTATTGTAAATGCACAGGGAAGCTGTGGATGTACAGTACCGGAATGGCCAAAAGAACCAATCAAACCGGGAGCTTCTGTACCGTTGAAAGTTACTTTTGATTCTACAGGAAAACCGGGACAACAACAAAAAACAGTTACATTAACAACCAATACAGCTAAAGGAACTGAAACAGTTACAATCAAGGCTGAAGTAACGCCAAAGGCTAAATAATTTAAATATGGGACAAATAAGTCAGTTTTTACCAATAATATTAATGTTCGTGGTGGTTTATTTCTTAATGATCAGACCGCAACAGACAAGACAGAAAAAAGAAAAACAATTTGAAAAAGATATTAAAGTAGGGGATAAGATTGTTACCAAATCCGGTATGCATGGAAAAATCGCTGAACTTTATGAGGATACAATCGTAATTGAAACGATGGCCGGAAAACTTAAATATGAGCGTTCCGCTATTTCAATGGAATTAAGTATGAAAGTAAACGCTCAGAAATAATTCTTACTTTGATTACAACATAAAAAAAGCAACTCGAAAGAGTTGCTTTTTTTATGCCCATTCCTGATCCTTCATTCCTGATCCTTCATTCCTGATCCTTCATTCCTGATCCTTCATTCCTGATCCTTCATTCCTGATCCTTCATTCCTGATCCTTCATTCCTGATCCTTCATTCCTGATCCTTCATTCCTAATTCATCATTCCTAATCCTTCATTCCTAATCCTTCATTCCTGATTCATCATTCCTGATTCATCATTCCTGATTCACCATTCCTGATTCACCATTCCTGATTCCTAATTCTTCATTATCTATTGCCTTTTGCTCTTTGCCCTTTGCTTCCCCAACCACCTCCCCCTAAAAACAAAAACATCCGCATATAGCGGATGTTTTCTTTTTATTGAGTTCGATCAGAACTATTTGTTTGTTTTGATCAGTCTCTTAGTTGTTTTACCTTGATCGGTTACGATGTTGAAGATGTAAACACCCGCTTCGAATTGATCAACATTAATGCTGCTCTCTTCGTTGTGTAAATTCTGACGCAACACCTGACGTCCGTTCATATCGAACACAGTCACGCTTGCATTAGAAATGTTGTTCATCAACTTAATCGTTACTGTAGTAGTAGCCGGGTTAGGATAGATGTTAACCAGCATTGTGCCGAAATCTTTAACACTCATTCCTGGCTCAACTAAAACAATTGCTGTTGCAGTACTACAGTTAGTACTGTTTGCAACCTCACAGATAGAGTAAGTCATTGTATACGTTCCCGGAGTAGTTCCTACAGGTACGTTTATCTCACCATTGGCATTGATTGTAGCACCGGTTAAACCACCGTTGTTAACTAATGTGATGGTTATGTCGCTATCGTTAACCGGAAGACCGTTTAAGGTATCGTTTAACGTAACATCACCAGCAACACCACCAGAACCAGCATAAACAGGAGTAGTAGTGAAATTGTCATTAACAGCAAGAATAACAAGATTGTTAACCGTTAATACACCAGCGGTTGTAGCAATTGCAGTACAAGTACCGTTAGCCACATTCGCTCTGAACTGATATCCATTGTATGATACCGGTACATTTGTTAATGTAAGGGTATTGGTTGTTGCTCCTGAAACTACAGGGTTTGTTCCACCGTTATTGATATCATTCCAGGTACCACCATTGTTAGTACTCACTTGCCACTGATAAACAGTTGCGTTAGTTGCCGTAACTGTGAAAGTTGCATTTCCACCAACAGTAATAGTACTGTTACCCGGTTGAGAAGTAATGTTAACAGCAGCCGGTTGTGTGATTGTGAACGATTGTGTTGCACTACATCCGTTAGCATCTGTAACTGTTACGGTATAGGTACCGGCAGCAAGACCAGAAGCGGTTGCAGCAGTTCCACCAGTTGGAGCCCAAACATAAGTATAAGCACCTGTTCCACCCGTTACTGCTACAGTAGCAGAACCATTAGATCCACCGTTACAAGCAACATTCGTTTGAGCTGAAGCTGAAGCTACTAAAGCAGCAGGCTCAGTAATTGTGAACGATTGTGTTGTACTACATCCGTTAGCATCTGTTGCAGTTACAGTATAGGTACCGGCAGTTAATCCTGTTGCAGTTGCAGCAGTTCCGCCAGTTGGAGCCCAAACGTAAGTATAAGCACCTGTTCCACCTGTTATAGCTACAGTAGCCGAAGCGTTAGCACCACCATTACAAGAAACGTTTGTCTGCGCAGCAGCCGTAGCGACTAAAGCAACAGGTTGTGTAATTGTGAATGATTGTGTTGCTGTACATCCGTTAGCATCTGTTGCAGTTACAGTATAGGTACCGGCAGTTAATCCTGTTGCAGTTGCAGCAGTTCCACCAGTTGGAGCCCAAACATAAGTATAAGCACCTGTTCCACCTGTTACTGCTACAGTAGCCGAAGCGTTAGCACCACCATTACAAGAAACGTTTGTCTGCGCAGCAGCCGTAGCGACTAAAGCAGCAGGTTGTGTAATTGTGAATGATTGTGTTGTTGTACATCCGTTAGCATCCGTTGCAGTTACAGTATAGGTACCGGCAGTTAATCCTGTTGCAGTTGCAGCAGTTCCACCAGTTGGAGCCCAAACATAAGTATAAGCACCTGTTCCACCTGTTACTGCTACAGTAGCCGAAGCGTTAGCACCACCATTACAAGAAACGTTTGTCTGCGCAGCAGCCGTAGCGACTAAAGCAGCAGGTTGTGTAATTGTGAATGATTGTGTTGCTGTACATCCGTTAGCATCCGTTGCAGTTACAGTATAGGTACCGGCAGCTAAACCAGAAGCAGTTGCAGCAGTTCCACCAGTTGGAGCCCAAACATAAGTATAAGCACCTGTTCCACCCGTTACTGCTACAGTAGCAGAAGCATTAGTACCACCGTTACAAGAAACGTTTGTCTGTGCAGCAGCCGTAGCGACTAAAGCAGCAGGTTGTGTAATTGTAAATGTTCTTGTGATTGTACAGGCGTTAGCATCTGTAATTGTACACGTATATACACCAGCTGCTAAACCAGAAGCAGTTGCTGCAGTTCCACCAGTTGGAGCCCAAGAATAGGTATATCCAGGAGTACCACCGGAAACGTTAACAGTAGCGACACCATTAGTACCACCGTTACAAGAAACTGTAGTCATCGATGTAGTAGCTGTTAAAGCAGAAGGCTGTGTAATTGTAAATGTTCTTGTAATTGTACAGGCGTTAGCATCTGTAATTGTACAAGTATATACACCAGCTGCTAAACCAGTAGCAGTTGCTGCAGTTCCACCAGATGGAGCCCAAGAATAGGTATATCCAGGAGTACCACCGGAAACATTAACAGTAGCTACCCCGTTAGTACCACCGTTACAAGCAACAGTAGTCATGGATGTTGTAGCTGTTAAAGCTGCAGGTTGTGTAACTGTAAATGTTCTTGTGATTGTACAGGCGTTAGCATCTGTAATTGTACACGTATATACACCAGCTGCTAAACCAGTAGCAGTTGCAGCTGTACCACCAGTTGGAGCCCATGAATAGGTATATCCAGGAGTACCACCAGTAACGTTAACAGAAGCTACACCATTAGCACCACCGTTACAAGAAACAGTAGTCATCGATGTTGTAGCTGTTAAAGCCGTTGGTTGTGTAATTGTAAATGATCTTGTTAATGTACAGGCGTTAGCATCGGTAACAGTAACAGTATAAACACCAACGGCTAAACCAGTAGCTGTTGCTGCAGTACCTCCAGACGGAGCCCATGAATAGGTGTAAGGAGCTGTACCACCAGAAACGTTAACCGTAGCTACACCATTAGATCCACCGTTACAAGCAACAGTAGTCATCGATGCAGTAGAAGTTAAAGCTGTTGGTTGTGTAATGGTAACCGATCTTGTGATCTGACAAGCATTTGCGTCAGTGATCGTACAAGTATAAACGCCTACAGCTAAACCAGTAGCAGTTGCTGCAGTTCCACCAGTTGGAGCCCATGAATAGGTGTAAGGTCCTGTTCCTCCTGAAGGGGTTACAGTAGCCGTACCATTCGAACCACCATTACAAGAAACTGTAGTGAATGAAGTCGTAGCTGTTAAAGCAGCTGGTTGTGTAATCGTAAATGATCTTGTGATCTGACATGCATTAGCATCTGTAATTGTACAAGTATATACACCAGCCACTAAACCAGTAGCAGTTGCAGCTGTACCACCAGATGGAGCCCATGAATAGGTATATCCAGGAGTACCACCAGTAACGTTAACAGTAGCTGTACCGTTTGATCCACCGTTGCAAGCAACAGTAGTCATCGATGTTGTAGCTGCTAAAGCTGTTGGTTGTGTGATTGTAAATGTTCTTGTTAATGTACATGCATTAGCATCGGTAACAGTAACAGTATAAACACCTGCCACTAAACCAGAAGCTGTTGCTGCAGTACCTCCTGACGGAGCCCATGAATAGGTGTAAGGAGCTGTACCACCAGAAACGTTAACCGTAGCTACACCATTAGATCCACCGTTGCAGGCAACAGTAGTCATCGATGCAGTAGAGGTTAAAGCTGTTGGTTGTGTGATTGTGAATGATCTTGTTAATGTACATGCATTAGCATCGGTAACAGTAACAGTATAAACACCAACGGCTAAACCAGAAGCTGTTGCCGCTGTACCTCCTGATGGAGCCCATGAATAAGTGTAAGGAGCTGTACCACCGGAAACGTTAACTGTAGCGACACCATTCGAACCACCGTTACAAGCAACAGTAGTCATCGATGCGGTAGAAGTTAAAGCTGTTGGTTGTGTAATAGTAACTGATCTTGTGATCTGACAAGCATTTGCGTCAGTGATCGTACAAGTATAAACACCTACAGGTAAACCAGTAGCAGTTGCTGCAGTTCCACCAGTTGGAGCCCAAGAATAGGTGTAAGGTCCTGTTCCTCCTGAAGGGGTTACAGTAGCCGTACCATTCGAACCACCGTTACAAGAAACAGTAGTCATCGATGTTGTAGCTGTTAAAGCTGTTGGTTGTGTAATTGTAAATGTTCTTGTTAATGTACATGCATTTGCATCAGTAATCGTACAAGTATAAACACCTACGGATAAACCAGTTGCAGTTGCAGCTGTACCTCCTGTTGGAGCCCATGAATAGGTATATCCAGGAGTACCACCGGAAACGTTAACAGAAGCTGTACCGTTTGAACCACCGTTACAAGAAACAGTAGTAAAAGAAGTAGAAGCTGTTAAAGCTGTCGGTTGTGTAATTGTAAATGATCTTGTTAATGTACAGGCGTTAGCATCGGTAACAGTAACAGTATAAACACCAACGGCTAAACCAGTAGCTGTTGCTGCAGTACCTCCAGACGGAGCCCATGAATAGGTGTAAGGAGCTGTACCACCAGAAACGTTAACTGATGCTACACCGTTTGAACCACCGTTACAAGCAACAGTAGTCATCGATGCAGTAGAAGTTAAAGCTGTTGGTTGTGTAATGGTAACTGATCTTGTAATAGAACAAGCGTTAGCATCTGTAATCGTACAAGTGTAAACACCTACGGCTAAACCAGAAGCAGTTGCTGCAGTACCTCCAGACGGAGCCCATGAATACGTATAAGGTCCTGTTCCTCCTGATGGAATTACAGTCGCTGTACCGTTTGAACCACCATTACAAGAAACTGTAGTAAAAGAAGTGGTTGCTGTGAAAGTAGCCGGTTCTGTAATCGTGTAGGTTTGAGTCTTAGTACAGCTGTTTAAATCGGTTACGGTACAAGTATAGGTACCTGCCGCTAAACCGGTAGCTGTTGCCGCTGTACCTCCTGTTGGAGCCCAAGAATAGGTATATCCCGGAACACCGCCGGATACAGTTGCTGTAGCCGTACCATTGCTTCCGCCATTACAGGCAACATTGGTCTGTGACGGTGTAATTGTAATAGCTGTTGGCTGAGAAACCGTAAAAGTTCGGGTAGCTGTACAGCTGTTAGAATCCGTAATCGTACATGTGTAAGTTCCTGCTGCTAATCCGGTAGCGGTTGCTGCAGTTCCTCCTGATGGCGCCCATGAATAAGTATATGGTGGCACTCCACCTGTAACATTAACACTTGCTACACCGTTTGATCCTCCGTTACACGATAAATCGGTTCTGGAAGTGGTAACAGACATAGCGGTTGGCTGAGTAATTGTAAAGCCTCTTGTAATGGTACATCCGTTGTTATCGGTAATAGTACAAACATAATTTCCTACTGCTAAACCGGAAGCGGTTGCTGCAGTTCCTCCAGACGGAGCCCATGAATAGGTATATGGAGCAGCTCCTCCTGTTGGTACTACTGTAGCGACACCATTAGAACCACCATTACAGCTTACATTTGTTTTGGATGATGTTGCTGTTAAAAGAGATGGTTGGGTAATGGTAGCAGATCTGGTAATGCTGGTTCCTTCGTTATCCGTAATCGTACAGGTATAAACACCTACAGCTAAACCAGTAGCTGATGCAGCTGTACCTCCAGACGGAGCCCATGAATACGTATAAGGCGTTACACCTCCTGATGCCGTAACGGTAGCCGTACCGTTTGAACCTCCGTTACAGGAAACTGTAGTAAAAGAAGTTGTCGCGGATAAAGCTGCGTTCGTTGTAAAAGTTAAATCACTTCCATAAGCGGTTCCTGATGAATTGATAGCATACGCTCTGAAATGGATAGTCGTAGCAGATGGTAATGACGAAATAACCGAACTAAAGGTGCCGGTGCCGCTTCCGATAATTACTTTGTTGTCTGATGTGGTTGGATTGGCTCCTAAAGCCCATACAACTCCTCTTTCGGTAACAGAAGCACCACCATCGGCAGTTACGTTACCACCTAAAGTAGCTCTTACTGCACCTATATTGGTTGCTGCAGTTGTTGTTACTGTTGGGTTTACAACAACGGTACAGTTTACATTTGGTGTCGGGTAATTAGCCGGTAAGATTCCTAAAGTTGCTGTACCGATTTTAGTCCAGTTTGCTGTATTGTTAATAGCTGCTCGTAAAGCAGCCGCAGTTCCGGTTAAAGTTCCGTTATACTTGCTGTAGGCAAGTTCCGGTCCCGGTGCCGGGAAAAGTGAAATACAGTTTACTCCGTTCGTAAGTCCTGCCGGAACAATACTTTCGGCTGTACCAGCTGTAGTATCTACATTCCAGGTAGTAACGGGATCATAGTTGGTACTGTTGTAGTCACCATGAACACCGGAAATAAAGATCGGGCTGGCTGGTCGAACTCCGGATGTACTTTGGTACGCCAGAATCTGGTCTCCTCCCGATAAGTTAAAGTTGGCATTTAAAGCAATACTAACTCCTGATGTACCGGTTACGGTAAAATTATCAGCTGAAGTTTCTACAATCGAAATGATTGTTCCACAGGGTACCGTTGAAGGAATAACCCATTGTAAGTGGGTCTCTGTATTGTTGGCCCAACCTGTTGTTGTCCATCCCTGTTCCGTAAAGTAAATAGTTTCACCGGCCGGAAGGGGCTTGAGGGCGATAAATGAAAACCCGTCTGTGGTACCGAAATCATAGCCGATAAAGGCGATGTCTCCCGGTCCGAGGGTTTGCGCTTTTGTATTCTGCTGTACAAAAAATGTACAGAGGAATACGAGGGTTGCGAGTAATCTCTGCTTCATGTGAATAATAATTGAGGTTAAATTTTTAATGACATAAATAGGCATTTTGCCATCCACCGATTTTTGGGGGCATATCCTGTTCCGTTACTTCATCGATAAAGTGTCCTTCGTTTACCAGTGTAGTCACCCGGTTAAAAAACACTTGATCATCCGAATTGCGTTCCAGTTTATAAATGTGATGATCAAATTTTGTACGGTTCGTTCCGGGATCAAATTGTATTGATCCTCGTGGCCCTTCGGTTTTTACTGTGCTTATATGTCGTAATAAAGTGCGTGTATCGGTTGCTTCGGCTGTTTCCAGTAGTTGTGCCAGTAGTGCACCATTTTCGTAGCCTAATAAAGCAAATACGGTTGCCGGCTCGTCATATTGTGCCTTAAATTCTGTATTGAAAGTACAGTCAGAAGTTTGAGCATAATTCTCAAACCAGGAGGCTACTACATATAACGGGAATGCATTGGATTGGTATTCGCTTATAATCGTATCGTTTATAGCAAAAGGGGTAGTGTAAAACGTGTATTGCTCCGTTACTTTGTTGTCACGGATAAAAGCAGCGTTTTCTTCGGCATATAAACCGCTATAGAATGCAAATACGATTTCAGGTTTATAATGGTCTAATGTTAACTGCATGCATTCGGCTTCGTTTTCTCTTGGGTAGAAAGGTGTAATGTAATGTCCGGAAAATAGAATATCGTTTTTACTTAATGATGTTTCTATAGCCGACAACATTCCGTAGCCGGAATCGTAGTAGGAGGTAGCTGAAGCAATTTTATCATATTGCTGTGCTGAAAAATGATTACCGAGCAGGAAACATGATTCGGTTAGTCCGTATGAATTGATATAGACACCTTTTTGCTTTTTCATGGCATACGGAACCGTAGCCCCAATGTCGGAAGCAATCAGTAATATATCATTATCGGAAGCATATTCGTATACCCTGGACATATTGTGATGGCCGAAAAATCCGATAATAATATTAATACCTTCCTGAAAATAAAATTTCTGGATTTTGTCTATTATTAACTGTTCATCGGAACCAATTCCAATACTTTCAACGTAATATCTGGCATTCAGGTTATTGAGTTTGATACCACGTATAAAATCCCTGTCCAGTTTTTTGTACTGTTTGGATTGCGGGATCAATAGTCCTATTTTAGTTTCTATACTCATGTAAAAAAAATAATAGGAGAGGATGAACGTATTCTTCCTCTCCTAAGATTAACTTGTTTACTTTCGTTAATTACGAGAAGGGAAGATACCGTATAATGCGATACTTGTGTAGATCCCTAAATAAGGGTTACGGATAGAGAATGGAGTGTTACTTCCTGCAATACCTGTACTTCCGCTAATAGCCGTAGTAATGTTACCTACTTTGTCTGTCCCTGAAAAAGGCGGTTCGCTATAGGTATTTGGAGCTGCTCCACCAGTACCAAAACTGTTGTTTCCGTTATCGGATTCGTTAACCGGGTTACCGGTATTGGTATGGATAACTGTTGAAACATTTACCTGTCCTGCTCCTGTTCCCGGAACTAACGGGTGAACGTGAGCCGGTACGTTAGCAAGTGATAAGGTAATACTTTGTGCTCCTCCTGATTCTCCCCACTGAACTGGTGTTAATCCTGGTCCTGATCCCGGGTGAACGATAGAACGTCCTCTTAAATCAGGTAAAGCAAATGTAGTTTGTCCGTTTCCTCCGAAAGTAGTTCCTAACAAAGAAAATAAAGCCGTGTTTTGGGCAATTGACATAATTTGTCCGTCGCAAAAAGCCCATTGTGCTGGTGCGAAACCAAATCCAAACGCCTGGATTTGTCCAATAATTTGTTCCATAAATGTAAATTTTGTGGTTAAGTTTATACAAAAATAGACAGATTGGCAGGATGGATATCAGGTAGAATTACGTGTTTTTGTAAGAAGCTTGTATTATTTGTAGTAAATTAATAATAATATAAGTATATTTTAATCAAATATACGATAAGTTGTTTTTATTTTAAAGATTTGCCGTTATCTGTGCGAAAGTCATATTCGGACATGGCGATAAGGAAAGTAATGGATAACCAACGTCAAAAGCCCGTAAAATACAGGGTTTATAAAAGAGGCTGCTTTTATATTTCTAATTCACTTTTGTTAGTGTTATGTTAGTGGGTATTGTAAAAGTACTCGGTTGATCTAAGCCACGCATTCCCATAGGTAAAGTTACCTCCCATTGCGCTGTATCAGGATTAACCGGATTGATTATCATTTCTAATCGTCCTGTTACCCCTGTCGGATATGATGGGTTTAGCGGACCTGCTACATCATAAATGGTACCAGTCATTTTGTATGGTTCCGTTGGTTGGTTGGACATTACAATAGTGGGCCATGGGGTGACTGAATTACCTATATTTTTTTCAGATGTATAAATAACTTGTTCATTTGGCTGCCCGTAATTCTGAACTAATTTATAGTGTCCGCATAATTCGTCTATATAAAACTTCGGATTTTCATTGATGTAGCTGACTTTCGTTTCTTTCCAAAACTTCATAACAAAAGTTTGGTTACCGTTTTGGTAAATCCAGGTTCCGATAAATGGAGTAAAATAATTGTTTACATCCTTATAGTAATAAATAATTAGAGAACTCTTTTTAAAATTAGAGTTGTAAAATTGTCTTATGTCCTCTATTTTCTCTGTCTGTGCGTAAGAAAAAAAGACTGTAAACATTAATAAAAACAGGTATACTATTTTTTTCATAATATATGTGTTTAACGGGATTAATTTATCTCATACTAAACGGATATATAATCACTAATTAAAAAATATGTCTGTATGATATAACACAAAAACCTGATAGCAATTAGGTCAGCTGTAACAAACAAATTGTAGCAATATCGTCATTGAATAGTAGTATCAAAAAGTATATAAAACCCGATAAAACTTCCCGGCTTTTTTATGTTACTGATTAACTTTTGTTAGTGTTATGTTAGTGGGTATCGTAAAAGTACTTGGCTGGTCAGAAAGACGTATACCCGGCGGTAATTTAACTTTCCATTGCGCCGTATTAGGATTAGCTGGATTAATTATCATCTCCAATTCTCCTCTTACCCCCAAAGGATAAGCTGGATTCACTATTCCTGTCACATCATAAACGAAACCACCCATTTTATACAGTTCAATTGGTTGATTTGCAGTAACTATGGTTGGCCAAGGCGTAATGGAATTACCAATGTTTATCTGTGAGGTATAAATTAGCTGTTCGTTTGACTGCCCGTAATTTTGAACTAATTTATAGTGACCCCGTAATTCATCAATATAATATTTTGGGGTTTCATTAAGATAAGCATTTTTAGTTTCCTTCCAGAAGTTAATAACAAAAGTTTGGTTCCCGTTTTGATAAATCCAGGTTCCAATAAATGGCGCGAAATAATTATTAACATCTTTGAAATAATAGGTAAGGCGCGTATTTTTCGTAAAATATTGATTACGAAAATTTTTTATTTCCTCAATTTTTTCCTGTTGCGAATAAGAAAACGTGGCAATAAACATTAATAAAAACAGGTATACTATTTTTTTCATAATATATGAGTTTAACAGGATTAACTTATCTCATACTAAACGGATATATAATCACTAATTAAAAATATGTCTATATGATATAACACAAAAACCGTTAAGCTATAACAAACAAATTGCAGCAATATCTTCATTGAATAGTAGTACCAAAAAGTATATAAAACCCGATAAAACTTCCCGGCTTTTTATGTTACTGATTAACTTTTGTTAGTGTTATATTAGTGGGTATCGTAAAGGTACTTGGCTGGTCAGAAAGACGTATACCCGGCGGTAATTTAACTTTCCATTGCGCCGTATTAGGATTAGCCGGATTAATTATCATTTCTAAATCCCCCCTTACCCCTGTTGGGTACGAAGGGTTTAATACACCGGCAACGTCAAAAATAGTACCTCTCATTATATATGATTCCATTGGCTGATTTGCCATAACGATAGTAGGCCACGGCGTAATGGAATTACCTACATTTTTTTGTGAGGTATAAATCACCTGCTCGTTTGGCTGCCCGTAATTTTGAACTAATTTATAATGTCCTTTCAACTCATCAATATAATGCTTTGGTTTTTTATCAAGATAGGCACTTTTAGTTTCCTTCCAGAAGTTAATAATAAAAGTTTGGTTCCCGTTTTGGTAAATCCAGGTTCCGATAAATGGGGTAAAATAGTTATTTATATCCTTATAGTAATAAATATAAAAAGGACTTGTGTTAAAATTGGGGTTGTAATATTGTCTTATTTCCTCAATTTTTTCCTGTTGCGAATAAGAAAACGTGGTAATAAACATTAATAAAAACAGGTATACTATTTTTTTCATAATATATGAGTTTAACAGGATTAACTTATCTCATACTAAACGGATATATAATCACTAATTAAAAAATATGTCTATATGATATAACACAAAAACCTGATAGCAATTAGGTCAGTTGTAACAAACAAATTGCAGCAATATCGTCATTGAATAATAGTACCAAAAAGTATATAAAACCCGATAAAACTTCCCAACTTTTTTATGTTACTAATTAACTTTTGTTAGTGTTACGTTAGTCGGTATCGTAAAAGTGCTTGGTTCGTCTGAGCCACGCATTCCCATAGGTAATATTACTTTCCATTGTGCTGTGTTCAGGTTAACTGGGTTTATTTCCATACTCAACTGCCCTTTTACACCTAAAGGATAAGCAGGATTCACTACTCCAGTAATATCATAAACGAAACCACTCATCTTATATGGCTCAATTGGCTGATTTCCCATTACAATAGTTTCCAAAGGCGTTGTTGAATTTCCTATATTGATTTGAGAAGTATAAATTACCTGTTCGTTGGACAGTCCGTAATTTTGAACTAATTTATAATGTCCTCTCAATTTGTCAATATAATATTTAGGTGGATTATTAGGATATCCCGGGACTTTTTCAACTTTCCATAAAGTTAAAATAAAGGTTTGATTCCCGTTTTGATAAATCCAATTTCCAATAAATGGGATGAAATTGTTGTCAATATCTTTATAGTAGTATGTAAAAAAGGGACTTGGCTTAAAGTTTGAATCAAAATATTGTCCGATATTTTCTATTTTTTCCTGTTGTGCATAAGAAAAAAAGACTGTAAACATTAATAAAAACAGGTATACTATTTTTTTCATAATATATGAGTTTAACGGGATTAACTTATCTCATACTAAACGGATATATAATTACTAATTAGAAAATATGTCTGTATGATATAACACAAAAAACTGATAGCAATTAGGTCAGTTGTAACAAACAAATTGCAGCAATATCGTCATTGAATAGTAGTACCAAAAAGTATATAAAACTTCCCAACTTTTTTATGTTACTGATTAACTTTTGTTAGTGTTATGTTAGTGGGTATTGTGAAAGTTTTAGGTTGGCCTAAGCCACGCATTCCCATAGGTAAAGTTACCTCCCATTGTGCTGTATCAGGATTGTCCGGATTGATTGTCATTTCTAAATTTCCTCTTACCCCTGTTGGGTATGAAGGATTTAAGACACCGGCAACATCAAATACTATTCCTGTCATCTTATAATTCTCTAACGCTTTTCCTGCAGCAATAATTGTCGGCCATGGGGTGACTGAATTACCTACATTTTTTTCAGATGTATAAATAACCTGTTCGTTTGACTGCCCGTAATTCTGAACTAATTTATAGTGCGCCCGTAGTTCGTCTATATAATACTTCGGGTTTTCATTGATGTAGCTGGCTTTCGTTTCTTTCCAAAATCTTATAACAAAAGTTTGGTTACCGTTTTGGTAAATCCAGGTTCCGATAAATGGAGTAAAATAATTGTTTACATCCTTATAGTAGTAATAAGCGATTAGAGGACTCTTTTTAAAATTAGAGTTGTAAAATTGTCTTATGTCCACTGTTTTCTCTGTCTGTGCGTAAGAAAAAAAGACTGTAAATATTAATAAAAAAAGGCTTAGATATTTTCTCATAGTATATAGATTTAGTTGGAACATGGTTTTTTTATAACATTTTTCGTTTTAGGATCAAGCTCTAACTTTTCAAAGGCCGTAAGAGTCTCATCGACTTCAAATAAAGATATACCTAAATTTGCCTCTTTGATAAATTCTAAAAACTTTTTTTTATCATTTACCGGGTCAGATTGTGAATGTATGCCGTCAGCTTTATTATAGGTTTGGTCAATTAAAGCATTTATCTGCAATACTCTTGGCATATCTAAAACTGTACCAATCGCCAAATTTTCATTGCACGGATAGCAGAAAGCTTCTAAGCATGAGGTACAATTTATCGTTATGGCATATCGTGTTCCGTCAGCCGTAAAAACATAGAAAACAAAATCACCAGTATCAATTTTCCCTAATTGAATTAAATTACTTATCGTTGCCATATCATCAGAAGAGAATATTGAAAAGGTACCTGTCCCATCGGTTCCAGAGATATCGTGTGTATGTGCTATCATTGTATATTTTGATGGCGGATTTAAATTAATGTCTATAGTACCGCCACTTCCTACCGGTACTGTCTGAACTGGATCGGGCGTTTCCGCTGTAGCTGATTTGTCAATAAATATCCCGTTTTCATGACTATCTGAGGTGGTGGCCGCTAAATCGATTAAAGATTGTTTTAAACCCGGAAATTTGGCCATTTGCTTGCTGATTGTTTTACACTTAGTGATCTGGTCTAAATCAAAAACCGGAGCGGTAAGCACCGGAGGATTCGTATTGGAACCCGGAGCAGTTCCGCTGCCATTTCCGGCTCCTGCATGTCCGCCGCCGGGGTCACTGCCCTGACTACCCTGATTAGCACCAAACCATCCGCCGGCTCCGGCGCCCATACTTCCACCACCGGCAGTCATATCGCAGGTGGTGGTGGTTACCTCCGTTAAGTGATTGGGGTTGTTGCAATATTGGGTGGCCACATGCGGTGTTGTAGAACCGCTTCCCGACCAGGACTGGTCACACATCATCACGGTAGCCGTAACACAGTGTAATTCTTTCTCCGCTATGGCAATATTATAGGTAATGGGCGTGATATGAACAGCTCCTTTAAAATGGAATGAATCGTGTTCTTCACTGGGCGCTAATGGCTCTGTTGGCAAATATTTAAAGAGATAGGCATCCGTTTGCCCGATACTGTCCGTGTCTATGACAAGGTTTTCAAAATAGTCCGGATTTTGGACTTCTCTTTTTATCTGAAAAGTATAAAAGGTTTTGCCTTTATGCTCCAATACTTTTACCTGGTCCGGCAGGATGGTAAAACCATATTCCGCCTCCATAACGGTTTTGGATTGTGCCGGTTTACTTTTGCTTAGTTTCGAAATTGCGTTAACAAAATGTTGTTCGTTCAGCAGCGCGTCAAAAGTGCTGTTTCTGATTTTTATATTTTCCCGGTAGTTGTTCTTTTGCAATACCTCTTCTTCAAGTTCACAACTAAAAAGAGCCAACAGCATAAAAGTTAGGACCGGAAAGCAGGCGTGTAATTTGCTAATTTTCATAGTGATACGTTTTGGAACTGCGAATCTTGTAATTTTTATTGAAATAACAATTATGGATTGGCATAAAAATCAGGAGTTGAGTATATTTGCGTATATAAGTACCACTTTTTGGATAAAAAAGGGTGTAATCGGGTGGGAATTTATAACGATACAATGAAATGATTCCGGAAAAACAACAGTATCATAAAGCTGTTTTTAAAAAGAAAAAGCCCCGAAACGGAGCTTTTAATATTGTTTGAAGACAGGTAGCTAAAAAATTTAGCGGTACTTGTCATTCAGTCCGATACCACTTAAAATAAACGGTTTGATTTTTTCAAAACGACTTTGCTTTGTTTTTTCCTGTTTGGCAGTAGCAATGTATTCCAGGAATTCTTTTTGCTTGTAAGGCGTAAATTGTTCAAAAGCAGTTTTTAGTTCCGGATCGTTCTCCAGTTCTTTTTGCAGGTATTCGGATACGATTGCTTCTTTTTTTGCCGGTTTGTAGACCATTCCGGCTTTTTCATTGGCTATGGCTTCCTGAACGTATTGTAAAATCAGTTTTTCGTTCATCCCGGCTTTCGACTGGAAGCGCCATTGGCGTAAAGCCTTGGTAACGCCTTCCTGGGCGTTAACCAAAACTTTATGCTCATCTTTTAAATAAATACCGTTGAAAAACCAAATGCCAACATAGGATTTGAACCCGCCAATTCCCAAAACGTTTTTCCCGTTACAGGTATAGGTAGGGCCGCCCCATTTTGTTGTTTCGACCAATTCGGTTTTTAGAAGGATGGATTTTAAATAATCCAGTTCTTCTTCCCATTGATTGGTCTTATCCCATTGGTGTTTTTCTTCCATCGGTAATGGAAATTATTTTTTTAAAGCTGTTAATTCCGCAATTTTTACAATCACATCCACGGCTTTTTGCATGCTTTCTACCGGTACATATTCGTATTTTCCGTGGAAATTGTGTCCGCCGGCAAAAATGTTCGGGCAAGGTAAGCCCATATAGGAAAGCTGGCAGCCATCTGTTCCGCCGCGAATAGGCTTAATGATCGGTTTAATACCCAGCTCTTTCATTGCCTTTTCTGCAATTTCCACAATATGGATTACCGGTTCCACCTTTTCACGCATGTTGTAATAACTGTCTTTTATTTCACAGCTAACAATATCACCGCCAAATTGTTTTTGAAATTTCTTGTTGATTTTCTTCGCGATTTTTTCGACAACAACTTTACGTTTTTCGAATTTTTTCTTATCGTGATCACGAATAATCAATTCCACTTTTGTTTCCTCAATACTACCGCTGATGTTGGTTACGTGGAAGAAACCTTCATAACCTTTTGTTTCCTGCGGTGTTTCGTGTTTCGGAAGTTTTGAAATGAATTTGTTGGCCAAAAGCATGGAATTAATCATTTTTCCTTTTGCATAACCCGGGTGAACACTCTTTCCTTTAAAGATTAGTTTTGCTCCGGCAGCATTAAAGTTTTCATATTCCAGTTCACCAATCTGGCTTCCGTCCATCGTGTAAGCCCAGTCTGCACCGAATTTTTCGACGTCAAATTTATGAGCCCCGCGTCCGATTTCTTCATCCGGTGTAAAACCAACTCTGATTTTTCCGTGTTTGATCTCCGGATTGTTGATCAGGAACTCCATTGCCGTTACGATCTCGGTAATTCCGGCCTTATCATCGGCTCCTAAAAGCGTGGTACCATCTGTAGTGATGATCGTTTGTCCTTTATACTGTAATAGATCCTTGAAATAATTTGGAGAAAGTACGATATCCAAATCTTTGTTCAGTACGATATCTTTTCCGTCATAATTTTCAACGATCTGCGGTTTAATGTTTGCTCCTGTAAAGTCAGGAGTAGTATCGAAATGCGAAATAAAACCAATAGTAGGAACGTCATGCTCCACATTACCAGGCAGTGTTGCCATAATATAAGCATTGTCATCTATAGTAACATCTTCCATTCCTATAGCTTTTAGTTCTTCAACTAATTGTTTTGCTAAATCCCATTGTTTAGCAGTACTGGGAGTAGTATCGGAATTCGGATCAGATTCTGTATCAACAGTTACATAACTGATAAAACGATCAATAATATGTTGCATTTTAAAAATTTTTGAGATACGCAAAAGTACGACTATTTCATTAAAATGAAACGCCCTGCTTTTTAGAATAAATTCAAATTAATGAAGGTATAAAATTGTATAAACGATAAACATAAGCAGTACGATAAGTATCAAAAACGAGTTGATAAAAAACAACAGTAAACTCTTTATGTTCGAGATATATCGTTTTTCATGGTATAAAAACCGGTGTGCCTTAAAGAAATACGTGAATCCCCATCCGAGATAAACACAGGTAATGATGAATTGCAGTACACTGAGAAGCCCATTATCGCCCATTAAATCAAATAGCCATGAAATTGTCATGAACAGGGTAGTGCTGAGCAATAGAAACGAAAAGTAATGCAGCGTAAAAATACCGTGTTCAAAATAGTACCATTTTTTCTTATTGTGAAACAGCCATAACGAAAAAGCAAATAAGGGCAAATAGAGGAAAAGTACCTTTGGCAGGTTATGAATAAAGGATTCCCTGAATTTTGAGATAATCTCTTTTATGGTATATGTTTCGTTTATTTCGGCCAGTCTTCGTTCAAATTTAGCCATTAGTTTTGAAGGCTTTTTCGATTCCGGAAGGGTTTTTTGTATCGAATCAAATTCCCTTACAGAACGATAGTTGCCAATTTTAGTTTTGGGTATCTGGTTCTTTTCCAGGATAGAATCGACCTCTTTGTAATTGTCGTCATATTTATGCGCCTCTGCCTGTCGTGTCTGGCGGAGTGTATCACTTTTATGATTTATTTCGGGTAATATGCCCGGAAGGAAAAAAGTAATAAAACTTATAAAAATATATAATTTAACCGGTGCCACATATTTTTTACGCTTCCCGGACAGGTATTCTCTTGTGAGCCTTGAAGGCCGGAACAACAGGTATTGTATTGTTTTCCAGAACGCATTGTCATAATGAGTTAAATCCTCTACGAAATGTGTGAATAAATAAGAAAATGATTTACGGGATTCGGCATTTTCCTGTCCGCAGTTCGGACAATACTTTTCAGTGACAATTTTTCCGCAGTTTAAACAATCGATATGATCGCGTATTTTTTCGTGGCTCATTATTAGATTTATTGATGCGATAAAAATAATAAAAAATCACTTTTACTGATGAAATTTCAAGAATAAAACAAAATAATTACATTTTGTTTACGCACTTAGTTCTTCACAATGATAACCCAATGCGGTTATAAGATTCGTAACATCAGTTACTTCCAGTTTTTCACTGCTAACACGAAGAATTTTATCACAGTCTTCCAGGTCAAAATTAAAATGGCTGATGGCCTCATTTTCGGTAAAGACACGTTCAATTTTCCGGGCGTCTTTTTTGGTTTTAACGCTTGTTTTAAAGATATATAACATTCGGTCTCAGGTTATTTTAGTTGATATTTTTCCACCATTCGGTAAAGGTTTTTTCTGCATTCAGGTCCATTTTTTCCCCGATCATCGGCGTACACAGGCGGATGTTTTCGTTATGATTCAGGGTTCTGAGCATTGTTATCGGTTCGTCCCAGTTGTGGTTGGCCAGTGAAAACTTACTCCAGTGAACCGGTAGTAACCGGGAAGTCCGAAGATCCCGGGCAACCTGTAAAACCTCTTCCGGCATTAAATGAATGTATTTCCAGTTTTTGTCATATTGCCCGCATTCAATAATGGCAAGGTCAAAAGGACCAAACTGTTCCCCGATTTTTTTAAAGTGGGTATCATAACCGCCATCACCGCCCAGGAATATTTTCTTTGTTGGTGTCTGCAATACAAACGATAACCAAAGTGATTGGTTGCGGGTTAATCCTCTTCCGGAAAAATGCCTTGCCGGGGTGGTATGCACGGTAATGCCATCTGGCAGCTCGATTGTTTCATGCCAGTCTTTTTCAATAATGTGTTGGGTATCATAACCCCAATATTCAAAATGTTCACCAACACCCAAACCGCAAATCACTGTTTTGACCTTTGGTTTTAATGCTTTGATGGTTTCATAATCCAGATGATCCCAATGATCATGTGAAATAAAAAGATAATCGATTTCCGGTAGGTCATTCACGGTATAAATGTCGCTACCAGGATAGCTTTTTGTAGTCAGGCGGACAGGAGAGGCTGCGCCGCTAAAAACAGGGTCAACCAGGATTTTAATACCATCGGTCTGAATAAAATAGGAGGAATGTCCAAACCATACAAAAGCATCTTCTTCTTTGGAAAGCGACCGTAAATCTGTTTTTTTCGACGGAATACTGTCTACAGGTTTTACCCTTGTATTTTCTTTAAATAGAAACTCCTTTAAAACGCTGTAAAAGCTGGCGCCTTCCGTCAGATCGGGCGTGAAACTGCTGTTCTGGAATTTACCGTCCCTGAAATTAGGAGAGTTCTTAATACGCTCTAACCGGGCACCGGATGGCAGTTTCCCGAATTTTGGCTGTTGGAGAAAAAGATAAACAATTACGGTTAAGGATATGAGTATGGTAAAAATTGTAAGTAACATTTTTTTTAAGATTTTGTTCATTATTATTTTGTTGCAATAAGTTTAGATTGACTAATCACTCTATATGGTTTAAAAAAAATCAGCTAATCATGGTCCACAAGATATCAAAGGAATTATAAATCACTTCTTTCTTTGCTTCAAAGCTCAGTTTCGACTGACGAAGGTATTGCTGCACACCGAATATAAAATTGTTGACAATCGTAATCAGGTAATCTACCGGTAGATCTTTAATCACATTTTTGCGGATAGCAGCTTCCAGTTCCTCGCAGCCTTTTTTAGAAAGTTTCTGTATTTCTTCATAATCTATCTGTGACGCATAGGGTGAAGAATAGAACTGCTGAATGTAGCGAAACTGGTAATCGTTGTCCAGTGACCACAGCATGATCGCAATAAACTGGCTTTTAAAATGCGTTTTATAATCGGTATTGGATGCAACAGCATTTTCAATATGTTCCGCAACTTTTAATTTGATATCAATATAAAGCGCAATGATCAGGTCTTCTTTTGTCTTGTAATAATGAAACAAGGTACCGTTCGCAACACCGGCTTCCTTAGCAATTTTGCTGGTAGCGGTACCGTGAAAACCATATTCTACGAATAGTTTCAGTGCAGCGGCAAGTATTTCTTTTTGTTTATCCATGATAAGATTGACTAATCAGTCGGTAAAAGTACACTTTTTTAAAACAGTAAAAAGTATTTTGGAAAAAATTAACTTTTTACGTTGGCTTATTCGTGTTTTATCAGGATGTTTTTTTATAATTCAATACCGCCCACACATTAAGCACTACGGCAAAAAGCCCGATTTTAAGGAAATGTGGCAATACATCTTTAAAAGTACTGCCTTTCAGTACGACCATCCGCATGACTTCTATAAGATAACTCACCGGTGTGAAACGGGAAATATATTTTGCCCATTCCGGCATACTGTCGATTGCGGTAAACAAACCACCCATCAAAATAAAGATCATCATAAAGAAAAACATGATGAACATAGCTTGTTGCTGGGTATCGCAAAATGTGGAAATAAGCAGACCAAAGCCCAGAATTGCCAACAGGTAAATCCAGATAAAACCGTATAATAAAAGGATGTTTCCCTGTGGTGTTATGCCATAAACAAGCCAGGCTATCAGCAGTCCTAAAGTGAAAACCACATTACCGAGAATCCAGAACGGGATGAGTTTACCCAATATAAAATGGTATTTTTTTAAAGGGGAAACATTGATCTGTTCGATGGTTCCGACTTCTTTTTCTTTAACAATATTCAGCGCCGAAAGAAAACCGCCCACCATCGTGATCAGGATTGCTAAAATGCCCGGAACCATAAACGTGTGGTAATCCAGCAGCGGATTGTACCAGTTTGAGGCCGTAATTTCAATAAGCGGAGCAGTATTGAATTTCGTAGCCGGTTGTACTTGCAAACGAATATCGGCATTGAAATTTTTCAGTATTGTATTCAGATAGGAAACGCCAAGTCCGGCTTTGACACCATTAATGGCATTTACGGCAATAAAAAGCTGTTGGTGGTTTTCCCGGACAAGGTTGCGTTCAAAGTTTTTCGGTATTTCCAGGATCAGGTCGGCATCGTCATTTTCAATAAGCTGTAAAGCCTCTTTATAGGAACTGCGGTAACCGGAAAGTTTAAAATAGCCTGAAGCGGCAGCCGTGGTAATCAGCTTTTGGGAATAGGTCGAATGGTCGTTGTCCACGACAGCCAGATTGATGTTTTTCACTTCATAATCTGCGGCCAGCGGGAGAATGATCAGCTGCATGACCGGCATTACCATGATCATGATCAATATGGCTCTGTTGCGGAAAATCTGCCGGAACTCCTTTTGGAGCAAAAAACGCATCGTTCTCATTCCAGTCTTGTTTTAAAGCTTTTCAGGCTGATGATTAATAAAAAAACAGTCATTCCGAAAAGGATCAGTGTTTCCTTCCAGATGGCAGAAAACCCGAGGCCTTTGATCATAATAGATTTTACAATAATGTAAAACCATTTTGCCGGAACAATGTTGGAAATCAATTGTAATGGTTTTGGCATGTTTTCAACCGGAAACATAAAACCGCTAAACAAAATAGTGGGCAGCATCATGCCCATTAACGAGATAAGCATGGCAATTTGCTGAGAACTGGTTTTAATGGAAATAAAAATACCGATGGCTAAACAGGTAATGATAAAGAGGATACTTTCCAGGAATAGCAACACTATACTGCCGTTTATAGGCAAATCCAGTACAAAAATGCTTAGCAGCAATATCGTACTGACGTTAATTAAGGACAACAACAGATAAGGAACCGCTTTGGAAAAGATCACAAAAATGGGTTTAAACGGGGAAACCAGCAAAATTTCCATGGTACCGTTTTCTTTTTCCTTTACAATTGAAATAGCCGTCATCATAACGCAGATAAGCATTAATACCAGTGCCATTACGCCCGGAACAAAATTCGGAGCACCTTTTAACTGCGGATTGTAAAGCATCTTGATCTCCGGAACAATTTGTAACGGAACCGGGTTATTCCCGTTAATTTCCGCCTGATATTCCTGTATAATGGAAGTCATGTAATTGGTGAGCGTGGTCGCGGTATTCGGATCGGAAGCATCGGCAATGATCTGGATTTGTGCCCGGTTTTCATGTACTAACTGTTCGTTAAAATGCGGAGGGAACAATACGGCAAGCTTGATCTTTCCTTTGCGGAACTCGGCTTCCATATCGGAATTCTGTGATAAAAAGGTACTGACTTTAAAATAACGGCTTGCGGTAATTTTAGTGATTATATTAGCACTGGCCACATCTTTTGCATTATCGACAATAACGATTTCCGAGTTTTTGATCTCATTCGTCAGGGCAAATCCGAAGATCAAAATCTGAACAATCGGCATACCAAAAAGGATCAGCAGCGTTTTGCGGTCCCGTATAACGTGAAGAAACTCTTTCCGGATAAAAGTGATAAACTGTTTCATAATCAGATTTTATTCGCCTCGTCTGGCAGTTCGGGCAAGCTGGTAAAACACATCGTCCATGGTAACGGCATCGTATTTTTTCTTCAGATTGGCCGTTGTATCCAGTGCTTCAATCGAACCGTCCACCATGATGGATATCCGGTTGCAGTATTCCGCTTCATCCATATAATGAGTGGTTACAAAAACGGTAATTCCGCTGTTGGCCGCTTCATAGATAAGTTCCCAGAATTGCCGCCGGGTAATCGGATCGACACCGCCGGTTGGCTCATCTAAAAACACAATTTTAGGTTCATGGATAATTGCTACCGAAAAGGCAAGTTTTTGTTTCCAGCCCAATGGCAAAGAAGCTACCAGGCTGTTGGCTTCGCTCTGTAAATGGAGTTTCCGGATCAGGGCTTCACTTTTTATTTTCAATTGCTGATTGGAAAGACCGTAAATTCCTCCGAAGAAACGGATGTTTTCGGCAACCGTAAGATCTTCATATAAGGAAAACCGCTGACTCATATAGCCGATATTCTTTTTAATGCGTTCGGTGTTTTTGTAAATATCATAACCGGCAATAAGCGCATTGCCCAAAGTGGGCTTCGACAAACCGCATAACATCCGCATAGCGGTTGTTTTTCCGGCTCCGTTGGCACCCAGAAAACCAAAAATTTCCCCTTTGGAAACCGTAAAGGATATTTGGTTTACAGCCGTGAAATCGCCAAAACGTTTGGTTAATTTTTCGCAGATTATGACTTGATCTTCCATTGTGATTAGTGCAATAGTTGTATAAAACTGTCTTCTATTGTTGCTTCGGTTTTATGAATCGTTACCGCCTTTATGCCGCTTTCTTCCAGGTAATGCTGTAATTGTGAAACAGCATCGTCTGCCGGTTTTAATGCGATGTGTGCAAATTCGCCAAAAGCATAACTATTAATACGGTCCGGATATTTTTCCAGTAATTGCAGCAGGGCATACATATTGGCAGCCTTAACGGCATATAACTTCTCAGGGTAAGCAGCCGTAATGTTTAACGGGGTATCAATAGTCAGTATTTTTCCGTTTTGTATCAGGGCGATCCGGTCACACAGGTTCGCTTCATCCATATATGGTGTCGAAACAATAATGGTAATTCCCTGTGTTTTCAGCTTTTTCAGCATTTCCCAGAATTCTTTCCGGGAAACGGGATCCACGCCGGTGGTGGGTTCGTCTAAAAACAGTATGGCCGGTTTGTGGATCAATGCGCAGCACAAAGCCAGTTTCTGTTTCATACCGCCGGATAATTTCCCGGCTTTCCGGTCTTTAAAAGGGGCTATCTGAATGTAAATATCTTTGATCAGATCGTAATTTTCCTGTAAGGTGGTGTTGAATAAAGTGGCAAAAAAGTTCAGGTTTTCTGCAATGGTAAGATCCTGGTATAAGGAAAACTTTCCGGGCATATAGCCTACAAGCTGCCGGATTTCCCGGTAATCTTTAACAATATCCAGAGCCATCACGCTGGCATTTCCCTGATCGGGAAGGAGCAGCGTTGTGAGCATTCTGAAAATACTGGTCTTTCCGGCTCCGTCTGGTCCGATCAGTCCGAACAATTCACCGGTTGCTACCGAAAAAGAAACGTTATCGACAGCTGTTTTTTTGTCTTTGCCATAGGTTTTGGTTATATTCTCAACAATAACGGCTTTCATGTTTTTTAGTTTTGATGTTTGAATTTCACATCGCCATACATACCTATTTTCAGTAAACCGTCATTGCTCACTTTGATCTTAACAGCATATACCAGATTCGCACGTTCGTCTTTTGTTTGTATGGTTTTCGGTGTAAATTCGGCTTTGCTGCTAATCCATTCGACCGTTCCGGGGTAGCTTTTTTTCGTGTCGGCATTGGTATAAACGGTAACTTTTTCATTCAGTTTTATTTGGGAAAACTGGTCACCGGTTATGTATGCTCTTAAAATAATGCTGCTCAGATCGGCAATCTTGTATAGTGGTTTTCCAATCGAAGCCATTTCTTCCGGTTCGGCATATTTGGTTAATACGGTACCGTTTACCGGATTGATGATTCTGGATTTTTTCAGCTGATCGTTGAGCTGTCTGATCTGAACGTTTAGCGTAGCCGAATCCTCATTTAAAGAAGAGGCAGTGATCGATAACGCAGATTGGGCGGCATCCAGCTGTTTTTGTAAAATGTTTACCTGCGCATTGGCATCGTCCAGCTGTTTCCGGGTTGCCGCATCTGCTTTTACCAGGTTATTCATTCTTTGCTGTTCGTGCCGGGCCTGTTTTAGTTGTTCTTTATAGGCCGCAATTTGTGTTTCAATATTGGGTTTTTTGCTCAAAGTAGCTTTTATCTGGGCTTCCAACTGCTCTTTTTTAAGCGATAGCGGAATGGTATCGATATAGCCGATAAACCGGTCCCGGGTGAGTTGCTGACCTTCTGCTATAGCCAACGCTTTGATGGTTCCGTTTGCTTCGGCAGAAACAATGGTTTCAACAGCTTCAAACGTACCGGTTGCATCATATCCGTTTTCGGTATTGTTACAGGCCATAAAAAAAGGGATGGCAATAATGGTAAAAAGTATCTGTTTCATTCGTACGGTTTTTGGAATTAATTACCCTGTGTTAATCGGACTTTATATTGTGCGGCAAGCAATTGTATCTGATGCAGTATTTTATTCTGCCGGGCTGTATCTTCTGCGTTAACTTCCCGCAGGTAATCGCTGGTGGTGCTCACACCGTTTTCCAGTTGCGCCAGAGCTGCTTTTTTGATGCTGCCTCTCAGACTGATGATTTCTTGATCGGAGATAAGATAACCGCTGAGCCTGCTGATCTCTTCATTTTGCTGTTGCAGCTGGTAGTTGGTATTGAACAGAAACGTTTCTTTTTGTATGCTGATGTCCTCTTTATTGATATTCAGCAGGTCTTTTTCTTTTCGCTGGGTATAATACCCGAAAAGCGACCAGTTCAGACGGATACCGCCAATATAATAGGCCTCAAAATCATTACTGAGCATGTTCAGAGCCGGTTTTCCCATACCGCCCTGAAAAAACAGGTTTAGTTTAGGGATGTTCTTGATGGTAATTGCCTGTTGCTGTATGTCAATATTTTTTGCCTGCTGTTCAAATAAGCCTAATTCCGGCCGGTTATTTTGAGTAGAGAGTACCGGTGGGACAGGAGTGACCAGTAGGGTATTGTCGTCCAGCGGTTTGTTCAGGAATAATGCCAGCATGTTAAGATAGGCCTTTTTATTGCTCAACAGCGTGAGTGTTTGCTGGCTTACGGTCAGGTATTCTGCTTTTAGTATGTCCAGGCTGCTTCTGAAAACGGTTCCGTTGGCAAGCTGCGCCTCCGTTTTCTTTATACCAAGCGCAATATCGTCTTTTTTAAGAGCATTTTGCCTGAGCTGTTCGTTGACTAAAAGGATACCAAAATACAAATCGTTGATCCGCTCTTTTAATTTATAGAGTTCCACTTCAAGTTTCTGCGCTTCTACAAGTGACTTTGATTCCTGCGACAGTTTTTGCTGTTTGATCATACCACCGTCATAGACTACCTGATTGATCTCGCCGTATATCTTATACTGGTCTTTGTCTAAAACGGGAATAGCGGTGTTGGGCAGCTGTATCGGAACCTGCGTTACTTCCGATTGATAGCTGGCCTGTCCGACAATATTTACCTGTGGCAGATAGCCTTTGGAAATGTTCTCGATACTGTAATCCCTGCTTTTCAGGATTAATTCCCGCTGTTTGGCTAAAGGATAATGTTCACTGGCAAGGGCATAACAGTTTTCTATAGTGAGCGTCTGTATTTCCTGTGACCGGATTGGCAGGCTAAAGAAAGCGGATAGTACCGTGAAATAAAGTATACTTTTCATCATTTGATTAATTAGATTAAAAAAATGTTATGTTTCTAAAATTGCTTTGACCCAGACCGGAATCATTTTTTTTCGTTCCAGAATGAAATTATTAAAACTTTCCGAAGGCATTACCGTGCTGGTTTCCAATACGGGGCGGGCTATAAACGGAAATATGATCATGCCTAAAAGGGTAATGATAAAGTGTAAGGCTTCGACATCCGGCTTTTTCTCCTGCAATTGTCTGGCAAATGAAGAATTGACCAGCAGCTCTTTTACAGAAACCCTTTTGCTGAGGCGTCCGGGATTGTGCCGGATCTCACTGAGTACAAACATGGGCAAATCCGGATTGTTAAGCAGCATGTCCAGATAATGCTGTGTTAGCTGTTCAATCTTTTCCTCTAAACCGGTTGCCTCATTGCTCAGTATTGGTGTGATCAATCCGAAGAATTGCTGCGTTTTTTCGGTCATCACCAATTCAAATAGCTTTTCCTTACTCCTGAAATAATAATTCAGCAGTGCTAAATTCAAACCGGCTTCTTCAGCAATGTCCCGGGTGCGTGTTGCGGCATAACCTTTTTGGGTAAAGACTTTTCGTGCGGCTGCTTTGATCCGTTCTTCAGTTGAGCTGTCTTTTTCAATTTTCTTTGGCATGAGGGCTTCGTTTCCACAAAGTTAGCAAAGCAAAATAATTTAAACAAATTTTTTAATCATTTGATTAAAAATAATAAACTGACGGTTAGCAGGTTAAAAAAAATCCCTTCTCTGAATGATACCGGAGAAGGGATTTTTGTTGTGGTTTATTTTTACGGTTATACGCTTGTTCAGAGTTCTATTTTTGCCAGTTTTTGGGCAGAAGAATCATTTAAACCAAGGTCAAAAGGTTTTTTAGCGGTTCTTTCAATTAAGGTGAAAACACAGGAAATCAAAAGACAGAAAGGTATCGTTAACAAGACAAAATCGCTGCCTAATTTTCGGAATTCATTAATGAGCCCGAAAGGAAGCAGGATAATGAACAGTCGGATCATAACAAGATTGATACGGCTGAAAAAGCCATTGGGAGTATAGTTTGTTATTTTTTCGCATTGCTGCTGTAAATCATACAAATCGGCTAATTTTCGCAGCATTTCAATATACTGCTGGTTAGTGATCTGCTGGTTGTTGTACAGCTCTTTAATGATGACCGATTGTAGCGCAATCAATTGTTTGGCACTGTTTTTCTGCAAAAGGATATCATTTAAACGCTCCGGAGCAATATAATTTGCAAGCTCATTTTTCAATGCCTGCATTGCTGCCGGACCCGGCTGGTTGTTGTTGTGTTTTAACTGAAAACGCAATAGCATGATCCAGGCATATTGATTGTGCACAAGTGTTTTGTAGGCACTATTGCTTTTCGGAATAAAATGCTGTACAGTAGTATTCCAGTCGGTGCTCTGTGTGATAATGTTATTCCATATCAGACCGGCATCTGCCAAACGCTTTTGCATCTGGGTATTTTTCATGGCAACCACAATGGCAGTGGTAATCCCGACAAGAGCCACCGGAATCCATGGAATAACGATCCACTTCATGTTAAAATACTGGTATAATAATGTTGGAATAACAGCCCATAATACTAAAGTATAGCTGATTTGTTCCGGCCAAAAGAAATATTCTTTGACGTTTTTCTCGTTGTCGGTTTTCATTCTCATTATGTCGTTTGGTTGGGTGAAATTTTAAAAAGTTGTAGTAGTTGCCTTTTCGGTTATATTATTTTTGTAAAGCCTTTTTTTGTGATATTAATAGCTGTTTTTGGAAATTATTTATTGGTTTAACATAAAATTATGATTTTTTCGCACATATCTTTATTTCGTGTGCTAAAAATAAAATGATTTCGATAAAGTGTATTGTTTTACCGATGAACGACACTTTTTTATCTCATATTGCACTGTTTTGTTTTAAATATTCGGGCGAATTATCGATTAATTTATGTTATGGTTAGGATTTGTTAACAAACAAATAGCTAACTTTATAGGAATTAAAAATTAAATCAACCTACTATGAAATTAATACGAAAAGCCAAAGCCAACTGGCAGGGAACCGGAATGGAAGGTAAAGGAACCATCTCCACACAAAGTACTACTTTAAATAATGCCCAATTATCGTTTAAAACCCGTTTTGAAGATGGAGTAGGGACAAACCCTGAAGAATTGATTGGAGCGGCTCATGCCGGCTGTTTTTCAATGAAGCTGAGCTTTGTATTGTCGGAATTGGGATTTGTACCCGAAAATATCGATACTACTGCAAAAGTAATTTTTGAAGACGGAAAAATCACCCAGATCCATCTGGAGCTGGCCGCAAAAGTTCCGGGAATTTCGGAAGACGATTTTCAGAAAGCCGCTTTAAATGCCAAAGAAAATTGCCCGGTATCGCAGCTGTTAAAAGCAGACATCTTTTTGTCGGCTACTTTAGAAGCATAAATAAAAAGGCTATAAAATAAAAAACTACGGAGCGATCCGTAGTTTTTTTATGTTTTAATCGGGAATATTATTCTTCAACCATAGTGTGGTATACGTTCATCACATCATCGTCTTCTTCAATTTTTTCCAGTAGTTTTTCAACATCAGCAACCTGTTCTGCATTCAGTTGTTTGGTTACCTGCGGAATTCTGTCGAATCCGGAAGATAAAATTTCCATATTTCTGTTTTCCAGTTCTTTCTGAATAGCACCAAAGCTTTCAAAAGGCGCATACATCATGATACCGTCTTCGTCAGCAAAGATCTCTTCCACACCGAAATCGATCATTTCCAGTTCTAATTCTTCCACATCCTGACCTTCAGATGGAATTCTGAAATTACAGGTATGGTCAAACATGAATTCTACAGAACCTTGAGTACCCAAAGTACCGTTGCATTTGTTGAAATAGCTTCGGATGTTGGCAACAGTTCTGTTATTATTATCGGTAGCGGTTTCAATTAAAATGGCAATACCATGAGGGGCATATCCTTCAAATAAAACCTCTTTATAGTTAGCGGTATCTTTATCGGAAGCTTTTTTAATGGCGCGTTCCACATTGTCTTTCGGCATGTTGGCAGCTTTTGCATTTTGCATTACTGCACGCAAACGGGAATTTGTTTCCGCATTTGGTCCGCCTTCTTTAACGGCCATTACAATATCTTTTCCAATTCTTGTAAACGTTTTAGCCATTGCCGACCAACGTTTCATTTTTCTCGCTTTTCTAAATTCAAACGCTCTTCCCATAAGAGTTAATTGTTTTTTGTTATAGTTTGTAAAACAGTGTGCAAAAATAAAATTATTACAGCACTTTAACAAAAAAAGAGACTTCTTTTGAAGCCTCTTTTTTTATAATTATTTTTTGTAAAATGGTAATTTAACCACTTTTGCAGCTACATCATTTTTTCTGATTCGGATAAAAATTTCGCTGTCAACAGCCGATAAAGCCGTTGGAACGTATCCTAATCCGATTCCTTTGTTTAACGATGGCGACATTGTTCCGGAAGTTACTATTCCGATTACGGCACCGTCTTTGTCTACGATTTCATAATCATGACGCGGAATTCCTCTTTCTGTTAATTCAAAAGCAACCAGTTTTTTAGTTACTCCGGCTTCTTTTTGTTTTTTAAGGTTTTCCGAATTGGTAAATTCTTTATCAAATTTTGTAATCCATCCTAATCCTGCTTCTAATGGAGAAGTGGTATCGTTAATGTCGTTTCCGTAAAGGCAGAATCCCATTTCAAGACGTAAAGTGTCACGGGCTGCCAATCCGATCGGTTTGATTCCGAAAGCGGCTCCGGCTTCAAAAACGTTGTTCCAGATTGTTTCGGCATCTTCATTTTTGAAATAAATTTCAAAACCTCCGGAACCGGTATAACCTGTTGCCGAAATGATCACATCTTTCACTCCTGCAAACTCAGCAGTCTGGAAAGAATAATACGGCATATTGATCAGGTCAGTAGCTGTTAACGACTGCATTGCCTCAGCTGCTTTTGGTCCCTGAATAGCCAGTAAAGAATAGGAATCGGAAGCATTTTGCATGTCCACACCCAAATCATTGTGCTTGGAAATCCAGTTCCAGTCTTTTTCAATGTTGGAAGCATTTACGACCAGCATATAATCGTTATCGGCAATTTTATAAATAATTAAATCGTCAACAATTCCGCCTTCGTTGTTTGGTAAACAGGAATATTGTGCTTTACCGTCTACTAATTTGGAAGCATCATTTGAAGTTACTTTCTGAATTAAAGCCAGGGCATTTTCTCCTTTCAGGAAAAATTCCCCCATGTGCGAAACATCAAAAACACCTACGCCGTTACGAACCGTTTCATGTTCAATGTTAACTCCTTCATATTGAACAGGCATATTATAACCTGCAAACGGAACCATTTTTGCTCCTAAACTTTCGTGAACGTGCGTTAATGCTGTATTTTTCATTTTGTGCTGTATATTTATTTTAGGTCGCTAATGTATTGATTTTTTATGGAGTGACAAAAGGGATAAAACGGGATTATTTTTTCATCAGGTAATTTTTCAGTTCTTGATAGGATTTTATTTTATGACTCACTTTTTCTTTATTCAAAATCCGTTCAATTTGCTCCGGAACGGGCAGCGCTATGTTTAAACCGGAAGCCACAATATCGGCAAACTTGATCGGGTGGGCAGTTTCCAGGAAAACACCGATACTGCCGGGTTGCTGCGGCATTTCCTGCTGCAAACCAAGATAGCCCACAGCTCCGTGTGGTTCCGAAAGATAGCCGTTTTGCCGGTATAGTTCTTTTATAGCTGCCAGTGTGGCTGCATCGGTAAACGAAAAGGACGAAAAATCCTGTTCCAGTTGTTTTAAATCATGCTGATACAATTCCAGAATGCGGACAAAATTGCTGGGACTGCTCACATCCATGGCATTGGATATCGTGGCTACTGTAGGATTGGGCGTGTATGTTCCGGTTGCTAAAAAACGGGGTACGGTATCGTTGGCATTCGTGGCGGCAACAAAACGGGCAATGGGCAAGCCCAGGCGTTTGGACAGCATTCCGGCACAGATATTTCCGAAATTACCGCTCGGACAGGCCAGAACTATCGGTTTGTTGTATGGTTTCAAAGTTTTGTAAACAAAGAAAAAATAGAACATTTGCGGCAGCCAGCGGGCAATATTGATGGAATTTGCAGATGTGAGGTGCATACCGGCTAAATCGGCATCGGAAAAAGCTTTTTTAACCATCGCCTGGCAATCGTCAAAAGTGCCGTCCACTTCAAGGGCGCTGATGTTTGCTCCCAAAGTGGTGAGTTGTAATTCCTGGATAGCACTGACTTTTCCGCCTGGATAGGCAATCACCACGTCGACATTTTTGGTTCCTAGAAAACCGTTGGCAACCGCACCGCCGGTATCGCCGGAAGTAGCTACTAAAACGGTTGTTTTACAATCATTCTCCCGGTTAAAATATTCCAGGCAGCGGGACATAAAACGGGCACCTACATCCTTAAAGGCCATTGTAGGACCGTGATACAATTCTAATGCGAAAATATTATCGGCTACAGGAATGACCGGAAAATCAAAACATACTGTATCCCGTATGATCTGTTTGAGTACCGTTTCCGGAATTTCGTTTCCAACGAAAGGCTGAATTACCCGGAAGGCAATTTCTTCATTCGTTAAAGCTGTTATTGTTTCATAAAAAGATGCCGGCAGCGGTGTTATTGTTTCCGGGAAATACAAACCGTTATCGGGTGCGATACTTTGCATAACGGCTTCCCGGAAAGAGACTTTATGGTTCGGGTTATTCAGGCTGTAATAGTTCATTTGTAAGGTTTTATCAGTTGATGATTCGTATGCCATCCGGATTTATTTTCGAAACATAAATTTCAAACGGAATGGTGGTATCGCTATATATTTTTTTCATTTCAAGTGCAACTTTTTGAGCCGTTTCAATTCCCTGACTTAAAGCGTAAATTGAAGGACCTGATCCGGAAATTCCGGCACCCAGTGCACCGTTTTTTAAGGCGGTTTCTTTAACCAGATCAAAGTTAGGAATATATCTTTTACGCAGGGGTTCTATGATTTCATCCTGTAAAGAACGCTGGATCAGTCCGTAATCGTTTGTGTACAATCCGGCAATCAGTCCGCCGAGATTTCCCCATTGTCTGATGGCGCTTTTTAACGGAATTTCGGGTGATAAAACTGCCCGCATTTCGGATGTTTTCAGGGTTATCTGCGGGTGGATTACCGTTGCAAATAAGGCTGGAGGACTGTCAATGCAGATGATGTCTAAAGGATCATAACCTCTGATGAGTGTAAAGCCGCCCAAAAGTGCCGGAGCAAGATTATCGGCATGTTCGCTTCCGCTGGCCAGAGCTTCTCCCTTCATGGCAAAACGGACTAATTCTTTTGCGGTAAAGGGCCTGCCCAGTAATTCATTAATACCGAAAACGGCTCCGGCTGCACTTGCGGCAGAACTTCCGATGCCGCTTCCGGCTTTTATATTTTTTGTGATTTCAATGGCAAATCCGCAATCGGGCTGAACGGCTTCCAGTAAGGCCATAGCCGCCACGCCGGCAACATTCTGCTCCGGTTCAAGCGGTAAATCGGCTCCGGTTATCCGGGTAATCCGGATTCCTTTGGTATCGGTTTTATAAATAATCATTTCGTCGCCAATCGTATCCAGGCACAAGCCTAAAACGTCAAATCCACAGGACAGATTGGCAATCGTTGCCGGACAAAATAGTTTAATACGGTTCATTTTTTCGGGATTTAAACGTTACCAATTCGAATTACATCTGCAAATATTCCGGAAGCAGTTACAGCCGCTCCGGCACCGGCACCTTTTATCAGCAGCGGCTGTTCGGAATAACGGTCGGTATAAAACAACACGATATTGTCTTTCCCTTCCAGGTTATAAAAAGGATGTTCTTTAGCAATGCATTGCAAGCCTACGGATGCTTTGCCGTTTTCAAATTGTGCCACATATTTTAAGCGGCATTCTTTTTGGGCAGCATCCTGATAGAGATTTTTAAAATGGACGGCATTGGTCTGCAGGGATTCCAAAAAGCCGGGAACAGTTGTTGCTGTCAGAGCATCTTCCGGTAAAAAGGACTGGTTATGAATGTCGTCAATTTCCATCTGGTAACCGCTTTCCCGGATTAGGATCAATATTTTCCGCATGACGTCAATTCCGCTTAAATCGATCTTCGGATCCGGTTCGGTATAGCCTTCCTGCTGTGCCTGATTTACAATATCGTGGAAGCTGTTGTCTTTATTAAAATTGTTAAAGATAAAGTTTAAGCTACCCGATAAAACCGCCTGAATTTTATTGATTTTATCGCCGGAAATAATTAAATTCTTTAAGGTGTCAATAATGGGCAGACCGGCTCCGACATTTGTTTCATACAGGAAAGGAGCATTGTACTTTTTAGACAGCGATTTCAGGTGCTGATAGTGCTCATATTCCGATGAACAGGCAATTTTATTACAGGTTACCACAGCCACATTCTGCTTTAAAAAGCGGTCGTATATGCCGGCAATATGCGCATTGGCCGTATTGTCAATAAAGATGCTGTTGCGCAGGTTCAGTTTTTCCACATTGGCAATAAAAGCTTCGGTATTGTTGGCTTCTCCGGCTTCCAGGTGTTCTTTCCAGTTGTTCAGGGCAATTCCTTCGTCGTCAAAATACATTTTTCTGGAATTGGAAATAGCAATAACCCTGACATTCAGTTTTAAATTGTCTTTCAGGTATTTTTTCTGCTGGTTGATCTGATCGATAAATTTTCCGCCTACATTTCCCACACCGCTGATAAAAAGGTTCAGCTGCCTGATGTTGTCTTCAAAGAATCGCTCGTGCAGCGTGTTCAATGCTTTTTTGACATCTTTTTGCTGGATAACCACCGAAATATTGCGTTCGGAAGCTCCCTGTGCGATCGCCCGGATATTCACATTGTTTTTGCCTAAAGTACTAAGCATCCTGCCGCTTAAACCCTGGTGGTTTTTCATGTTTTCGCCCACCAGGGCAATAATACTGAGGTTGTTTTCAATACAGGAAGGTTTGATTTTCAGCTGTTTGATCTCGTATTGAAATTCCATATCAATAGCCCGTTTTGCCCTGGAAGCATTTTGTTCTGAAATACCAATGCAAATGGAATGTTCCGAGGATGCCTGTGTGATAAAAATAATGTTGACCTGCTCTTTGGCAACCGCGCCGAAAAAACGTTTGGACGCACCGGAAACACCAATAAGCCCGGAACCTTCCAGAGTGATCAGCGCAATATTATCAATATGGCTGATGCCTCTGATGGAATCCTTATTTGGAACGACTTCATTGCGGATAACAGTGCCGTAGTCTTCCGGGGCAAAAGTATTCTTAATGTGAATCGGGATATGTTTGTTTAAAACCGGCTGAATGGTTGGGGCATACAATACTTTGGCTCCGAAATGGGATAATTCCATTGCTTCTTTATAGCTGATGTCCGGAATTGGCCTGGCTTGTTTGACAATTCTGGGATTGGCAGTAAACATGCCGCTCACATCAGTCCAGATTTCCAATTGTTCCGCATCGAGCGCAGCAGCAATAATAGCGGCAGTATAATCGGAACCGCCACGTCCCAAAGTAGTGGTCAGACCGTTATAGGCTTCTGCTATAAATCCGGGTAATATTGTAATTTCTGCCTGGTTTTTATCAAAGAAATACTGGATTAAGAAATCGGTAGTTTCAAAATTTACATGGGCATTGCCAAAGTTGGCATCGGTTTTAATAAGCTCGCGGCTGTCTGCATAAGCGACTTTACCGGGCAGTTGTTTTAGCTTCTCATAAATAATACGGGAAGAAAGCAATTCTCCGTAGGCGAGTATGGTATCGGTTGTTTTGTCTGACAATTCCCCTAACAGGAAACAACCTTCCAAAAGCGAAGCGATATGGGCAAAAGCCGCTGTAATGTATTGGTTTATTACGTCTTTATTTTCCTCAGGCAACAGCGCTTCAACAGTACTGAAATGCCTGTCTTTTATTGCTATAAGTGCATTTTTATATTCGGGATCTTTATGTTTCGCTTTGTTTATCGCTTCAACTAAAGCATCGGTTATACCGCCCAAAGCGGATACTACAACAACTTTTTTACCGCTTTTTTGTTTAATAATGGAAATGGACTGTATGATATTCTGGGCATTGGCTACCGAAGTGCCGCCAAATTTTAAGACTTTCATAGGATTATCTTTTTGGATCCATCTGTTGTTTTACAAATGAATACGATTAAAAATATAAAGGAAAGGGTTGTTAAGAGAAACAACTAAGCCGTCTTGTTAAAAATAACAAGTGCACACAATGGATTATATGTAATGATTATACCCCTAAAGGGGTAGTTGTTGTAGTTGTAGATGTTGTAGCAACGGCAGTTGCAACCGATACAGTTACGGTTGTAGCAAGAGGGTAATATTTGCTATTGTTGCTTAACATTAAAACAAATATAATTATTTTTTGTTTTAAAATGGCAAGCTGCCGGTATAAATTCACCGGATGTATTTTGGCAACAGCATTGTAATCACTGATTTATATGAAAAAATAACGAAGATTTTTGTTTTGCCATCTCTGTAAAGTTGTGTATAATTGCGTTCTCACAGCAATTATTACCAAAACAAAATGCTTAAAAACAGTTACCTCTTAGCCTGTTTGTTATTAACAGGTGTGCTATATGCCCAGGAAAACACGCAAAGTCATTCCCCAACGACCATAACGGTGGATGAGCTGTCGTATACAGACGAAAAAAGCGGGAAGGGAAGTTATCAGGATAATCAGAAAACGGGTTTATGGACCTATTTTTATGATGACCAAAAGCTATGGAAAAAAGGGGAATATGATAAAGGGAAGGAAACCGGTACCTGGCGGATCTATTATAAAAACGGCAATGTAAGATTTTTAGAAAACTACAGCAATGGCATCCGGCATGGAAAAAGCATGGCATATTATGAAGACGGGAAGAAAAAATTGGTGTCCAATTATGCGGATGGCAAACCGGATGGTGAATTTATAGTATATTTTGATGACGGTAAAAAGTACACGGTTCAGCATTATGACAAAGGAATTAAAACGGGTAAGTATACCGAATACTATCATAACGGAAAAATTAAAACGGAAGAGTTTTATGTAATTGGCAAACCGGAAAGAAAATATATAACGTATTATGAAAGCGGCAAAGTAAAAGAAGACGGTTTCCTGAAGGGTAATTCTATTACTGGAGAGCACACGACCTATTTTGAAAACGGAATCGTTACCATAAAAGCAATAATGGCCGATAACAGGCTAATGGAGGTTTTGGAACGCCATGATAAAAACGGTAACAAATTAGATCCGGGTACGCTTAAAAACGGCAATGGCATTTTTAATCATTATGATGATAACGGCAAATTGCTTGCAGCGGTAGTATTTGAAAACGGAAGGCCAAAAAAATAATAGGCTGCCTATCTTTAAGTTAGGACCATATTTTTGCTGTTAATAATACTGTAATATAAAGGCAGGATTAGCAGCGATGATAAAGGGACTATGCAGAAATAGTTGTAAATTTATAGAAGTCTTTAAAATCGGAAATAATGGAAAATTTGATGCGAACAGATAAGAACGAAATTCTAAAGCGATTTAAACCGATTGATAAATTTGCACATAAAGGGCTGCAGGGCCACGCTTTGATTGTGGGCGGCAGTTATGGCAAGATCGGTGCTCCGGCACTGTCGGCTAAAGCCTGTTTGAAATCCGGAGCCGGATTGGTTACGGCATATATTCCCAAATGCGGTTATGATATCGTGCAGACGATAATTCCGGAAGTCATGGTCATTACCGATGATTATCCGACACATTTAACAGCCATCGACAAGGCAGTCGATTTCCGGGCTATAGGCATTGGAGTAGGGATGGGGCTGCATTCGGAAACCCAGCAGGCATTTTTTCACTTTTTAAAACTCAACAAAGCTCCTTTGGTAGTGGATGCCGACGGACTGAATATACTTTCTGAAAATAAAGAATGGCTGGAACTATTACCGCCCAAAACGATACTGACCCCGCATAAAAAAGAACTGGAACGGCTTATCGGGGAATGGCATGACGATGCCGGAAAAATAAAAAAAGTAAAGACTTTTTCTAAAGAATACGATCTGGTAGTGGTGGTAAAAGGTGCGCCAACGGTGATCGTGTATCACGATGCCCTTTTTGAAAACAGCACCGGAAATCAGTCTCTGGCTACTGGTGGCAGCGGTGATGTGCTGACCGGAATTATTACCGGCCTGCTGGCACAATCCTACGAACCTCTTGATGCGGCAATAGTGGGTGTATATGTACACGGGCTGACGGCAGATATTGCTTTGTCGGATGTGGGGTATCATGCTTTTATCGCATCGGACTGTATTGACAATCTCGGAAAAGCATTCCTGACTTTATATTAAAAACCATTTTAGAATAATTGATAGCTAATCAGGGAACCGAAAATACCGGTTCCCTGATCAGGTTGCTATGCCTGCTGATCGAAACTGCGGAACATTTCCAGGATATACTGTAAAGCACCGGAACTGTGGAGTGCAACGGTATTGACCATGGTCATTGTAGTTACTTCAGCAGCTCTTTTCAGCATTTTTGTTTCGTATGCGCTAAAAGAAGCTTTGGTATCACCGGATTTATCATCGAGCAGGATCTCGCTCAGTTCCAACGCATCCAGCATTGCCATGTTAACACCTTCACCGGCATAAGGCGGCATTCTGTGTGCAGCATCTCCAATGATCGTAAGATTGCTTTGCGGTTCCCAATGCTGGCTGGACGGATAATGGAATAAAGGCCGTGGTATAATGGTTATTTTTTCTGCGGTAAATAATTCGTGCCACATCACGTCCCAATCGGGGAAGCTTTTAACGAACCAGTTTTTTACTTCCGGGATGTTTTTAAAATTGATGTTGCTCTCCGTTACCCAATTTTTATCTACTTTTTCACCGGTATAAAAAGCAATGCTTCCGTCACCTTTTGTACTAAGAATCAGGGACTGTTCGTTTCCTAATGCAAATAATTTACCTCCTTTTAACAGGTTGAAGAGTTTCGGGGTACTTTTTTCTGCTTCGTAAATGTTGCCTTCAACGATGGTAACGCCGGAATATACCGGTTTTATAGCACTTAAATAAGGTCTGATCTTGGAATTCGCACCGTCTGCACCAATAACAATATCGGCATAAACGTTTTCTTTGTTGTGGAAATGTAACCGCCACCCGTCATTTGCTTTTTCCATCGAAAGGAACCGGCTGTCCCAGACCACGGTATCGTCCTGTAGTGATTCCAGTAATATTTTCCGAAGCGGACCTCTGTCAATTTCAGGCCGGTTTTCTGCTATACTACCTTCCTGATGATCGTCCAGGCAAATGGTACCGTGATGATCTGTTATTCTTAATTTTCCGGCATCCGGTAAATGGTTGGCATAAAAAGCAGCCATTAAACCAGCTTTTCGAAGTGCTGCCAAACCGGATTCTTCATGTAAATCCAGATTGGCGCCCTGTACTCTGGCATTTTTGTTCAGATCCCGTTCATAAACGGTTACCTTACAGCCTCCCTGCTGTAAAAGTCTTGCCAGCGTTAGTCCGCCCGGACCACCGCCGATTATCGCAATTTGTTTGTCTTTAAGATTCATTTCCGTATCTTTTTAATTACGGAACAAAGTTATTTTCCGGTGAGGGTTGAAAATTGTATAAATCGGTCGTTTTGATTGTGACGCAGTTCTTTAGGAGAAACACCGGTTAGTTTTTTTACGGTTCGTATAAAATGCGGCTGGTCGAAAAAATCCTGCTCGGGAAACAGCTTGCCTTTTTTGATATGGTCAAAGGAAGCCCTGAACCGGAGAATATTGCAATAGGTTTTTAAAGAGATACCGTATTGCCTGTTAAAATAGCGGTTGATCTGCCGGCTGCTCCAATATACTTTTTCTGAAAATTCTTTTACCGATAGTGCTCCGTTTGAAGCAAACATCAGATCGAAAAGTTTTATTTTTCTTTCGTCAATATTTTCAGGGATACGTTCCTGTATTGTATGGACTGCCTTTTGGCAAAAATGTTCAAAGCTGCTTAGATCACCGGCATTAAAATCCCAAAAGCCGGCCGGTAAACGGATGGCGGTATCCAATAGGTCCGATACTGTTTGCTGTAGCAGATATTCTGCTGCAAGCGGCTTAAAGCTGATGGCAAAGGTGAGCGTTTGCGGTTCAATGGTGGCATAAGACGGTTGGGTTTCCAGCCCTAAAAGAGTGATATGGAACGGTTCGGTTGCCGATACTGAAAAAAACAAATCAATCCTGCCATCGGGCAATACAATGACCTCTTTGTTTTCGTCCGAAGGATTGTGCAGCATCCAGAAACTTTCAACAAATGCGGCAATTGACTGAGGCGGATTGATCAGTTTATAGTCCACTCATTTACTTTTTTAAAACTAATTTGTTTACCCTGTATACCATATAAATGGTGAATAGCATAATGGTAGAGGCTATCATGGCTAGTGTATCATAATGCTGTAAAGGGGTAAAATTGTCTTTTTGTACAATAATAACTCCTGCGAGCATGGCTCCGAAACCACCTGCCATTTGCTGTAATGACGCATTGATGCTCATAAAAGCCCCTCTGTCCTGTGCCTGTGGAATGGCCGAGGTGAGCGCAATGGACGGTACCATCCGGCTCATTATTGCCACCATCATCAATACATTCATTGTCAGAACCAGCCAAAATGGTGTTGCCGAAAAATGGGCATAAATATTAATGATTATGATGGCACAGCTAGTGGCCGCAGCAAATAATTTGAATTTACTGATTTTATCACTCCATTTTCCGATAAAAGGCATTGAAATTAGCGTAGCAATACCGGAAACCAGGAAAATAAGCGGTAATTGTTCTTCTGTTACTTTTAAATTGTTAATGGCAAATGCGCTGCCAAAAGGCATCATCATAAAGCCGCCAATGGATAGGAGGGCTGTTGACAGAAAACCGATTCTATAATTTTTTTTAGCTATTGTATGCAGCAAATGCTGGAAAGCCGTTTTATCTCTTTGCAATGAAAGGTGTTCGTTGATGGGTTTTAGTTTCAGGAAAAGGGTAAGCGCAATAATACCCGCCATTACGGCTATCCATAAAAACGGAATATGCCAGCCCCATTTATTGGCGATATATAAACCGATCGGGATACCCAAAACCTGGCTTGCGCCAAAGCCCATTTGAACAAAACCCATTACTTTCCCGCGCTGTTGCAGGCTGAACAGGTCGGCTACTATTGCCATAGAGATAGAACCGATTACCCCACCGAATATTCCGGTGACAATCCGGGCAATTACCAGCAGCGGGAACGTTGGTGCTAATGCGCAAAACAGGGTTCCTGTTGCAAAACCGATATAGAAAAATAACAGGAGTTTTTTACGGTCAAACCGGTCGGCAAAACCTGCTGTAAGAAGTCCGGAAATCCCGGCGCTAAAGGCATAGGCAGATACCGCCACACCAAATTGGGAAGGGCTGATGCTCAATGTTTTCATCATAATATCTCCCAAAGGCGACATTACCATAAAATCCAGTACAACGGTAAATTGGGTGATGGCTAATAAGAAAACTACAAATTTCTGATAGCCGGTAAAGGGTATTGTTGGTGTCTGATCGTTCATTTTATATTAATTCTTTACACTCATAATGATGAACGTTAACAAGTGCTATTATCTGTGATACCGTTAACGTATCGGTTACTATTCTTAAGACGCAATCAATATCATCCTGGTCAATGCTCCAGGCGGTTATGGCAATATGGGCGTTTAAAATTTTACGGATTTTGTGTTTGCTTTTTTTGGTTTTGATATTGGTCGCAAATATGAATATGTTTTGCAGTTTCATAACAATACTTTTATGGTGTTAGTGCTTTAATAACCAGTTCAAATGTTTCATCGCGGATTTCGTTGGTTAGTGTAAAAGGCATGCCGCCCATACTTTTACCCCTGTTGTGAAAGCGGAGCAACGAATATAACGGACCGTAGGCAATGCTCCAGAATACATCTTTTGAAACGGGTATCATTTGTTTTTTTGCTACAGCATTGGTAAAAAAATCAGTCATTAAGGTTCTGAAATCCTTTACACTTTCCTGTATGATATATTCGCCATAGGAGGAGTTTTGCAGTATTTCCAAACAACCCATTTCTGCCATGTGGTTTATCATGAAATCGGCCCTGTTTTCCCATTGCTTCCGGAGCCCGTCTACAAAGTGCATACCGGGTACGAATCCGTTCATCATGGCAGCGAAGAATTTTTGACCGATTTCCACACCGATTTTTTTTATCAGATCGTCTTTGTCGGTATAGTAGATATACAGTGTTGCCACCGAAACATTACTTTCTTTAGCCAGACGATTCATACTAAAGCCTTCAATCCCTTTATCGGCAAGCATTTCTATAGCTTTTTGCTTTACCAGGTCTTCTTTATTAGTATCACGTGTTCGCATAGTCTTTCATTTTATCGGAACAAAAGTAATATTAATAAATGAATGTTCGCTTACTTATGAAAAATATTTTTTTAGTTTGGTAAAAATATTCTGAGAACATCTCGCAAATCCCACTTCATCCTTCATTCCTCATACTTCTAATTTCACACTTCTTACCTCATGTATCCTATATAAAAAAAGCGCTTCATTTTCGAAGCGCTTTTTTATTAAATCCCTAAGGAACGAAACAGTTCAACCAGTTTCGGATCGGATGGGCGCGGAGCATCGGCCGTTACGATATTTCCTTTAGTGTCTACTAAAATAAATCTTGGAATACCTTCAATAGCATAATCTTTTACGAATTGAGAGTTCCAGTCGTTATCGGCAAACAGCTGAATACCGCCTAAACTTTTTTCATTCACTAAATTTTTCCATTTTTCATGGTCTTTTTTAGCATCAATGGAAAGGCTTACAAATTCAATGTTTTTACCGTGATATTGTTTTTCCACTTCCTGTAAAAAAGGGATTTCTTTACGACACGGTCCGCACCAGGTTGCCCATACATCGATATACACATATTTTCCGGCTAACTGGTCTAAGGATGTTTTTCCGCCTTTATGGTTCTCGTAGTTGAATTTCGGCGACGGTTTTCCAACAGTTAGTGTTTTGATCTTATTAAACTTGGTCGTTAATTCATCTTTGAATTTCTGGTTAGTTGATAACGCCATTAATTCTTTATACAGGTTTTCGGCATCCGGATTTCCGGCTCCAACCTCATAACCTAAGTTTTGCAGTAAACTGTTTTTAATGCTCGGGCTCTTGATTTTTTTGATTTCCGGCAGGGCTACTTTTGAAGTATAATCGGCATCCTCACCTAACTGTTCCATTATTTTCCCACGGAATTTAGCCGCTACAATCTGTTTGTAAGGATTTGAAAACAAGAAGTCTTCTTCGCTATCCAGGTTTGTCTTTTCGTCAAAAAGAGGGAAGCCTGCCGATACTTTAAAATCTTCTTTTTTTGTATAATGCGCGTGGTAAGGAGCATAGTTGGCATTTAAAAGTTGCTCAAAATAATTGATGTTTTTTAGTTCGCTGGTTTTAAAAGCAGCATCACTGAACTTTGTTTTGTTGTATAACTCTAAAACCGTCTTTTTTAATTCGGAATTTTTGGTCAGGAATGTGTTTTCATCCTGGCTGTAAAAAGCTTGCGGATCGCCCAGTGCCTTGTTTACAATTTCATTCTTTTTAGCGATATACTGGTTTTCAACACTGCCGTTTCCAGAAAAAGCCAGGGTAGTGGTGAAGTTCTTATCATCGGCATTAATTGCCAGCTTGGTACCTTTGGCCAGGTATAAGGCAATACGGTTGTTTTTGGTGCCCAGAGTATAGGTCCCGTTGTAGTCAATTGGAAAACTCTCCGAAAAAGATCCGTCGGGTTTTAAGGTGATTTCCTTTTCAAAGGCTTCCCCTCTGATTCTGATTTTGTTTTCATCAGCATTACTGATTTTACCCGATAAGGTAATGGTTTCTTTCGGACCGGCGAAAGAAGCAAAAACAATTACCAGCAGTAAATAAATTACTTTCTTCATGTTAAACAGGTTTTTAGTTGTTTGAATTTTAGTTGCTCAAATATAAGAATTGTGATTAATAATTCAATTATACCAAATACTAATAATATGTCTTGTTTTTTACCCTTAATTTGCGGAATTTTGAGGAATTAATTTATACAATAAAATGGATACAGTACATTATATAAGCTCCGACGTGATTTCATTGGAGTTACTACAAGAAATAATTACAGAGCATAAAACCCTTGCCTTATCGGAAGAAGCCCGTCTTAATATTGAAAAATGCAGAGCTTATTTGGATAATAAAATGCAAACACACAACGAACCTATTTATGGAATTAATACCGGTTTCGGATCTTTGTGTGATGTAAAAATTTCGAATGAAAACTTATCCAGGTTACAGGAAAATTTAGTGAAATCGCATGCTTGTGGTACCGGTGATGAAGTACCGCATGAAATTGTGAAAATCATGTTGCTGTTAAAAATTAAGTCTTTGAGTTTCGGACATTCCGGAGTGCAGCTGCAAACGGTAGAAAGACTTATTGACTTTTATAACCACGATATTTTACCGGTTATTTATTCGCAGGGTTCTTTGGGCGCTTCCGGCGATCTGGCACCATTGGCACACTTGTCTTTACCGTTATTGGGAGAAGGAGAAGTATTTGCTGACGGATTCCGTCAACCGGCGAAAAAGGTATTGGAAAAAATGGGTTGGGAGCCTATTGTTTTACAATCTAAAGAAGGGCTGGCATTATTGAACGGAACACAGTTTATGAGTGCTTACGGAAGCTATGTATTGCTGAAAGCAAGCAAATATTCTTATTTAGCCGATGTTATCGGAGCCATCTCGTTAGAAGGATTTGACGGAAGAATCGAACCGTTTAATGAGCTGATCCATTTGGTTCGTCCGCACAAAGGGCAGATCAATACCGCAAAACGTTTCCAGGAATTACTGGAAGACAGCGAAATCATTGCACAGCCTAAAAAACATGTACAGGATCCGTATTCGTTCCGTTGTATTCCACAGGTGCACGGTGCTTCCAAGGATACTATCGACTATGTGAAAAAAGTATTTAAAACGGAAATCAACTCCGTTACCGATAATCCGAATATCTTTATTGAAAGTGATGAGATCATCTCCGGAGGAAATTTCCACGGACAGCCTTTGGCTTTAGCTCTGGATTTCCTGGGAATAGCTTTGGCAGAACTGGGAAGTATTTCTGAAAGACGTACTTATCAGTTAATTTCCGGTTTGAGAGGATTACCGGCATTTTTAGTGAGCGACCCGGGATTAAATTCCGGATTCATGATTCCGCAATATACCGCGGCGAGTATTGTAAGCCAGAACAAGCAATATGCTACTCCGGCCAGTATTGACAGTATTGTTTCTTCAAACGGTCAGGAAGACCACGTGAGTATGGGAGCAAATGCAGCAACGAAGGCTTTAAAAATTATGGAAAATTTAGAGCGTATCCTTGCCATTGAATTGATGAATGCTTCCCAGGCAGTAGCATTCAGAAGACCTTTAAAATCAAGTGATTTTATCGAAATGTTCCTGAAATCCTACAGAGAAGAAGTGCCGCTTGTTCATGAAGACCGTATCTTACATTATGACATTGAAAAATCGGTTGCTTTCTTAAACAGCTTCCAGATGGACGAAGTGGTTTTTGAATAAGCCAATAGCTGATAAATGAAAAAGACTTCCATTGGAAGTCTTTTTTTGTTTTACGAAATACCAGTTATGGTATCAAAACGGTAGTCGCATTTACACAAAAATGACACTTCATATCTGTCTGACGGGAACAGCTGAAATGATGTTTTATTTTCGTTATTGCTCCTAAAGCCCTATATTTGTGAATACAGTGTTTTGAAAACAGCCTTGTTTTCTTTTATTAAATCTACTTTTTTTTAAATCACCCCCGGAGGGAGCTGTCTTTTTTATCGGTGTTTATCCGAAATAAATGTTGACTATTTTTAATTCAGTTTGCTTAGGCGATGCTAAATATTTTCTGTTTGCAGACAGATGCGCTAATCAAAGAATAACGAGGTTATAATTGCTTTTACTTATTGGGATAGCAACCGATACAAATTATATATTCTTATGAAATTAGTGATCATATCCAACAGGCTGCCGTTAAAAGTAGTCGAAGAAGAAAAGGGGTACAGAATCGTTCCGAGTACCGGAGGACTTACAACAGGGCTGAGTTCGCTGGAAACGACAATGGAAACACATTGGATTGGCTGGCCGGGGCTGTACATTGAAGAACCAGGGGAAAGAAAGAAAATCGATCGGGAATTAGAGTTGTTGAATTACCATCCGGTTTACCTGACGCCCGATCAAATCGAAAATTATTATGAAGGTTACAGCAACAGTGTTATATGGCCGCTTTTTCATTATTTTTTTAGTAATGTCCGGTATCAGAATGACTACTGGGATGCCTATAAAGAGGTGAATGCCCTGTTTTGTGAAAAAGCATTAGAGGTGATTGCTACCGGCGATACGATTTGGGTACAGGATTACCAGCTCATGCTGTTGCCGCGAATGATCCGGGAAAAAATGACCGACATAAGTATCGGATATTTTCACCATATTCCTTTTCCTTCTTACGAATTGTTCCGGAGTTTGCCTGAAAGAGCCGAAATACTCAGTGGACTGTTGGGGGCCGACCTTATAGCATTCCACACGCATGGCTATATGCGTCATTTTATCAGTACTATTTACCGGGTTATGAAGCTGGATTGTCATTTGGACGAGATCTACCTGCACGACAGGATAGTCGATGTAGATGCATTTCCGATGGGAATTAACTATGAAATGTTTCATACGGCGCTGCTTAATCCTGACATCAGCCGGCGTGCAGAAGAGCTTAAAAAAGATTTTGGAAGTGGTAAGCTTGTATTGTCAGTTGACAGGTTGGATTACAGCAAGGGGATTTTAATGCGTTTAAAAAGTTTTGAGTATTTTTTAAATAATAACCCGCAGTACCAGGGTAAGGTATCTCTCGTTATGATAGTAGCGCCTTCGCGTGATAATGTTGCTATATATGCAAAACTGAAAGAAGATATTGACCGGAAAGTTGGTGCTGTTAATGGTCAATATTCAACAGCAGACTGGAGGCCGGTTTATTATTTTTACCGCTCTTTCCGGTTTGAAGAACTGGCTGCTTTATACAATATTTCCAGCATCTGCCTGGTAAACCCGTTCCGGGACGGGATGAATCTGGTTGCAAAAGAATATGTGGCGTCCAAACGGGATGGAAAAGGAGTGCTGATATTGAGTGAAATGGCAGGAGCATCCATTGAATTGCCGGATGCCCTGATTGTTAACCCAAACGATCTGAAAGAAATAGAAAGCGCGATTTTGCAGGCTTTGGAAATGTCTGAGGAGGAGCAAAGTACTGCTATTTCCAATATGCAGGAAATTATTTCTGTACAGCATGTAGGCCAATGGGCAAAAGATTTTATCGAAGAGCTGGCTCATGTAAAAAAGAAAAACAAAAGCCTGCAGCAGAAAGTGATACAAGAGGTTCATTTTAACGAAATCAGACAGGCTTATACGCAATCCCGGAACCGGCTGATTATTTTGGATTATGATGGTACATTAGCAGCGTTTCACAGTAACCCGATGAAGGCATATCCAACACCTGAAATACTACATCTGCTGGAAAAAATGAGCAGCGACGCGGCAAACCGGATTATCATTAGCAGTGGCAGAGACAGGCAAACTCTGGAGAGCTGGTTAGGACATTTGCCTTTGGGCATAGCAGCCGAACACGGCATGTTTTATAAAGAACAGGGGGAATGGCAGGGTAAAACGACAAAAATGGAATGGGACAGCGAGATAATAACTATCATGAAGCACACCGTAAAGAAAACACCCCGTTCAAAACTGGAAATAAAAGAAGCGGCTTTGGTTTTCCATTACAGGGATGTAGACGTGTGGTTAGCTGAACTTCGTGTCACCCAGTTAATAAATGACCTGATCAATCCATGTTCAAGACAGAACCTGCAAATAATGAAAGGAAATAAAATTATTGAGGTGAAACCTGGCGGATACAATAAAGGTACCGAAGCGTTAAGACTGGCGGCAGAAAGCAATTACGATTTTGTAATGGCAATAGGAGATGATACTACCGACGAAGAAATGTTTATTGCCCTGCCTGCCGGTGCAGTTACTATAAAAGTAGGGAAAACATCAAACGCTGCCCGGTATAATATCCCGAAACAAGCTGACACAATAGGATTCCTCTATAAATTAACGGACAAACAGGGATAGCTGTTATTTTAAAAAATAGATACTGAGTAAGCCTAAAATTGCCGGAACACTTTGCACATACAGTATCGATTTCTGTACGGTCATGGCGCCATAAAGCCCGGCTACCAGAACACAGCCTAAAAAGAAGGTTGCCACATGCATGCTCCATTGGACATCACAAATCAATAACGACCAGATCAATCCGGCGGCTAAAAAGCCGTTATACAAGCCCTGGTTTCCTGCCATCTGTTTTGTTTTTTCAAACATTTCGGCCGGTACGCTTTTGAATACTTTTTTTGCCCGGGTTGTCCAGGCAAACATTTCCAACCATAAAATATAAAGGTGGAGTAAGGCTATAAATCCGATAATTATTTTAGAAAGTAGTACCATGGAAATTTGTATTAATTGTGAAACGTTAGGTAATTTTCAAGGGGGTTGACAGTGATTTAATCTTCTTTTTCGGCAACAATCTTTTCAATCCGGTTGTCCGGAATGAGCCACATTATGGCAACCAGCACATAAAATCCGCCGGCAATCAAACCGTTAAAACTGGAGGCGATAATTCCCAGTATGTAAAAAACAGGCGATAACTTTCCTTTTATATCTTTTCCGATAGCTTTGGATAAAACAGAATCCGGTCCGTGCTTTTTCAGGATTAAAGCCTGCAGTATAAAATAGGCAACAGCACACATTAAAAGAATGACGCCATACATGGTCATCGGAAAAGGAGCAAAGTGATTTTCACCAATCCATGCTGTTACAAACGGGATCAGGGAAAGCCAGAACAGCAGGTGCAGGTTTGCCCAGAGAATCCCTCCGGATACCTGTTTTACCGTGTGCATCATGTGATGGTGGTTGTTCCAGTAAATCCCCACATAAATAAAACTCAGGATATAACTTAGAAAAACGGGTAAAATGGGTTTTAACGAATTGAAATCAACGTCATGCGGGACTTTGATCTCCAGAACCATAATGGTGATGATGATGGCCAGTACGCCGTCGCTAAAAGCTTCCAGTCTGGTTTTATTCATATATTGAAATTAAGAGTTTTCGGAATGTAACGATTTGTGTATCCGCCGTTTGTGATGCGTTTGTTTTAGAGTACTGTCACCGGAAATAACACTGATGTTACCGTCAATTTCCAGCATGGCCAGTTTGACATCTTTATAGCGTTCCAGGCCGTGTTCGCGTATGGCTTCATAGAGCTCATCGGACGAGATTCCCAATTTACTCAGGGTGTCAAACTCCAGCTTTCCGTTATGGATCAATATTTCCGGTTTGTCCTGTAAAAAATCACCGAGTTTTTTGTATTTGAAAATCAGCTTTTTAAAAGCCATGTTGACTAAAAACAAAACCAATGCTGCTGCCAGACCTCCGAAAAGGCTGGTATTACTGCCTACCATAGCATTCTGAACCGAGTTACTGATGAGTAAAATCAGGATAACGTCGGCCGTATTGAGCTGGGATAACTGCTTCTTGCCAAAAATACGCAAGGCAATAACCATAAATAAATATACAGCGGTACTTCTTATGATTATATCCAGGTAGGCATTCATCAGCTGCTTAGTTTATTTCCATTTGAAATTCTTTTCAATGGCCTTGATCATTTCTCCTGCGATATCTTTTTGTGTTGCTCCTTCAATTCCTTCCAGGCCGGGCGAGGAGTTAACTTCCAGCAATAAAGGTCCTTTGGAAGAACGGATAATATCCACACCGGCAACTTTTAAGTTCATGGCTTTGGCTGCTTTAATGGCAATGCGTTTTTCCTCTGCAGTTACTTTTACAACCGAAGCGGTTCCACCCAAATGGATGTTGGCTCTGAATTCTCCCGGTAAGGCTTCCCGCTGCATAGCAGCTACGACTTTACCGTCTACCACAAACAAGCGTAAATCTTTACCGTTTGCTTCTTTGATAAATTCCTGAACCAATATATTGGCATTTAAACTCTTGAAAGCATTGATAACACTTTCTGCCGCTTTTTTGGTTTCTGCCAGTACAACACCTTTTCCCTGAGTACCTTCCAATAACTTGACAATCAGCGGGGAACCGCCAACCATCTTAATTAAATCGTTAGTGTCCAACGGAGAATTGGCAAAGCCGGTAGTCGGGATGTCCACACCGTTATTCAGTAATAATTGTAGTGAAAATAGTTTGTCCCGGGACTGGCTTATTGCCGCCGAATTGTTAAGACAGAAAACCTTTAAGGCTTCAAACTGACGCGTCAGTGCGCAGCCGTAGTAGGTCATACTGGGACGGATTCTCGGAATTACGGCATCGAAATCGTTTAGCACACGACCACCGCGGTAGTGAATTTCCGGAGCCGTAGCATCCAGTTTCATATAACAGTATTTTAAATTAAGGAAATGCATTTCATGACCACGCATTTCACCGGCTTCAATGATTCTTTTGTTACTGTATAATTCCGGATTACTGGCTAATAAACCAATACGAAGTCCTTTTTTTGAAGGTTCTTCGCTATAATAGTATTCTTTTATTTTTTCATGAGTAGGCTGTCCCAACAAATATTTTTGTTCCGGATCCACCAAAATTCTGCCGGACATGGCTTCACGTCCTAACAGCATGCGGAAACCCATTGAGTCCCTGTTTGTTAGTGTTAGCTCAACTTCCCATTCGCTTCCTCCGATTTCCAGCAGGGTTCTGATTACATAACGCAGCTCACGGTATCCGCTGGAGCTTTTTACAACACGTTTGTCTACCAAAAGTGCCTGGCAGTGAATTACCGCTTTAATATTGTTCTGAATCGGATTGATATCGAACTTCACCCAATTTTCCCCATTTCTCTCAAAAGGGGTAATGTTTGTAGCGTGAAGTGCGGAAGTTTTTGCTCCCGAATCTACACGAGCTTTAATAGTTGGAATCCCAAGTGCTGGGAATGAGCACCATTCTTCGCTACCTACAATAACTTTGTCTAACATCTCTATTTATTAATTAGTAATTCTAATGTACTACTTTTTTTGAAATGCCAAACACTTTTGCCTAAAAAAAGAAAAAACCTACTTAATTAGTAGGTTTTTCAGCTTTCTTAATGCTAACGGTGAGTTCCTGGGTGCTCTCGTCGAGATCCATAAAAATCTCATCGCCTTCATGAATTTTGGAAGTGATGATTTCTTCTGCTAAAGCATCTTCCACATATTTCTGGATCGCTCTTTTTAACGGACGCGCTCCAAATTGTTTGTCGAAGCCTTTTTCGGCAATAAAATCCTTCGCTTTTTCCGATAGCGCTAATTTATATCCTAAATCGGCAACTCTATCGTATAATTTATCCAGTTCAATATCGATAATTTTGTCAATATCTTCTTTTTCAAGAGTGTTGAATACTACGACATCATCAATTCTGTTCAGGAATTCCGGAGCAAATGCTTTTTTCAGTGCATTCTCGATGATTCCTTTTGAATTTTCGTCTGCCTGAGCCTGTTTCGAAGCAGTTCCGAAACCAACACCTTGTCCGAAGTCTTTTAACTGACGGGCACCAACGTTTGAGGTCATGATGATAATCGTATTACGGAAATCGATTTTACGACCTAAACTATCGGTTAAATGGCCGTCATCCAGTACCTGTAACATCATGTTGAATACATCCGGATGGGCTTTTTCAATCTCATCAAGCAAAACAACACAGTAGGGTTTTCTTCTTACTTTTTCGGTAAGCTGTCCGCCTTCTTCATAACCAACATATCCCGGAGGTGCTCCCACTAATCTGGAGATCGCAAATTTCTCCATGTACTCACTCATGTCAATACGAACCAAAGCATCTTCAGAATCAAATAGTTCTTTTGCAATAACTTTGGCCAACTGGGTTTTACCAACACCGGTCTGACCTAAGAAAATAAACGAACCGATTGGTTTGTTCGGATCTTTTAATCCGGCACGGTTTCTTTGAATGGATTTTGCAATTTTTAAAACAGCTTCATCCTGTCCAATTACCTTACCTTTAATGAGTTCCGGTAAATGAGCTAATTTATTACTTTCAGTCTGGGCAATACGGTTTACCGGTATTCCGGTCATCATGGATACCACATCGGCTACGTTGTCTTCTGTAACAACGATACGGTTGTTTTTGGCATCTTCTTCCCATTGTTCCTGAGCTACAGCAAGGTCTTTTTCGATGCGTTTTTCGTCATCGCGAAGTTTGGCTGCTTCTTCATATTTCTGTTTTTTAACAACCGAATTTTTAAGTTCACGAACTTCTTCCAGCTGACGTTCTAAGTCCAGAATTTGTTTCGGAACGTCAATATTGGTAATGTGTACACGGGAACCGGCTTCGTCCAGAGCATCGATCGCTTTATCCGGAAGGAAACGTTCCGACATATAACGGTTGGTCAGCTTTACGCAGGCTTCAACAGCTTCCGGCGTATAGATAACATTGTGATGGTCTTCGTATTTGTTTTTGATGTTGTTTAAAATGGTAATCGTTTCCTCTACGGTAGTAGGCTCCACAATTACTTTTTGAAAACGTCTTTCCAAAGCACCGTCTTTCTCGATATACTGACGGTATTCGTCAAGCGTTGTAGCACCAATACATTGGATTTCGCCACGTGCCAGAGCAGGTTTGAACATGTTTGAAGCATCCAGCGAACCGGTAGCGCCACCGGCACCTACGATCGTGTGAATCTCGTCGATAAAAAGGATGATATCATCATTTTTTTCCAGTTCGTTCATCACGGCTTTCATGCGCTCTTCAAACTGTCCTCTGTATTTTGTTCCGGCAACCAGACTGGCCAGATCAAGCGTTACGACACGTTTGTTGAACAGGATTCTGGAAACTTTTTTCTGGATGATACGCAACGCCAGTCCTTCAGCTATAGCCGATTTACCAACGCCCGGTTCTCCGATTAAAAGCGGGTTATTTTTTTTACGGCGACTCAGGATCTGCGAAACGCGTTCAATTTCTTTTTCACGTCCCACAACCGGGTCTAATTTTCCTTCTTCTGCCAATTCGGTCAGATCACGACCAAAGTTATCTAAAACAGGCGTTTTTGATTTTTTATTTGCTTTGCCGGTGCCAGGATTATTAAAACCTGTGTCACGCATACTGTCATCTTGTCCGGAATCGTCATTAAATGACTCCGCTTTAGGCAGGTTATCTAGGTAATCTTCTTCGTTTGATGTCATAGCAATAAATTGTTCTTTAACTATTTCGTAGTCAATTTTTAATTTGTTTAAAAGCTTCGTTGTCGGGTCATTCTCGTTTCGGAGAATACACAACAGTAAATGAGCGGTACTGATTGAAGTACTCTGGAAAACTTTAGCTTCTAAAAAAGTGGTACGTAAAGCACGTTCCGCCTGACGCGTTAAATGCAGGTTTTTTTTCTCATTACTACGATCGGTACTGGGATTTGCAGGGCTTAATACTTCTACTTTTCTGCGTAAATGCTCTAAATCTACGGAGAGATTATTCAGTATATTGATTGCGGTTCCGTTACCGTCTCTTAAAATTCCTAACATTAAGTGTTCAGTGCCGATAAAGTCATGCCCTAATCGTAAAGCTTCTTCTTTACTATAGCTTATTACATCCTTAACTCTTGGTGAAAAATTATCGTCCATTACTTAAAATCTTTATCATGTAAATTTACTAATTCTGGTGAGTAAAAGCAAAAACCATACCTTACATTTCAGAGAATAGCTGTAAGGCTAATTGACAAAAAAAAAACGACATATAAAAGTTAAAAAGTGTGAATTTTTAAGCATTCTACGGGTTTTTACTGTTGATAAATTGCTGAAATTTATGTGCGAAAAAGTAAAACATTACTGTAAAAATACGTATATTGGCACGTTTTGAATTAAATATAATTTTTTAATATAACTACTTATGTCTGAAGGAGAAAAGTTAATTCCTATTAACATTGAGGACGAAATGAAATCAGCTTACATCGATTATTCGATGTCAGTAATTGTATCAAGAGCGCTTCCTGATGTTAGAGATGGCTTGAAACCGGTTCACCGAAGAGTATTATTCGGAATGTATGAATTAGGAGTATTATCGAATAGAGCGCATAAAAAATCTGCAAGAATTGTCGGTGAGGTATTGGGTAAATATCACCCGCATGGCGATAGCTCCGTTTATGATGCGATGGTTCGTATGGCTCAAGAGTGGAGTTTACGTTATCTTTTAGTTGACGGTCAGGGTAACTTCGGTTCGATTGACGGTGACAGCCCGGCGGCAATGCGTTATACGGAAGCCAGAATGAAAAAACTTTCGGAAGAGATTCTTGCCGATATAGATAAAGAAACAGTTGATTTTCAATTAAACTTTGATGATACTTTAGAAGAACCTAAAGTAATGCCGACAAAAATACCGAATCTGTTAATTAACGGTGCTTCGGGTATTGCGGTAGGTATGGCAACCAATATGGCGCCGCACAACCTTACTGAGGTAATTGACGGTACGCTGGCTTACATTGAAAATAATGATATCGAGATTGATGAGTTAATGCATCATATCAAAGCACCGGATTTCCCTACAGGCGGTGTTATTTATGGTTATGAAGGTGTTCGTGAAGCCTTTAAAACGGGTAGAGGACGTGTTGTAATGCGTGCCAAAGCTAATTTTGAAGAAGTGGACGGGCGGGAATCGATCATTGTTACCGAAATTCCGTATCAGGTTAATAAAGCAGAGATGATCAAAAAAACTGCTGATCTGGTAAATGAGAAAAAAATTGAAGGTATTTCGACTATCCGTGACGAATCGGATAGAAACGGTATGCGAATCGTATATGTGTTAAAGCGTGAAGCGGTTCCGAATATCGTACTGAACACCTTATATAAGTACACGCAATTGCAGTCTTCTTTCAGTGTTAATAATATTGCATTGGTAAAAGGACGTCCGCAATTGTTGAATTTAAAAGAGCTGATCCACTATTTTGTGGAACACCGACATGAAGTGGTAACGCGGAGAGCGGAGTTCGATTTGCGCAAAGCAGAAGAGCGCGCCCATATCCTGGAAGGTTTAATTATTGCATCGGATAATATTGATGAAGTAATTGCGCTGATCCGTGCCTCTAAAAATGCGGACGAAGCAAAAGAAAAATTAGTAGAGCGCTTTAATTTATCAGACATTCAGTCCCGTGCCATTGTTGAAATGCGTTTGCGTCAGCTAACCGGACTGGAGCAGGATAAACTAAGAGCGGAGTATGATGAAATCATGAAATTGATTGCTTATTTGAGAGAATTATTAGCAAGCAAAGAAATGAGAATGGGTGTTATTAAGGATGAATTAACAGAAATCAGAGATAAATACGGCGATGCCCGTCGTTCTGTAATTGAATATGCCGGAGGTGATGTAAGTATCGAAGATTTAATTGCCGATGAGAATGTGGTTATTACCATTTCTCATGCCGGTTATATTAAACGTACACCGCTTTCCGAATATAAAACGCAAAACAGAGGCGGAGTAGGACAAAAAGGAGTGGCTACCAGAGATCAGGACTTCCTGGAGCATTTGTTTGTGGCTACGAATCACCAGTATATGTTGTTCTTTACCCAAAAAGGAAAATGTTTCTGGATGCGTGTTTATGAAATTCCGGAAGGAAGCAAAACCAGTAAAGGTAGAGCGATTCAGAATCTGGTGAATATTGAGAACGACGATAAAGTAAAAGCTTTTATCTGTACTCAGGATTTAAAAGACGAAGAATACATCAACAGTCATTATGTAATTATGGCGACCAAACAAGGACAGGTGAAGAAAACGCCTTTAGAGCAATATTCCCGTCCGCGTCAAAACGGTATCAACGCGATTACAATTAAAGAAGACGATGAATTACTGGAAGCAAAATTAACAAATGGTGAAAGCCAGATCTTAATTGCTGTTAAATCTGGTAAATTAGTTCGTTTTGAAGAAGGAAAAACACGTCCGATGGGAAGAAGTGCTTCCGGAGTTAGAGGAATTACTTTGGCAGATGAAAAAGATGAAGTAATCGGAATGGTTTCGGTTAACGATATGGAAAGCGAGATCCTGGTTGTTTCAGAAAACGGATACGGTAAACGTTCTTCTTTGGAAGATTACCGAATCACGAATCGTGGTGGTAAAGGTGTGAAAACGCTGAACATTACCGATAAAACCGGAAAACTGGTATCGATTAACAGCGTTACGGATGCCGATGACCTGATGATCATTAACAAATCCGGATTAACGATCCGTATGGAAGTTTCCGATTTAAGAGTTATGGGGCGTGCCACACAAGGGGTACGTTTGATTAATATTAAAGGAAACGACTCTATTGCAGCGGTAACCAAAGTAATGCGTGAGGAAAACGAAGGAATTGATATCGAAGGAGCAGAAGGTTTGGAAGACAACAATGATGCTGCTATTGAAGCCAACGATACCCAGGAATAACTACTAAAAACTATTATATGAAAATTAAATATGTATTATTGGCATCGTCCATGATGCTTTCGGCAGCTTCCTTTGCACAGAAGGATGAACTGAAGACGCTTAAAAAATTATATGCTAAAGAAAAACTGTCTGTTGCTGATATTTCAGAATATAAATCTGCTGTAAACAAAGTAAGCGGCATGTCTGGTCTGGCAGAACCGGATCAGGTATATACGAATTTCTATAAAGCAATGGCTCCTTTATTGGAGCTTGACGGTGTTAACGGAAGTAACCCGGGCGATTTACAGTTAATGGCAAAAAATTTAACTCCGGCTAAGATTAATGAATTGGCAAAAGGATTAAACGGCGTTTTGGAATACGAGAAAAAAACCGGTAAAAAGGTGTATACGGACGATGTGAATGAAACAATTATGTCGGTTAAGCCAATGATTGTTAATTATGGAATCGTTTTAAACCAGGCTTCAAAATTTAAAGAAGCGGCTCAGATCTTTGAAGCAATCTATAATCTGGATCCAAGCGATGCGTCAAATTTATATAACGCTTCTATTTTAGCAATGCAGGCACAGGATTTTGACGGTGCGTTGAAGTATTTATACGAATTAAAAAAGATCAACTATTCCGGAGAAGGAACAAATTATTACGCTGTTAATAAAGCAAGCGGGGCAGAAGAAACTTTTGCTACGGATGCTGACAGAAAGCAATCGATAAAATTAGGGCTTCACGAAAAACCACGTGATGAAAAAGTTCCTTCTAAAAGAGGCGAAATCTATAAAAACATTGCTTCAATTTTAGTACACCAGGGGAAAGTAGAAGAAGCGAAAGCGGCAATTAACGATGCGAAACAGGCTAATCCGGGTGATACGAGCTTGCTTTTGGCAGAAGCGAATATCTACTTGGATGCTAAAGATTATGTAGGTTACAAAAGAGTAATCACGGAAGTATTGGCAAAAGATCCTAACGATGCAGATTTATTGTTCAACTTAGGAGTGATCAGTACAACATCCGGTGATATTGAAGAAGCTAAAAAATATTACAAAAAGGCTATTGAAGTGAATCCTAATTATTTCAATGCCTATAATAATTTAGGAGCTTTGATGCTACAGGGTGAGGATAAAATGGTAAAAGAAATGAATTCGTTGGGAACTACTCCAAAAGACAATAAAAGATTTGAAGAGTTAAAAACGAAAAGAAATAAAATGTACAGTGATGCTTTGCCATATTTTGAAAAAGCATTGCAAATTGATCCGAAAGAACCGAATATTAAAGCCATTTTGCTAAATGCATACCAGGTTTTGGATATGGATGTAAAATACAAAGCTTTAAAAGCTCAGAAATAATGGAGAGCTTTATATAAAAAAACCGAAACGTGAGTTTCGGTTTTTTTATACTATCTTTTTAATGACACGGAGTTTGTGTGTGTGCCGTCCGGTGTCGATATTATAAATTCCAAGATGATCCAGGCGGTCAATGCGTACTTTGCCATGGGCATGGATAATATAATTATCTTCCATGATCATACCCACGTGAACAATTTTCCCTTCTTCATTATCAAAAAAGGCCAGATCTCCGGGCTCACTTTCTTCTATAAAGCTAAGTGCTTCTCCTTGTCCTGCCTGTTGTGAAGCATCTCTCAAAATGGAATAGCCGTTTAATTTGTAGACCATCTGGGTAAAACCGGAACAATCAATACCAAAAGGCGTTTTTCCGCCCCATAAATAAGGCGCATTCAAATACATAAATGCCGTTTTGATCAATTCGGTTTTGGGTTTGATACCGCAGACTTTTACGCCTTCAAAAGCAAATTGAGGCGTGTTGATTTCCGGAATGTCCAAAAAAGTTAAGGAACATCCTAAAGGAATCGGAATTAAAAAATTATTCGGAGTGGTGATGTATTCAATCAGATCGGCATTTAAAATCGCTGCCGAACTGGAAATAGCATTGTAATTGTCTTCAGAAATTGACTGAAATTGTTTATTGTCAATCCAACCTTCATAACCGTCAAAAGCCAGTTTAATTTTAGACCAGTTTGGCGTTTGTTCTAAAATTTTAAAATGCTCACCAAATAACACCTGCGAAACTAATTCGCTTCTGTCATTTGATTCGGCACGTAATGGGACGATAGCAAGATTACAAATTGCAAACATTCAGAATTATTTTAAAGTTAAATGATGAATTCTAAATCGGTACATGTTTTACCACGGATTTAAAATTCATCATTTTAGTTGTATTGATTAAGCTCTTTCGATAACGATAGCAGAAGCACCACCACCACCATTACAGATAGCAGCCGCTCCGGTTTTTGCATTGTTTTGCTCCAGAACATTGATTAAAGTTACGATAATTCGGGCTCCGGAACATCCCAGAGGGTGTCCTAAAGAAACGGCACCACCATTTACGTTAACTTTATCGTTATCTAATCCTAATATTTTAGCGTTTGCCAATCCTACCACAGAGAAAGCTTCGTTGAATTCGAAGAAATCTACATCAGAAATAGCAATACCAGCTTTATCTAAAGCTTTTGGAAGTGCTTTTGCCGGTGTTGTAGTGAACCATTTTGGCTCCTGCGCAGCATCAGCATATCCTTTAATGTAAGCAAGCGGTTTTAAACCTAAAGCATTTGCTTTGTCTTCGCTCATTAACACTACTGCAGCAGCACCATCATTGATAGTAGAAGCATTAGCAGCGGTAACGGTTCCGTCTTTTGTAAATACCGGGTTTAAAGAAGGAATTTTATCTAACTTAACATTAGTGTATTCCTCATCTTTTGAAACGATAATCGGGTCACCTTTTCTTTGCGGAACAGCAACCGGTACAATTTCGTTGTCAAATTTATTTTCGTTCCATGCTTTCGCAGAACGCTCGTAAGACTGGATAGCGAAAGCATCCTGCTCTTCTCTTGTAATTTTATATTCAGTAGCACACAAGTCAGCACAAACACCCATAGCATTATTGTCATAAGCATCTGTTAAACCGTCTTTCTGCATTCCGTCTAACATAGAAGCCGGACCAAATTTGTATCCGTTTCTTAAATGTACATAATGAGGGATTAAACTCATGTTTTCCATACCACCTGCTACCACAATTTCAGCATCACCTGCCATAATTGCCTGAGCACCCTGCATGATCGCTTTCATACCGGAAGCACACACTTTGTTAATAGTGGTACACGCTACCGTATTGGGTAATCCTGCAAATATAGCCGCCTGGCGGGCCGGAGCCTGTCCAACACCTGCCTGTACTACATTACCCATTAAAACTTCGTCTACTAAGTTTGGATCTAAATTTATTTTATTTAATGCGCCTTTAATCGCAGTAGCTCCTAATTGCGGAGCCGTTACAGTAGATAGTGCACCCATAAAGCTTCCTATAGGGGTTCTAACTGCCGAAACGATTACTACTTTTTTACTCATGATTATTCGTTGTTGGTTTGTTATTATACTTGAAGTTGCGAATTTAACCATTTTTATGAAGATATTTTTATTGAGCAGGTATTTTCTTAGGGTAAGGGAATAATAAATTGATATTATTATAATGGGAACTCCGGTAAACAGGCTTTTCAATGCAAATAATAGGGAAGTGGGGATTTTTATGATGAAATAATAAAGTTTTTGTAAATTCTATGTTATTGAGCGTGAAATACTTTAAGAAAAAAGCGAAAAAAAAATGAAAAAAGAATGTGAAATAGTTGCAGGAAATAGAATGTTATCCTACATTTGCAACCGCAAAAAGGGATTAATTCCTCAGTAAGCAGGAGAGGTGCCGGAGTGGTAACGGAGCAGATTGCTAATCTGTCGACGGGCAACCGTCGCCAGGGTTCGAGTCCCTGTCTCTCCGCTTTTTTCGGGGTGTAGCGTAGCCCGGTCATCGCGCCTGGTTTGGGACCAGGAGGTCGCAGGTTCGAATCCTGCCACCCCGACAAGATTTTCAGTTCCCAATTTGCTGAAAATACCGGAAAATGGTCGCGTAGCTCAGCTGGATAGAGCACCTGCCTTCTAAGCAGGCGGTCACAGGTTCGAATCCTGTCGCGATCACGAAAAGGACAAATCATTTCGGTTTGTCCTTTTTTGTTTTACAGAATCGGAAGATTTTTTAAAAATGCAAGAATTTCTATCATAATAGTTGCAAAGAATAGAATGTTATCCTACATTTGCAACCGCAAAAAAGGATTAACTTCCTTAGTAAGCAGGAGAGGTGCCGGAGTGGTAACGGAGCAGATTGCTAATCTGTCGACGGGCAACCGTCGCCAGGGTTCGAGTCCCTGTCTCTCCGCTTTTTTCGGGGTGTAGCGTAGCCCGGTCATCGCGCCTGGTTTGGGACCAGGAGGTCGCAGGTTCGAATCCTGCCACCCCGACAAGATTTTCAGTTCCCAATTTGCTGAAAATACCGGAAAATGGTCGCGTAGCTCAGCTGGATAGAGCACCTGCCTTCTAAGCAGGCGGTCACAGGTTCGAATCCTGTCGCGATCACAAAAAAGGACAAATCATTTCTGGTTTGTCCTTTTTTGTTTTTATAACTTTTGGAAAAAATATGACTCTTTGTGTTGTTTAAAATCTGATTAGCTTTTGCTGTTAATGTTGATTATTTTGGAAATAAAAAGTTATTTTATAAACCGACTTTAGAGCTATTATTTTAATTTTTTAGCTTGAATAATGTCGTATCTGCTAATTTAACTTGAAATGGTAGATATTTTTCATCTAATTGGATAGATGTACAGAACTTTGTGGAATTTTCAAAAGAATTTGCAATGGTGTTTTGTAATTGTTCTTATCTGAAAAGTTGTAAGCTAATATTTAGGCGATTTTTAAAGTTTTCAATGTTCTTACAAACCACAATATCTCTAGCAGTTAAATTATTGAATTTCCCCCTTAAAAAGCGAGGTTAATGATTTTAAAATAAATTCAGTATAAAAGGTATTATACTAGTAATCTATATTCCCAAACCTCAATTTTAATGAATAGTATTTTTTGTAACAATACAGGATGCAACATTCTTAATTCTTTTTATTTTCATTACAGCCCAAACAATCAAAAATCAGTATAAATACGTATTGCATAGCACTGTAAAATTCATTTTATTGCCTCAATTTTCCATAATAAAATAACAAACTTTTTGATGTTTTTTGTTTTTAAAGAAAGGAATATTCTATCAAAGTTCGGTATTATTTGATGTAAAAGCTTGATAGCTATAAATAAATCATTAACTCGTTATTTTTTAATAAGTTTTGATAAATAATATAAACATAACTGATAAGTTAAGCATTAAATATTGCTGTCAAAAAATTGAATTTGTAAATTTAAGATGTATGAAGTTTAAAGAATACCAAGACCAAGCTAAAAAAACTATTCAAGATTATGTCAAAGTAAAGGAGATTAATAATATAGTACCATTCTTAGGTTTAATAGGTGAAGCAGGATCTGTTATTACAGAATTGAAAAAAAATTTAAGAGATGGTAACGCTTATACAAAATATGGAAATAAATTAAAAGAAGAGTTAGGTGATGTACTTTGGTATATTTCTACCATTGCTACCGAAAATAATTTAAATTTAGAAGAGATTGCAGTAGAAAATCTTAAAAAAATAAAAGATCGTTTTGATTCTGAACAACCTGAAAATTTTATAGTTTATGATGAAAAATATCCGGAGGCGGAACGATTCCCGAGAGAATTTGAGGTAGAGTTTAGCATTATAAATGACGATGGGAAAGAAAAAGTTAGGATTATTAACAAAGCTACTAACAAAAAAATGGGAGATGACATCACTGACAATTCTCATAAAGACGATGGGTATAGGTTTCATGATATATTTCATTTTGGCTATGTAGCCTACCTAGGGTGGTCACCCGTAATAAGGAAATTAATGGGTATAAAGCGAAAAAGTGATGATGCCACGGATGAAGTTGAAGATGGGGCTAGAGCAGCTATTACTGAAGAATTGATTAGTTTGTATGTCTACAGTTATGCTATAGACCATCAACTATTTAAGTATAGTAAAAATGTAGATACTGAAGTGTTAAAAACAATTCAAAAGTTAGTAAGTGGTATTGAGGTAGAAAATTGCACTCAAAAGCAATGGGAAACAGCAATTATAAATTCTTATAAAGTTTTTGACGAATTAAAGGATAATAATGGAGGACGAGTCATAGTTAGTATTAAAAATAAAAAGTTAACTTATTTAGGTAAAAACTAATTTTGAAGAAAAAACAAATGACAGCAGAAAAACCAGCTAATTTTAAAAACATCTCAATCTCAATTAAAAAAGTAAAACCTAAACCAAGCATCGTATACAATACATATTGGAGATTCATCTCAAAAAGACAAGATATTTTTTTTAAAAGAATTAATAATGTAGAATACCCTTGGTCTGACGATTATATACTCAATGATTACAAATTTACTAATGTATATCGTGCTACTGATAGAGTAAGTCAATACTTGATACGGAATATCATCTATAATGGTAGTCAGGAATCACATGAGTTATTTTTTCGTATTATTTTATTCAAAATCTTTAATAGAATCTCTACATGGGAATTTCTACAGGAACAATTAGGGGAAATCACTTTTGAAAATTATTCATTCAAAGCTTATGATAGTTTATTGTTAGAATTGCTTAAAAATAAAGAACCTATTTACTCTCCTGCTTACATAATGGCATCAGGAAAATCTGTTTTTAAACAAGAAAGAAAACATCAAAATCATTTGTTACTGATAGAAAAAATGATGAATGATAAGCTTCCTCTTATGCTTCAAGAATGTAAATCTATGAAAGAGGTGTACGGCTTGTTATTATCTTATCCTACTATAGGAGAGTTTTTAGCCTATCAGTATAGTATTGATCTCAATTATAGTAGTCTAACTAATTTTAGTGAAATGGAATTCGTGAAAGCAGGACCAGGAGCAAAAGATGGTATTACTAAATGCTTTACCGATTTTGGAGACTATAATTATGAGGACATAATAAAAATGATGGCAGATAATCAAGAAACAGAATTTGAAAGATTGGGCATAGGGTTTCAAAATTTGTGGGGTAGAAATCTACAATTAATTGACTGTCAGAATGTATTTTGTGAAGTAGATAAATATTCAAGATTGTTTCATCCGGAAATTATGGGAGTTTCACAGCGGATACGTATAAAACAGAAATTTAAATTACAAAGTAAAGAACATCTTAATTATTTTTTTCCTCCTAAATGGGAAATTAATAACTTGATTTAAAATCATATAATTATGGGTAAAAATGTTTTTATAAGTCATCATCATAAAGATGATGACGCAGTAACAAATTTTACAAAGTTATTAGCTGGTAAAGAATACGGCATTAGAAATAGTTCTATAAGGGCTAATCCAAAAAACCAAGATCGATTAGATAAAAAACTAATTCCTGAACAAACTTTAAAACGTCTTTTAAGAATGAAAATGCGTTGGGCAGGAACAGTTGTTGTATTAATTGGTTCACAAACCCATTCAAGAAAATGGGTAAATTGGGAAATAGAACAAGCTACTAATCTTGGAAAAAGAATTGTTGGTGTTTTTATGCATGGAGGTAAAGACTCGGATATACCTGAAAATCTAGAAAAATTTGGTGACGGTTTAGTAGGCTGGAATTCTGAAAAAATAATTGATGCTCTTGAAGGCAAAGATGTAGGATGGTGCAATTCAAGTGGGGCTCCTAGAACGCCAGTAAATGATGTTAAGAGAATTGGCTGTCAATAATGAATATTTATGCATACAAAATTACTCGTGATTATGGTTTTGCTCCAAATCCATTTGGAGAGTATTGTACATTAGCTTGTTGCAAACCTCATTTAAGAAGAAAAGCTTCTGTTGGAGATTGGATAATCGGCACTGGTGCTGTTGAAAATGGATTATTGTATCATATAATTTTCCTAATGAAAGTTACAGAAAAAATAACATTTCAAGAATATTGGGAAGATCCTAGATTTAATAATAAAAAGCCTGTTATAAACGGAAGTTTGAAACAATTGCATGGGGATAACATTTATTTTAAAGATAAAAATAATGATTGGCATCAATTAGATTCTCATCATAGTGGTTATGAAGGTGAGTTAAATGAAAAGAATAAAAAGCAAGATCTAAGTGGAAAATATGTGTTAATTTCTACTGAGTTTTCTTATTTTGGAAATAAAGCATGGAGGGTGCCTTCTAAATACTCAGAATTGTGTCCATCTAATAATATTAGAGATAGAGATTTTAAGACAATTATTAATGAAGATTTAGCAATTGAACTAATAAACGGAATTTTTAAAGATTTTGGTTCTGGTTTAAATGGTACACCAATTCATTGGAAACTGTATGAACAACAAAAACTATTTTAATTAAATGGCTTTAAATCGATATTATTACCCAATAAAGTATAAATCCAGAAATAAGATTTTGTCTTTGGGAATAAAATGCGTTTTCATATCACATCAACAGAGAGATAAAGATGCTGCAAAGAAGATTGCAGATTATTTGACAGAAGCAGGTATTGATGTTTATTTTGACGCCTATGATGAGGATCTAAGAATTCATCATCAATCTAATAATGCTAAGGCTGTTACTGATTCTATAAGGAAAGGAATAAACAACAGCTCACATATGCTTGTGCTGGTTTCTCCCAACACACTACATTCTACTTGGGTACCTTTTGAAATTGGCTATGGTTATGATAAAACTGACTTGTTTGTACTATGTTTAAAAGGAATTCCTAAAGGAGGGTTGCCTGAGTATGTAAGATCTGCTACTATTGTTAGAGATATTTATGATTTAAATAATCTGATTAGTAAAATCTCAAAAGTAAATAAAAAGGTTTTACTTGAAACTAGATTGATGAGTGATTATGGTAATCAGACAAATCCACTTCGAGATGTTATGGATACTTTTATTAATGAAAGTTACTAAAAAAATATATGGAATATTTTATTTCGAAATTATCTTTCTGTTCGGAAGAAAAAATGATTGACAATGTATTTGCATATCAGTATGAAGAGGATAATTTAGTTTCTTTAGATACAAAAGATAGAAACTGGTTAGTGAATAGATATCTTCATGGTTACCAAATATCTACATTAAATAAAAATTCTGATGGTCAATGGCTGGGAGGAGGTAAGGTTAATCATGTTAACAATTTATTTAACTGGGACAGACAATTACCTTTAAATATAACTAGAAGAAAAACATTCATAAGCTATTATCATTATGAAGATCAAGAGTACAAAGAGAAATTCAACAATATATTTGAAGATTTAGTAGTTCACAAATCTGTCAAAGATGGCGATATAGATTCTGACAATTCGGATGAATATATTAAACAATTAATTCAAAAAGACTATTTGGCAGACACAACTATTCTGGTTGTTTTGATTGGTTCCAATACAAAACATCGAAAACACATTGATTGGGAAATATCAGGAGCTTTGAATCTTAAAGTTGGAGATAAGTGTGCTGGTATTTTGGGATTGAAGTTACCTAGTCATCAAGATTATGGTACAGGAAGTCACCATTATAGTTTGTTGCCTGATAGATTGTCTGATAATCTTAAGTCCAATTATGCTATAATAAGAGATTGGACAGATGACAGAGTGAAAATGCAAGAATACATCGAACTTGCATTTGAAAAACGAAATACTAATTACGAGGACAGAGATAACTCTAGACTCCAAATGACCGATAACACTAATGAATAATATCAAGTATCCTCTAAACATATATGTAGTTTGGCATCCAAATTTTGAATTCGGGAAAAAAATTGCCGAAGAATTATACTCTACATTTTGTAGAGATTATCAAAACCCGCTATCAAGAGGAATTGGCATTCCTGTTTATTTCCGATATGCAAAATTAGAAAATAATAAACCTTTAGAAATAGACTTAGCTAATGCAGAAAAAAATGCAATTGTACTACTTATAGATGAGGAGTATGTTTTGGATGAAGATTTTCGTTCATATACTGAAGAGCTTTCTAAGAAGATGAATGATGATAGAATATTTCCTGTATCGCTTTGTAACAAAGCTTATTCTATAGGCTGTGGCTTAAGTACTCTTCAATTTACTGATGGAACGAAGTTTTTTAAAAAGACTTTAGATCTTCAAAATGAAAAGGATTTAGAAAAATCGATTAAAAAAATTAAAACAGAACTGTTACATGATTGCTCTCGACTTATTTTAAATTTCCATCCTAAACAAAAGGACAAAGAACATCATAGAATAGGTTCACCTGTAAAACTGTTTTTAAGTCACGCTAAAAAAGATGGTGAAAATACGACAATCAAGTTTAAACAATTTATAGAAAACAATCTTAAACTTGATGTATTTTTTGATACTGTTGATATTGCAAATGGATATGATTTTGCAGAGCAATTTGAACAAGAAATTAAACATTCTGCTTTGGTAGTCTTCCATACTGACGAATATTCTAATAGAGAATGGTGTAGACGTGAGATATTAATTGCAAAGAAGCATAAATCTCCTATAGTAGTTGTTCATAATATCTTGAATGGAGAAAAAAGAGCTTTTCCATACCTAGGAAATATGCCAACAACTGTTATAAGCAAGAAAGGGATAGTAGGTTTTTATAAAATTGTAAATTTGACGTTATATCAAGTGTTAAACAATTTATATCAAAATAGGTTATTAGAAAGTTATTCTACTATAAAAGGAGATAATAATAGTATAATCAAAGTTATAACTTCACCACCTGAGTTATTCAATTTTTTAGATATAAAAATATATAAAGAAGATTTAGGAGATAAAAAGTTAATCATATTGTATCCTGATCCTCCTTTAGGATTAGAAGAACTAAATATTTTGAATGAGTTAGACGAACACGTAGAGTTTACAACTCCTATTAATTTGAACCTATGAAAGAAGAGAAAATAGATATATCAGGTATAGATCCTGATTTAGTATCACAAGAAAAGCCTCAAATAAAGCATGCAAAAATATTAAATAAAAAAAAGATTGCAATTTCAGTATCGGTCAATGAAGATTTAGAAAAAATAGGTTTTTCAGAGCAGCATTTGAATGATATTTCCATTGAAATAGCGAGGTATATTATTGCCAATGACGGTACAGCCTTATATGGTGGGGACTTGAGAGAAAATGGATTTACTCACTATTTCTCAGAATTATCGAACCAATATAAAAAGACAAACGACAAAGACTTTAAATTTATTAATTACTTTGTGTTTCCTAATACCAAGCGTTTGACACGTGATGTTAGATTAGATTTCCATTCAAAACAAATTCAAATAAAAGAAGTATCAATTCCTAAAACAGTTTCTATTGATGAGCAAAGGGAATATAATCCTGCCAAATGTATAGAAGACAGATATTCATTTTGTGAATGTTTTAAGGAAATGAGAATTCAAATGGCAAAAGATTGTACTGCAAGGGTGTTAGTTGGTGGCAAAATTACAAATTATTTAGGCTATATTCCTGGAGTTATTGAAGAAGCTCTTTATACTTTAAAAGAAAACAAACCTTTATTTCTTGTTGGTGGTTTTGGAGGCGCTACTGAAAAATTAATCAGGTTAATTAAAGGCGAAGAGGTAGAAGAGTTAATAAATGATTCTCAATACAATACAAGTTTTCTGTCTGATTTTAAAGATCATGTTCGTTCAAAATATGGTTATGCTGACTTTGATACATTAAAAATAGAATTGTCAAAATTTGACATAAAGAAGATAGCAGAACTAAATAAATTAAGTGTTGAAGAGAATGAGATATTATTTTCAAGCAAAAATATTCATCAAATAATGTATTTATTAATGAAAGGTTTAAAAGCAGTATAGTGAAACAAATTTCTTTTCTGACACTCTGAAATAACAGTAACCTAATTATAACTAGGCTACCGTTATTTCAGAAAGCAGCTTTAAATCTTCCAACAATTGGTTCGAATTTCGTACCAACGGGTCACAAAAAAGGACAAATCATTTCTGGTTTGTCCTTTTTTTATTCTGATAAATAAGCGCTATCGCAGCATTTGTTTTTGAGGTTCGATGTTGAGTTCCGTCAAAAAGCAAAAAATCCGGAAACATCAAACGTAGTATTGTCCTTTTTCTTCCATGACTCCGTTTTTATAACACCTGATCAATGTTTGCTGCTTTTTTTAAGGCAGATGCCACTAAATCGCCGATTTTAGTACCTGAAATGACTGCTTTTACGATTGAAAATTCTTATATTTATACTCAGAAAAAGGAACGATTCCTGTTACAATGCAGGAACCGGCTTATGTTTAAAATATAATAAAATATTTATTAATTAGTAATGAAAACATATAAAGAAAATTATCAGTTGATTAGTTTTATTGTTGGCTTTTTAGTATGGCTATCCGCCACTGTATTGTTCAGGGTTGCAGGGCATTATTTTTTTATTGTCGACAATGTATTCGTAATGGCCGTTTTGTATATCTTGCTGATACCGGCGTTAGGCTTTATGGCAACCACAGTCTTTAATAAATTTAAGTTAGGTAACTCTGAAAGTATAAAAGCGGCAGCCATTATGGTTTTACCCGGTATGATACTGGATACACTATGCATACAGTTTTTTGAAAAATTATTCCCCAATATGCCTGAAATCTATAGTAAAACATTTGCTTCCTGGTTAATGTTTGCCTACTCTGTTGTTTTAATTTTCGGGCTTTTAAGAAAAAAGCAAGAGAATAAAAATGGATTGTGACAGTCATCAATTGAATAGTAACGGTCATTAACTCAATAATGAGGTAGTTTCCGAAACGAGGTCTGCAATAAGATGATCTTTCGGATACAGGTGATAATCAGGCACATTTTCAGGATTTTATTTTGGTGATGCCGGTGAAGACTATGATGTAATACTTTTTACAAAAAATGAGTTGCTATCCGACGTCCTGAAACATTACGAACGCTTTATAAAGATTATTTCCAGGGAAAGAAATAAAATGTTTATTAGCAGTAATGCAAACCGTAGAATGAAATAGAAAATAAACTATAAAATAAAAAACAGCAGGCTCTTTGAATAGCCTGCTGTTTTAGTTTTAGATAAAAATTAGTGTGTAATTACTTAAGGTGCATCGAAAAATATTGAATAAAAAGATTCTTAGTAGCAATGTTTCTCTTTCTGTTTTTCTTCTTCAATTTAACTTTCGATATTCAAAATAGGATGTGTTTTTTTTAAAATAAAATAATCATTGCATATTATATGTACACTTATTATATTTGTACTTCTAAAATATATATTATTATGTGGCAAAAAACGTATTCAGTAATTACAAAAGAGGTGACAAAAGAGCAAATCTGGAAACTAACAACCGATATTGACAATTGGAAAAACTGGGATAGCACAGTGGAAGATTCGAAACTTTTAGGCGATTTCAAAGTGGGCAGCTTCTTTATGCTAAAACCTAAAGGCGGACCGAAAGTAAAAATCAAACTCATTGAAATTGAGCCCTACAAAAAATTCACAGATCTAACGAAATTTCCGTTAGCAAAGATGTATGGTGAACATTTTTATGAAGAAACAAAAGACGGACTAAAAATTACTGTAACAATGACTGTAAAAGGATTGCTAAGTTTTATATGGGTGAAATTGGTTGCAAAAGACATTGTTGATAATTTGGCTGAAGACGTTGCTAACCAAATAAAAAATGCTAAGAAATTATGACACGATTTTGGGTAGCTTCCATATCAAAAGAGCATGTTATGCGTGGTGTAAACGGGAATTTTATTCAGGTGTGTCACGGTAAAAAAGCACCATTGAAACGAATGAGTAAAGGCGATCTGATTCTGGTATATTCTTCTAAAATCGCATTAGACGGAAACGAGAAATATCAAAAGTTTACGGCAATAGGAGAAGTGATTGACGATGAAATTTATCCGTTTCAAATGTCCGAAAATTTTATTCCGTTCAGAAGAAATATAAGATTCTATGCGTGTGAAGAATGTTCAATTATTCCGTTAATTGCCGAACTTGACTTTATTGAGAATAAAAAGATGTGGGGCTATCCTTTTCGTTACGGTTTTTTTGAAATCAATAAAAAAGATTATAATTTAATCGCCTCGAAAATGATTACAAATGAAAAATAAAGATAATACATTTAGCGTTGAGCGATCCGAAGACAGCACAGGCTTTTTACTATGGCAGGTCACCAACTTGTGGCAGCGGGAAATAAAAAAGGCATTGGAAAAATACGAGCTTACACATGCACAGTTTGTATTACTGGCAAGTACACATTGGCTCGCATTGCAAAAACAGGATGTTACACAGATTTTACTTTCCAATCATACCAAAATAGATCCCATGACCACTTCTACAGTTTTAAGGACTTTGCAGACCAAAGGATTTATCAGGCGAAAAGAACACCAGACAGATACCAGAGCCAAAACGGTTGAATTAACAGCAGCGGGACTAAAGAATATAAAACAGGCGATAGTTGCAGTTGAAGAATTTGATAAACAATTTTTTGGCTTGCTTGGCGGAGAAGCCAATGATTTTAACAGCGAATTGATAGCACTACTGGGAAATAAAAAAGAGATATAGTTCTTCCTTAAAGAATGTATTATTTATTTGCTGGTCAATATATTAATATCAATATACTTTTTTTACTTGCATATTTTTTGTATCTCAAAGGTCTAAAACCTTGCAAATTATGCTGGGAAAAAATCCTAAAAAGCAACCTGAATCATTCCGTTCGGTGTTATCCGATTTTATTGATAATAAACACCATAAGTAAGTGCTGGGTAATAGAAAGAACTTTTGCTTGGTTTGATAATGGTAGAAGGCTTTAATTTTCTACGAGACTAACCTCCTTCGCATTTTAAATAAAGTGAATTCAATTGAAATACTATTTGTAAGTACTTACAAATAATTATAAGCACATTAAATATTGATTTTTATCATTTTTTAGAAGCTAAAAGCTTTCGTATATTTAAATGTTAGCGGTAAGTATAAAACAAAAAATAATTTAAAATGGATACAGAGAAAATATTAATACTATTCATGTCATTTTTTTTCAGTGGATTTATTATTGTTAAGGCTCAAGGCACAACGCAAAGAAACACAATAACAATATCTGGGAAAGTAACCGATTTTAATGGAAATCCTATTGATAGTAGTGTCGTAAGATTAAATAATGCACGTTTTGAATCTATATATGAAACATATACAGACAAAGAAGGGAACTATAAATTAGAGAATGTAAGAAAAGGAAATTATAAGTCAATGTTTGTAATGCGACCAAAAGAATACCCAAGAGCAAATGAAGTTTCTAAAGATAAAATGAGATTAGAGTTTTGGGCTTGGAATGTCGTTGCTAAAGAAGATTTAATTATTAATCCTCATTATGACAAATTAGAAGTTTACGGAACCACAGTCTATGAAACTTTTGGTGGAACCTCAGGTTTTTTTATCTATTTTAGACCAATGAGTTTAAAAAAGGTATTAGCATTCTCTGAGTTCACAGATAAAAGTAAATCTGAAAAGAATGTAGATGTTTCAATCAAACCAGAAAATCTTAGAATAAAAGTATATGCAGGTAATGAACTGTTAAAAACCAATTCCATACAATCAATTAAAGAATACACGGGAGAAAATAATTATCCAATAACAGCATATATTGTTCAGGTTGATAAGCCAAAACAAATAAAAGACAATAGTTCGTTCACTATTTTTAGAGTGGAAGCTGAAAATACAGCGTTTAACGAGAAAGGAGAAAGTCTTTTTTTTTATGAACCCAAAATATTTGAATAATATGAGTCTTTCAAAAATAGGGTCAAACCATCTGCTATAAAATTATTATTGAACAAAATTTAAACAGCCTCTAAAAAGAAATCTGTAGTTACATGTTTTTGAAAGGAAAATGTAAAAACTATCTTGTAATTAGCCTTACCACAGCGATTATAAAAACTTAAATTTTCTTACATTTATAGTATATTTTACTACCGATGATTACAAAGAAAAAAACAAACTGGTTTCGAATGCTTTTCGAATGGAAAGGATCGGTATTACCGCAACTGTTACCCCGTTTGATATTATTATTTGCTTTTGCAATACTGGTTGTTTATTTCAGGGAATTTTTATTGCGGTACCAGCTTCATTTTAATCCGGCTATTTTTACGTTATTCGGGATAGCACTGGCTATTTTCCTCGGATTTCGGAATAGTGTCAGTTATGACCGTTTCTGGGAAGGAAGAAAACTTTGGGGTGCCTTATTGAACGATACCAGATCTTTAGCCAGACAGGCACACACTTTGGTTGAAGGGGATGACTATAACAAAGAACGTACGGAATTTATACAATTACTGACGGCTTTTGTATATGCATTAAAACACCAGTTACGACAGAGCAGTCCAGATGCCGATATGCACCGCCTGCTGCCGGAATCGGTTGCAAAACCGCTTGAAAGTGTAACTTTCAAACCGGTTATGATCATGAAAGAACTGGGATTGTGGATCAAAAAGACAAAAACAGCCGGAAGAGTTGACAGTATCACCCAAACGGCTATGGAAGAAAACCTGAACAAACTTTCGGATATCGTTGGCGGCTGCGAACGGATTGCAAGTACGCCGATACCGTATACGTATAGTGTACTGCTGCACAGAACCGTTTATATTTATTGCTTTTTGCTTCCGTTCGGATTTGTAGAAAGTCTGGGGTGGGGAACGCCTTTTATCATTGTTTTTATAGCCTATACCTTTGTGGCACTGGAAGCCATTGCAGATGAACTGGAAGACCCTTTTGGCATACAGCCGAATGATCTGGCGCTGGATGCGATGGCGCAAATGATAGAAAATACCTTACTGGAATTGGATAACAGAAAAATACAACCGGTTCCGAAAACGTCCGGTTATTATATTACATAGTGATTACATCTCAATTTTAAAAGTATATTATGGAAGCAATTAAACCATTGGTTATTATTACCGGGGCAAGCTCCGGAATTGGCGCCGCTACGGCACGACTATTTTCGTCCAAAGGGCATGCGCTGCTTTTATTGGCAAGAAGACTGGAAAACCTGACCGCTTTAAACTTACCCAATACGTTGTGTAAAAAAGTCGACATAACCGATTTTAAAGCATTACAGGAAGCCGTTGCGGAAGCCGAGGCAAAATTCGGACCGGCGGATGCCATTGTAAACAATGCCGGAATGATGCTGCTCGGCGATATTGCGGTTCAGAATCCGGAAGAATGGAAAGCCATGTTTGATGTAAACATACTGGGCCTGCTAAACGGTATGCAGGCCGTATTGCCCCAGATGAAAGAAAGGCAGCACGGCACCATTATTAACATCAGTTCTATTGCCGGCAGAAAGACATTTCCGAATCATGCGGCCTACTGCGGTACCAAATTTGGCGTTCATGCCATTACCGAAAACGTCAGGGAAGAAGTCGCCGGTTTTAATGTCCGCCTGGTAACCATAGCACCCGGAGCGGTAGAAACGGAACTACTGTCGCATACCACTTCCGAAACGATAAAAGACGGTTACAACGAATGGAAAGCCACTATGGGAAGTGTTCTGGATCCTCAAACAATTGCAGATGCGATCTGGTATGCCTATAACCAGCCGCAGGGAGTGAACATCAGGGAAATCGTATTGGCTGCTACAAAACAGCAAACGTAAAATGAAGTTGTGATTTACAGCTATGCGTATAAAAAAAGAGGGACGAACCCTCTTTTTTTAATATTATTCCACACACTTCAGATATCTTATAAAGTATTCCTCGGGATTGTAAACGGCTTCCTTAAAATTTTCCGATTTGATCTCTTTCGGTAAAACATAATCGATGGTTTCCGTTGTAAATTTTATCCGCATCAGCGTAACCGGGTATTTTTTTAAATCTTCATAGCCGTCTTTACTGAATAAAAAATAGCTGTTCAGGATCGAGATATTATCTTTTTCAGCAGAATTATAACTCAAATTACTGCATACTTCTTCCGAGCTGTTAATAAGCGTTACAATCTTGCCGTTAGCAAGCTGTAAAAAAATTCTGGAAGCCTGATTCAGGCAGCTCGCTTTAATAAAGTCTTTGCTTTTTCGTAATAATTGCAGGCTCAGATAGGGTGTTTCATCGGAATTTACCAATGAAAAGAACACAAAAGTAGATGTGGTCCCGAATACACTTTCATGAATTAAATAATCCGGTGTTTTTTTGATTAAAGTAGAGTCTGTTTTTTCGTTGTAATCATATTCGCAGGTAAAGGTTTGCGAATAGGATACAAAGGATATTACCAATAAAAGGCTTAAAAAAACTTTTTTCATTGTTGCATTTAAATTTTGCTGCAAAATACTATAATTTTTTCATTGTTACTATTGGTGGTAAAGAAACAATAGGTATCACCACCCTCTTTAATTTTCCATTTTTTGCGCAGCTCTTCAACCGAAAGCGGGAAGTTGCGGGTTGTTACATGCAGTTTTTTTCCTTCCAGATACTGTTTACTTTCTTTTTTCTGATACGGAACAACCTGTTCAATACTAAAACGGCGTCCGTTAAAATCAATCAAACGGTCTGCAGTGTACAAATGGGAATGCTGATGCAGTTTATCAATCTGGTAAAGATGGCTAACCGCATCAAAAGCTCCGGTTTTAAGTATGGCACTGTTGGGTTCGTACAAATACTTTTTGGGTAAAGCATACGTTGCCGGCCGGGTATCTTCAAACTCTGTGGTAAAAACAGCTGTAGCTTCTTTGGTGATGGCCACAGCATGTAGCTGTATCGTGCCGGTATAATCTTTTTCAATCTCCCAAAGCAATTCTTTTACTTCGTTATCCAGCGCTATGATATAAATGTTTTTTACATATTGCAATTCCGATAGTCCGGCTTTAATGTCCAGTATGGGAGCGGTCTTTATCAGGATGTTCGATGTGTAATTAAAATAAAAATCCAGCGAATCCGGTACGTTGGGCAGGCAGTCTTTTAGCATAAAGACTTTGCCTTTCGCATCATTTCTCCGGGACGGATCGATATAGATCCAATCCCATTTCTGGTCTTTCCGGCGCAGGATTTCGTGACTGTCACCGGGAATACATTCAACCGCACATTGCAATTCTTTAAAATTATGGGCTACAACAGCCGATAATGTGTCATTAATTTCACAATGGGTGACCTGCTTAAAATGCCGGGCAAAATAATAATCGTCGATGCCAAATCCGCCGGTCAGATCAATCAGCGAATCACCGGAAATAAGCGTGGCTTTATAGGCTGCCGTTCGTTCTGAGGAAGTCTGCTCAATTGAAATTTTAGCCGGATAAATAATATTGGACGTGTTAAACCAGGTTGGCAGTTTTTCTTTCGCTTTGATCTTTGCCTGGATCTGGTTCAGTATTTCACTCCATGGAATTTCCGGAAACGGATTTTTGGATAAAGCCAGTTTGTTAAGATCGGCATTGTAATTTTTAGCAATAAAGTCCTGTACTTCTGGACGTATTAAGGAAGCAATCAATCTTAAATATTTTTAGTTAGAATCTTAATAATCTGGTTTTCCGGGAAGAACTCTTTTCCGATTACTTTCAGTACCGTATAGAAAGGAACAGCCAGTATCATACCGAAAACACCAAACAGCAATCCGAAAATAAGGATCACCAGGAAGATTTCCAACGGATGGGATTTAATACTGTTGGAGAAAATAATGGGCTGACTGATGTTGTTGTCAATCAATTGCACCACCATAAAACCGATCATTACATAGATGGCTGTTGGCAGCATTTCTGTTCGGAAATCACCACCTAAATTGCTGATCAGCGTCAAAGCCAGTGCCAGTACGGTTCCGATTAGCGGACCGATATACGGGATAATGTTGAGTACCGCACAAAGGAAAGCGATTACAAAAGCATTTTCGATACCAAAAATAAGCAATACGATCAGGTAAAGGATAAAAACAATAAAAAGCTGCAGCAATAAGCCAATAAAATAACGGGACAGCAAAACGTTTATTTTTTCAACAGAGGACAATATCTTGTCTTCATGCTGGTCCGGAAGTATTCTTTTGGACATTTTGATAAACAGGCTCTGATCTTTTAAAAAGAAAAAAGTAATAAAAAATACCGAAGCAAGGCCAACACCAAAGCTGCTCACCGTTCCGATAAGGGTATTTAAAAATTCCGGAATAAAGTCAAAATTGATTTTTGACGACCAGTTTGATTTTTCCAGTAACTTCCCGGCATCGATATTGTGATCGTTAAAATAGGAATTGATCTGGAAAACCAGGTCGTTAAAGTCTTTTTCCAGAGAAGCTGTATTCAGTAACGAAAGATTCTGTCCCTGGGATAACAGCAGCGGAATAAACATCATCAGCAAACCGCCCACAATCAGTACAAAAATAATCATCGTCGTTACCACAGCCAGGGTGTGTTTGAACTTTAAACGTTTTTTTAAAAAGTTTGTTATCGGGTTGCCGATCAGACTGATAACTAGGGCTACCAAAAGATAAATCAATACCGATTGAATTTGATAAATAAAAAACAATAAAAGTGTTATTAAAGCAAGTTTGATAACGGCACTAACGATTCCTTTTGAGATTTCGGTTGACTTCATAGGGTATTTTATTAATAAACTAAGATAAAAAAAAACTCGCTATTAAAGCGAGTTTTCTGTCTTTTTACCGTTCGGTTTATGGCTGGGCAAATGAATTTCTTGGTCCGCCTGTTGCAAAAGCTGCTAACATTCTCGTTTTTTGACCGTTAGAAAACATATACATCGCTGCATCGTCCACATAATCCATATAGTTCATTGTCATTTCAACCGGAGTTCCGGAGCAAGTGCTATAGTGAGGATATCCCGGAACACCATAATTCGGAGCATTGTGCGTTGGTGTATCGGAAACCAGGTCGTTTCCACAGGTCGCATCACCCCAGATATGTCTAAGATTCATCCAGTGACCAACTTCGTGCGTTGCCGTTCTTCCTTTGTTAAACGGAGCCGTAGCTGTTCCTGTAGTTCCCAAATATTTGGAATCGATAACAACACCGTCAGTTGCAGAAGCACCACCCGGGAATTGTGCATATCCTAAGATTCCGCCGCCAATGGTACAAACCCAAAGGTTTAATTTTGTTGTTGGAGTAGTCGGATTTAAACCGCCTGATGCTGTTTTTTTCATCGCATCATTAGTGCCCCATGATGTTTTTGTAGTCGATTTACGGTTTACCACATCCAGAACGAAAGAGATTCCTACATTCGCTTTTACACCGGCAAATAAAGCAGGAACAGATCCGAAATCACTGTTGGTAGCGTTAAAATCTTTGTTTAAAACATCAATCTGCGACTGGATCTGCGCTAAAGAAATGTTTTCTGCCGTAGTTCTGTACAATACATTTACGACTACCGGAATCTGAATTTTTCCGTTAACTAATTTGTTTTGTAAAACTGCCTGCTCTGTAAAAGCTTCAATTTCATTCATTTTAATCGCTAATTGCGGATTTTCTCTCAATTGCTCCTGAAGCACATCGTGTGAAGCACATCCTCTTTCAGAAATCTTTGAACTTAGTGACGAATCGTCTGCAACGGAAGATTCTTCTTTGTTACAAGAAACTAAGAACAGCAACATTGCTGCTGATAAAAGTAATTTTTTCATAAAATGATTGTTAAATAGTTATGTGATTTGGTTAAATATCACACAATAATATAACAAAAAAATAAATTATGAAAAAATTATCATAAAAAAATGATAAAATGTAATAAATTATATAAAAATGTGATTTATCTACAATTTATTAATTAATTCGTAAAGTGCGATTCCTGTTGCCTGCGCCACGTTCATACTGCTGTTTTTGCCAAACATTTCAATATGAGTGGTTTGATTGGCATTTTCAAGAAAAAGAGGGGATACACCGGAAATTTCATTCCCGATAACCAGCGCAATTTTGGTATCGCGGCTAACGGTCAGTTTTTGCAACGGAATACTTTTATTGGTAATTTCGAGTGCAATGATCTGGTAATTATGGGATTGCAGGTAATCCAGTGCCTCAGCTGCTTTTGGGATAACGTCATACGGAACAAGTGTGTGGGTGTTTCGTGAAGTCTTGTTTATTTTTCGGGGTGTCAAAGCAAGATCTTCGCCAATAAGGATAATTTTTTCAACGCCTAAAGCTTCACTGATCCGGAATATGGAACCGATATTCGGCTGGAAATAAATACAGTCACAAACAACGGTAATAGGGAAAGTCTGCTGTGAAAAGTTAGTGTTTTCGTGTGTTAATTGTTCCTGCATTTTAATTTTTAAAAGCGTAATTGATAATGTTAGCGCCCATTTTTAAAGCTTTTTGGCGCACTTCGAAAGGATCGTTGTGTACTTCGGGATCTTCCCAGCCATCACCAAGATCGGTTTCGTAAGTGTACAGGCAAACCAGACGGTTTTCTATAAAAATACCGAAAGCCTGCGGTTTTTTGTTGTCGTGTTCGTGAATTTTGGGCAGGCCGTTAGGGAAAAGAAACGGTTTTTGATAAATGATGTGATTGGAGGGTATTTCGGTCAGCTCATTATTCGGGAACACTTTTTTCAGCTCTTTGCGAATGTACTGATCCATACCATAATTGTCGTCGATATGCAGGAAACCTCCGGAAGTCAGGTAATTTCTAAGGTTGATAACGTCATTATCACTAAAAACAACATTTCCGTGTCCGGTCATGTGTACAAAAGCATAGGAAAACAAATCCGGACTGCCGGCTTCAACAACAGCCGTTTTAGTGTTGATCCGGGTATTGATATTCTGGTTGCAAAATTTAGCCAGGTTGGGTAAGGAGGTCGGGTTGCCATACCAATCACCGCCGCCGCTGTATTTTAATACCGCAATTTCCTGTGAAAAAGTGATCGCGGTAGTCAGTATGCTAAAGAATAAGAATAGTTTTCTCATGAATTTGTTCCAGTATTATTCGTTTGAAAAGACCACACTATGGCAGGCAACAACAGCGGCAGTTTCGGTGCGGAGTCTTGTATTTCCCAGCGAAACAGGAGTGTAGTTGTTTGCTAATGCGGTTTCGATCTCTTTTTCGGAAAAATCGCCTTCCGGACCGATTAGAATGGTATATTTTTCGCCGGCTTTGACGGTGTTTTTCAACAGTACTTTACGCGATTCCTCACAATGGGCAATACACAGGTTGCCCTCGTGTTTTTGCGCTAAAAACTGTTTGAATGTTACCGTTTCATTCAGTTTTGGCAAATGGAATTGCAGCGATTGTTTCATGGCCGACTGAATAATTTTGTCAAAACGCTCGGTCTTGATCGTTTTTCTTTCGGAATGGTCGCAAATTATCGGAGTGATTTCGTTCACGCCAATTTCGGTTGCCTTTTCCAGAAACCATTCGTAACGGTCGTTCATTTTGGTTGGCGCCACGACTATGTGAATGTAAAAATCATTCGGTTTGTGAAAAACAGATTCGGTGATTTTTACCGTACATTTTTTGTCGGAAGCCAGGATAATTTCTGTCGTAAAAAGAAATCCTAAACCATTTGTTACCTTTAAGATATCGCCTTCTGTTTTGCGTAATACTTTAACAATATGTTTGCTCTCTTCCTTATCAAAGGAAAAGCTTGTAAGTGTCTCGTTAATGTCCGGGGTATAGAATAACTGCATACTAAAATTCGATTCGGGCTTTGGATACTACGGTCGCATCGTTAAACTGCTGTTCTAAATATTTCTGGTAACCCACTATCCCGATCATCGCAGCATTATCGGTCGTGTATTCAAACTTCGGAATAAATGTTTTCCAGCCGTATTTCTTTTCGCCTTCTTTCAGGGTAGTACGAATACCGGAATTTGCCGAAACACCGCCGCCAATGGCAATTTGCCGGATTCCGGTTTCACGCGATGCCAGTTTGATCTTATCCATTAAAATCTGAATAATCGTGTACTGGATTGAAGCGCAGATATCGTTTAGATTTTCAGCAATAAAATTCGGATTTTCGGCCGTTTTTTTCTGAATGAAATATAAAATCTGGGTTTTTAAACCGCTGAAACTAAAATTTAAACCATCCACTTTGGGCTTGGTAAACGGAAATGCTTTCGGATTCCCCAATTGGGCATATTTGTCAATTAAAGGTCCGCCCGGATAGGGAAGTCCCAGTATTTTTGCGCTCTTGTCAAAAGCTTCTCCCACAGCGTCATCCGTGGTTTCACCGATGATCGTCATGTCAAAAAAGCTGTCCACTCTCACGATCTGGGTGTGTCCGCCGGAAATCGTCATCGCCAGGAAAGGAAATTCCGGTTTGTCAAAATCTTCCTCATCAATAAAATGCGCCAGAATATGGGCATGCATGTGGTTAACGGCGATTAACGGAATGTTTAAGGCCATAGCCATCGATTTGGCAAAGGAACTGCCCACTAAAAGCGAGCCCATTAAGCCCGGACCCTGGGTAAAAGCAATTGCTGCAAGCTGTGATTTTTCAACATTGGCTTTCTTTAGCGCCACGTCAATTACCGGTACGATATTTTGTTGGTGGGCACGTGATGCCAGCTCCGGAACCACACCACCGTATTCCTCGTGAATTGCCTGCCGGGCAACCACATTGGAAAGGACTTTATTGTCTTTTAATATCGCTGCTGCGGTATCATCGCAGGAGCTTTCGATAGCAAGTATATATACGGGTGATTTTGTCATAAAAAAGGCACGAAATTTGAATGTATTTTCCAACGACTGTATTATCTTTGAATTGTAAATCCCCGCACCGTAAGAAATGATAGTTTTATTCTTACTAATTGCTTAAATTTACGAGTCAATTCGACAAATTTAAAACAATTAAGAGTATCAAAAAATTAAAAAAAATAGTATTTCGCTTAATTATAGGATTAATCCTGTTTTTACTGCTATTAGGCATTGCTTTATCGTTGCCTGTTGTGCAAACGGAAATTGCGAAATATGCTACCGGCGAACTGAATAAAGAATTCGGTACCGATATGCATATTGACAAAATTGCCATTACCGTTTTTGGCGGTGTCAAAATCAAAGGGATTTTCGCGGGCGACAAACACAAAGATACTGTTTTTTATATCAACCGGCTGCAAACCAATATTCTGGATATTAAAAAGCTGACCAAAGGAAAACTGATCTTTGGCAAAACCAATATTGACGGACTGGATTTAAAGATAACCAAATACAAAGGCGAGGATAAAACCAATCTGGATGAATTTATCGCGGCTTTTGACGACGGCAAGGAAGGAACCGGAAAATTCCTGATGAAAGTGGAGCACATGAATGTGACTTCAAGCCGTTTCAGAATGATCGATGAAAATTTACAGACACCAAAGATTTTAGACTTTACAAAGCTTAAAGGACAGGTGGATTTCTTTAAAATCAAGGGACCGGTGGTTACCGCCGATATTAAAGAATTGTCCTTACTGGATCATCGCGGTCTGCTTGTTGAAAACTTAACATCCAATTTTACCTATTCGAAGAAGAATATCCGACTGGAGAAACTGAACCTGAAAACCAAAGAATCCACTTTAATCGGGGATGTAATCTTAAAATACAAACCGAAAGACTTTTCGGATTTTAATAACAAAGTGGTTTTTGATGTCAACATGGAAAAAGCTTCCGTGTCTTCAAACGAGCTTAACTTTTTCTATAACGAATTCGGGAAGAACCAGCGCTTTTATGTGGCTACACACCTGGTGGGAACCCTGAATAACTTTACGACCCACGATTTGAGATTGCTGGATAAGAACGACTCCGAAATTATCGGAACGGTTAACTTTAGAAACCTGTTCAATAAAAAAGGAGAGTTTTATATGAAAGGTAATTTCGACAGGGTTACGTCCAATTATGACAACCTGAAAACGATTTTACCACGGGTTTTAGGGAAAAGCCTTCCGGAAACCCTTAAAAAACTGGGTAAAGTAGACATCGTTGGGGATATTACACTGACCAAGACAAAAATTGATGCTGATATTTACATGATGTCCGGATTGGGAGAACTGAATTCGAACATGAGCATGAGCAATATCAACAATATTAATAATGCTTCCTACAAGGGATTGGTTACGCTTAATAATTTCGATATCGGCGCCCTTGTTAATGAAAAAGATCTGGGAAGGGTAACGCTGGATCTGGATGTAGACGGAAAAGGATTCAATAAAAAATACCTGAACACAAGTGTTAAAGGAAAAGTACAGCGCCTGACCTATAACAAGTATACGTACCAGAACATTACGATTGATGGAAAAATGAAGATGCCTTATTTTAAAGGCTATCTGAACAGTAATGATCCGAACTTAAAAATGGATTTCAACGGATTGGTCGATATGAGTTCCCGTATGAAAAATTATGATTTTCAGGCTCAGATTGATTATGCCGATCTTCACATGCTGAATTTCATGAAAAAAGACACCTTGTCTATTTTTAAAGGCGGTTTGAAATTTATAGCCAAAGGAAATTCGCTGGATGATCTGGCCGGTAAATTAACCGTTTCGAATGTGTCCTACCAAAACAGCAGGGACAATTACTTTTTTGACGATTTTCAGATTGAATCCACGTTCGATCCTGAAAATGTCAGAACGATCACGATAAACTCCCCGGATATTATTCAGGGTAAGGTGACCGGTAAATACGAAATAAAGCAGGTTCGAAAGATAGTTGAAAATGCATTGGGAAGCTTGTATGCGAACTATTCCCCGAACAAATTGAAACCCGGGCAGTTCCTGGATTTTGATTTTACCATTTACAGCAAGATCATCGAGATATTCCTGCCGCAGGTCACGGTGGGAGAGAACACCGTACTGAAAGGAAGGATTGATGCCGATAAAGGGGATTTTAAACTTGATTTCTCCTCTCCGAATGTAGTGGCCTATAACAACACTTTTGAAAACATACGGGTTGATGTCGACAATAAAAATCCGTTATATAATGCCTATATTGAACTGGATAGTATCAAGACAAAAGGCTATAAGATATCCGATTTCAGTTTGATTAACGTTACGATGAACGATACCCTTTTTGTTCGTTCCGAGTTTAAGGGAGGTCCTAAAAACCAGGATTTTTTTAACCTGAACCTGTACCACACAATAAACGAAAAGAACCAGTCTGTAGTCGGATTTAAAAAATCAGAAATTAACTTCAGGGACTATTTGTGGTACCTGAATGAAAACAATACAAAAGACAACAAGGTTGTATTCAATAAAAAGCTGACCGATTTTTCAATTGAAAAGATCATGATGTCGCACAACGACCAGAAAGTAGAACTGGAAGGTGTTTTAAAAGACTCAACGTATAAGCAGTTACGCCTTTCCTTCGATGATGTCGATTTAGGAAAAGTAACGCCGGCGCTGGATAATATGTCCTTTGGCGGTAAACTAAACGGAGAGGTAAACCTGGAACAGAACAAATCGGTATACCTGCCAACGGCAGCGTTAACGGTGGATTCGCTTGTGGTGAACAAAGTGATGATGGGCGATCTGAACCTGGAAGTTACCGGTGAAGATTCCTTTAGAAAATTCAACGTAAATTCTTCGATTATTAACGACCACGTAGAGAATTTCTTCCTGAACGGTAATATTGAGATCATTAACAAGGAAAGTATTCTTGCACTGAACGCCGGATTCACGCGATTCAATATCAGTCCGATCGGGCCTTTACTGGGCAGTATCTTTTCCGATATGAGAGGTTTTGCTTCCGGTAGGGCATCGATAGCCGGAAGCGTCAGGAACCCGGAAGTGGACGGCAGTATCTATCTGAATGAAGCCGGTATGAAAGTACCGTATCTGGGCGTGGATTATAATTTTGAAGAAAATGCGCTGATCAATGTCACGGAAGACCAGTTTATATTCCGAAGCATTGAGCTGACCGATACCAAAGAAAAAACAAAAGGAATCCTGAACGGAACCATCCGCCATAAGAAATTCGACGACTGGCAGCTGGATTTAAAGCTAAGATCGGATAACTTGCTGGCACTGGATACAAAGGACAATGAAGATGCGATTTATTACGGTACGGCCTTTATAAAGGGTGATGCGACCATCACCGGTCCGGTGAGCAGCCTGTATATCCAGATGGATGCCGAATCGAATAAAGGAACCAGTATCAAGATCCCGCTGAATGATGCACAGGGAATTGGAAATAACGCTTTTATACACTTTTTAAGCAAGAAAGAAAAAGAAGCGAAAGAAAAGGGAATCCAGGAAGTGGTGCTGAATAAATTCAAGGGAATTGAATTGAAATTTGAATTCCGTATCACCCGTGATGCCGATATTGAAATTATTCTGGACCGTAATACCGGGCACGGAATGAAAGGAAGAGGAGAAGGATTCATCACGATGGAAATCAATACGATGGGTAAATTCAACATGTGGGGAGATTTCCAGACCTATAAGGGAGAATACAACTTTAAATACTTGGGCTTAATCGATAAGAAATTTGAAGTAAAAGAATACGGTACCATCCGTTGGGACGGAAACCCGATGAATGCTGCTTTAAACCTTCAGGCGGTTTATAAAACCGATGCGAATCCGGCGGTAATATTGGATAATGCTTCTTTTAGCAGAAAAGTGCCGACAGAGGTGTATATCATGCTGAATGGTAATTTAAGCAATCCGGAACCGGATTTTAAAATTGAATTCCCAACGGTGAGTTCGGTATTAAAATCGGAGATCGATTATAAACTAAGTGATAAAGACGTGCGCCAAACGCAGGCTTTGGCTCTGTTGGGAACCGGCGGATTCATGTCGGCAGAAAGTGCTTCCAACTCCGTTTACGGAAGTTTGTTTGAACGGGCCAGCTCTATCTTTGATGATATTTTTGCCGGCAGTGACGATAAATTTAAGGTTGGTTTTAACTACGTTCAGGGCGACAGAACACCATTTGCCCAGACACAGGGTAAAGTAGGGGTAACGGTATCTTCCCAGATTGATGAGCGCATTACGATTAACGGTAAGTTTGGAGTACCGGTGGGCGGAAACCAGGAATCCGTTATTGTGGGTGACGTGGAAGTACAATTGCGTTTAAACAAGGACGGATCGCTTAAAGCCCGTGCCTTTAACCGTGAAAACGATATTAACTATATTGGTGAAGGTATCGGATATACACAGGGAATAGGACTTTCGTATGAGGTGGATTTCGATACCATGCGGGAATTGTGGCGTAAAATTTTCACCAAGGTAAAAGAGAACAACAATACCAATCCGACAGACCGTTTACCGGATTCGGATCTGGCTCCCGACTTTATCAAGTTTATAGAGAATCGAAAAAACAAAAACGCCGAAGAACCTAAAAAGGATCAGAAAAGAGCTCCGGAAGTAGATTAAAAAGAGCTTACAACTAAACAACAACACTTCTTATTTTAACGACATGATTACCTTGTTAAGAATGTTAGGTTTATGCTAAATATGCCTATATTCTGTAAGGTATCTCGTGTTTATTTATTAAATTTACAAATAAAGAGTTTATGGTATTAGAAACGATTAAGAAGATCGGAGTGCTTACTTCGGGTGGTGATGCGCCGGGAATGAACGCTGCTATTCGTTCTGTGGTCAGGACCTGCGCGTATCATAATATTGAATGTGCGGGAATATACCGCGGATTCCAGGGAATGATCGAAGGAGATTTTAAAGAAATGGGACCCCGAACGGTAAACAATATTGTCAATAAAGGCGGAACGATATTAAAGTCGGCACGGTCAAAAGATTTTATGACAGCCGAAGGCCGTAAAAAAGCCTACGAACACCTTAAAAATGCCGGTATCGATGCCCTGGTTATCATTGGCGGTGACGGTAGTTTTACCGGTGGTCTGGTTTTTAACAAGGAATTCAACTTTCCGATCATGGGGATTCCCGGAACGATTGACAATGATATTTTCGGAACCAGTCATACCCTTGGATTTGATACCTCGTTAAACACTGTTGTCGAAGCTATCGATAAAATCAGGGATACGGCCAGTTCCCACAACCGTTTGTTTTTTGTGGAAGTAATGGGCAGGGATGCCGGACATATCGCGCTGAATGCGGGAATTGGTGCCGGTGCCGAAGAAATACTCATTCCGGAAGAAAACCTGGGTTTGGAAAGACTGCTGCAATCGCTTCGAAAAAGTAAAGAATCCGGAAAATCATCCAGTATTGTTGTCGTAGCAGAAGGGGATAAAATTGGTAAAAACGTTTTTGAACTGGGCAACTATGTCGAAGAAAACCTGCCGGAATATGACGTGCGTGTTTCCGTTTTAGGACACATGCAGCGCGGTGGCTCTCCCTCTTGTTTTGACAGGGTTTTAGCCAGCCGTTTAGGCGTTAAAGCCGTTGAGTCCTTACTGGAAGGAAAATCGAATTATATGGTCGGATTACTGAATGATAAAGTAGCTTTGACCCCATTAGAACAAGCAGTAAAGGGACATTCGGAAATAGACAGGGAACTGTTGCGCGTTTCTGAGATTGTTTCAATTTAGTAATTATTAAGAAAAGAAAATGATGAAAGTAAAATTAGGAATTAACGGATTCGGAAGAATCGGAAGAATTGTTTTTAGAGAAACTATAAAAAGAGATAATGTAGAAGTGGTAGCGATCAACGATTTATTAGCGGTTGATCACCTGGCTTATTTATTAAAATATGATTCGGTTCACGGTCGTTTTGACGGGAAAGTGGAAGTAAAGGACGGTCAGTTGTATGTAAACGACAAATACATCCGTGTGACTGCCGAAAAAGATCCTTCCCTTTTAAAATGGGATGAAGTGGCGGTAGATGTTGTGGCCGATTGTACCGGAATTTTCACCACTCTGGAAAAAGCGGATGCCCATATTAAAGGCGGTGCTAAAAAAGTAGTGATCTCGGCTCCGTCTGCCGATGCGCCAATGTTTATCATGGGGGTAAACCACGATAAAATGACAGCTGCCGATACTATTGTTTCCAATGCATCCTGTACCACAAACTGTCTGGCGCCTTTAGCGAAAGTGCTGCATGACAATTTTGAAATCGTGGAAGGTTTAATGACCACGATACATGCCACAACTGCGACACAGTTAACGGTTGACGGACCTTCCAAAAAAGATTTCAGAGGCGGAAGATCGGCTTTGGTTAACATTATTCCGGCTTCTACCGGAGCCGCAAAAGCAGTTACCAAAGTAATTCCGGAACTAAAAGGAAAACTAACCGGAATGGCAATGCGTGTACCGGTGGCCGATGTTTCTGTAGTGGATTTAACGGTAAAGCTGAAAAAAGAAACATCCTATGATGAAATCATGGCAGTACTGAAAAAGGCCTCCGAAAATGAAATGAAAGGAATTATCGGATTTACCGAAGACGATGTGGTTTCCCAGGACTTTGTTTCCGATACCAGAGCCAGCATCATTGATGCCAAAGCCGGAATTGAACTGAATTCCACCTTCTATAAAATCGTATCCTGGTATGATAACGAATACGGGTATTCCTGTAAATTAATTGACCTGGCGGTTCACGCAGGAAAATTGGTGTAACAGTATCCATAAAAAAAGCCTTCTCATTGAGAAGGCTTTTTTTATGGATAAACATTTAGTTCTTTAAGTGTAAATCAAAATAGCGTGCTATTTTTTCATTTAAATGAATTCGGTCTCTTCCGGAAACATTGTGTTCGTGTGTAGGGTAAAGGAAGTAATCTACCTGTTTTCCTGCTTTAATACACGCTTCAATGAATTCCATACTTTGCTGTTGTACTACAACCGGATCCTGAGCACCGTGAATCACTAATAAATCACCTTTTAACTGGTTCGCTTTATTGATAACGCTTGTTTTTTCATATCCTTCAGGATTTTCCTGTGGTGTGTCCATATAACGCTCTCCGTACATTACTTCATAATATTTCCAGTCGGTTACCGGTCCGCCGGCAACACCCACTTTAAACGTATCGTTTTGGTTTAACATCAGGGAAATGGTCATAAAACCACCGAAGCTCCATCCGGATACCCCGATTTTATCGGCATTAACAAACGATTTTGATTTTAGGAATTCAACCCCTTTCATCTGGTCAGCCATTTCGTTTTGACCTAATTTACGGTGGTTTACATCACAGAAGTTTTTTCCGCGGGAATCACTTCCTCTGTTGTCCAAAGTAAACACTACATATCCCTGTTGTGCCATATAATAGTCAAACAGGTTCGCGCCGCCTAACCAGCGGTTGTTAACCAATTGGGCATGCGAACCGCCATATACATAAACCATTACCGGGTATTTTTTAGCAGCATCAAAATTTGCCGGATAAATTAAACGTCCGTTAAGCGGAGTTTTTCCATCGGCAGAAGTAATTGTTACCAACTCCATTTTAGGCATGTTGATTTTTCCGGTATACGGATTTTCAGCGCTCAATAAAGAAGTTGCCTTTTTTGATTTAACGTTGATGATCGCCACTTCATTTGGTGTAGTGGTATTGCTGTACTGATCGTATACAAAAGTTCCGTCAGAACTTAAGCTGGCAGTGTGCGTACCGGAAACGGTTGTTAACTGTGTTGTCGCTCCGGATTTCAGGTCTACTTCATACAATTGTCTGTCCAATCCGTTGTTAGCGGTTCCGATATAGCTGATTTTTGTTCCTTTAGCATCAAAATCCAAAAGATCTTTTACCACGATATCTTTATAACCTAATTTTTTGATCAGTTTTCCATCGGTATTGTACAAATACAGGTGGTTGTATCCTTCATTCTCCGTTTGGTATAAAAACTGGCTGTTGTTATTCGGAAGGAATGTTAAATCGTGTTGCGGCTCCACATAGGTTGCCGACTTTTCTTCAAACAATGTTTTTACAAAAGCTCCGGAAACAGCGTCATATTTGTTTAGTTTCAAATGATTCTGCTCGCGGTTTAAAAGACCTACGTAAACAAATTTACCGGTTGGATCCCAGGTAACACAGGTTAAGAACTGTTCTTTCGGTTCACCGGTTTTCAGCGTAACTTTATTATTTGAAGCGACATCGAAAATCACCAAAGTAACTTCTTCGCTTTTCATACCCGCCATAGGGTATCTGATATCTTTTACTGCTGCAACTCTGGCACCAAAATCAACTAAAGGATAGTTGGTTACCATTGTTTCGTCTTTTCGGTAATATAAAAGCTTGTCGCCGGCTTTATTCCACCACATTCCCTGGTGAATTCCAAATTCCTGACGGTGTGTATAATCACTTCCGTTAACAATTCCGGCATTTTCATCGTTCGTTACAGCAATGGTTTTTCCGCTGGCATCCGTAATTTTAATATTGTTTTTTTCTAACCATGCCACACGGTTTTTGGTTTCGGTTGGCAATTGATTCGCTGCATCAAGCGGAATGGATAGAATATTTTTGATTGTTTTTTGTGCAGCATCAAATTCTACTATATAATTCGCTTTTTTACCGCCCACTTCAAAAGCAAGTGTGTTCTGATCTTTCCAGCTGTAAGCAAAAGGAAACATTCTCAAAGCAAAATCGTCCTGAGGGAATTTTGCTTTTAAAGCATTCTGAATATCATCTTTGGTTAAAAGCGTGGTTTCTTTCCATTGGTTCGCATCACTACGGGTTACTAAATTCTGGTAAGAATTGTCTAAGTACGTAATGGCTTTTACATCTTTTCTCCATTGTGTAGCAAGCATCGACTTGGGAGCGTAGGTACGAAGACCTGTTGTCGCTTCTTCAATAGTCAGATTTCTTTGTGCAAAGGTCATCGACCCGGCAAGAAGAAACAAAAAAGTGATTTTTTTCATTTAATAATAGAATTTTAAAACGGCTAATTTATTTAAAGTTATACCAAGATAGTGTTAATGAACCTACAAAATACCGGTATAAGCAGATTAGTTGCAATAGTTTGGAATTTGTTACAAACAAAAATCCGTTTAAGAATTCTTAAACGGATTTAAACTAAAAAAACTAAAAACTTAATTTAAAATCGAAAGTTCTATCATACAATCTTTCATCATCTGATAGGTTCTCTCAATATCGTTATCCAAACCGATTGAGAAACGGATCAAACCGTCGGTTAATCCCATTTCGGCCTGTTCATCCAAAGGAATTTCAGAAGAAGTGGAAGTACCCGGTGCGCTGAACAATGTTTTGTAGAAACCTAAACTTACCGCAAGGTATCCTAAGTTTCTGTTTTGCATTAATTCCATTAATTCGTTGGCTTTGTCCAGGCTGCCCACGTCAATAGTCATCATACCGCCAAAACCGTATTCCGGATTGATCATACCTTTGTATAATTCGTGGCTTGGATGGCTTTTTAATCCCGGATAAACCGTTTTAATGCCGTCCTGTTCAAATTTCTCAGCCAGGTATTGTGCATTGTGACTGTGTTGTTTCATACGGATGTGTAAGGTTCTCAGGTTTTTAAGTACGCTGGCCGAACGCAAACTGTCCATCGTTGGACCTAAAAGCATACTGGCTCCGTCGTTTACACTTTTTAAAGAGTTGATAAAGTCTGCAGAGGCACAAACCACACCGCCAACAGTATCACTGCTTCCGTTAATGTATTTGGTTAAACTGTGAATCACGATGTCCGCACCCATTTTTGCAGGAGCAACGGATAATGGTGAAAAGGTATTGTCTACCACTAACGTCAGGTTGTGTTTTTTGGCCAGTTTTGCCAGGCTGGCAATATCAGCTACTTCCAGTAAAGGATTGCTTACCGTTTCGCAGTACAATACTTTTGTATTCGGCTGGATAGCTGCTTCCACTACGTCTAACTTGGTAATGTCCACAAAAGCCGTTTCAATAGCAACACGCGGTAAAAAGTTTTTCATGAAAGCATACGTACCACCATAGATGGTTCTGCTGGAAACAATATGGTCACCCGCTTTACACAGCTGTAGCAAAGTAGGAGTAATGGCACCCATTCCGGAAGCGGCCACGTTTGCGGTTTCCGTTCCTTCCATTGCTGCCAGCGCTTCTCCTAAGTATAAATTACTTGGAGAAGAGTGGCGTGAATACAAATAGCATCCTTCTGCATTTCCTTCAAAGGTGTCAAACATTGTCTTCGCAGAAAGGAATGTATAGGTAGAGGAGTCAGAAATGGAAGGGTTTACGCCTCCAAACTCTCCAAAATATTGTAAATCCTGTATTTTATCAGCGGGATTGAAATTTTTCATACTTTATAGTTTGTTGTTTGGGTATCTGTAATAAAAAGGTCAAATTAAATATATTAGCGAAAAAAAGTCAATAATGTGTTTGAAACTTGGAAAATAAAACTATTAAATTGTATATTGGTAGTTTATATTTCTGTTTAAATGTTAATTATAGCATTTTTGCCAAAATATTTTAATTTCAAAAAATAATACTATGAATTTTGATGATATTGATAAAAAACTGTTGAAATTATTACAAACCGACTGTAAACAGACCAATAAAGAGCTTTCTTTAAAACTGAACCTGTCGGTAACCGCCGTTTATGAGCGCATTAAAAAGATAGAGAAAGAAGGGATCATCTCGAATTATGTGGCGTTGCTGAACCGGAATAAGATCCAGAAAGGGTTTGTGGTGTTCTGCCACCTGAAGCTCACGCAGCACACCAAAGAGTTTATCAACCAGTTTGAAAAAGAAGTGGTACAGTTACATGAAGTACTGGAATGTTTCCACGTGAGCGGTGATTACGATTATATCCTGAAAATCTGTGTCAAGGACATGGAAGAGTACCGGGAATTTATGGTTACAAAATTGACTACTTTGCAGCATATAGGAAGTACACATAGTACATTTATGATAGGTCAGGTTAAGAATACGACTATTTTTTCGGTATAAAATGAAATTATTTATTTTTTTTTAGTTGTTTAGTTGTGAATAATGTACTACTTTGGCGTTAAATTAATCAAACAAAAAACAACTTATGAAAACAAATTTATTAAACATCGAAGGTGTACAGGTTTTGTCTAAAGAAAATCAGCGCATGATTAAAGGACAAATCAGTGGTAAGCCAAATTATTCATTATGCGGCTGTTCCTGTACAGGTGCTGTAACCGGACCAGACTATTGCTACGGTTATTTTGCCTGCCCGGATGTTTATACCTGTCCTCAGCCAGCCGACTAAATTGTACTAAATTTTAAATATAAAACCTTTTAACCAAACAACTTATGAAAACAAACCTTTTAAACATCGCAGGTGTACAAGTATTAACAAAAGAGAATCAAAGAATGATCAAAGGGCAGATAAGCGGTGAGCCGGATTTATCAAAATGCGGATGTTCATGCAGTGGTGCTGTAACCGGACCAAGTTATTGCGATCGTTATATTGGATGTCCTCAGGTATATACTTGCGGAGAGGTATAAGATATAAGTAATCATTTTAACGTAAATAAATCCTACTACTATGAAAACAAACCTACTAAACATTGCCGGAGTACAGGTATTGTCAAAAGAAAATCAAAGAACAATTACCGGTGCAGTCGGAGTTATTAACCCGGACTTGTCATTATGCGGTTGTTCGTGCAGCGGTTCGGTAACCGGACCGGCTTATTGCAGAAGATATATTGCCTGCCCGCAGGTATATACCTGTCTGGACGTAATGTAATATCGTTTTAAAAAGATATTTGAAAACCCCGGATTTCCGGGGTTTTTTTAGGCCCTGTTTTTACGAATACCGCAATTAATCCGGACAGTATATAAAGGAACGTTAAAAGCGCTTTTATTTTGCAGATAAACCAATTTCGTGTAAACAAAATTCCTTAATTTTGTAATGAAATTTTTAAAAACACAACATAAAATAAATACTATGAGTTCATTTGACGTAGTTGTTATTGGTTCAGGTCCTGGGGGCTATGTTGCAGCAATTCGTTGCGCACAATTAGGAATGAAAACTGCCATTATTGAAAAATATTCTGTTTTAGGAGGTACTTGTTTAAATGTGGGATGTATTCCATCTAAAGCATTGCTGGCCTCTTCACATCATTATGAAGAGCTTTCTCATTTTGCCGATCACGGAATTGAAGTTGCCGGTGAAGTAAAAGTAAATTTAGAGAAAATGATTGCCCGTAAACAGGCAGTTGTTGACCAGACTTCCGGCGGTGTTAAATATTTAATGGATAAAAATAAAATTACTGTTTTTGAAGGAGTAGGATCGTTTGAAAATGCAACGACTGTTGTGATTACTAAAAAAGACGGTACTGTAGAAAAAATAGAAGCTAAAAATACAATTATTGCTACCGGTTCCAAACCGTCTTCTTTGCCTTTTATCAAAATTGACAAAGAAAGAATCATTACTTCTACGGAAGCTTTGGAATTAAAAGAAGTACCAAAACACCTGGTAATTATTGGTGGTGGTGTAATCGGACTGGAATTAGGTCAGGTTTACCTTCGTTTGGGAGCTCAGGTTTCGGTAGTGGAATTTATGGACAGAATCATTCCGGGTATGGACGGTGCTTTGTCAAAAGAACTGACGAAAGTGTTGAAAAAACAGGGAATGAAATTCTATACCTCACACAAAGTACAATCGGTAGAGCGCAATGGTGATGCTGTTGTGGTTAAAGCTGAAAATGCTAAAGGAGAGATCATTACTTTAGAAGGAGATTATTCTTTGGTTTCTGTAGGCCGTCGTCCGTATACAGACGGATTGAACGCAGATAAAGCCGGCGTGAAAATTACCGAAAGAGGACAGGTTGAAGTAAACGACCATTTACAAACGACTGCTTCAAATATTTATGCAATCGGAGATGTGGTTCGCGGTGCAATGTTAGCACACAAAGCGGAAGAAGAAGGTGTGATCGTAGCAGAATATCTTGCCGGACAAAAACCGCATATCGATTATAACTTAATTCCGGGTGTTGTTTATACCTGGCCGGAAGTTGCTGCTGTTGGAAAAACAGAAGAACAATTAAAAGAAGCTGGTGTTGCCTACAAGTCGGGAAGTTTCCCGTTCAAAGCTTTAGGACGTGCCCGTGCAAGTGCTGATACTGACGGATTCGTGAAAATCCTGGCCGATGCAAAAACAGATGAAGTTTTAGGAGTTCACATGATTGGTGCCCGTTGTGCCGATTTAATCGCAGAAGCGGTAACGGCAATGGAATTTAAAGCTTCGGCTGAAGATATTTCAAGAATGTCCCATGCGCATCCAACATTTGCGGAAGCTGTTAAAGAAGCTGCTTTGGCCGCTACAGATAACAGATCGTTACACGTATAATTTTAATTATAGTTGAGTCGTCCTAAAATAGGTTGACAGATTTTAGAATAAAAATATATTAACCAGTCAGGCTTACCTGGCTGGTTTTTTCATGTATAAAATTAGGTGTTTTCATCATTAAACTCAAATGAGGTCTTTTAGTATTATACGTTTCTATCGCTGTTTTTATAAGCTTTTCTAAAGTCTGACCATCTTTGCA